>Ga0209646_1000016_pt1 | contig 501688 bp, 453 predicted proteins | sample AraplaL_Col_mTSA_FD_184259 | JGI IMG/M metagenome (GOLD analysis project Ga0209646, IMG submission 184259) | Arabidopsis root microbial communities from the University of North Carolina, USA - plate scrape CL_Col_mTSA (SPAdes) (version 2) | ecosystem: Host-associated > Plants > Roots >...
CCCGCAAACCCGCACCACTCCTACTTCTCCACCGCTCCAACCACTCCGCCTCAACCTTCGTTTCGGCGCCGTGTCGTGCAGCGAGGGGCGAACTATAGGCACCTTTGCGAGACTTGGCAACACCTTTTTCATGACTCGCTAATGACGCGACCATGAAGAATGCCGGAGAACCCCGGCGGGGCCTGGGATTGCGAGCTGAAACTGGCCAATCGCGACGCCATCGATCCCCACCGGATTGCCGTGGTGGCGCCAATCAACGACGGCTGAGCCAGACCCCTTCGCTGCCTCACCACCAGAAACAACGACAAGAAAAACCCTGCTCTCACCACTAATATATCAATTCATTGGTTCTGATATATTGATCTGCACCCGCTCGATGTGCACATCTAAGAACAACCAACGGAGGAGACCCATGACATCCGCCCCTCGCATCTTGCGGCGGCCGGCACACCGTGCTCACGCCCCGCTCAATCCTGCTCGACGTGCGTTTCTAAGCTACGGCGGTGCCGTGGTCGGCGGTGCGCTAGTGAGCGCCTGTGGTGGTGGCTCTGAAGCGGCAGCGCCAGTTGCGAGCACGCCTACCGCGCCCATACAGGCCGATCCGATTTGGGGCGCGAACGGCGCCGCTACCACCATCATCTCGTCGCTGCAGGGCGTTGCGCAGAGCGCGTTTCCCGCCCTGGATTTCCAAGTGGAAGCGTTTGGTGCGCAGCCGTGCGCCGTGGTCGCGCAGACGAATCCATATACCGATTCGACCAAATCCCCTATCAGTTCAGGTGCCGGGGCGACGCAGGCATCGGGTTCTTTCGATTCGCGGCCGGCATTTTTGGCGGCGATTGCGGCGTGTAATGCTGCCGGCGGTGGCCGCGTAGTGGTGCCTTCGGGGACGTGGTATTGCGCGGGGCCCATCGTGCTCCTGAGCAACGTCAACTTCCACCTGAGCGCCAACTGCACGATTTACTTCAGCGCCAACCCGGCTGACTACGCCAAGGATGGCCCGGTCGACTGCGGTGCCAACGGCAAGCTCTATTACAGCCGCTGGCAAGCAGACGACTGCCTGAACTATGGCTCCCCGATCTACGCGCGCAACGCCAGCAACATCGCGCTGACGGGCGAAGGCTCGACCTCGGTGCTCAATGGCCAGGCCATGACGCCGTTTGCTGGCACGGGCAACACCAGCACGTGCTGGTGGACCTTCAAGGGCACCAACGGCGCCTACGGCTGTGCCAGCTCGAGCACGCCGTCGCAGGCCTATAGCAACCCGAACAACGTCGACTTGCAGACGGCGGTGCCGGGCATCTCGAGCGCGCTGTATACGCTACTGACCAATCCTGCTACGCCCTGGCAGCAGGATCAAAACTACCTGCCGGCCCTGTCCGAAGCCGGCGTGCCGGTGGAAAAGCGCATCTTCGGCCTGGGCCACTACCTGCGGCCGTGCATGGTGGAGTTCATCGGCTGCACCAATGTGCTGATGGAGAACTACCGCACCATCAACACGCCGTTCTGGCAGCACCACCCCGTGCACTGCACGAACGTGGTCATCCGCGGCGTGACGGTCGACAGCATCGGCCCGAACAATGACGGCTTCGACCCGGATGCCTGCAGCAACGTGCTGTGTGAGAACGTGACCTTCAACACGGGTGACGACTGCATCGCCATCAAGTCGGGCAAGAATCTGGATACCGGCTACGGCCCCGCGCAGGACCACGTCATCCAGAACTGCACGATGAACAGCGGTCACGGCGGCATCACCCTGGGCAGCGAGATGGGCGGCGGCGTACAAAACATCTACGCGCGCAACTTGGCGATGCTCAACCAGTTCTGGGCGACCAACTCGCTGAACATCGCCATCCGCATCAAGACGAACATGAACCGTGGCGGGTTCGTGAAGAACTTCTATGTGACCAACGTCAGCCTGCCCAACGGTGTGAACCTGACGGGCGCCGGCTATGGCAGCAAGATGCTCACGGGCAGCCCGATCAACAGCACCGTGCCGCTGGGCGTAGTCACATCGTCGGCGGCAAATCCGTCTGCATCGCAGGGCGGGCTGATCACGTTCGATTGCGATTACCAACCGGCTGCCGATGCCATCCGCACGCGGCCGGCGTTGGTGCAGAACGTCAACATCTCGAACGTGACGGCCGGCAATGTCACCGTGGGGAGTCTGAGTGGTTCGTGTTTCCAGGCCATCGTTGCGCAAGGTCCGGTGGCGTTCGACTACAACGGGCCGCTGCCCGCGCCCACCGCACCCCCTATTACTGGCGTAACGATCTCAAACTGCAACTTCGGCACACCCACGGCGGCCGGCCCTGCGAGCGCCACCGTGCCGGGGCCGATCTACGCCTACAACGTGCACGACATCACGCTACAGAACGTGGTGATCGGTGGGCAGACCTTCAACACCACCGTGACCGACACTCGCTGAGCAACCCGCTTCCTTCAAGAACGCGACGAACGGCCCAGCCCCTGAGCAGCGCCTTCATATGAAGGCCTGCGCTCGAGTTGGCCGCAGTTCAAGTGCGCGGGCTTTGCCGCTATCATGGTGCCCGCGCCGCCCATTGTTCACTGGTCTTTGACCGCATCGACAGACTCAGGCAGCGCGTTGCGATCCCCTCCACTATCACCCGATCTTGTTGCGAGCTGTATGACTTCGCGCCCCGCTTCCTCGCCGTCGCATAACGAGGTCACGATGACTGCTTCCCGACGCGTCTACCTCAGCCTGCGCGAGCGCATCGTCGAGATGGAACTGCTGCCCGGCACGCGCATCGTTGAAAAAGAGCTCGCGGATGAATTCGGCACCAGCCGCACCCCCGTTCACGAGGCCGTGCAGCGACTGGCGGAAGAAGGCCTGATCGACGTACAGCCGCGTGTTGGCACGTTCGTGTCGCGCATTCCGCTCAATACGCTGGAAGAAGCCATGCTGGTGCGCAGCGCGCTGGAAGTGGCCATCATCGAAAAGGCAGCCGAGCGGATCACGCCGGAAGGCATCAAGAAGCTCAATGCCGTGCTGGAGCGCCAGGCGCAATGCGTGCGCGACAGCAACCGCCGCGGGTTCTTCCGTACGGATGAAGCCTTTCACGCCACGCTGGCCGAGTTGTCGGGCTACCCCGGCGTGTGGCAGATCATTCTGGAAGTCAAAACGCAGATCGATCGCTATCGGCTGCTGACCCTGCCGCTGGAAGGCCGCATGACCGAAGTGCTGGCCGAGCACCGCGCCGTCATCGACGCACTCGCCTCCGGCAAACCGAAGGAAGCCATCCGGGCTATGCGGGACCACCTTGACCAGGTGCTGCCCGTGCTGGAAATCACGCGCCGGCTGCGCCCGGAGTACTTTGAGGTGTAGGCCTCTCCGGATGAAATGGCCGCAAGGCGACATTGCCACGAGCAACACCAGGCCTCAATCAGCCCGCCATTGCGCCCTGATGTGAAGCGTCAAGCAATAAAAAACCCGCCGAAACTCTGGCGGGTTTTTCCTCTCGCGGCGCTGATCAGTAACCAGCCGCCAACCCCGTATTGCGACGCGGATCATTCGCGCCATAGAACTTGTTATTGCCCACCGGCTTACCGCCCAGCGACGGCGCCCCGACGATGATCGCGGCCAAGTGGTTGGCCGGCTGCGGCGCACCCAGGTTGTGGCCCATGTCGGTCAGCACCTTGCGCGTATCCGGCGACAGCGCGTACGGCTCAACGTTGGTCACGTCGGGCAGCCATTGCTGGTGGAAGCGCGGCATATCCACGGCTTCCTGCACGTTCATGCCGTAGTCGATGGCGTTGATCATGGTCAGCATGACGGCCGTGATGATGCGGCTGCCACCCGGCGTGCCCACCACCATGACGGGCTTGCCGTCCTTGGTAACGATGGTCGGGCTCATCGACGACAGCGGGCGCTTGCCCGGAGCAATCGAGTTGGCCTCGCCCTGCACCAGGCCGTACAGGTTCGGCACGCCGACCTTGGCGGTGAAGTCGTCCATCTCGTCGTTGAGGATCACGCCCGTCTTCGCGGCCGTGACCTTGGCGCCAAACCAGTCGTTGAGCGTGTACGTGACGGACACCGCGTTGCCGTACTTGTCAGCAATCGAGTAGTGCGTCGTGTTGCTGCCTTCATGCGGCTCGACGCCCGGCTTGATGTCTTTCGACACACCGGCCTTCTTCGGGTCGATCACGGCGCGGATCTTGGCCGCATAGTCCTTGCTCAGCAGGCGGTCCAGCGGATTCTTCACGAAGTCCGGGTCGCCCAGGTAGCTGTTGCGGTCCACATAGGCGTGGCGCATGGCTTCGATCTGGTAGTGCGTTGCCTGCGCGGAATGCCAGCCCAACTCCTTGAGCGGATAGCCTTCCAGAATGTTCAGCATCTCGCAGATGATCACACCGCCCGAGCTCGGAGGCGGCGCCGACACCACGTGGTAGCCGCGGTAGTCGCACTCGACCGGCGCCAGTTCGCGCGTCTTGTAGCTGGACAGGTCTGCCGTGGTGATCAAGCCGCCGCCAGCCTTGCTTGATGCAGCAATGGCCTCGCCGACCCAGCCCTTGTAGAAGCCGTCAGTGCCCTTGTTACTGATCTCGCGCAGCGTCTTGGCCAGGTCATGCTGCACCAGCTTCTCACCCACCTGGAACGGCTGGCCCTTGTTCAGGAAGATCGCGCCCGAGGCGGCGTCTTCCTGAAAGTCCTTGGTGGAGGTGTGCAGCATGTCGACGTCGCCCTGGTCGAGCACGAAGCCCTTCTCAGCCAGTGCGATGGACGGCGCGATCAGTGCCGCGCGCTGCATGGTGCCGTACTTCTGGCGGGCGTACTCCATGCCCGACACGGTGCCCGGTACGCCCACGGCCAGGTGGCCCTTGGTCGATGCGCCCTTGATAACGTTGCCGTCCTTGTCCAGGTACATGTTGGCGGTGGCGGCCTTCGGAGCGACTTCGCGGAAGTCGAGGAAGGTCTTGCGCCCATCGGCCAGCTGGATGGTCATGAAACCGCCGCCGCCCAGGTTGCCGGCGGCCGGATAGACCACGGCCAGCGCGTAACCCACGGCCACAGCAGCGTCGACGGCGTTGCCGCCACGCTTGAGCACTTCCACACCGACCTTGCTGGCCAGGTGCTGTGCGGACACCACCATCCCATTTTCCGCAGCGACCGGCGCAACCGACGCTGCGTGCGCGACCGTTGCGATGCTGATCGACGCGATTGCGGCGGCGATCCACCGCATCCCTGTTCTTGGATTCTGCATAGGAGCTCCTTTGGTACCTTCGTTGACGCCGGTCATGCCGGCGTACGTGTTATCGGCGCGAACGTTATCAGGCCGTGCGCCGGGGCACTATAGCCTCATCCCCGTATTGACGCAGGGCGCGCGCGGTGCGCCAGAGCTCCCTCGCCGATCAGTCCACCAATTCAGCCCATCAGTGCAAACGGCGGCGCGCGCCGGCGCACCGGCTGCGCCTTGACGATGGCGGTGTTGGTTTCCGCATGGTCGGCCACCCGGTCCAGAATCTGGTCGAGCTGGTCAATCGATTGCACATACAGCCGGGCAATGAAGCAATCCTCGCCCGTCACTTTGTCGCACTCGCCGATCTGCGGAATGTCTTCGATCAGCTTCTGCACGAGATGCAGCTTGCCCGGCATGGGCCGCACCCGCACGATGGCCTGGAGCGGGTAACCCAGCGCCGCTGGGTCCAGATCGACCGTGTACTGGCGGATCACGCCGCGCTCTTCCAGCCGCCGCAACCGCTCCGACACGCTAGGCGACGACAGCCCGACCTGCTCGGCCAGTTGCTTGAGCGAGATACGGGAATCGGTCAGCAGAACATCCAGAATCCGCTGATCCAACGCATCAATGGTGCTCATTGCGCCTCCAATTGGCGTTTCGCCTTATTTCATGAAGAAAGACGTTGATTCTGCCTTATAAAACCCATGGAGAACACGCTCTCCGCGTGCGATCCTTCTCACATCAAGACAAACCAACGGGGGCGACTGTCATGCACGACAAGACACGGGGCACGGTCGAAATGACCACCGCCATGGCGATTTCCGGAACGATCGGCTGGTTCGTGGTGCGTTCGGGGCAGCCCGTCATGGACGTGGTGTTCTGGCGCTGCGTGTTCGGGGCAATTACGCTACTGGCGGTGTGCGCGGGCCTCGGGCTGCTGAGCGGGGTGCGGGGTGCAATCACGTGGCGGCGCGCGGGCATTGCCGCGCTGGGCGGGGTGGCCATCGTCATCAACTGGCTGCTGCTGTTTGCGGCGTATCCACGGGCGTCCATTTCGATTGCCACGGCGGTCTACAACACGCAGCCGTTCATGCTCGTTGGCCTTGGTGCGCTATTCCTGTCGGAAAAACTGACCGCCACCAAGCTGACGTGGCTGGCCATCGCCTTCATCGGCGTGGTGCTGATTGTGCAGGTGGGGCCAGCCACCACCGCAGGCACGGATTACCTGATGGGGATTGCGCTGGCCCTCGGTGCGGCGTTTGCGTATGCGGTGGCGGCCATCATCACCAAGAAGCTGGCCGGCACGCCGCCGCACCTGATCGCGCTGATCCAGGTGTGCGTGGGCGTGCTGATGCTGGCGCCGCTGGCCAACCTGTCGCACGCACCTGCCGATGCGCGCACGTGGGTCATTCTGATGACGGTGGGGGTGGTGCACACGGGGCTGATGTACATCCTGCTCTACGGCGCCATCCAGCGGCTGCCGACGCACCTGACGGGCTCGCTGTCGTTCATCTACCCGATCGTGGCCATCGTGGTCGATATCGTGGCCTTTGGGCACCGGCTGCAGGTACCGCAGTTTCTCGGGGCGGGCGCCATCCTGCTGGCGGCGGCAGGTATGAATTTGGGGTGGTCACCCTATCGATGGCTCCATTCGCGGAATCAATCCGCCGCCGTTAAATAACACCGCTGTTAAATCGCGCAATAACCCGCCGCACTCAGAACATGAATCGGCGGCCAAACTGCTGTTATTCTTGTGCGTTTTCCGCCGATGCAAGGCGCGCCCTGCGCCTGCCTCTCTCCCTCTCAAGGCGTCACGGCGCCCGGCGGACAGAAAAACCCAAGACATACGCACAAGATGAAGGAAGGTCACCCGCCACTGCCGGACCGCGAACACGCGGTCGCCTGGATCCGGGAACAAATGGAAACCTATGGCCTGTCTGTCGAAGACTTGCAGGCGCACGGTTGCTTCGATGCACCGCCCCCGCCCGCCGGCCCAACGTATATGAGCGCCGACGGCCAGCACTGGGACGGCAACGGCGACATGCCGGACTGGCTGCAACGCGCGGTCAACGCTGGGCAGAGCATCGAGCATTTCCGCATTGGCTGAGCGTTTCTCCCCGGGGGGCAGCGCTGGTGCAGGTACGCGGGTTGCGTGGTTGTGTGTGCAAGCGCCGCCGGTTTGACGCATTAACGCACCTTAACCATTGCACTACCCGGCTGGCGCTCCAACTTAACGGAGGACGTCATCATGCCGGAACGCAAAACCGTAGAACGTGCGCGCGCCGACAAGCGCCACGGCAAGGCCGCCTCGACGCAGGCAGGCAACTTCGTCAAGGAAGAGATGGATCACATCCGCGAGGGCAAGCACGGTGCCAAGAACACCAAGCAGGCCATCGCGATCGGGTTATCCAAGGCGCGCCGCGCTGGCGTGGCCGTCAAGCCGCCGGGCGAAGGCAAGGCGTCGGCTGGCACGCGCAAGAAGGCTGAGCGCGACATAAAGGCCGGCAGCAAGAAGGGCAGCCACGCTAGCGCCAGCAAAGAATCCACAAGCAAGCGCAGCAAGACCACCTCCCGCACGCTGAAGAAGGAAGGCCACGCGGCCGCGTCCAAGTCGTCGCTTTCCAAGCAGGCGCATAGCGCGGCATCCAAACGCTCCCGCAGCGAGCGCTCGGCGGCGGCCAAGAAGGGGGCCGCCACCAAGGGCGCGGCCGGGCGATCCGCCGCCGCCAAAAAGGCAGCCCGCACCCGGGCGGCAAACCACGCCAAGTAAATCTGTCCTGGATCTGTCCTGCTCCACCCTGAGGGCGGCCCGTTGGGTCGCCTTTTTATTGGGGCGGCGGTCCGCAATAGAAATTTGCGTTCTCCGTGTCAGGAACACGCACAAGCGCCGACCAAGTTGCACGGAACACATCTGCGCGATGTCGCGGTGCACCGTACGGCAAGGGTTTTCACCCTGTCTGCCGTTCAATGAACCTGCTTAATCAAGGAGAACGCAAATGAAACAACACGCCATGATCGCCGCCGCCCTGGGTAGCCTGCTCGCACTGGGCGCCCTGTCCACGCCGGTGCAGGCTGCTGACGCCGCCGGCAAGGAAAAGTGCTACGGCGTTGCCAAGGCAGGCCAGAACGATTGCGCCAGCCCGGGCAGCGCGCACGCCTGCGCCGGCCAATCGAAGATCGACAAGGACCCGATGTCGTGGAAGTTCGTGCCGGCCGGCACCTGCATGCAGATGGGCGGCACGATGCAGCCTGCCTCCAAGTAAGCGCCCCACGCCACATCGAGTGACCGCCATGCAGACAACCCTGCCCACGTGCGCCGGCGCTGGCCTGCGCGCCCCGCACTTTCCTGCCCTGCTACACGGGGAGGCCCGCTTCCCCTGGGTAGAAGTGCACAGCGAAAACTATCTGTATGGCGGCCCGGCCCGCGCCGCGCTGCTGGCTGCACGGGCTCACCAGCCCGTGAGCCTGCATGGCGTGGGCATGGGGCTCGGCAATGCCGACGGGCTCGACATCGACCACGTGCGCGCCATCGCCACGCTGGCCGATACCGTGGCTCCGGCTGCCATTTCCGAGCACCTGTGCTTCAACCGCAGCGGTGCGCAAATCGTCAACGATTTGCTGCCCCTGCCCTATTCCCGCGAGTCGCTCGACATCGTGTGCGCCAACGTCATGCGCGCGCAGGACATCCTCAAGCGACCGCTCCTCATCGAGAACATTGCCGCCTACATCGACTGCCGCTCGCTGGTCGATGCCGACGAGGCCCTCACGGAAGGCGCATTCCTCACCATGCTCGCCCGCCGCACCGGGTGCGGCATCCTCCTCGATCTAAATAACCTGTACGTGAACAGCGTCAACCATGGCGTGACAGTCGAATCGGTGCTCGCCGACATCGACCCCGCGCACGTCGGCGAGATCCACCTCGCCGGCTTCAGCGAAGAAGACGGCATGCTGATCGACACGCACAGCGCGCCCGTGCACGCACCGGTCTGGGCACTCTACGAAGCCTGGGTTGTGGCGCACGGCGCGCGCCCCACGCTCATCGAATGGGATGCCGATCTTCCGCCAGTCCAGACGCTGCTGCAGGAAGTCGAGCGCGCTCAGGCCATCCTTGATCGCCATACGAAGTCGCACGCGGCGGAGGCCCCTCATGCGCTTGCGTGATTGGCAAGCCGACCTGATCGGCACGCTGACAACACCGTCCCCCGAAGAGGCATCGCGAGGAGCGGCGGTGTACCGCAATGCGCGCCTGGTCATCCTGCGCAATGCGTTGGCAGGGGCGTATCCGGTGTGCCGGGCGCTCGTCGGCGAGGATTGCTTTGATGCCATCGTGCGTGAAACGCTGGCCGTGCAGAGTTCCACCTCACCGAACCTGCATCGTTACGGCGATGCGCTGCCAGACGTGATCGCGCATTCGCCATTGGCCGACAGCGTGCCGTATCTGGCCGACGTGGCGCGACTGGAATGGTGCGTGCATTGGGCTCACTACGCACCCGATGCCTGCACCGAGGTGCCGGATGCCAACGCACTCGGCGCGCTGCTCGCCCAGCCGGCGGATGCGATTCGCGCCGGGCTCATCGACGGCGCCTGGTGGATGGCTTCAGCGTGGCCCGTGGTTTCGATCTGGCGCGCCCATCAACCGGGGGCCACCGTAGCGTTGGCCGACATCGACCCCAGCCGGGGCGAAGCCGCCATCGTCACCGTGCGCGAGCAACGCGTGGTCGTGCTCGACGTCGATGCCAGCGCCGCCGCCTTCCTGGCCGCTTGCGACACCACATCTTCGCTGCAAGACGCACTCACACAAACACTGCGCGATTGCGCAGGCTTCGATCTGACCGCCTGCCTGTCGCACCTCTATCACACCGGACTGCTCGCACTGTCCGCTCACCCGGCAGCTGCCTCTGGAGAGACACCATGACCACCACCCTCGCCCCGCTCACACGCATGCGCACCACGTTCGACCGCATCCTCGGCTCGCAAAGTGCCGTGTGCGCCATCGTGCTGCTTGTTGCACGTGCCTATCTGTTTTATGTGTTCTTCCGCTCGGGCCTGACCAAGCTGCACGATTGGGACACCACCGTGCTGCTGTTTTCCGAGGAATACAAGGTGCCACTGCTGCCGCCCATGCTGGCTGCGGCGCTGGGCACGTTTGGCGAGTTGGTGTTTCCGACGCTCATGCTGGCCGGCATCGTGCCGCGCCTGGCGGCGGTGGGGCTGTTCTTCGTCAACGTGGTGGCGGCGCTGTCGTACTGGGCAAACCTGTCGGCATCGGCCATCGAATTCCACTTCGTATGGGGCGTGCTGATTGCCATCGTGGCGACGGTGGGACCGGGCTGGCTGGCGGTGCAAACGCTGTGGCAGCGCCGGGCCGAAATGCCCCGTCACGCAGTTTGACGATACAGACGGGGCGGGGCGCTCATGCACTGGGGCGGCGGGGGCTTATCATGCGCACTTGTCGTCATTCTTCCAGGAGCATCGATGCGCTTCCCTCGGTTGTCTCTCATGGCCCCAGCTGCCCCGGTAAGTACATTGGCTGCAATGGGTGCAGCGGTGCTGCTCAGCGCGTGCGCCCTGGGCGATAGCCCGAACAGCACCGGCGCCCGCATGACGGATGACTCGCTGCTGTCGTATCAGGTCAAGGCGGCGCTGGACCAGGACACCGCGCTCAACCCGCGCCAGATCCGCATCCACACCACGCCCGAAGGCAAGGTCACGCTGACGGGCTGGGTCGACACACCCGAAATGGCCCACCGCGCCGGCGAGGACGTGAAGCGCTTTGTCGATCCAGCCAAGTTCGACAACCAGTTGCGTATCCTGTCCCGCATGCAAGTGCTGGGCGGCGGTCCGTTGATCCCGCCGGGCCTGCCGCAAGCGCCGGCCAGCGCGCCCGCGGCCCGTTAGGCCACCCGCGTGCCCACCTGCCCGGGCACGCACCCTACCGGCAACGACTGCAACAGCCCGAAGCTGACCTCTATCACCAGAAACGGCACGATCAGCAGCGACGCCCCAGACGCCAGCGCCACCGCCTGCCACATCGCAAAGAGCCACCGGGCCACCCCGTCGTAGCGCCCCAGCGCCACGCTCGTCTGCCGAATCCGCAATACAGACCATACGCACACCACCGATCCCATCAGATTGGCCATCAATACATGCGTAGGCTCAAACGCTGGCAACCCGCCGATGCCCAGCGCCACAGCGCTCAACGCCTGATGCAGCCAGGCGAATGTCCAGGGCGTTGCAAACGGGGCGCTCACGATCAGGTCGTACCAGGCGCTGGCCCGGACGATACGTACAAAAGTCGATTCAGACACCATGATGACGGCTCTCCACAAGTGAACAAGCCGCCACCTTAAAGCTTGGTGTACGCTCCAAGGTCAAGCCCGCCTTTGACCTGCCCACCATGCCAGCAACCCTGCCCGCTCAACCTGCTGATCTCGCCATCGGCGACTTGGCTGCCGCCACCGGCGTTTCGCGTGACGGCCTTCGGTTCTACGAAGCACGCGGCCTGCTCCGCGCGCGCCGACGCAGCAATGGCTATCGCGCCTATCCGCCCGAGGCTGTCGAGCTGGTGCGCTATATCCGCACTGCCCAGCAGTTGGGCTTCACGCTCGCCGAAATTGGCGACGGCATGGCGCAGGTGTGGCAGCAACCCGACACGGATGCCGCCGTGACCGCCCTCCTGCGCGACAAGCTGTCCGCCATCGATACCCGCATCGCCAGCTTGCAAGCCACGCGCGACGCGCTTGCCGCGCGCCTTGGAATGCCGTGTCCGCTTGCTCCGGCCTGAGACGGTCGATATGTCTTGTCATATAACTGACGCAGACTGCCGCGTGGGGCGGCTTTTTACGCGGCTTTGGCGTCGTCATACGCATGTAGACCTTGCTCAGCCATGAAAGGCGCTTGAAAGATCGCCTCGGTAAAAACGCTCCGGTCTCAAGGGGAGTCTGTTGCAGTGAAACATTGGGGTGTCTTTCATCCGCGGGCGTGGGCCGTGCTGTGCGCGTTCGCCTGCCTGCCGCCTGCCGCCTGGGCTGCTGCATCGGCGCCGGCTGCGGCCAGCATGCCGGTGGCCACCATGCCACCGGTCAAGCCATCGGTGCCAGGCGTTACCGGCCCGGGCTTCAACCTCGTCGAGCTTCTGCAGGAGCTCAAGAGCAACAACCCGCAGCTCATCCAAGGGCGTCACGCCTATCTGTCGGCCAAGTCGATCCCGCCGCAGCTTGCCGCGCCCAACAACCCCCAGGTCGGCTACATCTGGAACAGTATTCCCAAGGGGTTCCCGCTGGCCGTCAATCGCGCGGGCGGCAGCCAGTACAACCTGACGCAGCAGATACCGTTTCCGGGCAAGAAAGCCTTGGCGGCTGAAATTGCCGACCGCCAGGCCGAATCGCTGAATGCGCAGACCGATGCGCTGTATCTGCAGCTCTACGCGCAGCTCTCCACGACGTACTATCAGGCGATTGCCCTGCAGAAGCAGATCGACGTGCAGAAGCTGACCATCACGCGGCTCGAGCAGGTCAAGCAGATCACGCGCGTGCGCTACGCCAACAACGCCGCCGCGTACGCCGACTTCCTCAACGCACAGGTCATGCAAAGCAGCGCGCAGAACGACCTGTTTGCCGCGCAACGCCAGTACGACAGCACGGTCCAAACGCTCAATACGCTGATCGGCAAGGACCCGAGTTTCCCGCTCGTGCTGCGCGCCGATGACGACGCCGTACGCCTGCCCGAAGAGCCGCTACCCGAACTGGAAAACCAGGCGCTGCGTGAGCACCCGTCGATCAAGGCCTCGGCCGAGTTGATGGACGCCACACGCAAGAGCGTGACGCTGGCACGCAAGGCCTACCTGCCCGATTTCCAGGTCATCGCCACTGTCACGACAGACAACCCGCCGTATGGCGTGCGCCCGAACAGCTATCAGATCGAGCTGGACGTGATCATCCCGTTCTGGTTTTTCACCAAAGAGAAGTACGGCGTGAACCAGGCGGTGGAGAGCCAGATCGCCACCGAGGCCAACGATGTGTCAGTGCGCCAGCAAACGTTGTTGGCCGTCGATACCGCCTACAACACGCTGCGCCAGACGCTCGCGCAACTCGACTTCAACAAGCAGCGGCAACTGCCGCAGGCGCTGGCGGCGTATCGCGTGACGATGACCAACTACGCCAGCAACAACGCCAATTTCAACGACCTGCTCACCGCCCAGGGCGCACTCAAGAACGCCGAACTGTCGGTCGCCCAGGCACAGGCCACGGCCTTGCAGGCCTATCACGCGCTGCTCGCGGCCACGGGCCGCTCGCCGGTTCAAGCTCAATAAGATCATGAAGAAGTTCTCTCCCGTCGTTGCTGTGATTGCGTTGGCCGCGGCCCTTGCTGTTGGCGTGGTGGTTGGGCGCAAGTGGCCCGCCGCTCCATCGACCCCGGCTGGCGATACCGCGAAGCCGGCAGTGGACTCGGCATCCGCACCGACCGCCAATGCACCTGCACGCCCGAAGTCCGACTCCGTTGAAATTCCGGATGGTGGGTTTGATCCGCAACAAGTGCAGGTCGCGCAGGTCAGCCAGCTTGCGGTGCCGGTGGAGCTGTCCACGCCCGGTAAGCTCGCCTACAACGCCGAGCGCACCAAGCTGGCGTCGGCGCGCGTGGCCGGTCGGCTGGACCAGATTCTTCTCTTCGAAGGGGCACTGGTGCGCGAGGGCCAGCCGATTGCCCAGTTGTACTCGCCCGACTTCATCTCCGCGCAGAAGGAATACCTGCTGGCGCTAAACACCGCCCGCCAGCTCAAGGGCTCCAACATGAAGGACCTGCAGGACGATGCGGATGCCACCGTGCAATCCGCCGCCGGCCGCCTGCACGTGCTGGGCATGTCCGATGCCGATATCGCGCAGATCGCCAAGCGCGGCACGCCGGCCGAACATCTGACGCTGCGCGCACCCATCTCCGGCACCATCGTCAAGCGCAACATGGACCCCGGCGCTTTCCTGAACGTGGGCGACTCGTTCATGAGCATCGTGGATACACGCGTGCTGTGGTTTACCGGCAATGTGTATGAGAACGACATTGCAAGCGTGCGCATCGGCCAGCCGATCTCGCTGCACACCTCGGCGTATCCGGAGCGCGAGTTCACGGGCCGCGTGAGCTTTATCGCGCCTAACATCGACCCGGCCACGCATACGTTGACGGTGCGCTGCGACGTGCCCAACCCGGACGGCCTGCTGCGCCCCGAGATGTACGCCACGGCGCGCATCCAGACCGGCAGCGGGCAAGCCACGGTGGTGCCCAAGTCCGCGCTGGTGAAGGACCACGGCAGCTACTACGTGATCGTGCAGAGTGATGCCAAGCACTTCAAGCGCGCCCAGGTACAAGGCAAGGACACGGGCACCGACGGCAACTTCGCCGTCACCGCGGGGCTTGAAGCTTCGTCGAAAGTCGTGGTGCGCGGCGCCGCGCTGCTCAACGAGATGATCGTGAAGGCAGGAGCTTGAGCATGTCGTTCAACCCCATCGCGGGCATTCTCAAGCGGCGGCTGCTGATCGTCTTCCTGGCGGTGGCGCTGCTGGTGGCGGGCGTGCTGTCGTTCAAGGAGCTGCCGCTGCAGGCGTATCCGGGCGTGGCGCCGCTGTCAGTGCAAGCCATTACGCAATGGCCGGGCCGCAGCACGACCGAAGTCGAGCAGCAGATCACCATCCCGATTGAAAACGCGCTGGCCGGCGTGCCGGATGTGCAGTCGTTCCGGTCGGTGTCGCTGTTCGGCTTGTCGGTGGTGACGCTCAAGTTCAAGGAAGGGACCGATAGCTTCAAAGCGCGGCAGAACTTCTCGCAGTATCTGGCGAGTGCCAACCTGCCGACGGGCGTGCAGTCGTCGTTGAGCCCTGACTCCGACGCCACGGGCGAGATCATGCGCTTTCGCCTGGTGGGCGACGGCGTCGATCTCACCACGCTCAAGAGCTACCAGGACTACGACATCTCCAAGGGGCTCAAGCACGTGCAGGGCGTGGCGGATGTCAGCTCCTTTGGCGGCAAGGTGAAGGAGTACCACATCATGCCGTCGCCGGCGAAGCTGCAGTCGTACGGCATCACACTGTCGCAGCTCATCACCGCCATCGGCAATGCCAACAACAACACCGGCGGTAATCTGCTGCGCGATGGCGAACAGCAGTTCGTGGTGCGCGGCGTGGGCCTGCTGCAGACGGTGGATGACATCCGCAACGTGGTGGTCAACACCAACAACGGCGTGCCCGTGCGCGTGCGCGACATTGCCGAGGTGGAAGTCGGCAACGTGCAGCGCCTGGGCCAGGTGCAATACAACGACCAGCCCGACGTGGTGGAAGGCATCGTCCTGCTCAAGCGCGACGCGAATGCCAGCGAAGTGCTCGCCAAGGTGCGCGAAAAGGTGGCGGAGCTGAACAACGGCGTCCTGCCCAAGTCGGTTCAGATCAAGCCGTTCTACGACCGCCAGGTGCTGCTCGACATCACCATGGGCACGGTGGAACACACGCTGGTGGTGGGCATTGCGCTGGTGCTAGCTGTGCTGTTCGTCTTCCTCGGCAACCTGCGCGCGGCCGCCGTGGTGGCGGCGGTGATTCCGCTGGCGCTGTGCGTGTCGTTCATCAGCATGGAGCACTTCCATGTGCCGGCCAACCTGATCTCGCTGGGGGCGATCGACTTCGGGGTGATTGTCGACGCGGCCGTGATCGTGATGGAAAACATCATGCGGCACCTGGAAGAAGGCGCCGAGAAGCTGGACGACGCCATCGTCAAGGCCACCAGCGAAGTGCAGCGCGCGATGATCTTCTCCACTGGCATCATCATCGTGGCGTATTCGCCGCTGTTCTTCATCGGCGGCGTGGAGGGCATCATCTTCAAGCCGATGGCCTTTACGATGGGCTTTGCGCTGATGGCCTCGATCGTGCTGAGCCTGACGTTCGTGCCGGCCACCACGTCGTTCGTGTTCGGCAAGTCGCTGCACCCGCATTCGCCGGCGTTCATCACCGCGGTCCTGCGCTGGTACAAGCCCTTGCTGCGCAAGTTGATCGCGCGGCCGATGGCCGTCTTTGCCACGGCCATCGCAGCGCTTGTGCTGACGTTGTACAGCGCCACCTTCCTCGGCACGGAGTTCCTGCCCACGCTGGAAGAAAACAACCTGTGGCTGCGCATCACGTTGCCCAACACGGTGGACCTGGATTACTCCGCCTCGGTGGCGAACGACCTGCGTGCGTACTTCGTCAAGCAGCCGGAAATCAAGCAGGTCTCCGTGCAGATTGGCCGCCCAGATGACGGCACCGATTCCACCGGCGTGTTCAACCAGGAATACGGCTTGTACTTTGCCGCGCCAGACCAATGGGCGCCCGGCATGACCAAAGGCAAACTGGTCGAGCGCCTGTCGAAGCATCTGGAGAAGATTCCCGGCATCGAGTTCAACTTCTCGCAGTACATCCAGGACAACGTGGATGAGGCGCTCTCGGGCGTGAAGGGCGAGAACTCGGTCAAGCTGTTCGGCAACGACCTGAATACGCTCGAAGCCAAGGCCAATGAAATCCAGGCGCAACTCAAGAAGGTGCCGGGGCTGGTGGACGTGGGTATCTTCCGCGAGCTGGGTCAGCCGACGCTGAACGTGTCGATCGACCGCCAGGCCGCCGCGCGCTTCAACATCAACGTGAGCGACGTGCAGAACCTGGTGCAGTACGCCATTGGCGGTGCGCCGGTCACTCAAATCCTGGAAGGCGAGAAGTCGTTCGGACTGGCGGTGCGGCTGAGTCAGCAGGCGCGCGCGTCATATGACGCCATCCGCGAGCTGCTGATCGACACGCCCGATGGTCAGCACATTCCACTGTCGATGATCGCCAAGGTGGAGATGACCGACGGCCCGTTCTTCATCTACCGCGAGGAAGGCAAGCGCTACATCGCCATCAAGTTTGGCGTGCGCGGGCGCGACCTGGGCAGCGCAGTGGACGAGGCGCAACGCATGGTGGGCGACAACGTCAAGCTGCCCGAGGGCTACACCGTCAAGTGGGATGGCCAGTTCAACGAGATGAGGGTCGCGCAGGGCAAGCTGATGGTGATCGTGCCGCTGACGATCCTCGTCATCTTCCTGCTGCTGTACAGCACATTCGGCAACTTCAAGGATGCACTGATGGTGGTGCTGAACGTGCCGTTTGCGGCCATCGGCGGCTTGCTGGCGTTGCACATTGCGCACGAGACGCTGTCGATTTCAGCGGGTATCGGTTTCCTGTCGCTGTTCGGCATTGCGATTCAGGATGGCGTGATCCTGATCTCGTACGTCAATCGCCTGTCGCAGTCGGAGAACATTCGCGAAGCCACCGTGGAAGGCGCCGCGCTGCGCCTGCGGCCGGTGATCATGACAGCCATGCTGGCGGGCCTGGGGCTGCTGCCGGCGGCACTGTCGCACAGCATTGGCTCGGAAGCGCAACGGCCGCTCGCGCTGGTGATCGTCGGCGGCATGGTGACCACGACGATCCTCACGCTGCTGGTGTTGCCGGTGGTGTTTACGTGGGCACACCGCCATCGCGGCACGCCACCGCGCGAGCCGGACGTCACGCCCACGGCGGCCATGCTGCCCTGATCGGCCGGCGCTTTTCCAGATGCAACGGGTGCACCGTCTGACCAACGGTGCGCCCGTTTCTTCGAGCGCCCGCCAGAATCGGATCAATCCCATGGCTGGCCGGGCGCGCCGCGCGCACAGTGCGTATCAATCCCATCCATCTTGATTGCACGCCGACGCCATGCCGACCCTCCCGAGCACGCAAGCCACCATCACAGACATCGCCACGCAATTCCCGCCGCAAGTGGTCACCACGCTGACCGAGCTGTTTGGGAATGACCTCTCGCAATGGCGCTTTATCGTGGATCTGTTCTCCGAAACGGTGGAGCAGGATCTCATCAATCTCGACAAGGCCATCCGTGCCGGCGAGGATGCGCAGATCGTTGAAGCCGCGCATCGCATCGTCGGCTCTGCCCGCATGCTGGGTCATTTGCAGATTGGGGATACCGCCCGCGTCGTTGAGCGCACGGCGCAGAGCATCGGGCCGTACCCCGAGCGCCTGGCCGAGATGCAAGCTGCGCTCTCCCGTTTGTGCACCCTGGTGGACGCATTCCAGCGGCAAGTCAGCGGTTGCGTGTGGCCGGATTCATCGGTCGCGCGCTAAGCGGCCGCCTCGCACCGCCAGCCGCCGATTCAGCAGCAGCGGTGCCACCCCCACCGCAATACCGCCCAGCCCAACCAGATTGGTCGTCCAGTCGAACGTAGGCACGCTGTACGCCGCAATGCCCCAAAGGAACAGCGCGCTGCCCAGCGGCCACAGCCCCAGAAACACCGCGTTGAACACCGAGCGCAGCGCTTCGCGCCGGTAGTGCCAGGCACACGCAAAGCCCGCCAAGCCGTAGTAGAACGCCACCTGAAAGCCGATGGCGTTGACCGAGTCCTTGATGATGGCGTTGATGGTCGGAAAAAACGACGCGCCAAACAACAGCACCAATCCAATCCCACTAATCACTGCCGTGGCCACCCAGGGTGTGCGCCATGTCTGGTGCAGCGTCGCGTAACGCGTGTGTAGCATGCCGTCGCGCCCCTTTGCGTACAGCGTGCGCGTGAATTGCAGGATGGAAGTCTCCAGCGTGCCCACCGTGCTCAACATCACGGCCACCACGGCCACGTAGCTCCACGGGCGCGGCAGCAGCTTGTCGGCCACGGCAAAGATGACGTTGGTGCTGGACTGTTCGATCTCCGCGTCGCTCAGCACGAGCAGGATCACGGCCGAGAACCCCATGAACAATGCCAGCACGATCAGCATGGCCCACAGCGCGCCGTAGCCGGGTGCGCGGCTGGCGTCCCGCGTTTCCTCGGTGAGGTTGACCGTCACGTCCCAGCCCCAGAAGAAGAACAGCGCCGTGAGCGCGCCGGTCGCAAACAACTGCGGCGTGAACGCGGCCGGCGATAGCCACGCCCACGACAATGCATGCGCCGGGTGCGAGCCGAACTTCACCACTGCCAGCACCATCAGCGCGATCAGGATGGCCGTCTCGGCGACGGTCATGGCGATCTGCGAATAGCTCGTCAGCTTGATGCCCTTGATGATGATGGCGCTGACCACCAGCAGCCATGCTGCCGCCACGAACGCCACCACGGCCGGCTGCCCGGCCAACGACGGCGCGACCAGCGTGAGCGTGGCCGTCGCTGCCGGAATCGTGCCCGACACCATGAACACTCCCGAGGCCACCAGGAGTGCCCAGCCAGCAAAGAAGCCCAACGTACGGTTGAAGATGGCGCCCACCCAAGCGTAGGCGGCCCCGGCATGCGGGTTGATGCGGTTCAGATGCAGGTAGGCAAAAGTCACGCCAAACATGATCAGCCCGCAGTACAGCAGGCTGGCTGGCGTCAACCCGCCAACCGCCGCGATGAGCGTGGCCGTGGTCGCGGCAATGCTGAAGGCCGGCGCCGTGCCGGCCACACCCATGACGATGGATTCGCTCAGGCCCAGTGCATGGGCTTCGAGCTGTGCTTGCGTGTCGGTTGCCATCCCTACCTCCGCCGTTCTGCCCTGCCTGCTGCGCTTTCACTTTCAGTATTGGCGGTACCGCACAGAACACCAACTACGACAATCCACGCACCGCCTTATTTATGTTTTTGGTCACACAAATTAAACAATTAGGCTTCACATTGCGTGATCCGCAATACAACGGATTCTTACAACTATTGATGTAGAACAGCCTACCCCACTATCTTCCGCGGGCAACGTCGGCGCATTGCAACTACAGCCGACTGGCACGCGCGGGCCATGACCCAGCGCGGCCGCACCACTTCACTCGTAGTAACCAGGCATCACTCATCCGGGGGGATTTCGATGTCCGAAGCAGTCCTGCATCCATTTTTTTCGCGCGAGCGCACCATCGCTGCGGTGGGTTTCAACCGCTGGCTGGTTCCACCTGCCGCGCTGGCCATCCATCTTTGCATCGGTATGGCCTACGGCTTTTCCGTTTTCTGGTTGCCGCTTGGCCGCGCACTGGGCATCAGCAAACCGCTGACCTGCGGTGCCGATGTCTCGCTCATCGCGGAACTGTTCACCACCACCTGTGACTGGCGCGTGTCCAGCCTGGGCTGGATGTTCACGTTGTTCTTCGTGTTCCTGGGCGCCTCCGCTGCCATGTGGGGCGGCTGGCTCGAACGTGTCGGCCCGCGCAAGGCTGGTGTGGTCGCCGCTGTGTGCTGGTGCGGTGGGTTGCTGATCTCAGCGTTTGGCATCCAGATGCACCAACTGTGGCTGCTGTGGGTGGGCTCGGGTGTGATCGGCGGTATCGGCCTGGGGCTGGGCTATATCTCGCCGGTGTCGACGCTGATCAAGTGGTTTCCGGACAAGCGCGGCATGGCGACCGGCATGGCCATCATGGGTTTTGGCGGCGGTGCAATGATCGGCGCCCCCTTGGCGGATCGTCTGATGAAGCTGTTTGCCACGCCTGAATCGGTGGGCGTGTCGCAAACGTTTATCGTGCTGGCCGGTATCTACTTCGTGTTCATGATGGCCGGGGCCCTGGGCTACCGCGTGCCGCCGACGGGTTGGAAGCCGGCGGGCTGGACGCCGTCGCCCGCCAAGGTGAACAACACCATGGTCACGCAGCGCCACGTCCACGTGAATGAAGCGCTGAAGACGCCGCAGTTCTGGCTGATCTGGGGCGTGCTGTGCCTGAACGTGTCCGCCGGCATTGGCGTCCTGGGCATGGCCTCGCCGCTGCTGCAGGAAGTGTTTGGCGGCAAGCTGCTGGGCGTGACGACCGCGTTCACCGAGTTGTCTGCCGCGCAAAAGGGTCAGATCGCAGCCATCGCTGCCGGCTTTACGGGCCTGCTGAGCCTGTTCAACATCGGCGGCCGCTTCTTCTGGGCGTCGCTGTCGGACAAGCTGGGCCGCAAGATGACATACGCGGTGTTCTTCGTGCTGGGTTTCGTGCTGTACGCATCGATTCCGTGGACATCACACACGGGCAATATCGCCCTGTTTGCGCTGGCCTTCTGCGTGATCCTGTCGATGTACGGCGGCGGTTTTGCCACCGTGCCGGCGTATCTGGCTGACATGTTCGGCACGCAGATGGTGGGCGCCATCCACGGCCGCCTGCTGACCGCATGGTCGACGGCCGGCATTCTGGGCCCCGTGCTGGTGAACTACCTGCGCGAATACCAGATCGCCCACGGCGTGGAACGCGCCGCGGTGTACGACATCACGATGATGATCCTGGCTGGCCTGCTGATCCTCGGCTTTATCTGCAACCTGCTGGTACGCCCGGTCAACGCGAAGCACTTCATGACCGAAGCACAGCTCGACGCGCAACGCCACGCAGCAGCCGTGAAGAGCCCGACGCCGTCGGTGGCGGCGCCGGAAACGTCGCTGGAGTGGAAGGCGCATCCGGGTTCGGCCGTGGCCGTCGTGGTGGCTTGGGCCGCCGTGGGCCTGCCGCTGGGCTGGGGGGTCTGGATTACACTGCAGAAAGCTGCTGTGCTGTTCTCGTAACGACGCGTTTTAGCGCTTTCCCGCCATCGGCCGCACCATGAAGCACCAAAAAATCGAGTTTTACCGTCATCCGGCCGGTGGCTGGGGCGCGCTCAAGAGCGTCGCGCATCAACTGCTGTCGCAGGGCATCGCGGCCAAGGGCGCCAAGACAATGCTGTCGGCCAACCAGCCCGACGGCTTCGACTGCCCCGGCTGCGCATGGCCCGATCGCGATCACGCCTCCACGTTCGAGTTCTGCGAGAACGGCGTGAAGGCCGTGGCCGCCGAGGCCACATCCCGCCGCACCACACCCGAGTTCTTCGCCCAGCACACCGTGCGCGAACTGGCCGAGTGGTCCGACTACGCGCTGGAAGACCAGGGGCGCTTGACGCATCCGATGGTCTACAACGCGGCTAGCGACAAGTACGTCCCAATCGAATGGGACGCCGCCTTTGCGCTGATCGCGCAGCACCTGCGTGCGCTGCCCGATCCGAACCAGGCGATCTTCTACACCTCCGGCCGCACCAGCAATGAGGCGGCCTTCCTCTATCAGTTGTTCGTGCGCGCGTACGGCACGAACAACTTCCCCGACTGCTCCAACATGTGCCACGAGCCCTCCGGCACGGGCATGCGGGGCAGCATCGGCGTGGGCAAGGGCACCGTCACGCTCGACGATTTCACCAAAGCCGACGCCATCTTCATCTTTGGCCAGAACCCGGGGACGAACCACCCGCGCATGCTCGGCGAGCTGCGCGAGGCATCCAAGCGCGGCGCGAGCATCGTCTCGTTCAACCCGCTGCGCGAGCGGGGGCTGGAGCGCTTTGCCGACCCGCAGAGCAAGATCGAGATGCTGACGCTCGGCTCCACGCGCATCAGCACCGAATACCACCAGGTGCGCATCGGCGGGGACCTGGCGACCATCAAGGGCATCATCAAACACGTGATCGAGCGCGATGACGTGGCCCGCAGCCGTGGTGAGCCGGCCATCATCGACCACGCCTTTATCGCCCAGCACACCGGCGGCTACGACGCCTTCGCCGCCGACGTGCGCGCCGAATCGTGGGCCACCATCGAGGCCGAATCGGGCTTGCCGGAACACGAAATCCGCCAGGCTGGCGATACGTACATCAAGGCCGGTAGCGTCATCGCCTGCTGGGGCATGGGCATCACGCAGCACAAGCATTCGGTCGCGACCATCCAGATGATCGTCAACCTGCTGCTCCTGCGCGGCAACATCGGCCGCCCGGGTGCTGGCGCGTGCCCGGTGCGCGGCCACAGCAACGTGCAGGGCGACCGGACGATGGGCATTTACGAGAAGCCCGCCCCGGCGTTTCTGGATCGGCTGGAGCAGGTCTTCGGGATTCAAGTACCGCGCGAACATGGCTACGACACCGTCGGCGCCATCGAGGCGATGCAGCAAGGCGCCGCGCGCGTGTTCTTCGCCATGGGCGGTAACTTTGCGGCGGCCACGCCGGACACCGCCGCCACGTGGGCCGGCCTGCGCCAGTGCGACCTGACCGTGCACGTGACCACCAAGCTCAACCGCAGCCACATCGTGCACGGCAAGGCCGCGCTGATCCTGCCGTGCCTGGGCCGCACCGAAGTCGACCAACAGGCCGGCGGCACGCAAGGCGTGACGGTGGAAGACTCGATGAGCATGGTGCACATGTCGGCGGGCATCAATCCGCCGGCCTCGCAGCATTTGCTGTCGGAACCGGCCATCGTGGCGCGGCTGGCGGAAGCCACGCTGCCTGGGAGCACCATCCCATGGCGCTGGCTGGTGGAAGACTACGACCGCATCCGCGAGCGCATCGAAGCCGTGTTCGACGACTTTGCCGGCTTCAACGAGAAGATTCGCGTGCCGGGCGGCTTCCGCCTGCGCAACACCGCATCCGAACGGGTGTGGAACACGCCGTCGGGCAAGGCGGAATTCCATGCGCATGCCGTGCCGACCGACACGCCCGTGCACCGCGCCCGCGAGCGCCATGCCGACGCGACGGTCTTCACACTGGCCACGGTGCGCTCGCACGACCAGTACAACACCACCATCTACGGCATGGACGACCGCTACCGCGGTGTGTTTGGCCAGCGCCGCGTGGTCTTCATCAACAAGGAAGACCTGCATGCGATCCGCATGAAAGACGGCGAGTGGGTGGACATGGTCACGCTGTCTGAAGACGGCACCACGCGCCGGGCCGATGGTTTCCGCCTGGTGGCGTACGACATTCCGCGCGGCTGTCTGGCGGCGTATTACCCGGAGACGAATCCGCTGGTGCCGTTGTCGTCCGTGGCCGATCAGGCGCGCACGCCGACGTCCAAGTCGATCCCGGTGATGCTTGTGCCGAGCCAAGCTCCGCGCACAACGGATAGCACAGCGGCCACCACGGCCGACGCCTGATGCCCACCGAGCCGGCGTGGTCCGCGCTGCAACTGGCGCTTCTGGCGGCATTGCGCGAAACGGACGTCGGTAAGCCGGTGTCGTTACCATGGCTGACCAAGCGCGTAGGCGAGCGCGCCAGCACCGTGCTACGCGCGTTGCATCCGCTGGCCGATGCTGGCCTGCTGCGTGTCGCCATGGATGACACCCGCTGGCTCATTGTGCTGCTCGATGCTGGTCGCGCTGTACCGAAACTCACTGCATGACAGCCCTCACCCACCACCTCGCCGACCTGCCTGTCGTTTCCACCTCGGCGACGCGACGCACGCGGGACGGTACGCATGACGCCACCACCACTGCCGTCGCCGATGAGGCCCCGGTCGCGCTCGTCTTCAACGGCATCACGCATGCGGTGATGATGGCGTCGCCGGCAGACCTGGAAGACTTTGCGCTGGGCTTTGCGCTGTCGGAAGGCATCATCGACGGCCGCGTTGATTGGCGTGGCGCCGAGGTGGCAACGCACCCGCATGGTATTGAGGTCCACGCCGAGATTGCCTCGCGCTGCTTCGTCCGCCTGAAGGAACGCCGCCGCGCGCTGGCCGGCCCGACCGGCTGCGGCCTGTGCGGCATCGAGAGCCTGCAAACCTTTGAAGACGCGCCGACACCGCTTGTACCGCCTGCGTGGATGGCTTCATTGACGGACGCACGAGTGCTGGACGCCATACAGGCGATGACCACGCATCAGCCTGCCAATGCGCTCACGGGCGGTTTGCATGCCGCAGGCTGGGTGCCCGCAAACGGCAACGCGCCGCTGCATGTGCTGGAAGACGTGGGCCGCCATAACGCGCTGGACAAGCTGATCGGCCGGCTGGCCCGACTCGGTATTCACCCGGCGGACGGCTTCATCGTCATGACAAGCCGCGCGAGCTTCGAACTGGCGCGCAAATGCGTGCACGTGGGTGTGCCGCTGCTGGCGACCATCTCGGCACCGTCTTCGCTGGCCATCAGCCACGCGAAGGCCGGGCAATTGACGCTGCTGGCCTTCTGCCGGGGCGACAGCGTGACGCGGTTTGCTTAGCGCCGTTAGCAAAACCCTGCATAGCGATCCTAGCTAGGCATGCCGACGCGAGCAGCACTGGGCTCGTGCAAAGGTGCGCCTTCTTCTGAAGCCCAGCACCCATGCGTGTTTCTGGCTGGCGCATCCTCGTCCGGCGGCGCGGCGCACTGAGCCGTCAGCCGCCAGTAAATCGCCTCAACTCTGATGACTCTTGAGACGGCAGATGGCAGTTCAGCATCCATTGGACGCCGAACCGATCGGTCAGCTTTCCGTAATAGTCACCCCACGGCTGCAGGGCGAGCGCAGTCGTCACCTGCCCTCCTGATCCCAGCGCACTGAACAACCGATCTGTCGATTGCTGGTCGTCCATCGCCAGATGGTACGCGGACCCTCGCATCGGCTCCGCGTCATCGTTGTCTGAGGCGTAGAAGGCGACACCCACCCCTTCGAACCTGGCGTGCATGACTTTCCCGCGAATTGCCTCGCTTTTGGCCGGCATCCCATCCACGCCGTACCGCAGCATCTCGACAATTCGGCCGAGGCCGCAGGCCTCATAGAAACGCAGCGCTTCCTCACAGGTATCAGTAAAGAACAAGTAGTTCGAAAGCAGCATCGAGAGCCCCTGGTAGGAGGTAGCAGGACGCTTCCTCCAAAGTTTCAACTAGGAACGCCGCTTAGCCGACGAGTTGCGCATTGGTCAACGCCACGCCACCAATTCCCCAAGCACCATCCACGGCGTGAACCACGTTGACCCAAATGCGTTCCTTGGGCTGCTTTTCACCTGACATCGAATGAATGATGTCGGTCGCCTCTGCGATGTACCCCGACTGGATCTCGCGACTGTTGAATGCAAAGGCCGGGACTTTCCACTCGACGAAGACAACCGACGCCTCCTTCGACCCGGAGAACGTGTGCTCCTTTGGCACAACGTTGATGGAACCAACGATATTCGGTGTGATGGCGGCGTTTCCGGTGAGTCCGTGCCACTTGATCATGGCGTCGGAGAGCCGGGCGAAGGCAAGCGTTTCTTGGCCTTTGGGAAGAACGCCTTCGGTGAGCGTGAGGGTGAGTGGCATGAGATCTCTCGAGTCAGATGGGTTGCGGCGTTGCAGAAACCCCCGCCGCCGATCGCCATTCAGATAACGATCGTGATTTCATCATAGATAACGACCGTTATTCGGTCAACTATAATGTCGCCTTGATGACCCAGAGGTTTCAATGTCACGAGCTGAACAAAAGGCGCAGACGCGTCAGCGCATTCTTGAGGGATCCGGACGTGCATTTCGCAAAGGCGGGTACGCAGGAACGGGAGTCGACGCCCTGGCCAAGGAGGCGGGCGTCACATCTGGCGCCTTCTACGTTCACTTCGGCTCCAAAGGGGATGCCTTCCGCGAGTCGCTCAGACTCGGAATGGACCATCTCCGCGGGGGCATCCTCTACTTTCAAGAACAGCATGGACGCGCCTGGTGGCCCGAGTTCGTGCGGTTCTATCTCAGCGTAAAGCGAACCTGCGACCTATCAGAAGGCTGCACGTTGCAGACGATGCCGACTGAAGTGGCACGCTCCGATCTGGAGTCGCGCATGGCCTTCGAAGTTGCGTTGTGCGAAGTTGCGCAAGCTGTGGTTGATGGCCCTGCATCTCCGCACGCGCCGAAGGACATTGGCGCGGCTTGCGCGGCCCTCGCCTCACTGGTGGGTGCCGTCACCCTCGCGCGAGCAGTGGGAAGCGCGACCCTGGCAGAGCAGATCGCCGGCGCAACTGAATTGGCGCTGCTGGGGCCACGTCGATCAAAGTAGCCTCGCCTCTAGGAAGCAGCCTCCCGAGACGGCCCACCGTTGGCCAACTGCTGGTGCCGGCGCAGAACCGGCTGGGTTGCGCGGCAACCACGCTAGATTTCCACCTTGCTCCCCAGCTCCACCAACCGGTTGGCGGGGATCCGGAAGAAGTCCGACGGCTTGGCGCTGTTGTGTTGCATCCACGCGAACAGCGCCTCGCGCCACATCGCCATGCCAGGCAGCGGCGATGGCACAACCGTCGCGCGCGTGATGAAGAAAGACGTCTCCATATCTTCAAACACAACGCCAAGGCGCTCGCCAACGGATTTGACGATCTCGTCCACCGCTGGGGTTTCCTTGAAGCCGAAATCCACCACCGCCGTGTAGATGTTTTCGCCAATGGTCTTGAGCACGAGCCGCTTGGCCGGCTCCACGTAAGGCACGGCCAGCGTGCGGAAATGCACGAACAGCACGCGCTTGTGCAACACGTGGTTGTGCTTGAGGTTGTGCAACAACGCCAGCGGCACGAATTCGATGCTCGGCGTCAGATACACGGCGGTGCCATCCACGCGGTACGGCGGATGACGCAGCAGGCCCTCCATGAACGGCTCCAGCGGAATGCCGCCTTCCACATTGCGCGCCTTCAACAACTGCGTGCCGCTGTGCCACGTCACCATCAGGAAGAAGATCAAGCCGCCGAGCAACAGCGGGAACCACCCACCGGCCGCAATCTTGAGCAGGTTTGCGGCGAAAAACGACAAGTCCGCTGCCAGAAACATCGCACCAACGCACACGACCAGCGGCAAGCTCCACTTCCACGCATTGCGCATGACCACCGTGACCAGACCTGTCGTGAGCACCATGGTCGTCGTCACGGCAATGCCGTACGCGGCGGCCAGATTGTCAGATTTACCAAACGCCAGGACCACCGCCACCACCAGCAGCAACAGCACGTAGTTCACGACCGGCACGTAAATCTGGCCGATTTCCACGTCGGACGTGTAGAGGATCTTCATACGCGGCGCATAGCCCAGATGCACCGCCTGCGCCGTCATGGAGAAGGCGCCCGAGATGACCGCCTGCGACGCAATCACCGTGGCTGCCGTGGCCAACACCACCATCGGGCCCACGGCCCAATTCGGCATGAGCAGGAAGAACGGGTTCTGCACGGCGGCCGGCTCGCGCAGCAGCAGCGCGCCTTGGCCAAAATAGTTCAGCAGCAGGCACGGCATGGCGATGTAGAACCACGCAAAACGGATCGGCCGCGCCCCGAAGTGGCCCATGTCGGCATACAGCGCCTCGGCGCCCGTCAACGCCAGAAACACTGAGCCGAATACGATAAACGCCAGGATGGTGTGCCGGAAGGCAAACTCCAGCGCGTACACCGGGCTGAGCGCCACCAGGATCTGCGGCGACTGCGCCACCGACACCAGCCCGATCCCGCCCAGCAGCACGAACCAGATCACCATGATCGGCCCGAACAGGCGCCCTACCACGTGCGTGCCCTGCTTCTGCAGCAAGAACAAGCCGATCAACACAACCAAGGACAGCGGCAACACCCACTTCTGCAGCGTGGGCGTCATGATCTCCATGCCCTCAATGGCCGAAAGGACTGAAATGGCTGGCGTGATGACGGCATCGCCATAGAACATGGCGGCGCCGAGCAGACCCAGCAGCATGAGCGTGCGCTTGAAGCGAGCACCAGCGCCGCTGGCGCGCATGGCCAGCGCAGTCAGCGCCAGGATGCCGCCTTCGCCGTTGTTGTCGGCACGCATGACGAAGACCACGTACTTGATGGACACCACCAGCGTCATCGCCCAGAACAACATCGACAAGATGCCGAAAACCGTCTGGTCTGAAAACGGAACGCCATGTTCCGGGTTGAAGCACTCTTTCAGTGCATACAGAGGGCTGGTGCCGATGTCCCCGAAGACCACGCCGATCGCGCCCACCATGGTGGCCATCAACGCGGGTTTTCTTGTGCTTGTGCTGGCTGCGGCTGTCGACATAGTTAGCTACGACTGAAACAACGGGAGGCGCACGCAATTTCCGTGCGCCATGCGCCGCAAAGCGGCCTCGGCGCAGAACGACGGAGTGCGGCAGACGCCACCAAAGCTTAGGTGAAAACTCCAGGGTTTGCGCGGGTGTTTGCACCAATGGCGGCTGCGCACGGAGCCTGATGCACCCCGCTGGCATCCCATATGCTTGATCTAACGCCAGATGTTAAAAAAACAGGCTTTGACGGGGAGACGCGCCAAGCATATATTCAGCAAACGATCGTTTTGGCTGCTTTGGCCGGTTCTGCCTGCTGCGTTTCTTGGCTGGCAGTCGATCGATTTCTCAACTTTACGACTCAAGATCATGGCTACTGGTACCGTCAAGTGGTTCAACGACGCAAAGGGTTTCGGCTTCATTACTCCGGATGATGGCGGCGAGGACCTTTTCGCACATTTCTCCGCCATCAACATGGCTGGTTTCAAAACCCTGAAAGAAGGTCAGAAGGTGTCGTTTGAGGTCACGCAAGGCCCGAAGGGTAAGCAAGCCTCGAATATTCAGGCCGCTTAATCTGCAGGCCGGGGCGTAGGCAGAGCCAAGATCGCTCACGCGGTTGCAGGACGGCGTACACACTTTCGGGCAGGGTGTGCGCCGGTCGAAAGGCCCCAAGGAATCAGGTTGCAAGGGTTGTTCAGTACGTGTTTGCCATCCAGCGGTCGGGCTGGCGCCTCCTAAAAAGGGCGGCACTCGGCTTTGAAGAATCCTCTCTCGGGAGAATGCAATGGCCAGCCGAATTGAAGAAAACGCCGTTCAATATGATCCGCCCGCCAGGGCAGCAGCAGAAATGCATGCTGCCCCGAGTTTTATCCGGGATTCGGAAATCCAGTTTTCACGCTCACGGGCATTGCGTGAGGGCCAGCGTGTCAGCTTCGATGTGGAGATCGGGCCTGACGGCGAACCCATCGCCGTGAATATCAAGCCGATATGACACCAGGGGTTCACAAAACCGTGGGATGCGATTTTTGACGGAGGGCGGGGCCAAACCTAGTCTTGTGAGGCAGCCGCCCGCTGATCTGAACGCGTGCAAGCCATCGTGCTTTTCAGCGGCCGGCTGACTTCCCCACTTCAGGAGGTTCGGCCATGGCTACAGGCGTTGTCAAATGGTTCAACAGCGAAAAGGGTTTCGGCTTTATTGCGCAAGACGGCGGTGGCCCGGACGTGTTTGCCCACTATTCCAATATCAAGAACTACCGAGAGTTGATTGAAGGCCAGCACGTTCAGTTTGAGGTAAAGCAGGGTCCCAAAGGTTCAGAGGCTGAAAATATCAGCGTGATTGGATAATTTCCGCTGAATACAACACACGCAAAAAAGGGAGGCCCAGCCTCCCTTTCTCATTGGCGCCCGGCTTGATTACTTGGCCGTCGGCATGACAAATTCTGCGCCCTTGGCAATCGAATCCGGCCAGCGTTGCATCACGCTCTTGTAACGCGTGTAAAAACGCACACCTTCTTCGCCATAAGCATGGTGGTCGCCAAACAGCGAACGCTTCCAGCCGCCAAAGCTGTGCCATGCCATCGGCACCGGAATCGGCACGTTGATGCCGACCATGCCCACCTGGATCTGCCGCGCAAATGCACGCGCCACGCCACCGTCGCTGGTGTAGCACGACACGCCGTTGCCGAATTCGTGCGCATTGATGAGGTCCACCGCTTGCGCAAAGTCGTGCACGCGCACCACCGACAGCACCGGGCCGAAGATCTCTTCCTTGTAGATCGTCATCTCGGGCGTGACGTGGTCGAACAGCGTACCGCCCGTGAAAAAGCCTTCGGCATGTCCATCCACGGTATGGCCTCGACCATCCACGACCAACGTGGCGCCCTCTTCCACGCCCTTGGCGATATAGCCCTCAACCTTCGCCTTGTGCGCGGCCGTGACGAGTGGGCCCATCTCGCTGGCGGCTTCCATGCCGTTGCCGATCTTGAGCGTCTTGGCGCGCTCGGCCAGGCGTGGCACAAGCTTGTCGGCCACATCCCCCACGGCCACGGCCACGGAGATCGCCATGCAGCGCTCCCCGGCTGAACCATACGCGGCGCCGATGAGCGCATCGACGGCCTGGTCGAGGTCGGCATCGGGCATCACCACCAAGTGGTTCTTGGCGCCGCCCAAGGCCTGCACGCGCTTGCCGCGCTTGGTGCCCTCAGCGTAGATGTATTCGGCAATCGGCGTGCTGCCAACGAAAGACAGCGCCTGCACGTCGGGGTGAGCGATCAACGCATCCACCGCATCCTTGCCGCCTTGCACGACGTTGAACACGCCGTCGGGCAGGCCGGCTTGCTTGAGCAGGTCGGCGATCATCAGGCTGGCGCTCGGATCGCGCTCGCTCGGCTTGAGCACGAACGTATTGCCGCAGGCCAGCGCCACAGGCGCCATCCACATCGGCACCATGAACGGAAAGTTGAACGGCGTAATGCCCGCCACCACGCCCAGTGGCTGGCGCAGGTTCCAGTTGTCGATGCCGCCGCCGATGTTGTCGGTGAAATCCGTCTTGAGCAGGTTCGGGATGCCGCAGGCGAATTCCACCACCTCGATGCCGCGCGTAACTTCGCCCTTGGCATCGGAGAACACCTTGCCGTGCTCGCGCGTAATGCACGCGGCCAGCGCATCGTGGTGCTGGTCGAGCAGCGCCTTGAAATTGAACAGGATGCGCGCGCGCTTGAGCGGCGAGGTTTCCGCCCAGTCAGCCGCAGCGGCACGTGCGGCGGCCACGGCGGCCTCAACCTCGGCCTGGCCACCCAGCAGCACCTGCGCGCCCACGGCGCCCGTGGCGGGGTTGAACACGTCTGCGCTACGGGTGGCGTTGCCCGCGTAGCGCTGGCCCCCGATGTAGTGGCTGACCACAGATTCAGTCACGGCAGGATCAATCGGTCGGTTCATCTCAGGCTACCTCTTGCAGAACGGTACGAACGGTTTCAAAGATGCGCGCGATCTGCGCTTCTTCGATGATGAGCGGCGGCGAGAACGCCAGGATGTCGCCGGTGTAGCGCACCAGCACGCCGCGCTCCAGGCATTTCAGGAAGACTTCGTAGGCACGTGCGCCAACCGCACCCGGTCGCGATTCCAGCTCGATGCCGGCCACGAGCCCCAGGTTGCGGATGTCCTTCACATGCGGTGCCCCCTTGACCGAATGCGCCGCCGCCTCAAATGCCGGCGACAGTGCACGTGCGCGTTCAAACAGGCCTTCGTTCCGATACAGGTCAATGGCGGCGACCGCCGCAGCGGCGGCCAGCGGATGCGCGGAATACGTATAGCCGTGGAACAACTCGATGGCGCCCTGCGCGCCCGCCTCGATGATGGTGTCGTGCACCGATTGACGCGCCGCCACGGCGCCCATCGGCACAGCGGCATTGTTGATACCCTTGGCCATCGTCAGCAGATCGGGCGTCACGCCAAAGAACTCCGCCGCGGTTGCGGCGCCCAGGCGGCCGAAACCCGTGATGACCTCGTCGAAAATCAGCAGGATGCCGTGCTTGTCGCACAGGGCGCGCAAGCGCTGCAGGTAGCCTTTGGGCGGCACCAGCACGCCCGTGGAACCAGCCAGCGGTTCGACGATGACGGCGGCAATGGTCGACGCGTCGTGCAGCGTGACAAGGCGCTCCAGCTCATCAGCCAGATGCTCGCCCCAGGCCGGCTGGCCCTTGGAGAACGCGTTTTGCTCCGGCGCATGCGTATGCGGCAGATGGTCCACACCCGGGATCAGGTTGCCCGAAAACGCCTTGCGGTTCGGCGAGATACCGCCCACCGAAATTCCGCCAAAACCCACGCCGTGATAACCGCGCTCACGACCGATCAGGCGGGTGCGCTGTCCTTCACCGCGTGCGCGATGGTAGGCCAGCGCAATCTTCAACGCGGTGTCCACCGCCTCCGAGCCGGAGTTGGCGAAGAAGATACGGTTCAGCCCCTCGGGCATGATCTCGGCGACCTTCTCGGCGGCGCGGAAGGCCAGCGGATGCCCCATCTGGAAGGTGGGCGCGTAGTCGAGCGTGCTCGCCTGTGCGGTGATGGCCTCGACGATTTCCTTGCGGCTGTGGCCGGCATTCACGCACCAGAGGCCGGCGGTGCCGTCGAGCACTTCGCGGCCATCGGCGTCGCGGTAATACATGCCTTGCGCGGACACAAGCAGGCGCGGCGCGGCCTTGTACTGGCGGTTGGCCGTGAATGGCATCCAGAAGTAGGACAGATCGGTGGTTTCCAGCGGGTGCGGGGCGGGCTTCATCGGCGACTCCGAAAAAACAGCGGGAAGAAGGCTGGACTGGCAAGCCAGCAGTTGGAGCAAACTGTACAGAGTCATATGCCACGCGGACATGCACAGATGGGCGTTCTATACGAAACTGTATAGGTGCCGCCCACGCGGCCCATACCGCATCGCAACATGGAACTCCAACTCGATCCTCATCATCCCCAGCGTACGTTGGTCGACCAGATCGTCCAAGGGATTCGTACGGCCGTGGACGACCACAGTCTGCTGCCCGGTACGCGGCTGCCGTCGGTGCGCAAACTGGCTCAGGCACACGACATCAGCACGTTTACGGTGGCGGAAGCCTATACGCGCCTCGCGGCGCTGGGCGCGATCGTGGCGCGGCCGCGCTCGGGCTATCTGGTGGCCGCGCGCGCGCCGGCCCAGCCGGCGTCAGTCGCCCCGCACTGGGAGCCGCCCAAGCTCAACGCCGCCTGGCTACTGTCCGACGTGTTTGCCGATCGCTCCATCGCCATCAAACCTGGCTGCGGTTGGCTGCCGAACGACTGGCTGGACGAACGCGGCGTGCAGGAAGCCATGCGCGCCGTGAGCCGCGTCTCGGCGCTGCGCGTGGCGGGCTACGGCCACCCCTGGGGCTATGCGCCACTGGGCGAGCATGTGGCGGAGTCGCTCGCATTGCGGGGGCTGCCGGTTGAACGCTCACAAGTGCTGCTAACCAGCGGCGCCACCCAGGCGCTCGACCTGATCGTGCGTACGCTCTTCAAACCCGGCGACGTGGTGGCCGTGGATGACCCCGGCTATTGCAATGTGCTGCAGGTGCTCAAGCTCGCCGGCCTGCGCGTGGTGGGTGTGCCGCGCACGCCGGATGGGCTGGACACAGCGGTGCTGGAAGCCACCTTGCGCGCCGACGGGCCCGACCGCCCACGCGCCCTCTTCACCAGCTCCGTGCTGCAAAACCCGACCGGCTCATCGATGTCCGCGCAAAACGCCTACCGCGTGTTGCAACTGGCCGAGCAGCACGGCCTGTGGATCGTCGAAGACGACCTCCACCGTGAACTCGCCGACCCCGCCGCGCCTATGCTGGCAGCACTCGACGGCCTGCGCCGCACGCTGTACGTCAGCGGCTTCTCCAAGACGATCTCGCCGTCGCTGCGGGCGGGCTACGTGGTGGCGGATGCCGCCATCACGCGCGAGCTGGCACGCACCAAGATGGCCGTGGCGCTCACCTCGTCGGAGATTACCGAGCGCATCGTGCACGCCTTCGTCACGCGGCCCGGCTATGCGGAGCACGTTGCGCGGTTGATTGCGCGACTCAGCGACGCCCACGCCGGTGTTGCAGCCATCATGCGCGAGCATGGTGCCGAGTTGTTCGATACGCCGGGGCGCGGCCTTTTTCTGTGGGCGCGCTTGCCGGGCTGTGCGGATGCATCCGCACTGGCAGATCAGGCCATCCACCACAACATCTGGTTGGCGCCCGGCCAATACTTCCGCCCACACGACGAGGCCAGCTCCTGGCTGCGATTCAACGTCGCGTACGCCGCTGACCCTGCGTTGTGGGCGTTCCTGTCAGGCGCGCACGCTCAAAATTTCCAAATAAACAACAATGCGTTTATCTAGTGAAATACTGCTTCTAAATCATCAATAGTTCTCGACTCCGCAATAGGATGGTTGCCTGCTCAATCATTTTCAGAGGCCTGGACGATCACCCTGTCATCAAACCCCGACAGGATGGTCTATCGCCTAACGTTCTTTTCGTTCGCCTCTGAATCTCAATGCACAAGGAGTGCCATGGACATCAAAACCGTCCGCGAGACCGCCTTCGCGATGCCGCTCACGAGCCCGGCTTATCCGCCCGGTCCGTACCGCTTCATCAACCGTGAGTTTTTCATCATCACGTACCGCACCGACCCGGCCAAACTGCGCGCCATGGTGCCCGAGCCGCTGGAAGTGCCTGAACCGCTGGTGTCCTACGAATTCATCCGCATGGCGGACTCCACCGGCTTTGGTGATTACACCGAGAGCGGCCAGGTGATTCCGGTCACTTACGAAGGCAAGCCCGGCACCTACACGCTGGCGATGTATCTGGATGACCACCCGCCGCTGGCAGGCGGCCGCGAGATGTGGGGCTTCCCCAAAAAGCTCGCCAGCCCCAAGCTGGAAACCGACAAAGACACCCTGATCGGCACGCTGGACTACGGCCCTGTGCGCGTGGCCACTGGCACCATGGGCTATAAGCACCGTGAGCTGGATCTGGCGGAACAGAAGCGCCGGCTGGAACTACCCAACTATCTGCTGAAGATCATCCCCCACGTGGACGGCAAGACCGCACGCATCTGCGAGCTGTCGCGCAACTTCATGGTCGATGTCGAGATGAAGGGCGCCTGGACCGGGCCTGCCTCGTTGGAGCTGGCACATCACGCACTGGCGCCGATAGCCGAACTGCCTGTGCTGGAGATTGTCGAAGCTCGGCACATCATTGCCGACCTGACCCTTGGCATGGGCGAGGTCGTGTTCGACTACCTCGCCAAGTAACGCCCATTCCCTCCCTCATCCTCCCCTCAAGGAGCACACAGCATGTCTGATTTGAAAGGCAAAGTCGCCGTCGTCACGGGTGCTGCCAGCGGCATCGGCAAGCAGATCGCGCTCACATTGGCCAACTCGGGCGCCGCCATCGCCATCGTTGACCTGAACGAAGACGGCGCCAAGGCCGTCGCCAAGGAGATCACCGATGCGGGCGGCCGCGCCATCGGCCTGCGCATGGACGTGACCGACGAGGAAGCGGTCGACAGCGGCATCGATCGTGTGGCGGAAGAATTGGGTTCGGTCGACATCCTCGTCTCCAACGCCGGCATCCAGATCGTCAACCCGTTCGTGAGCTACTCGTTTGCCGACTGGAAGAAGATGCAGGCCATCCACGTCGATGGCGCCTTCCTGACCACGCGTGCCGCACTGCGCCACATGTACAAGGACGACCGTGGCGGCGTGGTGATCTACATGGGCTCGGTGCACTCGCACGAGGGTTCGCCGCTCAAGTCGGCCTATGTGGCGGCCAAGCATGCGCTGCTGGGCCTGAACAAAGTGCTGGCCAAGGAAGGCGCGGCGCATAACGTGCGCTCGCACGTGGTATGCCCGGGCTTTGTACGCACCCCGCTGGTTGAAAAGCAGATCCCCGAGCAAGCGAAGGAACTCGGCATCAGCGAAGAAGAGGTCGTAAAGAAGGTCATGCTGGGTGACACCGTCGATGGCGTGTTCACCACGGTGGAGGACGTGGCCGAGACGGTGCGGTTCCTGGCGACCTTCCCGAGCGCCGCACTCACCGGACAGTCGTTCGTCGTGAGCCACGGCTGGTTCATGCAGTAATCGCGTACTCAGCGCATCCAAGGAGGTCGAGGAGACATGCCCGCACCCAAACTACGCGTGGCCGCGAGCAAGCGGCCCACCCCTGCGGAATCCTCTCGCCCGGACGACGCACCGCTCACCACGGCACAGCGCATCGTGCTGCCGGCGTACGAAAACATCGCGCTGGTGCTGCAAGGTGGCGGCGCGCTCGGCGCATATCAGGCCGGCGTGTTCGAAGGGTTGGACGAGGCCGGTATCGTGCCGAACTGGATTGCGGGCATCTCCATCGGGGCGCTGAACACGGCCATCATTGCTGGCAATGCGCCCGAGCATCGGCAGGCGAAATTGCGCGAGTTCTGGCAGACGATCACGCAGCCGAGTTTTTCCCCGCCGCTGCCCGACATCCTGGAAAACGCCTGGTTTGATGGCAATGCGCATCTGCGCAAGTGGCTGACTGCCATGCAGGCGGCCGACACCCTCCTGGAAGGCCAACGCGGCTTTTTCACACCGCGCGTTCCGCCGCCGCTGCCCGCGAACGAAGTCGACCCGCTCGATGCCAGCTATTACGACACCACGCCGCTCAAGGCCACGCTGGAGCGCCTGTGCGATTTCGACCGCATCAACGATGGCGGCATCCGCGTATCCGTGGGTGCCGTCAACGTGCGCACCGGCAACCTCGAAGCCTTCGACAACACCGAGCGCCGCCTGAGTGCCGAGCATTTCATGGCATCCGGGGCGCTGCCGCCGGGTTTCCCGCCAGTGTTGATCGACGGTGACTATTACTGGGACGGCGGTGTCGTGTCCAACACGCCGCTGTCATACGTGTTGGGCGCCAAGCCGCGCAAGGACACGCTGGTGTTCCAGGTGGACTTGTGGAGTGCGCTGGGGCCGGTGCCCGATACGATGATCGGCGTGGCCAGCCGACAGAAAGACCTGCAGTACTCCAGCCGCACGCGACTCGTGACCGATTGGATGGAGCGCTCGCAATCCACGCGCAGGCTGGTGCGCAAGCTGCTCGACCACCTGCCACCAAAGGAGTTCGAGCGCACGCCGTGGTACAAGCACGCGCAAGAGCTGGCCTGCACCAAGCACTACAACGTCTTCCACCTGATCTACGCAGCCAAGGAGCATGAAGGGCCGGGCAAGGACATCCAGTTCGGACCGTCCACCATGCGTGACCACTGGGCATCGGGCCTGGCGGACATCCGCGAATCGCTCTCGCACCCCGAGTGGCTGGCGATGCCGGACAACGACTCCGGCTTCGTCACACATGACATCCATCGCCACCTGCATGCGGATCGGCCGGTCAAGCGGCTATAGCAATGTTTCGCGGCACGTGATGCCTTGGCTGAAGGCCGCTTGGTGCCAAGGCTACAGGTGTTCATAGATTTTCTGAGTGAACACCTGTTTCCACATCAGCCGTAAGCCGCAAGAGCCCACAACCGGCGAAGCCTCAGCGCTGGGGCTCGGCAGGCCCCCCGCAACCAATGCGTGGCGGCCATCAATCGTCCACGGGAAAATCGAAATACGTGCTCGCGTACGGCTCGTTGACCAGCGTGAAATGCCACCACTCGGTGTCGAGCCGCTTAAACCCAGCCTGCTCCATCAAGGATTGCAGCAACAAGCGATTTGCCTTTTGCTGGGCAGCAACGGTTTGGTCGTCCGGGTGTGAAACGGGGCTGAAGCAGTCGTAGCCGGTGCCAAAGTCCAGACTGTTGTCCTGCGCACGCTGCGACATCGGCGCCGTGCAACTGGCCTGTTTGCGCTTTGGGTCGTAGGCGGGGATCTGGCTGCCAAGCGGCACGATGGTCAGATCCACCGTACTGCCGCGGCTGTGCCCGGATTGATACGCGATGTAGCCATCGGCAAACAGTCGGGTCTTGTCCACGGTGGGATAAAACTCGGTGCGCATCTTGGTGGCCTTCAGGTCTTCTGCCCACACGGCAAAATCGTTGACGGCGGTTTGCGGCCGATAGCAGTCGTAGACCTTGAGCGTCAGCCCCATCGGCACCAGGCGCTCCACCACCGATTGCAGCGCCTGCGCCGCCGGCTTGGTCAACAGGCAGACGGGCGCCTTATAGCCGCTGATTTTCCGCCCGACAAAATTGTGAGCCGTGAAATAGCGCACATCTGTCTGAATATGCGGAACGGCCTTCTGCACGTTAACAAAGTCAACAGGCCGTCGGGTTTCGACCTCTGCCGCTTGAGCGAGCGCCGAAGCACACACCACAGGTAGCAAGGCGAGCAACAGCTTGGCGGATTGGATTCGCATGTCGGGGAGCCTCGAGACGTTGACCTCGTCAGTGTAGTGAGCGTGCGATGGTGTTGCACGCTCCGGTCGAGGCATCGTTCAAAGCCCGTTTCTCTGCACCACCTCCAGCGGCGGCCTGGGCAGCGCCGCCATCCAAGCTCGGCGGATCACGCCACTGATCTGCTTGTAGACCTCCTTTGAGATCACGGTTTCGGCCAGCATGGTGTCGATCTTGCTCTGGCCGATATGCAACGCAAACAGCAGCAGCAAGCGCTTCTCCAGCGCCGCGCTGTAGTCGCCAAACTTCTCGCGTAGCTCGGCCAGCGCGCCTTCGGCGGCTTCGATACGGATGACCAGCACGCTGTCGAGCAAGTCGGCCATGCGCTCACCCAGCACGGGCTGCAGCGATGCGCGGTTGTACGCACGCAGGCGTTCGAGCACGGTCTGGCGGCACACCAGCAACTCGAAGCGGTCAGCCAATGCCTTGGCGAGCGGCCCGTCGACATGCACCACACGATGCAGCCATTGTGCGAGGCGATAGGCGACGCTCTTGGCGAGAATCTGACGCGACACGCGCTTGTAGCCCAGGCGGCCCTCGGTGCGCGCGGCGTCGATCATGTCGGCCGTGTTGCGCATCATGGCGTCGAGGTTGCGGATGGAGACCAGGCCGTTGCCGTATTCTGGAATCAGCTCGCGCTCGCGCGTGGCCAGGGCGACCAGGCCGATGGTTACGCGTTCGCGCTCGGTCAGTGCCTCTTCCAGGTTCAGCTCGGCAGCGCCGGCCGCCACTTCCTGCCGATACGTTGCGGCTGCCTCATCGGTTGCACCCGCCGCAAAGTGGAAGTGCCCGCCAATGCGGCGCATGATGGCCTCCACTTCTTCCGTCGACATATTCAGCGCCTGCCCTTGCAGCGCCTGCTCTTGTGGGGAGAGCTGATCTAGCCCGAGTTGATGCATCACCCAGCGCAAGGTCGCCCCGTTGAAGAGCACGCTCACCAGCACAAAGCCCGTGGCCAGAATGGTGACAAAGTGGCGGTCCGCAGCGTGCACGGCCTGGTTCTCCGCCACACCCAACGCCAACACCAGCGTGACGGCGCCCCGCAGACCGCCCCACGCAATCGCCAGCTTGTAGGCATGGCTGACCGGCGCCGAGAGCTTGAACCACGCCAGCGCCGGCAACAGACCAAACAGCACGACCAGGCGCGCAACGAGCGCCGCAACCACGATCACCGCCAGCCACGCGGCGTCCTTCCACACCACGCCGTGCAGCAACTCCGGCACGCGCACAGCGGCCAGCAAGAAGACCACGGCGCCCGCCAGCGCGGCAATCTGCTCCCAGATCAACTGCAGGTGATGCCAGTTGCGCGGCGTCAGGCGCGTGCGGCCCAGCGCGCCCACCACCAGCCCCGCGCACACCACCGACACCACGCCCGACACGCCCAGCATGTTTTCGGCCACCAGATACAGCGGATACGGCAGCGCCAGCGTCCACGCCGCTTCGGCCTGCGCGATGCCGCGTAGCGCTGGCAGCAGAAACGCAGCAATGCGCCCCGCAACCAGTCCGAACACCACGCCACCGCCGAACGCCTTGGCCAATTCACGCATGCCGGTGCCGACGGTCGCATCCCCACCGTGCCCGGTCAGCATCGCCAGCAGCACGCCCATGATGGCGATGGCCGCGGCATCGTTAAGCAACGCCTCACCCTCCACCAGCCGGATCAGCCGTGCGGGCGCGCCCACGTCGCGGAACACGGCAATCACGGCGGAGGGGTCGGTCGTGGCGATCATCGCGCCCAGCAACAAGCACGTGACGATGCCAAACGGCGTCACGGCCGACGCCGCCAGGCCGATGACGCCCGTGGCCACGACCACCGCCACGATGGCCAACATCAGAATGGGTGCGGCATCGGGTGCCATGCTGCGTACGTCCACCGACAGCGCGGCCTGAAACAACAGCGGCGGCAGGAACAGCCACAGATACGCCTCCGCCGGCCAGCTCGGGTCAATGAGCGGCGCGAAGAACGTCGCCGCAAACGCCGGCGCGCTGTTCTGCAAGCCCACGTATGCCCCGCCGATGCCGATGCCCGCCAGCGCGAGCAAGGTCGACTCCGGCAGCGTCAGCCGCGAGGCCAGCATCTGCACCAACGCCACCACGGCAAGCAGTCCGCCCGCCACCAACAACAGAATGACCACACCGTTCACGCCATGGCCCCTTGCGTGAAGACTCGAGCGGCATGCCAGTCGATGCGTTCCGTGTCGGTGAGGTCGGGCACGACGGCCGTGCCGGTTTCGGCGGCGGCCACGGCGGCTTCGAGCACCGCCATCACCGCAACGGCTTGCGCGGGCGGCACCGGATTGGCGCGGCGGCCGAGAATCGCGTCGCGCATGGCTGCGTAGTAAGTGCGCTGATCACCGGCCGGCGTGGCGACTTCGGTGGCAGCAGACGTTGCGCCGTCGATGAGGACGCCCGCATCGTCATCCGCGCCCCAGCCCGCCGCACCGGGCTCCATGCCAGCCAGCAACTGCGCCTCTTGCTGATCCATCCGCCGCTTGATAAATGAGCCGCGCGTCCCGTGCACGATCCAGCGCGGCGCGCCGCCCGCCACCAACATGCTCGCGTGCAGAATGGCGCGGCGCTCGCCAACGTGCAGAACCACGTGCGCCCAGTCGGGCGTTTCCGCGCCGGGCCGCTGGCGAGCGAACGACGCGCTCACCGCATCCGGCAAGCCGAGCAGCAGCAATGCCTGATCGATCAGATGCGGGCCGAGGTCAAACCAGATGCCCGTGCCCTGCCCGGCCTGCTCGCGCCACCGTGCGCGCACCTGGGGCCGGTAGCGATCGAAATGCGCCTCCACATGCATGGCCTCCCCGATGGCACCACCGGCAAGTACGGCCTGCACGGCCAGGAAATCGCTGTCCCACCGGCGGTTCTGGAAGACGGACAACAGCCGACCCGTTTCGCGCGCCACGCGTGCCAGGTGGCGCGCCTCGGCCAGCGTGGTGGTGAACGGCTTGTCGACAACGACGTGCTTGCCGGCGCGCAGCGCGGCTTCGGCCAAGGGCGCATGTCGGTCATTGGGGGCGGCGATGACGACGAGATCGACGTCCGCATGGGTGACAGCGGCCTCGGGCGTACAGACCAGCACATTGGGCCGGTCCGCGTGGACAGCGTCCGGCCGGTTGGAGCCGACAACGCTCAGTTGCAGGCCCGGCGTGGCATCCACAAGGGCGGCATGGAACAGTTTGCCGGCGTACCCGTAGCCCACAAGAGCAACGCGCACTGCTGACGACAGACGTGATGAAGAAAGCATATGGAAAGGAAAGCGAAAAGCCGTTGTTCAGATGCGCGGCGCGCAATTTGGTGCCGGCAATCGGCGACAGGTTCAACGAAAGTTGCTGCGTTTGAGCTCTGCCGGGTTTGCCCGCCGTCAAAAGCGTTGTTTAACCCTCTTGTAAATAGGAATTGTTCTCATTAGTATCTGCGCCTTCAAACTCTGAAGGCGCGCCGGCTGTGGTGGGCAAGGCGGCCTCCTCCGCGAAGGCGGAGCTATTTACTCTACGGGAACTGCAATGCCACCGAAATTTCGACGAGAGGGTCTGCGTCTGTCTCTGGCCGTCCTGGGGACGCTGCCACTCTGGAATGCCGCGATGGCGGCCGACACGATTGCGGCAGCCGACGCGGGCACGCTGCCCACCTCCACCGTCACCGGCGCGCGCAGCAACACCAGCTACGACACGCCCATCGCCAACACAGCCACGAAAATCCCGGTGCCGCTGCGCGAGATTCCGCAATCCGTGAACGTGGTGCCGCGTGCGGTGATCCAGGATCAGGGCGCGCTGTCGATCAACGACACACTGCGCAATGTGCCGGGCGTGTCCGCCTCGCTGGGGGACGCGCAGCGCGACCAGGTGACCATTCGCGGGTTCTCGTCGATCAACGATCAGTACGTCGACGGCCTGCGCGATGACTCGCTGTACTTCCGCGACCTGTCGAACATCGACCGCATTGAAGTGCTGAAAGGCCCCGCCGCCGTGCTGTACGGGCGCGGTTCATCGGGCGGCATCATCAACCGCGTGACCAAGAAACCGTTGGCCACGCCGCTGGCGGAAGTGGGCGTGGTCCTGGGCACCGAAGGCCAGAAACGCGCGGAGTTCGACCTGAACACGTCCATCAATGACGACGCCATCCGCGCGCGATTGACAGGCGCGGTGGAAGACTCGGGCGGTTTCCGCAACGACTACTTCCTGCGTCGCCAGGCGATTTCGCCATCGTTCCTGTTCAACCTGTCGCCCGATACCAAGCTGACGGTGCAGTTTGACTACCTGCACGACAACCGCATTGCCGACCAGGGCGTGCCGTCGTACCGCGGCCGCCCGGTCGACGTGCCGATCGAAACGCGCTACGGCTCGGCCAATGCAGGCGCCGGCAATGTCGACTCCACCATGAAGAGCGTGACCGGCACGCTGGACCACCGCTTCAACGACCAGTGGTCGTTCCACAGCGTGGTGCACAACTACGAGTATTCGCTCGGCCGCAACAACTACGTGACCGTCAACAGCATCGTTGATGGCGCCGTGCCGACCGCGCGCCTCGGCGTGAACCAGCGCAACCGCAGCGACCGCGGCACTGTCTGGCAGAACGAACTCACGCAGAAGGCGAACACTTTCGGTGTCGAACACACCCTGCTGTACGGCATCGAACTCGGGTATCAGGACAAAAGCGACCGCGTGGCGGCGGCTGCAGGCACGACCACAGTCAACCTGTTCAACCCCGTGCTGCCGGTGCTGCCGACGGTCCCTGCCAACGCGACGCCAACCAACTACGGCCTGTCGCACAACGAGACCTACGCCGCCTATGTGCAAGACCTGATCAAGTTCTCGCCGCAATGGACGGTGCTCGCGGGCTTGCGCTACGAAATCCTCAAGCAGAGCCGCGACGACCTGACCCCACGCAATGCCGACCTGGCGCGCACCGACAAGCCGGTCAGCCCGCGCCTGGGCGTGGTGTATCACCCGATCGAGCCGCTGTCGCTGTATGCGTCGTACAGCCGCTCGTTCCAGCCGCTGGCGGATAGCTTTACGTTCTTCACCAACAGCAGCGCGCTGGCGCCGCAGCGGACCACCAACTACGAGATTGGTGCCAAGTACGACCTCTCGTCCGGTGCCAGCGTGACGGCCGCGCTGTTCGACATGAAGCAGACCAACCTGACAGCGGCCGACCCCGTTACGCTGCTGGGCGTGCCCATCGGCACGCAGCGCACGCGCGGGCTGGAGCTGTCGTTCACGGGCGAGATTGCCAAGACGTGGTCGCTCATGGCCAGCTACGCGTATCTGAACGGCCGCCTGGAGAACCCGTTCGACCGCAGCGGCACGGTGGCCGTCAACGGCAACCAGCCGTCGCTCACGCCACGGCATAGTGGTTCGCTGTGGCTCAAGCATGATCTGCCGAACGGCTTCTACGTGGCCGGCGGCGTGCGTGCCGAAGGCGCGCGCTACGCATCGCAGTACAACCTGACGACGCTGCCCGGCTATATGACCGTCGACCTGGGCGCCGGTTATCGCAGCAAGCATGTGGACGTGACGCTGAACCTGCAGAACCTGTTCAACCGCGCGTACTACGTCTCGGCCCACGGCGGCGCCGAGAACTACAACATGCCGGGTGCACCGCGCATGGCCCTGCTGGGCGTGCGGTACAAGATGTAAGACGGTGATGCTGCGACGGGTGCTCTTCCGCTTGCACTGGCTGATCGGGTTGTCGGCCAGCGTGGTGCTGGCCGTGGTCGGCACCACCGGCGCGCTGATGGCATACGAGGATGAAATGCTGCGCTGGCTCAACCCCAGCACGTTCAGCCTGCCTGCCCATAACGGCCCTGCGCCGACGCTGCCGCAGGTGTCTGCCCAGGCCCGGGCGGCCATCGCTGAGCGCCCCGTCACCTTCATCACCGCCGCCTCCAACCCGACCGAACCGTGGCGCGTCTGGTATGCCTGGCCGCCCGGCCAACGCGGCGGAAGCAGCCGTGGTGAATTGCGCTACATCGATCCGGCCGCCGGCACATTGCTGCCCGAAGCGCGTGGGCAAGCGTTCTTTGCCACCACCAAGCTGCTGCACCGCACGTTGCTGGCCGATGAGGTGGGCAAGCAGATCGTTGGCGCGAGCACCATCGCCCTGGTGCTGATGGCGCTGTCCGGCTTGTACCTGCGGTGGCCAAAACGCATCACCAACTGGCGGAGCTGGCTCGTCATCCGCTGGAGTCGCGCGGGGCGCATCCGCTGGTGGGACGTGCATACCGTCGTCGGCACGCTGGTGTTGCCGCTGTATCTGCTGGCTGCGTTCAGCGGGTTGTATTGGGCGTATGACTGGTACCGCGAAGGGTTGCAGCGCATGGCCGGCATGCCGGTGGCCGTCAAAGCCAAGGCGCTGGAAGGCCCGCGCAAACCGCTGGACGAAGCCGCATTGGAACGTGTATGGACGCATTTCGTCGCGACCGCGCCCAACTACGGCACCGCCACAATGCGCATCGACGACACGCGCAACGGCAAGGTGGAAATCAACTGGCTGCCTGCGGACGCCCCGCACGATCGCGCGTTCAATCGACTCACGCTGGATGCCATCACGGGTGCAGCCGTACGCAACGAGGCCTTTGCCGACAAGCCCCCGATGCAGCGCCTGCTGGCCGGCATGCTGCCGTTGCACAACGGGCGCTATTTCGGCCCGATCGGCGTGGTGTTGGTGATGATTGGAGCGCTCATGCTGCCGGTGTTTGCGGCAACGGGGTGGTGGCTGTACCTGGATCGGCGCAGACGTGCGCAACCGCGGCAGCGACCTCAACACACCGTGCCCGCACGCACGGCCTAAGCAGTCAGCGCGCGAGCCACGCGCGCAGATCCCCCTGCCCCACCTCCGTCACCACCAGCGCACGCGAGTGCTTCTGTCGCGCCAGCCACCCCAGCGCAATACAGCGTTCAGCCACCGCTGCGCCAAGCGCGCCAGCCAGATGCGGACGGCGCTCGCTCCAATCCATGCAGCCGTAGGCAAAGCGGCGCCGGCCTCGGCTGCCTTTTTGCAACGCGTTCACGTCGATACCAATGGCCGCGAAGGCGCGCTCGCCCTCGGGCGTGACATCGTATGCGGCGTGGGTGGCGTCCTGCGGGTTCAGCCAGCCGCGCGCCAGCAGCGTGGCCGACACCTCGGTGCCCAACTGCCCGGCCAGATGGTCGTAGCAGAGCCGCGCGGCACGCAGGTTTTCCGGCACGGTGGACCGGCGCGGGTCGGCCGGCTTTTCAGGCGCGACCACCAGCAGCGATTCGATCATCTCCGCCACCGCCGGTGAGCGCAGCCCGAAGTACTTGTAGCGCCCGCTGGCCAGTGAGGTGATGAGCGCATCGCCTTCAAGCCGGCGCAGGTGCGCGCTGGCCGTGGCGGGCTCCACACCCGCGCCGTAGGCGAGTTCCTTGGCGGTGAGGGCCCGCCCTTCCATCAACAGCAGCAACATGCGGATGCGGGTCGGGTCACCAATGGTGGCGGCCACGCGGCCGATATCCGGTTGCGTTGCGGGTTGAGTAACGGGGGGTGCGGCGGGGGACGATGCAGTCATGGTTCGGTGCAGACCAAACTGTTGGCGCGTGACAGGCGAAGGGACCATCCAGACAATGGGGCATCTTACTCCTGCGCCCAAATTGCGATTGCCCCATGGACACCACCCTCGCTCCGCCTGCCGACCCGCTGCACGCCATCGTGCACCCCGATCCCACGCCCTACTATGCGGAGCTTGCCGCCACGCGGCCGCTGTTTTTCGATGGGACCCTGGGCTGGTGGATTGCCGCTGGCGCAGATGCCGTCGACGCTGTCCTGGGCAGCGCTGCATGCCGCGTCCGCCCGGTCGGTGAACCGGTGCCCAAAGCCGTCGCCACATCGCCCACGGGCACATTCTTCAGCCGCCTCGTCCGCCAGATCGACGGCCCTGACCACGGCGCGCGCAAAGCCATGGTGATGGCCGCATTGGGCCGCCTGGACGTTGCCGCGCTGGCAGCCCGCGCGCATCGGCAAGCCTATGCCGCCCTGCCCGACGTGGCACATCTCGACATCGCACTGCAGGCCGACGCCCATTTCCGCGTACCGCTTGCCACGATCGCGCAAACGCTGCTCGACGATCGTGCTGATACGGCCGCCTGCCAAGCCGACATTGCTGCGTACCTGGCGGCATTGAGCCCCGGCGCCGATGCCTCGACCGTGCAACATGCCGATACCGCGGTCAGCCGCCTGCAGCAGCGTTTTGCCGATTCCCCCCTTGCGATCAACGGTGACGATGCGCAAATCAGCAACCTCGCCGCATTGCTCGCCCAAACCTACGACGCATGTGCGGGCTTGCTGGGCAACTGCATCGTCGTGCTATCGCGGCAGCCGGCGCTGGCCGATCGCCTTCGCGCGCAGCATGCCGAGATCGAGCCATTCGTGCGCGAAGTCCTGCGCCTGGACGCGCCCGTGCAGAACACCCGCCGCTTCGTCGCCCAAGACACCACGCTGCTCGGCCAACCCATGCGCGCCGGCGACAAGATCCTCGTGCTGCTGGCCGCAGCCAACGTGGATGCAAAAGCCAACCCCGACCCGCTGCGCTTCGACATGGCCCGCGTGCAGCCGCGTCTGTGGACCTTCGGCGGCGGCGACCATCGCTGCCCTGCCGAAACGCTGGCCGTGGTCATCGCGCGCGAAACGGTGCGGCATCTGCTGAGCTTGGCCAGTGCGGCACGGTGGCTCGCCGGCCTGGGCGAAGTCACGTATCGGTCGTCACCCAACGCGCGTATTCCTCTCTTTCACGCCTGATTGCCCTCACTGGAGCCGCAAATGATTGCCGTCATCTTTGAAGTCGTGCCCGCCCCGGGCCAGCGCGATGCCTACCTCAACGTGGCCGCGCGCCTGAAACCGCTGCTGGAGCAAATCGACGGCTTTATCTCCGTCGAGCGCTTTCAGAGCATTACGGACCCGGACAAGATGCTGTCCCTCTCGTTTTTCCGCGATGAAGAGGCCGTCAAGGCCTGGCGCAACCTGGAGCAGCACCGCGCCGCCCAGCATTTCGGCCGCGAACACGGGTTCGCCGACTACCGCCTGCGCATCGCCCACGTGGTGCGCGACTACGGCCTGAACGAACGCGAGCAAGCCCCCAGTGACAGCCGCGCCGAGCACCGTTGAGTCGGCCGCCAAAGGTTGATACGGCGCGCGCCACCCACCGCGGGCACCGCCTTTGCTAATCGTTCTAGACCTCCGCACGGTTTTGCGCGCTGCACCACGGCGCCAGCGCGACCGTGCGCAACGATTGCAAAGGAATTGTCATGTCTACCGCTTTTCATGAGGTTGAGCGTGAGCCGCAAGCCGCACCCGTGCGCACCGTCCACAAGCCGGTGCGCTACGCCGTGGTCGGGGCCGGGTGGATATCGCAGGCGGCGTTTTTGCCCGGCGTGGCCGAAAGCGGCAACTCCGTCGTCACAGCCCTGGTAACGGGCGACGCGGTCAAGGCCCATGCGCTCGGCGCACGCTACGGCATCCAGCACATCCACGGCTATGCCGACTACGAGCAGTTGCTGGCCAGCGGCGAAATCGACGCCATCTACCTCGCCCTGCCCAACGACATGCACCGGCAATATGCCCTGCCCGCCCTGCAACGCGGCGTACACGTGCTGTTGGAAAAACCCATGGCCACGAGCGAAGCCGACTGTGAAGCCATGATCGACGCTGCCCGATCCGGCAACGCCAAATTGATGATCGCCTACCGGTTGCATTTCGAGCCCGCTACGCTGGCCGCCATTGAGCTCGTACGCTCCGGCAAATTGGGGCAGGTGCGCGCGTTCTCGGCGACGTTCAGCCAATCTGTGGCGCCGTCCAACCACCGGGCCAGCCACGGTTATTGGGCCGGCCCCGTGTCCGACATGGGGGTGTATCCGATCAACGCCGTACGCAATCTGTTTGGCGAAGAGCCGGTGGAGGTGTCCGCCATTGGCGTACGCGATCCGGGGCTGGCTTTTAACTTTGACGATACGGTGGCTGTGACGCTGCGTTTTGCCAGCCACCGCGTCGCCCAGTTTGTGGTGAGCTACAGCAGCGCCAATGTGGATCAATACCGCATCGTCGGCACGGAGGGGGATCTGGAAGTCTCGCCCGGCTTCTTGTTTGGGGTGGGTCTGCGGCATCGGCTTACGCTTGGCGGCAAGAGCCGCGAGCAAGCCTTTGAAGCCACCAACCAGTTTGGCGGCGAGCTGCAGTACTTCTCCGATTGCATCCTGCATAACCGCGAGCCCGAGCCCAATGGCGAAGAGGGTCTGGCCGACGTGCGCGTGCTGGCAGCGATTGAACGCGCGCTGGAGTCGGGGCAGCCGCAGAATCTCGGCCCGTTCCAGCGCCATGGGCGTATGGAGGGCTCGCAGGTACGCAAGCTGCCCGCCGTGCCCGCCCCCGAGCTGGTGGATGCCGCCGAGCCCAGCAAGGGCTGAGGCAAAAACGCAAAACGCCCGCAACGAAGGCGGGCGGGTATGAAAAATCAGCAGGTACGGGAACGTTACAGCTTGAGATGCTGCACGGCGTCGCGCATGCGCAGGCGCGTGGACACGTCGGAATTGTTGGTGTTACCGCCGGCGCCATCGGTTTCCATGGCGTTGTCGCAATGCCATTCAGTGGCGGCACCGGTGTCGCTCAGTGCGCAGACACGGTGGGTCCAGCGGTCCCACACGAACACGTCGCTGCCCGCCTCGCCAGAGAGCAGCGGCTCGAACCGGTACATCCACAGATAACCGGCGCCCACCAGGGCAAACACAAGAATCGCGGTCCAGGACGCTTTGATTCGGCGTCGCATTGTCATTTCTCCTCGGGAGTGCCGCGCCGGACGCGTCAGACAGGGCGTCACCAGACCAGAAGCACGGAACTCGGAGGGCAAATCCTAACATGCGGCATGCCCGCCACTGCCCTGCGGGCTTGCCGTACATCAACCTTGGCGACCGCTCCCGCACTCAATTGAAGACATCCTGCCGATACCGCCCAGACTGCATCTGCGCGGTCAGCCAGGCCGATGCGGCAGCCAAGTCGCTGCCATGGCGCGCCTGGTGCATGCGGATGAGCGTGTCGCACACGGCAGGCGCCATGGCGCGGCCATCTCCGCACACATACACCGTGGCACCCGCATCGAACGCGGCCCAGACAGCCTCTCGCGCGTCCCACAATGCGTGCTGCACAAAGCGGTGTGGATACCCCTCGACGCACGAATACGCGGGGAAAATGCGCACCACGCCAGCGTCTTCCCACACGCGCAAGGTGTCGCGGTAGAGGAAGTCATGCTCCGGGTGGCGGCAACCGAAGCACAGCAGCGATGCCGCCACGGCGTCGCCCGCAGACTGCTGCGCGGCGCGCTCCTCCAGAAAACCACGGAACGGCGCAATGCCGGTGCCAGCCCCAATCAGCACCATCGGCTTGCTGGGGTCTGTATCGGGCGCGAACGGCGGGTTGGGCGTGCGCAAGGCCGCGGCGATCTCCGCACCGGGCTGCAACTGCATCAGGTAGTGCGATGCCGTGCCACGATACGTGCCCACGCCTGACCACGCCGGCCCCGACACCGTGCCCACCGTCAGCGCCGCTACCCGGGGCGATACGCGTGTCGATGACGCAATCGAATAGAAGCGCGGCCGTATAGCACCCACGCGCGCGAGCAACCCCTCCAGCGTCAGCTCAATGGCGGGAAAGCGGATCAGCAAGTCCAGCACACTCACGTGCGCGGCGTGAATGTCCTCGTCGAAACGCTTGGCGGCTTCGTCGCCGTCCATCCACACCGCGAGCTGGCCACGCGTGAATGGGCAGCGCGTGGCCGCATGTAGCGCGGCAATGTCGCGCACGGTGGCAGTGTCTTGCAGTTCCACAAAGTCGCGCAGCAACTGCCGCACCGTCACGGGCCGATTCAGTGGGAGGTGGCGAACATGCGCGTATTGCGCAGTCAGCGTGACGAGTGCCTCGCCTTCCAGCCCGAGCCGGGCAATGGCCGCATCGACGCGGTCGTCCGCATTGTGTGGGTGCACGGCCAGATGGTCGCCTGTCGCATAGGTCACACCCTCCGGCAGTTGCACGGTGAGGTGGCGTGTGGGGCCGCGTGGCGCCTCGCGGGCGAAATCCCATAGGCCGGCTGGATCGCCGACGAGTTCTTCGTTACTGAGCACGCGCATCGCCCGCGCGTTGGCGGGCAATGTGGCGGCGCGCATGGCGTCGGGTGCGAGATAGTCCACGCGGACGGGCGACACCTCGGCCTGCGTCTGGCGGGCGCCGAGCGCGCTCCACAGGCTGCGCGTCCACGCATCGACGGCGGCGTCGAAACCGCCGTTGCCGTCCGCCTCGCCGCGCGGCACGATGGCTTGCGCGCCCGACGCTGCCAGCATCGCCTCCACCCGCTTCGGAAACGCCTGAAACGCCGGCCATTGCGAGTTGCCGCAACCCAAGACTGCATAGCGCAGACCGGGCGCTTGCCATGTCGGCGCATCGCAGGCATCGAGCCGCGCTTCCAGCGTGCGCGCGCTGTCCGGCGCACGGCCGTTGTAGGTGGCCGCCACCACGATCAACGTGCCGGTTTGCGGCAGCGTGTCGGCCACGGTGTCGAGCGGTGCCACCTTGGCATCAAAACCAGCCCGTGACGCCGTGCCCGCCAGCTGCTCGGCGATGTCCTGGCAGGTGCCGAGGCTGCCGCCGTACAGCACGTGCATCGGCGCTCCGCCACCGGCGAGTGCGGTGAGCGCATTGGCGTCCGCGCGGGTGTCGCCCGTGGACGGCATCGCGACCACCAACCGCTCACGCGCGCTGCGCCGCCGTGCGCGCAGGCGGAAACCTTCTGGCTTGAGCGTCAGCGTTTCCTTGATGTGGAAGGCGTAGTCGTACGGGTCGGACAACGCAAAGCGCTGAAGGATGATCGCCAGCGCGAGCTTGGCTTCAGTCAGTGCGAACTGGCGGCCGATGCACGCGCGCTCACCATTGCCGAAGGGCTTGTAGGCGTGCGGGTGGATGCGGGCCTCGTTCTCGGGCAGGAAGCGGTCGATGTCGAACACCTCGGGCCGCTCCCACACCGCTGGGTCACGGTGCAGCGCCATCAGCACCGTCACGACGCGCTGGTCCTTGCGGATGACGTAACGCCCACCGATACGCGTGTCTTCATACGGTGCAACGCCAAAGCTCGGCGCGGTCGGCCACAGGCGCAGCGTTTCCTTGAGCACGCGCTCGATCACATCAAGTTGCGCGAGGTGCCCGTACTGCGGCACGGTGTCGCCCGGCAGGACGCGGTCGACCTCGGCATAGGCCTGCGCCAGCACCGCCGGGTGGCGCAGCAGCAGATACAGCGCGAAGGTCAGCAGCCCGCTGGTGGTTTCGTGCCCGGCAATCAGGAAGGTGATGACCTGGAAGCGGATGTTGGTGTCGTCCAGCGGCTCGTCCGTCACCGGGTCGCGTGCGTTGAGCATCAGCCCCAGGAGATCGCTCGCGCCGGTGGTGCCATCCTTCGCCTGGCGGCGCGCGCGGATCACCTCGTCCACGAGCTGGTGCATGGCCGCCACATCTTGCGCGAACTGGCGATGGTGCGCGCGCATGAAGCGGTCTTTGATCGGCAGGCGTGTGAGCCTGCCCATGGCTTCGGACAGCACGCCCACCATGGCCGACAGAAACGGATGCAGCGCAGGCGTGTTGAACGAGTCGAAGCGGTAGCCAAAGCCCGCCAGCGAAATGGTGTCGAGCGTGAGCCGCGTCATGTCGTCGGCGACGGAAATGTCGACGTCGGGGCCTTGCCGCGCCCACGTGTTGGCCAGCGCATTGGCCACCTCGAGCATCACGTCAAAGTAGCCCTTCATGGCGCGCTGGCTGAACGCGGGCAGCAGGATGCGGTGTGCCTTGCCCCAGTTGGGTTCGTCCGGATGCGCGGTGAAAAGGCCATCGCCCGCCCCCGCCCGCAGGAACGACAGCGGCGGGCCGATCAGCTTGCGAAAACGGGTTTCATCACACAGCTCGGCCACCAGATCAGCGGCATAGACGAACGGCACACGCCGGCCGGCAAAGTCGAGCTGATAGAGCCCTTGGGGGAATTGCCGGCTGATCTCCAGAAACGTCTGGGCCACGCGGTCTTTGGGCAGTTGCAGCAGGTTGCCCAGCCACGGCAACCCTTTGGGCTGCGGGATGGGCAATGGGAGGGGCTGTGGCAGGGGCTGCGCCGCCAGATCGACCATGGCGGAGACATTGGCGGGCAACTCGGAAGCAGAACGCATGCGCGATCGACTGCGAAAGTGGAGTGCCAGCCAATCTACGCGCACCACCGCTACCGATCAAACCGCCTGGCCGTGTTTGAACAGCCGCCCCTAAAAGTGCATCGGGCGACCCGTGGGCCGCCCGATTGTTGGGGAACGGAGCAATGCGCTTGTCAGCGACGGCGTTGCGGCTGCGCCGGGTTGAACGGTGCGTTGACTTGCGCTTCCAGCTCGCGGATCTGGCGCTGCAGCTCGTCCACACGGGCGCGGGCGGCACGGCGTTCGATGTCCAGCGCCTCGGCTTCCGTACGGGCGACCTTCTGGCGCTCCTGGGCTTGGGCCTGTTGCTGGCGCTGGATGTCGAGATCGGTTTTCAGGCCCCGTAGTTGTTCCTGCTGCGCGGCGATCCTGCGCTCGGCACGCTCCTTCTGGGCTTCCAGGCGGATGCGCTGCAGCTCCAGGTCGGCCATCGTGCGCGTTTGCTTGGCAAAGTCGCTGTACAGGCGTTCGGCCTGCGCTTCGTTGGTGGTCTTGATGACGCGCCAGAGGTCTTTCTGCTGGAACAGCGTCACGTAATACGTCAGATCGCTCTGCGCAAACAGCAGGCTGGCGCCATAGGCACCGTTGTAGGTGGTGCGCAATTCCGACAGTTCCTGGGCCTGCATGCGCTGTTGCAGTTCGAGCACGGCGCTGCTGTTCGGGGCCGGACGTTCCGCCCGTGCCGTGCTGGGGGTGGTGGCCTGCGTGCTGACGGCTGCGGTGGCCGGTTGCCCCACGGTGGCGGTCAATGCCGGCACGGGAGCGGCGGCAATCGGTGTGATGGCGGTGGGTGGTGCTGCGGGGCTCTGCGTCACAACCGGCGCACAGGCCGACGTGCCCGCCATGATGGCCACCGCGGCCGCGATGGCCCATCCCCTCTGAAACGCCTGTTGCGACGCCTTCCCTGACTGTTTTGTAGTTGTCATCTCGACCCTGTGGATTCTGCGCAGGTGTTTGCAGCCGAAAACTATACGCGATCCGCTGCCCGAGTGGCGTGCCCGCAGCCCCATCGGGCGGGAGGGTGTTGTATCGGGCTCAGCGCCTTAGAGCCGCTAACAAAACCGCCCTGGCGTCGTTGCGCCTCCCGCAGTGGCCAACACTCGGTACTACGCGTACTGTCTGCGTCGGCACGCCTAGCCAGGACAGTTTTGTTAGCGGCGCTTACTCCAGCTCGCGCAACTCGGTTTCGCCGTCGGCAATCTGGTATTTGCGCATCTTTTCCCACAGCACCTTGCGGCTGATGCCGAGCGTGGCGGCGGTGTCCTGGCGGCGCCAGTGGTTGGCGTCCAGCGCGGCAAGGATGCGGCGCCGTTCTTCCCCGCCGTCGCCGCTACCGTTACCGTTGCCGCCGTAACCGTTGTGCCCTCCTTGACTGCCCTCGCGGTCGAATGCCTCACGCTGCAAGCCAGCAAACAGCGGCAGGATGCGCGCCTCTTCCCACCGGCCGAACTGGCGCAGGGTGATGCCGATGCGCTCGGCCAGGTTGCGCAGCTCGCGCACGTTGCCGGCAAAGTACGCGCGCCCGACGGAAGCGCGCACCCATTCGGGCACGGGTGGCAAGCTCTCGTAGGTTTTGTCGCCCAGCAGATAGCGCAGGAACGACAGCAGCAGCGCCACTTTATCTTCCGCGCCGCGCTGCTCCAGGCTGGGGATGCGCAGCTCGATCACGGCCAGGCGGAAATACAGATCGGCGCGGAACTTGCCCGTGGCCACCATTTCGCGCAGGTTCTTGTTGGTGGCGGCCACCAGGCGGAAATCCAGCTTGACGGGCACCGTGGAGCCCAAGCGCGTGCACTCGCTGTCTTCCAGCACGCGCAGCAGCTTGACCTGCTGATAGAGCGGCAGATCGCCCAGTTCATCGAGGAACAGCGTGCCGCCATTGGCTTGCTCGAAGTAGCCGCGGTGCGCATACATGGCGCCGGTAAACGCGCCCTTGGCGTGGCCGAAGAACTGCGATTCGAACAGGCCATCGGGAATGGCCCCGCAGTTGACGGCCACGAACGGGCCCTTGCCGTAGACGCTGTTCTTGTCGTGCAGCAGACGCGCGATGCGCTCTTTGCCGGCGCCCGTTTCGCCGTAGAGCATGACGTTGCTGTCGCAGTCGGCAAAGGTGTCGACCTGCTCCAGCAAGCCATGCATGGCCGGCGACGCGGCCACCAGGGCGCTCTGGTCGGGCGACGCATCTTGCGCCGACGTCATCGACGGCAACACCTTGGCAATCTGCGCGCGCAACTCCGCCGCGCCAAAGTCCGGCCCTAGCACGTGGGTGTATTCAGGCGGGAAGCGGCTTGAGTCTTGCAGCGTGTCGGCAGCCACCCAGATGACGGGCATGCCCTGCGCGGCCTGCCAGTCCAGCACGGTAAAGCCGCCGCTTTCCACCACCGACGCGCTGATGATGGCTACGCTCGGTTTCATGCGCGGCTCGGCGGGCTGGAAGTCGATGCCGCCGGCGCGGATCACCTCGGCCCCGAACGGCGCCATGAACCGCGTCACGCGCTCGGCAATGTCGTGCCGCCCTTCCCACACGAAGATCTCAAGCGCTTCGTACGCCCAGCGATCGGTTTTCATGTCGTCGCTTCCATGTCAGTAGACGAGCTCGACTGCGTCGCAGTCGAGCGAGAGGAGTTTGATGTCGGCGTAACCGAGTTGGATGCCGAGGGCTTCGAGTAGCGGTGTAAGAATGCTGTCTAGTGTCGAACCGATGAGCATCAGTGCAGGCGCCAGCAACGGGCGTGCTATTAGGCTGATGTCCAGTCCGACGAGTGTCACAGTCAATTGATTCAGGTTGCTGTTGAGGATAGAGCCGAATACTGCTTGCGTCGCTACACGCGGCGGTGAGTTACCGCTCGTATCGGTCTGCGGATTCCGGCCAATCTGCGTCATCGCAATGGTTTCGTCACCCCATCCCGTATTGGGCGTCTGCGATACGTTCGCCTTGAGGCCAACGAGCGTCAACGCGCCCAACGGCGGCAGCGGTAGCGACACAACCTGCGCGGGCGCAGCCGCCGAGCAATTCATCACACTATTGACAGAGGTGTCCGCTCCGTTGGCAATACAAAGCGATACCGGTTGCGGCTGCGCGGAAATCGTTGCTGTGGAATTCTTACGTGGCACCGTGCAATTTGTCGACTTGGCATGGCCCTGTGCACTGGCGACGAGAAGCCCAATCGGCAAATCAGCAAACTGAAGCCCTGCAATGTTTGCGTCAATACCCAGCCCCAGGCGCACCTGCGCCGTGCGCGCCTGCGTTTTCCACTGTCCGGCATTCGGCCCGGACAGGAACTGCCCAGGGGGCCCGATAGCAATCGCGGGTGGTTCAATGATTTTCAGTGACAGCCGAACCGTCCCCAACCCAACAAGGTTCAACGAAACAGGTGCCACACTCACCGCCGATTTGCTGTTGGCAATCTGCGCGGCCGTCGTCAGCAAATCCAGCACATTGACTGTGGCATCCAGCGCCGATTGCTCATTGCCCGCCAGCGCAAGTAGTTGCAGCAGCCCGGGCGACGATGCGCCGCCATCGCCAATATTGATTGGCACATTCAGGTCGCTGCCATACGACAGCGCGTTGCTCGCCCCCGCGCCCCCTACCGACACACCCGCCAACCCGGATTGCGACGCCACCGAGACCACGGCATTGAACAGTGTTCCCAAATTGGGAGACAGCGCCAGCAGTTGTTGCATGGTGCCCGCGCCCAGCGCCACGCCCAGATCGCCCAGCCGGATGTTGGTCGTCGCCAAGCCTTGATACGACACGACATCAAGGTTGAGGGTGGTATGCAGCAGATAACCAAGCAACTGGTTCAGCAGCCCGTTGTTGACCGAAACCAGACCCGAACCGAGCGAAAACGCCACCACTGGCGTGTTCTTCGCAATCGCCGACGCCTGCAACTGCCGCGTACCGATGGTGAAGAAGTACGGCACGTTCTGCGTGATGGTCACCTGGGCGGCGTTGGTGTTGCCGTCGACGGCACTTTGCGCAGTGAAATAGGTAGGCGCGGCGCCGGTGCTCGCATCCCAAACGCCGGGCACGACGGTGAGCGTGACGTTGGCACCGTCCACCGTCAGCCCGTTCTGATTGACCGAAGCCTGTGCGGGGTTGGGCACGGCCGTGGCGAGGTCCAACCGCTGCGCAGCCGCCGTCGCCGCCAGATCCGCCGCCCTTTGCAGCGCCCGCTGTGAGTAAAACAGGTTGCCGATGTCAACCGACACCAGCACGGCCAGCCCGATGGTCGTAACAAAGACAGCGGTCATCACGCTGATGGCGCCCTGCGCACGGCGGCGCAAGACAGTGCGATGACGAAGGCGGGCAGCAGATCGATGCATGGCGGAAACTCAGCGCCCAGACTGCTGCACCACGTTCAACGTGGATGGCTTTGTGCCGGACTGCGTTTGCGACAACCCGGGCATCGGCTTGTTGAACGAATCGAGATAGCGCTGATACGCCAGCGCAGCCTGTTCGCCACGCAGCGGCACGAACTCGCCGGCGTACGTGCCCTCGCGCTGGGCCTTGAGCAGCCCGCGCGTGGCGTCACCAACGTGGTTGCCGACGTTGGGCGCAGGGGGCTCTGCGTTTGCCTGCGCCGAGCCCGAGAAGCCCTGGGCACCCGCTGCCCCGCTTGCAAGCCATGCCGCCATACCGGCGGTCAACAGCATCCGATGGATCATTGCGCGTTCTCCAGGGTGTCGAGCAAACGCCCGCGCTGCAACGCAAGCGGGTTGATGGATGGACGGCCCGCCGCAGTTGCGACAGGCTTGGCAGACGCAGTGGCCACACTGGTGACTTGCGTTGCGGCGACGGTGCGCGCCACAACCGGCACGGTAGGCGCAGCATCACGGGCGATGCGCCGGTCGCGCCAGGCGCTCTTCACGCGCGCTGCGTCGTCGTCGATGGCCTTGCGTGCGGCGGGGCTCAGCTGCGCGTGCGCTGCCAGCGATGCGGCATCGTCCTTGCGGTCATTCACGGTCAGCCAGATGACGAGATTGCCGGCGATCTTCGGGTTGGTTTCTGCCATTTGTTGAGCCTGCATGAGCGGCACGCGTGCCTGCTCAACCTCGCCCGCACGCATCAGCGCATAGCCGAGGTCGCTCACGGTGTTGGCGTCGGTCGGGTTGGCTTGGGCGGCCACCTGCAGGCAGCGCGCAGCTTCGGAAAAGTGGCCTTGTCGGCCGGCCGTGATGCCCAGGCCGCGCCAGGCACCGGCATTGAGCAGCGCGCCCTGCGTGCCAGCGCCCATGGCCGAGGTGGCGGCAATGACGGCGCGGTAGCCGGCTTCGGCAGCCGCAAGTTGATCAGTTTCGCGCTGGGCATCCGCGCGCATCAGCAGCACCTCGGGCGCACGCCCATAGCGCTGTTCATACGCGTCGATATGCGCCAGCGATGCGTAATACAGCCCCTGCTCCTGCATCTTGCGGATCAACGACAGGTAGGTCGCCGGGTTGTTGATCTCGGCCTTTTCTTCGCTCTGGCGCTGGCGGGCCATTTCGATATCGACATCGGCACGCCGGCTCATGTCGGAGCCCACCATCGAACCACAGCCCGTCAGCAGCGTCAGTGTGGCCAGTGCGAGCGCACTACCCGCGCGTATGGCGATCTGGATTGTCGTCACCTCAACCTCCTCCTGCGACGTGTTTCAGGCTGCGCATCACGCCCATAAAGCCCGGCCCTGCCGTGATGATCAGCAGCGCCGGCAGCAGCGTGATGACCATCACCATGGTCATCTTGACGGTCAGCTTGCCGATGCGGTCTTTCATGCGGGCGCGGCGGTTTTCCTGCAGGCGCAGACCGAATTGGCGCAACGGTTCCTGCACCGCACCACCAAAGCGATCGACCTGCGTGAGCAGCGTGATCAGGCCCTTCAAATCTTCGTTGTCGAACAGGCGTGCAATGCGCAGCAGCGTCTGCTCGCGCGGGCGGCCGGAAGCGAACTGCTGGTTGGCACGCCCGAACTCGCCGGCCAGCACGGGCAACATGCCGTGGAACTCGCTGGCGATGACCTGCAGGCTCTGGTCAATCGACAGGCCCACGCCCTGCAGCAGGCGCAGCATGTCGACCATCACCGGCAACTCGTCGTCGACACGCTTGCGGCGGTCTGAAGAGCGATAGCCGAGATACCACTTGGGCGCGAGATACCCCAGCGCAAAACCCATGAACGCCCACAGCACGGCATGCCCCGCCGTGGGTGCCAGGATGAAGCCCAGTACCGCAGACGCCGGCGGTAACAAGATGCGCAGCCCCCCAAACAGCGTGCGGGCGTGCTCGCCGTAGAAGCCGCACTCTTCCAGCAGCTTGCGGTCTTCATCGGTGACGATGCGTTGGCCCAACGGTGTGTCGATCCAGCGTTGGCCCACCTTGGCAATCTGCTGCTGCAACTGCTGCGCTTCGCGCATGCCATGCGGCCGTGGTTGCATGGGCGCCACCGGCACGGGCGTGGCCGCGGGCACCACGCCGGCTGCGGTGGCGCGCACGTTGGACAACGCCGTATCGAGCTTGCGCACGCTGCGGTGGCGCATCAACACCGCGCGCACCGCCATGCCGCCAAACAGCAGCAAGCCAGCGGTGGCGGCGGTCAGGCTGAGTGTGAGAAAGACGTCATCCATATGCGCCCCTACACCGACTTCGCCAACTTGGCCAACGCCAGCGCACCGATCACTTCCAGCCCAAACGCAGCCATGATCAGTGTGCGCCCGAACGGGTCATGCCACATCGACAGCACATACGCCGCGTTGGACATGATGATCAGCCCGCCCACCACCAGCGGCAGCAGCCCTAGCACCCATGCGGACAGGCGCGTCTCAGCCGACAGTGCCATCAGCTCGCGCTGCGCTTGCTGGCGATCGCGCATGAAGGCGGCGGTACGCTCCATCACGATGTCGGCGCGTCCGCCATAGCGCAGCGACAGCCGCAATACCGAGGCCAACATCACCAGCTCGTTCACGCGGTACTGCTGCCCGACGGCCAGCACCGCGGCATCAAGATCCTTGCCGGCGCGTTGCATCTGCGTGGTGGAGGCCAGGCAATTGCGCAGCGGCGGCTCGGTGTTGGCGCTGGCCGCCTGGAATGCCGCCGGCACCGCACTGCCGATGCTCATCAGCCGCACCACGCCGTCCAGAAAACCAGGCAATTGCATCAGCAAGCGCTCGTTGATGCGGCGGGTGCGGTTCCAAAACAGGAAGCCAGCGATGACCGCATACAGCGCCAGCGCCGTCACGGCCGACAGCAACCCCGCCACCGCCCACGCCACCAGCGCCAGCAGCGCGGCGGGCACAAACAACAACGTATAGAAGCGGCGATTGGGCTCGATATCGGCGCGGCGCAGGGCATCGTTCCACACGCGGTGCAGCGTGTCGGGCACGCCCGTCGGCACGGGCTCGGCGTTGGCCTGGTAGCGCGCGTTGATCTGGTCGGTCTGCGCGCGCACGAACGCGCGCGATGCCTCACGCTCGCGGCGGCGCACGGCCTCGGCCCAGAGCATCAGGCCGCCGCCCAGCAGCAGCAACGCAAGGCAACCGAGCCAGAGCGCCTGGTTAGACATGGAACCGGCCTCCGCCGCCGAATCCTCCGCCCAGGCCTCCCCCGCCCATGCCGCCATCCATCCCCGCGTTACGCATGCGTGCCAGCTTGGGCGAGTGTGGCTGCAAGCCAAGCGCTGTCCAACGATCCACTTCCTCGCCGTCGGGGCCGACATAAGGCTCGTAGCGATACAGCTCTTGCGTGGAGATGATGTTGTCCCCCAGCCCGGTAATTTCCGTGACCGACAGGATGCGCCGCTTGCCGTTGGACAACCGCCCGATCTGCACGATGAAATCGATGGCGTTGGTGATCTGCCGGCGCAAGCTCACCTCGCTGCCCTGGAAGCCGGCAAAGCCCGCCAGCATTTCCAGCCGATACAGGCATTCACGCGGGCTGCTGGCGTGGATGGTGCCCATCGAGCCATCGTGGCCGGTGCTCATGGCCTGCAGCATTTCCAGCACTTCGCCGCCGCGCACTTCGCCCACGATGATGCGGTCCGGGCGCATGCGCAGACTGTTGCGCAGCAGGTCGCGGATCGTCACCACGCCGGTGCCCTCAAACCCACCGGGCCGGCTTTCCAGGCGCACCACATGCGGATGGTTGAGCGACAGTTCTGCCGTGTCCTCAATGGTGATCACGCGCTCAGTGACAGGAACGTGGTACGCCATCGCATTGAGCAGCGAGGTCTTGCCCGAGCTGGTGCCGCCGCTCACCAGGATGTTGCAGCGCGCGCGCACCGCCGCCTCGATCAACGCGCCGATCTCCTCGTTCATGGTGCCGAGGCTGAGCAGGTCTTCGGGCTTGAGCGGGTCTTTGCGAAACTTGCGGATCGACACCACCGGCCCTTCCAGCGCCAGCGGCGGAATCACCACATTGATGCGCCCGCCATCGGGCAAACGCGCATCCACCATCGGGTTGGATTCATCCAGACGCCGGCCGATGGGCGCCAGGATGCGGCGCACGATGCGCAGCAGGTGGTTGCCGTCGGAAAAGCGCACCGGAATCCGCTCCAGCACGCCATGCCGCGACACATACACATCCATGTGGCCGTTGACGAGGATGTCTTCAACCGCCGGGTCGCTCAGCAGATCTTCCAGCGGCCCAAAGCCTGCCAGCTCCTTGGTCAAGGCCTCCGCAATCTGCCGCACCTCCGTCTCGTTTACGGGGATGCGGCGCATGCGCGTAAAGCCTTCAACTTCCAGATCGACAAAGCGCTGAATGGCCGTGCGCGACCAGCGTCCGAACTCCGCGCCCAGCTCTTCAATGCGCGTGAGCAGGTGCTCGTGGGCGGCTTCCTTGATGTCGTGAAAAGTCTGCGAAACGGCAAACACGCCGTTGCCCGCATCTTTCTGATTGGAGAACTCGATGGGCTGTGTCATGTCGCGTTCCGTTCAGGTGTGCCGCCGCCGACATCCAACTCAGCAGCATCGGCCGACTTGCGTTTGAGGCGTCCGCCCAGGCGCGCGCGTGCCTGGGCTATCCAGGTCGATACGCCTGCTGCGCGCTCGCTCTGCTGGGCGTAGCCCATCGTTTGGGCGATCTGCGCCAGCGCGCGCACGTAGGCGTCGGTGGGGTGGGCTTCCGCCAGCACAGCGCCCTGGTTGGACGCCACCACCAGCGACTGGCGGCGGCTGGGTACCGTCAGCACAGACGGGATCTCCAACCGCTCGGCAATCTGCGCCGCGTCCAGCGACAAGCGCGTGTCGAACTTCGAGATCAGCAGGTGCAGATGGTCGCGGTCGATCTCGCGTTTTTTGAGTTCCTGCATCAGCTCCGCCGCCGACACGATGGCGCCCACGCTCTGTTCGGTCACCAGCATCACGTCGTCGGCGGCCTTGACCAACTGCGCGATGAAGTCGATGTTGTTGAAGCCGCCGAGGTCCACAACCTGCAAGTCGAAGAACGTGCGCAGACGGTTGAGCAACCCCAGCGCTTCGGAGAACGAGATGTCGCGCATTTCCGCCAGCGAAATCGGTAGCGGCAGCACCGCCAGCCCATTCGGATGGCGCGACAGTGCGGTCTGCACGAACACCTGGTCGAAGCGACGCAAGTTGCGCACGGCCTCCACAAAGTGGAAGTTCGCTTGCACGTTCATATAGAGCGCGCCGTCACGCAGCGGCTGGCCCAGGTCGAGCAGCATCACGTCGCTGGCAGAGGTGCGGCGCACCAAGGTGGCCAGGTTGGTGGCCAGCGTGGTGGCACCCACGCCGGGGCGCGCACCGAGAATCGCCACCACGCGGCCACGGCGCGTTGGCTCGGCGGAGGCGCGCTCGGCCAGCAGCCGCCGCACCACGCGCACAGCCTCGGCAGGCGCACCTTCCACATCAACGAAATCCTTCACCCCGGCGCGCAGCGCAGCCAACATGGCGCGGCCATCGGAAGCCGCCCCCACCGCCACCAGCGGCAAGCCGGGAAACAAGCGGGCCAACTCGGCCACCAGTTGCGTGGCCTCGCCAATGGCGTCGGCGCCTTCGCCCAGTTTCTGGTCTCGCTCGGCCACATCGATGTGCACGGGGGACGAGGCAAAGCGCACGAACACCACTTCGGGGTTCACCGCGCCAATCTGCTCGATAAAGGCATCATGGCCCGCACTCTCGGCCACCAGCACACCCAGCTCGCGGATGGCGCCGGCCAGCCAGCGGTGCGCGGCCACCGCCGGTGCATCGCCCTGCTCACCATGCGCACCACCGTGCAGGAGGAAGTAGTCCATGCCGGCCCCTTAGCGCGAGAAGCCCGGCATGGTGGCCGGATCAGCAATACCCAGGGCAAACGGACGCCACACCGGCGCGCCCGCACGGTCGCGGTCCCGCCCATCGGTCTGGCCCGGCAGCATCTTGTCGATGGGGGCGTTGCGCGCCATCGGCTTGACCAGATGCGGCGTCACGATGATCACCAGTTCGCGCTCTTCCTGGTTGTAGTTCACGCGCTTGAAGAACGTCCCGATGATCGGCACGTCGCCCAGAAACGGCACCTTGTCGAGGTTCGACAACGTGGAGCGGCTCACCAGCCCGCCGATGACGAAGCTCTCGCCGTCGCCCAGCTCCACCATCGTGTCTGCACGGCGCGTGACGATGGCCGGCACAGTGGCGCCGTTGAGGGTGATACCCCGGCTGAAGTCAAGGTCACTCGCCTCCGGTGCGACTTTCAGCGCAATGCGGTTTTCCGACAGGATGGTGGGCGACACCGTCAGCCCGATCCCGAACGGCTTGTACTCGATGGTGGTGGTGCCAAGCGCCTGCGGCACGGGAATCGGGATCTCCCCGCCGGCCAGAAAGTTGGCGCTCTGCCCCGACAGCGCCACCAGGCTTGGCTCGGCCAGCACGCGCGCCATGCCGTTCGATTCGATCAGGCTCAGATCGGCAAAGATGCCCTTGCTGAACGACGAGATCAGCAGGTTGAACGCCGAGCTGACAGGCATGGTCGACTGCGTCGTCAGGCTGTTGTTGGTCACGCTGTACTGCGTGAGCGATGACGGCGCAAAGCTGCCGAACGTGAAGCCCCCGCGCGTGCGCGTGAAGGAAAAGCCGGCCTGCTTGAGCACGGTCTTGCTGAACTCCACCACGCGCACATCCACCTGCACGGTGCCGGGCACGTTCAGCGTCGTGTTGTCGATGATGTTGCCGTCCTTCGGCTTTTCCGCACCGCTGGCCGCTGCCGCCGCGCGCCGCGCGCGGGCCAGTGCATACACATCCTTTGGTCGACCGGACACGACGGCGGCATCGCCCTGCGCGTTGACATCCGGGTCCCCAGGCTGGGGCGCCGCCGCATCCACCTGCACGTTGTACGTGATAGCCGTACCACCCTGCGTCCACACCATCACGCTGGCCGCGCCGGGCTTTTTGGCGATGATCAGCAAGCTGTTGGCCGCACCTCGGCCCTTGAGCAGCAACGCGTCGGCCACGTCCGGGTTGCCGATGGCGATGCGCTCCAGCGGTTTGCCCAGGCGAATCTCCCGCTGGCTGCCTGTCAGCAGGTGCAACGCCTGTCCACTGGGCGCACTCGGCGCCGTCTCGGCAAACGCCGTCGACACGAATGCCGCGCAGCCAAACGCAAGCGCGCCCATCCAACCGCCCGCCCAACCACGATTTACGGCGGCTTCAGTCATGTTGCTCCTCACGTTTTCCTGCGCGGATGATTTCAACGCCGCCGGCAGACGGGCTGCGCACGGTGCTGCGCGCGGTGGTCGCCACCGGAAGCGGCGGAATTTGCACGGGCTGCACGGATTGGAGTCGGCGCGGCTCGCCCGTGACGCTCGTGATCGACACGCCGGCTTGCGCCACATCCAGCGGGTTGCGGTTGGCCGTGGCCAGCAGTGCGGCGTCCTGCGGCTTGACGGTCGGCTCGGCGTCATCGGCCGGGTTGCGCAGCGCCAGCAGCAAGCGGCCCGATTGATGCGCCATCGCCAGCCGGCTCACGGCCTCCACCGGCACCGAGAGCACGGCCGTCTTGGCCGGTTCCACCTTGCGCGTCATGGCGCCGCCTTCCTGCGGTTTTTGCGGGCCCTCGTTCAGGGCCACGGCACCAAACGCCAGCACACGCAGATGCGGCAGCAGCAGTTTGGCCACGCTACCGTCGATCTCCTGCCCATCGCGGCGCGTGACGAAGAACACGTCAACGTAGTCGCCAGGCTCCACGCGGTTGCCCACGCCGATGACTTCATCCACCGTGATGGCCACCGCGCGCTGGCCGGGCGTCACCTGCAGCGCCAGCCCCGACGACAGTTGCGAGCCAATCAGCGGTACGCCGCCACCCAGCGCAACAATCGGCTCACGGCCAATCACCTGGGCAACGCCAGAGAAAGAATCGGTCGGGTTGATCGGCAGCAACGCCACCTCCACCGCATCCCCGGTGATGGGCTTGCCGGCCTCCAATGGCTTGGTGGTGACGACGACCGGGTACAGCGTCTTGCCGTCTTCCCGCACAGTCACCGGTGCAGGCGGCGGCTTGTGGGCGCTGCGCCAAGCCACCGCGCCCAGAATGGCGGCAAGCAGCAGCAGCGCAGCGGCAAAGATCTGGAGGTGTTTGCTGGTCATCGGGGCGGTGTGTCGATGCAGTCGATGGAAGAGATGGGCGGGCGGCAGCGCATCGGCGCACTACGTGCTGGGCACGAGTTGCACCACCGCAGACCCCGTCAGCGCTGACGGCACCGGCAGCAGCGGAATGGAGGGCAAGAGCGGGTTCGTGCCCGTGGTGACCGGCAGGGTGAGCACCACGCTCAGGCATTGCATGCTGGTGATGGTCGGACACGTCACCAGTGGTGCACCGCTCTGGTTGGTGGTGACCTGCGAACTGATGAATGACGGCAGCGCGGCAGTCGCGGCCGTATAGGCGGCGGCAACGCGTTGCGTGTTGGAAGGCTGGTAGCGCAAGGCGGCGCGGGCGCCTTCTTCGGCGGCCAGCGTCAGCACCTGCTGCATGGCAAAGATCAGGCCGTAGTACGTGATGCCCAGCATCAGCGTGAGCAAGACCGGTAGCACCACCGCAAACTCGATGGAGACAGCGCCCGAGCTACCGCGCCGGCACGCCTGGTGGCGCGCCCGTTCCCGTTGTCCTGTCGGCATGGCCGATCCCCTCTCTTAGCGTACGGCCGCTTGTGCGGCTCTGATTCAACCTGTCTGCATGGGCGGGCGGCGTCTCCAGTGCCGTCTCAACCACCGTTGTCTTGGTGGGCGGTCCAGGCCCCTTCAGGCGCCTAGCGCAGCCATGGCAGGGCCAACAGTCCAATCGCCATATAAGCCGCATAGGGAATACCGCGCTGGCCCGCCTGCGCCGCGTCCCACCGAACCACGGCCGGGCACGCACGCATCAGCAACCACGCCGCCGGGCTTGCCGCATCCATGCGCCGCGCCACCACAATGAGCAGCCCGTGCAGCCCAGCCAGCAGGCTACCGATCACCCACACCGGCAACAGCCCGTGCCAGCCGCACAGCAGGCCCGCGACGGCAAAGAACTTGACGTCGCCCGCCCCCATCCACCGCAGCGCATACAACGGCAGATACACGGCAAACCCGATTGCGCCACCCAGCAGCGCGTCACGCCAATCCGGCGCCAGGGCCTGAACGGGCCCCAGCCCCATCAGCGCAACCGCCAGCACCAGGCCCGCCAGGACGAGCCAGTTCGGCACCCGCCGGGCGCGCAAATCAAACCAGATGGCAAGAACCGCGAAGGTTGCGACCGCCGCCCAGCCTGCGATGTCCGCAAGCTGAGTCAGGGCCATCGATCAAGTCGCCGGGGTGACCAGCTTGCCCTTGATGTAGTTGAAAACGCTGGTGAGGTTGGTGCCGACACCACCCACAGCCGTCACGATGCCTGCGGCGATCAAGCCCGCCATCAAGCCGTATTCGATCGCCGTGGCACCTTGCTCTTCGCGGATGAACTGAAGAATGGCTTTTTTCATGATCTCTCTCCTGCTGTGCACTCGCCCTGTTGATATTTGTTCTGGATTGCCGGATCAGCTGGATGGCACGATGGCGCTCAGCTTGGTGCTGACGTAGTTGAGAACGCTACCCAACTGCGTTCCAACCCCACCCACATTTGCGACAATTGCCGCCGCGATCAGCCCCGCAATCAGGCCGTATTCGATGGCGGTCGCCCCGTCCTCTTCGCGCAAAAAACGCGTGATGATCGTTTTCATGCCCGCTCCCTCACCCAAACCACGTTGCTTTATGGCGTTACCCGAGGTGTCACGCATGTCACGTAACACCCCGTAACGCTTTTATAGGTGTGCAGCCCGCAACGGGAAATAACTCAAGTGAGGTACTTATGTTGAATTAGAATAACACCTCTATTAATTTTTATTAAAAAACCCACCACCCCTCTGAAAACTCATGGAAATCCCTTAATGATGAACAGATTAAACCCATTATATGGGCGGGTAATCCATGAATACCGGGGTCGGTCTGAACGCTCCCCATTCCACTGTCAAAGCCCAAAAAAAGGATGCGCGAGCGACGGGAACGCGCCCGCGCACCTTCAAGAGCACAGACAGGTACTGCTCAGTGCGCCAGGTTGCCTACGCCGCCCAGCAAGTTCGTTACAGGGGCCAAGGGGTTGCTGCCCGACGTTCCACCCGTTGCGCTGGTCACGCCGCCGAGCGCGCTGGTGACGGGCGCCAGCGGGTTGGAACCGCCCGTCGCCCCGCCCAAGCCACCCAGCAGGCCCGTCAGGGGTGCCAACGGATTGCTGCCCCCGCCCGCGCCACCCACGCCGCCCAGCAAACCGCTCAGCGGGTTGCTGCCGCCGGAGCCGCCGGCCGTGCCAACGCCGCCTGCCAGCGCCACGGTCGTTCCTACCGACGTCACGATGGGGCCCAGGCTGGACACCACCGGCGCGCCCGTCCCGGTAATGGTGGTGCCAACACCCGCCACGCCGTTGCCCACAGCGCCCAGTAGCGTGTTCGCCCCGCCGCCCAGGCCGGTGGAATCGCCGACCATTTGCGTGCCGTTGGTGACTTGCGTGGTGACCGGCACAATGGCCGAGCTGGCCTGCTGTGTAACCTGCTGCACCGCGCCGGAAGACAACGCGCTACCCAGCAGCGTGCCGCCGCCGATCAGCGCCTGGCCAACCTGCTGCACACCACCGCCCACCGGTTGCGTAATCGGGGCCAGTGGTGCGCCGGACCCTTGCCCCAGGCCCTGAACGAGCGAACCGGCGCTCACTGTGGCCCGCCCCACGTCGGTCACGACATTGCCAGTACTGGCGACGGTGGTACCGATTGGATTCGGGTTCTGTCCCATCTTGCCCAGGCCGTTTTGCACGCCCAGCCCCAGGTCGCTAATGGCCTGGCCGGTGTTAGAGACCGTGCCACCCAGCCCGGCCTTGGCCTGGTCGGACAGGCCAGGAATATTGGCGTTTTGCAGCGTGGTCCCCAGGCTGCTGACTGCCTGGCCCGTCGCCACCACCGTATTGCCGGTGCCGTTGGCGACCTTGCCGACCGGCGTCACGCCAGTCAAATCATTCGGGCTCGGGTCTGGCGAACTGCCGGAGCCGGAGCCCCCCGAAGAACAAGCCGCAAGCAACAGTGCGGCAACAGCGCAGGCCAACGGCGCAACGCGGATGGCGTGTCGAGTGTGAGTCATGGTCCGTCCCCTTCTTGGAATGGTTGTGTTCCTGATGTCTGAGCTCGGTACTGCGGACAGCGGGCCCATTTCTGCAATTGCCATGCCAATCACGTTAGAACTCTCACTCAATTTTTTAGGAAACCGCATTCTGATGAGGGTTTGCAGGCGACTCTACTGGATAACCCAGCCCAGGAACGCGTCCGTTACGCCCCGAAAATCCGTGTTCCGGACGTTACGTTGTAACGTGACACGGAACACATTCCGCGCGACATAACCTCGATGCGCAAACGTTTCACTCCGACTTTGGTGGGGTAAGAAAATCCAATCTTTATGAAATCTTCATAATTCAGGGCGAGTTTCTGCATGAAAGCATCAAAACAACATAATCCATTACGCATGGCGAAATAATCTTGCCATGGCACACCGTTTGCAGAGTCCGCTGACCCAAATCGACATTGGGACCATTTTCCAGCTTCGAAAAAGCGGACTTTTAAAAACGGGAGAACAACCATGAACAAGAACATCAAATGCCTGGCCGCCACGATGGCAAGCTTGCTGGTGCTGGGCGGTTGCGCCAGCTCGGGCTCGGGGGATCTAGGTAGCTCGCTCGGCGGTTCAAACGGTGGAGGCGGCTCGAACAACAACACGGGCGGTGGCTCCACGCCGAGCCCGTCACCGTCGCCCTCGCCTTCTCCCTCGCCTTCTCCCTCACCGTCGCCGTCGCCCTCTCCGGCACCTTCGCCTGCGGCACTGACGCCGACCGGCGCTGTATTGAATAGCGCTGGCAATGTGGTCACCACCACCGGTTCGACCATCAGTGGTCTGGGCTCCGTCATCAAGAGCGCCCCGCTGCCGTCGCAACTCAGCGGCGTGCAAAACGGTCTGGGCGGTGTGGTCGACAACCTCGGCACGACTGTGTCCGCGCTGGGCACCGGCGTGCAGAGCGGTCTGGGCAACATCCCCAACAGTTCCAATCCGGTCGGCACGACGGTATCGAGCCTCGGGAACGTCGTGACGAACGCAGGCAACACCGTCACCAGTGCGGGCACGCTGGTCAACAACCTCGGGACTGGCCCGCTGGCGCCGCTGTCCCCGGTGACGACGCCTCTGGCCGGTGTGGTCACGCAGGTTGGCCAGGCGGTGGCGAATGGTGGCGGCACGCTCGGCACGGCGCTGTCGACTGGCCCGGTGGAGCAACTCACGCAACAACTGAGCACGGCCATCGTTCCGCTCACATCGCAGCTCACCAATGCCACGCAAACCGCAGGTGCCACCACCGGCCTGGGCTCGCCGGGCAATACGCTGTTGGGCACCGTGGGCGGCGCCCTGGCCAATGGCGGCACCACGCTCACCAACACGCACGCGCCAGTGGTCAGCGGCCTGGGCGGCGTTGTCACCGCGGTCGGCAATACCGTTGGCGCGCTGGGCGGCGTGGCGTATTCGCCCACGTCATCGCCAAGCAATCCGCTTGCGCCCATCACCGGCCTGTTGGGTGGCTTGGGTGGCGCGACGGGCGGCTCCAACCCGCTGTCGCCAATCACGGGCGCGCTCGGGGGGCTGGGTGGTGCAACTGGTGGCGGCAGTCCGCTGGCGCCGATTACCAGCGTATTGGGTGGCCTCGGCGGCGCGGCCGGCAGCGGTAACCCCCTGGCACCGATCACCGGTGCGCTCGGCGGTCTTGGCGGCGCCACGGGCGGCAGCAGCCCGATCAGCGCAGTCACCGCGCCGGTCGGCTCTGTCGTCAGCACAGTCGGTACGAGTGTGACGTCGACTGGCAGCACCACACCGCTGGCTCCGGTGACTGGGGTGGTCGGCGGGGTGCTCGGCACAGTGGGCGGCGTACTCGGCGGCACGCACCACTGATCGACAGACGGCGGACCCGCTTCAAGCCAAGCCGGTCCGCCGCTTGTTTTAAACACGCACGGACGCCGCGCAAAGCGACGTCTGTACTGGGCAAAGCCGCGCGGGACTACGTGCCATCGGTATCAACCATGGCCCGTTGCGCTACGTGAACGTTGCTTCCATGTGATTTGTTGTAAAGCACCATGTCTCGCGGTTATCGTTTGATGCAGCGCGCGGCGATCGATGCGCGGCTTCGCTTCACGACAAACGAACACCCCATCACGGAGGAGACAGGCGTGCGGACCACCACCCTGCGGTTGGCCCTGGCCACGGGCGTTGCCCTGGCCCACCCGGCGTTGAGCTGGGCGCAAAGCAGCCCTACCCAAGGCAACCCGATCGATACACTGCCCAAGGTCGATACGTCTCGTCCGCCCCAGCAGAAAATTCAGGTGGAAGTTCAGCGGCCGAACCCAGCGCTGGAAAATCTGCTCGCCACGCACCTCACGCCCACCAAATTCCAGATCGAAGGCGTGAAGACGCTGCCGTTTCCCGAGATCGCCGCGTACTTTGCACCGCTCGCGGGGCATGACATCACCGTCGCGCAACTGCTGCAGGCAGCCAACGATGTGACCAAGCTGTATGCCGATCGCGGGTATCCGCTGTCGTTCGCCTTCGTGCCCGCACAGACGTTTGAAGGCGGCGTGGTGCGCGTGACCGTGGTGGAAGGTTATGTTGCGCGTATGCGCGTCGAAGGCACGCCCGGGCCGCTGGAGGGCCGCCTGCGCGAAATCGCACAGCGCTTGATGGATGAAAAGCCCTTGCGCCGCGAGACGTTCGAGCGTGTGACCGGCGTGCTCGCGCAACAGCCCGGTGTGCAGATCACCGCGACCGTGCAACCGCCTACCACCACCGATGGCGCGAGCGAACTGGTGCTCAACGTCAAGCGCCAGCCGTACAGCATCGGCACGGGTATCGAATACCGCAAGCCAGGCGTTCGCGCCGTCATCACTGGCACGCTCAACAGCGTGACGCCGTTTGGCGAGCAGATCACCGTGTCCACGCTGCAACCGCGCGGGTCTGACCACGAAACGTTCTACTCCGCCACGTGGGCGCAACCGATCGGCACCGACGGGCTGCTGGCCAAGCTCTCCTGGTCGCACTATCGCGGCATGCCCGAAAACCTGCCGCTCGAGCAGCTCGGCTACCAGTCGCGCTATCTGACCGATACGCAGCGGCTGGGCCTGTCGCTCAGCTACCCAGTGCTGCTGTCGAACACGCGCAGCCTCACGCTCACCGGCACGTTCTACGGCAATGACGACAAGCAGCGCTATTCGCCGCAGAACACCGCCATCCCGCAAACCGAGCTTGACGCCAAGGTGCGCGTGGCCGGCGCCGAGGCACTGTATACCGAAGTGAAACCCGGTGAGACGCGCCGCGCGTCTCTGGGCCTGTATCAAGGCATCAGCGGTCTGGGGGCGAGCAAGTCGCCCAACAACAATGTCGATCTGGGCTTTCTGCGTACACGCATGACCGCCAGCGAAGCGCACGACCTGCCCCTCGGTTTTGGCGTGGTGATATCGGGTGCCGCACAATACAGCGGCGCGGTGCTGCCGTCGTCCGAGCAGATCAGCTTTGGTGGGCGCTTCTTCGGCCTCGCCTATCCGGCTGGGGAGGTGGCGGGCGATCGCGGCTGGGGCGCGTCGGTCGAAATCAACCGCGCGTTTACGGTATCGATGGACTATCTGAAGACCGTGCAGCCCTACGTGCTGTATGACACGGCCAAGGTGTATTCGAATGCGGGCACACTGGTGCACGACCAGCTCGGTTCAATTGCACTTGGCGTGCGCTTTTCAGACCGGAAGTACTACACGCTGGACTTGGCCATCGCGCGCCCGGTGGGCGACAAGCCAATCAACAGCAGTTCGCGTGCGCTGCGCCTCAACGCCGCCTACACCTACCAGTTCAACTAAGGCAAGCGCTGAACACGTTAAGCTATTTTGTATATTTTTTATATTTTCAGCGCTGAAAGTCGGCCATACTCCCCTCTCGAGGGGGGGATACAGCACCGCCGGAATTTGGGAGCATCGCAAGCGGAATGTTAAGTTTCTCCAAAGGTTTGCCGATTACTACAGAAGTCGCGCAGAACAACAACAATCAATACAGCGACAGCGGCGTTACGCCGCCACACAACGACGGCGAGGGGCCAAGCCCCCAGCCATCGCAATACGCACCGGGGGCCATCATGCTGCAACGTCTATCAGATGACGCAGAGTTCCACCGCCTCGTCGATACCATCTACGAAGCGGTGCTCGAACCTGCGCAGATGCCGATCGCTCTGGCCCTGCTTTCGATCTACGCCGGGGCCGAAAGCGCACATTATTTTGTTTGGGACAAACACACCGAGACGCCACGCCAGGGCGTGTCGTCGGGCTGGTGCGCGCAATGCCCGCAACCGGGCCAGTGCAATGCTTTCTGCCAGGATCCGCAAATCCTAGGGGTACAGCCGGCTGACGATGCAGACGACGCCCCCGCCGATGCCATGACGCTGGTCGACACACCCGACCTGCGCGTCACGATGCGTCTGCGCACGCGCGACGGCGCGTCCGAAGTCAGCGCCATCGAGCGCGAACAGCGCCTGCAGCGCGTGCTGCCGCATCTGCAGCGGGCCGCGCGCATGCAACAGCGCAATCAGGAACTGAACGAACTCGCCGCGCTCGGCATGGCGGGGCTGGATACGCTGGACTTTGGCGTCATGGTCATCGAACGCACCATGCGCGTGAAATACGCCAACGCCTGGGCACGCACGATGGCCGCAGACGACGACCGTTTGTCGTTGGATGGTGGCAAATTGCATTCCGGCGACCATACGCACGACAGTGCGCTGCGCACGCTGATTGAAACGGCCGCGGGTTCCCTGGGCGTGCAAGGCGCAGCGGGCTCGTGGATGTATCTGGCACGCGACGGGCGCCCAGTGCCCTTTATCGCCACGCCGCTGACACCTTCCGACGCCATGCGTTCGGGCTGGGCGTCGCCGCTGGCGTTGGTGCTGGTGGGCAATTCCGAAACCCGCTCGGTGATGGATGCTGGCGTGCTGGCCTCGCTATTCGGGCTCACCAATAAGGAATGCATCGTCGCCGCCCGCCTGGCTGCCGGCGAGACCCTGCAGGAAATTGCCGAGCGCGAATTCCTCTCGCTGCATACCGTGCGGGTGCACATCCGCGACATCCTGCGCAAGACCGGCACCCACCGTCAATCTGAGCTGGTGCGCCTGCTGCACCTGCTGCCCAGCGTCGACCTGGAGCGCGCCGGCGCAGCCACCCCAGCTTCGCGCCGTCGAGGCCGGCTGCACGCCTAAAACGTCGGGCTAGGCGCAATCCCCTGCGCCTGCTACTCACGTATACCCGAGTCACGTTCCGGCATTTGTTGCCGATGCATCTGGATAGGTGCGGAGCCGTCACGCAGGCATTGATGCAATGCAACGCCGACGGTTTATCCCGACGCATTCTGTGAATAGCGCACAACAAGGTCGCTTTTTCGCTGCCTGAAACACCAGGCAATTGCGCTATCCTCGCCGCAAAACACAGACAGGCGTCGGTCTAATCGGGGGGCCGCGCCGAATGCGCTCGCATGCATAACGATTTCCATATTGCGCTGCTGCTGTTTGCGTGGGTGAGCACAGGCTTGACCACGTTTGCCGCACTAGACGCCGCGACACGTCTGCCGGGGGGCTCGACGATCGCAAAACGCCGCAACTGGCGCATTGCCTGCGCCGCCATCCTTGGGATTGGCTTGTGGTCTGGGCTCTGGCTTGCCCAGGTCGGCCTGCATCGCCAGGTTGGCGTGTCACTGGGGGCGCCCTTGCTGGGTAGCCTCATGACCGCACTAGCGGCTTCGGTCGCCACGTTCGCCGTGGTGTTGCCGGATGCTACGTTCGGCACGCCAAGCCAACCGCTGCAACGGCGCGGCATTGCCATTGGCGCGACGGCACTCGGCATTGGCCTGCTGGTGCTGGAGCTTCAACTGGCACGTCCGTGGGCTCACGACGCAACACTCACGCTGCAGCGCACGCTGCTCAGCTATGGCGGCGGCACGCTTGTGCTGGCCGCGGGTGCCTGCCTGGCCATGTCGATGGCGTTCTACGCCCCGCCAGCACAGCGACGCGAGGCAGTTGGCTTGCGCGCCCGCGCCGCGGCGGTATTGGCAACCTCTGCCGTCTTCTCGCTGATGATCTGGCCGTCCATCACAACGTGGTCGGCCGACGAACCGACCGCGCACGTCGTCCCGACCATCATGCTGAGCGCAGGTGGCGTACTGCTCGCGCTGGGCTTGCACGCGGTGCTGATCATGCTGGAAACCCGCGTCGATTCCACACAGGCGCACCTCGCCGCATCGTTGGCGCGCGTGGCGAGCCAGCCGCAGGTTCCGCAGCATCACGACGCGCTCACCGGTCTGCCGAACCGCCTGCAGCTGCGCCAGGCACTCGACAGCGCCATCGTTTCCGCCACGCGACGCGGGCGCCCTTTCGCGCTGTTCTATCTAGACTTGGACAACTTCGCGCAGATCAACGAGCAGCACGGACACAACGCAGGCGATCGCGTGCTGCAGATCATTGCGGAGCGCCTGCGCCAAACCGTGCGCGGCGAAGACACCGTCGCCCGCCTCGGTGGCGATGAGTTCGGCATCCTGGTCGAAGGCCTGGCGCTGCCGGAGGCGGCCGCGACCATCGGCGACAAGCTGCTGTTCCGGCTGCGTGAATCCGTGGAGATTGACGGCCGCCGCGTGCGCGCCACGGCCAGCATCGGCGTGGTGATCCATCCGCACAACGGCGCGACGGCTGACGCGCTACTCGAACACGCCGACGCCGCCATGTTCGACTGCAAGCAGTCTGCCGGCAACGCCTACCGCTTTTTCGAACCGCGCCTGAACACCACCGCGCACCGCGTGCTGCAGATTCAACGTTCGCTCTCGCACGCGGCGCTCAACGGGCAGCTGTCGGTGTACTACCAGCCGAAGTTCGACGCCCGCACGCGGGCCATGATCGGCGCCGAGGCCCTGCTGCGCTGGAATCATCCGGAGCTTGGCCCGGTGTCGCCGGCTGAGTTCATCCCGCTGGCCGAGCGCACCGGCACCATCGTTGAACTGGGTGACTGGGTGGTGGAGGAAGTCTGCCGCCAAATCATGCATTGGGATGCCGCCGGCATGGCCCCGCAGCGCATCGCCGTGAATCTCTCGCCACGTCAATTTCAGCAGCCCGACCTCGTGCAACGGCTGTCGCAGATCCTGCACCGATATCACGTGTCGGCGCACCGTCTGATGTTCGAGATTACGGAAACCGCCGCCATGCGCGATGCCAGCCAGAGCATTGCCGCAATCCGGCAGATTCAATCGCTCGGTTTTGAAGTCGCCATCGACGATTTCGGCACCGGTTACTCCAGCCTCAACTATCTGCAGCGCTTCCGCGCCCAGCAGATCAAAATCGATCGGGCATTTGTCAGCGCGCTCGACGACAACCCGCCCGAAGCCGCCGCCATCATCCGCGCCATCTGCGCAATGGCGCATTCATTGGAAATGACGGTCGTGGCAGAAGGCGTGGAAACCGAGGCGCAAATGCAAGCCCTGATCCATCTGCATTGCGATCAGGTGCAAGGCTATCTGCTGGCACGCCCGCTACCCGCCCAAGCATTTCAAGACTGGATGAATTTACAGGCCGCCTGACGGCGTTGGCACAGAAAATGCGCCATTTTGATGCATGGCGTAAAACCTTTCGCCAACCTTTCAACTCAGCGCTTGAAAACATTACCGTGCCACCCGCCTGCATTGCGGGGGCAATGAAGCAATCACATAAGAAAATTGTGTACGAATTGTGCAGGCGCAGCAGTTTGTCTTCATTGTCTCAACAATGCATCAAAGACTGAAAAATCTTCACCTGTTCACGAATCCCTATTCGGCGCAAAACCAGGCGCCATCAGGGTTTTTGGCTCAACGCGCCGCACATGGAATGCAACTGTAAACATTAGGTCTTAACGGAATTCATAGCTCACATGAAAGTCGTTATAATGCCGTGGGCTACGGGGAGCGTGCCCATGTTTCAATGGCAAAAATTGAGGAATCCATAATGTCGACTTACAAGGAAATTGTTCAGAAGATCTCTGAACTGCAGCGCCAGGCCGATGAACTCCGGGCGAATGAACAGGCGGCCGTGATCGCCGAAATCAAGCAGAAGATCGTGGAATACGGCCTGACCGCCGATGACCTCGGTTTTGGCAGCAAGGCCGGCGTGGTTTCGAAAAAGGCTGGCCGCAAGGTGCCCGTGCGTTATCGCGACAACAACGGCAATACCTGGACGGGCCGCGGCAAGCGCCCGGGCTGGTTGGTCAAGGAGTTGTCGTCAGGCCGCAAGGTGGAAGATTTTCTGGTCGCCTGAGCCGCAGCAAGCAGCACCTCCGAGACTGCACATAGAGGCGTCCGGAACCACAAAAGAGCAAGGCCGGCATATTTGCCGGCCTTGTGCATTTTGGGCGTACGCGCGGTTATACCTGGAAGCGCCCCACTGCCGTGCGCAGGATTTGCGCCTGCTCTTCCAATGACAGCGCCGCCGCTGCGGCCTGTTCGACCAGCGCCGCATTCTGTTGCGTCACCTCGTCCATCTGATTGACGGCCTGGTTGACCTGTTCGATGCCCGAGCTTTGTTCATCCGACGCAGCCGAAATTTCGCCCATGATGTCCGTCACGCGTTTGACGGCGGTCACCACCTCTTCGATCACGGCGCCGGCTTCCTGCACCAGCGCCGAGCCGTTCTGCACGCGGCCCACCGAATCGCCAATCAGTTCCTTGATCTCCTTGGCCGCCCCCGCCGAGCGCTGTGCAAGGCTGCGCACTTCGCCTGCCACCACGGCAAAGCCGCGGCCCTGCTCGCCTGCACGGGCCGCTTCCACGGCGGCGTTCAGCGCCAGGATATTGGTCTGAAACGCAATGCCCTCGATCACGCCGATGATGTCCGCAATCTTCTTGCTGCTTTCGTTGATGCCCGACATGGTCTCGACCACACGGCCCACCACCTCGCCGCCCTTGACCGCAATGTCCGACGCATTCACCGCCAGCGTGCTGGCCTGACGCGCGTTGTCGGCGTTCTGCTTCACGATGCTGGTCAGCTCTTCCATGCTGGATGCGGTTTCCTCGAGCGAGCTGGCCTGCTGCTCCGTGCGCTGCGACAAGTCGGCATTGCCGGCCGCGATCTGTTTGGTTGCACTGGCAATGGAATCGGCCGAGGTCTTGATATGGCCGATCGTGCCCGTCAGCTCGCGCTGCATCTGCGCCATGGCGTAGAGCATGCTGTCCTGATCACCCGCACGCGTTTGCACGTGCATGGCGAGATCGCCCTTGGCGATGCGCGCGGCAATATCCGCCGCGTAAGCCGGCTCACCACCCAGCTGACGCTGGACACCGCGCGTGAGCGTGACCACCACCAGCGTCATCAGCAGACCCACCCCGACCAGCAACCCGAGCGCTTGCACCAGCGATGCGTGGAACGCCGCTTCAACGTCGTCGATATACAGGCCGGTGGTCATGGACCAATCCCACGGCTCGTAGTAGGCGACGTAGGTCAGTTTGGGTTCGGCTTTGTCGCTGCCGGGCTTCGGCCAGAGATAACGCACGAACCCGCCGCCGGCCTTGGCCGTGCGCGCAATATCCGCGAACAGGTGCGTGCCGGCAGGGTCGGTGACGGCCGACATGTTCTTGCCGACCATCTCCGGCTTGAAGGGGTGCATGACCGACACGGTATCGCTGTGCGACAGCGAGAAATAGCCGTCGGTGCCGTAACGCATGTCCTTGAGGCGAGCCATGGCTTGTGCCTTGGCCTCGTCCACCGACATCTTGCCGTCCTGCGCGAGTTGGGCGTATTCCTTGATCACGCTGAATGCCGTTGCGCTGACGTTCTGGAGATCGCGCTGTCGCTCCTCCATGCGCACCGTGCGCGCGCTCCACGCGCTCCACAGCGCGATCACCAGCAGACACGCCCAGCTCAGGACGAGCGGCAGCCACAGCTTCTGTCGAAGCGTCAGTCGATTCATTTTCCTTCCCTCCATGCGTTTTGTGTCCGCGTCGTGCGCGGTGCTCCCCGGCGCGATTGCACGCGCTCTCTATGCGCTAACGGGCAGATGGAAAGGAAACTTGAATGCGCCTTGGGCTAACGGCCTCTGGCGCGCGATTGACAGCCTTGGCAGCTTTAACGCAAGGCGTTGGGATTGATGCTGGGCAATGCGGCGTCGACGGTGGCCGCAGGTTCCGTCACTGCAGGCGTTGGTTGTTGCTCGTGCTCCAGCGGCGACCACGATTCCCACACCCCCTGGCGTCGGACGATCTCGGGCGCGGCAGAAGCCATGGCGACTTCTGATGAGGCAACGTCCGCCCCTGCGAGCCGCTCTGCCTGTTCGGTCTTTTCGGCCACGAACTCGACATGCGAGCCAGCCATGCGCACCGCACGACCGCCGGCGTCGCGCGACGCCACACCGTGCGCCGCCATCTGACGGTAGCTGCCATCCTTGTGCCGCATACGGAACCGCGCCGTGTAGGCTGGCGCGCTGCCATCCACATGGGCCTGAATACGGTTCAGCACCATCGGCAGATCATCAGGGTGCACCAGGCGCAGATATTCGCTGGTGCTCGGCCCGACCTCCTTGAGCGAGTAACCCAGCATGGCAGCAAAGCGCGTGGAAAACTGCGCGCTGCGCGTCACCAGATCGAACTCCCACAAGCCCACGTCGGCGCCGTCCAGCAACAACTGATGGCGCGCCGACAGCTCAGCCTCACGCTGGCGATAGCTTTGCTCCAGGTCGTTGAGCGCCTGCATGGTTTCCTTGCGCCGGCGGATTTCACGTGTGGTGACGGCAGCAGCAGCATCACCCGCCGCACGATCCCGATAGCCGAGCAGGTAACCGGTCAGAACCGAGGTGACCGCACCCAACACCACGAGCCCCTGCAGCCAAGCAGGCGCGCTCTGCGCAGAAGCTGCGGCGACGTTGACCAATGACGCAGCGTACAGGGTGTCGAGCGTCAGTCCAATGCCAAACAGCACGCTCACAAACAAGCTGAGGGCTGGGCGACGCACTGCCACACCCGATGCGCCCGAACGCGCCGTCAAGGCAAACTGCAACGCGGCAGCACAAGCGATGGCCGACAGCACCATGACGATGCCCAGCAGCCCCGCATCCTGCCACGCCACCGAATCAAAGCGCGCCACACCTGCGAGCAACAACACCGTCACCGGCCCACTCACACTGAGCAGCACGCCCAACACCAGCGCACGCGCCGTTCCCGCGCGGCCGCCCAGCACGCACCACAGCGCCGCCACTGCCAAGCTCCAGGCAAACGCGGCCAGCGCCATCACGTATGGGGTCGTGTCGTCTTGCAGCGGCCAATGCCTGATCAGCGGCAGCAACGGCACCGTCCACAACGCAATCGCCGAAAACAGCGCTGTCATGACCAGCGGCAAGCGCGTGCGCATCGCCGTCGCACTGCGCAGACCGTCCAGCAGACGCAGCAACAGGTTGCCCGCGCCGCATGCCACGATCAAAGGCAGCAGCGCGCCCATGAGTGTGCTAACCAGATGATCAAGATGATCGACGAGCGCCGCGTTCACTGCAGGAGGTCTCCGGTGTCGGATGCGTCAGAAAACCGATGCATCAGCCGCGCGTCTGAAAACCCTCGGGGTTCATGCTTTGCCAGCGCCAGGAGTCTTCGCACATGCGCTCGATGCCGTACTGTGCGCGCCAGCCCAACAGCGTAGCGGCGAGCGCCGGGTCGGCATAGCAGGCGGCAATATCGCCAGGGCGGCGATCGACGATCTGATACGGAATCGGGCGGCCGCTCGCGCGTTTGTAGGCCTCCACCACTTCCAGCACCGAGTAGCCGCGGCCTGTGCCGAGGTTCACGGTAAAGCCACGGCCATCGCGGCGCAGTGCATCCAGAGCCGACAAGTGCCCGCGCGCGAGGTCCACCACGTGGATGTAGTCGCGCACGCCGGTGCCGTCTGGCGTGGGCCAGTCGCCGCCGTAGACGGAGAGTTTCTCGCGCTTGCCCACGGCCACCTGCGCCACATACGGCATCAGGTTGTTGGGGATGCCGCGCGGGTCTTCGCCGATCAGCCCGCTGTGGTGCGCGCCCACCGGGTTGAAATAGCGCAGATAGGCGATCTGCCAGGCGGCGTTGGAAATCTCCAGATCGCGCAGCACCTGCTCGCCCATCACCTTGGTCTGGCCGTACGGGTTGGTGGCGGACAGCGGAAACGATTCGGTAATTGGCACCGTATGCGGATTGCCATACACCGTGGCCGACGAACTGAACACCAGCTGGCGCACATTCGCATGCGCCATGGCGGCGCACAGCGTCACCAGCCCGCCCATGTTGTTGTCGTAGTAGGCCAGCGGCTTCTGCACCGATTCGCCCACAGACTTGAGCGCCGCAAAGTGGATGACGGCCGAGATGCGCGTGCTGGCAAACAGATCGTCGAGCAGGCGGCGATCACGCACGTCGCCCTGCACAAACTTCGGCGTCTTGGCGGTGATCTGTTCAATGCGCGACAGCACCGTCGAGCTGCTGTTGCAGAGGTTGTCCAGCCCAATCACCTGATAGCCCGCATCCAGCAGTTCAACCCAGGTGTGCGAGGCGATATAGCCGGTGGCGCCGGTCAGCAGAATGGTTTCGGTCATTGGGTGCGAGGTATCGAGGAGGAAGAGAGTTCTGTCGTGCCGGTTCGAGCGCGGCATCGGGTTGCACCGCACCAAAGCCTCCGGCGCGATGAAACAGCGCGATCATAGCAAAGCACCGCATGGATTTGCGGGCGATGTGCCGCAAAAACGTGCGGAAAAACGGCGCGATGAAACGGTGTCTGCGCTGGCAGCCCTTGGGTTGCCCGATGGGCGGTCCGATCAATCGCCCGATCGGGGGCCCACCCGGCCGTCCGGGTGCGCAGCGGCCTGCCAGTCAGCATAGGCAGCACGCAAACGCCAGGCCGAGGTCTGGTCACGCAGGCCCAGCGCGTACCCCACTTCAGCGGGGGCTGCGCCGGCATCGAACAACGCGGCCGCATAGCCATTGCGCAGCGTCTGCGGCGAGAGCCGTTCGTTGCGGTGCGTCAATGCCGGGAGCGCCGCAAGCCACGCCTCCACCCTCCGATAGATGGAAGCCGCATGCATGACCCGCCCGCCCGCGTCAGCCACGAACACGCGTTCGCCTTGCACCTCAGCATGCCGACGTACCGCCAGCCAAGCCGCCAGCGCAGGGCGGGCCGCCTCCAGCAACGGCGCCTGATACGTCGGTCCGCGCGCAGGCTCAACCGTGATGGTCTCCAGCGCATCCCCCACCTGGCGGAGCAACAGCGACTGCACCTGCGCCACCTTCAATCCCGCGCCATGGCACACCGCCACCAGGGCCCGGTCACGTGCCAGCTTGAAGGCGCTGGCATTGGCCGCCGCCTCATTCCCGCCAGCGCCAACCTCCAACGACGCCTCGATAGCCTCCCGCTCGACAACGGAAAGAAACGTGGTCGGGTCGTTCTCACCTTCCGCCAGTTTTTGCTGCACGACCGAGCTGGCAGGGTTATGCGTGCCGGTACGTAACTGCTCGATCTGGTGGAAAACACGTTCGATCAGCCGGGCATAGCGGTAGCGGTGCAGCTTGGTCAGGCCCGATTCGTCAAGGAAGGCGGCGATATCGCCCGCGCTCCAATCGGCCAGCGCGCGCTGGCGCGACTCGGCCCAGCGCAGCCATTTGCGCCACATCGCGCGGTACACCGTTGCCGACGACTCGCGGTAACCGCGCGCTGCCAGCCAATGTTCGAAGGCCTGCGCAGGCTGGTCTGCCCAGTCCTGCAGGCTGGGCTGAAACAAGTCGGGGACCGGCGTGGCGGGCGGTGTAAAAGCGGGCGGCATGCAGGAAAAACGGGGCGGGGGATGGTGTTTCGCGTATCCTGCCGAGCGTAACACGCCATTATCCGACCCCATCGTGAAGAAAACCGACCTCGAAAAGCTCAAGGGCCTGAAGATCGCCAACAACCTCAAGCGCGACAGCCAGCGCGCCGGCAAGCCCGGCCAGGGCAGCGGCAAGGCCATCCCCCAGAACAACAAACTGCTGAAGGCGCTGCTCGGCAAGCCCGCCGAAGACGACTCGCAAAAGTCCTGACGTCCTGACGCGCACCCCACACATCTAGGGTCTATTCCCATATGGGAACAGACCCTAGAACCCTGCCCTGTTGTTCCAACGGGCGCTTGGGTGCTACCGTCCGGCGCGTTTCTACATCATCTGATGCGCCGGATATGCCCTCCCCCTACCCCCACCTGCTTAGCCCCCTCGATCTCGGCTTCACCACGCTCAAGAACCGCGTGCTGATGGGCTCGATGCACACTGGGCTGGAAGACGGCAATCACTTTGACCGCCTGGCCGCCTACTTTGCCGAGCGTGCACGTGGGGATGTCGGCCTGATGGTGACCGGTGGTTTTGCGCCCAACATCGCTGGGTGGACCAAGCCGTTTGCCGGCCGCCTGGCTACGCATGGAGCGGCACGTCGCCACCGCGCCGTCACCCACGCCGTGCACGAGGAAGGCGGCAAGATCGCGCTGCAGATTCTGCATACCGGCCGCTACGGGTATCACCCGTTTGCGGTGGCGCCGTCTGCATTGCGCTCACCCATCAGCCCATTCACGCCGCGCGAATTGTCGGCGCGCGGTATCGAGCGGCAGATCCGCGCATTCGTGCGCTGCGCCCAACTGGCCCGCGAAGCCGGCTATGACGGCGTGGAGATCATGGGTTCGGAGGGCTACTTCATCAACCAGTTCCTCGTCACCCACACCAACAAGCGCACCGACGACTGGGGCGGCAGCTACGCCAACCGCATGCGCCTGCCGGTGGAGATCGTCCAGCGCACGCGTGAGGCGGTCGGCAAAGACTTCATCCTCATCTATCGCCTGTCGATGATCGACCTGATCCCGGACGGCAGCTCGTGGGAAGAAGTCGTGCAGCTCGCCAAGGCGGTGGAGCGCGCCGGGGCCACCATCATCAACACCGGTATCGGCTGGCATGAGGCGCGCATCCCAACCATTGCGACGAGCGTGCCGCGTGCAGCTTTTGCGTGGGTGACGAAACAGATGAAGGGCGAGGTCGGCATTCCGCTGGTCACATCCAACCGCATCAACACGCCCGAGGTGGCGGAGGCTGTGCTGGCCGAGGGTTGCGCCGACATGGTCTCGATGGCGCGCCCGCTGCTGGCCGACGCGGATTTCGTGCGCAAGGCGGCCGCGAACCAAGCGCAGGACATCAACACCTGCATCGCCTGCAATCAGGCCTGCCTGGACCACGCATTCAAGGCCAAGGTCGCGAGTTGCCTGGTCAACCCGCGTGCGTGCCATGAAACGGAGCTTGTCATTCGCCCCGCCCCTGCGAAGCGGCGCTTTGCGGTGGTGGGCGCAGGCCCGGCAGGCTTGTCAGCGGCCATCACGCTGGCGGAGCGCGGGCATGCGGTCGACTTGTACGACGCCGCGCCTGAACTCGGCGGCCAATTGAATATGGCCAAGACAATTCCGGGCAAAGAAGAGTTTCACGAGATGCTGCGCTACTTCACGCGCCGGGTGGAGGCGACGGGCGTGACGCTGCGGCTGGGCGTGCGCGTGGATGCGCAGCAACTGCTGGCGGACAAGTACGACGAGATCGTCGTCGCGACCGGCGTATCGCCGCGCAACCCGAAGATTCCGGGGCAGGAGCATCCGAGCGTGCTGTCGTATATCGACGTGCTGCGCCACCGCAAGCCGGTGGGCAAGCGCGTGGCGATTGTCGGTGCGGGCGGTATCGGCTTTGACGTGGCGGAGTTCCTCGCGCTCGATGGCCACTCGCCCACGCTGGATTTGCAAACCTGGCGCACCGAATGGGGCGTGGGTGACCCGACGCAGGTGCGCGGCGGTGTGGATGGCATCCGCCCGCAACCCGAGGCGCCCGCACGCGACATCACGCTGCTGCAGCGCCGCGCCGGCAAGCTGGGCGCGGGGCTGGGCAAGACCACCGGCTGGATCCACCGCACCAGCCTGAAAAACATGGGCGTGCGCATGGTGGGCGGCGTCAACTACGAGCGCATTGGCGACGAAGGCCTGCTGGTGAGCTATGGCGACAAGCGCGAAGACGCCGAATGGCTGCCGGTCGATTCCATCGTGCTCTGCGCCGGCCAGGAGCCAATGCGCGAGCTGGTCGAGCCGCTGCAGGCGGGCGGCGCGAAGGTACACGTCATTGGCGGCGCAGACGAGGCGCGCGAACTCGATGCCAAGCGCGCCATCGACCAAGGGACGCGTCTGGCAGCATCGCTTTGATATGGCTGTGACGCCCAGGGCGCGGGCGGTGTGAAGGAATTGCACCCTGCCCCCGTTTTTACAAGCCCCGCACCGCCCCAGGCCAGCCGCGAATGGCGAAATGACAAGGCAGGGACAAGACGCAGTGGGGTCGGCCCGGTTCTTGCGTAAAACGACGCATCACGCACATCCCCATGAACCGGTTTGACCAAACACGCTGCACCCCAGTCTTCCGCCAGCGCGGCGCCCCTGCCCCCGCTCGATCTCAATCGAACGGCTTTCCTGCTCGACTTTGACGGCACGCTCGTCGACATCGCGCCGCAACCCGACGCCGTCCACGTGTCAGCGCCGCTGCGCGAGATGCTCGCCGGTCTGCATGCCGCCAGCGGCGGCGCGCTGGCCATCATCAGCGGGCGTACGGTGCAGGACCTCGAATCGCAACTCGCGCTGCCCGGGCTGGTCATTGCCGGTGTGCATGGCGCGGAACGGCGCTACGCAGATGGCCGCTTCGTGCGGCTTGACACCAACCCCGATGCGCTGGCCGAACTTGCACGTGAACTGCATACCGAGTTCACGCAGTTGGCCGCGGTTTTTCCCGGAGTGGTGCTCGAGAACAAAGACATCGCCTTCGCGCTGCATTACCGCCATGCCCCCGCTGCCGAAAGCGCCGTGCTCGCGCTGGCAGATCGCCTCGCGCGGCACCATGCCGACCACGTTCGGTTGCAGGCCGGCAAGATGGTCGTCGAACTCAAACCGCGCGGTGCCAGCAAGGGCGACGTGGTGCATACGCTGATGACGGAGCCGCCTTTCACGGGCCGCGCGGTGCTGTTTGCCGGGGATGACCTGACAGACGAGAGCGCCTTCTACGCAGTCAACGCGCTGGGTGGGTGGTCCATCAAAGTGGGCTCGGGGCCGAGCCAGGCACGCTGGCGCGTGCGAGACCCGGCGGCGTTGCGCGCATGGTTGGCCGGGCTCGTTGCAGGCAGTGCCGCCGCGGAGGGTGCCCAATGAGCCGGCTCATCGTTGTCTCCAACCGCGTGGCGCCCGTAACAGAGGGCCAAGGCACGGCCGGCGGCCTGGCGGTGGGCGTGTTCGACGCGCTGCGCGAGACTGGCGGCATCTGGTTCGGCTGGAGCGGCGAGACCGCGCCCACGGTTTCGCACGAGCCGCACATCGTCAGCAAGGGCAACATCACATACGCCACGGTGGGCCTGAACCGCAAGGATTACGACCACTACTACCGTGGCTTTGCCAACGCCACGCTATGGCCGATCTTTCATTACCGGGTGGACTTATCGCGGTATCAGCGGCAGGAGTATCACGGCTATCGGCGGGTCAATGCGCAGTTCGCCCATCAGCTCAAGGCGCTGGTGCAGCCCGACGACATCCTCTGGGTGCACGACTATCACCTGATCCCGTTTGCGGCGGAGTGCCGTGCGTTGGGCCTCACCAACCGCATCGGGTTCTTCCTGCACATTCCGTTTCCGTCGCCGGAAATCCTGACGACCATTCCGCCGCATGAAGACCTGATGCGCGCGCTGTGCGCGTACGACCTGGTCGGCTTTCAGACCGAAACCGACCGCGTGGCCTTCTACGACTACATCGAACGCGAGGCGCGGGGCTATATCGAGCAGAAAGAGCAGAACGGCCCTGTGCATGCTTATGGCCACACGCTGCGCGCAGAGGTCTACCCCATCGGCGTGCATCCGGATGAGATCGCGCAGCAGGCCGTGTCGTCGCTAGCGCGACGCAACCCGTTTGCGCGCCACGCTGGCCTGCGCGCCGAGCCCGGCGGCCAGCCCAAGCTGATCATGAGCGTGGACCGGCTCGACTACTCCAAGGGTCTGCCCGAACGCTTCCGCGCCATCGAGCAATTGCTCGACGATTTTCCGGAGCACCGACGGCACGTGACCTTCATCCAGATCGCGCCGACCTCGCGCCAGGACGTACAGAGCTATCAGCAGATCCGCCAGCGGCTCGAAGCGGAATCGGGCCGCATCAACGGCAAGCACTCGGAGCTGGACTGGGCGCCCATCCGCTACATCAACAAGCAATATGAACGACGCGTGCTGATGGCGTTGTTTCGCAGCTCACAGATCGGCTATGTGACGCCGCTGCGCGACGGCATGAACCTCGTCGCCAAGGAGTACGTGGCCGCGCAAGACCCTGAGGACCCCGGCGTGCTGGTGCTCTCGCGCTTTGCCGGCGCGGCGCGTGAGCTCGATGCCGCGCTCATCGTCAACCCATACGACACGCGCGGCATGGCCGAGGCGCTGAACCGCGCGTTGACGATGCCGCTGGAAGAGCGCAAGGCGCGCTACGCCCACATGATGGATCGGCTGCGTGTGGCGAATCTCACCGTCTGGCGGGAGCGCTTTCTCGAAGACCTGAGCAACACCCCGGCACGGTAGTCACGCGCCGCCACTACCGCTGCGCAGGATGCCCGCGCTGGTATCGCCGCCTTCGTCGGCACCTTCGTTGGCGCGTTCGTCGACGTCCACCGCGAGCATGTCGTCCAGCGCCGAGCGCATGCGCGACCAATGCGAGCCCGGCCAGTACACGCGTCGGCAGACATCGCAGGTACTGAACAAATGCTGCCGCTCCCGCACGCGTGGTGGCACGCTGGCCGCAGCCTCTTCCACACTCAACATGCGCAGCGGTGCGTTGCACTCCAGGCAGCGCGAGAATGGCCGCGCCACATCACCCAGCCGAAAGCGCGCCACGATCTCGCGCATCTGCGCTTGCGGCTGCTGTGTGCGGATGAATGCGCCACGGCGGATGCCGCGCCGCTTGAGCAATTCACGGTCGCGCGACAGCACGATCCAATCTTCGGTCAGGGCGAGCGCTTCGATGGCGGCGTCGGCGTAGTTGTTGTCGTACGTGGTGTCGAAACCGGCCATGCGCAGCAGGCGCGCTGTGGCACCCAGGTGGGCGTCGCACAGAAAATGCAGCGGTGTCGCCGGCCATGTCGGTTCCACACCCGACACGGCAACGTTGCCGCTTGCCGGCAACATCGCCTCCAACGCCACGGTTTTGCCGTCCACCAGCACGTGCCCCACTTCCGTGTGCGGCACCCCGAGCGCCTCGATTGCATGCTTGAACGTGACGCCCTCCGCCCAGGCGCGGACAACGGCGTGCCCACGCAAAGCCCGCGGCAGAAGCGGCGTCAGATCGGCATCGAACGTGAGGGAGACGGGCGGCATGCCTGTCACGATACTCCCAGGCAGACCAAACGGCGAATCAGCGGTGAATCAGCGGTGAATCCGCACCGAATCAGGGGTTGACTGTGCGTGGCAGGATCAGCGCAAAGACGGTGCCGCGCCCCGGCTCGCTGCGAACCTCGACCGCGCCGCCATGGCGCTCGATCACCGCCTTGACGAACGGCAACCCGAGCCCGACCCCCCCAGTGCCGTCAGGCTTGCGCTCGGCCTGGAAGAACGGCTCGAACAGGCGCCGTACGGTTTCGTCATTCATGCCGATCCCCTCGTCGGTGACGCTCAGCACCAGCGTGCCATCGGCGCCGGCATCGACGCTAAGCGCCACCGTGGTGCCCGATGGCGAATACTTGATCGCGTTGTCCACCACATTGACCACCGCGCGCATGAGCATGTCAGCGTTGCCGCTGACGATGGTGTCTTCCACCCGGAACACGGGCTCGCGCAAGACGATGCCCTTCTGCTCGGCCGCAAGCCAGCTCTGGTCGACCGCTTCTTCGGCCACTTCGCTCAACGCCACGGGCTCGAACTCGGCACGATCGAGCCGTTCAGCGCGGCTCAGCTGCATGAAATCCTTGGCGATGCGCAGCGAATAGGAGGCTTGCTGGCGCAGGTCGTTGAGGAAGGCACGGTCCGAGACGGCGGCCAAATCGTCGCCATGGGCCGCGCCACGACGGTCGATCAACGAAAGGATGGCGGTCAGCGGGCTGCGCAGATCGTGCGCGATGTGGCGCAGCATGCGCTTGTCGTGCGAGACGAGGTCCTTGACCTCCGTGATGTCGATCAGGCAGACCAGATGCGAGGTCTGGGCGAGCCCGTCGGTGCCTTCGCCATCGCGCGACAGGGGCTCGCACATCAGCATGTGGGCACGGCCACCCCAGTCGATTTCGCGGCTGGTGTCACCACCTTGTTGCACGCTTTCCGTAACGAGCTGTTCGACCTGCGCAAGTGCCGGGGCATCGTGGTCGCCCTGCGCACCGGTTTCCATCAACGCGGCGGCCTTGGCATTCCAGACGGCAACGCGACCGTCCATCGCGAGGAACACCGGATACGGCAACTGATTGATCATGTCGACATACAGCTTCTGCCAGCCGCGCACCTGCTGCAGCGTCGCCTTGATGCTGCTCAACTCACCAGCGGGTTCCACGGGGGCATCGGCGGCCGGCTCCAGCGGCCGGATCGACGCAGCAATGGCACGCCATTCAGACAGCTCACCGCGCAGCATCGAGAGCATGCGCGCATGCCGCTCCCACGCAAAGAAGCCGTAGATCAGCAAACAGACCACCGGCAGCAACCCGAGCGGCAGCCAGATGTGGAACGCCAGCAAGACCAGCGGCACCGCAAAAATCAGCACGCCCCAGCCGAGCGCGGCCGCATGCACCGCGCGCCCGGGCACCAGCACGCAGATCAGCACGAGGCCGAACGCCAGGGCCAGATACACCGGCACCTCGACGGCAGACGATGCCGCGCGAGCGATGTTTCCAGAGGCGACGGCATCGGTTGTCAGTGCATCGAGCTGCGCGCGCGTCACCTCAAGAGAATTGAGTGACGAGATCTGGAACATCCCCTCGCCGCGCCACGCCGTGTGGCCGACAAAGACCACCTTGCCCGCAAACGCGTCCTTGGGCACACGCTGGTGCAGCACATCAATGTAGGAATATTGCGGCAAGGCCATCGACGTTGGCAGCATCGTCATCACGGCCTGCGTACGCTCATCGCTGATGGACTGCGCGTACGGCTGCATGAAACGGTCTACGGGCCACCTGGGCTCGATGCCGCCCACGCGCAGCGCATCCAGTGCAACGTGTGTATACCGGGTGCCCGCCGATCGGCGATACGGTACGAACCCCGTCACCACGCCGTAGTGGCCCATCGTGACGATGCGCTGGCTGCGTGCCGCCGCCAGCCCGCTCAACGCCGCCGGCAGCAGCAGGGTTGAACGGCCGGTGGCGTCTTCCGCTGCGCTGGGTGCAACGAGCACGACGCGCGGATACGCCTGCATACCAGCCTGCAGGCTCGAATAGTCCAGCCCCGGCAACAGCGGCAGATCCAGCACGACACTGCGGGCCATGCCAAGCGCACCCAGCAATTGCGCCGAGTACCCCGCCAGGCGCTGCGGGTCTACCTCTGCCACCGTCGCTTCGTCAATGTTGACGACGACCACCTGCCCGGTGGATCGATGCGCAACCACCTGCGCCATCGCATCGAACAACACGCGGTCCAGCGCCCCCGACACCACGCCGCTGCCCGGATGTCCGCTGAACGCCGCCAGCACCAGCATCACGACGACGAACAGACCCCGCCAGGGGCCAAGCGAGATCAGGCGACGAATCAGTGCACGCATTAGGAGCAGGAGAGCGCTATAGCGCGTCAGTCGAGATCGCTATCGGCAGCGTCAGCCAAACGCTCAAGGCGATAGCCGCGTCGGTAGACGCTCGAAATCCTGAGCCCATGCTCGCGCAGGCGAAGCGCATTGCGAACCCGCGTCATGTAGGTTGCCAGCGTTCCAACCTGCGCCTCGTCGACCTCGCCCCAGACATGCTTGAGCAGCGCATCGCGGCTGACCACGCGGCCTGCGTGGCTAAACAGATAGAGGCCGATGGCGAATTCGCGCTCGGGCAGTTCCTGCTGCTTCCCGTCCGGCAGTGTCACCACGCGCGCGGCTTCATCCAGCACATAGCCATCAAACTCGACCTGCCGTTTCTTTTGCGCGTCGGGATAGTACTTGCGCAGTTGCGCCATCACGCGGGCAAGCAGCATGCGCTCACTGGCGGGCTTCACAAGGAAATCGTCCGCACCGCTGTCCAGCCCGTGCAGGATGTCCCGCTCGTCGTCATGCTGGGTGAGCAACACGATGGGAATCTCGAAATGGACACGCGCCCGGACATTGCGCAGGACTTCGATGCCGGTCATGCCGGGCACATCCCAATCGAGCACCAGCATGTCGACCTTTTCCTTGTCGATGCGCGCCATGAAGGCGGGGCCGTCGTGCTCCACGATGACGTCATACCCCGCGTTCTGGAGCCAGCGCCGGACGGCTTCTGCTTGCGCGAGGTTGTCTTCCAGAACAGCGATGCGCTTCTTCTCGGAATCGGTGGGCGTGGCCGTCGACATGGGTGCGGGTGCTCGGAGGCGGTTTTTTAAGGGGCGTGCTAATCGTCACATAGTGTCAATGTTAGCAGTCTTGCCCCGTAAATCCAGCGTTTGCGCGCCCGTTGGGATGCCGTTGTTCGATTCGATTTAACGCGGGCCCGTTGCCTGACGTCTTGAGCAGACGTGGCCGTCTGATGAGCAGGCGGCAGCAGATACCCCTCAACCTAGATTCAAGGAGCCGTACCATGCTGAGCCTGCACACCAACGCCGCTGCGATGAACATCCAGAAGGCCATCGGTAACAACCGTGCCAACCTGAACACCACCATGACCCGCCTGGGTACCGGCATGCGCATCAACTCCGCCAAGGACGATGCTGCTGGCCTGCAAATCGCCGTGCGCCTGCAAGCCCAAACGCGCGGCATGGGCGTGGCCATGCAAAACACGCAAAACGCTTCGTCGATGCTGCAAACGGCCGACGGCGCGTTCAACGAAGTCACCAACGTGCTGTACCGCATGAAGGATCTGGCGACGCAAGCCGCTGACGGTTCGTCCAACGACGAAGACAAGGCAGCCATGCAAGCTGAGTACGATGCGCTGGGCAAGGAACTCGCCAACATCATGACCAACACGTCGTATGGCGGTGCCAAGCTGATCGGCGAAACCGGCAGCAAGCTGGCTGCAGCCGTGACGTTCCAGATCGGTGCTTCCGCTGACGAAAAGATGACCTTTGACGTGTCGACCCAACTCACCGCGGCTCACACGGCCCTGAAAGCCGCCTCCAAAACGTTTGACCCTACCAACGCAACCGGCGACGACCTGACCAACAACGCCAACGACATGATCGGCAAGCTGGAAACGGCACTGGCTTCCGTCGGCGCAATGCGTTCGGCCATCGGTGCGGGTGAAAACCGCCTCGGCCACGTCTACAACAACCTGGGCAACATGTCGATGAACACGGCTGACGCTGAAGGCCGCATCATGGACGCCGACATGGCCACCGAATCGGCCAAGATGAGCTCGCAACAAGTGCTGATGCAAGCCGGTATGGCCATGCTCAAGCAAACCAGCAGCATGAACCAGATGGTGCTGTCGCTGATCCAGTAAGCGCTCTTCCCCTGAGCGTTGGAACACAAGCCGGTCCGCCAAAAGCGGGCCGGTTTTTCGTTGGTGCGCGCGAAGAAGAAATCTCACACATCGCCTTAACACCCACGCCCGCCCCGTCGTCTTGGTAAGACGTGGCCGTCTGATGAGCAGGCGGCAGCAGATACCCCTCAACCTAGATTCAAGGAGCCGTACCATGCTGAGCCTGCACACCAACGCCGCTGCGATGAACATCCAGAAGGCCATCGGTAACAACCGTGCCAACCTGAACACCACCATGACCCGCCTGGGTACCGGCATGCGCATCAACTCCGCCAAGGACGATGCTGCTGGCCTGCAAATCGCCGTGCGCCTGCAAGCCCAAACGCGCGGCATGGGCGTGGCCATGCAAAACACGCAAAACGCTTCGTCGATGCTGCAAACGGCCGACGGCGCGTTCAACGAAGTCACCAACGTGCTGTACCGCATGAAGGATCTGGCGACGCAAGCCGCTGACGGTTCGTCCAACGACGAAGACAAGGCAGCCATGCAAGCTGAGTACGATGCGCTGGGCAAGGAACTCGCCAACATCATGACCAACACGTCGTATGGCGGTGCCAAGCTGATCGGCGAAACCGGCAGCAAGCTGGCTGCAGCCGTGACGTTCCAGATCGGTGCTTCCGCTGACGAAAAGATGACCTTTGACGTGTCGACCCAACTCACCGCGGCTCACACGGCCCTGAAAGCCGCCTCCAAAACGTTTGACCCTACCAACGCAACCGGCGACGACCTGACCAACAACGCCAACGACATGATCGGCAAGCTGGAAACGGCACTGGCTTCCGTCGGCGCAATGCGTTCGGCCATCGGTGCGGGTGAAAACCGCCTCGGCCACGTCTACAACAACCTGGGCAACATGTCGATGAACACGGCTGACGCTGAAGGCCGCATCATGGACGCCGACATGGCCACCGAATCGGCCAAGATGAGCTCGCAACAAGTGCTGATGCAAGCCGGTATGGCCATGCTCAAGCAAACCAGCAGCATGAACCAGATGGTGCTGTCGCTCATCCAGTAAGCGATTCCGCTCTAGATTGAGATTGACTGGCCGGTCCGCCACAAGCGGGCCGGTTTTTTTATGCGTTCAAGGTTTGTACAACCTTCTCCGTGATGTGGCGCCCGCTGCCGACAATGGCGCCAACTCTTCAAACGGAACCACGAACGTGTCGGCACTTTCCACTCCTTCCCGTAACGCCCGAGCCGCCGCCCCAGTAGTGCTCGATCCGTGCACGCTGGGCCGTCCGTACCACTTGCTCGACGAAGTTCTGCAAGACATCAAGCGCAGAATTGATCACACCTTCCACGAACGCTTCAACCTGCGCCGTGGCACGAACTTCGTCACCTCCCACATCGCCATTGCGGCCATCCGCCCGCGGGACGCCGCCGGCTGGCGCACCTATGCATCGGAGCACGGCCAGATTGCCGTGCGCTGCGATCGCACGCTGCTGCTGGCGCTGCTGGCTTGCCACTACAACACGCCCCTCGATGAAGCCACGCTGGCCGCGCCCGGCCCGGAAACCGGCACGGAACGCCGCTTTGCCGCCCAGTTGGACGCCACGGTGCTCAGCGCTTTCGCCGCAGCGGTCATTGGCGAACAGACCCAAGCCTTTCCGCCCGTGGCCGACGCGCTGCCGTCGCCCACGGCTCGCACACTGCGCATCACCATTGAAGACCGCACCCGCCACTTGCGCGGCGAACTGGAATTTGCACTGAACGAAGCGTGGCTTGCGCACCTGTTTGCCCGCCTCGACGCGCAACGTCTGCGCCCGACGCCGTCCGCCTCGGACGGCACGCCCGCCAATGTGCGCATCCCCATCACGCTGTCGGTGCGCATGCTGACCAAGGACATGCGCCTGGAAGACCTGCTGCGCATGGGCCCCGGCGACGTGCTGCCCGTCCGGCTGCCCGATACCGCCGACGTGCTCGTCGACAACGTACGCCTTTACCGCGCGGCCCTGGCCGAGCAGCAGGGCGCCATGTGGATCACCTCTTTCGAACTTGTGGAGTAACACGACATGACTGCCATCAACGATATCGATCTCTCCGCGCTGGATGACCTGGACCTGGGCGACGAGCCTCAGGCCACCACCGAAGCGGCCGCCCCGCGCGACCCGATGCGCATGCTGCGCCGCATCCCCGTGCGCCTGACGCTGGAAGTGGGCGAAGCCACCGTGCCGCTGGCCGATCTGCTGTCGTACGAAGCCGGCTCCACGGTAGAACTCAACCGCCTGGCCGGCGAGCCGCTCGTCATCAAGGTCAACGGCACCGCCATCGGCACGGCGGAAGTCGTGGTCTCGGGCGAGCACTACGGCCTGCGCATCATTGAACTGGACGACCTGAGCTCGCTCACGTCATGAAACACCGCGCCCTCCTCGTCCGCCTTGGCACCTGGCTGCTCGTGTTTGCCGGCTTGGCGCTGGCCACGCTGGCCGTGCCCGCACTCGCGCATGCCGACACGCTGACGCTCGCCTCCAGCGGCCCGAAGGGTGAAGGCTTTACCGTCAAGACGCAGATCCTCGTGCTGATGACGCTGCTCGGGTTGCTGCCCGCGCTGCTGATGACGATGACGAGCTTCCTGCGCTACGTGGTCGTGCTGTCGCTGCTGAAACAGGCGCTGGGCCTGCAGCAGGGGCTGCCCGCGCGCATCGTCACCGGCGTCGCGCTGGTGCTCACGATGCTGACGATGCGTCCGATTGGCGAGGAGATCTGGCAGAAGGCCTTCGTGCCTTATGACCAAGGCAAGGTCAGCATGCAGGTCGCACTGAAGACTGCGGAAGATCCGCTGTCGCGCTTCATGCTCGCCCAAACCAACAAGGCCACGCTCACGCAGATGGCCAAGCTCTCGGGCACCGAAACGATCGCCAAGCCCGAAGACCAACCCTTCCTGGTCAAGCTATCCGCCTTCGTGCTCAGCGAGCTGAAGACGGCATTCCAGGTGGGCGCGATGCTGTTCATCCCGTTCCTGATCATCGACATCATCGTCGCCTCCGTGCTCATGGCGATGGGGATGATGATGCTGTCGCCGCTGGTCATCTCGCTGCCGCTCAAGCTGCTGCTGTTCGTGCTGGTGGATGGTTGGTCGCTGACGGTGAACACCCTCATCACCAGTGTGAAGGCCATCTGATGCTGACTCCCGACCTCGCCGCCAGCCTTGCCATTGATGCGCTGCGCCTCGTGCTCGTCATCATCCTCGTGCTCATTACGCCAGGGCTGATCACGGGGGTGCTGGTCGCCATCTTCCAGGCCGCCACACAGATCAACGAGCAGACGATGAGCTTTCTGCCGCGTCTGGTCACCACGCTCATCGCGCTCGCACTGGCCGGCCCGTGGGTGGCCGACCGCGTGATGCACTACACGGTTGAGATCTTTGGCCGCGCCGCACAACTGGCCGGTTAATCGCGCTCGCATGGAAGACGTTCTCACCCAGCTTCTGCCACTCGCCAACGCGATCGTCTGGCCGTTCTGCCGGATTGCCGCCGCGTTGGCCGCTGCGCCGATTCTGGGTGAGGTGATGGTGCCAGTCCGCATTCGCCTGCTGATCGCGCTCATCCTCGCACTCGTCGTGCAGCCCGGCATACCGGCGCCACCGGCCATTGATCCGATCTCGCTGCAAGGCGTGGCAGCCATGGCCGAGCAGGTGCTGATCGGCGGGCTGCTCGGCTTCATGTTCCACCTCGTGCTGTCTGCGCTGCAGATCTTCGGTGCCATTGCCTCGTCGCAGATGGGCCTGTCGATGGCGCAGATCAACGACCCGATGAACGGCCAGATGGCCGACGTGCTCACCAGCCTGATGTACGTGGTGTTCATCCTGCTGTTCTTTGCGGTGGATGGGCACCTGATCCTCACGCACGTGCTGGCGCGCAGCTTTACGGTGTGGCCGGTGGGCAGCTTTGCGTTTGACCTGGCGGCGCTCAAGCACCTGGCGTTTGCGGTGGGCTGGATCTTCTCGGCCGCCGTGGCGCTGGCCTTGCCGGTGATGTTTGCCACGCTGGTCGTGCAAGTCGGTCTTGGCCTGCTGAACCGCGCGGCACCGGCGCTGAACCTGTTCGCGCTCGGCTTCTCGGTGACGACGATGTTCGGGCTGTTGCTGCTGACACTGCTGCTGCCCTCGCTGCCCGACCACTACGGCCGCATGGTGGAACACGTGCTGGAGGTGTATGACCAACTGGCCCTGCCACCCGCACCCGCCAAGATGTGACGAGCCCGGCACGGCAGGTGTGCACACCACGACACCTCCCGCGCGGACCTCAGAGGTCCGACAGCGCACCTCAAAGCTCCGACTTCCGCACTAAAAGTTTCGAATTCGGACCTAGGGAGGTCCGACGTTGGACCTCCCCAGGTCCGTCAGTGCTGAAAAAAGCATCAACGGCGCTGAAAAAAGCATCAACGGCGCTGAAAAAAGCAGCACACGCGGGCCTCCATACGTCCGACTGCGGACCCCAAAGGTCCGGCGTTGATGCTTTTTTCAGCATCGCCGGAGGTGGAGAGGTCCGGCATCGGACCAAAAAGTATCGAATCCGGTGTTCTGAACGCCGCACACGGGGTTCGGAACCTCAACGCCGGGGGGGCTCGGACCGTTCAAGGTCTGTTCAACCTTCTCAACACCTCGCAACGACTTGCCGACAATGGCCGCAACTCACCCGAGGAGGCGATTGATCGTGTTCACCGTGCCCGTTGCGTATGACGTGTCTGACGCACCCGCCATGTTGGCCAAGGAAGCTCATCCATGAGCCAGCCGTCCAACAACGGCGACAAGAACGAAAAGGCCACCCCGCAGAAGCTCCGCAAAGCCAAGCAGGAAGGCCAGGTTGCGCGCTCGCGCGACATCGGCACGGCCGTGGGGATTCTGGTGGCGCTCAAGTTGATCGTCGTGCTCGCACCCGGCTGGCTGGTGGATCTCAAGCGCATCTTTGCCCTGTCGTTTGCTGACCTGCACGGCGACGGTGTGCTCGGCAACGCTGGGGGGATGCTGTTTCCGGCCACCCTGCTGCTGATTGGCAAGATGCTGGCGCCGCTGGCGGCAGTGCCCGCGGGCATCATCATCGCGTCGCTGGTGCCGGGCGGTTGGGTGATGAGCCGCAAGAATTTCATGCCGAAGTTCAGCAAGCTGAACCCGATCGCCGGGCTCAAGCGGCTGGTCTCGGCCAAGCATTACGTGCAGTTCGGCACGACGGTGCTCAAGGCCATCACGTTGATGGTGACGCTCTTCGTCGTCTGCCGCGCCAACCTGAATGGTTTCATCCGCCTGCAAGGCGCACCGCTCATCGATGCACTGGCCGGCGGGGCGGATCTGTTCCTCACCTCCGCGCTCACGCTGGCTGCCGTGATTGCCGTGTTTGCGCTGATCGACGTGCCCATCCAATGGATGACGTTCATGCGCGAACAGCGCATGAGCAAGCGCGACATCAAGGACGAGATGAAGCAGTCCGAGGGCAAGCCTGAGGTCAAGAGCCGCATCCGCCAGATCCAGCGCCAGATGGCACGCCAGGGCATGCGCAAAACCGTGCCGACGGCCGACGTGGTGGTCATGAACCCGACCCACTACGCCGTCGCGCTCAAGTACGACGAATCGCGCGCGCAAGCGCCGTATGTGGTGGCCAAGGGGATCGACGAGGTGGCGCTGTTCATCCGCGATCTGGCGAAGGAGCACGGCGTGGAAGTGCTGGTGCTGCCGCCCCTTGCCCGCGCCATTTATCACACCAGCCAGGTCAACCAGCAGATTCCGGCCGCGCTGTATCGCGCGGTGGCGCAGGTGCTGTCCTATGTGCTGCAGATCAAGGCATTCCGCAATGGCGGCCGCGGTGTCGCGCCGTCACTGCCCACCGGTTTCGATATTCCCGAACATCTACAAAAGGCCCCATCCCCATGAACTTGATAGCCATGCTCAAGCGTGCGAAGTTTGCCGCGCCGCTCGCCCTGTTCGCCATCCTGGCGATGGTGATCCTGCCATTGCCACCCATGGCGCTGGACATGATGTTCACGTTCAACATCGTGCTGTCCATCGTCGTGGTGATGGTGGCGGTGACGGTCAAGCGGCCGCTGGATTTCTCGGCCTTCCCGACCATCATCCTGGCCGCCACGCTGATGCGGCTGACGCTGAACGTCGCTTCTACGCGCGTGGTGCTGCTCAACGGCCATACCGGCGGGAGTGCGGCCGGTCAGGTGATCGAGTCGTTCGCCAACGTGGTGATCGGCAGCAACTTCGTGGTCGGCCTGGTGGTGTTCGTGATCCTGATGATCATCAACTTCGTGGTGGTCACCAAGGGCGCGGAGCGGATCTCGGAAGTGTCGGCGCGCTTTACGCTCGACGCGCTGCCCGGCAAGCAGATGGCCATCGATGCCGACCTGAACGCCGGTGTCATCACGCAAGAACAAGCCCAGCAGCGCCGCAAGGAGGTCACCACCGAGGCCGACTTCTACGGCGCCATGGACGGTGCATCGAAGTTCGTTCGTGGCGATGCGATCGCGGGCATCCTGGTCCTGATCATCAACCTGATCGGCGGTGTGGTGATCGGCGTGATGATGCACGGCCTGCCCACGGGCGAGGCCTTCCACAAGTACGCGCTGCTGGCCATCGGTGACGGCCTGGTCGCGCAGATTCCGGCGCTGCTGCTGTCGGCCGCCGCTGCCGTGATCGTCACGCGGATCAACGATTCGCGCGACTTTGAAGAACAGGTTGGCCAGCAGTTGCTGGCATCACCCGTGGTGCTGTTCAGTGCCGCCGCGCTGATGGCCGCGCTGGGCCTGATCCCGGGCATGCCGACGCTGGTGTTCCTGTGCTTTGCCGGTGTCCTCGGCTACGTTGGCTGGCGCATGTCGCAACGGCCATCGCCCGCCGAAGCCGCCAGCGCGGAGGAAACCGCCCGCGCCGTGGAAGCGACGCTGGCCGCCCCGCGCGAAGAGGCGCTCGACTGGAGCAGCCTGCCGTACGTGGATGCGCTGTCGGTATCGCTCGGCTACAAGCTGGTGCAGATGGTGGACCGCGCACAGGGCGCGCCGCTCGTACGCCGCCTGCAAGGCACGCGCCAGAGCCTGTCGGAATCGCTCGGCTTTCTGCTGCCGCCCATTGGCGCACGCGATGACATGAGCCTGCCGCCCGCCGGCTACGCCATCATGCTCAACGGCACTGCGCTGGCCCAGGCCCAGGTGCAGCCGGGCAAGCTGATGGCCATTCCGTCGCCCACCGTCTACGGCGAGCTGGACGGCACGCCCGGTGTCGACCCCGCCTACGGCATGCCCATCACGTGGATCGAACCTGAGCAGAAAGCCCACGCGCTGGGGCTCGGCTACCAGGTGGTCGACTGCGCCACCGTCATCGCCACGCATGCCGCCAAGCTCGTGCGCGAGACGCTGCCGGAGCTGTTCAGCTACGACAACGTCACGGCCATCATCGAGCGGCTGACGAGCATTGCACCCGTGCTGGCCGATGCGCTGGGCAAGTGCCTCACGCACAGCCAGTTGCGCAAGGTGTTCCGTACGCTGCTGGCCGAGAACGTGTCGATCAAGGACATCGAAACCGTGGCTTCCACGCTGGTGGAAGCGGCCGAGACCACCAAGGACCCGCTGCTGCTCGTGGCCGAGGTGCGTTGCGCGCTGCGCCGGCAGATCGTCTCGGCGCTGGGCAATCCGCAGGCCGCACTGAAGGGCTTCAGCCTGACGGTGGAGCTGGAGAACATCCTGCTGGGCGCACTCAGCCGTGCGGAGCAATCCGGCACGCGCGCGCCGCTGGACAACTTCCCGGTGGAGCCGAACGTGCTCTCGCAACTGCAAACGCACATGCCCGCCGTGGCCGAGCAGATGAAGCAGATGGGCGCCACGCCTGTGCTGATGGTGGTGCCGCGCGTGCGGCCGATGCTGGCGCGCTACGCCAAGCTGTTTGCGCCAGGGCTGGCGGTGCTGTCGTACAACGAGATTCCGGAGAATAAGGAGGTCAGCATTGTGGGGACGTTGGGGTGATCCATATCGCGCCCTGATGAGGCCTTGAGCTTCTGTTCTCAATAAAAATGCCCGCTTTCCTTTCGGTCAGCGGGCATTCTCTTTCGTCCTTGCGGACGGCCGCCCTGCGAAAGCCAGGGTCGACGACCCGACGACTTGACGCTCGTAACAATGGAGCCAGACAACGCCTCATCATGCGCCTTCACGGCAGCAAGAATCGACAGAGGGGATACAACCGCTTGCACGGAATCAGACGCTTAGGGATGGTGTTCAGAACGCGTTTTGCCGCACTGAGCCATCAACATAAAGCCGATGCGGTGCAAGCGGCGCGGCACCTGGCTCGAATGCAGCACGACGTGGCATAAAGAAGGCGCCGATTGCCTGCCCGCGCGGGCGGCTCTTGCGCTCATGCAATGACCTCGCCCATCAGTCGTCCACGCATCATCCATAGGTTGCTCAGGGCCTGCGTAGGCAATTGCTGCGTGTTCTGCATCAGGCCTCGATAGCGCGCCTTTAAATGCCACTGTGCGCAGCGATGAACATGGCGACGGCCGACCGGCAATAGGATTCAATTTCGTTGTCGTCCGCTGCTTTCGCCTCATCGAAGCGTGCAATAAGCAGGAGATCGGATCCTTTGAAAAGCGCGGCAAACAAGCGGGCGGACCGGAGCGCATCGGGCACGTTCAGCATCGCTTTCGCGTGCAGCTGACGCAACAGGACCTCGATTTGGGCGATGACATGGGCGGGCCCGGCTTCGTAATGGAGCTTGCTTAACGACTTTTGATTCGTCTTGTCGGCCAAAACCATCGCTTCGACACTGCGCACGTCCGGGCTCAACAGCGTGCGAAGCAGGGATGATCCCACCGCCATGAGCTGATCTTCGGCCGAACCGTCGGCGCCTTCAGAAAGGGCCTGCGGTGCAAATTGATCGCAGCGGGCCACCATGGCCGCGCTGAACAGCGCCTCCTTGTTCTCGAAGTGCCGATAGATGCTCAGCTTGGATATCTTCGCCCGCTGCGCGACCTTGTCCATGGTCGTCGCTTGAAAACCCAATTCCACAAAGAGTTCGCAGGCGGCGTCGACGATCGTTTGGCGAAGCGCTTCGTTGGCGGGCCGGCCGCGCCGGCTTTGGTTGTTTTCGCTCACGACAATTACGGTACTTGACAGTATTGAAATTGCTTAATACGATACCACCCAGTATCGCAATGTGCAAGCCAAGGGCAGGTTTCAACCGGTTGTGCAGATCAGGTTTCCCCGCCCCCCCTCATCCACAACACGGAGCCCATCACCATGAATGACGTCATCATCATCGGCGGCAGCTTTGCCGGCCTCGCCGCCGCCCTGCAGCTCGGCCGTGCCCGCCGCAAGGTCACCGTTCTCGATACCGGCCGGCCGCGCAACCGCTTTGCCGGCCACTCGCATGGCCTGCTGGGCCATGATCACAAGCCGCCGCTGGATATCCTGGTCGAAGCGCGGCAGCAACTGGCGCGCTATCCAACAATCAGCCTCGTCAATGCCCGGGCCGAAAGCGTGTCTGGCGCCATCGACGATTTCTGTGTCGTCACTGACGATCGCGAAAGCCTGAGGGCGCGCCGCGTGATCCTGAGCTATGGCCTCGCCGACCAGATGCCTGATGTTCCGGGCTTTGCCGAAAGGTGGGGCACATCCATCGTGCCCTGCCCCTATTGCGACGGCTTTGAAGTCGCCGGCCAGCATTGGGGCCTCGTCTGGTCCAGCCCGCAGTCGTATCAGTCTGCCAAGCTGTTCCGCGATTGGACTGACAAGTTGACTGTCTTCGCCGATGGGCATGACATTGCGCCCGATATTCAGGCCGATCTGGCGCGCCGCAACATCCCTCTCGTCGATGGCCGGATCGTCGAGATCGCCCACCACAAGGGCCATATCACCACCGTCAATCTCGATACCGGTCGCGACGTCGCGGTCGACGTCCTGTTCGCCCATCCACGCAACAAGCCGTCCGCAAGCCTGCATGAATCACTGGGCCTCGCCACGGTCGATACGCCCACCGGCATCGTCCTCAAGGTTGACGAGCGCCGCCAAACCAGCATGCCCGGCATCTACGCCGCCGGCGACCTCGCCACACCCTTCTTGCCCTCGGTCACCCAGGCATCGTCGCAGGGCGCGATGGCGGGCATCTTCGCTCAGCAGTCGATGGTTGCTTGAGAGCACACATTCCCTTCTCCCGTTGCGTCGTCGCCTTCGAAAAAATTGGCGTAGTCGACGCGATGAAGGACGGATCGTCGAGTCAAGGAGATGACATGGCAAAGCAAAGTGCTGATCAGGTGAGTGACTGGAATGGTCAAAGCGGGGAGCGCTGGCTCGCCAATCAGGCCCGGCTCGACGCTCTGGTGTCGGTGTTCGGCCTGGCCACGATAGAAGCCGCCGCGCCCGCGACGGGTGGGCGCGTGCTGGACATCGGCTGCGGCGCGCGCTTGCGCGACAGAAGTGCGCTATCGCGGCCTGATGAAGAACACGCAGCAATTGCATACGCTGCTCGCCCTGAGCGACCTATGGATGATGCGTCGCGCTGCATTCGAGCCAGATGCCGCGCCGCTTGCACCGCATCGGCTCTATGTTGATGGCTCAGTGCGGCAAATCGAGTTCTGACCACCATCCTTAGGACGAAAAAAAGCGCACGTTTTTGCCGTGCGCTTTCTCGTTAGCGGGGACTTTGCTCAAGCGCGGTTGTACTGCTCCATATCCAACGCGCCTTCCGCCCGCGCAACGACCACCGCAGTCACCGTATCGCCCGTCACATTGGCCGACGTACAGCACATGTCGATCAGCCGGTCTACCGCAGCGATGACGGCAATCACCTCCAGTGGCAGCCCGACCGATGCCAGCACCAGGCTCATCACGACCAGGCCCGCGCCGGGAATGCCGGCGGCGCCGATCGAGGCGAGCGTGGTGGTGACGACCACCATCACCATCTGCCCGGTCGTCAGCTCCACCCCGTAGGCGTTGCTGGCGAAGATGGCCACCGTGCCCAGATAGCTCGCCAGGCCCGCCATGTTGATGGTGGAACCGAGCGGCAGCACGAAGCTCGCGATGCGGCCGTCGACGCCCAGGCGCGTCTGGCAGGTTTCCATGTTGAGCGGGAGCGTGGCCGCGCTGCTGGCCGACGAGTACGCAAACAACTGCACCGGCAACATCTTGCGCAGGAACGGCAGCGGGTTGAGACCGAAGGCGCCGAGCAACACGCTGCACATGACGATCATCACCACCGCCAGCACCGCGTAGTTGACCGCCACCAGCGAACCGAGATGGCCCAGTGCGGAGAAACCGTGGTCGGCCGTCACATACGCCATCAGCCCGAACACACCCACCGGCGCGAGCTTGAGCACCATGCCGATCAGCTTGAAGACAACGGCAGACAGGCTTTCGAAGAAGCTGCGCACGGGCTCACCACGCTCGCCCGACAGGTTGATCGCCAGGCCGAAGAAGATGGCGAACACGATGGTCGGCAGTAATGCGCCGTCAGCAAACGACTTGAACGGGTTGGAAGGAATGGCCGACATCAACGCGGCTTTCAGGCTGGTCGGCTCGACCAGCATGGACGCATCGACGGTGAGTGGCAGATCGAAGCCCTTGCCGATCTCGAACAGCCCGGCAACGCTCATCGCCAGCACGGCCGTGGTGGACATCAGCAGCGCATAGATGGCGATCGACTTCCACGCGATCCGGCGCATCGCAGCCAAGTCAGAGAGGGAGGTGATGCCGCACACCAGCGACACGAACACGACCGGAATCACGCACATCCGGATCAACGACATGAAGATGTCGCCCAGTGGTTGCAGCAGCTTGGCGGGCTCGCCAATGAAGTGGCCGGCGGCAATGCCCAGCACCAGAGCGAGGAAGATCTGCGTGCCGGGGGTCAACCGCAGGTGAGGGAAGCGAGGGGATTGCGTCATCGGTTGAGGGCTCCTTGTTAAGGCGTGGATCTTCCCCTCAGGCTCGCCGATTCGCTGGCGATGCAGAACAACGTTCAACAGATTCTTGATGATTCAACAGAATCCGCGCTGCCCTGCTTTCAGAGCTTGAGCAGCGTCTCGACGCGGGCACGGCTCAGGCCCGACAGCGTGGCGGTCACGGTCGACAGCACGTTGAAATCCTGCGACCCGCCCAGCGTATCGGCCACCGAGCGCGTGGCGCGGATGGCTTGCGGACCCGCCACCTCGCCCATCCCACGATGCAGGCGGCCGCTTGCCGCATCCAGGTGGGTGCGCAATGTACGATCGGCCTGAGCCAGGCCATCGAGCGCGCGCACGACATCGCGCAGCGTGGCGCGTTGCGCAGTCCGGTCCTGCACTTGCCAGCGGGCCGGCTCAATGGCTTCGGGTGCGGCATCTGCGTGCGCGCGGCTTGGCCTGCCTCCGGGGAATCGCTTGCCGCCACCCTGCATCATCAGTTGGTCGCGTACGGTTGGCCAGCGGGATTCCGCCACCGTGAAATCCACCTGCCCATCCGGCGCCAGCGACGCACGCACACCGGTGGCCGCCAATGCGCGGTCGAGCCGCTTAGCGAACGCGGCCTGCTCAAGCGGCGTGCTGTCGAAGGTAATCGACGCGGCCTGCTTGCCGAGGCCCATTGGGTGAAACGTCAACGTTTCAGGACCGTTGCTGCGCCATTGCTCGGCGTCGAGCGCGCGAACGCGGAAGGTGCGTGTGGCATCCGCTGACGGATGCACGCCCAGTTGCGCGTCGAGCACGCCGCCGGTCGACGATGCGCGTTGGCTCCACAGTGCGTCGAACCGGGCAATCCGCTGGGCCGCCGCGTCGCTGCCGCGCGTGCCGGTGCCGAGCATGGCGCTCAGCTCTCGCTTGAGGCCGCGCAGTTGCCCTGCCGCCGTGTCGACAAAGGCGAGCGCACGCTGGGTGCCTGTGACATCGGTATTGAGTTGCGCCTGGCGTGCCGTGAAGACGGCGGTTGCGCCTGGAGCGCGCGCCGCACCCGCCGTGGGTGCCGGCTGCTGCGTAACAGCCGGCTTTGCAGCGGCGGCCTGCGCAACCTCTGCGGCTGCGCCACGTTGGGCCTGCGCCGCGGCGGCGCTCTGTTCATGCCGGGAGACCGGCTGGCTGCCGGGCAAGCCACCAACCGGTGCTGTGCGTCGCATCTCCATGAGCGCGGCCTCAGATCGCGTCGAACAGCGACATCTTCTTCATGCGGCCGTAAATCTCATACGTGCCCTTCATCGCCGTCATGTAGTTGTTGAGCTGGTCGATCGCGTCGGCAAAGTCGAGTTCGCCCACCAGGCTGGTCGCCTGGCCGTTGGCGATGAGCTGTGCTGCGTGGTTGTCGTTCATCAGGGTGAGCGTGTTCTGCGTGCCGCCCAGGTGGGCGATTTTCGCGCTCAGCGCATTGATGCCGTTGTTCATGAGCGATTCGATGCCTGCCGTCAGAAGGTTGCGCAGTGCCGGATCACCCGGGTCCAGCGCCGGATCTTCCATGGCCTCCACGGCCAACTCCAGCTTGTTGAGCACGTCGGCCAAGTGGTCGACCGTCACGTTGGCGGTTTGCGTCACGCCGTGGCCGATCACCACGTCCTGCTGCTCGCTGTTGCCGGCAAAGCTGTAGCGGCTACCGGCCGGTGCGGTCGGGTCGTAGGCGATGGGTGCCGTGTCGGTCTGCGTGCCGGAGAACAGGTAGTTGCCGTCGCCGTCCTTGGCGTTGGCGGCTTGCTTCAGGTTGTCGAGCAAGGTGCGCAGCGGGCCGGCCATGGCGTTCAGGTCAGCGGCGCTGTGGCTGCCATCGGCTGCGGCCAGCAGCGTGTCGTGGGCAGACATCACGGTGTCGAGCATGCCGTCCAGATGCGCTTCATTCTTCTGCAGGCGCACCGACAGCGTGTCGATGTTCTTCTGAAAGCGTGTGAGCACCGATGTATCGCGTTCGAGCATCAGAAGGCGCACAGCAGCAATCGGATCATCCGAGGCGCGCTGCACGCGCTGGCCCGAGGCCATCTTGCTCATGAGGTCGGCGGTCTTGCTGTTCGATGCCCGCAGCGTGGAGAGCATCGTCATGCTGAGTTGCTGGTTGGTCACGCGCATGGTGTTGTCCTTAGAAACTCTTGATCGTGGCGTCGAACAGCTCGTTCGCCACCGAGATGACTTTCATGTTGGCCTGGTAGATCTGCATGAACTCGCTGATGTTGATGGCCTCTTCGTCGCCGTTGATGCCTGCCGATGCCAGCCATGCCTCTTCTGCCTGCTTGCGCATCTCGCCGGCCATGGTGAGCGCCGATTGGTTCTGCTGGCTCTGCGAGCCAAGCTTGCCGACGAGCAGCGTGTATGCGTCGCCCAGCGACGTCTCGCCAAAGCCCGGCAGATCGATGCGCTGGTTGCGCAGCTCGATCAGTCTGAGCAGGTTGTCGCTGTTGCCGGGGGCCATCGGGTCTGCGGAAAAGCCCAGTTCTTCGGGCTTCATCTCGTTGACTGTCAAGCGGCCCGTGGCGGGGTCGAACGTAAATAGCGGCTTGCCCGGCGCACCGTCCATGCCGTAGCCGGCTTGCAGTTGCCTGTTGAAGCTCTCGGCAATCTCACCGGCCAGCGAGCGGATGGCTTCCATTTGCGGCAGCAGGGTGTCTTGCGCAAACGTGTAGAGACCACCCAGCGTGCCGCCCACCTTGGCGCCGTCGACGGGGTACGTCGTGCCGCCAAACTCGATGTTCAGCGCGAACTCGCCATTGGCCTTCGTTTCCACATTGACCTTGCCGACCTGGTTGCCCGCCACCAGCGGCGCGCCGCTGGCCAGATTGACGTCGATGGTGCCGTCCGGCTGGCGCACGGTGCGGATCTCCGCCAATGCGGCAAGCTGGTCGATGGCGTTGTCGCGCTGGTCGATCAGCTCCGACGGAGCACCGCCGTTGGCCTCAGCATCTGCAATGCGGCGGTTGAGGTCGGCAATGGATTCCGACAGGCCATTGATCTGGCCGGCCGTGGCCGAGCTCTGCTGGCGCAGCGTATCGAGCTGGCCGCGCATCATCTGCTGCAGGTTGTTGAAGCTGGTGGCCAGGCCACCGGCAGCCATCAGCACCTGCTGGCGCAGCGCCGGGTTAGTCGCGTCGGCGCTGGCTTCATCTAGCGCACCGAAGAAGCGGTCCATCCCGGCCTTGACGCTACCGTCTTCCAGCCCCATCACCTCTTCCAGCTGGCGGAAATACGATTCCGCTGCGCTGTACTGCCCCACCGGGCTTTGCGACAGCCACTTCTGCTGGATCTTGTAGTTGTCGCCAAAGCGGATCAGCGAACCCACCTCAACGCCGCCACCCACGCGCGCGTTCAGCAGCACGCCCTGGCGGGTATAGCCGGGCGTCGCCAGGTTTGCGGTGTTGCGCGCCGCCATGTTGAGGCTTGCTTGCGCGGCCAGCACGCCGGACAGTCCGATTCGGGTGATGCTCATGATTGGGTTCCAGTAGGCAAAAAATTAGGGTAGCGACCGCATCAGTCTTGTGCGTGCGCAACGGGCGCAGCGGGTGTCGCTTCAGGCGGCAGCATCTGCGCCACCAGCGTGTCGGCAATGCCGAAGGCACGCTGATGCGCAATCGCATCGGCCACCGCGCGGTTGGCGTAGTCGAGCATCGCGTCGCTCGTTCGGTCTGTGCCGCTGTCGTCGCTCTTGAGCTGGTCGGTCGCCTTCTTCATTTCGTTGAGCATCTGTGCGATGAACAGGCCTTCAAACTGCACGGCGGCCTCTTCCACGCGCTTGCGGTAAGTCGGGTCTGCGGGCTTGACCGCCTCGCCGGCGGACGCGCCGCCCGGCGTTTGCATGAGGTGCATCGGTTCCAGTGTCATGGTCGTCATGGTTGTCTTTCGCGTCAGATCACAACCAGTTCACCCGTAAGCGCGCCGGCTTCGGACAGCGCCTGCAGGATGGCCATCAGGTCGTCCGGCGTGGCGCCCGTGCGGTTGATCGTGTCGACAATCGCCTGCAGGCTCGCACCCGACTTCCACTGGAACGCGTTGCCACCAGCCTGGGAGACGCCGATCTCGCTGATCGGTGCGGCCACCGTAGTGCCATTGGCAAACTCGTTGGGCTGACTGACCATCGTGCCTTCGGCAATCGTGACCTTCAGCGCGCCGTGCGAAACGACCGCCGGTTTCACCGTCACACCCTGACTGATAACGACCGTGCCGGTGCGCGAGTTAAAGACGATGCGCGGCGTCTCGCTACCCTGCTTGACCTGCAGCCCTTTCAGCCGCGCGACAAAGGCCACGCGCTGGCTCGGCACCTCGGGGGCGATCACGTCCACCGACGTGGCGTCTTCTGTGCTGGCAACGTCACTGCCAAACCTGGCGTTGATGGCGTCGACGATCTGCGAAGCGGTGGTGAAATCCGGGCGCTTGAGGTTCAGGCGCACCGTGGGCGTGCTGGCAAAGTCGGTGGCGATTTCTTGCTCGATGGTCGCGCCCTTCGGGATACGGCCCGTGGTGGGCGTGTTGATGGTGACGCTCGATCCGCTGCGGCCCTGCGCACTCAGCCCCGGGATCACGAGATTGCCCTGTGCCAGGGCATAGGTTTCGCCATCGGCCGCGCGCAGCGGCGTCATCAGCAGCGTGCCGCCGCGCAGGCTCTTGGCATCGCCCAGCGACGAGACGGTCACGTCCACCTTCTGGCCACGGCGGTAGCCGGGCGGAAACGTGGCGCTCACCATCACTGCGGCGGCATTGCGCGAGCGCAGGTTGACGTTTTCTGGCAACCGCGTGCCGAACTGCTTGAGCATGTTCGCCAGCGACTGCGTGGTGTATTTAGCCTGCGTGCCGTCGCCAGAACCCGCCAGGCCCACGACGATGCCGTAGCCGACGAGCGCGTTCTCGCGCACGCCTTCCACATCGACCAGGCTGCCGACCGTTTGCGCGCGGGCGCCGGGCACGGCACCGAGCAGCGCCGCGACAACGACCACCGCGCACGTGGCGGCAAAGGTGGCGAATCGCTTCAGTTTCATCGTGTCATCCTTGGTTCAATCGGGCCCTGGCTCAGAACGGCATCCAGGGGCTGTTGAAGAATCGGGTGAGCCAGCCTGGCTGGTTGGCATCGGCCAGCGAGCCGCTGCCCGAGTAGGTAATGCGCGCATTCGCCACACGCTGCGACGACACGCGGTTGTTCGAATCGATATCGGCGGCACGCACATAACCCGCCACGCGGACGTTCTCCTCGCCCTGGTTCAGGACGAGGCGCTTTTCGCCGCGCACCTGCAGCAGGCCGTTCGGCATCACGCGTTGCACCACCACCGTGACGGAGCCGCGCAGCGTGTTCTGCTGCGAGGTGGAGCCCGAGCCGTTGAAGCCGCTCTTGACGCCAATCTCGGCATCGATCGGCAATGTCCTGCCAAACAGGGACGGCTTCTTGGCACTCAGGCTGCTGTCCTTGCCCATCTGCGTGCCGCTCTTCTTGCTGGCCTGGGTGGACTCCTGCAGCTCGACCGTCAGCACGTCGCCGGCGCGGAATGCGCGCACGTCGGAGGTGAGCGACCACGCCTGATCCGGCACCAGCACGCCGCCTGCCGAGCCACGACGGATGTCGAATGCGGTGTCGGGCATGTTGTCGTCGAAGTCCGGCAACGGACGATCGAGCGGCCCGGTTGCGCAGCCGGCCAGCGAGGCCAGCACAGCGCATGCGGCCAGGAAGCGTGCGGCCCTCATCAGCGTGCCGCCTGCGAGAGGTACTGCATCATGTTGTCAGCGGCCGATAGCACCTTGGTGTTCATCTCATAGGTGCGCTGCGCCGCGATCATCTCGACCATTTCTTCCACGGCCAGCACGTTGGAACCTTCCAGCGCCCCTTGCTTGATCGTGCCCAGGCCGTTCTGGCCGGGTTCGCCTTCGGTGGGGGCGCCGCTGGCGGTGGTTTCGCCATACAGGTTGTCGCCCAGGGCCAACAGGCCGGCCGGGTTGACGAACTGCGCAAGCTGCAGCTGACCCACTTCGGTGGGTGTGGTGCTTGCGCCCGTGGTGACGGACACCACACCGTTCTCACCAATCGTGATGCCGGTGGCGTCTTGCGGAATATCAATGCCCGGCGCAATCGGCAGGCTCTGCGCGTTGGTCAGGCGGCCTTGCTCGTTCACGCGCAGTTGGCCGGCACGGGTGTAACCAATTTCGCCGTTCGCCATTTCCACTTGCAGGAAACCGTTGCCATTGATGGCCACGTCCAGCGCCTGGCCAGTGTTCTGCATCGCGCCCGTGGTGAACACCTTTTGCGTGCCCGCAATGCGCGTGCCGTTGCCGAGCTGCACGCCCGGGCCAGTGGCGTTGTCCGACACCTGTGCGCCCGGTTGGCGCTCGGTGCGGTAGAACAGGTCTTCAAACACCGCGCGATCGCGCTTGAAGCCGACCGTGTTGACGTTGGCCAGGTTGTTGGCAATCGCCTGCAGCTTCGCGTCCTGGGCCTGGATGCCCGTCTTGCTGATCCACATTGCGTGATTCATGGTTGCCTCTTACTCCTTGTGTGTTGACACAGCCGCTTAGCCGCGGATGAGCCGGTTGCCGGCGTCGGCCATTTCGTCGGCCACCTTGTAGAGCTTCATCTGCATCTCGAATGACCGCGTGAGCGACATCGTGTGCATCATTTCTTCGACGGCCGAGACGTTGCTGCTCTCCAGGTGCCCACCCTTGACGGTGACGCTGCCATCGGCCGCGTATTCGGCGCCGCTGCGCGAGACGATCAGCCCCTGCTCGTTCTTCATCAGATCGGCCGGCTCGGGGTTCACCAGCAGCAGGCGCCCCACGTCCTGGATGCCCTTCTCGCCGGCCATCACCACGGAGATCGTGCCGTCCGCGCCAATCGTCAGCGAGTCGTGTTCGGGCAGCACAATGGGGCCGCCGTCGCCAAGGACCGTGTGGCCGCCCAGCGTGAGGTTGCCTTCGCCGTCGATTGCCATGGCGCCGGCACGCGTGTAGGCCACGCCGCTGTCGGTTTCGATGGCCAGGTAGCCCGGGCCGTCGATGGCCACGTCAAGCGTGCGGCCGGTTTCGCTGGTCTTGCCCGGCGTGTGGTCGACATGCGTGGAAGTGAGCGCCGCATGATGGCGCGAGTCATAGCCATAGCCGTTGGCGGCCTGGCTGGTGACGCTGGCCATGTCGGCGCGAAAACCGGTGGTCTGTGCGTTGGCGAGGTTGTTGGCTCGCACATTGAGCGCGCGCAGCGAGTGGTCTGCGCCCGTCATTGCCGTGTAGATGAAGGCGTCCATCGCGTTACAGCGCCTGCATCAGCGTGCGCATCATTTCGTTTTCGGTGGACAACACCTTCGAGTTGGCCTGGTAGTTCTGCTGCGCGCCCATCAGGTTCACCAGCTCGGAGGTCATGTCGACGTTCGACTGCTCGATGCCGCCGGTGGCCAGCTTGCCCGCCATGCCGGTGCCCGGCGTGCCGTACAACGGCTCGCCTGCCGACGAGCTGGCTTGCCAGCCCGAACCGTCAATCGGCACCAACCCGTTCTCGTTCTGGAAGTTGGCGATGGCGAGTTGACCGGCCGACATCTTCTGGCCGTTGCTGTACTGCACTTCAATCGAGCCGTCATCGGCCAGCGACACGTTTGTCACGGTGCCAGCGCGGTAGCCGTCGGCACGGTTCTTTGACGTCGTTTGATCGCCACCAAACATCGTCGTACCGTCGTAGCTGATCGCCAGCGACATCGGCGAGGCGCCCGTCGGCGTGCCCAGATCCAGACTCACGGAGCCGATCGGGGTCACCAACTTGCCGTCGTTGTCAAAGCTCAGGAACGTGGGCAGACCGACGTCTTCTCCATCCATCACGTAATGGACCTGCATATCGTTGCCGGCGCCCTTGACGAAGTACTGCGTCACGTTGTGCTCGCGGCCAAGCGAGTCATAAACAACCGTCGCCGACATGCCGTTGTACGAATTCGGATCGTCCTTATCGAACGGCTGAACAGTCGGCTCATCCCAGTCGGCGGACATGTTGCCCGCATAGGCGAGCGTGCCGCTGGCTTGGGCAGGGATCGCACCGGTCGGCACCTTCAGATCGCCCAGAGCGCCGCTTGGGCCATAGCCTTGCACGCGGCGCTTCATGAAATCAATCACCTCGCCGTTTTCATTGACGCCGAACATGCCGGCGCGCGAGAACACCGTCGAGCCGTCGTTATCACGCGAGACAAAAAAGCCCTTGCCCTGGATGGCGGCATCCATGCCGCGACCGGTCGTCAGGAAGCCGCCGCTAATATCCATAGACTGCGACGAGCCAATCGACACGCCAGACGGCTGTGCGTTGATATAGCTCGATGCAAAGTTGGCGCGGCCCGACTTGAAGCCGAACGTACCGCTGTTGGCGATGTTGTTACTGATCTGGTTGAGCTGGCCGTTGATGGCGTTGATGCCGGCAAGTGCGATGTTGAAACTCATGACTGGTACCTCTTCGGAATGGGAAGGATCTGGGGAGGAGTGGATTCAGGAGGCGTGGTGTCTTTACCGCCACTGTTCGGGCGACCGAGGAAGCGGGTGATGTCGGCGGTGTCGGCCTCGCCAAGGCCGGCGATCGACAGGATCACGCGGCCATCGGCACCCAGGCGCACGCTTTGCAGCTCGCCGATCAACTCGACGTTCGGCTTCTCGCCGGTGTCGGTGGAGACACGCACCTTGTAGTTGCCCGGGGGCAGGTCGTGCGCTTCGGGGTCGATCTCAAAATCGACATCGCCGGCTTGCTGCGCGCCCAGAGAGATCTTGTGCTCGGTACCGTCCGGGCCGGTCAGGATGACTTCCACATCCGAGGCGGAAGATTCCAGCGTGAAGCCACCCTTGACGACGTCGCCGTCCAGATCGACCGCATCGGCACGCACGCGCACCAGCGAGCCGACCTGCGAGCCCAGCGTAACCACCAGCATGCTTTCCTGCATGGCGGCGGTGGCGGCGCTCAATTGGGCCAGCGTCTGCATGGCTTCCACCTGGCTCATCTGCGAGAACTGCGTCACGAACTGGCTGGCCTCCATGGGCGCCAGCGGATCCTGGTTCTGGATCTGCGCGATCAGCAGCTTGGTGAACATGTCGGACACGCCACCGCCATCGTTGTTGCCGGCACCCGGCTGCGAGATCGGATCGCCGATGCCCGAGCCGTTGCTGTTGACGTTGTTATTGATATTCATCGTGCTCAGCCCTCGCCCATGCGCAGCAGGTCTTGCTGCATGCCCTTGATGCGCGTGAGCACCTCGGCGTTGGTGGAGAAGGCACGCGATGCGGCCATCATGTCGGTCATTTCTTCTACCGCACTCACGTTGGAGTAGAAGACCATGCCGTCTTCATCGGCCAGCGGGTGGCCCGGTTCGTGGCGCGAGGTGAGCGCGTCGTCGGTGGAGATCACGTCCAACACCTGCACGCGCGCGCCACCGTTCTGAAACACCGATGCGAACACCGGCTTGCGTGCGCGGTAGGCGGTCTCTTCCGTGCCGGAAGTACCGGCATTGGCGAGATTGCTGGCGATGGTGTTCAGGCGCACGGTTTGCGCAGACATTGCTGAACCGGCGATCTGCGAGATGTCTTTGAAGCTCATCAAACGTTCCCCGTGATGGCGGCCTTCAGGCCCTTGATCTTCATGTTCACGAAGGTGAGGCTGGCCTGAAAGTCAGCGGCGTTCTGCGAGAACGCGGCCTGCTCGGCGCCCAGTTCGACCGTGTTGCCGTCTTGCGAGGGGCGGCTCGGCACGCGGTATTTGGCTTCGTCGCTGCTGAACTGCAGGGCGGCGTCAAACGCGTTGTTGGTGAGTGCCTGGTCCAGGCTTGCTCGAAAGTCCAGATCGCGCGCCTGGTAACCCGGCGTCGATTCATTGGCCAGGTTCGACGCAAGGAGCTTGGTGCGTTCGGCGCGCACTTTCAGTGCTGCCGGATGCACGCCGAGCGCTTGTTCGAGATTCAGTCCCATCGTGGCTGCTTGCCTCCGCAAAGTGCCGCGCGGCGTGTACCGGGCAGCGATTGATTCATTGACAGTGCGGAGGTTACGGGCCGTCGAACAATGCGGCGAAGATGTTGTACAGAACTTGAATGGGCACCTATAGGAGGCATAGGTGGGACCTATTGGGGGCCGGGGCGCAAATGCCGCCCCTATAATTCGAGCGACCTTTCATTCACACCAAGGCGTGCCATGTCCACATGCGGTTTCCCGAAACGGCTTCTGAAGCACCTCGCGCCAGCGACAGCGGCCGGTTTGTTGATGGTGTCGTTCGCGGCCATGGCCCAGGCGCCTGCCACGGCGGGCGATCCGGCCGCCGCGCAGGTGGAGGAAGCCGCCCAGGCTTGGCTCACGCGCTACGTTGCCGATCACGCGCTGCATGAAGCGCAGACATCCGCTACGGTGACGCCCCCGCGTCGGCCAGCCCCCGCCTGTGGCGAGCCCTACGACATTGCCGCCATCGATACAAAGGTGCTGACGCGCATGCGGTTTTCAGTGCGCTGCCCGGGCGAATCGCGCGCAACGGTCTACGTGGTGCGCGCGCGCATCGAGTTGCCGGTGCTCGTAGCAGCCGCGGCGCTAACGCCAAACCAATCGCTGAGCGAAACGGACTTCACGCATGACGTGCGCGACTTTGCGCAGACCCCCGATGCGCTGACGGAGGCTGCCGCTGCCATCGGCCGCACGCCACGGCGCGCGGTGAAGGCCGGCCAGGTCATCCAAGCGCGCTTACTCAAAGGTGTTGAGGCAATTCGCCGTGGTCAGGCCGTGCAGATCGTGGCGAACACGGGGCCGGTGGAAGTGACCGTGCCGGGCACCGCTATGCAGAACGGCGCAATTGACGACGTGATCCGCGTAAAGAACGCGAGCACCGGCAAGGTCATCACCGCGCGGGTGACGAGCGCCGGCACGGTCGAGCCGATCGGCACCAAGAAGTAGCGAAGGCAACGCGGACAGCGTTACCGGATGAGTCCCTTCACCTGCCCCGCCACCTGTACGAGCTTGCTTTCGTAAGCGGGGTCGGTAGCGTAGCCGCCGCGCTTGAGCGCACGGGCAAAGGCGCGGGCATCGTCGCCCACGTTGTGCACGCCGGCGTAGCGCGGTGAGTCGCGCAACAGCGTGCCGTAGTCGCGAAACGCACTGGCATAGCTCGGATACGCGCGAAAACGTTCGACCATCTTCACGGCTTCGCCATCGACGTACTCGGTGGTGGCCGACGCCGATGATGCGCCCTTCCAGTTGCCCGTAGCCTTGATACCGAACACGTTGTGCGTGGTCTCGCCGCGCGCGTTCGTCAGCGGCTTGCGACCCCAGCCCGATTCGAGCGCCGCATGGGCGGCAATCAGCTCCGGCGCTGCGCCGATCATCGCGCCGGCACGGCGGGCGTGCGGCATGATCTCGGCCAGGAATGCCTGGCGGTCCGGGTCGACTGAACCGAACACCGTCACCCCGGCACCGCTCGACACGCGTTGGCCCCCTTTTGCAGCCTCAGCGGCCTCAGCCCGTGCGCGCATCGCGTTGACCCACTGGTTGGCCTGCGACGACAGTTGCGGCGCAGACGCCCGCTCGAAGCCATTGCGGATCGCGCCGGTGATGTCTCGGTTGAGCGACTTGTACAACGACCCGAAGCCCGCTGCCGCCGCGCTTGTGGGCACGGCGGGAGCAGGCGGGCGGGCAACCGTGCCCGGTGTCGCGTTGAAGGTAACGTCAGGCCGGAACATAGATATGGCGTTCTCCGTGCATCAGGCGCTGCATGGCTTCGTACTGCGCGGCCAGCAGGCCCCCGTTGCGGGTGGTGAGCACCTGGCACCGGGTGGCCAGTGCCTTCAGTTCGGTGCAGCGTTCGATGAACGATGCGCGTTGGGCAGCATGCTTGTCCCCCGCCAGCAGACGCTTGCCAAAGGCCAGCACGGCACTGGGCGTACGGCCGATCCGCTCGACACGATAGCGGCGGCGCAGCTCGATGGCGTCGGCTTCCACCGCAATCGCCTTGGCCAGTGAGCCCAGCGCGGTGGTGTCGAGCCGCAATGCCGCGGCAAACTGGTCTTCCAGCAACTGCGCGAGCTTGCGGTAGCTGACGCTGTCAGTCACCACATCCGCCAGCAGTTGGCGCGGGTTACCTGGGTAGCTGCCCTTGACGGTCATTCATGGCCTCCGTGGTAGCGCTGGATCATGCCAGCGAGTTTGGCGGCATCGAAGCGGATGTCGCCTGCTGCCAGCGCCGCGCGGATTTCCGCCACGCGCGCCGTATCGATTTCCTGCGACTCGCCCATCGCGGCGCGTGCTGCATCCAGCGCTTGGCGGTCGCGGGTCTTCTCGCCCACCGAGCTGATCGGTGCAATGGCCGCCTTGTGCTGCGCGCCTTCGCCGCGCTGTGCGCTGTCCGTCTCGTTGATGGCGGTGTGCCCGCCCACGTTTGCGATTCGCATACTGTCACCCTACGGCCTGGTCGGCCCTTGAAGATCGTTAATCAGTCACTCAACCCATCAAGACGACCGGGTGGGCTCGGGTGTTAAATCTCTTTTTCATCGTCCGGGAGGACGACACCAACCTGCTGGCCGACCTGCCCCGCATCCGGCTCGCCGGCCGATGCTGCGTTGATGCCATTGACGAGGGGAACAACGCGCTCTGGGCGACCGAACATGGTCTGGATCATGCGGGCGCGCTCGGGCGTCAGCACCAGGAACTCAATGCGGCGGTTGACGGCCGCACGCGGGTCGTCCGCCAGCGGCGCCCGATCCGCCATGCCAACCACCTGCAGGACCTGGCCGGAACGCATGCCGCCTTCGAGCAGCCAACGCCGCGCCGACATGGCGCGGTCCCCCGACAGGTGCCAGTTCGAGCGCGAGCCGAAGCCCAGGCTGCGATAAGGCACCGAGTCGGTATGGCCGATCACCAGCATCGGGTTGCCCACCGCGCCCATCAGCGCGCCGAGCTTGGTCAGCATGGGGCGGAACGGCTCGGAAGGCGTGCCACCGCCGCTGACGAACACGCCGCGCTCGTCGGTGTCATGCAGCATGACCCGCAGGCCCATGGGCGTGACGATGGTTTGGAGGTTATCGAGCAGGCCGGCTTCTTCGCCCAGCACGCGCACACGCTCGGCCAGTGCATGCAACGCATCCTGCGTATCTGCAATGGGTTGCGTGCGCTTCACGTCGTCGCCCTCTTTGCCGGCGGTGCGCGGCGTCAGGCCATCGGGCATCACGGCGGTGTCTAGGATGACGGGTGCGCCATTGAGGACGCTGGAGCCGCCGTCATAGACCACGCTGTCGGCCATCTCGCCGAGTTTGAGGCGGGCCTCTTCTTCATCGCGCGCACCCAGCACCCACAGCAGCAGGAACAGGCACATCAGGGCGAGACAGAAATCGGCGAAGGCGACTTTCCAGCTGCCGCCGTGGTCGTCATCGTGGTCGCGCCGGACGGCACGCTTGACGATCAGGTCGACGTGTTCCCCGCGGCGACCGCCTCGCTTGGGGGGCATGGCAGCAGGGGCGGCGGCTTCCGTCACGACCGGTGCAACGGTGGTGTCGGCACTCATGCACGGGCTCCATCCAGCCGACCGATCCAACCTTCCAGCTCCGCAAAGCTGGGCTTGTTGGTCAATTGCATCAGGCGGCGGCCCGTATCAATGGCCAGCAGGGGCGGCTTGCCTGCGGCAAAGGCGATGAGGACCACCTTGACGCATTCCAGGTCCGACATCTCAGCCTTCACCACCTGCTTGATCAGGTTCGCCAGCGGGTCCAGCACGCCGTAGCAGAAGAAGATGCCGATAAAGGTACCGATCATGGCGGCCGCCACCTTCTCGGCCAGCTCGATGGCACTGGCGCCATCACCGAGGCTGTTCATGGCCATCACCACGCCCAGCACGGCGGCCACGATGCCGAAGCCTGGCATGGCCTCCGAAATTTTCTTGAGCGAGCGCGAGGGCTGCTCCAGGTCTTCATGGATGGCGACCAGCTCTTGCTCGAGCACGCTTTCCAGCTCATGCGCGCTGATCTTGCCCATGGCCATCAGGCGGAAGTTGTCGACGATAAAGGCGAGCAGCTCCGGATCCTGCAGCACCATCGGGTAGCGCTGGAACAGCGGGCTTTCGTGCGGGGCCTCGACGTGGCTGTCGAGCGCCTTCAGGTCACGGCCAATGCTCAGCAGCTCGTACATCGCCAGCAATTGCTGGCGTTGGAATTCCTTGTTGGCGGTGCGTTTGCGGAAGGTCATGACCTTGCGCAGCTGCTTGCCCATTTCGATCAGCACATGGCGCGGGTTGCCGAGCACCAGCGCGCCCACGGCGGCACCCACGATGATCAGCAATTCGACCGGCTGCCAGAGCTTGCTGAAATCGCCGCCCATGAACATGAACCCGCCGAATACGCAGGAGAGCACGATGAAAATGCCGAATATCTGTTGCATGATTCTTCCCGTCTAGGTGCCGCGCGGTCTGGCCGGCGGGCGGTTTTTCACTGTCAATGCGCGGCGAGATACTTGCGCATCTTCGCCAGCGCACTCTTGTTGATCTGGCAGACCCGGGCCCGCGTCAGGCCAAGCACCGCGCCGATCTCGGCTTGGTTCAGGTCGAACTCATAAGACATCTGGATCACCTGCTGCTCGCGAGCGTCCAGCGCGCCCAATGCCTTCTCGAGCGAGCGGCGCAGCATGACTTGGCGTTCGATACCGTCGTCGCCGCCGCAGGCGTCACCGCTGTCTTCGAGCAGCGCGTCGAAGCTGACGAACTCCTGCGCACAATCGTCGAGCTGCAGTTGTTCGTATTCGTCGCCATCAATCTCAAGCGCCTCGCACACCTCTTCCTTTGTCGGCTCGCGGCCCAGCTCGCGGCGCAACGAGCGCTCGGTGCTGCGCAGGCGATGCGCACCCTGGCGTGCGGAACGCGGGCGCCAGTCCTGGCGGCGCAGTTCATCCAGGATGGCGCCGCGCACACGCACCAATGCGAAGTGCTCGAATTCCGCATCGGGCTCGCCGTAGCGACGCAGCGCTTCAAGCAGGCCCATCAGGCCCAGTTGCTCCAGGTCGGCGGCATCCATCGCGCCGCCCGCTTGCGAACCCAGCTTGCGCACGGTGCGCTTGACCAGCGGCGCGTACTGGGCCATCCAGCGTGCTTCGTCAGCAGCAGACAGGGTCTGGCCGGCGCGCTGCACGCTTTCGTATTCGGAGTAAGTCGTTGCGCTCATTGCGTTCAGTCCATCATGACTTTCGTCACCAGTACCTTGTCAAAAGGCGTGCGGTCGGCCCCGCCGTAGCCGTGCTCGTATTCCTTGTTGAGCATGGCGGCAAGCTCGATCGGCCCCATGCGCTGTACCTCTGCCGCCGTGCGCTCGGCCAACACGCTGTATGCCGTGGCACGCAGCACCGGCAGGTGTTCCTTCACCTGCTTTTCGCGCTTGGCATCGGTGGCCGAGAACACCAGGTCCATCACCACGTAACGCGGTCGGGCGCTGCCCTCGGTAGCGCGCAACATGACGATCAGCTTGTCGAGAGACACATAGCGCGCCTGCGCGTCGATGGGCAGACGGGGCGGCTTGGCGGCGGCAACCGCAGTCGAATTGCCCGTGCGGGTCACCACAAATGCCGTCATACCGGCTGCGCCCACGGCAATTGCCGCCGCAATGGCAATCATCATCAGATTCTTCTTCATACCGTTTCCTTCTGCGTGCGCGCCGCATCGCGCGACACAACTTCGAATGCGCCATCACCGCCAGCGGCTGCCAGACCACGGCCGGGGCCCTGCTCTGCATCGTCGCGCGCGTGGCGCTCGCGCCCACCCGACGTATCGGCATCTGCATGGCCCTGCCTGCTGGCGGAAACCTGCACGGTGACGTCGCCACCATGGCGTGCGCCCAGTTCCTGCCGCAGGCTTTCGCCAATGGCTTGCAACTGGCGCACAACATCGGCATTCGTGGCGGACAGATGCACGGCAATGCCGCTCGCGTCCTGCCGCAGTTCGATGCGTACCGAGCCGTTCAGATGCGGATCGAGCCGGATCACGGCATGCCGCATGCCCTGCACCGTCTGTACGCTCAAGCGTTCACCCAGCGCGTCGACCAGCTTCTGCTGCGACTCGGTAGGGACTCGCGCAGCCGATGGAGCCATCGCTGCAGGCAGCTCACCCTGGTGGCTTGCGGTGCGTGTCAAGCCATCTGTCGCCATGACAGACACGCCTGCCGGCAATACGGTCTCCCGGGTGGTGCGCGTGTTCGAGGCTTGCGCGGCGCCGGTGGCAATGTCGTCCTGTGCCGGCGTTGCCGCTGTCGTTGCCGTTGCAGCCGCAACCGATCGATGGTTGAAGACGCGATCCGCCAGTGCGGAATCCACCGCTGCTGCCGGCACACCGGTTTGCTGCGGGGCGGCGTCCATCGCCACACCCGCCGGTACCACTGCCGGCCCAGCGCCACGGCCCTGAGCCGGCATCGGGATCAGACCCGGCTGTGCCTGTGGAGCGGCCGCGTCGTCCGCCGCAGCGCTCTGCCCTTCACGTCCATCCAATGCCTGCATCAACCAGGGCGCAGCCACCGCGCCCTGTTGCAAGGCCGGCACGCGATCGAACGGCATCTCCGCCCCGATCGCCTGCGCCAGCACCTGCGCAACCCACGCGTCCATCTGCGTGAACGGATCCGTCAACGCATCGGGGCCTTCGCCCGGCATGGCGACATCGCCGGCAAGCAGGTCTTCAAACTCAGCCAGCAACATGTCGGGCCCCGGAGCGGCATCCCCTTCTGGCGTCGAGAGCACGGTGTTGCCGATGGGCACGGTGGCAGACGCGAAATGACCCGCGCCCAGCAATCCCATCATCATCGGAGGCCCCCTTGCGCGGCATAGGCTTCCCAGCCTGCGCGGCGTGCATTGAGCCCGTTCATGGCATCCACCAGCCGCGCAGACTCCGATGCGAGCAGCGCAATGGCCGCACGGTGCGCCACCTTCAGCAGCACCAGCGATTCCCGCTCGGCCACGCTCAGCACCTGCTTCGCAGCCATGCCGCTGACGACGTCGTGGACTTCGTGGTTCAAGCGCTCGAGCGCTTCAAAGTCACGCTTGAGAATGGCTTGTCGTACGCGCGACGCGAGTCGCAGGAGATAGTCGGTCTGGTCCATGGTGGTGTCATCCAAATCGTTGGTCGACGCCTTCCCAAGCGGCCCGCAGCGTGCGGATCAGCTCGGAGACTTCGTCGACGATGGCCGGGTCGAGCGTGAGCCCCGCCTCGTTCAGGCGCCACGTGCAGTACTCGTAGAGCCGGGCCATGTTCACGACCACCTCGCCGCCCGCATCGAAGTCGAGCGCGCTGGTCAGGCCGTGCAACATGCCGATGCACTTGTTGAGGCTGTGGCCCTTTTCTTCGTAACGCTTGGCCTCGATATGGGCGCGTGCGCGCGCCATTTCGTCGAGCAGGCCGTCCATCAACACGATCACCAGACGTACCGGCGACGCGCTGGCCGTCTGGCCCGCGAGGTTCGCTGTCTGGTAGTCGCCGTAGCCGTGTTGCGTGGTCATTTCTTGCTCCCTCCAAAATCGGGAATGCTGTCGATCAGGTTCATCGTGAATTCCATCTGACTCTGCAGCTGTTCAACCCGCGTGAACTGCGCCAGATATCGTTGATACATCCGACTGTATTGCGCATCGAGCGAAAGCTCCTTCTTGTTCAACGATTTCTCAACGGACTCCGTGTTGTCCTGGCGGCGCTTGATATGGCCGTCCACCGAAGACGTCCACGTCTTCAGATAGGCGTCCATGCGCTTGACGATGCCCTTGTCGGCATCGGCGAACAGCGCGTCGAGTCCGGCGGGGTTCCTGGCCAACGCGGCGTCCAGCTTGCCCGTGTCGAGCGAGAGCTTGCCGCTGCGGTCGGCGCTGATTCCGTAGTCCAGCAACTTGGACTCCCCCACCGCGCCGCGTAGCAGGTCGTTCATGCGCTGCTGCAAGCCGCGCACACCGGGGTCACCGACGAACGGGCCAGCGTTTGCAGGGTCGTCCGGGTTGGTCTTGGTGAGCTCGGCCAGCACGCTCATCACTTCGTTGTACGCGTCGACAAACGCCTGTACCGCCTCGGTCGTGCCGCCCTTGTCGAGCCCAACATCGAGTAGCAGCGGCGCATCGCCCGTGGCCATGGCCTGCGCGAACGTGACGGAAACGCCCTGGATGCCGGAGAAGGTGTTGGAGGCCTGCTTGATCTGGACACCGCTTTCACCGCCGAGCTTGAAGATCGCGTCTTGTGCGGCAGAGAGCTCATCGGGCGTGCCCGACAAGGCGGCGGCCAAGGCGGCGTCGTTGATGCCGCTGGTGTCGAGCGAGATCTCGCTGGCCTCGCCGGTTTCTCCGGAAGTCAGCACCAGGCGCTGTTCGCCGCCGATCGTGACGATCGACGCAGAGACCTTGCCTTCGTTGCCTTCCGCCTGGTTGATGGCGCGCGCCAGCTCGGCAGGCGATACGTTGCCGCTGGCATCGGCGTTGGCGGAAGACAGGTCCACCTCAAACGATTCGCCATCGCCCAGAGCAATCTTGAGCGAGCCTGCATCCGTGGCGGCATAGGACGGGATACCCGCATAGGCCACCTGGTGCGCAGACGCGAGTTGCTGGACAAAAAACGCATAGCTGCCGGGTTGCGCCCCCGAGCCCACCGTGGCATTGCCCAGCGCCGGATTCGACAGCGTGACCTTTTGCTTGACGATGCTGCTGGCACCCGACAGGGCCAGCAGCGAGGTCTGGAACGAACTCAGCGCGCCTTGCAGTTTGGTCAGCGCCGCCTTTGCGGAGGCATTGCCGGTTTTCTGGTCATTCAGTCGCTGGATGGCGTTGGCCATATACATGTCGGTAAACGCCTTGGCGCTTTCCGCTGGGACTCCAATACTGCCGAACATGGCTTTCCTCGCTTACGGGTAGATCAGGATGGGTGGGAGGTCGCGCTCCCCTGCGACAGGCGGCGGCGCAGCCATGCCTGGGAAGCCTGTTGGTCTTCGCGCTTGCGATCGCGTGCGCGTTGCTCAATGTCGAGCGCGGTGAGCTTCTTGCGGCGGACCACGTCGATCTGCTCGTGCCGCAAGCGCGCATGGCGCAAGTCCGCACGCAGCGATGCCACCGACGCTTCGTGACTCGCCAGCTTGCACTCGTGCTGGTGAATCAGGTCCGCCATGGCCGAGCGATAGCGCGCACCGTTCATGGCGTGGGCCGGATGCACGTGGGCACCGGTCTCGACGGTTTGCATCAGCGCGGTCATCTGCGAGATATGGCGGCGGTAGCGCGCGCCCTCGGCATCGCGCGCGGCAACATCGGCACTCAGCCGATCGACTTCCTGCGCGCGCATGGCGACGAGCTTCGACAGCCCGGCAACAACACGTTCGGTGTTCATGCGGCAATCTCCTTCAGGGTCATGAGCGTTGCATCACGCGAGGCGGCTTCGTCTTGCCGCTGGCATAGAAACGCTTCGATGTGGTCGTGCGTCTGCACGGCGTGATCTGTGGCGGGGTCGGCGCCGGCCACGTAGCCGCCGAGTGGAATCAGGTCGCGCACATTGGCGTGGCGCGACATCATGTCTTTGACCTTGCGCACGGCGTCGATCTGCTCGCGCGGCGCCACCAGCGACATGCACCGGCTCACCGAGCGCAGCACGTCAATGGCGGGGTAATGCCCCTGCGATGCCAGATCGCGCGAGAGCATGATGTGGCCGTCCAGAATGGCCCGTGCGGTATCGACCACCGGGTCTTGCTCGTCATCGCCCTCGGCCAGCACGGTGTAGATGGCGCTCATGCTGCCTGCGCCCTCGCCGTTGCCGGCGCGCTCCACCAGGCGCGGCAGCATGCCGAACACCGACGGCGGATAGCCGCGTGTGGCAGGCGGTTCGCCCAAGGCCAATGCCAGCTCGCGCTGCGCCATGGCATACCGCGTGAGGGAGTCGACCAGCAGCAGCACGTTGCTGCCCGTGTCGCGGAAATGCGTGGCGATGGCGTGACACAGCTCGGTGGCCATCAGGCGCATCAGCGGGGATTCATCCGCTGGTGCAACCACGAGGATGGCCTTGGACATGCCTTCGGGGCCGAGCGAATGTTCGATGAACTCGCGCACCTCGCGGCCGCGCTCACCAATCAGCCCGACGACCACGACATCGGCCGCGGTCTGGCGCGTGATCATGCCGAGCAGCACGCTCTTGCCGACGCCGCTGCCTGCAAACAGGCCCACGCGCTGCCCACGGCCCAGCGTGAGCATGCCGTCGATGGCGCGCACACCCACGTCCAGCACGCCTTCCACCGGCTGCTTGCGCAGCGGGTTGACGCGTGGCGGCTCCAGATCGAGCACGGCATCGCCAACCAGCGGGCCACGCCCATCAATCGGCTCGCCCAGGCCATCGATCACACGGCCGCGCCATGCGGGGCCGATGGACAGCGTGCGTGTGCCGTCGTCAGCAAACACGCGCGCGCCAGCGGTCAGACCCTCAGCGGGGCGGAACGGCATCAGGTAGGACACCCCTTCCCTGAAACCGACCACACGGGCTTCAAGCCAACCGCCCGAAGCCGTTTCAATGCGTGCAAGCTGGCCGGTTTCAAACGGATAGCCGGTCACTTCCAGCAGCAGACCTGACACGGCAGACAAACGCCCTACTGGCCTGGCGACCGGCACGTCGCCCACATTGAGAAGACCGAGTACGGAGCCGCTCATATCGGCGCCCCTTCCGCAGCTTCGGCGTCGCTATGCGAGAGCTGCGCGGCAATGCGCTCGATACAGGCAGCCAGGCGCTGGCCACACCCGGCGTCCATTTCCACGTCGTCAGCCTGCACGCGGCATTCGCCAGGCGCCAGCCGATCGTCCGGCGCCAGTTGCCAGCCGCTGGCGCGTTCGGGCGCGGCTTCGGCAATGCGGGCGTAGTCGGCCGGGTTCAGCCGCACGCTGACGGAATCGGGGGCCTTGGCCAGGGTGCCGAGGGCCTCATCGACAAACGCGAGAATCTGCTCGGGGTGCGCTTCCAGCTCGGCACGCACGACCTGGCGTGCGACATCGCCCACCAGCGTGGCGACCTCGGCACGCACCTTGGCGCGGTAGGCCTGCTGTGCGCCGTTGAAGCCGGCAACCAGTGCGTCGACCGGCGCAGCGAGCGCATCGAGCCCGGCGCGCACATCGTGGCGTGCGTGGTCGGCACCGGCGCGCTCACCTGCGGCAAAGCCGTCGGCATGCCCAGCGTCGTAGCCAGCCTGCCGTGCCTCGTCGAGCAGCTCTTCAGCGGGCTGCGCATGCAGTTGCGTGGTGAGCAGGCTGGCCTCGTCGGGCAACGACAAGCCATCGCGCTGCTCATGGGCGGCACGCACACGTGCCAGCGACGGAAAGGCGTAGCGGCGATAAGCCTTCATTTGAGGACGTCCTCCGCGACGAGCTGCAGTTCGATCTCGCCTTCGTCGGCCAGCTCGCGGATGGTGTCCATGATTTCGCGGCGGGCCGCCTCGACCTTGCTGGCGGGTGCCGGGCCCGTACGGCGCAGCATTTCTTCGAAGGCCTGCACCGAGCGGCGCGGCATTGAGCGCAGCAGCGTATCGCGCACGGCCGGGTCTGCACCCTTGAGAGCCACGCCCCAGAGTTCCATGTCGACCTGTTCGAGGATGACGGCGATGGCCTCGTCGCTCTGGCGGGCAATCACGGCAAAGTCGTAGATGCGCTCTTCCACGGCGGCGACGAGATCCGGATCACGGGCGCGCAGCAGTTCCACCATGCGGGCGCGATCACCCGGCAGGCGGTTGATGATGTCGGCGGCCTGGCGCACGCCTTCCACGGCGGTGCTTTGCGTGCCGAGGTTGGCGATGCACCCGTCAACCACCGCTTCGAGATCGCGCAGCAGGTCATAGTCGATTTCCGTCAGGCGGGCGATGTCGAGCAGCACTTGCTCACGCTGCGCTTCCGGCAGCGCCTGGATGACCAGGCTCGCCTGCTCGGGCGGCAGGAAGGCCAGGAACATGGCCTGCATGCGTACGTGTTCGTCGCGCAGGCGGTCGGCCAGCCATTGGGGCTGCGCCCATTGCAGACGCGCCATCTTCGGGCCGATCACGTCGCCATAGATCTTGTTGAGCACGCTGTTGGCCACCACACCGCCCAACGCCATGTCCAACGAGCGCTGCAGGAACGAACGCGAGGCGCCGCGCACGCTGCTTTGCGCACGGAAATTCGCAAAGAAGCGCTCGATGGTGTTTTGCACGGCATCCACCTTCACGCCCTGCATGCGCGACATCACCATCGTCACGCCCAGCAGTTCTTCACGCGACAGGCAGCGCAGCACACCGGCCGCCGCTTCTTCCCCCATGCTCAGCAGGATGATGGCGGCACGCTCGACCGAGCTGAGGTTCAGGGCCGGAGCCGCTCCCGGCAAGGCCGGCGCAGCGGCATCCATCGTGGCGGGTACGTTAGCTGGTGTGTTCATCGTCTCGAATCCAAGGTTTGATGACTTCGGCCACCCGCTCGGGGTCCTGGCCGGCCAGATGCTTCAGGTGTTCGATCAGTACGTCGACATCGGAGCCGATCGGCGGCAGATTGGCGTCGGCCAGCAGCAGCGGCTGCGTATCGGCGTCGGTGGCAGTGGCCTCGATGGCCGGGGCTTCCGTACCGGCGACGACGGCATCCACGACTTGCGGATCGCGCCCACCGTTGGCCCACGTACGCAACACCTTGAGCAGCGGGCGGAAGATGAAGAAGAAGCCGAGCAGTGCGCCGAGTGCCCACGCGCCCCACGTACCCATCGTCACGATGTTGTCGGGCTGCTTCCACCACGGCAGCGATGCAGCCACCGGCGTGGTGCGGAAGTCGAGCGACGACACCACCAGCGCGTCTTCACGGTCGGCATCGATGCCCAGGCCGTTGCGCAGGATCTTGTCGACCTGGGCGAGTTGTTCGGTGGTCCATGCCTTTTCCTGGCCCGGCGCGGCGCCGTTGTTCAGCACCACGGCCACGTTCAGCCGCTTCACACGCACGGGGCTGCGCTTGATCTGCACGACGTTGCGGTCGTAGGCGTATTGGCGCGTCTGCGCGTTCTTGGCGGAGTGCGGTGCGTCAGGCGTCGCGGCAACCGCGGATGCCGGCGCCGGACGGTTCGACAGCGAACCCGGCACACCCAGTGCGGCGTGGCCGATGTCCTTTTCGTCGCGGATGGCTTCCTGCGTGATCTTGGGCGCCTCGCCGTATTGCTCGTGGGTTTCTTCCACGCGGTCGTGGTCCAGCTCCACTGCAACACTGGCGCGGAAATTGCCCTCGCCCAGCGTGGGCGTCAGCAGCTCGCGGATATTGCGCAGGGTCTGTTCGCGCGTTTGCGCGCCCAGTTCGCCATCGAGTGCCGATGCGCCACCCAGCGCCGGGTCGATCTGCGCGGACAGGTGATTACCCGCCTGGTCCACCACCGTCACACGGGCCGGGTCCAGGTTGGCCACGCTGCCCGCCACCAGGGCGACGATCGCGGCGATCTGTTCCTTGCTCAGCTTGCGGTTGGGCTTGAGCGTGAGGACGACAGACGCCGAGCTCTTGTCACCATCGGAAAGAATGAACGACGTCGATTTGGCAATCGACAAATGCACGCGCGCCGTCGACACCGGGTCGAGCGCCACGATGCTCTGCGTCAGCTCGCCTTCCAGGCCGCGGCGAAAACGCACGTCCTGCACGAACTGGCTCACGCCCAGCGGGTCGCTCTTGTCTACCTGTTCCAGCCCTTCGGGCAGCTTGGCGACCACGCCCTTGGCGGCCAGCAGCATGCGCGCGGCGCCCAGCTTCTGCTCGGGCACCAGCACCTGACCACTGTCGGGGTGAATGCGGTAGGAAATGCCTTCGGCATCCAGCGCGGCCATCATGTCGGCGGCCGGCACGGTTTCGTGCGCGCCGAACAGCGGCTTGTAGCGCGCGTTCTGGTGATGCATCAGCATCATCGCCAGCGCGGTCAGGCAGATCGCCAGGATGACGATCGGTGCCAGCTTGGCCAGCGCTGCGGAAGACGGCAGACGGAAGCCGCCTTCAGGCAGGAATCGCGCGGTGAGCGTTTTGATTTGATCGAGCACGTTGGCAGTCCTCGTCAAACCTGCATCTTGATAATGTCGTCAAACGCACTCATGAGCTTGTTGCGCACCTGGACCATCGCCGAAAACGACAGACTGGCCTGCTGGCTCGCGAGCATGGCGCCGACGAGGTCGTCGCTGGTGCCGGTTTCCACGGCGGTCACGAGGTCGTTGGCGTGATGCTGCTGGGCGTCGGTGCCGTGCACGGCGTGCTTGAGCAGATCGGAGAAACCGGCTGCGGCGCCATCGGCGGCCGGTTGCGGGCCTTCTGTGACGCTGGTGAGGGACTGGCGAATCGAATCGAGCATGGCGCTCGAGAGGTCGACGTTCATTGCGGTTCCCATGTTGGATTGACTATGGGACCGGATTTTGTGACGTCGTTTGACGCGGAACGAGAATGTTCAACGGAACATTGATCACCCTGATAGCAAGTGCCTATTGCCTTACGAGGGCCCTACGAGGCTACGCTTTGCGTAAATAAAAAACGGCGTGACCGGTTCAGTCACGCCGCAAACAAGGGAGGAGAAATCAGAAGCGCGGTTTATGCGCGCGATGCGGAACTGCCGTTCGGATAACTCGCATCGCCGTTCCACGACAGGTCGCCGTACGTATCTGCTTGGCGGTCGGTACCTTGGGTGTACGGATCGAAGCGGCCAGCCTGGGCGGCGGCCGGGGCGTCAAAGTTGGGCTGGATGGAAGCCGCTGCGGGCTGAGCCGACAGCAGTGCGGCGGAAGCCGACACGGTGGCCACCATGGCCAGGACAGCGCGGCGGGAGAAGACGGAGGAGAGGCGGGCGTTCATGATCATTTCCTGGATTCGGTTGCGCTCGTTGTTGCGCTTGGAACGGAGAATAGATCGTTGCTCCCGCCTGATAAATGTGACTTCCGAAAAAAGACTGTTCAAGCAGCGCTAACAATATGCAGCCGCGGATTTTCCTTTAGCTGCAGGCACGGGTGATCGGCAAACAGCGTCGCCACCCAGTCCACAAACACCCGCACCTTGGGCGACAGGTGCCGGTTATGCGGGTACACCACCGACACCGGGATGGGCTCGGAGACGTAATCGGGCAGCACTTCCACCAGCGCGCCTGACATCAGGTGCTCGTACACCAGAAAGCGCGACGTCTGCAGAAGCCCCAGGCCGTGCAGCCCGCACGCCACTGCCGATTCCGCATCATTGACGGACACCATGCTGCGCACCTTGTGGATCTGCTTCTGCCCGTCGATCACGAAATCCCAATCCATGCGGCGGCCATTGCGGGCGGAGAAGTAGTTCACCGCCACGTGGTCCTGCAGATCCTCAAGCGTGCTGGGGGTGCCGTGCAGCGCGAGGTATTCCGGCGAGGCGCAATTGACCATGGGCAACTGACCAATGCGGCGCGCCACGAGGGTGGAATCCTGCAACTCCCCGCCGCGCACGGCGCAATCCACGCCCTCCTGCACGAGGTCGACAGGGCGATCGCTCATGCCGATCTCGAGCTGAAGATCAGGGTACGCCTCATGAAAACTGCGGATGCGCGGCACCAGCAACCGTTTGCCAATGGACGCAGGCACGTCGATGCGCAGCGTGCCGCGCGCGCCCGTTGCGCTCTGCGAAAACGCGGCCTCGGTCTCTTCCAGGTCGCCGAGCAGCCGTACGCAGCGCTCGTAATACGCAGCGCCGTCGGCGGTCACGTTGACGCGGCGGGTGGTCCGGTGCAACAGGCGCACGCCAAGATGCGCCTCGAGGCTTTGCACCAGGTTCGTGACCGTGGCGCGAGGTAATTGAAGGCTGTCGGCAGCCTTGGTAAAGCTACTGGCTTCCACAACACGCGTGAAAACCTGCATGGCCTGCAAGCGATCCATCTGCGGCTCCTGAGGGTCGGAATCCACGGGCTGTGCGCACTGCCGAAATCAAAACGGCAATGCGCAACGAGCGTGGAATCTGAAGGGGTGCACCCGGTTGGCTCGATCAGCAGGTCAGCGACTACGGGTTTTCGCAGCGCAACAAGATCGGCTTCGAGCAAGGAACACTTTGTAGCACAACCGTAAATTTTGATTGTTCGGCTGCAACTAATAGTGATGTCTGATTATAGGCATTTATCCGCGCTCGTCTAATCACCATCATTCAGCCCATTGAGATTCGGCTGATCCGCAAAGGTAAGCCCCGCCTGACATCATGGGTTCTTCTCCACCGCGCTTGGTTGTTTCGGAACGCACGCACACGGGAAATGCGACAGCGGCCGGTGTTCGGCCAGCGCAATCGCACAGCACCGCCGATGTAACAAATGTCGCGGCCCATCACCATTTGCGCAGCGCAACATGCACGCTGCCTGAGCAAGCTTCCTGCCCCACCCTGCCGCGCGAGGTGCACGCCGAGGACTATTGGACGCAGGGCTATGCCAGCCGCATCCGCCTGCGCGTTTTCCGCCCGGAAATGCACGCCGACGACGCTGCCGTGCCATTGCGTCGCCCTGGCCACCCTGCCGTGCTGTATCTGCATGGCGGCGGCTTCGTCAACGGCTCCATCGACGATGCCGAAGCGCCGGCCCGCCACCTGGCCGCCACGCTGCCTGCGGTGGTGGTGACGGTCGGCTATTCGCTTGCACCCGCGGCGCCCTTTCCGGCGGCACCAGAAGATGTGTATGCCGCACTGTGCTGCATGGCCGAGCACGCCACCGCCTGGGGCATCGACAAGCGCCGCATGGCGGTAGCCGGGCATGACGCGGGCGGCAACCTTTCTGCCGCGCTGACGATGATTGCCCGCGACCGTGGCGGCCCGAACCTGCGCGCGCAGGTGCTGATTGCGCCCATGCTCGATCCAACCATGGCCCGCGTGCGCCCCGACCATCTGGCCAATGCCACCAACTCGGCCGAAGTCTGCGCCGATTGCTATCGCCAATACCTGCCCCGCCCGACCGAGCGCGTACACCCGTACGCCGCGCCGGTGGAATCGCGCCGCCTGCAAGGCCTGCCGCCGGCTCTGCTGCTGACCGCGCCGCAAGACCTGCTGCGCACCGAGGCCGAGCGTTACGCCACTGCCCTCATTGAGGCGGGTGTGGCCACGCAAGTCGTGCGCGTGCAGGAGGCCTGCCATGACTCGATTGCCATGAGCGCCGTCGCGCAAGACGAGATGACGTGCTTCCTGCGCTGGCACCTTGGCATGACGCGTCAGGCGGCTGCACCGCGCAAACGCCGCGCACGCGCGGATCGAAAGGACCGCACCTCCATTGACACCGACCCAACCGGGGAGACGCCTGGCTGAACCCACATAACAAGAAACGGAGTGCGAGGCCGCGCGCGTGTTTCTACGCTGCGGCCCACATGTGCTCCGAGTGGTTTTCCCGAGTCCTTTTTCTCTTTGCCTATCCCAACGAATCGAGAGAGACATCATGAGCCTGTCCAAACGCACCATCGCCATTTCGGCTGCAGCAGTGCTTGGCGTCGCCGCCATCGGCACTTACGGCCTCGTTTCCACCGCCGGCGCCTCGCAGCAGCCAGCAGGCGCCCCCGCCGCCACGCCGGTCGATGTGGCCCCCGTCCTCGCCAAGAACGTGGCGGAGTGGGACGAATTTTCCGGCCGCATCGAAGCCGTTGAACGCGTGGAAGTCCGCCCGCTGGTGAGTGGCACCGTCACGGCGGTCCATTTCAAGGACGGCAGCATCGTCAAGAAGGGCGACCCGCTGTTCACCATCGACCCGCGCCCATACGCGGCTGAAGCGGCCCGCACCCAAGCCGCGCTGACGGCGGCCAAGTCACGCGTGGCCTACACCACGTCGGAACTCGACCGCGCACAGAAGCTGGTGGCCGACAACGCCATCGCCCGCCGCGAGTTTGAAGAGAAGGAAAACGCCGCACGCGAGGCGCAAGCCAACCTGCAAGGCGCCGCCGCCGCGCTGGATGCCGCCAAGCTGAACCTCGAGTACACGCGCATCGTGGCGCCGGTTTCGGGCCGCGTATCGCGCGCTGAAATTACCGTGGGCAACGTCGTGTCTGCCGGTGGTGCCTCGCCGGTGCTGACGACGCTGGTGTCGGTCTCGCCGATGTACGTGGCGTTCGATGCGGACGAGCAAAGCTATCTGCGCTACTCCGCCAAGGCGGCTCAGGGTACCAAGACACCGGTCTATATCGGCCTGGCCAATGAAGACGGCTACACGCGCGAAGGCGCCATCCAATCCGTCGACAACCGGCTGGATGTGCGCTCGGGCACGATCCGCGTGCGCGCCACGCTGGACAACGCCGACGGCCGCCTCACGCCGGGCCTCTATGCCCGCGTACGCATGAGCACCGGCGCGCCGCATGACGCCATCCTCATCAGCGACAAGGCCATCGGTACGGACCAGGACAAGAAGTTCGTCCTGGTGGTGGATGCGGCCAACAAGACGAGCTATCGCCCGGTTGTGCTGGGAGCCTCCATCGACGGGCTGCGCGTGGTGAAGTCGGGCCTGAAAGCCGGCGACCGCATCGTCGTCAACGGCATCCAGCGCGTGCGTCCGGGTGACGCGGTGGCACCCAACGCGGTGACCATGGATAGCTTGGTCACCAAGCGTGTGGTGCTGCCAGGTGCCCGACCGGAAACCCCAGCTGAAGCGCCTGCCGCACAAGCCGAAGCCGCTGCACCAACGCCCAAGCAAACGGCGTCATGACCGATCTCCCAAGCTCCGTCGCCCCCGCGCAGGCGGGGGCCCAGCGGCGTTAGGTTTCTAACCAACCCAACGCCGCAAACGACACTGGGTTCCCGCCTGCGCGGGAACGACAAACGATAGTTCGCCTGACACCATGAACTTCTCTAAATTTTTCGTGGACCGCCCGATCTTTGCGGGCGTGCTCTCCACGCTGATCCTGCTGATCGGGATCATCTCGATCTGGCGATTGCCGATCTCGGAATACCCCGAGGTCGTGCCGCCTTCGGTGGTGGTGCGTGCGCAGTTCCCGGGCGCCAACCCGAAGGTGATTGCCGAGACCGTCGCCTCGCCGCTCGAAGAGCAGATCAACGGCGTCGAGAACATGCTGTACATGCAGTCGCAAGCCAACAGCGACGGCAACATGACCACGACGGTCACCTTCAAACTGGGCACCGATCCGGACAAGGCACAGCAGCTCGTGCAGAACCGTGTCTCGCAAGCGCTGCCGCGCCTGCCTGACGTGGTGCAGCGCCTGGGCGTGACCACCATCAAGAGCAGCCCTGACTTGACGATGGTGGTGCACTTGCTGTCGCCCAATGACCGCTATGACATGACGTACCTGCGCAACTACGCAGTGCTCAACGTCAAGGATCGCCTTGCACGCATCAGCGGCGTGGGCCAGGTGCAGTTGTTCGGCTCGGGTGACTACTCGATGCGCGTGTGGCTCGATCCGAACAAGGTCGCAGAGCGCGGCCTCACGGCCAACGAAGTCGTGCGCGCCATCCGAGACCAGAACGTGCAGGTGGCGGCTGGTGTGATCGGCGGCTCCCCCTCGGTGCCGGGCACGGATCTGCAACTGTCCGTCAACGCGCAAGGCCGTCTGAAGACCGAGCAGGAATTCGGCGACATCATCCTCAAGAGCTCGCCCAACGGCGCGGTGACGTACCTGCGTGACGTGGCCCGCATCGAGCTGGCCGCGTCGGAATACGGCCTGCGCTCGCTGCTGGACAACAAGCAGGCGGTGGCCATTCCGATCTTCCAGGCACCAGGCTCCAACGCGCTGCAGATTTCGGACGACGTGCGCAAGACGATGGCCGAGCTCAAGGAAGACTTTCCGGAAGGCGTCGACTACCGCATCGTTTACGACCCGACGCAGTTCGTCCGATCGAGTATCGAAGCCGTCACGCACACGCTGCTGGAAGCGGTGGCGCTTGTGGTGCTCGTGGTGATCCTGTTCCTGCAGACGTGGCGCGCGTCGATCATTCCGCTGCTGGCGGTGCCAGTGTCGATCATCGGTACGTTCGGCCTGATGCTGATGTTCGGCTTCTCGATCAACGCGCTGTCGCTGTTCGGCTTGGTGCTGGCGATCGGGATTGTCGTGGACGATGCCATCGTGGTGGTGGAAAACGTCGAGCGGAACATCGCCGAAGGGTTATCGCCGCGCGAAGCCACCTACAAGGCCATGCGCGAGGTGAGCGGCCCGATCATCGCCATTGCCCTGACGCTGATTGCCGTGTTCGTGCCGCTGGCCTTCATGACGGGCCTGACCGGTCAGTTCTACAAGCAGTTTGCGCTGACGATCTCGATCTCGACCGTCATCTCGGCGTTCAACTCGCTCACGCTGTCGCCAGCATTGGCGGCACTGCTGCTCAAGAGCCATGACGCGCCGAAGGATTGGCTGGCGCGTGTGATGGACAAGGGGCTAGGCTGGATCTTCCGCCCGTTCAATCGTGTGTTCGGTGCCGCGTCGGAGTCGTATGGCCGCAGCACGTCGCGCGTGATCGGTCGCAAGGCCGTCATGCTCGGCATCTACCTCGCGCTGATCGGCGCCACCGCGCTGCTGTTCAACAAGGTACCGGGCGGCTTCGTGCCGATGCAGGACAAGCAGTACCTGGTGAGCTTCGCGCAACTGCCGGACGGTGCCTCGCTGGACCGCACGGAAGACGTGATCCGCCGCATGTCGGACATCGCCCTGAAGCACCCCGGCGTGGAAAGCGCCGTGGCGTTCCCGGGCCTGTCGATCAACGGCTTCACCAACAGCCCGAGCGCCGGCATCGTGTTCGTCACGCTCAAGCCATTTGACCAGCGCAAGAGCGCCGATCTGTCGGGCGGTGCGATTGCGGGCCAGTTGAACAAGCAGTACGGCGCCATCAAGGACGCGTTCATCGCGGTGTTCCCGCCGCCGCCGGTGCAAGGTCTCGGCACGGTGGGTGGCTTCAAGCTGCAACTGGAAGATCGTGGTTCGGTCGGCTACGAGCAGCTCTTTGCCGCCACGCAGGCCTTCATGGCCAAGGCACGCCAGACGCCGGAACTGGGCCCGTCGTTCTCCAGCTACCAGATCAACGTGCCGCAACTGAATGCGGATCTGGACCGCGTGAAGGCCAAGCAATTGGGCGTGCCGGTCACGGATGTGTTCGATACCATGCAGGTCTACCTGGGCTCGCTGTACGTGAACGACTTCAACCGCTTCGGCCGCACGTATCAGGTGAAGGTGCAGGCAGACGCGCCGTTCCGCGCCCATGCTGAAGACATCCTGCAGTTGAAGACACGCAACACCGCGGGTGACATGGTGCCGCTGTCGTCTCTGCTGCGTGTGTCGCAAGGCTTTGGCCCCGACATGGTGGTGCGTTACAACGGCTACACCGCTGCCGACATCAACGGCGGCCCCGCGCCGGGCTTCTCGTCGGGCCAGGCACAGGCGGCTGTGGAACGCATTGCGCATGAAACGCTGCCCAAGGGCGTGCGCTTCGAGTGGACGGACCTGACGTATCAGCAGATCCTGGCCGGTAACTCCGCCGTGTGGATCTTCCCGATCTGCGTGCTGCTGGTGTTCCTGGTACTGGCTGCGCAATACGAAAGCCTGACGCTGCCGCTGGCCGTGATCCTGATCGTGCCGATGAGCCTGTTTGCCGCCATGCTGGGTGTGTGGCTCTCGCATGGAGACAACAACATCTTCACGCAGATCGGCTTGGTGGTGCTGGTGGGGCTGGCGTGCAAGAACGCGATCCTGATCGTGGAGTTTGCGCGCGAGCTTGAGCTGCAAGGACGCTCCATCGTGGAAGCCGCCATCGAGGCTTGCCGCCTGCGCTTGCGCCCGATCCTGATGACGTCGATCGCTTTCATCATGGGCGTGGTGCCTCTGGTGATCTCGACCGGTGCCGGCGCGGAAATGCGTCATGCCATGGGCGTGGCCGTGTTCGCGGGGATGCTGGGCGTGACGCTGTTCGGCCTGTTCCTTACGCCGGTGTTCTACGTGCTGCTGCGCACGCTGGCGGCCCGCCGCGGCCAGCGCTCGGAAGATGCACCGGACCGTGATCTGGACCTGGATGGCGCACTGCCTGTGCCGTCTGGCCAACATTAACGCGCTCATCGGAATGGAAGCGGACCACGAAGCCCGTCGTCCCCGCACAGGCGGGGACCCAGTGACTTTAACGACGCTAGGTTCCCGCCTGCGCGGGAACGACAGCGGTACGGCAAAGCAAGACTTAACGCCATGACAACACTCAATCATCAACCCGGCCGCTGGACCCCTCTGGCGCTGGCCGCCGCGCTGTTCCTCGCAGCTTGCTCGCTGGCGCCGACCTACGAGAAGCCGGACGTCGGCACGCCCAACGCCTTCAAGGAAGCCTCTGCGCCAGCCGATACACAGCTGGCTGCCGGCGAGCAAGGCAAGTGGAAAACCGCAGAACCTTCGATGCCCGCTGATGGCGCGTGGTGGAAGGTCTTCAACGACCCGACGCTCGACAAACTCGAAGCGCAGGCCGCAGAAGCCAGCCCCACGCTGGCCGCCGCCGCCGCGCGCGTGAACCAAGCGCGCGCCTTCGTGCAGGCCAATCGCGCATCGCTGTTCCCGGAACTGGATGCGGGCTTCGGCCCGACGCGTCAGCGGGCTTCGGCGGCATCAGCGGGCTTGCCGGTGGGTGCGCCCGTGCAGCCGCAAACGTACTGGCGTGCACAGGCCACCGTGGCGTATGAAGCCGACCTGTTCGGCCGCGTACGCAACAGCGTGAGCGCCGCCGATGCCGACGCCGAACGCGTGGAAGCGCTCTACCGCGCCGCGCGCCTCTCGCTGCAAGCGGACGTCGCGCAGACCTACTTCAGCCTGCGCACGCTCGACGCAGAAGAGGCGTTGCTCGCCCGCACGCTGGTCGGCCGTGAAGAAGCACTCAAGCTCGTGCAGCGCCGCTTCAACACCGGCGACATCGGCGAGCTGGATGTTGCCCGTGCCGATACCGAGCTGGCGACCGCACGCTCCGACCGCATCGGCGTGCAGCGCCGTCGCGCCGTGTTGGAGCACGCGCTTGCCACGCTGCTGGGCAAGGCGCCGGCCGATTTCAGCATGGACGCACAGCCGCTCACCACGCTGGATGTGCGTGTGCCGGCTGGCCTGCCCTCCGCCCTGCTGGAACGCCGCCCTGACGTGGCTGCGGCCGAGCGGTCGATGGCTGCGGCCAACGCACGCATTGGAGTGGCACGCGCGGCATTCTTCCCGCAACTACAGCTCACGGGCGGCTTCGGCTACGAGTCGCACGACATCGGTGACCTGCTCAAGTGGGGCAGCCGCACGTGGATTCTCGGGCCGTTGGTGGGCACCGCACTGTCGTTGCCGATCTTTGATGGCGGCGCCCGCAGCGCTGGCGTGAAGCAAGCGCGCGCCGCGTATGAAGAGAATGTCGCCAACTACCGCGAAAGCGTGCTCGTCGCCTTCCGCGAAGTGGAAGACAACCTGTCGGACCTGCGCCTGCTGGCCGACCAATCCAAGGCTCAGGACGATGCAGTGCGTGCCTCCTCACGCGCCGCGCAGCTCTCACGCACGCGCTACAACGCAGGGTCGGTCAACTACCTGGACGTGATTGATGCGGAGCGCAACATGCTGTCGGCAGAGCGCATCGGCGTGCAGCTCGCCGGTGCCCGTGTGAATGCGACGGTGGGGCTGGTCAAGGCGCTGGGCGGTGGGTGGGGTGATCTGCCACCCGCTCAGGCGACGGTGGCGCAGCAGTAAGAACGCTGTCCTCTCTCTCGGAAAGCGAGACTCTGCGCGGCTTCGGCCGCGCTTTTTTTCCCCATGTCTCAGAGCTTGATCTTCGTTTCGAGGAATTCCAGGTACTTGGGGTCGTCTTCGAGAAAGATGTCCAAGCCGCCACCCATGTGGGCGCGAGTCAGTTCATCGGCCGCCTTGTCGAAGTTGCCCTGCTCGTAATAGAGCTGGCCGAGGCGAAGGTGGATGTATGGATTGCCCAACCCCTTGGGGCACTGCACGGCGTTATAGAAGCACTTGAACGCCTTGTCGAAATTGTTCGTGCGGAAATGAGCGTCGCCAATGGCGACGTAGATCCACGTGGCGGCTTCCCAGTCGAGGGGGTTGTCGGGCAGCAGGCACAGTGCGGCGATGTAGTGCTGTTTGGCGGCGTCGAGGTCGCCTTGTTCTGCAAACTCGTCGCCCTGGCTGCAGAGGGCGGTGATTTGCTGGTGGATGAGGTCGGGGAGCTCGGACATGGGCACGGCGTGGATGGGGGGAAGTCGAGAGCACTGCCCTTACTGCATCAAATGGTTCTGCTGCGGATCGAAAACGATGCTGCCCGGAATATCCTGCAGAAACTGCATCATGTCGATGATCTGATTCGTGTACTCGCGATCATCGTCGTCTCCAAAGACCACGCGCACACGGCGGTCAATGCTGGACAGTTCACGTGGAGATCGGTCACCGAGAATCTCCTGAATCTGAGCAGATTCGTCCTGGATACGGCTGCCCTCTTCATAGGCAACGCGCATCAGCCAGCCGCCCAAGCGCAAGGCGAGCGTATCGGTCTTGGCGAACGGCAACCGCTCAAATTTCAGGGAAAAATCCTCTTGGTTTGCGAAGTACTCCCGCAACTCATTTGCCAACGATTCGTTGGACATTGCAGGCGATTGCTCGGTTAGCAGAGCTAGTAGAGAAAATGTCATTTCGTGCTCATCTTGGCTGCGTCTCCTGCGATCACGCCTTGCATCTTGGACACGCGCTATCGAGATGACTTCAGGGAGGCGATCCAGCCCCTAAACTCTTCCGCCAGATCAGGCCGATTCAAGCGGGCAATCCAATCGCTTTCCAGCGCATTCTCAGCATCGGATATGGTGAAGACAAGGACGCCAGCATCATTCATATCAGAGAAGAAGCCTTTCGATCTTAGGGATTCAAGCGCTGCGACACAGCACTCATAGACACGGCTCCTGAATGCTTCGCGCTTGTCCTCTGAATCGATCTTTTTGGCTTCGTTACGGAGCGATGCCGAGATGCCTTTGAAGAACTCTGCGCCTTCGAATTCATGATCCCATTCGCCTGGGCTCCAGCGGTAATAAACGGCATCGTCAGGATCGTCGCCGATCATCTTCTGCAGATGACCGACTGAATTCACCGACGGCGCAACCGTCACCGCATCCGGGTCCAAACATAGCGCGTAGCCACAGAAATCTTGGCCCGGATATTTTTTCCTAACTAACAAGAAAGCCTGGGATGCGGCCAGCTCGATCTTCGCAAACAACTCATCGAGATTCATAACCATGCCCGCCAGCCCGTTCACTCCGACAACCCAACATCACCAACATACTCGATCACATACCAATTAACAGCGATCAGGTAAGTAAGACCCGCATCGGAAATGAAATATTCCATGCCATGACTATTCTCTATCAGCAAGGATATATCTCTTGCATCCCCCACCCTAACAACATCACATCGATTGACTTGATTTTGCTCGAAAAATATGAAAGCGACATCGCCCCGCATCGATCGAGAAAATGAGAACTCACAATCCTCGGTCCGTATTTTTTTGACATCATCTCCAATCGAAACATGCCCCTCCGTCTTCCACGGATGGAACTTGCCGAATACCGACGCAATGTAGGCACAGCCTTCATCTTTCGATAGGAGGCGTGCCGCTATGGACATTTCCCCTGCGACTCGAATCAATTCGCTAGCATGGCTAGATCTGTGCAAGTTCACAACCTAATGCCTCGCGACGCACGGCTCAGCGACTTGGATTCCCAGCGGAAAAATCTGAAACATAAACCTCTTCGAGAACCAATCCAAGCGGAATGTCACTAATGCTATCAGCGACCTCATCATATGGCGGAGGCAACACAAACGAAAATCCAAAATCCTCGTTCACGAGGATGTTTCCATTAAAAATTCTTTGTCGCTCCGTAAGTTTTAGCACCTCACCCATCGTCTGCCCTGGGCGCAGAGACGCATTGTAACGCCCTCTATACTGGCTATTACACCCAACGGAGAAGATATCTCCATCCGAAAGCGTGGCTACCGTCACGACCCCGTCTATCGTATAGGCAAACCGTGATGATCCATCAGGAAGCTTGTACTCCGTCATCGAAGTACGATGGAAAGAATGCATCTCCGTCAAATAACTAGAGATGCTCTCCCCCAACCTGATACCGCCGATCGATACCCCAGAAACGATATCGGCGTTGAAATCAATCATGCCCGACATGTAACGTTATTGCCTATTCAGGCAAACCGAGAAATGCGCCCCGAATTCTGGGTAGCAGGGCTAATAGAATGAACGTCATTTCGTACCCATCATGCCGGACCGCTCGCGTATCAATACTCAATCTTCAATCTCAATCCCCGGAATCTCCTCGAGCATCACACGCAGTTGATCCAACGGCATCTTGCTGTCTTCAGACATCGCCTCAGCGTTGACCACCAACGCAACACACTCGGGGTCTGTATCGGTGTAAATATCCAACATCAATCCTATGCCTTTTGGCCAGGATTTCGACTTCACAAAATCCCTGGCGTCAGCAGGATTGATCAATCGAAAACAGGGCCACTTTGGCGTGACCATGTGCGCCATATCGCAATTCAAGAACCTGCACTCGTGCAGTATGGTCGCGGAAAAATCGCAGCTAGAAATCCGAGGTACCTGTACGTCGTCCCAATCACCAAAATCGCACCCAACATACTCGCCTTTGAACCTTACATTTTTTAGTACTATTTTTTCAAAATGAAAATTCTCCAGCCTAACCCGCTGATCAAAAACCCCGCCGCTCATTACAACACCAGCAATAACCAAACCTCTATTATCAGCAAATGATTCAACCGTACAATCATTCAACTCCAGATTCGGCCCAAGAACGGTGACCAAATCCTCATCCAATCGAATAACTTCATTGCGAACAATCTGGTCTCTCATATTCAATCAATCTAGAAGGTTATCATTCTAAACATCACGTCAGGCATTCTCTTGGCGTGCTTGACCATATTGGATTGGGATCCGGACATCACATCATAGTTCACACCGGTCAGCGGATCCGTAGCATCAACGCCCTTACGGCTCCAGTCCAATCCAAGATCAGCAACATCCGGGTTGTTACGCACTTGCGTTTCAACCCACCGTCCCTTCGCCTGTTGCTCGAGAAGATTCGCTCTCCAGTACTCCCCCTTCTCTCTGGCCTCGGCAATTGCCCGGCGCTCGGAGACCGAAAGATTACGTCTAGGATTCCAAGTGTTTGCAGCGTCATCTGTTGCGCGTTGAAGGGTATCACCGACGGTATCTTTTGCGGGAAGCGAGCTGGTCGGCGTGTCTTTGGGGAGATTCCATCGCTGCCCATCGACAACCACTTGCTTGTTGCCCTCGCGGTGTTTCATCGCGGTCTTAACATCCCGCTCAGGAACACTGGGCAACGTCCCGTCTTCGCCTGTCTTTGAGAGTCGCCCAGCATCTGCCGCGGAGTACCCCTCCGCACGCAGTTGCTTATAACGCTCGTACCGTTCCAAGCAAGGTTGCAACCCCAGCGGATCCATCTCCCGCAATGGATTCTGCACATACCCCTGCGTGCGATGGCCGCCCCCAATCGCAATCGGGTCAATGCTCAGGTAACAGCCGCTGTCCGGGTCGTAGTACCGGTTGACGTTGTAGTGCAGACCGGACTCTTCATCGGCCCATTGCCCGGCAAAGCGCAGGCTCGTGTCCAGCTCAATCCTCTGGGTATCGGCGTGGGGATCTTCGTTGAGCTGCTTACCCCACAGGCTGTAGCGCGCGGACCAGACTTTTTCACCCGACGTTCGATACATTTCCAACGGCAAGCCTGTCGGCGCGCTGAAGACAGCGTACTGCCGCTCGCCGCACTCCTGCGCCAGCGGCATGAAGCTCTCGGGCTCGAAGTGCCATGTCGTGGCAGCGCCTGCCGTGCAGTCAGGGCGATGTTCCCAACGCTCGGCGAGCATGTAACCGTCCCACAGGAACCGTACTGCGCGGCCGGTCTCGACATGCCGTTTTTCAACACGTCGCCCGAAAGCGTCATAGCGGTAGGTCCAGGTTTCGTTTGTGGGGGTGCGCACCCCAATCAGGCGATTGAGTCCATCCCAGGTGTACTGCCACGTGCGAGGCCCAGTGCCTAGCTGATCGACCGTCTTTTCGATGACTCGTCCGCGCGCGTCGTAGCGGTAGCGGATGTGTCCAGCCTGTGTAGGCAGACCTCCCGCAAGGTAGTCATGCCGATCAACCGGGCCTTGCTTACCATGCGCGGCAATATTGTGTGCAGCATCGTAGGCATAGTGTTCAGCCGGTTGGTGGATGCTGCCAACGGTGGTGACTTGCCCACGCGCGTCGTGCATGTACGTGAAGCTGTCGGCATCGGTATCGACTTGCGTAAGTTGGCCTGCGGCGTCGTAGCGATAGCGCTGGCGGGTCAGCTGTCGCAGCGCGTCTGCCGGTGCCGCCTGCAGTGCGTCGAAGGCGGTGCGCGGGCCGGCCACCTGTCGCTGCAGACGGCCCACGGCGTCGTATTGGCGTTCCAAGACAAACTCGCCTGCTTGCCTGCCGGTTTCGCGGCCCAGTGCGTCACGTTGAATGGTCAAGCCGCCAACCTGCGTCAGCGCACCGAGCGCGTCATATTCGTAGCGCGTCTCTTGATGCGGAGTCTTGCGCACATTGCGTCGACCCTGCGCATCGTAGGCATGCTGCACGCGATGGCCGTGCTGCTCCTCTTCGATCAAGCGGCCTTTATTGTCGTAGCGGAAGCGGTTGACGTATGTCGTGCCGCTCTGCACTGCAGCGGCGATCATGCGGCCTGCGGTGTCGTAGCGATAGATGAGTTTGACGTCGCCGGCGTCGATCGCTACGGGGCGATCCCCGTCGTCATAGCGGTACAGCCACACGCCGCCATCAGGCCACGTCTTCTTCACGACGCGTCCGGCAACGTCACGCTCATAGTGCGAGACACGGCCGCCCCAGTCGATTTCGGTCACAAGCCGCCCGGCTGCGTCGTAGCGGTACTCCCACGCCTCAGCGCGCGCATTGATGATCCGCGTCGGTCGCGTCGCATGGTCGTACTCGAAGCGGGTGGCATGACCGGCGGCATCGGTCGTGCTGGTCAGCAGATCGAACGGGCCATAGCTATGGCGCGTGATCCGCCCCAGCGGATCGATGCTCGCAACCGCCAATCCTTCGGAGTTATAGGCGATGCGATGCAGGCTGCCATCCGGTAGCGTGGTCTGTGCCCGGTTGCCGCGCGGGTTGTCCAGGCTGGCGGCGTAGTCGTGGCGGGTTACGTTTCCCGCAGCATCGGTTTCTTCGAGTAAGCGGCCGAGCGCGTCAAAGCGCGTGCCGAGTTTCGCGCCGGTCGGCAAGCGTGTGCTGATGAGCCGCAACTGTGCGTCGTAGTCGTATCGGGTTTCATGCTCGCCGTCCACCACGCGCAGGAGTTCCCCGTGCTCGCCATACCGATAGCGCTTGACGTTGCCATCGGGTTCCGTGCGCGCGGTCAGCCGATGCTTGTCGTCGTACTCGAGCGTCAGGCGGTCGCCGGTGGGTTGCACCACCGCAGCCAAGCGGCGCTGCGCGTCGTACTTGAATAGTGTGGCGCCGCCGGCCGGGTCGCCCATGCTGGCCAGCCGGCCTTGGTCGTCGTAACCGAAATCGGTTCGTCGCCCAAGCGCATCTGTTTGCGAAGCCAATCTGCCAAGCTGCCACTCCCGCTGGGTGACATGCCCAAGCGGATTCACCTCACGCGTGACAAGTCCTTCGGCGTTGTGTTCGTAACGCCATTCCCCATCGACATCAATCACGCGCGTGACGCCGTCTTCGTAGATGAAGCGGCCGGTGTGATAACCCTCGCGCGTGCCGGTTTCGACCACGCGCCCAGCGCTGTCATAGGCGTAGCGGACTTCAGTCTTGTCGGTATCACGCCAGCTGGTCATCCAGCCGTGCATGTCGTAGGTGTAATGAAACTGGCCGTGCTGGAAGCTCGACACCTGCGCGAGCATGCCATCCTCGTACGCGTAGTCGACCAGGCGATGCGCGTCGCCTGAAGCCTCGTGCAACGTGACGCTGGATACGGTGCGCGCGCCACCTAGATACGCCAGCACCAGCCAATAGCCGACTGTGTGCCGCAGCGTTGTTAGACGGCCGTGCGCGTCGTACCCAAAGTCGATGGCATTGCCGCTCCAGTCTTCAATGCGCTCAATGCGGGAGGTAGCGCCTTCCACTAGAGGCGCAAACCACAGGATGTGCCGCGTTTCATCGTCGAGAATGCGCGGAGCGGCGCGCGTGCCCTCCAGGCGATAACGAGGCTCACGCAGGTTGATGCCGTTCAGTTCGGCATCCGGCGCTTCAAACGTAATGGAGAGTCCACCGCCATCGAAGAAGCGAACGAGGTGGCCGTCATCCCACCGCAAGCGCTGCGACCAGTTGACCGACCACTTCGGGCCAAGCATGCCATCGTCATCCGAACGTGTACGGTAGCGGCGCGTGAGCACGAGCGGCAGTACACCGGGGATCGACACATCGGTGCGGAGCTCCATCATCTCGCCGGTCGCGACATCGATGGGGTCTTTACAAGGTGTGGCGGTCTCGTCCTTCACCCCCTCCCGCTCCGCCGACTTGGTCGGCTCACCCGGCGCCCGGCCCTTGACCATGCCGCCCAGCTTCGCTCCCAACAACCCGCCCACCAGCCCGGCAAAAAACTCCTCACCCGCCGTCAGTTCCGGATTCTTCGGCCCGAACTGCCCGGTGGTCTTGTCGATCAAGACGCTCTTGCGCCCCGAGTTCACCTTGCCACTGCAATGGCTCGAATGACCCACACGCACAAGCGGCAACTGATTGACCGTGATGGTCAGGCTGCCCTCGACCAACGGCTCAGGCCCGGGGTGTTTGTCGCAGGCGATGATGTCGGTCACACGCGCCGCGGCTTTGCCTTCGAAGGTGACGTTGCCCGAGCCTGAGGCGATCTTTCCGCAGTTGCTGCCCAAGCTCTGGCTGGCCGCCGCCAAGCCACTGCCGAGGCTCAGGCCACCTGCCATACAGGCCCCCACGATCACCGCACCGGCCAGCCCGCCGGTAGCAACGGTCGCGGCGACCGCGGCTCCAATGGCGACCCCAATTGCGAGACCGGCCACCATGCCCCAGAAGCCCGACGAATGTGCGATGTCGTCACCCACGCACGCCGGGTGCGGATCGCCCTTTCCGATGCTCAGGCCCAGCTTGTCGCCCAGCCATTCAGCGCCTTTTTCGACGGCGCCCGTAACACCAATCTTGCCGAGCAGCCACGCGCCGCCCAGTGCCACCACGGCAGGCACAGCGGCCAGCGCCGCAGCTCCGGCCGCAGCCGCACCGGTCGCACCTGCTGCCGTTGCGGCGGTGCCTGCGGCATACGCGCCATAGCCGAGGTCGGCGCCCAACATGCCGTAGTTGGCGCCGTCCACCCACTTCATCTGCGACTGCTTCTTCGCCTCGCCGTCTTCCAGGTTCTGAAGCGCGGCCAAGCGCTCGTCTGCGGTGCCGCTCGGCCCGGTAGAAGAGCTCGGTGTGCTTGGATCTTGGTCCGCCATGGCCGTACCGTGCTCAGGCTGGCTCGTTCAGGCGCAGGCTCTGCACCACGCCTTCCACCAGCGCCTTCTGGCTGGCGCTCAGCACACCGGGCGCGGTAAAGGTGAGCATCAGCACCTGCTTGCCGTGCTCCACCATCGTCAGCAACTGCTGCAGCGGCCGCCCGTTGTTCGACCATTTGTATTCGTGCGCGTAGGCCGCGCGGCCAGACACCGTGGTTTCGCTGCTGCTCACCGCTTCATAGTCGGGCACCTGCTTGGCCAGCTTTTGCAGCTCGCTGGCGGCGTACTCGCCAAACTGCATGCCCCATGGCAAACGCTCGCGCGTGACGACAAAGCTCACGCCCTCCGTGCCGGTGGAGGCAGAGACGAACACATTCATTGTCTTGTCGATCCAGTCCGATGGGAGCGACAAGGAACCTTCCTGCATCTGATACATGGTGTCAGCCGTTATCCGGGTTGATATGGGTGTTGGGTGCCTGGATCTTGATCTCGGCCGCATCCAGCCGGATCGTGGACGAGCCCTTGTGCAGCTCAATCGCGTCGGCCGTCATGTGGATCGACGTACCGCCGGCGCCGCCCACCTTGATCCACAGTTCCTTTGCCTCGATCGTGTGCACACCGGCTGGCGACTTCTGTGTGGTGTTGCCCTGCGTGACCGTGTCTGTCAGATCACCCACCGACACCGTCGTCTCGTAGTTGCCCTTCGACACGGTGAGCTTCTTGTCGCCCGTGCTCACGGTCGTTTCCATGTTGCCGGTGTCGATCTGCGTCTTGTGGTTGCCCTGGGTGACCAGCGTTGTGTGGTCGCCTTTGACGGCCTCGCTCAGGTTGCCGGTGGAAACCTCCGTGGCGTGGTTGCCTGTCGACACGAGGATCGTCCGATCGCCCTTGACCACATGTGTGCTCTGCGCGTCTTGCACCACGGTGTTCATGTCTTTCTGCGCGTGCATGAACACTTCCTGCGCGCCATTCACATCGGAGAAGCGCAGCTCGTTGGAGCCCCCACCCTTGTGCGTCTGGCTGCGGATGCCCATGGTCTGGCCGCCGTCACCGTGGTACGGGTTGGCGGCCTCGCCGTTGAACACGCGGCCGACAATCACCGGGTTATCGGGGTCGCCTTCGTTAAAGGCGACGATCACCTCTTGCCCGATCCGCGGGATGGCCGCACCGCCCCAGCCCGCGCCGGCCCATGGCTGCGACACGCGCACCCAGATGGAATCGGAGCCGTCCATCTTGCCGCGCCGGTCCCAGAAGAAATGCACCTTGACGCGGCTCCCGTCGGTATGAATCTCCTCACCCTTGGGCCCGACCACCACCGCCGCCTGCGTGCCATACATGTAGGGCTTGGGCGTGCGGCGCTCCGGGCGGAATGGCACCTCCACGGGCAGGCACGTAAAGCTGTTGCGGTACGGCTGCTCGGCGCCCTGGCTCGTGTAGTCGTTCACGGCGTGGTGGCGCACGTGCAGCAGCACAAAGGCCTTGTCGTCGTATGCGGAGACGGGGTGGTTAGTCAACCGGAAGCGCCCGGCCGTGGTCATGGCCTGCACAAAGCCGGCGCCCTTGAAGCGATGTGCCTGCGCCTCTTCGGCCTCCATGGCGTAGCGCGCGTAGCGACGGCCGTCGTCGCTGTGGTCATACAGCGAGTGGTATTCGTAGCGCTCGGTGCCACCGATGTTCGGGTTCTTCAGCGTGGTCGGCACTTCCACGTGCATCAGTGGTGACGATGGCGTGTCGTAGTTGAAATCCCGATAGGTGATCTTGCCTACGCGAAAGTTGAACGCCTCGTCCCACCGGTCGATGCCGTTGCGCTCGCTGGCGGCGCTGGCGCCGTAGTACGGAATCGCATCGACAGGCGTCAGCGGCTTGAAGAGGTCGTTGGTGTCGCCAATGACGAGGACGTGCCGGTCTTTCTCGTAGCGGTGCGTCCAGAACATGCCCTCCTGCTCCATCAGCCGCGCGCAGAAGTTGTAGTAGGACTCCCGGTACATGACGACGTATTCGAGCCGCGCCTGCTCCGATTTCAGGTTGAACTCGAAATCGTGAAAGCCAAGCTCCACAAAGATCTCGGAGAGGATGTCTTCCGCGGTCTTGTTCTGAAAGATGCGGCAGTCCGTCGAGCGCGTGAGAAACCAGAACCACGGCACCACCGTCATCTCGTAGCGCGTGACCGAGCCGGGGTGCCCGACCCGCCCGAACGATGCAACGTAGCCCTGAAAGTAGCGCTGGCCGATCTCCGGCCCAGCGGCCAACTGGCTGAACACACCGCCGGTGGACTTGGGTTCCAGCGACACCGACACCTGTTGCCCGACGATCTTGTCGATCTCGATATCACTCTGGTGCGACAGCAGGTCGAGATGGATCTCCGGCAGGCGGCTGACGTACTCGTCCACCACCAGCGCGTTGACCAGCAGCACGTCGGGCCCGAGTGGCGACTCCATCCGCACGAAGCGGCTGTCCTGCGTCAGGCGCGACTTGGCGCCCGGCATGCCATTGATGGCGTCGGCAATGGACGCAGGCGAGCGCCCCAGCAGCGACATGCCTGTCTGCGCCAGTTGCGCCGCGCGTGCGGCACCACCGATCAACCCAGCGCCGGGCACATTGCCCAGCATGCTCGCGGCATCCACCAGCGTGCTGGCGCCTGCCGGCAGTCCGCCTGACAGGGTCGACAAAAATGAAGTTCCGGACGGCGCTTTGCCGTTTCCGGTAGAAGTGAAACTCATGGGCCCGCTCCCATCGTCCTAAGCGATTGTCACCGGCCGGGCCAACTGCGCGATCAACTGAAACACCCGTTGCCTTCGGCCGGAATCCCCCCGGCACCCCCCATCGATACGTTGCCGATGGATGATGGACCGCATGCTAGTGGAAGCGCGTGTCCAGCAGGTAAGCGTTCCGTTACCTAGAGTCTGAAAGTTATTGAATTCTGGTTTAACGAACACTAATCACGCTGCGCTGCGTGAGCGGGCAAGCAGGTAATGCAGTACATGACCGCGCAAAGATTAACGATCGATAAAAAACAAACGTGATAGCGCGTGATTGCGCACCGCACTCCCCAAGCCTGCCGGCATGCGCGACGCGCGTGTAGAATCCTCGCCCCAACCTTGCTGCTCAATCTCCCCGCATGGACTACCAAGCCATTCTGGACACCATCCACCGCGACATTCAGCCGTGGCTCGGCCAGGGGCGCGTTGCCGACTACATCCCCGAACTGGCCGGCGCGAGCGCTTCCGATTTCGGCATGGCCATCGTCACGCTCAGCGGCGAGGTGTATCGCGTGGGCAAGGCCGATGTGCCGTTCTCCATTCAGAGCATCTCCAAGCTGTTTGCGTGCACGCTGGCCTTCCAACTGGAGGGCGAGGCGCTCTGGGAGCGCGTCGGCCGCGAACCCTCGGGCAATGCGTTCAACTCGCTGGTGCAGCTGGAATACGAAAACGGTATCCCGCGCAACCCGTTCATCAACGCAGGTGCGCTGGTGGTGACCGACGTACTGTGCCGGCGCTTCGTGCAGGCTGAAACGGCCCTGGTGCAGTTCATGCGGCGGCTGGTCGATAACCCACGCATCGACTATGAGCGGCGCGTGGCGGAGTCGGAACTGGCCCATGCCGACCGCAACCGCGCCATGGCGCACTTCATGAAGAGCTTCGGCAATCTGCAGATGCCGGTGGAAACCGTGATCGACGCGTACTGCCGCCAATGCGCCATCGAGATGGACTGCACCGACCTGGCGCGCGCCGTGCTCTTTCTCGCCAACGGCGGCGTGGTGCCCTGGAGCAGCGAGCGCATCGTCGATACCAGCCCCGCCAAGCGCCTGTCTGCACTGATGCTGACCTGCGGCACCTACGATGCCGCCGGCGATTTCGTCTACCGCGTCGGCCTGCCCGCCAAGAGCGGTGTGGGCGGAGGTATCGTCGCGGTGCTGCCGGGCGAGTTTGGCGTGTGCGTGTGGTCGCCCGGGCTGGATGTCAGCGGCAACTCGCTGGCGGGCTTGCAGGCGCTGGAGTGGCTGACCACGCTATCGGGCCGCTCCATTTTCTAAGCGGCGCTGTCGGTCGTTTTTCTATCCGCCAACGCGCAATAGAAAGAAAAAAGCGCGGCGTCTTCCAAACGCCGCGCACCGTGCGCTCATGGGGGGAGCACAGACGTTAAATCGATGCGAGCTGCCGGCCGCGCGTTTCCGGCAGCGTCAGTGCCGCCAGGATCAAGATGCCGTAGGCGCCCGCCGCAAAGATACCGATGGCATGGCCTAGCGAAGAATGCGCGCTCACCTGCCCGATCAGGAACGGAAAGCAGGCCCCGACCGCACGGCCGACGTTGTAGCAGAAGCCCTGGCCCGAACCGCGTACTTCCGTGGGGAACAACTCCGTCAGGAACGCGCCCATGCCCGCAAAGATGCCCGAGGCAAAGAACCCCAGCGGCAGGCCCAGCAGCAGCATCAGGCTATCGGTCACATCCAGGTGGGTGTAGGCCAGCGCCACCACCATTGACCCCACCGCAAACAGAATGAAGTTGCGCTTGCGGCCCAGGCGGTCGGTCAGCACGGCGCTGGTGAGGTAGCCGATATACGAGCCGATGATCACCACTGCTAGATAGCCCCCGGTGCCCAGCACCGTGAGGTGGCGTTCGGTTTTGAGAAAGGTCGGCAGCCACGTGGTGATGGCGTAGTAGCCGCCCTGCGCGCCCGTCGTCAACAGCGCCGCACGCAGCGTGGTGCTCAACAGCTTGGGCGAGAAGATGGCGAAGAAGCTTGTACCGCCGTCGGCCAATTGCCGTGTCCTGGCCTCTTGAAACACTTCCGGCTCTTTCACCAGGCGGCGCAGAAAGAACACAAACACTGCCGGCACGATGCCCACCAGGAACAGCGCGCGCCAGGCCGTCTCCGGCGGCAGCACGGTAAAGAACCACGCATAGAGCAACGCCGATGCGCCCCAGCCGAGCGCCCACCCGGCCTGCACCATGCCCACGGCCTTGCCGCGATCCTGTGCGCGGATGGCCTCGCCGATCAGCACGGCGCCAGCCGTCCATTCGCCACCAAAGCCGAAGCCCATCAGCGTGCGGGCAATCAGCAGTTGCTCGTAGTTCTGCGCGAGGCCGCATAAGAAGGTGAACACCGCAAACCACAGGATGGTGATCTGCAGCGCGCGCACGCGGCCGATGCGGTCCGACAGAATGCCCGCCACCCAGCCCCCCGCGGCGGATGCCAACAGCGTGCAGGTGCCGATGAGCCCCGCGTCCGCCTTGGACAAGCCCCAGATACCAATCAGCGTGGGGATGACGAAGCTGAGGATCTGCGTGTCCATCGCGTCGAGTGCGTAGCCGACCTTGCAGCTCCAGAACGTGCGGCGCTCCTGCGACGAGATTTCGCGATACCAGCGGAACAGGCCGCCTGACCCAGCGGCAGATGAGGCTGCGCTGTCCGCCTCAGTGGGCGCTCGCGCAACCGTTGCTTCGGTTGTCATGGTGCTTCCTCCTTTGATTGATGCTGTCTCGATGCTTGTATAGGCTGGCGCCTCTGCGTGCGCCAGTCAGAACCCCTACCCGTCCGTCGTCGCGTTGACCCAAGTTTCAACTCAGCGCTGCGGTGCGCAGATCGGTGATGAGCATATGCCCCGGCGCATGCGTGATGCACAGCTCGGGCCGCGCTTGCTGCACGACGGATTGGGGCGTCACGCCGCAGGCCCAGAACACCGGCACCTCACCTGCTTGCACAGGCACGGCATCGCCCCAGTCGGGCTGTGCGAGGTCGGCAATGCCGATGGCCGCAGGGTCCCCGAAGTGCACCGGTGCACCGTGCGCACGCGGCATGCGCGAGGTGATCTCAATGGCGCGAATGGCGTCGGGCACCGACATCGGCCGCATCGACACCACCAGCTTGCCCGCCAGGCGTGACGTGCCCACCGTCTCGATCGACGTGCGATACATCGCCACGTTGCGCGACAGGGCGATATGGCGCAGCGGCACGCCGGCTTCCATCAATGCATGCTCGAACGAAAACGAGCAGCCGATAGCGAAGGCGACCATATCGTCTGTCCAGAGCGCTTCCACGTCGGTCGGTTCATCGGCCAACTCGCCGTTGCGGTAGACGCGGTAGCGCGGCACGTCGCGCCGCACGTCCACTTCCTGACCCAGATGGCGGAACACTGGCACGCCGGGTTCGGTCACGTCCAGCAGCGGGCACGGTTTCGGGTTGAGCTGGCAGAAGCGCAGAAACTCATTGGCCCAGGTGTCGCGCAGCATCACGATGTTGGCCTGCACGTAACCGTCGCACAGCCCGCTGGTGTGACCACGCAGCACGCCGGAGCGCGCCGCCAGCCGGGCCGAGTACGGATTTGCGTAAGCTACGCTGGCGCCACGTGTGTAGGCTTGGGGGGGCGCCGGTTGCGCCGGCGTTTGTTCTGCGCGGGCCGTCTCCACTGCCGAGTTCATGCAAGCTCATCCACAAGGTTGATCGTGCGGGCCATTGTGAAAGCGTGATGAAACACGGTCCAACGAAAGTTTCGGATGACCGGCGATAGAAAAAGGTGATTGCCGCGACAGTTGCTGCCCCCTGCCGCTAGGCCGCCACGCTGTTCCGCTCCACCTCTTCCGCCATCGCATAGCGTGGCCCTACCGACAGGCAGAACTCGCGCGCCATCGTCCGCGCCAGGCCGACGATGGCCTCGTGTACTTCCAGCCCGGCCCCGGCACGCCAGGAAGCAATGATGGGCAACGTCGGCAACGCAGGCTCGATCTCCAGCACGGTCAACGCGCCGCTTTCAATGCGGTCGCGCACCAGCACGGTGGGCAATGCCCCCACGCCAAAGCCGTCCCCCACCAGACGCGTCATCGCAGCCACCGAGTTGACGCAGTTCACACGTGGCGATTCGATGCCGTTCAGGTGCAGCAGGTTGAGCATGTCCTGGTGCGGCCGCGAGTTGCGCACGAAGGTGATGAGGCGTTCGCGCGCCAGCTCCTGCAAGCTGGCATAGGGATGCGCCAACCGCGAATTGGCGGCCACCACCCAGTGGATGGGGTATTGCGCAAGCTGCACATTGCGCACGCTTTCCGCGCGCAGCAGGTCTGTCTGAAAGGCGATGTCGAGTGCACCCTTCTGCAGTTGCTCGACCAGGTGCATGGCGCTGTCGGCCACCAGTTCGATTTCCAGCGCGGGAAACATCTCGGCCGTGCGTGCAATCAACGGGGACAGCCACGTGTGGATGACGCTGTCCATCGCCCCCACCCGCACGCGCCCCTCAAAGCCCGGTCGTTGTGCCACGGCGGCCTGCAACTGGTGCAGCGTGCTCACCATGCGATCGGCATATTCCAGCACCTTGTGACCGTCGGGCGTGAGTTGTACGCCGCGCGTGTCGCGGTCAAACAGCCGAACGCCCAGCTCTTCTTCCAGCGCAGCAATGCGCGCAGAAATGGACGCCTGCGTGGTGAACAGCTTGTCCGCCGTTAGGCGGAAGCTGCGCAAGCGTGCGACCCATACAAAGGTTTCCAGAAAACGTAAGTTCATGCCGTACCCCTCGTTCTGTTTTCTACGGCCCCGCGCCCGGTTACGGACGTTCGGACTGCAACGCCCCACAGTTGTCCCGCAGTTGCGTCATACCGCAGCGGTTTTTACCGATGGCAAACCAACCTGCCACGGAGCCTCGTAGTTTCTACAACGCCCGCGCCAACATTGCCGCGCCGCACTACGTGTTTCGCCAATAGCTGCGCCTGCGCCCGGCGTCCAGAATGCCCGTATCACCGGATTGCTTTCAATCAGGCGCACCCCGCATGGGGCGCCGCTGGAGAACGCCATGCCCGCCATCGACGAGATCAACGGCCGCATCGTCTACTACCGTCCACCACCCCCGAAGCCCCAGCCCACGCCCGCCCAGCAGCAAGCTGCGGCCAACGCCCAGACCAAGACCGACGCGGCCATCCAGACGGCCAACGGCGCAGTCAACAATTACATCAACAACGGCGACGACTCTGACGCGGCCAAGGCCAAGCTCGACCAGCCGCTGTCCGACGTGATCAACACGGTGCAGAACGAACTGCGCCTGCAGGCCGATCAGGCCGCTCCCGGCGACGAAAAGCAAGCCGTTGAAAACGCCGCCAACGCCATCAAGAAGCGCGACCCGAATGCCCAGTGGCTCGACAAGATTGTCGACGACGCCAAAGACGCGGTGGAGAAGCAAGACCCGAGCCAGCGCGCGGCATCCGAAGCCCGCGACGGCGTGATCGACGCGCAAGACAAGCTTCAGCAAGCGCAGAGCGTCAAAGTCACCAGCCGCATCGCTGCGGAAGACAAGGGGGCATCCGTCAGCGCCGCGCAGGCGGACCTGGACAAGGCCATCCAGACCTTCAAGACCGCCATCGGCAGCGAACTGGCGGGCTACGAGAACTTTGGAACCGGCGACAACCTGAAGGCCGCCAACGACGCCGTCGATGCGCTGGCAAAAGCCCACCCCGATTGGGACGACGGCAGCCTCGCGTTTGCCAAGCACATCGCCACGGGCGATGCCATCCAGTACCAGATCAACCACATCAACCCGAACGACCCCACGCTCTCCGCACAGGACAAGGCGCTCGCCACGAACGATCCGGTGCAGTTTGCGTGCGTGCAGCTTGCGCGGCCGTATGCCAATGACAAAAACGCCGAGCAGATCTACGAGCAGATCGGCGCGGCCAGCTATGACGTGCGCGTGAACTACACCAAGGATCAGGTCGCGGCCAAGATGAAGGCGGGCGATGCGCAGGGCGCGCTGAAGATCCTGTCGACCAACATGAACGACGTGTCGGTCTCCGGCGCAGATACGGAAGCGCGGGACAACCTCTTCCAGGTGGCGGGCGAGCCGTACTTTGGTGCACACAGCGACTACTTCAACAAGCAGATCACCGATCTCACCCAGGTCTACAAGTACAACCCGGACGACCCCGACGCCAACCGCAAGATGGCCGACAGCACGGTCAAGTACGACGCCGTCGGCAAATGGATGAAGGACATCGCCAAGGTGGCGCCGCCGGAGGTGGCGAGCAACCTGCTGAGTACCGTGGAAGGCCGCTTCAACGACAACAAGCACTGGTTCCAGAGCAATGCCGGCGCCGACACATCGGGGCTCATGCCCAACGGCTCGGACTTTTACGGGGGCCTGAGCCTGACCGCCGCCGTGGCTGATTCGCCGCGCTTTGCCAGCGACCAGCCGAGCACGGACCACGCCCAGCAGGTTGCCAACTGGCTGACCACCAACGCCAATGCCAAGTCGTTCCTCTACAGCATGCAGACCTCCGGCTCGGGGGGCAGCATGCCGTCGTGGGTGCCGGTGCAGAACGCCGTGGGCGACGGCAATGGCGCCACCGTCACCAACGCACTGATCCAGCAGCACGGCAAGGACTTGCCCAACGTCGACATGCTCCAGCGCGCCATCGACCGCGGCAACGAGAAGGTCCAACAGAAGCAGGCGGAGGCGGACTACAACACCTTCCAGTCCGACCAGAACACGGGGCTGAAAAACATCTTCGGGCAGATGTCCAAGGCCACCTTCGGCAAGGACACGCCGCTCTATAACGACAAAGCGCAGGCCTTCAACGGCCCAAATGCCGACACGCAGCTCAAGAACTACATTGGCGGCGCGCTGATGATCCAGGCCGACAATGCCGGTGCGCAGAACAGCGGCAACACCAGCGCGGCCTGGTTCACCAATGGCAACAGCACCAAGGTCATCGATGAGGTCAGCAAACAGATCCACGAAGTCGCTGGCGACAACCCGACCGTCAAGGCCATTCCCATTGCGTACGTCGACAAGAGCGCGGGCGTCATGCCCACCGCGCTGTTCCAGGTGACCGGCAAGGACGGCAAGACCCACTACATTGACGACCGCGGCTGGGACTACAAAGACCTGGACGACTACCGCCACAACAATGCCCTGTCCGATGGCGGCACGATCTATGTGCCCAAGAACCTTGCCGGATCGGTGTCGATGGACGGCAAGGGCATTCCGGATGTCGACCACTTCAGCGCGCACGTCACCACCTTCGGGCAGGAAGTCCGGCACGTGGTGGATGTGGTGGCCGGCGTGGCCACAGCGGTGGGCGGCGTGCTGCTGTCGGTCGGTTCGGGCGGCACGTTGGCGGTGGTGGGCGGCTTCATGGTGGCGGCCGGCACGGGCTGGATCGTGGGCGAATCGATCGACCACCTCAATACGCTGGCCGACCACGGCCGCTCGTGGTCGCCCACCAACCCGGAAGCCTTCAACGACTGGCTCGCCATCGTGACCTCTGCTGCGGGCGAATACAGCCTGGCGGGCAAGGGCCTGTCGGCCGTGTCGGAAGCCGCCGCCGCCTCGAAGATGTTCACACTCACGCGATCGGCTTCGGATCTGGTGGCAGGGACTGGCGGCGTGGTCATGACCGGCGCGCAGGTCAAGGACCTGCTGATGTACGGCGACCGGATGTCCGGCGAACAGAAGGCCGAATCCATCATGTTCCTCGGCCTGGGGCTGGGGCAGATCGGGGCGACCCACATGCTGGAACGCGTTGGTTTGTCCAACGGCGCCGCGCGCAACGGCCTGCTGAGCGCGCTCAAAAACAACGCCGACCGCTACAAGCCCACGGAGATGGTCTCCGAGCCCACCACCGTGGCCGCCAACGACCCGGCCAGCGCCGGGCGCCCCACCACCGATCCGACCATCGACCCGGTGATCCTGGAAGCCGGTGGCAAGCCCACCGAACCCGGCAGCACCGGCAAAACCGGCACAGACACCACCGACCCCATCGACCCCGCGGCCAAGCCCACCAACGAGCCCACCAACGGCACCACCAAGCCCGGGGAAGACCCGAGCACGTCATCCGGCAAGACCGCTGACGAAGGTGCACCGACCGACGCAGGGCCAGCCCGCCCGTCGCGCCCACTGCCCGGCGCACTGGATGATCTCGCCAACCCCGAAGTCCCGCTGACCAGCTTCACCGACACGCAAAAAGCACTCGACGCCGACACGCAGACCGCGCTGTCGCAACATGCCGACCTGCTGCTCGACGCAGAAAACTACCGCACCAGCGGCAGCACCAACGGCCACCACCCGCACGGCGTTGGCGTGCGGAGCCTGGCCAAAGCGCTGGCGAAGATGAGCGACGAGCAGCGGCAGCTCATCCTGAGCAAGGCGGAGTTCGCGCATGACACCGCCAACATCAAAGACCCGGTACGCATGAGCTGGCGCCAGCGCATGCAGCTCTATCGCGGCAAATCGTCGGTATTCGGGCGCACGGCCGATCGCGTGATGTCGCCGGTGGACCGCATCCAGGCGCTGTTCGTGGATCGCGGCATCCGTAAGTTCTTCGTCAAGGGCGGCACGGAAGAAGCCGCCGCCAAGCTGGTCGACGCCGAGCGCATTCTGCTGGTGACAGGCTTCACCGTGGGGCGGGATCCGGTCTCGGGCCGCGCCCTGCCCGAGACCGACGGCCCGGTCGGCACGGCCGAACTGGCAGCCAAGCTCGCCCTGGCCGGCCGCGACATGACCATCGCCACCGATTCGGCCAACATGCCGGTGGTGCAATCGGTGCTGGCGAGCTTCGATGGCGGGCATCTCGTCAAGCTGGAGCCGTTCGATGCCAAGCGCGGCCAGCCCGCACGCGATGCCGCCAACGCGCTGCTCGACCGGCTGCAGCCAGATGCGGTGGTTGCCATTGAACTGCCGGCACGCAATGCCGACGGCGATTACCTCAACATGCGCGGCATCTCCGTGGCGGAAGTGAACGCCCCGAAGGACCAAATCATCCTTGAGGCCAACAAGCGCAAAGGGGTCATCACGGTGGGGGTGGGCGACGGCGGCAACGAGGCCGGCATGGGCAGCCTGCGCAGCAATATCCCGCCGGTCAAACTGGCAGATGACACCACGATCGATTTTGCGTCGACCGTGCCGGTGGACCACCCCGTGACGGCATGGAACTCCAACTTTGGCGCGCAGGCCATCCTGGCCAACATGCTGCACCGGATGGGCCGCATGGACCTCATGACCACGCCGGAAGAACTGCACGCCGCCATCAAGGCGTCAGTGGATGCCGGGGCGGTAGACGGTGTGAGCCGCAAGAGCGAAGCCAGCGTCGACGGTTTCCCCTCGCAGGTGCACCAGGGCATGCTCGTGCTGCTGCGCGAGGCGATGAACCACATGCCCACGGACAAGACCTTCGACGAAGCCACGCCCACCGAGCCGTTTACGTTTGCCGCATTTGATTCCAGCAATGGCGGCCTGATCGCCGCCAAGAACATGCTGGCGACGATCAAGGCGCAAACCGGTGAAGACCTGCCCGTGGCCATCGTGGTGGACCACGCCAATGCGCCCTATGGCCCCAAGAGCCCAGAGGCCCTTATCCGCCTGGTCGGCAACGGCCTGCAGACCGCACAGCGCCTGAAGGCTGCCATGGTGGCCATGGCGTGCAACACCGCGTGCACGGCCTTCCCCAAGGCGCTGGATAACGTGAACGTGCCCGTCATCGACTTGATTGACGTCACCTCGCGCGCCATCGTCCAGCACGGCGGCGACCGTCCGGCCGTCATCGCCACCGCGGGCACCGTCAAGAGCGGCGCCTATCAAAACAAGGTGGCCGAACTGACCGATGGCGACATCCACCCGCAAGCCGTAGCGGCCCACAAGTTTGCGGATTTCGTCAACGACCTCAAGCACAAGAGTGACGATCCGATGGTCAAGGAGGAACTGCAGGCGGCGTCCGACCTGTACGTGTCGGAGCTGGACTCGAACACCACATCGCTGTGGCTGTGCTGCACGCACTACCCGGCCATGAAGGATTTTCTGGTGACCTCGCTGCAGAAGCGCGGCATGGACATCCCGGTTGTTGACCCGATGCAGTACCAGGCCAAGGCCGTGCTCGACGCCATCGGCCAGCAGGAATGGCACGTGCCCAGCGCCGCGTATTCGACTGGCCCATATGTCGTCACCTCCGGCAAGACGGGCCCGGTGAGCGAATCCGCCCAGAACCTGATGGAACTGCCCGATGTACCGGTGCAACGCGTGCGCAGGTTTGGCCCCGGCAAGACGCTGGATAGCGTGATTCCGTCGAACCCGCGCCTTGAGCCGAGTCCCATCACCAACGCGGTGCAAGCACTGTTCACCGGCAACTCGGCCCGCATTGAAAACCCGCTGGGCATCGACCGGGCCGCCGCCGCGCTGCAAGACAGCCATCGCATTCTTGTACTGGCCGGCGCACGCAACGCACACGGCGCGGTGGATACCGATGGCATTGCCGGCGCCGCCGTGTTCGGGCATGACATGCAGGCGGCGGGCAAGAGCATCGTCTACGTGGTCCCGCATGACGCCGTGCCGGCGCTCGACGCCGCCCTGCAAGCGCGCGGTGCCGCCGTCAATGACTACAGCATCGTCCCCTTCGATGCCCAGCACGGTGAACAGGCGCGCACGGTCGCGCAGGAGCTGCTGGATGGCGCGAACGGAGCGCCACCGGACACCATCGTGTCAATCAACGTGCATGGCCGCAACGCAGAAAACCGCTACGTCGACCAGAACGGCAACGATGTCACCGACCAGACCGTTCCGCTGGACGAGGTGGCCATTGCCGGTTGGAAACGCGATGGCGTGACCACCATCGGCGTGGGCTCGCGCGGGCACGAAGCTGGCATGGGCAATACGCGCCGTACCGCGCCGCTGGTGACGCTGCCCGACGGCTCGGTGGTGGACCCGCGTTCCGTGGTGCCGGCGGACCACTACGTGAGCGCCTCGAACGCCAACTGGGGTGCGCACGGCCTGGCGGCTTCGGTACTGGAAGCCGCCGGCCGCACGGATCTGCTGACCACCCACCAACAGCACATGGACGCGCTGCAAGCCACCGCCAACGCCGGCGCCGTAGATGGCGCCACGGGGCAGGCCACCGCCACGGTGGGCGGGCAGGACAGCAACGCCTATCAGACCGTCGTGCAGATGATCAACCTGGCGGCAGGCAAGAAGCCCGGCACGCCACCACCCGCCTCCAGTGCAAGCGCCCCGAATGGACCAATTGGACCGAAAGGCCCCGCCCCCGACGGCCCGGGGGGCACCGAGCCCGACACGGCCGCGCCGCCCGTCCACGCCACGGGCAACGCCGATGGCGGCAACGGCACCCCGCCCACCGAGCCCGACAGCGGCGCCAACGCTGGCGAACCCAAGCGCAAGCCGTGGATCCGCTGGATCTTTGCGGGCTCGCTCACCGGGGCGTTCTCGACGGCGGCCAGCTCCGCCACGCTGACCGGCACGCACGCCACGTCGGCGGTATTCGACCCATCGGTCACCAGCCCGCTGTCGTTCATGTATCGCGGCAGTATCGCGGCGCTACGCGCCAACAAGACGCGCGCCATCAACGCGCAGGTCGGCAAGCTGGGCACGGAAGATTCGGGTTCGGCGCTGACATGGCTCAAGACCAACTTGTCCGACCACGGGCGCCGCTGGGGCGTGACCAAGAGCGACCGGCAGACCATCGCCGAAGCGGTTGCGCGCTTCCAGGACAATCCGGATGCGCTCACCGCGGCATTGGGCAAGGTGGACGACCCGAAAGCCAAGGACGACCCCGATGTGCAGGCGTTACTGGCGCTCAAGGGCGCACCAGGCAAGCTGCTCTCCCCCAAGAGCCCCGTGGGGCGTGCCAACGACACGCTGCAACTGCTCACGCTCGCGCTCAACAACGGCAACACCGCGTACTGGTTTGCCACCCATGGTGCGCACCTGAACACACCTTCGTTCTGGAGCAATGCGCTGTTCCTGAGCGCCAACCTCGCGCTGTCGAGCCGCAATTTTGCCGGCCGCCTGGGCGCCACGTTCAACGACAAGGCGACCAACACGAGCCCGTGGCTCAACCGTGCGCAGGCGTTCACGATGTCGCTGTACACGGTGGGCTCGGTGCCGCTGGCAATGAACGATGCGCTCATGCACACCAACAGCCCCGCCATGGGCGCCACCAAGGCGGCGCTGGACCTGGCGTTCGGTGCCGGGGCACTGCGCCTGGCGGGCGACCTGATGCCCAAGGTGGGCCAGCGCTTGCCGAGCAATGCCGCGCTGCCCGGCGGCGTGATCCTGGGGGTGGCGGCCGTCACGCGTTTCGGCATCGAGCTGTTTGCACCCAACCAGGCCGCCAAGCCCGCCGTCGCCCAGTTGCAGGCCAACGGCAACGTCAATCCGAACGGGCAGGACCAGAACAACCCGCCCATCGCGACGATCCCGCTGCCGGACATGCAGGGCGTGAGCGGTGACGTGCTGCGCGCCAACGCGCCGGGTGCGCTGCCATCCGTCGGCATGGCGACATCGCCGCAATACGCGATCGTCGGCCCAGGCGACACGCTGTGGCAACTGAGCGCTGCCGATGCGGCCAAGTTGCTTGGCACCACGGGCCCGGCATCCGACGCGCGCACGGTGGCGGCGCTCGACAAGCTGCCCGCCATGAACGGCGAGTTCGATTGGGCTGCGCTGGATGGCAATCCGTACACGCAAGGCGCAACGGGGCAGGACCCGGACCTCGTCGTCCCGGGCGACATCGTGCGCATCGGTTAGCGAAGAACAGCGGGTGCTGCAGTCAGGCGCCCGTTTTTTCTTTCAAGACGTGGACGACACGTACGGGTTGCCCACCGCATCGGCCCCTTCGGCCCAGCGCAGCAGCGCCGCGACATCGCGGAAGAGCGTGCGGTCGATGGTGGTGTCCATCGGCACGGTGTCGTGTAGGCGCTCGGCCAGGCCGGCGTTGGCGGCGGTCGGCACCAGGTGGTATTCGGCCATCTGCCGGATGCGCTGGACGGCTTCTCCGCTGCCTTTGGCGATCACCATCGGCAGCGTGCCGTCACCGGGGTAATACAGCGCCACCGCATGCCGCGCGCTGAACACGACAGCCGTGGCAATGCGCATCCGGTCTTCCAGCGCGCTGTATTGCACTTCCAGCGCGAGCTGCCGGCGCCGACCGACGATGTGCGGATCGCCCTGCAGCTCGCGGTGTTCACGGCGCAGCTCGTCGGTCGACATGCGGTTCTTCTTGAAGAATTCGAAGCGCACGTGCCAGTAGTCCAGCGCGGCCATCAGCACGTACACCACGGCCGCCCAGCCGAACAGCACCAGCAAAAGATGCGACACCACAGCCAGAATGGCCGCCGGCCGCCCGTAGCCCGCCTGCAGCGGCAGATCCAACGACCCGCGAATCACCACAAACAGCGTGAGCGACAGGCACCCCACCTTGAACAGCATGATGGCCAGACCGATGAGGTTGCGCACGGAAAACATCCGCTGGATGCCCTCAGCCGGATTGAGGCGTGACATCTTTGGCGTCAACCGTTTTGGCGCGAACATGCCGCCCACCTGCGCAAACGCCCCGAGCACCGCCAGCACGGCCACCAAGCCCAGAACGACCACGCTCATCAGCGCCCATTCCGCGCCTGCCGAGACGAGCGCCTGCCGTACCGCCGCAGATGGATCACGCGCCTGCGTGACCGCAGTCACGTTCTGCACCAGCAGCCCGCGCAAGCGCTCTAGCAACCATGGCCCGCCCTGCCACAGCAGCACCAGCATCCCGATGAACACCAGCGCGCTCGTCACGTCCGCGCTGCGGACGACTTCACCTTCGCGCCGGACATCTTCCAGCCGGCGCTGCGTAGGCTTGTGCTGTTTTTCGCTCATGGTGCCGCGCTGCGCAGCAGTGCACGTAGCAGCCAGACCATCTCGCCATTGCCGGCCAGGAAGGTGCGCAGCGATTCAAAGACAAAGCTGAGGAACAGCACCATCATCAGCACCGCCAGCAGGCTCTTCACCGGCTGCGCGAACAGGAACACGTTCAACTGCGGCACCGAACGATTGATCAGCCCAATGCCCAACTCCGCCACCACCAGCACGATGATCACGGGCGCCGCCAGCTTGAGCGTCCAGCCCAGCACGCTGTCGGCCTCGTGCACGGCAAACTGTTCCAGCGCCACCGATGCACTCGGCAGCATGCGCTCGATCGGCCAGAGCTTGTACGACTCGAAGAACGCGCCGAGCATCACGTGCAGGCCACCGCCCGTGACGAACAACGTGATGGCCATGAAGCCGAGAAAGCTGGCCGTCGGGCCGCTCTCGTGCCCCGCCACAGGGTCGAAGAACGAGGCGTTGCCCGAGCCGGTCTGGAAGTCGATCAGGTGGCCGATGTTCTCGACGGCCCACAGCAGCGCGCCAAACGCCATGCCCAGCAGCACGCCGATCAGCGCCTCCTTAAGCGCCAGCGCCATCCACAGCCCACCACCCTGCACGTTCATGGCCGCCCCCGCCACGGAAGGCGCCACAAACACCGCCAGGATGGCGATGAACCCACTGCGCACCATGCCCATCACCACACGCCCGCTGAACACCGGCACGATGAACATGATGGGCAACAAGCGCGGCAGCACCAGTAATGCCTGTCGGAACAGCCCTTCCATGGATTGAGGATCGAACCCTTGCATCGGCTCAGGCGGTGATCTTCTGGCGGACAAGCTGACGGGCGAGCTGGGCCTCCAGCGCAGCGTCTTCTTCCTGCCATTCCGCCGCACGGCGCTGCGCGGCCACCACGCGCTGCTCGGCGCGGTCAACGGCTTCGCATTTGGCATTGGCGCGGGCCACATGCCGCTGCGCCCGTGCCTGCGCCACCTGCTGGGCAGCCAGCACTGCGCTGGTTTGGGTCGATTCGACATGCGCATCGACGATTGCGCGGTCCAGCGCCAACCGTGCAGCATTGGCGCCGCACAGCAACGCGACGGCACTGCGCGCGTCGTCACGCACGGCCTGTTCGATGGCGGCGTCGTGTGCAGAACGCGCCGACACCGTCTGCTGCAACCCCTGCTGGGCTGCGGCGTTCTGCGCAGCAGCCTGCGCCACCAGAGCGGCCTGTTTCTGGGCGCGCGCCATGGCGCCCAGCTTGCGTGCCTCGCGCACACGGGCCAGTTGACGCAGCACGTCGCTCATAGCGCCCCCACCACGGCTTCGAGGCCGGCCACGGTGCGCTCCAGCTTCACGCGCACGTCGGCGTCTTGCTCGAAGAAACGCGTCAGCGCAGCATGGGCCCGCAGTGCGGTATCCCCCAGGGCATCGCTGCCTTCGCGGTATTCGCCAATCTGCACGAGCAATTCAATCTCCTGGTACTTGGCGAGCAACTCGCGCACGCGTTGGGCGGCTGCGCGATGCGCGGGCGTGGTCACCTGCGGCATCACGCGGCTGATACTGGCCAGCAAATCGATGGCCGGATAGCGCCCCGCCAGCGCCTGCTTGCGCGAGAGCACGATGTGCCCGTCGACGATGGAGCGCACCTCTTCGGCAATCGGATCGCTCTCTTCATCGCCCTCCACCAGCACCGTATAGAACGCGGTGATGACACCATGCGCCCCCGCCCCAGCTCGCTCCAGTAACTGCGGCAGCACCGAGAACGTGGACGGCGGAAAACTGCGCCGCGTGGGTGGCTCGCCGCTCGCCAGCCCCACCTCGCGCTGCGCCCGCGCAAACCGTGTGAGCGAATCGACCAGCAGCAGCACGTTCTTGCCCCGGTCTCGGAAGTACTCAGCCACGGCGGTGGCCACCAGTGCGCACTTCACACGCTCCATGGCGGGCCGGTCCGATGTTGACACCACCAGCACCGTCTTGCGGCGGGTGGCGTCTGGCAGGCACAGCTCCAGGAACTCGCGCACCTCGCGCCCGCGTTCGCCAATCAGCGCGATCACGTTGACGTCGCTTTGCGCACCGCGCGCAATCATGCCCAGCAGCGTGCTTTTGCCCACGCCCGACGGCGCAAAAATGCCGAGCCGCTGGCCGATGCCCACCGTCAACATGGCGTCGATGGCGCGTACGCCGGTGGAAAGCGGCGCATCAATACGGCGACGTGACAGCGGGCTCGGTGGCTCCGCATGGGTGGAGACACGCTCGTTGGTGAACAGCGGCCCGCCCCCATCCATGGGCGTGCCCAGGCCATCCAGCACGCGGCCGAGCAGCGCATCGCCGACGCCGAAGCGGTGCGCACTGCCCGACGGAATCACCTCCGTGGCGGCAGACAAGCCATGCACGCTGCCCAGCGGCGTCAGCAAGGTAGATTGCCGCTCAAAGCCGACGACTTCCGCATAGATGCTGCGCTCGCCCGGTGTACGCAGTTCGCACACCTCGCCCAGCCGCGCCTGGATGCCAGACGCGTTGAGCATGAGCCCCACCGCGCGATGAATACGCCCGCGCATCTGCACACCGGCGGCCAGGCCGTCGGCACGCTCCAGCACATCGCGCAAGCTGCGTTCGAGATCCCCCGCATCGATGACATGACTGACGGTGGGTTCGGTCATGTTTCGTCTCCCACCAGTGCGGCATGCAACGCGGCGAGCTGCGTATCGATGCCGGCCTCGACCACGCCTGACGCGGTTTCCACCACCAGTGCCTCTTCCGACAGGCTGGCATCGGGCACCACGCGCACGCGGCGGGTGCCGTCGGTCATGGTTTCCAGCACGCGCTCCAGGTCGGCCACCTGCTGCGGGGCAATGCGCACGGTCAGCACGGGTTCGTGCTCAACCAGCGTTTCGATGCGTGCGAAGGCCTTGGCGTAGATGGCCTCGCGGGGTAGATCGGCCACCAGCTCGCGCACCGTGCGGGTAACCAGCTCCGCCATCAGTTGCTTCATCGCGGCCAGGGCCCGTGCGTTGGCCAGGGCATCGGCATACAGGCGCGTGGCGGCTTCTCGTTCGCCTTTTTCGTAGCCGGCGTCGTAGCCGGCCTTGAGCTGCTGTTCGCGCTGGGCCTCGGCATCTTCCAGTAGGCGCGCGCGTTCTTCCTGCGCGCTGCCCAGGATGCTCGTGGCATCCAGCAGCGCGGCGTATTCGTGCTGCTTGAGCACCTTGCGCTCGCTCAGGATCTGCAGCTTGTCGGTGGTGATCAGAAAAGCCAGTCCCATGCCGGCACCTGTTCAGGAATCAAGCTCAGCCGCAGCAGTTCGCCCAGTTCCGCGCGCTGCGAGCGGCCCAGCAGATAGGGCGGCCGATCGGCATCGGCCGCGTTGCGCGGAAACTTCAGCGCCAGCCGCCGGATGACGGCCGGGCCAAAGGGCATCAGAAAATCAGTCAGCAGCCGACGCCCGCGGGCGCGCAGGGTTTCCACCGCCAGGCGTGGGTACTGGCGTTGCGGCTGCAGGGTCTCGGCAACGGCCTCGAAGGCCGGCATGCGCTCCAGCGCAAACGCCACCAGCGGCGCGCCGAACGCAAGGTCGATGGCCTGCCGCGTCTTGCGCGAGACTTCGCCCTCGCGCAGCCATTGGCGGTGCAGGCACAGGCCGCAGCACACGGCCATGCGCTCCAGCGCGTCAGCGGGCAACAGGGCGATGCGCTTTTCCACGGGGGTGAAGTTGTAGTCCCAAGCGCCCTGCAACTGGTGGGTCTGCAGCAGCGCCTGCGCCAGCACGGCGCGGCCCGCCTCGCCATGACGGGCGGGGTCGCGCAGTGCGAGCGGCCAATCCGCCGGCAGCCACGACGCGTCGATGTAGCGATCCGGCCGCAGATTGAACGTGGCAACCAGCCCGGCCAGGCGCGCGTCCGTGGTCATGACGTGCGCTCCGCCCCGCGTCCACCTGGCCGGTCGAGGTTATCGAACACGCCACGCCGCCATGCCACGAGGCCCGTCACAGCCAGCGCCGCGACGATCAACAAGCCAAGCAGCCACACTAGCGGGTTGCGCGTGCTGAAGGTGCCGAGCAACGCCGCGCCCTTGCGCACGTCCACCGGCACCGGCTGCGCGCCCTGCAGGAACAGCGACACGTTGTCGTAGCTCAGCCCCTCAATGCTGTGCGCGACGAGGTCTTTCACCATCGGCGCCATGGCGGTGAGGTTCACGCCGGGCCGGTAGCGGATGTACACCGCGGCCGAAGCGGGCTTGGCCTTGTCAGCCAGCGGATCATTCTCGGGGATGACGACGTGCACGTGCGCGAGCATCACGCCATCCACATCCAGCAGCGTGCGTGACAGCTCCTGCGACACGCCGTAGATGTAGCGCACGCGCTCTTCAGCGGGGGTAGCCACCAGCCCCTGCTTCTGGAACACCTGGCCGAGCGAAGCCAAGCGCGGACGCGGCAGGCCCTGCGCGCGCAGCACGGCCAGCGAGGGGCCCATGTCGGCCTGGTCGACGGTGAGCGTCCAGGTGCGGCCCTCCTGGCCCTGGCCGTCCTGCACGGCCTTCTGCGCACCGATGCCCGCCGATGACAGCGCAGCCACCATCTCGTTGGCCTCGGCCTCAGATAGGCCGGTGTACAGCTCCTGCTCGCAGCCGGCCAGGCCGAAGAGGCACGCCAGCGCCAGCAGCACCCCCAGCAATCGGTTCATGTCAGCCTTCCTGGTTCTTCAGCAGCGAGTGGCTCACGCCGTTGGCGGCCTGCGCAAAGCTCATGTCCATCTGGTATTCGGCCAGCGTCATGGAGGCGAAGTAACTGAAGTCGGCCAGCTTCACCATCGTCATCGTCACGTCCATGCTGTCGAGCGAATCGAGCATCTCCTGCCGCTTGCCGTTGATGCTGGTGTAGCGCTCGTTGAGGTCGTGGCCGTAGTCGCGCCACTGGCCCATCGCGCCATCCGCACCGGGCCCGCGCGTGAACGTGAACGATACGTCCGGCACCGGCGATGGCGTTGTGTTGACGGCGCTGGATACCACTGGAATCGGCTGCGCCGGCAGCGTGGTCGGCTGCACGGTGGCGGTGGCAACGGGGCGCATCATGCTGCCGAATTGCTGTGCGTCTGCGGGGGTTGCGGCTTGCGTTACGGGAGCGCCGATGCCTTGCTCGACCTGTCCGGGACCCTGTGCAGCGTAAGCCGCAGGGTTGACCTGCGCGGCCTGGCTGGCGCCCGCAGCACCTGGGGCACCGCCAGCTTGCGCCTGCGCGGCCTGGGTTGCAGCAACGGCCGCAATCGCATTCGTTTCGATCGACATCGTGCCCTCCTGAATGGGGTGAAGCGGCGGCAGGCCGCGCCCGCCGCCGCAGGGGTGCGCGTTAGCTCGCGCGCGCGCCGTCTCGAACGGCACCGGCTGCCGAGGCCGCCGTGTTGCTCAGCGATTGGGCCGCGCCGATGATGCCGCTGGCGGCGGCGCCCTTGGCTGCGGCAGCCTGCACTGCCGTGGCGATCTTCAGTTGATCGTCGCCGGATTGGTTGATGCTGTTGATGGCGCCATCGACGCCGTTTGCGGGAGCGGTCATGGTGTTCTCCTGTTCTGAATCGAAGGATCAAAGAGTCAAAGGGTCAAAGGGAACTGCATACCAACGCACTGCTCACGCCGTCGCACGCAAGGACAAGCCCGCGCGCTACGGCGTTTGCGGCTGGATCGGCCAGTTGACCGATTGCCCGCCGCGATCGAGCACCACACCATCTGAAGCGATGCTCTTCACCTGGAGGCCGCCCTTGAGCTGGGCGCCCTCGAAATACAACTGACCGTCGCGCGTCTGTACAAAGCGCGTGCCGTCCTCATCCTCATACGTGCTGACAATGGCGGGCAGGCCGTCGGCGCGCGGCGTTTCCGCCACGATGTTGGGCGGCGGCGGGCCATCCCACGCCACGCGGTCGATCACATCGACAGCGGGCTTGGCATCGCGCGCGTAGTTGCGGATGCGCTGCCACGCCTGCGCACGATCGGCCGTGCCACTCACCACGATGCGGCCGCGCCCGTCGTACGCCACGTTCAGGCCCGCCGTGCCGCTGGTGCCGCCCGCGCTGAAATACTGCTGCGCAGCGGCCAGCAGATCGCTCACCACGTACACCTCGCCGATCGACACATCGGACAAGCCGCGCGCGCGGCTTAGCAGGGCCTGGTGGTCCGCTTCGGTCGGCACGTAGCCCGACACGCGGGAGGTGCCATCCGATGCGGGCGTCACCACAATCTCGGGTGGATCGCCCAATGCATGCCGCACCTGCAACGCACGTGCAGCGGGGTCACGGCCCCAGAGCGACCACCCGTCGTGCCCCGCAAACGCCACCACGCCGCCGGCCAGCAGCACCGCCAGCCACAGGCCAATACCGGCAATCAGCCACGTCCGTCCACGGCCGGCCTTGGTGGAAAACCGCGACAGCCACACCGCCGCCGCCAGCGGCAACCACGACGGCACACGCTCCGCCAGCACCGCGGCGCCCGCGCCTTCCACCGCAGCGGCAGGCATGCGGATCGTCCCGACCTTTTCAATGCCGACGCGGATGTCACCCATGGCGATCACATCACCGGGGACCACGCTGCGGCGTGTCTGGCCGAACGGCTGGCCGTTGAGCGTGGGCACGGCGTCATCCAAGCGCCGTGCCGATACCGCAATGCCGCCCACTTCGAACATCAACTCGCGTGCCGCGACACTGCTGTCAGGCACGATGATTTCGCACTGCGGCGCGGAGCCAACCACGTTGGCACCCATCCGCAGCGGCATCGATCTGCCGTACAGCGGCCCGCTCAGGAAGCACAGCTTCCAGGGCGATTTGTCAGAGAGCGGCGAGGATGGAGCGGCTGACGGGTTCATGCAATCGAGAAACAGGCGGCGTTGGCAACGTGCCCGGTGCGGCGGGCGCCGGTGCAATCGGTGACGGCCCGGGCTTCCAGTCCGTCGCTCCAGGCACCGGCATGCCGACGCCCGGAATCGACACGGCGGGCACGTCGTTCGGGTTGGTGCTGGCCGCGGTCAGCACGCGCGGGGTCAGCAGATAGAAGCGCTCCATGTGCTGACCGGTCTTGTTGGTGTACTTGAACAGGTTGCCGATGAAGGGCACGTCCGACAGGAACGGAATGCCCGACTTGGTGTTGTTCAGGCTGTCAGAGTTGAAGCCGGCAATCAGCAAGCTCTTGCCCTCTTCGATCATCGCCTTGGTGACGATGGAGCGCTCCTGCACCACGGGCAGTTGCGAGACCTTGTCGTTGGTCAGGTTGCCGTCGTCAATGTCGATCGACATCATCACGCTCATCTGTCCGGCCTCGTTGACGATGAGGGGCGTGACCTTCACGCTCGTGCCCGTCGTGATGCCGTACAGCGATGCATCCTGAAAGCCCGACACCGGCACATAGAAGTGGATCAGGTTCTCGAGGATGGCCTCGGTGTTGTCCAGCGCCAGCACCTGGGGCTTGGCCTGCAGTTGCGCGTTGCCGCTCTGCGTCAGCGCGTTGATGCGCGCCAGCAGGTAGTTGCGCAGGCTGCCGCCAATCGATGCCGTGAGCGCCATGCCGATCGGCGTGGTGGTGCCGGTCTGGCCATCTTCCGTGGTGCCCACGTTGAACGTGAGCGGCGGGTTGTTGCCGTTGCCGGATTGGAAATCGCCGTGCGTGGTGTGCAGGCGCCAGTCCACGCCGAGGCTGTCGAGCGAGTCGGTGCTGATGTCGATGATGGTGAGGTTGATCTCCACCAGCCGCGGCTTGGTGTCGAGCGAGGCGATCAGGCGCTCGTACTGCGCCATGTGCTCGGGCACATCGCGGATAAGCACGGCGTTGATGCCTGCATCGGCTTCAATGCGCGGCAGATCCGCCAGAGCGCCACCGCTCGATGCGGCGGGCGCTTGCGCGCCATAGCCGGCATCCCCTTGCGCGCCGGCCAGCGGAATCTCGATGCGCGGCACGTTGATGCTGTCCCCGGAGCTGAGCTTCATCTGCCGGGTCGGGCCCGTGAGCCGCATGGCGCGCGTGGGCGACATGCCGGGGCTGCTGGCACCGGGGTTGGGCGCCCCCAGCAGGCGACGCATCATGGTGGCAATGCCGGGAATCGTCACCGGCTTGCCGGAGCGGTTGATCTCCACATCGCCCGCCCAGGCGTACTTGAGCGGGAAGGCGCGGATCTCGGCGCGGTCCGCACCGCGTGCCGGATCCGCAATCGACGCAATAGCCTGACGCACGAGTTCCACATAACGCTTGGGGCCAGATGCGTAGACGGTGTTTTCCTTGTCACTCACCACCAGCGGAAAGCGTTGATCCGTGATCTGCATGGCGCGCAGGATCTGCGCCAGCTCCGGGCCGCTGCCCTTGGGAATCGGGAACACCTGCGTCTGTGAATCATCCGCACGGTCCACGTAGATGAGCGAGCCGTCGTAGTACCACGTGAGCCCGTAGGTGGCGCACACGGTGTTGAGCGTGGTAGCCGGCGGGCCCGAGAACTTGCCGTTGATGGTGCCCTCCACCTTCGGGTCGACCACGGCCGTCACCCCTTGCGATGCCGCCAGCTCGCGGATGAAATCGCCCACCTTCTTGCCCTCGGCCACCAGCGTGTACGACCGGTTGCGCCAGCGCAGCTCGGCCGCCTGCACCACGGCCGCCGTCGTCAGCAGCCACAGGCAGGCGGCTGTTGTACTCCACCGCAGGAATCGATAGCGTTTGTTCACGCGTGTTCTCGCTCGGTTATGTTGTTGTTCGTTGGCGCCTGTTTTCATTGGCTCAGAAAGGCGCCACACCGCCGTAAAACACCTGATCGAGTGCCATGCGGGCAAAACGCAGCACTTCGCGTCCGCCCCACCCCGCCAGCACCACGATGGTCACCATCACCGCAATCAGCCGCACGGAAAGCCCGATGCTCTGATCCTGGATCTGCGTCACCGCCTGCGCGATGGCAATCAGCAACGCCGACACCGTCGCCACTGCCACCACCGGCAACGAGACCAGCAGCACCAGCAGCAAGCCCTGGCGCGTGGCTTCGAGAATGGTGGCGCTCATGTTCATGGGCACATCTCCTTGTGTTCTTTGGTCAGGCGGGGTTGGTCACCCAGCCCACCGTGTTGAGTTCGATGGCTTCGTCGATCTCCTGGTACGACAGCACCGGCAGATCGCTAAACACGGGTTGCAGCATCGTCTTCACATAGCGTCGGCAGTTGAGCGAAACCATTACCGCCAGCGGACGGCCATGACGATCCTTCTCCAGCGGGCGCGTACCGCCCAGGATCTTCACCACCTGATCGGTAATCGCCTGCTTGGCGTCGCGCGTGAGGCTCAGCACGCTGCCCTGCTTGGTGTGCACTACCGCCTGCTCGATGCGCTCCTGGAGTGACTGCTCGAACAGCACCACGTCGAGCACACGGCTGGTGCCACAGAATTGCTCGGTGATCTGGCGGTGCAGATCCACACGCACCAGTTCCACCAGGCCAATCACATCCTCAGGCTCCTTGGGCGACCATGTGATCAGGCTTTCAAAAATGGCGCGCAGGTTGCGGATCGACACACCCTCCTGCACTAGGCGGCGCAGCACCTCGGTAATGCGCTGCGGCGGCACCAGGCGCGTGAGTTCGGCCACCAGCTCGCCGTGTTCGCGGCGCATGATCTGGATGAGGTTTTGCGTCTCTTGAATGCCGATGAGCGATGCGGCGTTGTGCTCGATGAGTGCTTCCACTTCGGCGGCCAGGCGGTCTTCAGCGGGCAAAGCGCTGTCAGAAATCGCATCGCGCTCGGGCAGCGCGCCCTCGGCGGCTTGTACGTCTTGTACGAGTAGTGCATAGCCGTGCGCCGGCAGCGTCGCATCCCAGTTCAATTGCACACGCGGGAACACCGCACCGAGCTTGCGTTGCACGCGCGATTTGGCCTCGGCCAGACGGGTCTGCAGGGCAACGAGTTCGATCTCGCCGCGCAAATCTTCTGCCAGGCGCACGGCAATCGGCGCGGCAATGCCCTCTGCGGGCGAACCCGCTTCGGGTTCCGCCATCCGCCGTGCATCGGGCCCAAGCACGAGCAAGTCCAACGGCGGTGCCTGCCGGCGTTGGCGCATGCGCAGGAACGCAGCCGAAGCTGTGCCCGCCGCCAGCAGCAGGAACGACCACTTCGGAAAGCCCGGCACCAGCAGGAACGCCAGCAGCACGCCGCTGGCCATCAGCATGCCGCGCGGGTGGGCGGTGATCTGCGCGCCAATCTGCTGACCGAGGTGACGTGCTTCGCGGTCACGCGTGGCAACGCGGGTGGTGACGATGCCTGCGGCAATCGACACCAGCAGCGACGGGATCTGCGAGGCCATGCCATCGCCCACCGTCAGGATCGCGTAACGGTGCAGCGCGTCGCCAATCGACATGCCGTGCATCAGCGCGCCCACCGCAATACCGGCCAGGATGTTGATGACCGCGATGATGATGCCGGCAATAGCGTCGCCCTTGACGAACTTCATCGCGCCGTCCATCGCGCCGTGCAGCTGCGATTCCTGCTCCAGCGCTTCGCGGCGGCGCTTGGCCTCGTCTGACGTGATGATGCCGGCGCGCAGGTCAGCATCGATGCTCATCTGCTTGCCGGGCATGGCGTCGAGCGAGAACCGCGCGCCGACTTCTGCCACGCGCTCCGAGCCCTTGGCGATCACGATGAACTGCACCACCGCAATCACCAGGAACACCACGCCGCCCACCACGAAGTTGTTGCCGACCACCAGCTTGCCGAAGGTGTCGATCACGTGGCCCGCGTTGGCCTGCAGCAGGATCAGCTTGCACGAGGCAATGTTGAGCGACAGCCGGAACAGCGTCGTAAACAGCAGCACCGCCGGAAACGAAGAAAACGCCAGCGCAGAAGGCAGATAGATCGACACGCACAGCAGCACGATGCTGGCCGCCAGGTTGAGCGAAATCAGCCCGTCCAGCACAACGGTCGGCAGCGGCAGCACGAAGAGCGCCACCACCGCCACCACAAACACCGCGATCGCAATGTCGTAGTTCACCAGCCGCGCCCAACGCACGCCGGTGAATGGAACGTCCAACGCTGCAGCAAGATTCCGAGGCTTTGCCATGGCGCGCCTTCGGGCCGTCGGCCCACGAATTTCCGTAGACGGCAGGCGCGCTTTGGCACCCGCTTCCCTTGCGAAAAGTGTAGAGGCGGGGGGCGACTCGGCTCAACGCTGAAACTCGTAGTCGCGCGGTCAATCTCCAGCGAAGTTTCGGGGTCGACTACGTTTTTCGGTAGTTCATCGCAGCATGTGCACGCCACTACAGTGAGTGCATTCACTTGCCACGCGAGAGGCCCCGGTTGACTGCTTCGAATGTGGGTGCCGGCGATGTCCGCGCGCCGATCCTGTTTGGCGAAGAACACATCGTGGTCGATACGGAGTCGATCCGCCTGAGCGCCACGGCACGCACCGAGTCGTTCTCGGAGACCGCGCAGGATTTGCGGGCCGCGCACGGCGCGCAGGAACGTCAGTTGCTACTGCGCGCCGTCCTGCGCAGCATCGGCTTCGATTGGCTCTGCTACTACCGGCTCACGCGCATTGGTGAATCCATTACGCGCGTGCTGTATTTCCGCGCCTATTCCCCACCCAATTGGCCCAAGCGCTACGTGGATGAACGCTACTTTGAAGTCGACCCACGCCTGGCCTTTGCGTTGCGCCATGAGTGGCCCTTGGTGTGGGACTTGGCCGACCTGGGTGCCACCCCGACTGCGCCCGCCGACACCGACCGCCTCCACCGCCTGCTGCAAGACGCCGAGCGCGCTGGCCTGCGCAGCGGTATCAGCTTTGGTGTAGTGAGCCCCCGCAGCCTGGAGCACAGCGTCATCTGTTTTGGCTCGGGCAACAACGCCAAGGGCTGGATTGCCGACAACGTGGTCGGCCAGGCGTACGCCGTGGGGCTCGGCGTGCATGAATTCCTCATGCAGCATGCCAAGCCCTTGCACGAAGACACGCATGCACGCGCCCTCACGCAAGTGCAGCGGCAGATTCTGGAATTCATCACCAGTGGGCTGTCAGACAAGGCCATTGCCGAGCAGCTCAACATGTCGCCGCACAACGTCGACTACCACCTGCGCCAGCTCAAGAAGAAGTACGGCGCGCAGAACCGCGTGCAGCTCGCCTACATGGCCGGCCGCATGTTCATGACATGAACACACTGGACGCCCGTATGCTCTTGGCCGTCGACCAGGCCTTGGCACGCGCGCTGTCGCGCCTGTACCTGGCGCGTGCGGCGTTGCCGTTTTCCGTGGGCGACACGCCATATGAAGCGCGTTGCGAAGCCCATACCGTACAGGCCGCCGCGCAAGCCTATCGCTTCACGTTGGGCGATGCGCCGGGGTGGCTGCTACTCGATGCCGCCGCAGAGCACGCCTGGCTGGCCGACGCCGCAGATCCACACGTGCCGCAAGCCCTGCGCTGTGCCGTACTGGCCGATGCCCTCGCCCCGCTCACCCGCGCCATCGAACAACGCAGCGGGCGCGCCCTCACCTGGCAACCCGATAGCGCACCGCCCGACGCGCGGCTGGACCGCCCCGACGTACTGCAACTGCTGATTACCCGCCGCGACACAGCGCCCGTCGCAGACGGCGCCGCGCCCTGGCAGGCACGCGCCGGCCTGTTGTTCGAATCGCCACAGGTGCTACCCGAACTGTGTCCATCTGATCTCGCCGCAGAGCCTATCCCGCTCTCGGCCTTCATGGGCACACAGGTGCCGCTGCGTTTCGAGCTGGGTGCCACCTTCCTGTCGCGCCGCGACTTTGCCGGCATTGCGCTGGGCGACATCATCCGCATCGAAAAATGGCTAGCTGCGGGCGACGCACTGCGCTGCGTGGCCCGCGTGCGCGGTCGCTTGCACCTGCGCGTGTTCGGGCAGGTGCAAGGCAACCGCATCGTCGTGGAAAACGTGGAGGAAAAACCGATGGCAACCGAAAACACCGCTGCGGCAGCCGGCACCCAATCCGGCGCCGAAGGGCCTGCACGTGCGCTACCCACCGACAGCCTGGACGACATCGAACTGGTCACCACCTTCGAGCTGGAAGAACGGCGCCTGTCGCTGGCCGAACTGCGTGCGCTGCGGCCCGGTACGGTGATGGAGCTGGCGCAGCCGCTCAACCAGGCCGTCATCCGCATCCTGGCCAACGGCACGCCAGTGGGCGAAGGTCACCTGATTGCCGTCGGCAACCGGCTAGGTGTGCGCGTCTCGCGCTTCATCGGGCAGGCATAACGCCCGGCGCCTCAACAAGAACAACTTCACCCACACTCGACACGCCCCATGGGAAACCTGCCCAATCCCGTCGCGATGATTGCCGTGGTGGCGGCACTGGGCATCGCGCCCTTTGCCGCGCTCATGGTCACGAGCTACACCAAGCTGGTGGTGGTGTTCGGTCTGCTGCGCTCGGCGCTGGGCATTCAGCAGGTGCCGCCCAACATCGTGCTCAACGGCATCGCGCTGATCCTGACCGTGTTCATCATGGCGCCGGTCGGCATGGAGATGGTCGACAACCTGCGCGGGCGCAACTTCAACCTGAGCAGCCAGATGAGCGTGGATGACGTGATCGCCGTCCTCGATGCCGCGCAGCCGCCGGTGAAGAAATTCCTGCAGGCGCACACGCTGGAATCAGAGCGCAACTTCTTCGTCAAATCCGCCACCAGCATCTGGCCTAAGGAGCGCGCCGCCGGCCTCAAGAATGACGATCTGACCGTGCTCGTGCCGAGCTTCACGCTCACCGAGTTGATCAAGGCTTTCCAGGTGGGCTTCGTGCTGTACATCGTCTTCGTGGTGGTGGACTTGATCGTCGCCAACCTGTTGCTGGCGCTCGGCATGCAGATGATTGCGCCGACCACCATCTCGGTACCGTTCAAGCTGCTGCTGTTCGTGATGCTCGACGGCTGGTCGGTACTGGTGCACGGGCTCGTGCTGTCTTATCGATAGCGGTGGCGACCATGCGTGCGCATGCCTACGTTGTTGCCGCCATTGCGTTCACGACCTGCATAGCGGGCACCTCCGCGATGGCCGGGCCACGCATCGATGCGCTTACTTTCGCCACGCTGGCCGCCACGTGCGCGCCCCGCGTTGACCGCCTGACACTCGAAGCGCTGGTGCGCACAGAATCCGCCTACAACCCCTACGCGATCGGCGTGGTAGGCGGCAGGCTAGTGCGCCAACCAGCGACGCTGGAAGAAGCCGTGGCGACAGCGCATTCCCTGGAGCGCCAGGGCTACAACTTCAGCGTCGGGCTCGGGCAGGTCAACCGCTATAACCTCGCGCGCTTTGGCGAAACCATCGAGACGGCTTTCGATGCCTGTCGCAACCTGCGCGCGGGCGGCACCATCCTCGCAGAGTGCTTTGCGCGCTCGCTGCCACGCTACGGCGATCAGCAGCAGGCGTTGCGCGCCGCCCTGTCGTGCTACTACAGCGGCAATTTCGAGACCGGTTTCCGCCACGGCTATGTGCAGAAAGTCGTCGCCAACGCGGGTGACATTCCAGCCATCGTGCCCGATGCAGGCCAAGCGCGCGTCGAGCCGATCCCCGTGGTCCCGGCTGGCGGCGGTGCGCCGGCCCCAAGACCACCACGCGCCGCATCCACATCTGCATCGGCATCAGCACAACAACAGCCCAGAGTGCTATCCGGCAACGCGTGCACCGGACAGAACGGCCGGCAAGTGATGATCATTGCGTGCAACCGCGCCGATGGTCCGTCCTGCCTGCGCTGCGTAGCGCTGCCGCGCTAAGAGCTGCGCGGCAGCTTCGCTCTCCCCTTCACTCAGATCAAGTTCAGGCGACCGGCAATGTAGGCCAGTTGCGCGCGGTTGGTGGCGCCGTAACGGCGGCGGATCAGGCGCAGGTGGTAGTCAACGTTGTGCGCCGTGGTGTGCAGCTTGATGGCAATTTCCTTGTCGCTCATGCCGGCGGCCAGGCACGTCAACACGCGGCGCTGCATGGCCGACAGCATGGGCTCTTCGTGGCACACGTGCGCGTTGCGCGCGAACGTTTGCAGTGGCGCGCGCCAAATCTGATGCAGCGCCATGCCAAAGAGGATGGACTGGCCGAGCACGCTGTCGCTGATCCACTCGCGCCCCGCGTGTGGCGAACTGAAACTGACCACCGCGTGGCTCATGCCCTTGCCTGCGCCCAGGCTGAACATCACGCCGCTGCGCAGGCCATGCTCGTCCAGCATCTGCAGGAAGGTGCGCAATGCCGGCTCCATGCGCGGCTGACTGCGCGCCAGCGATGCCAAATCCCATACGAGCGGCATGCCCGTCGCAAACACCGCGGGCAGGCGCGGGTCGACGGCGAACAGACGATCGTCGCAATACCGCTGCACGAAGCGTGGGCTGACGTAATTCCTGAGCATGGCGACGGTGGGCGGTGCGGCTTCGTACCGCTCGGTCAAGGCATACGCCAGCGATGAGAACCCCATCAGCCCCATCAACCCAGACACGATCCGGGCGCGCTCGGCCACACTGCCTGCCGCCTGCAGTTCTGCGGCAAGGCGCAGTCGCCCTGGGGGCAGCGGGCCGGGCTCGAAGGTCAGCGCGTGCTCGTCGATGGGGAGGATCTCCGTGCCCGGTGGCAGCGGCACGAAAAAGCGATCACCGTTGGCCGCATCGTCCGGGACGGAACGGGCGGTTAGCGGGTCAGCGTGCCCGGGCAGCGGTGCCATGCCTTCCGACGGCGGCAAGGCATCCAGTTCCAGCGGGACGGCCGTGTTCGTGTGGGTGGGAACATCGAGCTGCGGCGCACCGTGGAGCGTGGTGCGCATGTCCATCAGCAGCGCCAGGTCTTCGGCGCGGGGAAAACGTACTGCCTGCAAACCATCTGAGCGATGTGCGGCGGCCATTGCCGTCCTCCGGTCATGGTGGAAACACCCGCTCGGCCGCCCGATACATACCGGACCTAGCCGAGGCTGTTCCCCCCCGGGGGATGACTATTGCTGTGCGGTGACCCTGTACACCGCGGGGCGCGGATCGTGAAAAGCGACGTCCGGCCTACGTTTTGGCGCATTGTTGCAAGTCGGTGGCAACGTTGTCCAACAAAACTTTTTAGTGCCCCACCATCGACGCGGCTTATGTCGCAATGCAGCGTAAATCACTCCCGACAGCCACGGTGCGGCGCCGCATCCATGCCCCTTGCGGCATGCCGGGCATCATCCTGTCAGGATTGACCCAGCGTTATCACCAACCCTATATTGCGGTGAGTTCACCCATGCTGTCGCCCGCGCCCAACGACCCAACGGTCATCCGGCTGGGCGATGGCCCTCCTGGCAACGCACTCGCATGTCTGCTTCCATCTGGACGCCTCTGCTGCTCTCCCTCAAGGTGGCCGGCTGGGCAACGGCCCTCAACCTCGTCCTGGGCGTGGGCGCCGCCTACGCGCTGGCACGCATGCGTAGCCGCGTGCGCGATGTCATCGATTCCGTGCTCACGCTGCCGCTGGTATTGCCGCCTACGGTGCTCGGCTACTACCTGCTGGTGCTGCTGGGCCGGCGCGGCCCAATCGGCGGGTGGCTGGACAGCCTGGGTATCCAACTCGTGTTTACGTGGCAAGGGGCAGTGATCGCGTCGACCGTGGTGGCGTTTCCGCTGGTCATGAAATCCGCGCGCGCCGCGTTCGAAGGCGTGGACCACCAACTGGAGAATGCCGCTCGCGTGCTGGGCCTGCCCGAAGCGGCGGTGTTCTTCCGCGTGACGCTGCCGCTGGCCGCGCGGGGCATCGCCGCCGGCGTGTTGCTGGCGTTTGCGCGTGCGTTGGGCGAGTTTGGCGCAACGCTCATGATTGCCGGCAACCTGCCCGGTCGCACGCAAACACTCTCCGTCGCCATCTACGAAGCCGTGCAGGCCGGCGACGACGCCACCGCCAATACGCTGGTGCTGATCACCTCGCTTACGTGCATCGTGGTGCTGGTGGTAGCCAGCCGCCTGCTGCAAGGCCGCGCACCGAGCCTGCAGGAGCAACTGGCATGAGCGCCAATCCTGCTGTGATGATCGATCTCGTTGTGCAGAAGACGCTCGCCAGCGCGGCGCGCATGTTCTCGTTGGACGTTGCCGTGCGCTCCGAGAGCCGGCGCGTGGTGCTGTACGGCCCGTCTGGCGCGGGCAAAAGCCTCACGCTGCGCGCCATCGCCGGCCTGATGACGCCCCAGCGCGGCCGCATCGCCCTCAATGGCCGCACGCTGTTTGACCACACGGAAGGCATCAACCTCAGCGCCCAAGAACGCCGCGTCGGTTATCTCTTCCAGGATTACGCGCTGTTCAACCACCTGAGCGTTGCGCAGAACATTGCGTTCGGGCTCAAGCGCGGGTGGTTCAACCCGCCGCGCCACCTTCACCGGATGCACGACCCCCGCGTGCAGCAGTGGATCGACACGTTCGAACTGGGTGCCGTGGCGGCCAATTACCCGACGCAAATTTCGGGTGGGCAGCGCCAGCGCGTGGCCCTCGCCCGCGCGCTGATCGCCGAGCCGTCCATGCTGTTGCTCGACGAGCCCTTTGCCGCGCTGGACCCGGCGCTGCGCACACGCATGCGATCTGAGTTGTCCGCGCTGCAGGCACGCCTGAACGTGCCGATGCTGATGATCACGCATGACCCGGCGGACGTCGAAATCTTCGGCGACCACGTGTTTGAACTGCGCGACGGGCGTGTGGTGGCTGATGCGGTGCGGGCCCTAGGCAGCGCCAATGTGGTGCCGTATCCGCATTTGACGGTGGTGTTGGGCGGTTGAAGCAGGCCGCTCATGGCGTTTGCGTGCGCGTGATGCAGAAAATCGTTTCATATTAAGACGTTGCACCGGGTTCCTCACCGCAAACAAGCGCACGTCTTCTCCTGGACGCACAAATAATCAAAGGCCTACAGGATTATCTTAAATGCATTGACGCCATTGACTGCAGGGAAACACGGCCGCCATCACCCTCATCTAACCAGTTTTGATTATATAAATCGTAGATATCGCACTTGCTTGCGGCACCCCTGGCAGCACCCTACACTGCCTTGGCAGCCTGTGAATCACCTCTAAGGCTTGCTAACCTTTGAGCGAGGATCATGATGGAAGTCAAAATCACGAACAGTGGAAAAGATTCGATTTGGGTTGATTCTCTTAATTTTCAGTATCCTCAAGAATTATCAGCCGGATCCGCCAGTAGATTTCTAACCACGGGCTCATTTGGGCTATCTACTCAAGCCCCAGCACCTGGCCCAATTGTTGCGGCAGTCGACACCAGCGTATTCGCAAAAAATTCCTGTTGAAAAAATCACCATCAGGAATAGCGGCAAAAACACCCTCTGGATTTCAAGCCCTCTTCAAAAGGATACGATTGAATTGGCTGCCCAATCTTCCACGGAGATCAAAGCCAGCAGTGAAATTGGTGTTTCCACTCAAAAAATCGAAACTCCACTGCAGCCACCGCAGGAAAAAACGGAGGCTACAACCCTACAAGTGCTCACAGCAGTAGAAAAAGATATAGAAAGATTTTGATCCCCAAGGATAGTAATTAAAGAAGCATGATCGAATGGATTGGGCCTCTGCAAGGGTGACGTCAGGCAGCGCCCGCGCAGAGCGCCTTCAATAAACGATGCACGCCTCAAAATCCCGTCGCCGCTCGGGTTGCAGCGCTCTACACCACACCCAAAATCACACTCGACGCCTCAAACACCGCCACGGCCTCCACGCCCTCGGCCAAGGCCAGCGTCTCGACTGCGGTGCGCGAGAGCATTGCCACCAGCACGGTTTCGCCAGCAGATGCGCCGCCCGCATCCTGCAAACGCAGGCGCACCTCGGACTGCACCGCGCCTTCCCGAATCTCCGTCACCACGCAGGGCAACTGGTTCTCGGCTGACCAGCGCCAGTCACCGGTGCCACGCATCAGCATCAGGGCAGGAGCCTTGATCAGCGCAACGGCCTGCACGCCCGGTGCCAGCCCCAGCACGTGTGTGCTTTCCTGCGTGATGGTGGCGGCAACGGACTGGCCGCCTGGCAAACGCAGTGTCACGACATCGTTGACGGCGCCGGATGCAACGGCCTCGACCGTGCCGAACAACGCGTTGCGTGCGCTGGTGCGCAGCATCAGGCGGCGGAGCAGGTTGGCGTCTTCGCTGGCAGTCTCTGCAGCGGCGTCCAGGCGTTCGACAAAGCGGCGGTGTTCGGCCTCGAGCACGCGAAAGCTCTCGATCAAGCGCTCGGCACGCGGCGTCAGCACGCTGCCGCCGCCGCCCTTACCACCCGTGGTGCGCACCACCAGTGGCTCTCCGGCCAGGTTATTCATGGTGTCGATGGCGTCCCACGCGGCCTTGTAGGAAAGGCCCACGGCCTTCGCGCCTGCTGTAATCGAGCCCGTCTGCCCGATGGCGGACAGCAGCGCGATGCGGCCGTGTCCGCCCCAGTTGTTGTCACCGGCGCGCAGCCAGATGGTGCCATCGAGTTCCAGCATGTCGTCTCGTATTGGAGGGAGATTGCAACATGCGGATGTTAACGCTGATCCGTGTGGCACCCATGCGGGCGGCAAATCACGCAGCGATCAAGCGGGGCGTGCGCACATGCAGCAACACCGAGCGCGACAGCAACAGCCCGCCCAAGAACCCGAACAGCGCGCTGAAGAGCGCCATGAAGCTGTTGGAGTGCATGACTTCCGGATGGATCGCCAGCATCACGTTGTAGGCATAGCGGGCGCTGAACAGGCCCAGGATCACCACCATCGGCACCCAACTGCCCGACACGCGCACGGTGTCCGCCGTGTCCGACACGGCGCCGCTAGGTGGCGACATGTACGTCAGCAGAAACGCCACCAGACCGGCTACCAGCCACATCGTGAGTGCCAGCGCGCTGCCATGGCTTGCCATCGCCACGCCGTAGAGCGAGTACCCGGCCACCACCATCGGCAATACGATCAGTCGACGGCGCGACACGGTACGCGGCTGCATCTGGCGCACGCCAATGGCGATCAGCGCGGCAAACACCACGAACACCCAGCTGGGCGTGTGCGACACGATGGAGGCAAGGGATTGGGGCATGGCGGTCTCCGCATGGGAATTTGGAATGCCGCCAGCTTAGGGTCGGGCTCCCGCACGCGGGAGCGGTTTGCGACGAATGGCAGGAATGCCGCCGCGAGTGGTTAGAGTCGCTAACAAAACTGTCCTGGCTAGGCGTGCCGACGCAGACAGTACAAGTAGTACCGAATGTTCGTCACTGCGGGAGGCGCAACGACGCCAGGGCAGTTTTGTTAGCGGCTCTTAGCCCAGCGCGGCCCGCACGCCGGCGTCCACCACGGAGAGGTGCGCGCGCAGCAGCCGGTCAAAGCCTTCCGCTGTGACGGGCTTGCCGATGTAGTAGCCCTGGATTTCCTGGCAGCCTGCTTTGGCCAGGAATTCCACCTGATCGGCATCCTCCACGCCTTCTGCGGTAACAGTCATCCCCAGTGCGCGCGCCATGGCGACGATGGCCTCAGTCAGCGCCACCGAGTCCGGATCGCCCGGAATACCGGTGATGAAGGAGCGGTCGATCTTGACGTTGCTGATCGGGAAGCGCTGCAGATACGACAGCGACGAATACCCCGTGCCGAAATCGTCGATGGAAATACGGATGCCCTGCGCGGTGAGCGCGTCGAACATCGGGCGCACCTCATCGGCGCCGCCCATCAGCAGGCTTTCGGTAATTTCCACTTCCAACGCCGCGGGCGGCAGGCCGGTGTCAGCCAGCGTCTGCTCGATCATCGGGACCACGTCGCCGGCCTGAAACTGCCGCGCCGACAGGTTGACCGCCATGCGGAAGTCGTAGCCGAGCGCCTCGTGCCAGACCACGGCCTGCTCGCACGCGCGGCGTAATACCCACTCACCAATCGGCACGATCAGCCCGGTCTCTTCTGCCACGGGGATGAATTCAACTGGCGAGATCGCCCCCAGCTTGGCGCTGTTCCAGCGCAGCAACGCCTCGGCGCCGACGATGCGGTGGCTAGCAAGGTCGTACTTGGGCTGATAGACGAGTTGCAGCTCGTTGTTGTCGCGCGCGTCACGCAACGCGTTTTCGAGCATGTAGCGGCGCTGCAGGCGGGCGTTCAGCTCGGCGGTGTAGAACTGCGCGCGGTTGCGGCCGTTCTGCTTGGCGCGGTACATGGCGGCATCCGCCGAGCGCAGCAGATCGGAGCCCGAAATACCATCGTGCGGATACAGCGCCACACCCACCGATACGCCGAGGTAATAGCGCCCGTTGACGGTATCGAACGGCTCGCGCATGGCCTGCAGCAGACGCTCGGCCAGCAAGGCGATGCGCTTGCCTTCCACACGCTGCTCGACCAGGATGACGAACTCGTCGCCACCCAGGCGGGCAATCACGTCACCGGGGCCGATGGAATCGGCCAGGCGCGCGGCAGCGCTTTGCAGCAGCGTATCGCCGCAGGCGTGGCCGGCGGTATCGTTCACGCTCTTGAAGCGATCCAGATCCAGGAAGAACAGCGCCAGCTCGCGGCTTTCATCGCGCGCGCGTTCGATGGCGCCGTCCAGGTGTGCGGTGAAGAAGCTGCGATTGGTCAGCCCCGTCAGCGGATCATGCGCGGCCAGATGGCGCAGGCGCTGCTCGGCGCGTTTGATATCGGTGATGTCGGCAAACGACAGCATCACGCTGCTCGGCACAGCCTCGCCGTGGCGGCGCAGCGGAATGATGTTCTGCCGCACCCATACCAGCTCGCCGGTCTTGAGCAACAGGCCATACACCCGACCAAGAATCGGCTCACCAGTACGCAGCACAAAGCCCGACGGCATCATGCTCCGGTCGATTTCCTTGCCGTCTTCATCCACCACGCGCTGAATGGCTTCCAGCCGGTCGCGCCCCACCAGCTGCCCCGGCCGCAAGCGCAAGATGCGCTCGGCGCTGGCGTTGGCCGCCAGCACCACGCCCTGGGCGGACTGGATCACAACCCCTTCATGCAGGTTCGAAATCGCCAGGCGATAGCGGTCTTCGCTTTCGGCCAGGCCGCGCTCAACGGCGTCTTTTTGGATGGCGACGCCGGCCAGGTGGGTGACGTCGTCCAGGAAGTGCTGCTCCTCGTCCGCTGGCACGCAGCGCTCGCGGTAAAACAGCGCGAGCACGCCCAGCTTGTCACCGCGTGACGATCGGATCGGCAATGCCCATGCCGCGCCAAAGCCGGCCGCCAGTGCCGCGGTGCGCTCATGCTGCCAGCGCGGGTCCCCGGCAATGTCGTCAATGACCACGGTGTCACCCAGGAACATGGCGCAGCCACACACGCCGGTGTCGGGGCCAATCGGGGCGTTTTCAAGCGTGGCGACATAGCTGGCGGGCAGCGTAGGTGCAGCGGCCACACGCAGGCGTGGGTGGTCAGGCCGGCTTTCTGCGTCGAGCAGCAGCACCGCCGACATGGCATTCGGATAGACCTGCTCGACGTACAGGCACAGGTGGCGCAACACCGTTGAGAGCGTCGCATTGGAGGCAAGTTGCGCGAGCACGGCGTTCTCCGAGGCAAGCAAACGGCGCGCGTGCAGCGCCTCGGCACGCGCCTGCGCGGCGTGGCGTTCGAGTGCGTGGTGGGAGCCAGCTTCGCGCAGCACCAGCATGACGGCGGGATGGCCTTCATGCTCACACGCGGCAGCAACCGTTTCGACCAGCACATGGGTGTAATCGGCGCGCACCAGACGGTGTTCGACGGGCTCGGCTGGCTGACTACCGCTCACCATCCGCGCCACACGCGGCAGCGCTTGCGGAACATCGTCCGGGTGGATCAGACCAGCGAGCTGCACACCGACCAGCTGTGCTGGGTCCTGCGCATTCATCAAGCGCGCGGCGGCGGGGTTGGCACGCACCACCCGCCCCTCCACGGTCAGCAGCACAGCGTCGGATGACAGCTTGGCCAGTGCACCGAAGTCCGTGCCGGCAGATTCCACCGCTGCGTCCGTCACCATAGCCGCCGCTACCGCGGGGCGCGACTCGGGTGCGAGCGGCGACGCAGCGTCAACAGAAGAGGCTCCGGCATCGGCCGGATGGAAACGAGTCATCAGGGATACGCTTGCTTGGTCAGCGACGGCAACAGAAAGCGAGACTGCACGCTTCGACCCTATGCACAACGGCGCGATGGCGAAAAACTGAAGAGTGCCCTTAGAGCCGCTAACAAAACTGTCCTGGCTAGGCGTGCCGACGCAGACAGTACTGAAGTACCGAATGTTCGTCACTACGGTCGGCGCAACGACGCCAGGGCGGTTTTGTTATCGGCTCTACGTGCCGCCACGGCGCCACCCCGTTGCGCCGGCAAAGAAAAGCCCGCGCTCAGTTGACGAGGCGCGGGCTGAAATCTCTGGACCGTGTCGATCTGTTCCAGAGAGGAGAACCGACCCACGATGCCCCGGCACAGTGCTGCACCGGTATCGCTTCCACGTTTTGAATCATAGTGTCCGGCATGAAAAAACAAAGGGCGGAAAAGGCAGGGTATTCCATCCCTATTTATTGTCTGCCGCGCCTTCCGTCGCCCGTTTTTGCTGGCACTTTTCTGCTGGCACTTCACTTACCCCTTTGCTGCTGATCCCGCCTGCGTTTACGGCTGCTCTGGTGGCCTTGTCGATAACCTTTGTGATGCCCATTTCTCAGGCCGGCACCTTCGTGCTTCAGCCACCGAGTAAATCGCCCCGGCATATTGGTTGGTCGGCATGCTGGCGTGAATGTTCCGCGCGTAAGCATTATGTTGACGGGGCGTATATATTTTGCGCAGCGCAAATCACGCCGCGTGGCCGAGGAGGCAGATTGCCGCGTCAAGTTTGAGCCGAAGGTGCCGTTACTGTCCGATAAGCGCGCCTGCCCGAAGGTGAACCCTCAGGCGCATTTGGATGCCCATGCCTGGACCGCCATGCCATCTTTGTCTCCCCCCTCCCGTTCGTCGTCCGCGTCGTCTTCCCGGCGTGCCTCGCGTTTGCTGATTGCCGTGGCCGTGCTGGCCGCGCTGACGGCCTTGCCACGCGCGCACGCAGCAACGACTACGGCTGCGCCAAGCGCAGTCACCGCCGCAGCCAGCCGTGACGCGGCGCCCTCCGCACCAGCCAAGGCGGCCAAGGGCCCTGGCCCGACATGCCAAAGCATCATGCGGCGCCTGTCGGGCAGTCTGGCCGGCACGCCCACCAACAGCGACAAGCCCGGTGCCGTGCTGGTCGACGTCGACAAAGCCGGCGTGACCATGGCCTGCAGCCATTCGGATTCGATTGCCATTCCGGTGCCGGGCAGCAGCAATACCGCCCCCACCCCCAACACCAAGACGCGATGATGCCCACTACGCGCCGCACGATTGCCAGCCTGCTTGCCGGTGTGCTCATCAGCGCAGCCATGTCGGCCAGCGGCGCCGAACGCTGGGTCGCGCTGCCGGATCAACCCGACAGCTACGCCGCACTCGATGCCGGCAGCGTGCAGCGCATGCCCAGCGGCCCGATCAGTGCCTGGGTGCGCGTGGAGGCGTCCAACCGCGCGGGCAAGCGTTCATTGCAACGGATGTTCGGTGCCTTCCGTGGCGACATGGCGGACTTTCTCTACACCATCGATTGCCGTACGCGGCAATTTTCCGTCTCGCGCTCCAAGCTGTACCAGGGTGCGCTGACCGTCGCCGAAAAACAGTTTGGCAACGATGCCGCCTGGCAACAGGTGGAAGGCGTGGGCCTGGCCGGCGCGGTGGCTCGCCAGCTTTGTACGGGCTGACGGGGCAACGTCCGCACACGTCGCGTGGCTGCCGTTGGTAACATCACCGGATGCGCCCCGCTCCCAACCCTTCGTCGCCTGATCCGCGTGTGATCGCAGACGCCAGCGTCTTCGGCACGCTCGCGCGCGGGTCACGGGCATCGCTGGAGCGTGTCGCCAATCTGGGCGATGGTGTGACCGCCGCCATCTGGCGCAATGAGCACGACGAGGCGCGCTACACCCAACCCGGCCACCACACGCTATCGGTCTATCTGCAAGGCGGCTACACCACGCATCGGCAAGATCTACCGCACCTATTCGGTGCCCCAGGGCGCGTCTGTATGCTGCCGGCGGAGCATCAGTCTACGTGGGTGATCGAACAGCCGATGCGCTTCGTTCATCTGTATTTCGCGCCCGATGCGCTGGCGGGGCACGCAGTGCGCCTGCTCGATGCCGAGCCACGCCTGTTCACGCTGCACGACCGCACCTTCATCGAAGATACGCACCTCGCCCAGGCCTGCGCGCGCATCGCCCAGCTCGATTGGGTAGACCTGGACGACCGCATGCGCGCCAACGCACTGGCCAATGACACGCTGTCGTATCTCGTGCAGACGCAGGGCCGCACACGCGCCCTGCCCGTACGCGGCGGACTGGCGCCGCACGTGTGCCGACGTGTTGCTGCGCGCATCGATGCGGCGTTGCATCTGCCGCTCTCCCTCGGAGACTTGGCTGCGGAAGCGAACCTGTCGGAGTTTCACTTTGCGCGGATGTTTCGCGCGTCATTCGGCGTGGCGCCGCACGAATGGGTCATGCAGCAGCGGCTCGCTCGCGCGCAAGATCTACTGCGCAACACCACTCTGCCGCTGGCGACCGTTGCCGAGCGCTGCGGCTTTGCCAGCGCCAGCCATTTCAGCCGGCGCTTCGCACTGCAACTCGGTGCATCGCCGTCGTGCTACCGCCGGGCATGGCGAGGCGCCTGAGCCAGATGCATGTCGGCTGCATGCTGCAGCAAGGAAACGAACGATCGTATTCAGCATCGGCTGAAAAGCCGCGTACGCCCTAGCGTTTTCCACGATGGAAGCGCTCTGTGCGGCGCAGTAATTTGGAGACGGGTCCCCCATGGAGAGCACCATGTTCACCCATATCCTGCTGCCGACCGACGGCTCCGAGCAGTGCCGTAAGTCCATTGAAGGCGCGCTCAAACTTGCGCGTGCCACGGGCTGCAAACTCACCGCGTACAACTGCATCGAAGAGTTTCCCAACATGGCCTATTCGGCCGGCGTGGGCGAGTGTCCGCACGCGCATTACATGGAGCAGGTGCAGGGGCACGCCAAGCAGTGCATCGAGCGCATCGCCCAACGCGCGCAGGAAGAAGGCATCCAGTTCGATAGCGATGTGACGCAGTTTCCCGAGCCCTATCTGGGCATTCTGGATGCAGCCAAGCGGCACGCGTGCGACGTCATCTTCATGGCATCGCACGGACACCGCAGCCTGATGGGCCGGTTATTGATCGGGAATGAAACGCGCAAGGTGCTGACCTACGCGAGCATTCCGGTGGTGGTGTACCGGTAGCGGCGCAACCGGTTACATCGGCACCGGTTCAGGTGCACCTTCGCCGCGCTCCAGCTCCGCCACGCGCGCGGCTTCACGCTCACTCACTTGTCTGCGCTGTTCTGGCGTGAGTATCTGCAGAATTTTCGCGCTGGCCTGCGTGCGCAATTGCGCCTCACGGGCGACGGCACGGCCGAGGGTTTCGGTCAGAGCGCGGGCGCGCGCCTCGTCATACTGGCCCGACACCACCATCTTGTGCAGATCGCGATGCGCATGCTCGATGGCCTTGCGCTGTTCGCGCGCCTCGGGCATCTGCGCGTATTCAATGGCGAAGATCTTGTCGCGCTGCTCTTCAGTCAGGTTCAACCCATGCAGGAAGGGGGCACCGCCATGACGCGGGCCCGGGGCACCTATGCCGGGACCGTGGCCACGGCCCATCATGCCCGGCGCCATCATTCCGGGATGCGGCAGCGGCGCCAGTGGAGCGGCATCCGGTGCGGCCGTCTGGGCAAGCGCGGCGCAGGAAAGCAACAGCCCGGCGGCAATGGCAGCCAGGCGGCGAGGTGTAGCAACGATCATGGTTGGGCTCCTGTGAAAACGTCGGCCGGACATGCCAGCCATGCAATCACTGTAGCCAGCGAAGGCGCACCAAAGGTGGGCAAACCGTGGAGTTTTCCTGAACTCTGCCAGGGCAACCGCGCCCGTGGTTGATGTCGGGCGTCAGGCGTCGAGCCGGTAACCCACGCCGTAGACGGAATGGATCATGTCGGTGCCCGTGCTGATCTGCTCCATCTTGCGGCGCAGATTCTTGACGTGGGTATCGACGGTGCGGTCGGTGACAACACGGTGGTCGTCGTAGATCTGCTCCAGCAGCGTCGCACGCGACAGAATGCGGCCCGGCGCCGCGGCCAGCGCGGCCAGCAGGCGAAACTCCACCGGCGTGAGGTCAATGCGCTGGCCGCGCAGCGTGGCGGAATAGGCTGCGCCGTCGATCACCAGCGCACTCTCCTGCGCGCCACCGGCACGCTGTGCGCGGCGCAGGATGGTCTTGATGCGCGCCACCAGTTCGCGCGGGCTGAACGGCTTGCAGATGTAGTCGTCCGCACCCAACTCCAGGCCGAGCAGGCGGTCGATCTCCTCCACGCGTGCAGTCACCATGACAATGGGCACCTCGCTGAAGGCACGCACCTCGCGGCAGATTTCCAGGCCGTCCTTGCCGGGCAACATCAGGTCGAGCACGACGAGTTCAGGTGTGGCCTCGCGGATGCGCTGCACGGCGTGCGTGCCTTCGGCCAGCCATTCGGTTTCGTAGTGGGCGGCGCGCAGATAGTCGGTCATCAGCGCGGCCAGCTTGGGTTCGTCTTCAACGATGAGAATCATGGTCGGCAAGGGGGTCCAGCGGGTCAAACGGGTCAGGCGAATCAAAAACGGGCAGGCTGGGTAGACGAATCGCGATCCACAGCCCGCCCAGTGGTGAAGGTCTGGCTTCAATGCTGCCGCCGTGCGCGGCGATGATGGTCTGGCACAGACTCAGGCCGAGCCCCGCCCCGCCCTGCGCACGACTGCGTGATGCATCCACGCGGAACAGCCGGTCGAAAATGCGCGGCAGCATGGCCTCCGGCACGCCGGGCGCGCTGTCTTGTACGTCGATTTGCTGCCAGCCGCCGTCTGCGTGAACATGCACGCGCAGCGTGCCGCCCGCATCGGTGTAGCGCAGCGTGTTCTCCAGCAGGTTCTGTATGACCTGGCGCAAGCGTTGCGGGTCTCCGCGCACCTGCCCGGCGTCCGACGAACCGCTCGGCAAATCCAGTTGCAGGGCGATGCCCTTTTCCATCAGGCGCGGCGTGAAGCTCTGCACAGCGCTGCACACGGTGTCGGCCAGGTCCAGCGGCTCCATGTGGAAGGCCAGCGCGCCCACGTCGGCCAGCGACAGCTCATACAAATCGTCGATGAGCTTGCTGAGCGTCGACACCTCGGCCTGCAACGAGGCCAGCGAGGTGGCCGTCAACGGGCGCACACCGTCTTCCAGCGCTTCCAGCTCGCCCCGCAGCACGGCCAGCGGCGTACGCAGCTCGTGCGAGATATCGGCGGTGAGCTGGCGGCGCATCTTCTGGTTGGCCTCCAGCGAGGCGGCGAGGTGGTTGAAGTCGGCCGCCAGCTCGCCCAGCTCATCGCGCGAATGCACGTCGACACGCGTGGCGTAATCGCCAGCGGCCATGCGGCGCGCGGCATCCGTCATGCGGCGCATGGGCGCCAGCAACCCGCGCGCAAGCAGCACGGCCACCAGCGCGGCCAGCAGCACGGACAGCCCGGCGATGATCCATGTCGCGCGCAACTGCTGCGCCTGGAATGCCTGGTCCGCCCCCTCTGGCACGCGCATGCGCGGCGGCATGGCGAGCCAGCCGATGGTCTCGCCGTTGTGGTGTAGCGCGTGCCACTGCGCGTTCGGCCCCAGCGGTGGCCCGTCGCCGATGATGGCGTTGCGCTGGGCGTCGAGCAGCCAGATGGGCGAATGCGGCATCGGCGGCCCATCGCCCGGGGGATGCGGCGGCAGGCTGCCAGCGAGCGGCGGGCCTGGAGGTTGACTGGAGGGCGGGCTGGGCGGCCCAGGCGGCATCTCGCGCCGCAGACCGGGTGGCAGCGGCTCGAAGTGGCTGCCGGGGCCGGGCCCGTCAAAGCGGTCGCCCCCCATGCCGTTGGCCCGCGCGCGTGCGCCCTCGCGGCGCAGCAGGCGGAACCACGCCGCCGGGTCATTGCGCAGGAAATCCCAATTGCCGTGCTGGGCGTAAGCGGCCTCCACGCCCTGGGCCAAGGCGGCCAAGCGCTCGGCCTCGCGCGCGTTCACGTAATCGAGGAAGTTGGTGTCGAAACGCCAGCGCACCGCTGCACCCATGGCCAGCGCCACGACAATGCTCAGCGTAAACAGCGCAACGAACAGCTTGGAGGTAATGCCGAAAGACGGGCGCATGAATGGATGGAAACGGCCTGTCGCCCGCGCCTGCGCGGACGCTCCACGCACGGCCGGAACCGGACTGCATCATCTTACCGGGCGGCCCCCGGCGGGATGCTCGAGCATAACAACCCCGCCCCGCCAGAAAATGAGCGAAATGCGAAGAACGCATTCCACGGCGTGGCGATATGGCGTAACGCGCACGTGCCTCGGCGTTGGTAAAGCGCGTTATGCTGCGTGCCTCGGCCCCGCCCATGCGCCCATCCCGGAGATACGCCTTGCCCAGCAAGCCGGCCCGCCCCGCGTTCTCAATGCTCCGCTGCACCATGCGCGGCGTGGAGGCCGTCGCCGCGGACAGCCGGCACACGTTTCCGCGCCACACGCACGAGCAGTTCGGCATTGGCATTGTCGATCGGGGCGCGCAAAAATCGCTGAGCGGACGCGGCATGGTGGAGGCCGGCGCCGGCAACGTCATCACGGTCAACCCCGGCGAGGTGCACGACGGCACGCCCATCGGCGATGCTGGCCGCGCTTGGCGCATGCTGTATTTCGATCCGGAGGTCGTCATCGAGCTGGCGCATGACGTGCACAGCCACCGCCAGGCCGAATTCGACCGCCCCGTCGCGCAAGACACCAACCTGGCGCGGCGTGTACGGCTGCTCTTTACGCAGATGACCGCGTCGCCTGTCTCCCCCACCCAGCATGACGCGCTGCTGCGCGAGCAGCTGCTGCTCTCTGTGCTCGCTGACGTGCTGCACGCCACCGCACGCCGCACCGACGAGGCGCCCGACGCGATCCGCCAGGCCCGCGCACGCATTGACGATGATCCGGCCGCGGCGGTCTCCCTACTCGATCTGGCACGCGACACCGGCCTGAGCCGATTCCAGGTGCTGCGCGGTTTTGCGCGCGTGACGGGTCTCACGCCGCATGCCTATCAGCTGCAGCGCCGCGTTGCCTTGGCGCGCAGGCTGATCGCCCAGGGTCTGCCGCTGGCGGAAGCGGCCGCCGCCTGCGGTTTTGCCGACCAGAGCCATATGACACGGCAATTCGTGCGCAAGTACGGCGTGTCACCCGGCATGGTGGCGGCGACGCGGTAGCGCCTGGGTTTTCCGTTCCATTCCGCTTCACTCCGCTGCAATTTCGTTCAAGACGCACACGTTGCGGGCGGCCATTCTGCGGGCTTTCTCACACGCGGGAGAGACCCCTCAATGTCCAAACGATTGGAAGGCTGCCTTTACCTGGCGCTGGCGATGATTCTGGTGGGCAGCACCGTCACGGCCAGCAAGATCATCGCGGCGGGTCTGCCGCCCTTCTCAGCCACGGCGTTGCGCTTTGCGATGGCGCTGCCGTTGTTCCTCATCGCCATGCGATTCACGCGCACGCGCTGGCCGGTGCTGACGCGCGGTGACTGGGTGCTGTTGTTCTTGCAAGCCGCGGCCGGCAGCGTCGGCTATACGACGTTGCTGATCTCGGGGTTGCGGCATACCTCGGCGGCCGATGCGGGCGTGATCATCGGCACGCTGCCGGTGGTATCGGCGCTGATTGCCATCGTGCTGCTGGGGGAGCGCCCCCAGCGGGCGGTGCTGGGCGCGATTGCACTGGCCACTGCGGGTGTGTTGGCCATTGCGTTTCAACCGGGCGGTGATGCCTCCCACCCGCTGCTCGGCAATCTGCTGGTGATCGGCGCGGTGGTATGCGAGGGTGTGTTCATTCTGCTTAACAAGCGGCTGCGCACACCCGTGCCTCCGCTGGCGCTGTCGACGCTGATGAGTGCCTTCGGCCTGGCAACGGCCCTATTGCCTGCGATGTGGGAGGCGCCGTGGCAATTGCAGGCCTCAGTGCAGATCACACACGCTGTGGCAGCGGTGGCCTATTACGCCATCGTGCCAACCGTGGGGGGGTTCGTGCTGTGGTATGCCGGCGCGGCGCGTGTGAGCGGGGCGGAAGCCTCGCTTTTCACCGCGCTGGCGCCGGTGGCGGCCATTGCGTTTGCCGCCTCGCTGCTGGGGGAGGCCGTCAGCGCCCGCCAGGTGGCGGGCATCGCATCGGTGTTGGCGGCTGTGCTAAGCCTGGGGCTTGCACGCGCGCCCTCGCCTGCATCATCGGCGCGTTAGGCTTCGGCGTCAGGCGCCGTCACCTCTTCCATGCGCTCGATGCGCACACGCACGATGCGGCGGCTGCCGGCTTCCAGGATGACGAAGCGCAGGTCATGGCGCACCAGGGTATCGCCCACCTCGGGCAGGCGATCCCACTGGTTGAAGAGATAGCCACCCAGGCTGGTGGCGCCGCCACCTTCGTCGAGCAGCCAGTCGACGTGGAGCACGTCTTCCAACTGGCGCAGGTCGGCTTCGCCGGCGACTTCCCAGCAGCCCTCGGTCACCTCCACCACGCCGGGGCGTTCGTCTTCATCGGGGAATTCACCGGCAATGGCTTCGAGCACGTCGATGGGGGTGACGACGCCCTGCACCACGTCCAGGGAATCCGTCACCACCATCATGCGGCCGCGTGCGCGCTTGAGCTTGTCCATCAGGCGCAAAATGCCGATGTTGTCCGACACCTTGAGCGCCGGCTTCACGCTACGCTCCACGTCGATGGCGCCGCGCGTGTCGAGGTCGCCCATCAGGTCTTTGGCGCGCGCCACGCCCACGAGGTCGTCCAACCCACCACGGCACACCGGAAACTGATTATGCGGCACGGCCAGCAACAGCTTGCGCGTGATCGACGCATCAGCATCCAGATCCACCCACGAGATATCGTGGCGCGGCGTCATGATCGAGCGCACGGAGCGTTCGGCCAAGTCCAGCACGCCGCTGACCATGCTGCGCTCCTCCGGGCGGAACACGGTTTCGGGTGCGGGCTGGTCGGCGTGCGGGGCGGCTTCATGCGACTCGGTGTCGGCCGGGGCGCCACGGCGGTCGCCCAGCAGGCTCAGCACGGCATCGGCGGTGCGCTCGCGCAGCGGACGGCGGCGCTCGTAGCGCACGGTATTGCGCTGGGCCACCTGGTTGAAGAACTCGATCAGGATCGAGAAGCCAATGGCGGCGTACAGATAGCCCTTCGGAATATGAAAGCCGAGGCCCTCAGCCACCAAGCTGAAGCCGATCATCAGCAGGAAGCTCAGGCACAGCACCACCACCGTACGGTGAGCGTTGACGAAGTTCGTCAGCGGCCGCGAGGCAAACAGCATGGCGCCCATGGCAATCACCACGGCCGCCATCATCACCGGCAAGTCGTTGACCATGCCCACGGCCGTGATGACGGAGTCGATGGAAAACACCGCATCCAGAATCACCACCTGCGCGATCACGTTCCAGAACTTGCCGTGACCGGTGCCATGGCTTTCGTCCTGCGGTTCGCCATCCAGGCGCTCGTGCAGTTCGGACGTGGCCTTGAACAAGAGGAAGAACCCACCCAGCAGCAGGATGATCGAGCGGCCCGACAACTCCACCGGCCCCAGCGTGAGCAGTGGCTTGGTGAGCCCGATCAGCCACGACATGGCAGCCAGCAGCACCATGCGCATAACCAGCGCCAGCCCCAGGCCAATCATGCGGGCACGATCGCGCTGCGCAGGCGGCAGCTTGTTGACCAGGATGGCGATAAAAACGAGGTTGTCGATGCCGAGAACGATCTCGAGCACCACCAGGGTGAACAGGCCAATCCAAATGGACGGGTCAGCAAGCCAAGTCATAGAGGGCAATGGAAGACAGCAGAAACGCAATCCGCCGATGATAACCGCAGCGCACGCACGGCCCCGCGCCGGCGCGTGCGAAGCGTTGCAACAAACGGGCCGGCAAGCTTAGCGCTGGGCAATGCGCGGGGGGCGATAACCGTCGGTCAGCGTCTTGAGGAAGGCAACGATGTCGCGCACGTCAGCCTCGGACAGCACAGGCTTGTCGCCAGGCTTGCCGCCAAACGGCGGCTCCATGTTGACGTTGGCGCGGTATTGCGGCGGCAGGTCGTCAAACTTATCGACCGTGCCGTCAGCCTTGCGCGGATACCACTTCTGCGGCTGCGTGTCGCGCTGGGCGTAGAAGCGCACGGCGTCTTCGAGCGAATGGATGGCGCCGTTGTGGAAGAAGGTCTTGCGCAGCGCCACGTTGCGCAGCGACGGCGTACGGAAGCGGCCGCAATACTCGGTGCGATCTTTCAGGTCGGTCCGGTCGGGGCCGCACAGGCCCAGATCAAAGAACGCCGGATCCGCATTGGCCGCCAGCGTGCGATTGCGCGGCACGCCCACGGCAATGTGGCCGAAATCGGTAAAGGCTGGGAAGGCGCCGTCCTGCTTGATGGCGCTGACGTGGCACGAAGCGCAGTTGCCCTTCGCCGGGTTGGTAAAGAGTTGCAGGCCACGCATTTCCTGCGGCGACAGCTTGGCCTGCTTGCGCAGGAACGCATCGTACTTGCTGTCGTACGGATAGAACTCCGACGGCGTCTGCTGAAACACCTCGAGCGCCATGAGGGCAGCACGAAACGCGGTGTCTTCGTTGTCGAGGATGTCGTTGCCGAACACCTGGCGGAAGGTCGGCGCATGACGACCATTGCGTAGCTTGGCAACCACGTTGGCAGGTGTGCCGTTGGCCATCTCGTGCGCAGACAGCAACGGGATGCTCGCCTGGTCATGCGTAGACGATACACGGCCGTCCCACGTGTAGCCGCCTGTCGGACCCTGGTCTTCGGCGTCGTTGCCATCGCTGTCGTAGAAGTGCTCGGAGAAGGCCGGCACGTTCTGCAGATAGCGCAACGACGGCGCGGCACGCACGCCGGTTTTGTTCATCCCCTCGCCGCCCAGTTGCACCGACAAATCGTTCGACGGCCCATAGGCATGCGTGGGGCTGTGGCAGCTTGCGCAGGCCAGCTTGCCCGAGGCGGACAGCGCCGGATCGAAGAACAGCGCCTTGCCCAGTGCCGTCATGGCGGGCACCGAGGGTCGGCGCGTCGCCATCATCGTGTAGAAGGCTTTTTCATAGGCCGCAGGCGCAGGAGCAGCCGGCACCGAGGCTGCCGCCGGTTTGGCTGCCGGTGCCGGGGCGGCCTGTGCAACCGCCGGCTCACCGCGGCCGCATCCACTCAATCCGGCCACCAGCCCAGCCAGCGAAAGCGCCGAGACAGCGATCACGCGAAGAGTGGCAGCAGACAAAGGGCGGCGCATTGGCAGGGGGCAACATGTTGGGAGCCTTGCAACTTAGCACGACGGCCATGACACTTTGATGTCGTCAAACCAATGTCATGTCAGCCCTTGGAGAGCTCCCATGGTGGCAAATGTCTTCAAACGTTCGGTGGTACCCCTGCTCATCCTGATGATGGTCATCACGCTGAACTGGGGCGAAATTGGCCTCCCGCCTACGTTTGCATCATCAACTTGTCACACACAAGGCACAGACTCCGGCTCGCTTTCGTCCCCCACACAACAATTCAGGGAAATCATGAGCCGAGCGTTCCGTCTTTTGCCGCTGACCGCGTTGGTCGCGGCCAGCATGTCTGCCTGCGGTGGCAGCGATTCGAACAGCGCCTCCACCGGTACCTCCGGCGTGGTGACTGGCAGCTACTTCGAACATGCCAAGGTCTGCATCGACACCAATAACAACGGCAAATGCGATTCGGGTGAAGCCAGCACCTATACCGATGCCAATGGCGCCTATACGCTGCCCGGCTCGGGTGCAGTGGTGGTGGAAGTCGGCACGGACGCATTCCGCAATGACCCGGCGACGGGCGCACACACGGCCATCACGCGCCCGCTGGTGTTTCGTGCACCGGCCGGCGCCAACGCCATCGTCAGCGCCATCTCGACGGAACTGGCTGTGCTGATGGACAGCAATGGCGGCGACATCAACGCCGCTAAGGCTGCGCTGGCCGCGCGTCTGGGCGTGACGGTCGACAAGCTGCTGGAAGACCATAACAAGGAAAGCGACGCCAACATCAAGGCCGCGCTGCAGGCCGAAATCGACCAGGCCATCGACCTGATTGCCAATGCAGTCGCCAACGGTGGCGACATCGGCGCGAGCATCCGCGACGGCGTGGGCAAGCGCATGGCGCTGGCCAACAACGTCAAGACGATCGTCGTGATCTACGCGGAAAACCGCGGTTTCGATAACCTGTATGGTCTGTTCCCGGGTGCCAATGGCATTCCGGGCGTGAATCCGACGTCCACCGGCACCGCCGTCGCGCAGAAAGACTTCGACGGCACCGTGCTGCCGACGCTGCCGCCCACCTGGGGCGGCGTGACCGCCAGCGGCCAGAGCGTGACCGTCACGCAGGCGCAATCCACCGGCTGGGCCAACAAACCGTTCCAGATCGACAACCCGGCCGGCATCAACGGCACAGGCACCGTAGTGGGCCAGAACGTCATCACGCGTGACCTCTGGCACCGTTTCTATCAGAACCAGATGCAGATCAACGGCGGCAAAAACGACATGTTCGCCGCCTTTGCCGATGCCGGCGGCTTGACCATGGGCTACTACGACGGCAGCAAGATGTCGATGTGGAACATCGCCAAGCAATACACGCTGGCCGACAACTTCTTCATGGGCGCCTTCGGTGGCTCGTTCTTGAACCACCAGTACCTGATCTGCGCCTGCGCGCCGATCTACCCGAACGCGGCCAGCTCGCCGGCACAGGGCAGCATCGCCCAGGTCGTGACGGGTGCAAACGGCTCGCCGACGCTCACGCCCGCCGCAAGTTCGGTCATGGCCGGCGCCCCCACGTTCGGCAACGGCACGAAGGATGGCAACCTGACGCCGCTGGAGGCCGATGGCAGCGCCTTCGCCGTCAACACGATGCAGCCCCCGTACCAGCCGTCGGGCAATGCCGTGGCTAGCAGTAACGCTGCCTATGCTGACCCGACCAAGGCCACGACCCTGCCGGCGCAATCGAAGCAGGCCAACATCGGCGACCTGCTGACCGCCAAGGGCGTGAACTGGGCCTGGTATGCCGGCGCCTGGAACGCCGCCCTGGCCGACGCGCCCAACACCACGCGCAGCGTGATCTACTCGGGCGCGATCCAGTTCCAGCCGCACCACCAGCCGTTCAACTACTTCAGCCGCTTCGACCCGGCCACCGCCAACGGTGCGTCCGAACGCGCAGCCCACCTGAAGGATTACGACGCCGCCTTCCTGCAAGACGCCGCCGCCGGCAACCTGCCGCCGGTCACGTTCTACAAGCCGCAGGGCAACCTGAACCAGCACCCGGGCTACGCCAACGTGACGGACGGCGATGCCCACATCGCCAACGTGATCGCCCAACTGCAGAAGAGCCCGCAGTGGAAGAACATGGTGGTGGTGGTGACGTACGACGAAAACGGTGGCTTCTACGACCACGCCACGGTGCCGAAGGCGGACCGCTGGGGCCCGGGCACGCGCATCCCGGCGATCATCATCTCGCCGTTCGCCAAGAAGGGCTTTGTGGACCACACCCAGTACGACACGGCTTCGGTGCTGCGCTTGATCACGCACCGCTTTGCCCTGCCGACACTGCCCGGCATCAAGCAGCGTGACGCGGCGCTCATCGCCAACGGCAATCAGCCGATGGGCGATCTGACCAACGCACTGGACTTCGCGCAGTCGCAATAACGCGGTCAGTGCCCACGAAAAAGGCGACCTTCGGGTCGCCTTTTTCCGCCTACTTGCTCTTTTTCTTGCCGGCCGGCTTCTCGCTCTCCAGCGTCTCCAGCCGCATGCCCACTTTGATCGTCACCTGCCAATGGGCGATCTTGCCGTCGACCAGGTGGCCGCGTGTCTCGAGCACCTCAAACCAGTCCAGGTATTTGAGCGTCTCGCCCGCCCGCGCGATGGCATTGCGGATGGCCGCGTCGCTGGAATCCGGAGAAGAGCCGACCAGCTCGATCATCTTGTAGGTGTGGGAACCCATATCGCCTCCTTGTTGGCATGGTTAGAACGTCGGCGACGGCGCCTCTTGCGCCACGTCATTCACCAGAATGGCAGGTACCCCCGCGCTCTGATAGCCCGGATTTGCACGGGGCTGAAAAATCCCGGCGGTTAATTGCGCTTAAAAAGTTGACAAACCTTGTCATTCGGAACGACGCGTGATGTCAAACCCACAACACGGCGATCATCAACATGCCACTTTTCGGGCGGCCACACCGGACGCACGGTAGCAAATCAGGCTGGTACGGAACCTGCTCGACCCGTTCGTCGCCCCCCCAGAGAAAGAGGCCCCATGCGCCATCCCGTCCAACACGCCAGCGCCCAGCGCCCGATTTCCCCGACCTCCCCGGCGACATCCTCCGATACCTCACGCCTGTTGGCCGACACCGTTCCGCTGCAAACGGAGTACTGCGGCCGCAAGATCAACGCCACCTACTCCACCCGCAACGGCATCGTCACCGTCAAGCACCAGGGCAAAACCCTGTCCACCTACTCGCCCGATGGCGACTACAAGGCCGTCGCGCATCGACTGCTCTGCGTGATGCTTTCCATCTGAGCGCCGCACTCAGCTCAGGCTCAGTGCTTGGCTTTGCTGCCCGCAGCGGGCCGGCCGAACTCGGCGCGCAGGCTGTCCTTGGCGCGCTCCAGAATCCGCCGCCGCCCCGCGCTCAGGTTGTGTCCTGCCCGATTGATATAGAACGTCAGCATCGACATGGCCGACTGGAATGCCGTGCCCTTGCGCCGCTTGCTGTGCTCGGCCGAAGCCTTGAGCGAAGCGGCAATCCGCGCCGGGCTGCGTGACTTGAAGATGTCGGGTTCCAGATCCAGCGCATCACTCGTTTCCATCACATGGTGCGACCAGCGGTGCCGCGTGCCATGGCTGGCCTTGGTGCCGGATCTCGACTTGGCGTGCGTTGCTGCCATGATGAAATCTCCTGTAATGATGTCTTGGCTGTTCCGCAAGCCACATACCCGCGCGAGCCGGTGCACAGAGCCGAGTTCCGTTACGATAGCGGGCATCCCGCATCTCACCCTTGACCATCGCCGGTTTCCGGCGCGCATTCACCGTGTCTGGCGACGCTGGCCTTTCCTCTACCTCTTCCGCCCCCGCGCATCCGGCGACAACGCTGTCGCAACTGTCGCAAGCGCCCTTCTCCTACCCTGCATTCCGGCTGTTCTGGTTCGCCAGGCTATCCACCACCTTCGCCTATCAGATGTTTGGTGTGGCGGTCGGCTGGCAGATCTACGACCTCACGCGCAGCGCCTATGTGCTCGGCCTGGTGGGGCTGGTGCAGTTCCTGCCCTCGGTGGTACTGGTCCTGGCCTCGGGGCACATTGCCGACCGCTACGACCGTCGCCACGTGGTGCGCGCCTGTCAGGCCGTCGAGGCGCTGGTGGCGCTGGCACTCTCCGCCGCGGCACTCACAGGCCATGCCAGCGTGCAGGCCATCTTCCTCTGCGTGGTGGTGATCGGTGCAATGCGGGCCTTCGAAACCCCCACACTGCAAGCCCTGCTGCCCTCGTTGGTGCCACCGCAGGTATTGCCGCGCGCCGTGGCGCTGTCGAGTTCGGCATCGCAGACGGGCATCATCCTCGGCCCCGCGGTGGGCGGCTTCTTGTATGTGGCCGGCGCGCCCGTGGTGTATGCCACGGCGGCGGCCCTGTTCCTGTTGGCCCATGTGCTGCTGGCGCTGGTGCGCATGGAACGCGTGGCGCCTGTCAGTACGCCGGTGAGCCTGGAATCGCTGTTTGCGGGCATCGTGTTCATCCGCAGTCGGCCGGTGGTGCTGGGCGCCATCTCGCTCGATCTGTTTGCCGTGCTGCTGGGCGGCGCGACGGCGCTGCTGCCGATCTATGCGCGCGACATCCTGGGCACGGGGGCGTGGGGCTTGGGGCTGCTGCGCTCTGCCCCGGCGGCCGGGGCGCTAGCCATGGCGCTCTTCCTGGCGCACCGTCCGCTGGATCGGCACGTGGGCCGGGTGATGTTTGCAGCCGTGGCCGTATTTGGCGTGGCGACGCTGGTGTTCGGCCTGTCGCGGTGGCTGCCGCTGTCGATGCTGGCACTGGTGGTGCTCGGTGCATCCGACATGATCAGCGTGGTGATCCGCACCTCGCTGGTGCAGCTCGACACGCCGGACAACATGCGTGGGCGCGTGAGCGCGGTCAATTCGGTGTTCGTGGGCGCGTCCAACCAGTTGGGCGAATTCGAATCGGGGATGGTGGCCGGGCTGCTGGGGCCGGTGGCCTCGGTGGTGGTGGGCGGCCTTGGCACGCTATTGGTGGTGGCCATCTGGATGCGGCTGTTTCCCGATCTGACGCGCCGCCATCGCCTGCGCGACGCACATCCCGAACACCCCACGTCAGAGGGGTAAGCTCGCGCCCCCGCGCAGCTACTGGCCTAAGCAAGCGCCGGCCGCCGAAGGCGGCGTCAAATGGGGCCCCGAATGGGTCACCCTCTGGCAAGCATGTCAGCGAAACCCCGATGGCATTGGCATCGGGCAGTTCGTATGCTGATTCACCTTTGGCCGCCTCGCCCCGCCGCTCTCCAGATTGCGCCCGATCGTGAAGTCCATCCCGCCGCCTTCGTCGCGCCCCGCGCATCCGGCACCTGACCCCGGCCCCTTCAGCGGTGCGGGGCTGGATGTCGCACCGGCCATTCGCCCCTCGGCGTGGCTGGTGGCGATTGGCGCTGCTGTCGTCGGCACATTCGCCCGGTTGATGCTGGAATCGGCCGTTGGCATCCGCCTGCCGTTCTACCTTGCGTTTCCGGTCGTGACGATTGCCGCGTGGTACGGTGGCTTCTGGCCGGGCATCGTCGCCATCGTTTGCTACGCGGCGCTGTTTGGCGGCTTGGCCGCCGCGCAGACATCGTCTGCCATGCCACCGCTCACGCCCGTGCAGATGACCGTGTTTGCCGTGGGCGCCCTGCTGATCTGCGTGTTGTGCGAGCAATTGCGGCGCGCCCGCGCCGGGGCAGAACGCCGTGCGCTGGCGGAGACGCAGCAGCGCCTGTCGCAGCAGCGGCTGCTGGCAGCGCTGCAGGCCTCGCCCATCTCACTCTACGACGTGGACAACACGATGCACTTCACGTGGGTGCACAACCCCGTGTTCGGCATGGAGCCGGAAGACCTGATGGGCCGCACCGTGCGCGAAGTGTTCGGCCGCCGCGCGGCATCGCAATTGACCGATGCGGGCCAGCGCGTCATTGCCACCGGAACGCCCACGCGGGTGGAGTTTGCTTTCCGTCGCCGGCACACGCAGCGCGTGGTCTACGACGTGGTGGTCATGCCCTTACGGGACGACACCGGCGAGATCATCGGCCTCACCAATGCCGCCATCGACATCAGCGAACGCCGGCAGGCCGAAGCGCACCGCGCACTGCTGCTCGAAGCCGAACAGCGCGCACGGGAAGAAGCTGAGCGCGCCAGTCGCCTGAAAGACGACTTCCTCGCCACCGTCAGCCACGAGTTGCGCACGCCGCTCAATGCGGTGCTGGGCTGGGCGCAGCTGCTGAACATGCGCCCGTATGAAGAGACCATGTTCAAGCGCGGCATTGAAGCCATCGAACGCAGTGCCCGCACACAGGTGCACCTGATCGACGATCTGCTCGACATGTCGGCCATTCTGTCGGGCAAGGTGCCGCTGGAAATCGCCCCGGTCGACCTCGCCGACGTGCTGGAACGCGCGCGCGAAACCATCGAGCCGATGGCACGCCAGAAGCAGATCACCATCGACACCGAATTCCTGCCCGTGCCCATGCTGCAAGGGGATGCCGGGCGCCTGAAGCAGGTGTTCTGGAACCTGCTGGCCAACGCCGTCAAGTTCACGCCCGATGGCGGGCATATCCGGCTGTCGATACACCCGGCGCCCGAGGGTGTGGTGGCCACGGTGCGCGATACCGGCATCGGCATTGAACCAGCCTTCCTGCCGCACATCTTCGACCGGTTCCAGCAGGCAGACTTGTCCAGCACGCGGCGCCACGGCGGTCTGGGCCTGGGATTGGCGATTGCCAAGCAACTGGTGGAGCTGCATCGCGGGCGCATTACAGCGGCCAGCAGCGGCGCCAATCTGGGCACCACCATGGCGGTGTCGCTGCCGCTGCACGCCGCGCAGGCCGATGAGCAAGCCGGCCAGATGCCAGGGCTGGTCACGGGCACGGGCATGCCCGCGCTGGACGGCATCCGCGTGCTGGCAGTGGACGACAACCCCGAGTCGCTCGGCGTGATTGCGCTGATGCTGGAGCGCTATGGCGCCGAGGTGGTCACCGTGTCCGGCGGCGCGGCGGCGCTCGATGCGCTGTCGGAAACCGGCCACGCATTCGACGCGCTGGTCTGCGACCTGGCCATGCCCGGCATGGACGGCATGCAACTCGTGCGTGCCGTGCGTGCGCGTGGCATGGCCGACTTGCCCGCCATTGCCGTCACCGCATTTGCCGACCCGATCCGCCTGAAGGCCGCGAAGGAAGCCGGCTACCAATCCGTCATCACCAAACCGATCTTCCCCGGCGAGCTGGGCCACGTGCTGGCTGCCAATGTGCATCGCAAGACGGGGCCCGAGACGTTGGCGTGACCGGCCACGCAACCATGCCTTGACGGAATAGTTGGCCCAACAAAAGTCATTGGCGCGGGTGCTGATACCTCCGCATACTCATCAACCTGTGCCGATCGGTGGGCATCTCTCCCCTAGCAGTCCGCAGCACCCGGCTCTGCCGATCGGCCAGCTTGCCCTTCCCATCAGTCGCGCTCGCGGCCGTCTGCTGTATCCATAAGAACGCTCGAATCCTGTGGCCCCCTAGGGTCGTACCGGCATTCTGGGCTCAGAGAGGAGACTGCATCGCCATGCCCATCCGTTCGCTTCCTGTGCTGCTGTCTGCCGTTGCGCTCGGCGTTTCCGCGCAGGCCTTTGCCAAAGACGCGCCACACGCTCAAGCCGCGGCCACGCAGACCATCGCCGTCCCCGGCCTCTCCAAGCCCGCCGACATCCTGATCGACCGCTGGGGCGTGCCCCACATCTACGCCAAGAGCGAAGACGACGGCTTCTTCGCACAAGGCTTCAACGCCGCACGCGACCGCCTGTTCCAGATCGACCTCTGGCGCCGCCGCGGCCTGGGGCAACTCTCGGAAGTGTTCGGCCCCGCCTATGTGGAACAGGATCGCGCCACGCGGCTGTTTCTCTATCGCGGCGACATGCAGGTCGAATGGAAGCACTACAGCCCCGATGCGCAGCGCATTGCCACGCGCTTCGTCGCCGGCATCAACGCGTACGTCGATTGGCTGGCCAAACATCCGGAACAGATGCCGTTCGAGTTCCGCAAGCTGAACTACACGCCCGCTCGCTGGGCGCCGGAAGATGTCGTACGCATCCGCAGCCATGGCCTGACGCGCAATCTGCAGTCAGAAGTGGCGCGCGCCAACGTGGCCTGCAAGGCCAGCCTGGCCGACGACACCATCCGCTTCGGCCTGCAGCCCGCCTGGCAAACCCAGTTGCCCGAAGGCCTGGACCCCTGCCTGCCGAAGGACTTGCTCAAGGTCTTCACGCTCGCCACGCAAGGGGTGCGCGTCACGCCCGAATCGCTCAAAGGCGTCGACATCGACAGCACACGCGTGGCCGCTGCCACCAACCTCGAAGAGACCATGGAGGGCAGCAACAACTGGGTAATCGCCCCGGGCAAATCCACCACCGGCCGTGCCGTGATGGCCAATGACCCGCACCGCGCATACTCCGCGCCGAGCCTGCGCTACATCGCGCACGTCAGCACGCCCACGCTGGACATCATCGGCGCGGGCGAGCCGTCGCTGCCGGCGGTATCGATCGGGCATAACGGCCACGTCGCCTTCGGCCTGACCATCTTCAACATCGACCAGGAAGACCTCTACGTCTACGAGCTGAACCCGGCCAACAACGGTGAGTACCGCTACAAGGACGGCTGGGAACCCTTCACCGTGCTGCATGAAACCGTGAAGGTGCGTGGTGGAGAAACTCACCCCGTCGACCTGACCTTCACGCGCCACGGCCCCGTCATCTACATCGATGCGGAGAAGCATCGCGCCTATGCCGTGCGCTCGGCGTGGCTGTCGCCTGGCATGTCACCGTATTTCGGCTCGGTCGGCTACATGCGCGCGCGCACGTTCGCGCAGTTCAAGCAATCCATGATGAACTGGGGCGCACCTACCGAAAACCAGGTCTACGCCGATACCCAGGGCAACATCGGCTGGGTGCCGGGTGGCCTCGCTCCCATCCGCCCTAACTGGGATGGCCTGCTGCCCGTGCCCGGCGATGGCCGCTACGAATGGGCCGGCTTCTGGCGCGGCGACCAACTGCCCAGCACCTACAACCCGAAGTCGGGCTACTTCACCTCGTCCAACGAGATGAACCTGCCGGCCGACTACCCCTACCGCGAGCGCAAGCTTGGCTTCGAATGGACCAACGGCTCGCGCCACGCGCGCATTGACGAGGTGCTGGCCAAGCTCGACAAGGTGTCGATCGAAGATTCCATGCGTTTGCAGAACGACATGGTGTCGGTTCCGGCGCGCCGGCTGATGGCGTTGCTGGCCCCGCTGTCCTCCAACGATGCCGACACGCAAGCCGCGCTCAACCTCTTCAAGGGCTGGAACGCAACCATGCTGGCGGATTCGCCGCAGGCTGCGCTGCACGAGGTGTGGTTCACGCACCACCTGGGCCGTGCGTTCAAGCACGCCGTGCTCCCCAAGGTCAGCGCCGATGCGGTGGGCACGCCGGATACCGCCGTCATGCTCGATACGCTCGAACACCCACAAGGCAACGAACGCAAATTCGGCGAAGACCCGCAACAAGCCGCCGCCAAGCGCGACGCCGTACTGCTCGACAGCCTGAAGTACGCGTGGAACGACATGGTCAGGCGCCAGGGCCCGAACCCGCAGTCCTGGAACTGGGGCCAACTGCATCACAACCTCAATGCCCACCCGTTCGCCGCCATCGTCGACGATGCAACGCGTGCCAAGCTCAACGTCGGCCCCACGCCCGAAGGCGGCAGTGCCTACACGCCTAACCAATCGACGTACCGCGTGACCGACTTCCAGCAGACCAATGGCCCATCGTTCCGCACGGTCGTTGACGTCGGCAACTGGGACAACTCCCGCGCCGTCAACCTGCCCGGCCAATCCGGCAATCCTGACAGCCCGCACTATCGGGATCTGGCCCCGCTGTGGCTCAAGGGCGAGTACTTTCCGCTGCTGTATTCGCGCAAAGCGGTGGAGGCGGCCACGGAGTCTCGTGTGCATCTGGTGCCGGCCAAATAACGCGCAAACACGCACCAAAGAATAACGCCACCGCAATACAACGCGGTGGCGTTTTTTCGTCGCCGATCAAAGTACCGCCAGGCACCAGGACATGGTCAGCCCCGGCAGGGGATGAAACAAGGGATAGACCACCAACATCGATCTAAGCAGCTTGCGTGGAAGCCAACGCCGCCCGAACAACCTCCGCCCGAGGAATCGGCGCAACCGCGCTATACCCCGTCGTCGAAATCGCAGCCGCCACATTGGCATACCGAGCCGCCTCAACCGGTGAATCCCCTGCGACGATGCGCGCCACGAACGACCCACCAAAGCAATCCCCCGCCCCAGTCGCATCAATCGCATTGACCGTATGACGCGGCACCAGCGTCCGCGACTCCGGCGTCGCCACATAGCACCCTTCCGCGCCCATCTTCAGCGCCACCAGCTTCACGCCCCAGCCGAGCAGCGTATCGACGATGCCGTCACGATCATGGCAATCCAGCAGCACCGTCACGTCATCCCAACTCGGCAGACACAGATCACACGTGCGCATCGCCTCTTGCATGACGGCGCGAGCCCGCGCCAGCGGCCACAACCGCAAACGCAGGTTGGTATCAAACGACACCAGCACACCCGCCGCCCGCGCATGCGCCATCGCGGCCAAACCCGCATCGCAAGCGCTATCGCTGATCGCCAGGCTGATGCCAGACAGGTGGAACGCCTTGGCCGCCGCAATCGCCTGCAGTGGCAGTTGCGCGGTCTGGAAACGGCTTGCGGCCGAACCCGCCCGCAGGTAATCGAAATGATGACCACGCGCATCGTGCGAGACGAAGTACAGACCCGTGGGCGCGTGCGCGTCAGTCTGCACGTAGGTGTGATCGACGCCTTCTTCCTGCCACAGCGCACGCAGTGCCTGGCCAAAGCGGTCCGCACCGAGCGCGCTGATGTAGCCAGCGCGCGCGCCCTGCCGTGCCGCGGCAATGCAGAAGTTGGAGGTATCGCCGCCAAAGCCGAAATTCCACGACGTGCTGCCGGGGTCCGCCTGGTTGAACTCGATCAGCGCTTCGCCATAAGCGAGGATGTCTGCCATGGGTGCCCCGCTCAGAAGTACGTCTGGACGACGTCGACGACGTTGTAGGCGTCGTCCACGACCGATATCTGGCGCCACTTGTCGAACGTCAAGCACGGGTGCGAGATGTCGAAGGCAATCATGTCACCGACCTTGATGTCGTCGCCGGGGGCGATCTTCAAATAGGCATGCTGATCCATCATGCCGGTCACTTCCCAGTGCGCGGGCGTGGCCGACGGCGTTTTCTCACCTGGGCGGAAGTGCAACACCGGCAGCGGCAGGCCAGCGTCAAATGCAGCGTCACGCTTGCCCAGCGCAATGATGGCGCGCTCCGCTTCGGGCACCGATTGCACGTAGGCCCACAGTTGCAGAGCAGGCAGCAGGCTCGAGCGCATCTTGTGCGCGATCGGGTTGTTGGCATCGATGCGGGCCTGCGCGGCCTTGTAGATACCGACGTCGTGCGTCAGGTAGCAGCCGGGGCGCAGCACAACGTCCAGCGGCTGGCCGATATTGGCCTTGGCGAACTCTTCTGCCACCACGTCGTACCAGGCTGAGCCAGCGCCGGTCAGCACGGCCGGCGTGCGTTGCAGGCGGCCGGCCTTGGCCAGATCGCCGATAGTCTTCACGGCGCGCTGCAGGAAAGCGCGAATATCAGCCTCTTCCTTGATCACGCCTTCATAGACTTCCACCCCCGCCAGCTTGACGGCGCCATTGGCACGCGTGAGCGCGTCGAGCACCGATTGCAATTGCGCGTCGTCACGCACACCGGTGCGGCCGCCCTGCACGCCGAGTTCAATCAGCACCTGGATCGGATGGCCTGCCCCGCCAAAAAAGGCCGCGAGTTGATCGACTTGATCCGCCGCATCCACCAGACAGAAGAACTCGAACGACGGATCGGCCAGCAAGTCGGCCAGGATGGCCATGTTGCGCTTACCGACCAACTGGTTGGCCATCAGCACGCGGCGCACACCATGGGCATAAGCCACGCGCGTCTGATGCGCGGTTGCCAGCGTGATGCCCCAGGCACCACCGGCCAATTGGCGCTGAAACAGGCGCGGCGCCATCGTCGTCTTGCCATGCGGCGCAAGCTTGGCGCCGTACTCGTCGACGAAGCGCTGCATCCAGGCCAGGTTGTGCTCAATGCGCGACTGATACAGCACCGCCGCCGGCAGGTTCAGATCCTCGTTCAAGACATTCCAACGCTGGGCAGCAATCTGCTCCGGCGCGCACACGGCATCCAACGCCCCCAAGCCCTTGTCGAGCGGGTGGACAGTGGCGTTGGTATCTCCTTGGTACTTTGTATCATTCATGGGAATCGACTCGCGTTCCTTTGGGGGTAAACATTGGGTTGACACGATGATAGTGGCGAAATTATTCTGCCGGCCAGTCTGTTACAAAGTACCAAAGACCGCCGTTAGCCACCATCCGGACAACTACCGGGGCCAGAATGCGCGAGTTTAATCCCGACCCCATGCGCGAACCGATCGACATCGTTACCCGCCTCTCCCAGCGTGCCGCAGAACTGCGCCCAGCTGAGCGGAAGGTCGCGCAGACGGTGCTGAGCGACATTGCCGAAGCCGCCACCGGCAGCATCCAGACGCTGGCCGAACGCGCCGGCGTGAGTGAGGCCAGCGTCACCCGTTTCGCCAAAGCGATGGGCTGCCGCGACGTGCGCGAACTGAAGCTCAAGCTAGCGCAGGCAGCCGCGGTCGGCCAGCGCTTTCTCGATGGCGGCGCCGATCGCCCGCCCTCCAGCGCCGACGGCATCCTGGCCGACATCAGCAACGTGCTGGAAGCCAATCGCGCGCTGGTGCGGCCCGAGGCCTTCCGCGCCGCCGCCGAAGCACTGGCCGCAGCCCGCATGATCGCCGTGTTCGGCATGGGCGGCGGCTCGACCACCATGGCCGACGAGATGCGCTACCGGCTCGCCCGCCTGGGACGGCCGGTCACCACCTATCATGATTCGATGCTGCAGCGGATGGTCGCGGCCACGCTCAGCCCGGACGACGTAGTGGTCGTGTTCTCGGTCACCGGCCAGGTGCCGGAGGTGATCGACAGCGTGACTATCGCGCGCGAGTACGGCGCCAAGGTGGTCGCCATCACGGCCATCGGCTCGCCGCTGGCAGCGCTGGCCGATGTCTTGCTGCCGATCCAGGCCATGGAAACCGATTTCATCTTCAAGCCGTCGTCGTCGCGCTACGCCATGATGATGATGATCGACCTGCTGGCGACCGAGGTCGCGCTGCAGCAAGCCGACCGCAGCAAGGAACTCTTACGGCGCATCAAGTACGTGCTTGATGCGCATCGCGGCGGCGGGAATCGCCAGCCGCTCGGAGACTGATATGCAGCAGTACGACACCGTCATCCGCCAGGTTCGCATCGTCGATGGCAGCGGCCACGAACCCGAGGCCACGCTGTTCGATGTGGCCATCACCGATGGGCGCATCGCCGCCATCGCCACGTCCGATTCCACCGCCTGGCTGGGCGACGAGGAGATCGCCGGCGAGGGCCGCGTGCTCGCCCCGGGTTTCATCGACGTGCACACGCACGACGACACCAACGTCATCCGCACGCCCGAGATGCTGCCCAAGGTGTCGCAGGGCATCACTACGGTCATCGTCGGCAACTGCGGGATCAGCGCGTCGCCGGCCACGCTCAAGGGCGACCCGCCGGACCCGATGAACTTGCTCGGCCCCGCCAGCGCGTTTGCGTATCCGACCTTCGCGTCGTATGTGGAAGCCGTGGAACGTGCGCAGCCGGCCGTGAACGTGGCCGCGCTCGTCGGCCACACGGCGCTGCGCAACAACCACATGGACCGCCTCGACCGCCCCGCTACCGCCGATGAGGTGGAAGACATGCGCACACAACTGCGCGAGGCGCTCGACCACGGCGCGCTGGGCCTGTCCACGGGCCTGGCCTACGCCAACGCCTTCGCCTCCACCACCGAAGAGGTGATGGGCCTGGCCGAACCGCTGGCCGAAGCCGGCGCCATCTACACCACGCATCTGCGCACCGAATTCGCGGCCATCCTTGATGCGATGGACGAGGCGTATCGCATCGGCAAACACGCACGCGTGCCCATCGTGATCTCGCACCTGAAGTGCGCAGGCGCCGCCAACTGGGGCCGGGCGGGCGAAGTGCTGGAGTCGATCGAAAGCGCTCAGCGCTATCAGCCCGTGGGTTGCGATTGCTATCCGTACACCGCCAGTTCGTCCACGCTGGACTTGAAGCAGGTGACGGACGAATTCGACATCTTCATTACCTGGTCGGAACCCGAGCCGGGCATGGCCGGACAGACGCTCAAGGAGATTGCCGCCGCCTGGGGCACCGACCTGATGGACGCTGCACGCCGCCTGCAACCAGCAGGCGCCGTGTACCACAACATGTCGGCGCAGGATCTGGACCGCATCATCACGCACCCCGCCACGGTGATCGGCTCCGACGGCTTGCCGAATGATCCAAAGCCGCATCCGCGCCTGTGGGGCGCCTTCCCACGCGTGCTGGGCTACTACAGCCGGGAACGCAAGCTGCTGTCGCTGGCGGCGGCCGTGCGCAAGATGACGGGCCAGTCCGCCGAGCGCTTCAGCCTGACCGAGCGCGGTCTGGTACGCGAAGGCTACTGGGCCGACCTCGTGCTGTTCGACCCCGACACGGTGCGCGACGTCGCCACCTTTACCGATCCGCAGCAACCGGCAACCGGCATTGCGGCCGTGTGGGTCAACGGCCACCTTTCGTATCAGAACGGTGCCGTACAGCCGCATCGCGCCGGGCGCTTCCTCAAGCGCGGGCCGCGTGCGCAGGCAACGGCAGCCGCCGAAGTCCACTGAACCTAAGTTGTTTGCAAGTTTGAAAGAAGGAACGTAGCGATGACGATTACCCGAATTGGCGTTGAAGGCGGCACCGGCACCGGTGGCCAGCACCTCCCCTTTGCCCGTGCAGCCGGCGCGGATGGCTGGCTGTTCGTTTCAGGCCAGACGCCCATGGTGAACGGCGAGGTGGTCGGCAACGGCATCGTCGAGCAATCGCACCAGACCATCAAGAACCTGCTCGCCATCTTGGCGGAAGCGGGCTACGGCCCCGAGCACGTCGTGCGCTGCGGCGTGTGGCTGGATGATCCGCGCGACTTCCAGTCGTTCAACAAGGTGTTCAAGGAATACTTTGGCGCCAACCCGCCGGCCCGCGCGTGCGTGGTGTCGAGCATGGTGATCGACTGCAAGGTCGAAGTGGATTGCGTGGCCTACAAGAAGCCGTAGTCCGCATATCAAAAAAGGGGCGCGCCGCACGACGGCGCAGCCACGACAACAAGAGCCGTGAACACACACTGAGGAGAACACCCGATGGTCCCAATGCAAGGCAACTCGCTGTTGCTGACCGCTGCGCTAGCGGTGGTGGCGCTGATCTACCTGATCGCCGTTCAGAAACTGAACCCGTTTGTCACACTGATCGTCGTCTCGCTCGCGCTGGGCGTGGTGGTCGGCATGCCGATGGGCAACATCGTCAAGGCGTTCGAAACCGGCGTGGGCAACACGCTCGGCCACATTGCGCTGGTGGTGGGCTTAGGGACCATGCTCGGCAAGATGATGGCCGAGTCTGGCGGCGCAGAGCGCATCGCCAAGACGCTCATCAACGCCTTTGGCGAGAAGAACGCGCACTGGGCGATGATGGTGGTCGCCTTCATCATCGGCTTGCCAGTGTTCTTTGAAGTTGGTTTCGTGCTGCTGATTCCGATTGCCTTCAATGTCGCCAAGCGCACGGGCACGCCAATCCTGATGGTGGGTCTGCCCATGGTGGCGGGCCTGTCGGTGGTGCACGGTCTGATCCCGCCGCACCCGGCCGCGCTGCTGGCCGTAACGGCCTACCAAGCCGATATCGGCAAGACCATCCTGTACGCGCTGATTGTCGGCCTGCCGACCGCCATCCTGGCCGGTCCGATGTGGGCGATGCTCGTTTCGCGCTACGTCAAGCCGAATGAAGACAACCCGCTCGCCGCGCAATTCGTTGAAGCCGACCAGAAGCGCGAGCTGCCGGGCTTCGGCATCACGCTGTTCACGATCCTGCTGCCGGTAGTGCTGATGCTGATCGGCAGTTGGGCCGACCTGTTCACCACACCCAAGACGCTCGCCAACGACATCCTCAAGCTGGCCGGCAACTCGGTGATGGCACTGCTGATTGCCGCGCTGGTGAGCTTCTACACCTTTGGCAAGGCGCGCGGCTTTAATCGCGAGACCATCCTCAAGTTCACCAACGAGTGTCTGGCCCCGATTGCCACGATCACGCTGGTGGTGGGCGCAGGCGGCGGCTTCGGCCAGATTCTGCGCGACTCCGGCGTGTCGAAGGCCATCGTGGGTGTGGCCACGGATGCGCACCTGTCGCCGCTGCTGCTGGGCTGGGTGGTAGCCGTGATGATCCGTATCGCCACCGGCTCGGCCACCGTGGCCATGACCACCGCCTGCGGCATCGTCGCGCCGATCGCGGCTGCGTCGGGTGCCGCCGTCCGTCCGGAGCTGATGGTGCTGGCCACCGGCGCCGGCTCGCTGATCCTGTCGCACGTGAACGACGGCGGCTTCTGGCTGGTGAAGGAGTACTTCAACCTGACCGTGCCGGAAACCTTCAAGACGTGGACGGTGCTGGAAACCATCATCTCGGTCGTCGCGCTGCTGCTCACGCTGGCGCTGTCGACCGTTGTCTAACTTGTTCCGTTGATGTTTGACCCCAAGGAGAACGTTGTGGGTATCGATTCCGTCGTCAAGGCCGGCCCGGTCATCCCGGTGCTGCAGTTTCAATCTGTCGATGAAGGCGTCAAGGTGTGCCGCGCGCTGTATGAGGGCGGTATCCGCACGTTCGAAATCACGATGCGCACGCCCGTGGCGCTGGACACCATCTCGGCCGTTGCCAAGGACCTTGGCAGCGATGCCATCGTCGGCGCTGGCACGCTTACGCGGCCAGAGCATTTCCAGCAGGCGAAAGACGCAGGCGCGGTGTTTGCCGTGTCGCCAGGCATCACGCCGATGCTGGCCGCGGCTCAAGCCAAGGCCGAGCTGGACTGGCTGCCGGGCATTGCCACGCCGTCCGAGCTGATCCTGGCGCTGGAGTTTGGCCTGACTACACTGAAGTTCTTCCCGGCCGAGGCGGCAGGCGGCATCCCGATGCTCAAGTCGATCTACGGCCCGTTCGGCGACGTGCGCTTCTGCCCCACGGGCGGCATCACGCCGCAGAGCGCACCCGATTACCTCGCGCTGCCCAACGTGGTGTGCGTGGGTGGCTCATGGATGGTGCCGAAGGACAAGGTCGCTGCCGGCGACTGGGCGGGTATCACAGCGCTGGCCAAGGAAGCGGCCGCGCTCAAGCGATGAGCTTGTCGTCCCCGCGCAGGCGGGGACCCAGTGTCGTTAAAGTCGCTGGGTTCCCGCCTGCGCGGGAACGACAACCTCAAGCAAAACTGACCGCGCGCCCCATCTGCTCCCGATACTGAACGATATCTTCAATGGTCAGCACTGGCAGGCTGTGCTGATCAGCGAAGCGCACGGCATCGTCACGGCGCGCCATGGTGCCATCGGGCAGCATCAGTTCGCATAGCACCGCAGCCGGCGGCAAGCCCGCCAGGCGCGCTAGGTCGACCGAGCCTTCGGTATGACCGCGCCGCGCGAGCACCCCACCTTCTTTCGCCACCAGCGGGAATACGTGCCCAGGGCTGACGACCGACTGCGTATCCGCATCCGGCGCAATGGCCGCGCGGATGGTCGTGATGCGATCGGCCGCCGACACGCCGGTGCTCACGCCCGTGCGCGCCTCGATCGACACGGTGAACGCCGTGCCGTACTGGCTGCGGTTGTCTTCCACCATCGGGCGCAGGCCGAGCGATGCGCTCTTCTCCGCCGTCAGGCACAGGCAGACGATGCCGCTGCATTCGCGAATCAGCATCGCCATGCTGGCCTGCGTGAGTTTGTCAGCAGCGACGATGAGGTCGGCCTCGTTTTCGCGGTCCGCATCGTCGAGCACGACGACAGGCACGCCAAGCCGTATCGCATCAAGCGCGGCAGCCATGCGCGCGGGCATGTCAGCCGGGTCGAAGCGCGCTTCGATGGCGTCAAGGGGCACATTACCGGCGGGCAATGCGGGCGGGTGGATGACTGGGAATTGCTGAGTGGACAACATGGAAACGCTCCTCGCGAGATTGGCGACAAGACGTTCCAGGGCAAGCAGACAAACGCGCGCCAGCCATGCAGCGGCGCAGCCCGATACAGATCGAGCAAGCGCACGCCATGAACATGGGCGTGTTGTTCCGCACATCTTCTTCCATCCGGACTCTGACCGTCGGCCCCGGCATCTCACCGGATCTGCTGACCCTCGCATGCAGGTGCATGCGAGGCGCTCGCGGGCTCACGGGCGCAAAACACATTGCCCGCATACCGCCGGTGGGGAATTCCACCCCGCCCTGAAGACGTACTACACCGACAAAAGCGTCGGCAGCCGCCATGCTACCGCAACAAATTGCAACGCATCGACCCTACTGACGGGTCGGGCAAGGCCATCTTCCGATCACGACGCGCCAGACATCTGCATGAGGGCAAACCCGAATCTTGATCGATAGTCGCTCGCTGACGCGCGATCATCGAACGCACCGGCGCAAGTTGCGAAATTCCGGGTCGTTAGACCACCCAACTTGTACCGGGAGGGAGCCCCATGAAACTGTCCACCAAGTTGCTGGCGCTCGTTGCCGCGGCGCTGCTCGGCGTCGCCCTGCTTGCGGCGACGGCCCTGCAGACCTTGCGCAGTTCGCTGATCGAGAGCCGCCGCGAACAGCTCGTCATTCTGCTGACCAAGGCCGAGCATCTGGTCAACGCCTATCGAGACGCGCAGGCGCGCGGCACGATGTCACGGGAACAGGCGCAGCAGGCCGCCAAGGACACGCTAGCGCAATTGAATGCCAACACGAAAAGCTACTACTGGGTGACGACCGCCGACGGCATCAACCTCGTGCACCCGAATGCGAAGTTCATCGGCACAAAAGCACAGGGCAACCGAACGACGAGCGGCGTGACCGACAGCGAGGCCTACCGCACCGGCATGGCGCAATCCCACTTCGCCCTCGTCGACGTGCTCATCAAGCGCTCGCCCGATGCCGAGCCCGAACCCAAGCTGCAAGGCGTTGTGGCCATTCCGGAGTGGGACTGGTGGATCGGCACCGGCTTCTTTTACGACGACATCAACGCAACGTTCATGCGGCTGGTGACCGTGCTCGGCGTGATCGCGGTCGTCATCGCTGCCGCCATCGGCGGCATTGCATGGGCGGTGACGCGCAGCGTCAAGCGAACGCTTGGCGGTGAACCGGCATACGCGACGAAGATCGCACAGGAAATCGCGCGAGGCAACCTGAGCGCAAACTTCGATGCGTCGCGCGCCGCCCCGGGCAGCCTGCTGGAGGCGCTTGCTGAAATGAAGGTGCGATTGGTTTCGATGGTGGCCGAGATCCAGTCGGCAAGCCAGTACGTTGCACTCGGGTCGAGCGAGATCGCCAATGGCAATGTCGATCTATCGGCGCGTACCGAACAGCAAGCCGCATCGCTCGAAGAGACGGCATCGAGCATGACGCAGCTGACCGAAACCGTGAAGCACAGCGCGGACAATGCACGGCACGCCAACGCGCTCGCACTACGTGCGACCGAGATGGCCGACGCGGGCAACGACGCGATGCAGGGCATGGTCGGCACCATCGGAAAAATCAGCGGCAGTTCGACCAAGATTTCGGAAATCACGGGCGTGATCGAGAGCATTGCGTTCCAGACGAACATCCTGGCGCTGAACGCCGCGGTGGAAGCAGCACGCGCTGGCGAACAGGGCCGCGGCTTTGCCGTGGTGGCGAGCGAAGTCCGCAGCCTCGCGCAGCGCTCCGCCACGGCGGCAAAGGAGATCAAGGAGCTGATCGGCGCGTCGGTCACGATGATCCAGGATGGCGCCACGCAGGCCACGGCGGCCGGCACGACCATCGGCCAGGTGAAGGCGGCCATCAAGCAGGTGTCGGACATCGTCGGCGAAATCTCCGCCGCCTCGGAAGAGCAAAGCCGTGGTATCGAACAGATCAACCAGGCCGTCGTGCAGATGGACGAAGTGACACAGCAGAACGCGGCGCTGGTCGAGCAGGCGGCGGCCGCAGCCCAATCGCTTGAGGAACAGGCGACCAAGCTCAACGAGGTGGTGTCCGTATTCAGGCTGAGCAACAACTCGGCGGGCTGACCCCGGGGGCGATGCGCAAGGCCTGGATACCACGGCTAACGATCCGCTAACCCGGCATCGACTAAAATCCAAGCCTTTCCGACCGCGCCGCTATCGCCGTCCCTGCATGGAATCCCGCATTGCTCGCAGTTCCCACCCCGCCCGCCGCTCGCCGTGGATGGCGTTGATCGTTGTTGCGCTCATCGCCGTATTCCTTGCGCTGTGGACGGACGACCTGTTCCAGCGCTCCACCCTGTTCCGCCCTGATGAAGGCCGCTATGCGGAGATCCCGCGCGAGATGGTGGTCTCGGGCGATTGGGTGACGCCGCGCCTGAACGATCTCAAGTACTTCGAAAAGCCGCCCCTGCAGTACTGGACGACGGCGGCCACCTTCCAGGCCTTTGGCGTGAATGCATGGGGCGCGCGCCTGTGGCCGATCCTGTTCGGCCTGGGCGGCATCCTGATGACGGCGTGGACGCTGGCGGTGTATCGCGGTGGACGCGCCGCGGCAACGGGTGCGGCCATCCTGGCGTCGTCGCTGTTGTATCTGCTGTTTGGGCAGGTGATCACGCTCGACATGGGCGTGGGCTTTTTCCTGACCGTGGGCGCGTGCGGCTTTGCGCTGGCGCAACGACCGGGCGTCTCACGCGGTGGGCAGCTCGGGTGGATGCTGGTGGTATGGCTGGCCCTGGCCGGCGCCACGCTTACCAAAGGGTTGATCGGGCTCGTGGTGCCGGGGCTGATCGGCGTGGCCTATCTGCTCATGACGCGCGACTGGGCGTTGATCCGCCGCATGCACTGGCTGCCGGGCCTGGCGCTCTACCTGATCGCGACCGTGCCTTGGTTTGTGATCGTGCAGCAGCGCAACCCGGAGTTTTTCAACTTCTTCTTCATCCACGAGCACTTTCAGCGCTTCCTCACCAACGAGCACCACCGCGGCGGCAAGTGGTGGTACTTCATTGCGGTGGGCGCGGCGGGGCTGTTGCCGTGGACGCCACTGCTGTTTGCCGCCATCGGCCGACAGATTGTGCGCACCCCGGGGCGCGTGGCAGACCTCTTCGTCGGCACGCGACAATTTGACCTGATGCGCTGGTCGATCGCCTGGGCGGGGATGATCTTCCTGTTCTTCTCGGCGTCCAGCTCCAAGCTGCCGGGCTATATCGTGCCGGCGTTTCCCGCATTTGCGATGGTGCTGGCGCTGGCCCTGGAGAAGATGCCCACGCGCGCCGTCGCCTGGGCGCTGGGCGTGAACCTCCTGATTGCGATCGGGCTGTGGTTTGCCGTACCGATCATCGGTGCCAAGGCTGGCGCAAAAATGCCGCCCGAACAGGTGGCGCAGGCCATGCCGATGCTGCGCGAGGTCATGGCCATGCTGGCCATCGGCACGCTGGCGGCCCTGCTGGCGCTGCGCTGGCGGCGACGCACACTCGCGGTGATCGTGCTTGCCCTGTCCGCCCTGTTCTGCTGGGACCGCGTACTCAACGGCAGCGAGATCTTCCGCGATGCGCTTTCTGCCCGCGACGTCATCGAGAAAACGTTGGATGCGACCGGCCCGATTCCCGCCGAGACGCCGTTCTACTCGGTCGATTGGCTGGATCAGACGGCCATCTATTACCTGGGCCGCCCGATGACGTTGGTCGCCGGCTTTGACGAGCTGGAGATGGGTGCGGGCCTGGAGCCGAGCAAGGTGATCGCAACCACCGACGAATGGATCCAACGCTGGACCGACGGCCCGCCCGCTTACGCCTTCATGCGCCGCACGACATGGCAAAAGCTGCAGGCGGCTGGCGTGCCGATGCGACTGGTGGCTGACTCTGCTGACAAGGTGGTGGTGGCGCGGCGATAAGCCTGCGGGTAGGTACGCTTGTGTGTGTTAACACAACTTAACCCACGCGGCGCGGGCGGCGCCTAGCATGTCGGGCCTCTCTCGTCTAACCAAGGAGCCCTCCCATGACGCTGTCCTCGCTGCCCTCATTGTCCATCTCGACCTTGCGCACCACCGCCCTGACGCTGGCGGCAGCTGCGGCGCTCACCGCTTGCGCTGGCACCGATATGCAAGGCATGACGCAAGCCGGCAGCAACCTGTTCCAGGCGGCCTCGCTGTCCGACAACGACGTGCGCACGCTGTCGCAGCAAAGCTGCGCGCAGAGCGACGCCGAGAACAAGATCGCCCCCGCCAAGAGCACCTACACCAAGCGTCTGGCCGGTATCGTGCCCACGCTGCAAGCCAGCGGCATCCCCATCGACGCCAAGGTCTACATGACGCCGGACATCAACGCCTGGGCCATGGCCAACGGATGCGTGCGCGTCTACAGCGGCCTGATGGACAAGATGACCGACGACGAAGTCCGCGCCGTGCTGGGCCACGAAATCGGCCACGTGGCGCTGGGCCACAGCAAGAACGCCATGCAAGTCGCCTACGCCACGCAGGCCGCGCGCGGCGCGCTGGCCGCCAGCGGGAATGGCGCGGTGGCCGCGCTGTCGTCCTCGCAAGTGGGTGCGCTGTCGGAAGCCTTCGTGAATGCGCAGTTCTCGCAATCGCAGGAAACCGCTGCGGATGACTACTCGTTCGACCTGCTGACGCGCACCAAGAGCAACCGTCGCGCGCTGGTGACAGCATTCCAGAAGCTGGCCAAGCTCGATGGCGGCAAGTCGGCCGGCCTGCTGAGCTCGCACCCGGGTTCGCAGGATCGTGCAGACCGCGTGGCCGCCAAGCTGGGCAACAGCCCGCGCTGATCGGCGCACTGCCATGTAAAAAGGGCCGCGGGGATGCCTCCGCGGCCCTTTTTTTTGTCTACGCGCAGCTCACCAGGTGCAACTGCCGCGCAGGAAGGCCCACTCCTCACATTCGTCCCCGCCTGGGCTGACGCACGTACCAACCTCGGCGCCGTTGGCGCGGGTGGAAAACTCAAGCTGCCCGCCCCGCTGCAGACAATACGTTGACGCCGGGTTCGCCATTCCCGCGCGCGGGGGCTCCGCGTCCATGGCGGGCGGTGGCGCGCTCGGGGCCATCGCTGGCGGAGCCTGTACCGGGCGTACTGACGGTGGGGGTGGCAGCGTAGTCACGGGGGCGGACGGCGAGGGTGCGGGCTGGATGGTCGTACGTGGCGGCTGCCATGGCGGCATCGGTGACGAGCAAGCTGCCAACCCCATCGCCAGCACACAGATAACAGCGGCGGCGGCCCGACGGCCGTGGCCAGCATCCTTGGCGAGACAGACAGCGCGATTCATGCGTTTCCTCCCGGGGGGTCTGGTGAAGCGCACGCAACAAGCGTGCTTGCCGCGCCTAGGATAGCGTACGAAATCGCCAATCCGTGTGTCAGAGGCCACTGTCAGGCGATGGCCGCCGACACCGGAAACCGCATCGTCACGCGGAACCCAGGCGACGGCGCATCGGCCACAGCCGGCCCGACTGCCAGCTCCCCGCCCAGATGCCGCACCAACCGATCAACAATGGCCAACCCCAGACCGCAGTGCGCATTGCCACCACGCGCCGGGTCCAGACGGACGAACGGGCGCAGCACGCGGTCAATGTCCGTCGCGGGAATGCCGGCGCCGTGGTCCTCCACCGTCAACGTACAGCCGCTTTCATCGGCGGTCGTGCGCACGTTGACGGGCTCGGCACCGTATGCGAAGGCGTTGTCGAGCAGATTGACGACGATGCGCTCCAGATGCGTCGGCTTGAGCCGAAAGCGATCGCCGGCATGCAGATCGAGCGCAACGTGCTTGCCTTGCTCGGCAAACGGCTGCACGAGGCCGCGCAGATGGCGATCCACCGTCACCTCGCGGGCCTCGCTGTCACCGCTTTGTGCGTAGGCGAGAAACTGCTCGACGATCGCCGACATGGATTCGACGTCGCGCTCGATGCCGGCGCCGGCTTTTTGGTCGGCCAGCATCTCGGCGCGCAGGCGCAGGCGGGAAAGCGGCGTCTTCAAGTCATGCGCGATGCCGGCGAGCATGGTGTTGCGCTCTTCGTCGGTGGCCGACAGGTCCGCCGCCATGTGGTTGAACTGATCCGTCAACTGACGCAGTTCGTAGGGGCCACGTTCCTTGAGCGGCGCCACATAGCGGCGCCGGGCCAGCGCGCCGGCCGCGTCGGCCAACGCACGCACAGGCCGCTGAATCTGCCATGCCGCAAACAGCGAAAACGCAATCGCAATCGCCAACACCACCATCACGCCCGGCACCACGGCAGAAATGGTTGGCGGCGCATGCACCCAGACGAGCGGCATGGCGATCCATTTGTCGCGCTGCGGAAATCGAACATACACGCGAGGCGTGGCAGAGGCCTCGAGCCGCAACTCCGTACCGGCCGGCAGACGGCGAGCAAGCTGCCGCGCCAGTTCGGCGGATTTATCCGACGCCGACAGCGCATCGCGGGGCGGCGCGTCATTGGTTTCGGTCACGAGGTCGGGCAGCTTGGCTTTCAGGTGGCCGTCCATGACGGCCTGAAACGCCTGCAGCTGGAACGCCATCTGGTCGACCGATGCCTGAAATTGCCGCTCTCGCCGCTCCGCACGCAGCACGCCCAGCCACGAGAAATGGCTGAGCACCAACACCACCACGATCAGCACGGCCAGCCGGCCGAACAGCGTGTCGAATCTAGTCTTGAACTTCATCGCGCTCGCTCTGCTCTTCCCGCTCGTCCGGCACAAAGGTGTAGCCGCGTCCGCGCACGGTCTGGATATAGCGCGGGCGCTGGGCGTCTTCTTCCAGCACACGGCGCAGGCGCCAGATCTGCACGTCGATACCGCGGTCCGACACGCCGCTGCCCGGGCCGTACATCAATTCGACGATGTGCTCGCGCGTGAGCACCTGCATGGCGTGCGCGATCAGCAGCTTGAGCAGTGCAAATTCGGTGTCGCTGATGGAGAGTGCGCGGTCGCCGCGAAACAGCGTGCGCATGCGGAAATTGAGCTTGAAGGGGCCAAAGGCAAAGCTGTCGCGATCTTCGGGGGCCGATGCCGGCACCGCTTGGCGGCGGCGCAGCACGGCGTTGATACGGGCCAGCAGTTCACGTGGGGAAAACGGCTTACCAAGGTAGTCGTCGGCGCCGATTTCCAGGCCGATGATGCGGTCGATCTCGTCGCTGCGGGCGGTGAGCAGGATGACGGGCACATCATCGTTCCGGGCGCGCAGGTCACGCAGCGCCGACAGACCATCCACCTTGGGCATCATCAAATCCAACACCACAAGTGCGGGGCGCTCGCGTTCCAGCCGGGCGGCCAGCCCATCGCCGTCGTGCATGACGGAGACGGCAAAACTCTGCTGGGTCAGGTATTCGCGCAGCAGGTCGCGCAGTTCGACGTCGTCATCGACGACTAGGATCTTGGTGCCGCTCATGTTGCTCGGGGTCCACTCGAGGGTCCGCTGGTGTCCGCTTGTGCGTGGTGTGCATCAACGCAGACGCTTGAAAGTGTGCCCATGATAGCCACTACCGCGCACACGGATGCCGCGCACTTCCGCCATATTGTTTCTCGCAGTAACAGCACCATCGATTTGTAATCTGCAGTAATACAACCTACGGTGCGACTAATTCTGCGCAAAGGCGATGCCTTTAAGCTGCGGGCTGTTTAGAGCAAGCGCCCAGTATCATGTGCGCTTGCCCTCATATCGCTAAGAACAGGAAGCCACCATGTCCGACGCCAAGGACCCACAAGCCGGCCAGCCCGATGCCGGACGCAATGCGCATCACACGTCCAACGGGGTTTCGCCGACACTGCTGCCGCCGCCTGAGGGTGGCAATGCGGGCGGCAGGCGGCGGCGCTGGGGCATCTGGGTTGTGCTTATCATCCTGGCGCTGATCGGCTATGCGGTGTACCACGCCATGCACCGCAACGGCGGCGGCCCCGGCGCCGGGCGCGGCGGCCCGGGTGGACGTGGCGGTGCCATGGCCGGCAAGCCCATGCCGGTGATGGTGGCAACCGCCACCAAGGGCGACATCAATGTCGTGCTGTCGGCACTGGGCAACGTCACCCCGGTCAACAACGTGACCGTCAAGACCCGCGTGGACGGCCAACTCGTGCGGCTGGCGTTTACGGAAGGCCAGACCGTCAAGGCCGGCGATCTGCTGGCCGAAATCGACCCGCGCACCTATCAAGCGCAACTTGCACAAGCCGAAGGCCAACTCGCACGCGACCAGGCGTTGCTGACGAACGCAAAGCTGGATCTGCAGCGGTACCAGACACTGCTCGCGCAGGATTCGATTGCCAAGCAGCAAGTGGACACGCAGGCCTCCCTGGTGCGCCAGTACGAAGGCACGGTCAAGCTGGACCAGGGCAATGTCGACAACGCGCGCGTGCAGCTGTCGTATACGCGGATCACCGCGCCGGTGTCGGGCCGCGTGGGCCTGCGTCAGGTGGATCCGGGCAACATCGTGCATGCGTCGGATACCAACGGCATCGTTGTCATCACGCAGATTGACCCGATCACCGTGATCTACTCCATCCCGGAAGACAACCTGCCGAAGGTCATGCCGCGCCTGCAGTCTGGTGACAAGCTGCCCGTGGAAGCCTGGGACCGTGCGCAGACCACGGTGCTGGCACACGGTACGCTGATGACCGTGGACAACACCATCGACAACACCACCGGCACGGTCAAGCTGCGTGCGCAGTTCCCGAACCAGAACGCCGCGCTGTTCCCCAACCAGTTCGTGAACGTGCGCATGCGCGTCGATACGCTGCATGACCAGGTGATCGTGCCGGGTGCGGCCATCCAGCGCGGCACGCAGGGCACCTTCGTGTATGTGGTGGGCGACGACAGCAATGTGTCGCTGCGCGTGGTCAAGCTGGGCGTGACCGAGGGCGACCGCGTGTCTGTGGCCCAGGGCCTAAAAATGGGCGAGCGCGTGGTGACCGACGGTGCGGACAAGCTGCGCGATGGTGCGCCAGTGGAAGTGATCCAGCCCGGCGCCACATCGCACAACGCCGCCAGTGCGCCGACCGCCGGCCAGGACGGGCAGCAAGGCCGACGCCATCGCCGTGGCCAGGGTGGCGCCTCCGTGCCTGCCGCAAGTGCGCCTGCGGCCAAGCCGTAAGCATTGCATCGTGCATCGCGTGCACACGCCTGAAGTCTTCCGTACCGAGCTGGCATGAATCCCTCCCGCATATTTATCCTCCGGCCCGTGGCGACCACCCTGCTGATGGTCGCCATCCTGCTGTCTGGCCTGGTGGCGTACCGGATGCTGCCGCTCTCCGCCCTGCCCGAGGTCGACTACCCGACCATCCAGGTGACGACGCTGTATCCGGGTGCCAGCCCGGACGTGATGACGTCGTCCATCACCGCGCCGCTGGAGCGCCAGTTCGGCCAGATGCCGGGTCTCAAGCAGATGACGTCGGCAAGCTCGGGCGGCGCCTCGGTCATCACGCTGCAGTTTGATCTGTCGCTATCGCTCGACATTGCCGAGCAGGAAGTCCAGGCGGCCATCAACGCGGCCGGCAACCTGCTGCCCAATGACCTGCCGATGCCGCCGATCTACAGCAAGGTCAACCCGGCCGATGCGCCGATCCTCACGCTGGCGATCACCTCCAAGACGATGCCGCTGCCCAAGCTGGAAGACTTGGTCGATACACGCATCGCGCAGAAGCTGTCGCAGTTGCCGGGTATCGGCCTGGTCAGCATCAGCGGCGGGCAGCGGCCGGCGGTGCGCATCCAGGCCAATACGTCGGCGCTCGCAGCGCTGGGGCTGTCGATCGACGACATCCGCACCGCCATTGGCACCGCCAATGTGAACGGCGCCAAGGGCAGCTTTGACGGCCCGATGCGCGCCTCCACCATCGACGCCAACGACCAGCTCAAGTCGGCGGCCGAATACGGCAAGATGATCGTCGCGTACAAGAACGGCGCGCCCATCCGCCTCACCGACGTGGCACAGATCGTTGACGGCGCCGAGAACACCAAGCTGGCCGCATGGGCCAACACCACGCCCGCCATCATCCTGAACGTGCAGCGCCAGCCGGGCGCCAACGTGATCGAGGTGGTGAACCGCGCCAAGGCGCTGCTGCCGCAACTCAAGGAAACGCTGCCCGGCAACGTTGAGGTGGCACTGCTGACCGACCGCACCACCACCATCCGCGCGTCCGTGTCGGACGTGCAGTTCGAACTGATGCTGGCCGTGGCGCTGGTGGTGATGGTGATCTTCCTCTTCTTGCGCAATGTGCCGGCCACGGTCATCCCTGCCGTGGCGGTGCCGCTGTCGCTGGTGGGCACCTTTGGCGTGATGTACATGGCCGGGTTCTCGATCAACAACCTCACGCTGATGGCGCTGACCATTGCCACCGGCTTTGTGGTGGATGACGCCATCGTCATGATCGAGAACATCGCCCGCTACATTGAAGATGGCGACCCACCCATGGAAGCCGCACTCAAGGGCGCCAAGCAGATCGGCTTCACCATCATCTCGCTCACGTTCTCGCTCATTGCGGTGCTGATTCCGCTGCTGTTCATGGGCGATGTGGTGGGCCGGCTCTTCCGCGAGTTTGCGATCACGCTGGCGGTGTCGATTTTGATTTCGGCGGTGGTGTCGCTCACGCTCACGCCGATGATGTGCGCACGCCTGCTCAGGCACATTCCCGAGGCCGAGCAATCGCGCTTCTACCATGCCGCAGGCGCGTTCTTCGACAACGTCATCGCGCGCTACGGCCGCATGTTGCAGTGGGTGCTTGATCGGCAGAAAACCACCCTGCTGGTGGCCATCGGCACGCTGGTGCTGACGGGGCTGCTGTATGTGGTGGTGCCCAAGGGCTTCTTCCCCGTGCAGGACACGGGCGTGATCCAAGGGATTTCGGACGCGTCGCAGTCGATCTCGTTTTCTGCCATGGCTGAGCGCCAGCAGAAGCTGGCCGAGGTGGTGCTCAAAGACCCGGCGGTGGAGAGCCTATCGTCGTTCATTGGCGTGGATGGCACGAACACCACGCTCAATAGCGGCCGCATGCTGATCAACCTGAAGCCCAAGGACCAGCGCGACGCAGACGCTACCGAAATCATCCAGCGCCTGCAGCCCGAACTGGCCAAGGTGGCGGGTATCCAGCTGTATATGCAGCCCGTGCAGGATCTGACGATCGAAGATCGCGTCAGCCGCACGCAGTACCAGTTCACGGTGGAAGACCCAGACCCGAACAACCTGTCGAAATGGGTGCCGAAGCTGGTTGAACGCCTGCAGCAAACGAAGGAGCTGCGCGACGTGGCCAGCGATCTGCAGGACAACGGCCTGCGTGCCTATGTGCAGGTGGACCGCGATAAGGCCGCCGTATACGGCATCACCATGGCGGCGGTCGATAGCGCGCTGTATAGCGCCTACGGCCAGCGCTTGGTGTCGACCATCTTCACCCAGTCGAACCAGTACCGCGTGGTGCTGGAAAGCGATCCGAAGATGCAGCTTGGGCCTCACTCGCTGTACGACCTGCACGTGCCCTCCAGCAGCGGCCAGCAAGTCCCGCTCGGCGCCTTTGCCACGGTGGTGGAACAACCGGGCTCGCTGGTGGTGAACCACCAGGGCCAGTTCCCGGCGGCCACCATTTCGTTCAACCTGGCGCCGCGCGCATCGCTGGGTGCGGCGGTGGATACGATCAACGCGGTCGAGCAGGAAATCGGACTGCCCGCCAGCATGCAGACCAGCTTCCAGGGTGCGGCGCTGGCGTTCCGTGCATCGCTTTCCAATCAGCTTTGGCTGATCCTGGCGGCCATCATCACCATGTACATCGTGCTGGGGGTGCTGTACGAAAGCACTATCCACCCGGTGACGATTCTCTCGACGCTGCCGTCGGCCGGCGTGGGTGCGCTGCTGTCGCTGCTGCTTGCGGGCAAGGACATGGGCATCATTGCCATCATCGGGATTATCCTGCTGATCGGCATCGTCAAGAAGAACGCGATCATGATGATCGACTTCGCGCTGGAGGCCGAGCGCGAGCAAGGCATGAAGCCGCGCGACGCGATCTACCAAGCGTGCCTGCTGCGTTTCCGCCCGATTCTGATGACGACGATGGCGGCACTGCTGGGCGCCCTGCCGCTGATGCTGGGCACGGGTGTGGGCTCGGAGTTGCGCCAGCCGCTGGGGATCACGATGGTGGGCGGCTTGCTGGTCAGCCAGGTGCTGACGCTGTTCACCACGCCTGTCATCTATCTGGCGTTCGACAACCTCGGGCTGCGCTTGCGCGACTGGCGTGAGCGGCGTGCGGCACGGCGCGGGCATCCGCGTTCCGCCGGCCCCGCGGACGCAGACCACTCCGGCGGCCAGCCATGAACCTTTCCGCCACCTTCATCGCACGGCCTGTTGCCACGGCGCTGCTGACCATCGGCGTGGCGCTGGCCGGCATGGCTGCGTTCAAGCTGCTGCCCGTGTCGCCGCTGCCGCAGGTGGACTTTCCGACCATCTCGGTGAGCGCCTCGCTGCCCGGTGCCAGCCCCGAAACGATGGCCGCCACGGTGGCCACGCCGCTGGAGCGCTCGCTCGGCCGCATTGCCGGCATTACGGAGATGACGTCGTCCAGCTCGCTGGGCTCGTCGCGCATTACGCTGCAGTTTGATCTGTCGCGCGACATCGACGGTGCCGCGCGTGACGTGCAGGCCGCCATCAACGCCTCGCGCAGCCTGCTGCCCTCGGGCCTGCCGAGCAACCCGACGTATCGCAAGGTCAACCCGGCCGACGCGCCCATCATGATCCTCGGGCTCACGTCCGACACCATGTCGCGCGGCGAGTTGTACGACGCGGCATCGACCATCCTCGCGCAGAAGCTATCGCAAGTCACGGGCGTGGGCCAAGTGACCATTGGCGGCGCGTCATTGCCCGCCGTGCGCGTGGAGCTGAACCCGACGGCGCTGAACAAGTACGGCATCTCGATGGAGACCGTGCGCGGCGTGATCACCGCCACCAATGCCAACAAGCCCAAGGGCATGCTGGAATCGGGCGAGCGCGTGTGGACCATCTACGCCAACGACCAGGCCAAGAAAGCCGTCGAGTACAAGCCGCTCATCATCGCCTGGCGCAATGGCTCGCCCGTGCGGCTGCAAGACGTGGCCGACGTGAGCGACGGCGTGCAGGATATCCGCAACTACGGCTCGGCCAACGGCAAGGCGTCGGTGCTGCTCATCATCAGCCGGCAGCCGGGCGCCAACATCATCGACACGGTCGATGCCATCAACGACACCCTGCCCTATCTGCGCAATACCATTCCCGCGCAGATCAACCTCGACGTGATGATGGACCGCACGCCCACCATCCGCGCCTCGCTGCGCGATGTGGAGCACACGCTGGTGCTGTCCATCGGGCTGGTGATCATGGTGGTGTTCCTGTTCCTGCGCAATGTGCGGGCCACGCTCATCCCCAGCGTGGCGGTGCCGGTGTCGCTCATCGGCACGTTCGGGGTGATGTACCTGTGCGGCTACAGCCTCGACAACCTCTCGCTGATGGCGCTGACGGTGGCGACCGGCTTCGTGGTCGACGATGCCATCGTGGTGCTGGAGAACGTCTCTCGCCACATTGAGAACGGCATGCGACCCATGCAGGCTGCGCTCAAAGGCGCACGCGAGGTGGGCTTCACGGTGGTGTCGATGAGCTTCTCGCTGATTGCCGTGTTCATTCCGCTGCTGCTGATGGGCGGCATTGTCGGTCGGCTGTTCCGCGAATTTGCGGTGACGCTGTCGGTGGCCATTCTGGTGTCGCTGGTGGTGTCGCTCACCACCACACCGATGATGTGTGCACGGCTTCTGAAACCGGCCAACGAAGAAGAGCACGGCTGGTTCCACCGCAAGACCGAAAGCTTCTTCACCTGGCTGCTTGATGGCTACCGGTATTCGCTGGCCTGGGCGTTGCGCCATAGCTGGCTCACGCTGTTGATCCTCGTCCTGACCATCTTCCTGAACGGATATCTGTACGTGATCGTGCCCAAGGGCTTCTTCCCGCAGCAGGACACGGGCCGCGTGATGGGCTCCATCCAGGCAGACCAGGCGATCTCGTTCCAGGCCATGCGCACCAAGCTGACGGACTTCATCAGCATCGTGCGGCAAGACCCGGCGGTGGAAAACGTGGTGGGCTTTACAGGCGGCAGCCAGCGCAACACGGGGCAGATGTTCCTCCAACTCAAGCCGCTGGCTGAACGCAAGCTGTCGGCCGATCAGGTCATCAACCGGTTGCGCGGCAAGCTTGCGCAGGAGCCGGGCGCGAGCCTGTTCCTGCAGTCGGTACAGGACATCCGTGTGGGCGGCCGCGCCAGCAACGCGCAGTATCAATACACGCTGCAGGCCGACGACCTCGATGAACTGCGCGCCTGGGAGCCGAAGATCAAGCAGGCGCTCTCGCAGGTGAAGTCGTTGGTGGACGTCAACACCGATGCGCAAGACAAGGGCCTGCAGACCTCGCTCGTGATCGACCGCGACAAGGCCAAAGCACTCGGCCTCAACCCAAGCGATATCGACAATGCACTGAACAACGCCTTCGGCCAGCGCCAGGTGTCGACCATCTACAACCCGCTCAACCAGTACCGCGTGGTGATGGAAGCCGCGCCGCAGTACTGGCAGAACCCCGAAGGCCTGCGCGACATCTATCTCATCACTTCAACCGGCGCGCAGGTACCGCTGTCGACGTTCTCGCATTACGAGCCGACCAACACGGCGCTGGCGGTAAACCACCAGGGCCAATTCGCGGCTAGCACGATTTCGTTCAACCTGGCGCCGGGCGCGTCGCTGTCGGGCGCCACGCAGGACATCCAGGACGCCATGAACCGCATCGGTGTGCCGAGCACCGTGCACGGCAGCTTCCAGGGCACGGCCAAGGCGTTCCAGGATTCGCTCTCCAGCCAGCCCGTGCTGATCCTGTTCGCGCTCATCACCATCTACATCGTGCTGGGCGTGCTGTACGAGAGCTACATGCACCCGATCACGATCCTGTCGACGCTGCCATCCGCAGGGGTGGGCGCGCTGCTGGCCTTGATCATCACCGACACGGACTTTTCGATCATCGCGCTGATCGGCGTGATTCTGCTGATCGGTATCGTCAAGAAGAACGCGATCATGATGATCGACTTTGCACTGGAGGCCGAGCGCAGCCAGGGCATGAGCCCGACGGATGCCATCTTCTACGCTTGTATGCTCCGGTTCCGGCCAATTTTGATGACGACGATGGCCGCGCTATTGGGCGCCCTGCCACTGGCCCTCGGCCGCGGCGACGGCGCGGAGTTGCGTACGCCGCTGGGCATCTCCATCGTCGGTGGGCTGCTGGTCAGCCAGATCCTGACGCTCTACACCACGCCGGTGGTCTACCTGGCGCTCGACAAGCTGCGCCTGAGGCTGCTCGGCCGCCGCAGGGAAGCGCCCTTACCTGCGTTGGACTCCGCATTGGATTCGCAAGGAAGCTGAACATGACAAGAGGCCCCCAAGCCCTCCGCCCCCTCCTGCTCGCACTCGCGGCATGCGCGCTGATGTCTGCCTGCGCGGTCGGCCCCGACTACAAGCGCCCAGATGCCGAGGTGCCGCAGCAATACAAGGAAGCCGGCGACTGGAAGGTCGGCACACCCAATGACGCCCTCGCCCGCGGCAAATGGTGGGAAATCTTCAACGACCCGCAACTGAACGCGCTGGAAGAACAGGTCGCCGCCGCCAACCAGAACATCCTGGTCGCCGAATCGCAATACCGTCAGGCGCAGGCGCTCGTGCAACAGGCGCGCGCGTCGTTCTACCCCACACTGGGCGCCAACGCCTCTGCCACGCGCAGCCGTTCGGTGCGCACCACGGTCAACCCGGATGGCAGCCTGGGGACCGGCAACCCGTCGATCACCAATGCGCAAAGCCTGTCGCTCGATGCCAGTTGGGAGCTGGACTTGTGGGGCCGCATCCGCCGGTCGGTGGAATCGAACCAGGCCAGCGCGCAAGCCAGCGCGGGCGATCTGTCCGCGGCATTGCTCTCGGCACAGGCCACGCTCGCGCAGGACTATTTTCAATTGCGTGTCACCGATACACAGAAGGCCGTTCTGCAACGTACCGTGGCCGATTACGAGCGCTTCCTCACACTCACGCAAAACCAGTATGCGGTGGGCGTAGCGCAACGCTCCGACGTGTTGACCGCCCAGACGCAACTGAAGCAGGCGCAGGCGCAGTTGCTGGACACGGAAGTCACGCGGGCACAGTTGGAACACGCCATTGCCGTGCTGATCGGCAAGCCGCCATCGGAGTTTTCGGTGGCGCCGATCGCCGCTTCCAACGTGTACGAACTGCCCGCATTGCCGGACATTCCGCTGGAGGTACCGTCCTCGGTGCTAGAGCGCCGCCCCGACGTGGCCGCGGCTGAGCGCCGCATGGCCGCTGCCAACGCGCAGATCGGCGTAGCCAAGGCAGCGTACTTCCCGACCCTCACCTTGGGCGCATCGGCCGGGCTATCGGCAAATACGCTGTCGCGTCTGGCAACGCTGCCGAGCCGCGTATGGTCGATCGGCCCGTCGCTGGCGGCGACACTGTTCGATGCCGGCGCGCGCTCTGCGGCGGTCGACAAGGCGGGGGCGGCATACGACGGCACCGTCGCCACCTACCGCCAGACGGTGCTCGGCGTCTTCCAGGACGTGGAAGACAACCTGGCCGCGCTGCGCTGGCAAGCACAGGAATTCGACGCACAAGCCGACGCCGTCAAGGCCGCCCAGGAAGCCGCGCAGCTTGATCTGAACCGCTACCGCGCAGGCACGATCAGCTTCCTGGAAGTCATCACCGCCCAAGCCACCGCCTACAACGCAGAACGTACGCTGCTGACGCTGCAGGGCAAGCGCTACTCGGCGGCAGTGCTGCTCGTCAAGGCACTGGGCGGTGGCTGGCACGGCGAGGTGCCCGTGGTCGGCCAAGCCGCGCTGCAGTCCGCATCCGCCGCAGCCACCTCCTCCGCGCACTAGCGACAGCATCTAACCTTGCCGGCGGCTGACATTCCGCTGCCGGCAATACCACCTTGCGCAGGTGGCGGCGCACATCGTTAGAGAGTTCCTCCTATAATCGTCAGAATTTGTTTCAGGCTGCCCCGATCGTTCGGGCCGGCTGCGAGGGAGCAGGCGCGTAATTTGCGTGCCCCGGTGCCTTGCAAGCCAGTCGCCCGCCGCCATCCCGACTGTCTGTTTGCCTGCCGCCATGTCCGTCGCGCGCGTGGCCGGCCGATGCTGTTGCCGTGAATCACGCGCGCTGCTCAAACGATTCTGCCTCTCTCTGATGATCCGATCCGCGCTTTCCCGCTCCACCAAGCTGCTGGCCACCGCCCTGGGCGCCGCCTCGCTGTTCGCCGCCCTGCCCGCCCAGGCTGACCCGTCTGTGCGCGCCATTTACGGCAAGGACAACAAGCATGGCATTGAAAAATATGGTGTCGATCTGGATTTCGACTCGGGCTACCACTGGGGCAACCCGGAAGGCTGGTTCGTCAACCTGGACTGGGAAGTCGCCCTCGGCCAATGGCGCTCGACCAAAGGCACCAACCGCCAGAACCTCACCGAATTTGGTGTGACGCCGCTGTTCCGCATCGAAAAGCGCGGCAGCTCATGGGTGCCGTTCGTGGAAGTCGGCATCGGCCCGCGCCTGCTGTCGCACACCCGCACGTCCGATGAGCACAACTTCAGCACGGCCTTCCAGTTCTCCGACATGATCGGCGTGGGCGTGGCCTTTGGCAGCAAGCAGCAATTCCAGATGGGCTACCGCTTCGAGCACCTCTCGAACGCGTCGATCAAGCGCCCAAACCCGGGGACGGATCTGAACGAGCTGTACTTGCGTTACACGTTCTAAGCCAACCAGGCGTTGCCGGATTGTTCAGGGAACGTGAGCCAAGCCACGCCTGACGCCGGCAGCCATCTCCGATACGACTGGGCTTGAACCACGGGCGGGAGTCGTCGCGCTCAGTCGTTCCCGAGGAGAAAATTCCCGCGCAGATCCAGCTCGCCGCTCTCGCTCTCCGTCTCATCCTTCAGCGCCACGCCCGACAAACCGCGGCGATGCGCCTCGGACATCAGGTAGTGCAGCTTGTAAGCGGCCTCCTCATAACGCAAGCCTTGCGGACGTACATTCGAGATGCAGTTGCGGCTGGCATCGGTCAGGCCGCGCACAGGCATCCACGTCAGATACAGCCCCATGCTGTCAGGCGAACTCAGGCCAGGACGCTCGCCGATCAGGATCACCACCAGCTTCGCGCCCAGCAGCTCGCCCACTTCGTCGGCCACTGCCACGCGCCCCTGGCGCACGATGACCGGCGGCGCGATCTTCCAGCCTTCCGGGGCGATGCGCCGCTCGACCTCAGCGAGAAAAGGCGCGGCGTTTTGCCCCACTGCCAATGACGACAGGCCGTCTGCGATGACGAAGGCGACGTCATAGGGGCGTGCCTGCGCTGCGGCCGCGAATGGCGCAGCGAGCATCTGCGCGCGCGATTCGTCGGACAGGCGCCGCCCAAGATCAGGCCTCTGCAGGTAAGTGAGCCGATCAGGCGCGGCGCTGTGTACCTGCATCACCGCATCCGCGGCGCAGATGCCATGCTCCTGCAACTGCCTCTTCAGAACGTCAACGTCCAGCGCAAGATGCACGGCGTCGCGCGCCTGCGCGTGCGCGAGCTGGAAAGCCAGTTGCGGCCGCGTGGGCAAGCTCACGCCAGCGCGCCCCAAGGCGATGCGCGCGGCGGTAAAGCGGCGCAGCGCCTCCCACGGATTGTCGGTCACCGGTTTGGCGGGCTGGCCGCGCTGGCCGGACTTGTCGCGCTTCTCGATCTCGTCCATGAATCAGTGCAACCGCAGCAACGCGTCGCGAAAACCGGGCGGCGTGTCGGCATGCAGGCGGAACTGCCCGTCGCCCTCGGCTGTGTTGAAGATCTGCATCTTGCGCAGCCACGCCTCGAACTCCGGCGCCGGGCGCGAGCCCAGCACACGGCGCGCGTATAGCGCATCGTGAAAGGACGTGGTCTGGTAGTTGAGCATGATGTCGTCTGAGCCGGGGATGCCCATGACGAAGGTACAGCCGGCCACGCCCAGCAATGTCAGCAACACGTCCATGTCGTTCTGGTCGGCCTCTGCGTGGTTGGTGTAGCAGACGTCGCAGCCCATGGGCAGGCCCAGCAGTTTGGCGCAGAAATGGTCTTCCAGCCCCGCGCGAATGATCTGCTTGCCGTCATAGAGGTATTCGGGGCCGATGAAGCCGACCACGGTGTTCACCAGCAAGGGCTTGAACTGCCGCGCCACCGCGTAAGCGCGTGCCTCGCAGGTCTGCTGGTCAATGCCATGGTGGGCGTTGGCCGAGAGTGCACTGCCCTGGCCGGTTTCGAAGTACATGACGTTGTCGCCGACGGTGCCACGCTTGAGCGACAGCGCCGCCTCGCGCGCCTCACCCAGAATGGCGAGGTCGATACCGAAGCCGCGGTTGGCGGCCTCGGTGCCGGCGATGGACTGGAATACCAGATCCACCGGCGCGCCGCGCTCGATGGCGGCGATGGTATTGGTGACGTGGGTCAGCACGCACGACTGCGTGGGAATCTCGTAGCGGGAGATGACGTCGGCCATCATGCTCACCAGCTTCATCACCTGCGGGACGTTGTCGGTGGCCGGATTGATGCCGATGACCGCATCGCCGTTGCCGTACAGCAGGCCATCGAGCATGCTGGCGGCGATACCGCTGGCGTCGTCGGTCGGGTGGTTGGGCTGCAATCGCGTGGACAGCCGCCCCGGCAGACCGATGGTGTTCCGGAAGGCGCTGACCACGCGGCATTTCTTGCCAACCAGGATCAGATCTTGGTTGCGCATGATCTTGGAGACGGCCGCCGCCATCTCCGGCGTGACGCCCGGCGCAACGGCGGCCAGCACAGCGCTATCCGTATCGTCGGCCAGCAGCCAGTTGCGAAAATCACCTACGGTCAGGTGCGAGATGGGCGCGAAGGCGGCGCGGTCATGGGTGTCGATGATGAGGCGCGTGATCTCGTCGTCTTCATAGGGAACCAGCGGCTCCTCGATGAAGGTCTTCAGCGGCAACTCGGCCAGCGCCATCTGTGCCACCACACGCTCTTCGGCGTTGACCGCGGCCACACCCGCCAGCATGTCGCCAGACCGCGCCGGCGACGCCTTGGCCATCAGCGCCTTCAGGTCGCGAAAAGCGTAACTGGCGCTGCCAACGCGGTGCTTGAACCTGTGTTCCGGCATGCTCGTTCTCCATCTTCAGCACGGTCCGGTGGCTGCTCACCAGACCGTGGGACCGTGCGCCCTCAGGTGGTCAGCAATTGCGGTGCCGTCTTGCCGTACTTGATGCTGGTTTCCACTGGCAACCAGTTGCCGGTCGACTCCTGGCGCCCCTGCAGCAGAAAGCGCGGCTTGGACGACGGTATCTGCTCAGCGGCCAGTTTAGACAACTCGCCGATCTTGCCGCTCTTCATGCGATTAACGATCAAACCGTACTGCGTCTCCGGGAAGTCGCGCAGCATGTCGTAGTCGCCATCGCTGTCGCCGGCCACAAACAGCGGGCCATAGCCCTTTTTCGTCACGATTTCCCGCTTGATGGCGACCGACTTGCCCGGGCCCCAGGTCAGAGGCCAGTCCTTGAGGTAGGCGTTGCGGTAGACCCCGCCGTTGCGCTCAAGGCGCAGACCGATGACGTTCTCGCGCGACACGTTGTAGCCATACTTGGGATGGGTGGCGAATACTGCCACCACATCTTCCAGCGACGCGGTACAGACATAGACGTCGATGCCGTTGCTGCGCAGCGTATCCATCATGCCGGCGATCTCCGTGCACAGCCGGATGCCATGGAAATGCGTAACGCTGACGATACCGGCCTTGCCCGGACGGTCGGCCGGGCTGGTGTACTTGACCTTGTTCAACGCCGCGCCCAGTGCCGCATCGTTGGAGGCCTCGGCCAACGCGCTGACATCCGCCTCGCTCATGTTGGCGAAGAAGTAAATCACCCAAGGGTAGCCGACGCTCACGCCATGGGTGTCGTTGACCGCCTCATACAGGTAGTAGAGCTTGGCGCGGAAGTCCTGAAACTCGACCGTGGAGGTGATCTCCGCCAGCGGCTTGCTGCCGGCCATGCCCTTGTAGTTGGCGTGCAGGAAGGCGTAATCGGCGTCGAGGTCGGCACAGATCGAATCGAGGTCGACCACGTTGCCGGCGGCGTTCTTGAAGTCCTTGCTGAACGGGCCCGGCGGCACGTTCTGGCGGATGATGGCGGCGAACTCGGGCGGCGTGAGCTTGAAGGCAAGCGTGTTGATCTGATACATCAACAGCGCTTCCTCACAGTCGTTCATGATGCTGGTGTTGTCCCAGTCGAACACGGCGTAGGGGCGCTTGCCCGCCTTGTAGCCGGGCGCCGTGTTGCCGTGCGCGGCGATCATCTGCGCCACCATCTCGTGGTTGCGCGGTGCCCACTTGGCACGGTCCAGGCCAATGGCTGTCTTCTTCGCGGCGGCATGGCCCAGCGCCGGTGCCAGCGCACCGCCGGCTGCGGCTGCCACCAGTCCGCCCAGGAAGCCACGCCGGGCCAGCCCACTGGCAGCAGCATTGGCACAAGCTCGCGGCCTGTCGTGAAGGTCCTGCAAGGCAGGCGTCTTGTCGCTGTTGTTCATGATGGTCGCTCTCGTCGAGTGGGTGGATTGCGTCAGTTGGGAAGAAACCATTCAGCGACCGGGCATCACGCCTACCGCCGCATCGCTCTCGGCGCGGCGGCGCGCGGTCGCCAGGAACCAGGCATAACCCAGCGCCAGCAAGGCCAGGAAGATGCCGAAGATCAGCGGGTTGTAGTAGATCATCGTGGCCATGCACACCAACGCACCGAACAGCGCGAAGGCTGGGAAGTACGGGTAGAACGGTGCGCGAAACGGACGCACCAGACCGGCCTCCACACGGCGCAGCTTGAACAGGCTCAGCATCGAGAGGATGTACATCAGGATGGCGCCGAACACCGACATGGTGACGATGTTGGCCGTCAGCGTCTGGCCGCCGATGGTGATCAGCTCGTCGCTGTAGATGGCAGCGATACCGACGATGCCGCCGGCAATGATGGCGCGGTGTGGCGTCTTGAAGCGCGGATGCACCCGAGCAAAATACGTTGGCAGGTAGCCTTCCCGGGCCAGGGCGAAGATCTGGCGCGAGTAGCCGAGGATGATGCCGTGAAAGGACGCCACCAGCCCGAACAGACCCAGCCACACCAGCATGTGCAGCCAATTGCTATTGGCCCCGACAATCAGCTTCATGGCCTGCGGCAGCGGGTCGTTGATGTTGGCGAGCTTGGTCCAGTCGCCCGCACCGCCGGCGAACAGCATCACGCCGATGGCCAGCACAACCAACGTCAGGATGCCGGTGATGTAAGCGACAGGGATCGACCGCTTCGGATCCTTTGCCTCCTCCGCCGCCATCGCCACGCCTTCGATGGCGAGAAAGAACCAGATGGCGAACGGGATCGCGGCGAACATGCCGGGTACCGCCGCCAGGCTGAAGCTGTCGCTGCCCGACCAGCCGCCCTTGATGAAATTCGCCATCGAGAATCCGGGCGACACCACACCCATGAACACCAGCAGCTCGAAGATGGCCAGTAGCGTCACGCACAGCTCGAAGGTGGCGGCGATCTGCACGCCCACGATGTTGAGCGTCATGAACACAAGGTAGGCGCCCAGCGCGGCCAGCTTGAGATCGAGGGCGGGAAACTGCACGTTGAGGTAGGCCCCGATGGCTAGTGCGATCGCCGGCGGCGCAAACACGAACTCGATCAGCGTGGCCGCCCCGGCCAGATAACCGCCCACCGGGCCAAAAGCGCGCTTGCTGTAGGCGAACGGGCCGCCTGCATGCGGAATTGAGGTCGTCAGTTCAGTGAAGCTGAAGATGAACGTGGTGTACATCGCCGCGATGAACAACGCGGTGATCGTGAAGCCGAGCGTACCGGCGCTGGCCCAGCCGTAACTCCAGCCGAAGTATTCGCCCGAAATCACCAGGCCGACTGCGATTCCCCAAAGCTGCAGGGTATTCAAAACCGGCTTCAAGACGTGGTCATGGCCGGATGAGCTGGCATCCATGGGGCTCTCCTATTGGCGCGATTTCAAAGCTTGCGGGCACAGCGCTTGCATGAAAAAGAACAAGCGCCGCGCCATCGGCACAAATATATGCACGGTGGTCTTGGCGGCGTTATTGAAATTCGGCAAACCTGTCATGGGCCTAGGGCCTGTTCACAGCGCAACACCGGGAGTCACTCACATGTCCGAGGCCCAACTGTTCCAAACTGCAACAGCCTGCTCCCCCGCGCGCTCAAACCTGGCACAGCCGCACACAGAGCGGGCACTGCGCACCGTCATCGCGCACGATGTCGATGAACACGCCCACAACCTGACCAACTGGGAACAGCGCTACGACCAGATTGCCTGCGGCGCCTTTGAAGGCGTGCTGGACGAATGGCAAAGCGCGGGTGTGCAGATCTTCCGTGAAAGCACCAGCCGCGCCATCCGCCAGTCCTGCCGGGTATGGTCGGACGCACTCTGGTTTGGCATCGAAGCGTACGCGGCGGGCATGCGCATCAACGGCCGCCAAGTCGGCGCCGATGCGGTGATGACGCGCCCGGGCGGCGGCGAGTTCGAACTGGTCACGCCCGACCGGCATGAGATCTACGGCATCGTTGTGCAGCGCGACGCGCTGCTGGCCACTGCCGCCCGTCTGGGCTGTGAAGTCGATTGGAGCAAACTCGGCCAGGCCGAATTGCTGAATGTCGAACACAATGCATTGGACATCTGCCGCCGCCATATCGTCGACCTTCTGCAGGTGGCCGGCGGCATGCAAGACACCCCCGACAACCCAGCCCTGCAGTTGCGCCAGGAAGCGGTGCTGGTGTCGCTGCTGGCGCTGCTGGACAGCGGCGAGATCGAAGCCGAGGCCAGCGCCAACTTCCAGCGCCGGGTCCGCATCGTCAACAACGCGTGCGAGTATGCGATGACACAGCAGAAATGCCCGGTCACCGTACCGATGCTGTGCGAAGCGGTACATGTCAGCCGGCGCACGCTGCAATACTGCTTCGAAGATGTCCTCGGCATCAGCCCCATGGCCTACCTGCGTGCGCTGCGCCTGAACGGCGTGCGGCGCGCGCTATGCGAAAGCAGCGGCAGACGTGCCATCGGCGACATTGCGGCGGCCTGGGGCTTCGTCAACTTCAGCCAGTTCTCCTGCGACTACAAGAAGCTCTTCGGTGAAACACCTTCAGCCGCGGTACGGGCGAGGATGCGCTGCTGACGCCAAGCGCCCTGCCCACCCAGGCTGATCCGTCCGCACCACAACATGAAAGGGTTTGCAGCAAGTTCCTGCAAACCCTTTTTCATTGTTGACCAAGCATGCAAGCTTGGAGAAAGCCTGCCGAATGAACAATCGCCCCATCACCGGCACCGGCACCGGCACACGCTGTACGGCGCCGTGCCAGCCGTCCACTCTTCAGAGGGGCTAAACCACGCGTCTAGATTGCCGATTACCTGTTCTGGAGCTCACACTGCGCCAGTTCGGCGGGTACGACGCCGCCACGTAGACCGGGCATTGCATTCTCTTCAGCGCCACCTGACGCCATGCATCTCTTGCGCCCTTCCTGGGTCTTCTGCGCACTGTGCGCCTTCGGGGCGCCCGCGCTTGCTCTGGCGCAAACGTCCATCCTGATCTACTCCGAGGCCGGGCAACGACCGCTCTCCTACGAAGACCATGGCACGCCCAAGGGCGCCTATGTCGAAAACCTGATGCGTGTGCTCAAACGGATCCCCGGATACAAGGTGGAGATTCGCTTCGTGCCCTGGGCACGCGCCGTGGAAGAAGCCAAGAACGGCAACAGTGCCGGCGTGCTCGGCGTGTACTACCGCCCGCAGGAGCGTCCGTTCTTGAATCACTCCAAGTCGATCTACACCGAGGACGTTGCCGTGCACTGCAACCGGGATTCGGTGCGAGGGCGCACGCTCAACACCTACCCCGACGACTTTGCCGGCCTCCGGTTCGGCAACCAGCGCGGCTATCTGGCGCCCGGCCCGCGCTTCTTCGAAATGGCAAAGGCCGGCAAGATCAGCGTTGTCGAAGGCCAGGAGTTTCAGGATCTCGTCAAGAAGATGCTGGTGGGAGAAATCGACTGCGTGGTCAACCCGAGCATCGTCCTCAACGAGGCACTGGTCACGCTGGAGGCGCAAGGCCTGCCCGAGCGGATGCGCTACAAGTCCAAGCGGATCCTGACCGTCAAAAGCGAGACCGTTCACGTCGGGTTCAGCAAGAAATACGAAGAATCGCACCCCGAACTCGCCCGATTCCGCCAGCTGTTCGACAAGGCGGCGGACGAGTAATCGCGCAGCCAGCCCACACGCACACTCATGCTCCCGCTGTCCCCTGTTCAATCGATCCGGAACAGCATGATTGCGCTCTTCATCATTGTCACGACAACGACTTTAGGGGCGTTCGCCATCCATCGGCAATGGCAGCGACAACGCGATCTTGATCAGCGCTTCGAGCAGGTCCGCACGGACATCCTGGACAGCCTCGGGCAGAGCCTGGCCGAACCGGTCTGGGCGCTGAACGTCGACATCATGCGGACCAAGCTGGAATCCGCGCTCGTGCATCCGGAGGTGGTTCAGGTGTGCGCGCTCTCTGCGGATCGGCAGGAAACCTATACCGCTGTCCATCGCAATGCGACGGGTGCCCGTGCGCCCGCGCCGTCCACCGCAACGTGCGTCGCTCCCGGCCCGCATGAGGTGATCAGCGAGGTAGACATCTACCCACCCGCCGGCGTCAATCTGGAGCGCAGAAAACAGCCCATCGGCAAAGCGGTGCTCTATCTCACCCGAGACCCGATGCGCCACGCCCTGCGCGCCGCCATGGTCCAGGGCATCACGGAGGTTGCCGCCATGGACGTGGCGCTAGTGCTGCTGCTGACCTTCGGTCTGCGCATGGTGTTCAGGCCGCTTGCGCATCTGCAGCGCGCGCTGTTCAACCTCGCCTCCTCCCAGGGGGATCACCTGGAAGAACTTCCCAAGTTGGGCCGCACGGAGTTCGACAGCGTCATCGAGGGCTTCAACCAAGTGCTGCGCAAACTCAAGCACATCATCGCGCAGCGCACCGAAGCAGAAATGACGGCGCGCGAGGCCATCCACATCACCAACGAGGCCTTCGCGCAGCTTCAGGCTACCCAAGCGGAGCTGGTCGAAAAGAACCGGCAGTTGGAAACGCTCTCCATGACCGACCAGCTTACCGGCGTATTCAACCGGCGATGCCTGGATGCCGTGCTCACCCACGAGCTGGAGCGCTGCCTGCGCGAAGGCAGCCCACTGGCCATCATCCTGATGGATGTGGATCGCTTCAAATCCATCAATGACACCCATGGGCATCAGGTGGGCGACCAAGTGCTGGTGGAAGTCGCCAGCCGCATCGTGCACGTCAAGCGGCCAACCGATACTGTCGGCCGTTGGGGTGGTGAAGAGTTTCTGCTGATCTGCCCCAATGCCGGGCCGGAAGATGTCATGGGCTATGCGCAATGCTTGCGCAAGGCGATCGGGGAGCACGATTTCCGCCTCATCGGCCGGATGACGGCAAGCCTTGGCGTGACCTGCATGCAAGATGAGGACACCATCCACGGCATGATCTCGCGCGCAGACGCAGCCTTGTACCGAAGTAAGAAAAACGGCCGTGATCGCGTGGAGTTCGCCATGCACGGCGCACACGCCACGCCCGAGAACGAACCGCTCGGGGACTGATCGGGCTGGCACCCCTTGCCCGGCAAGGGTGGCGGCAGATCAGTGCGCGTCGGCCTCGCCGTCGAAATCGCGATCGCGCGATCGCATGCCCATCAGGCGCTCGTAGTTGAGCGAGGCATGGAAACCAAAGCCATTGCCGCCAGCACGCTTGACTTCGTACATGGCGGCATCGGCGTTGCGGATCAGCGTCTGGGCATCGCGCCCGTCGGTCGGGTACAGCGCCACGCCAGCGCTCACGCCCAGCGACAGCACGTGCCCCTCCACCCGGAACGGGGTCTGCAATTGCTCGATCAGTCGCTCGACGGTCTGCGCAACGTCTTCACGGGTAGCGCAGTGCGTAAGGATGGCGACGAATTCATCGCCGCCCAGGCGCGCCACCGTATCGGAAGCACGCAGGCCGCTGCGCAGGCGCATGGCGGTGGCCTTGAGAACGAGGTCGCCCACGCCGTGGCCATATTCATCGTTGACGGGCTTGAAGCGATCCAGGTCGACAAAGACCACAGCCACCTGCGCGCGCGCACGACGTGCCGTCTGGATGGCAACGAACAGCCGATCGCGCAGCAGGCGCGCGTTGGGCAGATCGGTCAATGGGTCATGCAGCGCGAGGTGGTGGGCCTTGTCGAGCGCGGCTCGCCGCTGGGTAACGTCGAGCAGCGTACCGCTCACGCGTATGGCCAGACCATGCGCATCGCGCTCGGTCACGCGCCCACGCGCGGCTACCCAGATCCACTGGCCATGGCTCGCGCGCATGCGCTGTTCAACTTCAAAGCTGTCGGCATCGCCGCGCAGGTGGCGGTAGATACGTCGCGCACTCGTTGTCGCGTCTTGCGGGTGCACCATGGCAAACCACCCGTCCGGATCATTCGGCAAATCGGCCGGATCGTAGCCGAGCATGTTGGCAGTACGGCGATTGAATGAGACGTGCCGCGCGCGCGTGGACCAATCGAACGTGCCCAGGCCAGCACCGTCCAGCACATAGGCCAGCCGCTGCTCCGACGCACGCAGCGACTCGATCGCCAGACGCCGCGCGGTCACGTCCTGCACTTGCACAACAAGATGCTTACCATCGCCGGAAGCCTCGTGCGCCAAAGCCACGTCCGCCTGTACCCAGAGGGTGCTGCCATCCTGGCGCACAAAGCGGGTCTCCAGCGAGAGCGACTCGCGCTGGCCGGCGAGCAAGGCGTCGATGCCGTCCCGTGTGCGCTGGGCGTGATCGGGGTGACACAGATCGAAGAGATCGCGCGAGCGCAGCGCCTGTGCTTCGTGCCCCGTCAGCGCACACAGCGCCCGGTTCACGTCGAGGAAGCGACCCTCCGGCGCGCACAGGCCGATCCCAATCGGCGAATGTTCGATCGCAGCCTTATACAAATGGTGGTCCTCAAGCATGGCGATGCATTTCGCGAATGCGGCAGTCCCGGGGAGCAACGGATATGACGACATCGGCTTGCCCGCCACTGCCAGACAGCACAATGGTTCGCGCTGGGCAAGCGCGGTGATGCTCGACGTGGATCCCCGTAACCGGTCTCGTGGTCTGCGCGTTCAGCCGGCGGCTGGCAGACCGGTCGTACACAATCCATGTGCACGAATTCGAGGCGGACTATAGAAGCCGTGTGTTAACGGGGCAATCCCTTCCCGCGAGGGGACACGGGTCAGACGCTCGTTCTGGCCCCTCGTGCTTGAGGTCGACGCGAGGGAAACGCGCCCCGCGTCATTCCCGTCTGCGTTTGTTGCTGCCAGTGGCCGGCAGCCGCCCGGCCACGCCGGACATCCGATAACTGTACACCTACGTCTACACCGCGACAGTCAGCCTTTCGGCTAGGTTTTACGGCTCGCGGCCTGATGCATACGTTTGCCCGAGGCAAGCGCCGACACCTCCACATTGCGGATACCTGCATAGGCAGCGAATGCTGCCGGACTCATCCAGAAGAACGAAACGGCGATCACACCGGCACGGGCTCCACTACTATGGGTGATATCGCTCCGGGGGGACGAGTCAACACAGCGAGCCGCCGTGCGCCACGCGACGCCTGCGGTTGTAGGAGGTGGTATGGAATTGAGTTTTGTCGCCCCGGGCATTGAAACGCACCGCTATGCGCTGAAGCTGGCGGGGCTGCCCGAGGGGAGCGACCCCATTGATCCGACTTGGATCGACGACGCGCTGAGCGCCGCCGTACGCGTCTTTGACGCACACCGCGTGCACTTTGCTGACGCCTATTTTGCCTACCGCGCACGTGACGCGGCGCAGCCCCCCGCTCATGCCGGCGAAGGCGCTCCGCACATGCGCCCCACCGGCGACCTGCACGACGACACGCCCTTGCTCGCGGATACGTTTGCGATTGCGCAGCTTGCCGCACTCGTCTCGCTGGAGGCTGCGGGCATGGCCGACATCATCGACGTGCACTTGATCGTGGAGCGCTTGCGCGACGATGGCCAGACGCGCTCTGCGGACGGCCTGGCCGAGGTGACTTTCCCGACCGACGACGCCTCAGGCCTGCGCGCCACCGCTCGTCGGCACTGACCACTAGCGCCGCCTGTCACCCGCCGGCTGCTTCGGCACAATGGCGGGTTGCGGTTCAGTGGGCGCCCCGACAGCGGCGGCGTCGCGGAACGTCCATTGCCGGTGCACCAGAAAATTAAAGACTGCGGTAATGGCCGAGGCAAACACCTGCGCGAGCAGGTAATACAGCCCAAGCGACAGGCCAATTGCCATGATGGTCGCGTTGCACCCCAGCGCAAGAAACGCGACCAGCCCGAACCGTACCATCGCGCCAATATGGCCGCGCGTACTGTTGAACACCGCCTGCCGGCTGATGATGTAGTTGAGCGTGGCGCCAATCACGCTGCCGGCCACCGACGCCCGCCAAGGCGACACGCCCGCCTGCACCAGCCCGAACAGCACCACGTAGTGCGCCAGCGTGGCACCGAAGCCGATCACGACATAGCGGGAGAACTGTGCCGCCACAGCCCAGAAACGCTGCGCGGGCGCGAGGTCTGCGTTCGGTCCATCTGCCTGAGGATCAAAATTGCGCTGAGTCATGGCCGTAGGGCGCGCAACTCCCGTGCCCGTTTAAAGTTGGGCAACATTTTGCCGTATAAGCACGTGGGCACCCGCGCGGCTGCGGGCGCTCCATTGACATGCTCGAACTCCAACCTCTCGACATTCCGCTAGCGATCCCCCTGCCGTGGCCGATGCTCGACGCCGACGGGCAGTTGCTCGTCCCCAAAGGCGACGTCATCCACTCGCCGGAAGAGATTGACCTGCTCTTCACCCTGCACCGGCCACACCGTCAGGCCGACGGTGCGCCTGGCAGCGCTTCGCCATTCGCCAACACGCAGTTCCCGAATACGCTGTTCCCCGACATGGCGGACGCCCCGGAGAGCGAACGCTCCATCGCCATGGAGCAGCTTGGCCTGCGCCCGGGCGGCATGCTGACCGTGCGCCTGACGGCCGGTGCCGGGCAAAGCAAGGGGGCCGCGCGGGTGATGGGCTATAGCCCGCAGCGTCATCTGCTCATCACCATGCCGACCGACGGTGGCCGCGCCGTCATGCCGGTCAAAGACGAGCTGCTGGAGATCCACGCCTTCTCGGGCGAGGGGATTGCCAGCTTCGAATGCACGGTGATGGCCGTCTGCCGCATCCCGTTCGAATACGTCGTCCTGTCAGCGCCGCGACGCATCAAAAGCCGCGCGCTGCGCAAGTCGCTGCGCGTACGGGCAAACGTGGTCGGCAAAATGCTGGTGAGCGGCGAGCCGCCGCGCATGATTCATATCTCCGACATCAGCACCACGGGAGCGTCGTTCCGATCGGCCCATCGGCTGGAGTTGAGCGGCGCGCCCGCGCGCCTGCGGTTCCGCGTGAAAACCCGCGACTACCACTCAGAGCTGGTAGCAGCCGCGCTGATCCGCAGCGAAAAGCCGGCCGACCTGCCCAATGCCTATCAGTACGGCGTGGAGTTCGTCGAGCTGGGGGCCTCGCAACGGATGCTGCTGCAGTGTTTTATCTACGAGCAATTGCTTTGGGGTGGCCAGCGCATGGCGTAACACCAGGGATATGCACGATATCTTTATCAGATGTAATTAACCCTAAACATAAAAAACGCCCGTACGATTCCCGCGACAATGCGCCGGGCAACGGCCCGGCAAGTGGAGTTTCGGCTTATGATGCCCGCAGGTTCGTCGTGACAACTCGACACAATTGAATGACCCGCGCGAACCAACGCATTTCCGTTTCACAGGTATTTGCAGGACGATCTCCATTTATGAGTCGCGCCACGTCCGTCGCGCCATCGGGTCTGGACCCCATCTCCGGGTTGCCGGACCGCGAACGATTCATCCGGTGGCTGGCCGAGCTGCCGCAGCCCGCGCAGCCGGATGGCACTGGCGCGTTGCTGCTGATCGGCTTTGACCACTTTGCCGAGGCGACCACCACGTTGGGCCCGCTGGCCGCAAGGGCCATCCTCGTCGAATGTGCGGCGCGGCTCAAAGCGTTGTGTGAAGCCAGCGTCGACGGCACAGCGCCCTTCGTTGGCCGCGTCGGCCACGAAACCTTTGCGATTGCCTCGGCTGAATTCACCTCGGCACAAGCCGTGCACGACCTCGCGCGGCGCATTTCTGCCGCGTTGACGCGTCCGTTCATCGCGCATGGCTATGAGCTGGTCTGCTCGTGCAGCATCGGCATGACCCTGTTCGAAAGCACACCGGCCGACCCTGCCCGACTGATTGATCAAGCCGACCGCGCGCTCTATCACGTGCAGCACGGCGGCGAGCAGAGCCCAGCCGTCTATGCGCCGGCCCCCGCCCTGCCGCATGCCAACGCCTCTGCGTCGGCTGCCGAGGCAAACGATGCCGTGGCCCAGCGGCCGCGCCTGGCTGCGCAACTGCGCCACGCACTGGCGCGCCGCCAGTTCAGCCTGAACCTGCAGCCACAGTTGAGCCTGGCCAATGGCCGGATCGTCGGCTATGAATTCCTGCTGCGCTGGATTTCGCCAGAACTCGGTGGCGTGGCGCCGGCAGATTTTCTGCCGATCCTGGAACAGACGGGCGACATCCGCGAGGTAGGCCGCTGGGTGCTCGACAACGCCGCACAAATGCTGGCCGGCCTGCAGCGCGAAGAAGCCGAGCGCGCCGGGCGGGGCGGCACGCGGCATCAACCGAGCGTCCATGCAGCGGTCAACCTGTCGGTGGCGCAGTTGCTGGACCCGCAGCTGAGCGAGGTGGTGCGCGATATTGCGGCACGCCATGCCGTGCCGCCGGCGCGAATCGTCTTCGAGGTGTCGGAACATACGCTGCAACAGGCCAACGGTGCCGCGCGCCAGGCCATTGAAGCGCTCCACGCATGCGGTGCGCGCGTGGCGGTCGAAGACTTTGGCGCCACCGAGCACAGCCTCGAGTGCCTGGAGACCTTTCGCCCCGACCAGGTCAAGCTCGACCAGGGTGTGGTCGGCGCGGTGGCGGATGCGCACAGCCACGGCACGCTGCAACGCCTGGTGGCCGCCGCCCACGCAGTCGGCGTGCCCGTTACGGCTACGCGCGTAGAAACCGCCGCGCAGCTCCAAGCCCTGCGCGCTTGCCGCTGCGATGTCATCCAGGGCTATCTGCTGTCGCAGCCTTTCCCTGCGCGGTGGATCGATGATACGCAAGGCGTGATTGCCGAACGCGCGCGCGACCTGCTGCCGTAAAAAAACGCCCTTCCACAGGCATGGAAGGGCGTCGCGTCTTGGACTCCTGTACCGGCCGCTTATGCGTGCTTATGCGTGTTCGACGCGGAACACCGCCACAGCACCGCGCAGCGCCTCCGCCTGTTCCTCCAGCGATTCAGCCGCGGCTGCCGCCTGCTCGACCAACGCGGCGTTCTGCTGCGTCACCTGATCCATCTGCGTGACGGCCTGGTTGACCTGCTCGATGCCGCTGCTCTGCTCTTCCGACGCGGCGCTGATTTCGCCCATGATGTCGGTCACGCGCTTGACGGCGGTCACCACCTCCTCGATCACCGCGCCGGCCTCGGCCACCAGCGTCGAACCGTTTTGCACACGGCCTACGGAATCGCCGATCAGTTCCTTGATCTCCTTGGCCGCCGTGGCACTACGCTGCGCCAGGCTGCGCACTTCCCCTGCCACCACCGCAAAGCCCCGGCCTTGCTCGCCCGCACGTGCGGCTTCCACCGCCGCGTTCAGCGCGAGGATGTTCGTCTGGAATGCAATGCCCTCGATCACGCCGATGATGTCGGCGATCTTCTTGCTGCTCTCGTTAATGCCGGCCATGGTGTCCACCACGCGGCCAACGACCTCTCCGCCCTTGACGGCGATGTCCGATGCATTGACGGCCAGCGTGCTGGCCTGACGGGCGTTGTCGGCGTTCTGCTTCACGATGCTGGTCAGTTCTTCCATGCTGGATGCGGTTTCCTCCAGCGAGCTCGCCTGCTGCTCCGTGCGCTGCGACAGATCCGCATTACCTGCGGCGATCTGCTTGGTGGCGCTGGCGATGGAGTCCGAGCCCGTGCGCACTTGCCCGATGATCCGCTGCAGGCTCGCCTGCATGGAGGCCACGGCGTGCATCAGGCGCGCGGTTTCATCACGACGACCGGCGGCGGTCTGGCCTTCCATGCGCGTGGCGAGGTCGCCTGAGGCCATGCGCTCGAACACGTGGATGGCGCGCTCCAGCGGACGTACCACCGTACGGCCCAGCACGCCACGCGCCACCACCGACAACAACAGCGCGGCCGCCAGCAAACCGCCCGACACCCAGATGCTCATGGCGTAGCGTGACTGCGAGTGGTCAAAACGCGCCTGACCATAGGCGAAGCGCGCCTTGACCAGCGGCCCGAGCGCCGTGTCATAGGTCACAAAGAGCTGCGGCACCTGGGTTGTATTCAAGTCTCGGTACGTGGTGAGATCACTGCGTTCCAGCGCGGCGATAGCCGGCTCCAGTGCGGTCTTGACGAATTTCGTGCGCGCAGCGTCGGCCGCCTGCAATTGGGCGCGATCGGCTTCGGGCACCGGCAGCTTCATGAATTCGGCCCACGCATCGTTGGCCGTCTTGACCATGGTGTGCGCGTCCGTCAGCAGTTTCTTGAGTTCTTCGGGTGACGAGACCGAATCGAAATTGGTCAGGTGAATGCGCGCCCACAGCAGGTTGATCGTGTCCTTTGCCAGCAGGTCGAGCCCTTTGGCGTCTTCCAGGTACACGGCGCGCAAGTCGGCGTTGGTTGCCCGGCCGGTGGCGATGCCTGCGGCGCCCACCACCGCAATCATCACGGCGAACGCGGCCACCAGAATCGTCAGTCGCGTTCGAATGCTTGTATCCATCCATTTCCACATAGGTCTTTCCCCCGCTTGGTTGGGCCGTCTGGCGTTGTCTGGTTCGGTTGCGATGCGCCGCTCGTCTGGCACCCGGTTCACTCCTGAAAAGTCCTATCGGCAAGCCAGGAGAGAAATGGAGGTCCAAGCCTTGAATGTCCGGGATACGTCGCAAGTGATATGCAAGACTGTAAAAAAGATGCGCCCGACGCACCCAGCGCCTGTGGGGTGACATTAAAATGCGGGTTGCGCCACCCACCCGGTGGCAATCATGCGAAATCGTGCTGCTCACTCAAAGGGCCGCACTGCTCACAAGGGGATCAAGATGAAGAAACTGATTGCACTGCTGGCCCTGGGCTGCGCCGTTCTGGCGGGTTGCAACACGATGGCGGGCATGGGCAAGGACATCCAGACTGGTGGCCAGAAGCTGGAAAACGCAGCGGACAACACCAAGCAGAAGATGTAATGACACGAAGGCCGGGGCGCTTGTCGCTCGGCTGGATGAGAAGAACGCCGCAACTCGCGGCGTTTTTCTTTGGGCGGGGGCCTTACAACAACTCTTCTGGCGTAAACGGCGCCAGCATCTGAATCCACGTTCGGCGGCCGAAGCCGACATCGGGCTCGTGGTTGACGACGACTTCCTTGCCGTTCTCGTGCGTGGTCCAGCGTAATTGGCCGTCGTCCGCCTTGGTCACGCGATAGGCGCTTTCCTTCACCGCATCATCAAACAACCGGGCCACAGCCTGCGCCAGCACCGGGCTGCGGATCACCAGCCCGGTTTCCGTATTCAACGCAATCGAGCGCGGGTCGATGTTCATGGAGCCGACGAAGAGCGTGCTCCGATCCACGATGACGGACTTCACGTGCAGGCTCGCCTGCGATGATCGAAACGTGCCGACCACGCTCGGGCGATCGCCGAGCGTGGGGCGTAGCTCATACAGTTCGGCGCCGCTATCGATGAGCACTCCACGGTATTTGGCATAGCCCACGTGCACGATGGGCGCATCGGTGGCCGCCAGCGAGTTGGTCAGCACGCGCAGGCGCACGCCTCGTTCATGCAGGCCCTTGGCCACCTCCACGCCCCGCTTGCCGGGCACGAAGTATGGCGAGATCAAGATCACCTCGCGCTGCGCCTCGTCCACGACACGCATCAATGTGCGGGCGAGGCGCTCACCGCCGGGCTCGATGTCTTCGCCGGACACCTTGGCGGGGCGGTCAACGATGACCTTGGCGGGCGCCCATTCCAGGCTCAGGCGGCCGCGCGCGATCTGGTCGGCGAGGAACCAGTCACGTGGCTCGGGCCGCAGCGGCAATGGGTCGACGGGCGTGGGGCTGGCCAGGTCGGTCTGGTTGCGCAGGCGCTGCTGCTCGGGGTCGGTAATCTGCCGGGCGGAGGCCTGCGGGCCGGATGCGGAGCCCATGTCGATCGCTGCGACCGGCGCAGTCGGCACGTCGATGCGGCGTAACGGCGCTTCGGGCCTTGCAGGCATCGAGACGGGCGGCGGGTAGTTGCCGTTCTTTTGCTCGGGCGGATGGGCGTCGCTGGGCTTGGGCGCCAATGCCTGCACGGGGTAGGCAAATTCGCTGTTCCAATACGCATCGAATGCGGAAGACAACTGCCGCACCGCTGGCCCCGCCGCCAGCACATCTAGGTCAACGAAGTTGGTCGTCTTGTCTTGCGTGAAATATTCGGCGCCCAGGTTGCGCCCGCCTGTCACGGCCAATGCGTTGTCGGCGATGAAGGCCTTGTTGTGCATGCGCCGGTTGACGCGGCGGAACTCGGCTGCACCGCTCAAGTACCGCGTCAGGTTCGACATGCGCCCGCCGGGAAACGGGTTGAACAGCCGCACGTCGATGTTCTTGTGCAACGAGAACTTCAGGAATGCCAGATCGCGCCCATCGCTGTGCAGGTCGTCGACGAGCACGCGCACGCGCACGCCGCGTTCGGCGGCGGCCAGTACGTGCCGCATCAGCTCGCGCACGGCGTTGTCACTGCCGATGATGAAGTACTGCAGATCCAGGGTGCGTTCAGCGCGGTCGGCCAGCGTAAGCAAGGTGGCATAGGCTTCTTCGCCGGAGGGGATGAGCCGGAACCCCGACACGTCCCCGGAGGGGGCATTCGCCTGCGCCAAACGCCCCAGCGCGGTCACCGATTCCGCCCCCGAAAGCGCTGTCGTTACCGGCCGCTCCACGTGCTCGGGCAGGCTGGCGCAGCCACCCAGCAGCAGCGCTGTCAGGCAGCTCAGCCAGACGCGTAGAAATGCGCGGAAGATCAGCGGGCGCCCTTGCATGTTGGTTTGTCGCTTTGTGCTACAGATGATCGACAGGACGGTAACTGCACATCAGCATGCCGCGTGCCTGTCGGTGGCACAGGCGCTCCCCAGGCTACACCGGTGGCGCGGCACCTCGTATCCGTGTTTATCCGACGCCACCTCAGGCGTGTCAAAATGCCCCGTGGCATGCCCTCCCTGCCCCTTCTGATGCTGACCCAAACCACCGCATTCGCCACCTTTCTGTTTGTTGTGCACTGCGTGGGCGTGCTGGCCGCCATGCACGCCGTGCTGACCGTGCGTACCTCCCAGGGGGCCATTGCCTGGGCCATCTCGCTCGTCACGCTGCCAGAGTTCACGTTGATCCCGTATCTGATTTTCGGACGCAGCACCTTTGCCGGTTACGTGGATGCGCGGCGCTTCAACAATGCGCGCATGCGCGAGATCACGCTGTCGGATGACTGGCGCCGCCTGCGCGATCACGAATCCTCAGTCGTCGAGCCGCACCACGCATGCATGCAGGCGCTACCCCGGCTAACGGGCGTACCCTGCCAGTCTCGCAATCGCGTGCGCCTGCTGGTCAACGGCGCAGAGACCTTCGAGGCCATCTTCGCGGCCATCGCGCAGGCGAAGCGAGTGCTGATCGTGCAGTTCTTCATCGTGCATGACGACACGCTCGGCCGCCGCCTGGCCGAAGCGCTGCTCGAACGTGCGCGTGCCGGCGTGCGCGTGTACTTCCTGTTCGACAGCATCGGTTGCCACGCCCTGCCGCGCCACTATGTGCAGCGCCTGACCGACGGCGGCGTGCACGCCAAGCCGTTTTCCACGCACGCGGGTTTCGTCAATCGCTTCCAACTCAACTTCCGCAACCACCGCAAGCTGGTGGTGGTGGATGGCGAACGCGCCTACGTGGGCGGACACAATGTCGGCAACGAATACCTGGGCGAGAAACCGCCGCTGGCCCCGTGGCGCGATACGCATATCGAGATCGTGGGCGCGGCGGTGATGGACCTGCAACTCACGTTTGCCGAAGACTGGTATTGGGCCGCGCATGAAGTGCCGCAACTGATCGTGCCTGAGCTGCGTCCCGACGAAGACATGGTCTGCCAAGTGGTGGCCAGCGGCCCCGCCGACAAGCAGGAAACCTGCTCGCTGTTCTTCATGGAGGCGATCCAGTCTGCGCGCCACCGGCTGTGGATCACCACACCGTACTTCATTCCCGACGAGGCGGTGTTTGCAGCGCTGCGCCTGGCGGTGCTGCGCGGCGTGGACGTGCGCATCCTGATCCCATCGCGCCCGGACCACCGCGTGGTCTTCCTGGCCTCCACGCTGTATGCCCACCAGGCCATCCGCGCTGGCGTGAAAATCTACCGCTACCTGCCCGGCTTCCTGCACCAGAAGGTGGTGCTGATCGACGACGATGCCGCCGCCGTCGGCAGCGCGAACCTGGACAACCGCTCCTTCCGCCTGAATTTCGAGTTGATGGTCGTGACGGCCGACCAGCGCTTCGCCAATGACGTGGCGCAAATGCTCGACGCCGACTTTGCGCAAGCCACGCGCATCGGCCGCGACGAATACGAACGCGCCCACCCGCTGCGCCGCGTGATCATGCACGTGGCCAAATTGTTCGCGCCGATTCTGTAGCGCTCTTCATGGCCGCGTGGCTGGCCGCACAGGCGTGCTTGCTTGTGACGCTGGTTGGCTTTGCGTTGCAGTTGCTGTGCATTCTGCAATCGCCGGCGATGCGGCTAGCGCGTCAGCCGCGTGCGGAGGTTGCGTCGGCGGCGGGGCTCGAGCCCGCCTGAGCCGCATCGCCCGCCCGGTCAGGGCGCTGCGCATCGCGCCACGCCCGCGGCGTCATGCCGAAATGCGCGATGAACCAGCGCGTGAACGACGCCTGCCGCGTATAGCCCAGCAGCGCCGCCACCCGCCCGATCCGGTAGGCCGGATTCGCCATATAGCGGACGGCAAGGTTGTGGCGCACCTCCTCCACCAGCTCGGAGAACGTGGCACCTGCGGTCTCTAACTGCCGCTGCAACGTGCGCACGCTCAGATGCAGGTGCTCCGCAACCTGCTCCACAGACGCGCGCTCCAGCGGCAACAGCAGATACACCGCGCGTCGCACCTCCCGCACCATCACGTCGGGGCCCGATACGTTGAGCGGCTCGGCCAGGCTTTCCGCATAGCGCACCAGAGCCGGGTCAGCAGCGGGGTTGGGAATCTCCAGATCAGCCGCCGCACAGACGATGCCGTTGAAGTCGCTGCCAAACACGATCGGGCAACCGAACACACGCCGGTACAGGCTGAGATCGCCCGGTGCGGCATGCGTGAAGTGCACGCTGCGCGGCTTCCAGTGCACCCCCAGTAGCGCACTGCATGTCCGCGCCAGCACACCCACGGCCAACTCATTGGCCTGGCGCAGCGGCACAGGGGTCTCGGTGATGACCTCTTCGCGAATGACGACCATGTCGCCATCGGATTCCAGATAAATCGCCAGCGCCTCATTCAGCAGATGGCGGTACTGGATGATGGCCTGCAGCGCCTCGCGCAGCGTGCGCTTGTGGCCCAGCAGCAGGCCCAGCACGCCAAAGTCCAACTCCTGCCGGGCCTCAGCCATCTGCAAACCGAGCGTCGGGCAAGGTGCGCTGCTGGCGGTGATCTCCATCAAGTGGCACGTCGCCACCACGGGTACCGGCTGTTCGGGGTCGGTCAGCTTGGCTGGGTCCAGCCCCACCTGCCGCAGCGCTTCCTGCGGGTTGAACCCAAGCCGCCGCACAACCTGAAAGTAGCCATTGAGCGAGCGCGCACGCACCATCGTTTCCATGGGGGTTCCGTTGGGTTTGCCGGCAGGTTGGTGGGGGGTTGGTGTTTACACGGAATGGCACCAAAAGATAAAAACTTGGCACCAACTGAGAAATTGAAAGCTACTGCTTCCCTATAGTGAAGTCCACCCGAGACATCCCTAGCGGAGACAACCCATGCAATTCCTCGACGATTCCCTGCACCCCGAAAACCAGGACAAGGTAGTCATCACCGTTGCGCCATACGGCCCGGAATGGATGCCGGAAGATTTTCCAGAAGACATCCCGGTGACGATGGAAGAACAGGTGCAGAAAGCCGTGGATTGCTACAACGCCGGCGCCACCGTGCTGCACCTGCATGTGCGGGAGCTGGACGGTAAGGGCTCGAAGCGGCTGTCGAAGTTCAACGAACTGATTGCCGGCGTGCGCGCGGCGGTGCCCGACATGATCATCCAGGTGGGCGGCTCGATTTCGTTTGCGCCGGAAGACGAGGGCCAGGCCGCCAAGTGGCTGTCGGATGACACGCGCCACATGCTGGCCGACCTGACGCCTACGCCCGACCAGGTGACCGTGGCCATCAACACCACGCAGATGAACATCATGGAGCTGCTGTATCCGGAGTATCTGGAAGGCACCTCCCTGTCGCACCCGGCGTATCAGCAGGCGTATCGCGAGATGACCGTGCCGGCCGGCCCGCAATGGGTGGAAGAGCACCTGCGCCGCCTGCAGGCTGCGGGCGTACAGCCGCACTTTCAGCTCACCGGCATCCACGCGCTGGAAACGCTGGAGCGCCTCGTGCGCAAGGGCGTCTACAAGGGCCCGCTCAACCTTACGTGGATCGGCATTGGCGGCGGCTTTGACGGCCCCAACCCGTTCAACTTCTTCAACTTCATCCACCGCGCGCCGGATGGCTGCACGCTGACGGCTGAATCGCTGCTCAAGAACGTGCTGCCCTTCAACATGATGGCCATGGCCATGGGCCTGCACCCCCGCTGCGGCATCGAAGACACCATCATCGACCAGCACGGCAACCGCATGACCTCCGTGCAGCAGATCGAGCAATGTGTGCGCGTGGCGAAGGAACTGGGCCGTGAAATCGCCAGCGGCAAGGAGGCCCGCGCCATCTACCGCATCGGCGTGCAATACGACAGCGTGGATGAAACGCTGGCCAAGAACGGCATGTCGCCCAACCGCGCACCGAACGTGAAGAATCTGCCGCTGCGCGCGGCCTAAACTAGAAGCCGCTGTATCACCGGGCCAACACAGGCGGCGCTCAACGCAAGCGCCGCCACTCGGAGACCACCATGAATCTGCATGCCGCCGACCTGCGCACGATTGCACACGACCGCCAAGACGACTACCTCGTCAGCCGCCCCCAGGCGTGGTTTGCATTTGCGATGACCTTTGCACTGATGCTGTTCGATTACATCGACCGGCAAGTCATCGTGTCGCTGTTCCCGCATCTGAAGACGGCGTGGGCGCTGTCAGACAAGCAGTTGGGTGCGCTGGTGTCCGTCATCTCCATCGTGGTGGCGGTGGGCGGGCTGCCGGTGGCGCTGCTGGCCGACCGCTTCAGCCGCGTCAAGAGCATCGTCGTGATGGCCACGGTGTGGAGCCTGGCGACGATCTCCTGCATGTTCACGCGCAACTATGCGCAGCTCTTTGCGGCGCGGGCCATGGTGGGCGTGGGCGAAACAGGCTATGGCTCGGTGGGCGCGGCGCTCATCGCCAGCCTCTTTCCAAGGCGCCTGCGCGCGACGTTGATGGGGGCCTTCTTTGCGGCGGCCTCCGTGGGCTCCGTACTGGGCGTGTTGCTGGGCGGCGTGATTGCCGCGCGTTGGGGCTGGCAGGCGGCCTTTGGCGTGGTGGGCGTGCCAGGGCTGGTGCTGGCGCTGCTCTACATATTCGTGCCGGACTACAAGACCGTGGCGATGGCCCCCAATGACGCCCAAGCGCGACAGCCCAGCAGCACGCTCGTGCAGCGCGTGGCAACGGCCATCAGCAGCTCGCGCACGCTGTGGTGGACATGCCTGGGCGCGGCGTTCCAGTTGATCGTCGTCTCGACCATCTGGTCGTGGCTGCCAAGCTACCTCAACCGCTATCACGGCACGGCGCCCGAGCATGCCGCCATGCAGGCCGCGCTGGTGGTGCTGTGCGGCGCACTAGGTGCGTTCGTGTGGGGCGTGGTGGCAGACGTGGTGGCGGCACGCCGGCAGCGCAACCGGTTGATTGCAGTCGCGGGGCTCGCCATCGTGACCGTGTTTGTGTTCATGACCGCGTTCGGCTCCACCATGCCCGCCAGCCAACAGTTCCTGCTGATCGCGCTCGGCGGCTTTCTGATGACGTGCACGGTGGCGCCGGCGTCCAGTGTGGTCTTCGACGTCATCCATCCGGGTGTGCGTTCGACCGGTGCGGCGCTGCTTTCGCTGTTCCAGAACCTATTCGGTCTGGCGATCGGCCCGTTCGTGGGCGGTGCCATGTCCGATGCATGGGGCTTGCAGACCGCGCTGGCGGTGATGCCGCTCTTTGGTGTCGTGGCAGCCATCTGCTTCCTGCTGGCCGCGCGCAGTTACGAAGCGGAACTCAAGCGCGTCGCGCATGTGCCGATGGATGCCGCGCCGGTCGCCAGCCCTCCCGCGGTGGCATCTGCATGATCACCTGAGCCACCTCTTTTACGCGCGCCGCCCGGCAAGGCACCCGCATCCCTCTCCCCCGCTTTGACTGCGACTCGCACCGCGAGCCGTGCGGACGGCGCGCACCCTCAAACATTGCTGAAACACTGGAGACACCCATGGCAACCGCAGTCCGCTTTCATGAAACCGGCGGCCCCGAAGTCTTGCGCTGCGAGACCGTCGAAGTCGGCCGCCCCGGCCCCGGCCAGGTGCGCCTGCGCCACGAGGCCGTCGGCCTGAACTTTGCCGATACGTATTTCCGCTCGGGCCTGTATCCGGTGCCGCTGCCCGCCGGCATGGGCGTTGAAGCGGCAGGCATTGTCGAAGCCGTGGGCGACGGCGTGACCAATGTGGCTGAAGGCGACCGCGTGACCTACACCGGCTTCGTCAACACGCTGGGCGCCTACAGCACCGAGCGGCTGATCCCGGCCGCGCCGCTCATCAAGCTGCCGGATGCCATTGCCTGCGAAACCGCTGCCGCCATGACCATGCGCGGCCTGACCTCGGCCTACCTGCTGCGCCGCATCTATCCGTTTGCCAAGGGCAACACGATCCTGCTGCACGCGGCGGCGGGTGGCGTGGGGCTGATCGTCTCGCAATGGGCCAAGCTGCTCGGGCTGACAGTGATCGGCACGGTATCGAACGAAGCCAAGGCGGACATCGCCCGCGCGCACGGCTGCGACCACGTCATCAACTACGCGTACGAAGATGTCGCCAAGCGCGTGCGCGAACTGACCGATGGCGTGGGCGTGAACGTAGTGTTCGATAGCGTGGGCAAGGCCACCTTTGATGCCTCGCTCGATTCGCTCAAGCGGCGCGGGCTGATGGTGTGCGTGGGCACGGCGTCGGGCCCCGTCCCGCCGTTCAATCCGCAACTGCTGGCGATGAAGGGCTCGCTGTACATGACGCGCCCCGCGCTGGCGGACTACATCGCCGATCCGGCCGAAAAGGCCGAGCTTGCCGGCGAACTGTTCGACCACGTCGCCGCCGGCCGCATCCGCATCGAAATCCACCAGCGCTACGCATTGCAAGACGCCGTGCAGGCCCACCGCGATCTGGAAGCGCGCAAGACGACGGGCTCGTCCGTCTTCGTCATCTGAGGCACCGCCATGCGAGTCGAACAACTGACCAATGCGCTGGGTGCCGAACTCATCGGCGTGCAACTGGCCGACGCCATTGAAGACCATGGCCTGTTCAACGCGATCCGCGCTGCGCTGCTCACGCACCGCGTGCTCTTTCTGCGCGACCAGGACTTGAGCCGCGCGCAGCACGTCGCCTTTGCGCGCCGCTTTGGCGATCTGGAAGACCATCCCGTGGCCGGCAGCGACCCGGAGCACCCCGGCCTCGTGCGCATCTACAAAACGCCCGACCAGCCGAACGACCGCTACGAAAACTGCTGGCACGCCGACACCACCTGGCGCGAGGCGCCACAGTTTGGCGCTGTACTGCGCTGCGTGGAATGCCCACCCGTGGGCGGGGACACCATGTGGGCCAACATGGTGCTGGCCTATGAAAAGCTGCCCGATGACGTGAAACGCGACATCGCCAACCTGCGCGCGCGCCACAGCATCGAAGCCAGCTTCGGTGCCGCCATGCCGATCGAAAAGCGCCTCGCGCTCAAGGCGCAGTACCCCGACCCCGAACACCCCGTGGTACGCACGCACCCGGACACCGACGAGAAGGTGCTGTACGTCAACGGTTTCACCACGCATTTCACCAACTACCACACGCCCGCGCGCGTGCGCGTTGGGCAGGACGCCACCAGCGGCGCGGCAGACCTGTTGCGCTACCTGATCAGCCAGGCGTACATCCCCGAATACCAGGTGCGCTGGCGCTGGAAGCCCAATAGCGTGGCCATCTGGGACAACACCGCCACGCAGCACTACGCGGTCATGGATTACGCGCCGTGTCATCGCAAGATGGAGCGCGCGGGCATTATCGGCAGCAAGCCGTTTTAACGATCGTCGGGCCACTAGAGCCCGCGGCAACAACACCAAGAGGAGACCCTGCAACATGAAGAGCAAGCACATCGCCCCCATGGCGCCGATTGCGCTACTGGCCTGCGCCAGTGCAGCGTGCGCGCAATCGAGCGTGACGCTGTACGGCGTGGTGGACACCAACATCGAGTACGCCACCAACCTGCCCGGCGCCACGCCGGGCAGCTCCGGCAACCGTGTGTCGATGCAGAGCGGCGGGCTCTCCGGCTCGCGCTGGGGCCTGCGCGGCACGGAAGACCTGGGCGGCGGCCTGAGCGCGCTCTTCGTGTTGGAAAGCGGCTTCGCGAGCGATACGGGGCAATCGCAGCAAGGTGGCCGCCTGTTCGGGCGGCAGGCTTACGTGGGCTTGAAGAGCACCACCGTCGGGCAGTTCACGTTCGGGCGGCAATACACGACGCTGTTCCAGTTGCTCGCCAACTTTGAGCCGATGGCGTATTCCACGCAGTACGAACCGGCCGCAGTACAGACGGGCGTCAATTTCCGGTCCGACAACACGGCCATGTATACCGGCACCTTCGGCCCCGTCACCGCACAGGCGCATTGGAGCTTCGGCACTGGCGCGCCGAGCGCCAACCCCACCGGCGGCGGCAACGGCGAGGTGCCGGGGCAACCGCGACGCGACAGCGGCTACGGCGCGGGCGTGGCCTACATGGCCGGCCCCATCGGCGCCACGCTGGCGTTTGACCAGTACAACCCGAGCGTGGCGCTGGGCGGCGGCGCCTTCAGTTCGGGCACGGTACGCAAGGCGGCGATCGCGGGCAGCTATCTGTTTGGCGACACCGTCAAGGTCATGGGCGGCTATCGCTGGGGCCAGAACAAGAACGCCAACGGTTCGGTCGCCCTGCGTGACGACTACTACTGGGCCGGCGTGAACTACCAGGCCACCAATGCACTGGGCCTGTCGCTCGAATATGCGTACCAGAAGATCAAAACGATCAACAGTGCACCTTCCACGCAAGCCAACCCCTGGCAGATCGCGTTCATTGCCGACTACACGCTATCCAAACGCACCGACCTCTACCTGACCACCGCCTATGCACGCAACGCAGGCCTGGCACTGGATCAGGCCACGGTGGACCTCAACGCCACCGGCTACGGCCTGGCCACCGGCAAGACCAGCATGGTCGGCGCAGCAGTCGGCATTCGCCACAAGTTCTGAGCGGCCAGAACCAGGGGAGATGGAATTGACGTTCCATCTCCCAGGTCGGCATTCGAGGAGGGCGACCTCCTCGTTTTTTGTTTCCCAAACTGAAGTCGATAACGATGTTGAAGACCCTTCCGACCATCCTCATGGTGCCGGGCCTGCGCGACCACGTGGCCGAGCACTGGCAGACGCTGCTGCAGACCGCGCTCCAGGCCGAAGGGCACCGCGCCGCCTCCGTTCCGCCGCTGGAAGCCGACAAGCTGAGCTGCGCGGCACGCGTGGCCGCATTGGACAAGGCCATCTCCGCCATCGATGGCCCGGTGATTCTGGTCGCGCACAGCGCAGGCGTGATGACAACCGTGCATTGGGCCCAGCGGCACACACGCAAGATTCACGGCGCGCTGCTGGCTGCGCCGGCGGATCTCGATACGCCGTTACCCTCGGGCTATCCCACGCACGATGTGTTGCAGAAGAACGGATGGCTGCCCTGCCCGCGCGGGCTGCTGCCGTTTCCGAGCATTGTTGCGGCGAGCCGGAATGATCCGCTGGCGTCTTACACGCGCGTGGCCAGCATGGCGATGGACTGGGGTAGCCGGTTGATCGACCTGGGGGAAGTTGGGCATCTGAATCCGGCTTCGGGCTTTGGCCCGTGGCCGCAGGCGCAGACGCTCATCCAGGCATTGCGCTGAAACGGAGCAGCCACATGCCGAATACCGCGTCGATCCCCATGGCGGAGTTGCCGCCGGGCCAGCGCAAGCTGGTGTTCATTGAGGGGCGCAGTGTGGTGGTCTTCAATATCGAGGGCACCCTGTACGCCATCGACAACAGTTGCCCGCACCAGGGTGCATCGCTGGCGCATGGCAAGCTCGACGGTACGCGGCTGCAATGCCCCGCGCATGGGTTGCATTTTGATCTCGCAACCGGCTGCACACCCGGCGGGGCACGCCTCTGCCTGGACAGCTATGCCGTCGGGGTCACCGACGACCACGTCGCCGTGTATGTCGACGATGGCCCTTGATCCCCCCTCGCGGGCAAGAGGCATTGCAGAACAGGCCCTAGGTTGGCTGCGCCGGACCCTGGGCCAGTTCGGCATCATCGGCCGCCAGCTCGTGAAAGCGGGCAACCACGGCGGCTTGGCTTTCCTTGGTCGTCAGCCCCGACATCTGCGCCTCAAATACGAGGTTTTTCGGGAACACCCCTTGCGCGAGTTCGTGCTTGATTTCGGCCGCTTCTTCGGGGTCGGCTTCGGCACCATGCATGCGTTCGTTCAGCATCTGCACCATCTGGCCGATCAGGATGTCTTGATGCGGTGTGGTTTGCGCTGCGCGAAGCGCGTCGACGTGCTTGGCCGGCCGCGTATGCATGCCGGACGGTCTGAGCTCGCTGGCGAAATCGAGTTTGTCCGTGCCGCGGCGGATCGATGCTTCGCTGGCCTGATTGTGGATCACGCGCGTGCGGACAGTGCTCTGGAACTGCACGCGCCCGCGTCCTGGCACGGCATGGGCTGGCCCAGACCCGGATGGCCCCGTCCCCGAGGATTGCCGCGATGGCACCGCTGAAGACGATGCCGAAGACGGTTTGCTATCGCCCGGGTCAGGCAACCCCATGTGGGCACGCGTCAGCTTCGACGGTGCTTCCTAGTGCATGAGTGCCGCCAGCGATGGCTTGGAACGCTTGGGAGCGGCCGAAGTGATCCCAATGGTCTTTGCGAGCGACTTCAGCCCCTTGAGTACGGAAGTGCTCGTGCGCGCTCTGGCCGGCGCACTGGATGACGCACCGGAAGACGGGGTGGCAGAGGTCTGCCCAGCGTCTTGCGAGGCACGGTTGACGTGCGAGGTGGTGGACTGGGTGATTCGTGGCATCGTGGTTTCCTCAACGCAGGGGCTTCGAGATGGCGAGGCAGCCTTCCATTGACGCTCTGCTTTTCTCGATCTTCTGCCCCTATGGAAACATCAGGCTAACGACCGCTGCGAACCGAGGCCGCATCCGCCGCGAACATTCCGCCCCCCCAACGAAACTCCGTTGAAACTGCTCACACCATGCGCCGAATGCCAAAGCGCTGCGCGCGACGCCGCCACACCAACGCGTAATACGCCCCCTGCATCATGAACATGGCAATGAACGCCGCCGGATACGCGGCCCAGATGCCATCCGTGCCGATGTGCCGGCTCAGCATCCACGCCACCGGCACCTCCACCGCCGCAATCGCCAGGATGGAGATGGCCGTGGGCGCCATGACCGTGCCACTGGCGCGCATCACGCCCGAGAACACGCTCGCCATGCCAAAGATGATCGAGCTCCACAGCGAGATATGCAGCAGGCTCTGCGCGAGGGTCATCACTTCCGCGTTCGTGGTGAACCAACCGATCACGGCGCGCGAGAACAGCAGCGCCAGCACCACCAGCAACCCGGTGATGGCCACGTTCAACCACAACCCCGTGCGCATGATGGCGTCGAGCCTGTCAGGCTTGCCCGCGCCGATCGCCTGTGCGCCCAGGATCGACGCGGTAATCGCAATCGACATGGCGGGGAACTGCACGTAACTGATGATCTGCGTGCCGGCGCCGTACGCGGCGGTGGCATCCGAGCCGAAGCCGTTGACGAACGACAGCAGCGCCAGCTCCGCAATCGAGATGACCACAAGCTGCACGCCCGTCGGCACACCGATCTTCAGCACCGTTTTCAGCACACCAAAGTCGACCCACAGATGGCGTGCCAATACCGCATCAGGTGCGAGCGGATGGTTGCGCCGGCGCAGGAAGAACGCGAGCCACACCAGCGCCACCGTGAACGAGATGATGGTTGCCACCGCGCCGCTCGCCACACCCAACTGCGGCAAACCAAACCAGCCGCGAATGAACGTGGGCGTCAGCACCAGCCCGATCGATGTCGACAATGCAAGCGTGCGCAGCGGCGTGCGTGTGTCGCCCACGCCGCGCATCATCGCCGTGGCAAGCAGATACACAAACAGGCCCGGCATCGCATACAGCATCACGCTGGCATAGAGCGTGGCGTCTTGCAGGATGTCCGCCGGCGTACCGAGCCAGCCCAGCAGCGCATGCGCGAACGGCCCACCCAGGAGCGCCACGCCCAAGCCCGCAATAAAACCCACCGACAGTGTGGTACCGGCCACGGTTTTCACCGCTTCGGGCTTCTTTGCGCCCCACGCCTGCCCGATTAGCACACCCGCCCCCGAGCCCAGCCCGATGATGAAGGCGATCAGGAAGAACAGGATCGGGAAGAATGCCGACACTGCGGCAAGCGCCTTCACGCCCAGCATGTGACCGACGTACACGTTATTGAGCGTGCCCGACAACGATTGCAGGATGTTGGCCAGAATCAGCGGCCCGAGAAATGACACAAAGGTCCGCCACAGCGGACGCGGTGTTGGTGGCGCGGAAAGTGCCGTCATGCAGCCGCCTCTTCTTGTGTGTTGGTATCGAACGCGGCGCCCGCCAGTTCGCGCGCGAAATCGCGCACGTCGGCATGCCACGTTTGAGTGAGGGATTGGAATGCGTCTGCATCGCCCGCGAACAACGCGCGCGTGGCCTCTTCAAACCCCGCGGCATTGCCGGCCATGGCCGCCATGAAGCGGTAGGCCGCCTCCTGTGCAGCGCGGCGACGGTCAGCACCTTCGGTAGCGCGGCGTGCGTCTTCCACCAGCTTGCGCAAGGTGACGGACGCCCCGCCAGGCTGCGCGGCCAGCCAGTCCCAATGACGCGGCAATAGCGTCACCTCTCGAGCGATCACACCAAGTTTGGGCCGGCCGGGGCCGCGCGGGCGGCATTCGGTATCGGCGGGCGCTGGCACGGGCGACGTCGTGCGATCGACTCGCGCGAGCACCTCATCCAGTGTGCCGCGCATGTCGAATTCCACGGGCTGCGCGCTCGTGTTGTCGAAGACGAGAACCTGGGATTCGGGGTACGCGTCGACGTGCGCTTTGACCGCCAGGGCGACATCACGTAGCGGGCCGGCAGCAATGCGCCGTTCGCCGGCAAACGCCGTGCAGGTCACAACCGATGCAGGATGCATGACAGGCTCCAATCCAACGAAAGGAGCCGATTCTACCCGGGCTAAATTGAATGCGCAATATTGTCCGGGTAAATATGCTTGCGTGACGAATTCGCCTCAGGCAGCCTCGTCCACCGGCACGCGCGTTTCCGCCAGCAGCCGCTTGAGTTCCGGCACGCACGAGCCGCAATTCCCGCCCGCCTTCAGGCATGCGGTGATCTCGCCCGTGGATTGCAGGCCCTGGGTGCGGATCGCATCGCAGATGGTGTTGCGGCCGACGCCAAAGCAGGAGCACACGGTCGGGCCCACATCTGCGCCGGCTTCCATCGGTTGGCCGAGCAGCGCGCCCGCGCGGTCGAGGTCTTCCAGGCGCGTCTGCGCAAACAGCCCTGCCAGCCAGTTGCGCGACGGCAGGTCTGGCCGCGGCGAGAGAAACACGCAGGCTTCAATGCGATCGTCCACCACATGCACGGCGCGGTAGACGCGGGCCGTGGTGTCTTCGTATTCGAGCCAATCGGCATGCGGGTCATCCACGCCGAGCAGCTTGCGCGCCCAGTCATGCACGTTGCCAAGTTGTTGGCGGCCGGCCAGCTCATACCGCACGAATTGCTTGCCTTGAATGCGCGTCCACCAGGTGGCATCGTCGGTATCCAGAGCACGGCGCGACAGCACAAAGCCATGCCACGCCACGTCAAACGGCTCGACCATCACCGGCGTGTGCTTGAACTCGGGCTCGCCGGAGATGGGGTCGACCTCCGGGTTGACCACCGTACCCACGCGCGCGTCGGAAGCAAACTGGCCGTTCCAGTGGATCGGCACGAACACGCTGCCACGCGCGATGCCACCCGTCATGCGCACGCGCGCCACCACGCTGCCCCAGCGTGATGACACGCGCGCCAGGTTGCCCTCGCGCACGCCAGCCAGCAACGCATCGTGCGGGTGCAGATCGACAAACGGCTCGGGCACGTGGTCGGCCAGCCTTGGCGCACGGCCGGTGCGCGTCATGGTGTGCCACTGGTCGCGCACGCGGCCGGTGTTGAGGACGAGCGGGTACTCGCCATCCGCCTTGTGCGCGGGCGCACGCGCTGGCGTGGGTACAAAGCGCGCGCGACCATCAGCGTGCGCGAAACGGCCATCGCGGAAGAGACGCGCCTCGCTGCTGCCGGAAAGCCGAGTGGGACCAGGAATGGGCCATTGCGTCGGCACCATGCTGTCGTACGCATCGGCGTCGAGCCCGGTCAGGCCACCAAGGTGGAAGGCACGGCGCACACCACCTGCATCATTGGCATAGGCGGACAGGCGTGCATGCTCGTCGAACACATCGCGCGGGCTCTTGTAATCGAAACCGTCGTAGCCCATGCGGCGGGCCACGTCGGCAATGATGTCCCAGTCGGCGCGGGCCTCGCCCGGTGCTGGCAAGAAGGCGCGCTGGCGCGAGATGCGGCGCTCGGAGTTCGTCACCGTGCCGTCTTTCTCGCCCCAGCCGAGCGCGGGCAGCAGGACGTGTGCCAGCACGGTGGTATCGGTGGCTTCCACGATGTCAGAGGCAACCACCAGTTCGCACTTGGCCAGCGCACGGCGCGCCTGGTCGGCATCGGGCAGGCTGACCACGGGGTTGGTGCCCATGATCCACACGGCCTTCACGCGTCCGTCTTCAATGGCTTGGAACAGGTCCACTGCTTTCAGGCCCGCCTTGTCTGCCATGCGCGGTGCGTTCCAGAACGTCTGCACCAGCTCGCGATGAGATGGCTCATTCAGCTCCATGTGTGCGGCCAGCATGTTGGCGAGGCCGCCCACTTCACGGCCGCCCATCGCATTCGGCTGGCCGGTGATGGAGAACGGCCCCATGCCTGCACGGCCAATACGGCCGGTCAGTAGATGGCAGTTGATGATGCTGTTGACCTTGTCCGTGCCCGCGCTGGATTGATTGACGCCCATCGAAAACGCAGTGATGGTGCGTTCGGTGTTGGCAAACCAGCTGTAGAACGTGAGCAGATCGTCGAGCTTGAGCTTGCAAGCCTTGGCGACGGCTTCAACGTCTTCGCTCTCGGGGCCGGCGGCTTGCAGTGCGGCGTCGGGGCCGTTGGTGTGCAAGGCGACGAAGTTGCGATCCACCACGCCGCGCCGCAAGAGGAACGACAACAGGCCGTTGAACAGCCACACATCGGTGCCGGGCTTGATGGGCAGGTGCAGATCCGCCAGTTCGCACGTGGCGGTGTGGCGCGGGTCGATCACCACCACCTTCATCTCAGGCCGCGCCTCTTTGGCGCGCACGATGCGTTGGAACAGGATCGGGTGGCACCAGGCGGTGTTGGAGCCCACCAGCACGATGAGGTCTGCCGCTTCGAGATCGTCGTAGCAGACGGGCACGAGGTCTTCGCCAAACGCGCGCTTGTGGCCCGCCACGGCCGACGACATGCACAGCCGCGAATTGGTGTCGATGTTGGCTGTGCCGATGAAGCCCTTCATCAGCTTGTTGGCGACGTAGTAGTCCTCGGTCAGCAACTGGCCGGAGACGTAGAGTGCGACGGCGTCGGGGCCGTGTTCATCGATGATGCGGCGCAAGCCTTGGGCGACGGTGTCGAGTGCGGTGCCCCACGACACGCGGTGTAGCGGCGCAATGGGTGCGTCGAGGTCATGCGAGCGCTCGCGCATGGCGGGGTGGAGCAGGCGACCTTCCAGGCTGACGGTTTCCCCCAGCGCGGAGCCCTTTACGCATAGGCGCCCTGCATTGGCCGGGTGCGTCGGGTCGCCTTGGATGCTGACGCTGCCATCGGCTTGCGGGGTTGCTAGCACGCCGCAGCCGACGCCGCAGTAGGGGCAGGTGGTGCGTACTGTATCGGCTGCTGGGTGGATGGGGATGGTGGTCATCGTCATCTGTGTGGTGCTTTGCGTGATTGGTGCATCCCTGGTTTCATCCCCTGCCGGGGCTGACTCACTTTCTTTGTCTTGCCAAAGAAAGTAAGCAAAGAAAGGCGCGCCCGAGATGGCGACTTCCCCTTGAATTTTCGTAACCGGGCGGGAAAGGAGGCAAACTCGCTTCGCTCAAACAAGCCTCCTTCCTTTTTCCGCCCGCTTACAAAAATTCAAGGCGCCATCTAGGGCAGGAAAGTCAAAGGCCAAACCATCTCCGTGCACGCGGTGTCGCCAAGTTTCACCGTGGCTCATCATGCAGCCTCCGCTTCGCACAGGGCGCGGCCGAATAGCAGGCGCTGACGGATTGGGGTGATGGGCGTCTGGCGCTGGATAAGGTCGAAGTACCACGGGCCATCGGCCACGTCGCCATACAGCACTGCGCCGACGACACGATCTTCCTTCAGGACGAGGCGCTTGTAGACGCCACGGCGCGGGTCGCGCAGCACGATGTCTTCGGTGCCTTCGCCGCCGATGAAGTCACCGGCTGAGTAGAGGTCGACGCCCGTGACCTTGAGCTTGGTCGCGGTGGCCTGCTGGATGTAGCGGCGGTGGCCAGCACCGGCAAGGTGCGCGGCGCATACGCGGGCCTGGTCCCAGATGGGTGCCACGAGACCAAACGTGGCGCTGCGGTGCTGCACGCATTCGCCTACCGCGTAGATGCGGGGGTCGTAGGTTTGCAGCGTGTCGTCGACAATGATGGCGCGTTCGCAGTGCAGACCGGCAGCCTTGGCAAGCTCGATGTTCGGGCGCACGCCGGCTGTCATGACGACGAGGTCGGCGGGGATCTCTGTGCCGTCTTTGAAGCGCACGGCGCTCACACGATCTCTGCCGAGCAGTTCTGCCGTGTGCGCGCCGAGCAGGAAGCGCAGGCCCTTGGCCTCCAGCGCTTTCTGCAGCAACTGCGCGGCGGGCTTGTCGAGCTGGCGCTCCATCAGCGTGTCGGACAAGTGCACCACGGTCACGTCCATGCCCTGACGCATCAGGCCGTTGGCGGCCTCCAACCCGAGCAAGCCGCCGCCGATAACGACAGCGTGCCGATGGTTGCGCGCGGCCTCCAGCATCGTCTCCACATCCTGGATGTCGCGGAAGGCGATCACGCCGGGCAGCAGATGCCCCGGCACCGGCAGGATGAACGGCCGCGAGCCGGTGGCGATCAGGAGGCGGTCGTACTGCAGTTCCACGCCGTCGCGCGAGCGGAGCGTGCGGCGCGGGCGATCGATACTCACCACCGGGTCGCCCGCGTACAGCGTGATGTGGTTCTGCGCGTACCACTCACGCGTGTTGAGCATGATGTCGTCAACCTGCTTCTCGCCCGCCAGCACGGGGGATAGCAGGATGCGGTTGTAGTTGCCGTGCGGCTCTTCGCCGAACACGGTGATGTCGTACAGGTCCGGCGCCAGCTTGAGCAACTCTTCGACCGTGCGCATGCCGGCCATGCCGTTGCCGATGACGACGAGCTTGGGGCGAGTCATACCGCCACCCACACCTTGCCGTCTTCCACCTTCGTCGCGTATGCGTGCACCGAGTTGGCCGGCGCTTCCAGGCATTCGCCTGTCGCCAGGTCAAAGTGCTGCTTGTAAATCGGCGAGGCCACGACGATGCGTTCGCCCAGGTTGCCCACGAGCCCGCGCGAGAGCACGGCGGCATCGGAATTCGGGTCGTAGTTACCGATGGCGTAAACCGGCTGCGGAGCGCTGCCGGCAACGTGAAACACGGCGACTTGTTCGCCATCCACCAACGCACACACGCCGGTGTTGGGCACGATGTCGTCCAGCGCGCAAACGGGTGTCCAGCGGGATGCTTGCATGATGGGCTCCTTCTCAAGCGGCTTCAGCAACAACAGGAATGCGCACGGGGCGTGTCTTTGCGCGTTCCTCCACCGTGGCAGGGCGGATCTGCCCGCGCTCTTCCACGAAGACGACGTTCGCATCCTTCGCATCGCTGTTGACGAAGTGGCGGAAGCGCTTGCGCACGTCCGGGTTCGTCACGGCGGTCTTCCATTCGTCTTGGTAGGTGTCGACCACGTGCTGCATCTCGGCTTCCAGCTCGGCCACGATGCCCAGCTTGTCGTTGATGACCACGTCTTTCAGGTAGTCGAGGCCGCCTTCCAGGTTGTCACGCCACGTGCTGGTGCGTTGCAGGCGATCGGCCGTGCGCACGTAGAACATCAAAAAGCGGTCGACATACTTGACGAGCGTTTCTTGGTCGAGGTCGGCGGCGAGCAGTTCAGCATGGCGGGGCTTCATGCCTCCGTTGCCGCACACGTACAGGTTCCAGCCCTTCTCGGTGGCGATGATGCCGACGTCCTTGCCTTGTGCTTCCGCACATTCACGCGTGCAACCAGACACGCCAAATTTCAGCTTGTGCGGCGAGCGCAGGCCCTTGTAGCGGTTCTCCAGCGCAATCGCGAAACCGACCGAATCACCCACGCCATAACGGCACCACGTTGAGCCCACGCACGACTTCACCGTACGCAGCGATTTGCCATACGCGTGACCCGATTCAAAGCCAGCCGCGATCAGTTCTTCCCAAATCAGCGGCAGTTGCTCGAGGCGTGCGCCAAACAGATCCACGCGCTGGCCGCCGGTGATCTTGGTGTACAGGCCGTACTTCTTGGCGACCTGCCCGACAGCGATCAGGCCATCGGCTGTCACCTCGCCGCCCGGCATGCGCGGCACCACGGAGTACGTGCCGTCCTTCTGGATGTTGGCGAGGAAGTAGTCGTTGGAATCCTGCAGGCTGGCGTGCTCTTTCTTGAGCACGAAGTCGTTCCAGCATGAGGCCAGGATGCTCGCCACGGCCGGCTTGCAGATATCGCAACCCATGCCGTGGCCGTGCGTTTCCAGCAGTGCCTCGAACGATTGAATGCGGCCCACGCGCACCAGGTGATACAGCTCCTGGCGCGAATACGGGAAGTGCTCGCAGAGGTGGTTGTTGACGGCCAGGCCCTGCTTCTTCATCTCGGCCTTCATGACCTGCGTCATCAGCGGCACGCAGCCGCCGCACGAGGTTCCAGCCTTGGTCACGTCCTTGAGCGCGCCAACGGTGGTGGCACCGCCACACACAGCCTGGCACAGGGCGCCCTTCGATACGTCGTTGCACGAACAGATCTGCGCGCTGTCCGGCAATGCATCCACGCCCAGCGCAGGGCGTGCATTGCCATCGGCCTGCGGCAGAATCAGGAATTCCGGCGCCTCCGGCAACTCGATGCGGTTGAGCATCATCTGCAGCAACGTGCCGTATTCGGCCGCATCGCCCACCAGCACGCCGCCCAGCAGGTACTTGCCGTCTTCCGACACCACCAGCTTCTTGTAGATCTGCTTGCGCTCGTCGGTGAACTGCACGCTGCGGCTGCCGGGCGTCGTGCCTTGCGCGTCGCCCAGGCTGGCGACGTCCACGCCCATCAGCTTGAGCTTGGTGCTCATGTCGGCACCGCTGAACTCGGTCGCGTCATCGGCGGCCAGAATCTGCTTGGCGGTGATGCGGGCCATCTCGTAACCCGGCGCAACCAGGCCGTAGACCTTGCCGCCCCACAGTGCGCATTCGCCAATGGCATAGACGTCCGGCGCAGACGTGCGGCATTCCGAGTCGATCACGATGCCGCCGCGCTCGCCCACCTCCAGGCCGCAGGCGCGTGCGAGTTCGTCACGCGGGCGGATACCGGCGGAGAAGACGACCATGTCGGCGTCCAGATGCGTGCCGTCGGCAAAGTTCAGGCGGTGCGTGCCCGCTTCGCCGTCGACAATCTCGATCGTGTTCTTTTGCGTGTGGACCGTCACGCCCAGGTCTTCGATCTTCCGGCGCAGCATGCGGCCGCCGCCGTCGTCCACTTGCATGGCCATCAGGCGGCCGGCAAACTCAACCACGTGCGTTTGCAGATGCATATCACGCAGGGCCTTGGCGCACTCCAGCCCCAGCAGGCCACCGCCGATCACCACGCCGGTCTTGGCGCGTTGGCCGCATTCGGCCATCGCTTCCAGATCTTCGATGGTGCGGTAGACGAAGCAGTCCTTGCGGTCCTTGCCCGGCACCGGCGGCACGAACGGCGATGAGCCACTGGCGATCACCAGCTTGTCGTACGGCAGCACCTCGCCAGTGGAGGCCGTCACCGTTTTGGCGGTCGTGTCGATGGCGGTGGCGCGGGCATTGAGTTTGAGCACCACATCGTCACGGTCGAAGAAGCCTGGCGCCACCAGCGAGAGGTCTTCCGCCGTCTTGCCCGTAAAGAATTCGGACAGGTGCACGCGGTCGTACGCGGGGCGCGGCTCTTCGCACAGCACCGTCACTTGCAGATGGTGGCCGGGCGTGTGCAGCAGGCTTTCCAGAAACTTGTGGCCCACCATTCCGTGGCCAATGACGACGATCTTCATGGTCATGGTGATGTTCCTTGTCAGGCGTTGCCGGCAGCGGCCAGCGTGTTGTCGTACAGCGCTTGTTCACGCGCCTTGTGTTCCGCCGAGAAGCGCACGGCAATGGCGCAGACGGCCGACAGCGCCACCAGCACGCCGAGGATGGACAGCGTGGCCTGCGTATCCGCCATGCCCTTGAGCAGGAAGCCTGCGGCCACCGCACCGGCGTTGCCGCCCGCGCCGATGATGCCGGCCACACCACCCAGCGCACGGCGGTCGATGAAGGGCACCAGCGCATACGTGGCGCCGCAAGCCATGTGGGTGAACAGGCCAAAGCCGAGCATCGCCAGCACCGCCACCGTCACGCTGCCGGCATGGGCAAAGCCGAACAGGCCCAGGCCTTCGCCCAGCATCAGCACGCACAGCAGTTGGGTACGGGCGTCGAGCCCGCGCTTGGCCGCCACGCGGTCGGACACGATGCCGCCCAGCGCGCGGGCAAACAGCGCCAGCAAGCCGAAGCTGGCGGCCGCCATGCCGGCCGCCGACAGCGACAGGCCAAAGTGATCAACGTAATACGTGGCCGCGATGTTGTGGATGAAGATCTCCACGCCAAAGCACGCACCGTAGGTAACGAACAGCAGCCACACGCGGTAGTTGCCGGCCGCGGCCACAAAGCTGCCCCAGCCGCCTTTCTTGCCGCCTTCGATGGTCTTGCCTGCGGCGCGCAGTTCACTGAAGTTGCCTTCCGGGCAGTCCTGCGTATAGCGCCAGTACAGCGCCGCGACGATCAGCATGGCCACGCCCGGCACCACCATGGCTAGGCGCCAGCCCAGGCTCTGCGTGACGCCCATCATCACGATGGCCGTCAGCAGCAGCGGCATCGTGCCTTGCGCCACACCGCCGCCCGCGTTGCCCCAGCCCGCGGCGGCCGCGTTGGCCGTGCCCACCACGTTGGGCGCGAACATAACCGACGTGTGGTACTGCGTGATGACGAAGCTCGCGCCAATGGCGCCAATCGCCAGGCGGAAAAAGAGGAACGCTTCGTAGCTCTGTGCCAACGCCACGCCCAGCACGGGGATGGCACCCAGCACCAGCAGGCCGGTATAGGTCTTGCGCGGGCCGAAGCGGTCGCACAGCGGGCCAACGATCAAGCGCACGAGAATCGTCACCGCCACCGCAGCGATGTTGATGTTGGCGATCTGCCCCGGCGTAAGGTGAAACTCGCCCTTGAGCACCGGCATGAGCGGCGCGCAGGCAAACCACGCATAGAAGCACACGAAGAACGCGAGCCACGTCAGGTGAAAGGCGCGCATCTGCGGCGTGCGTAGGCTGAACAGATCGATTCGGGTGGCCCGAGTGGCATTGGCGGTCATGTCGAATCCCAGTTTCAGAAAAAAAGAAAGGCGCCCGAGAACCTCGCTACCTAAGCCAGGTTCTGGGACGCCGTTGTCCAAGTAGCCCTGAGCACCAGGGCCTTCACCACGAAGAGCACGTATCGCCATTGATCCGCGCAATGGGTCTATGCAACAGGTATGCCAAGCGTGGGAAGCGTTGATCTATCGCGGTTTGCAGTAAAAAGCGGCGCCGGCGCACAGCGCCCGTGCCTCATGCACGAGCGTTACGCCGCACGCTTTCGGTGCAGACGCGAATCGGGATGGTGCGGCACAGCAAATGCGTGCGCGGCCGCGGGAAGGCGACCGCCCTCACGTGGGGGCGGTCGAACAACGACTGCCTGATCAGGCTGTGCGGGTCAGTAGCCGTGCGTCACGATCGACAGCACGGACAGATCCGGATGCGTGCCATCGACGATGCTGCGTGCCACGTGCATGGCCTCTTCCATGGCTTCCTCCGCACTGCGGAAGCTGTCGTCGCCATCGGCATGAAAAGGCACCGTATGACCCGGCTGGTGAGGATCGGCGCCCGGGTGGCACACGTAGCCGGTGTAGGTGTAGCGGGCGGGGTTTGCGAGCGTGGGGGACGGCGCAACGTGAATCTCGAACCCTTCGTAGAGGGCTTGCGGCGCGGTAAGTTGATCAGACATGGTGGCCTCGCGTGGGTATGGCGTGTACCGGCCGCACGGCGCTTGTGGCGCGGTGCGGCTGTCCTCGTGCAACCAGTCTAGATGATGCGTTGAAGAGTGGAATCCGGCGGTGGACAAACGTCGTCACCCACCGCCGCGATGGCGCGCTAAGCGCGTTTGATGAGCCGGATGATAAACAGCAGGATTACCGCACCGATCACCGCCGTGATGATCGAGCCGATCCATCCGCCGCCCAGCGAGATGTGCAGCACGCCGGCAAGCCACCCGCCGATGAACGCGCCGACGATGCCGACCACGATGTCGACAAAGATGCCGAAACCGCCGCCCTTGACCAAGATGCCGGCCAGCCAACCTGCTACCGCGCCGATAATCAACCATGCAATCAAACCATGTGAGGCCATGTCCGTGCTCCCGTGAAGGTGTGTTTGGAGGGGTGATGCTGCACAGGCATAGTAGGCGAAGACAGCACAATCGCCATGTGGCGCTCACGCGGTTTTTTGCATTTGCATCGTGTTCAACGGAATACGTTTACCGCCTCCACCAGGCGCGTGGCCTGAATGCGCAGGCCCTCGGCCGCGGCCGCGCTCTGGCCGACCAGCGTGGCGTTTTCCTGTGTCACCTGATCCAGATGGTTGACCGCCTGGCTGACCTGCGTAATGCCGTCGGTCTGCTGCGCCGTCGCCAGGCTGATGTCGGCGATCATGGCCGACACCTTTTTGACCTGATCGACGATGTCGTCCATGGTCTTGCCGGCATCGTCCACCAGCCGCGAGCCCGATTCCACCTTGTCGACGCTGGTGCCAATCAGCTCCTTGATCTCCTTGGCAGCACCGGCACTGCGCTGCGCAAGCGCACGCACCTCGCCCGCCACCACGGCAAAGCCACGTCCCTGCTCACCGGCGCGCGCGGCCTCCACTGCGGCGTTGAGCGCGAGGATGTTGGTCTGAAAGGCGATGCTGTCGATCACGCCGATGATGTCGGCAATCTGCTTGGCGCTTTGCGTGATCGCGCTCATGGTGGCCACCACCTGCTCCATGGCCCGGCCACCATTGACGGCCGCCTGCGTGGCCGCGCTCGACAGCGTATTCGCCTGCCCGGCCGTCTCCGCATTGCTAGCCACTGTGGCGGTCATCTGCGTCATGGAACTCGAGGTTTCTTCCAGGCTGGCGGCCGCCTGCTCGGTGCGCATGTTGATGTCGCCGTTGCCCTTGGCGATCTCCTGGCTGGCCGATTGCACGTTGACCACCTGCTCGGCCACATCGTCGATCAACCAGCGGAACATCAGCCCGAGCTGGCTGATGGAGCGCAACGTCATGCCGATCTCGTCCGCGCGGTCGGCGATGGCGACTTTGCGGCTCTCGCCCGAGGCCACGCTCAGGGCGTGCGCCTGCAGCTTTTCGAGCGGCGTGGCGATCTGCACCTTCAATGACCACGAGCCCACCAACAGCGCCGCCAGCAACGCCACAGCGAAACCGCCCAGCGCCGCGCCAGACAAGCCAAACGCCCACGCCACAGCCAGCAGCGTCGGCAACAAGGTGAGGAACGTGAGCCGAATGCGCCAGCGCACGGGCATGACCTGAAACACCGAGCGCCAGGCCATCCAGCCCGTCCGCACAATCAAGCCCTTGTGAAACTTGCGGCTGCCCGCCTGGCCGGTACGAAAATCCTTATAGAGCGCCTCGGCCGCCGCGATTTCCTCACGCGTGGGCTTGGTGCGCACCGACATATAGCCGCTGGCCCGGCCATTGCGCACCACCGGCGTGGCGTTGGCGCGCACCCAATAATGGTCGCCATTCTTGCGGCGGTTCTTGACCAGCGCCGTCCACGGCTGGCCAGCCTTGAGCGTCGCCCACATATCGGCAAATGCCTCGGGCGGCATGTCGGGGTGGCGCACGATGTTGTGCGGCTGACCTTCGATCTCTTCACGCGAAAAACCGCTCACCTCCACAAAGGCCGCATTCGCATAGGCGATGTAGCTCTGGGTGTCGGTGGTCGACATAAGCGTGGCGTTGTCCGGAAACGCGTATTCACGCTGGGTAACAGGTTCATTGACACGCATGGAAGGTCTCCTTTGATGATTTTGGTTAGCAACCGGGTTTTCGGCAGAGAATCGGATTTATTAAGAGGGAGATAACCCTTTTTTTGTGGGGTGTAGACAAAACAATCGATAAAACTGCCCGGGCGGAGACTGCGTGATGAAAATGATTTTTATCTGCCGTAACCGGCTACGCTGTGCGGAACCACTGGGAACCCTGCTTCATTTTCAGAGCGACCATCGGCGGTTATCTCAAACCGCAAAACCAGTTAATCCCTCATTTGCGTTAATTTTCCCGCGCCCAACCCGAAACTGAAGGCATCCACTAGTTTCCATACGTTTGCATGTGAGCAGAAATCACAAATCTGACTGAGCACCGCCACCGCCACACCCTGCCCACCCCGCGACAGCGCGTCACATGCCAAGGCCAAGCCCGGCAGCTAAACTTTCACAAATTCCTGAAATTTGAGAAAGATCAAAACGATGCAACTCTCCCCCTTGAAACAACGCTTTGTCTTGCATTTCGGCGAGATGGGCAGCCGCTGGGGCATCAACCGCACGGTCGGGCAGATCTACGCCCTGCTCTACGCGGCGCGCGAGCCGATCAACGCGGACGAGATTGCCGAGGCACTGGGTTTCTCACGCTCGAACGTCAGCATCGGGCTGAAGGAGCTGGAGTCGTGGAAGCTGGTGCGGCTGTCGCACAAGCCGGGCGACCGGCGCGAATACTTCGCTGCCCCCGACGACATCTGGACCATCTTCCGCACGCTGGCCGAAGAACGCCGCAAGCGCGAGATCGACCCCACGCTCACGCTGCTGCGCGACGTGATGCTCGAATCCCCCACCGACCCGGACGACCGCCACGCCCAGGCGCGCATGAAGGAGATGTATCAGCTCATCACGCTCATGACCAACTGGTTTGACGACGTGCAGAAGCTGGACGCCGAATCCTTGCAGCAACTCATGAAGATGGGCGCCAAAGTGCATAAGCTGCTTGAGATGAAAAACAAGCTCGCCGTTGTCGTTGGCGGCAAATCGAAGTAGCTCGCCCCCCTCGCAAAGAAGAACCATGTCACTTGATCCTGTTGTACTGGCGCGCATCCAGTTCGGCGCCAACATCACCTTCCACATCCTCTTTCCCACCATCAGCATCGCGCTCGCATGGGTGTTGCTGTTCTTCAAGCTGCGCTATCGCAAAACGGGCGATGAAGCCTGGATGGCCGCGTACCGCCTGTGGGTGAAAGTCTTTGCGCTCACGTTCGCGCTGGGCGTGGTGTCTGGCGTGACGATGAGCTTTCAGTTCGGCACCAACTGGCCGGGCTATATGAACACCGTGGGCAATATCGCCGGGCCGCTGCTGGCGTACGAGGTACTGACGGCGTTCTTCCTGGAGGCGAGCTTCCTGGGCATCATGCTGTTCGGCACGGGCCGCGTAAGCCAGCGCATCCATACGTTTGCGACGTTCCTGGTGGCGCTGGGCACGACCATTTCGGTGTTCTGGATCATCGCGCTCAACTCGTGGATGCAGACCCCTGCCGGCTACGTGATGATCGACGGCCATGCCCATCCGCAAAGCTGGATGGCGATCATCTTCAACCCCTCGTTTCCGTACCGGTTCACGCACATGTTGCTGGCCTCGGGGCTGACGGTGGCGTTCTTGCTGGCGGGGCTCTCCGCCTACCGCTGGCTGCGCAACGACCGGGGTGCCGATGTGCGTGCCACCCTCAAGACGGGCGTGGTGCTCGGGGCGGTGCTGATCCCTCTGCAGATTGCGGCGGGCGATGCGCATGGCCTGAATGTGCTGGAGCATCAGCCAGCCAAGCTCGCCGCCATGGAGGGCATCTGGCAGACGGAGCGTGGCGTGCCGGCCGTGCTGTTCGGCATACCGGACCCGGCCACACGCAGCAACCGCTTTGAGATTGGAGTGCCCAAGCTGGCATCGCTGTACCTGACGCACTCGCTCGATGGCGAAGTGAAGGGGCTCGATCAATTCGACCAGCATCCGCCCGTGCTGCCCGTGTTCTTTGCCTTCCGCCTGATGGTGGGCGTGGGCTTGCTGATGCTGGCCGTATCGTGGGTGAGCGCGTGGCGCTTGCGCGGCAACGGAGCGCTACCGCACTGGCTGGCCCGCACCCTTGTGGCAATGACGTTTTCCGGGTGGGTCGCCGTCGTCGCCGGCTGGTATGTCACCGAGATCGGCCGCCAGCCGTGGCTCGTCTACGGCGTGCTGACCACCGCGCAAGCCGCGTCCGCCGTGCCGGCCAAGATGATCGGCGGCACCCTGGCGATGTACCTCGCGCTGTACGCGTTCCTCATCGCCTCGTATATCGGTGTGGTGTTCTATCTGGCCCGCAAGGCCGGCGGCGCCATTGACCCGACCGATGCCGATATTCCCGGCACCCACGCCCCGCAACTTTCCGCAGCGAGCCACGCATGAACGCCATTCCTGACCTCACCCAACCCGCCGGCTGGCTGCCGGTGGTGTTCATGGCCTTGATGGGCATTGCCGTACTGGCCTACGTGGTGCTCGATGGCTACGACCTCGGCGTCGGCATTCTGCTGCGCCGCGCCGATGACGCCGAGAAAGACACCATGATCGCCTCCATCGGCCCGTTCTGGGACGCCAACGAAACCTGGCTCGTGCTCGGCGTCGGCCTGCTGCTGGTGGTGTTTCCGGCCGCGCACGGCGAGATCCTCGGCGCGCTGTATCTGCCGGTGGCGCTGATGCTGTTCGGGCTGATCCTGCGTGGCGTGGCGTTCGACTTTCGCGTCAAGGCGCGCGCGCACCACAAGCCGTGGTGGAACCGCGCGTTCTATGCCGGCTCCGTCATCGCCACGGCATCGCAGGGCTTGATGCTGGGCCTCTACATCACGGGCTTCCGGTACGACGCGGCCAACGTCGTCTTTGCGATCTGCACGGCGGCCGGGCTGATCGCGGGGTACCTGCTGCTAGGCGCTACGTGGCTGATCATGAAGACGGAAGGCGCACTGCAGCTGCGCGCGGTGCAATGGGCGCGCGGCAGCCTGTGGTTCACAGCGCTGGGCGTGGCGGCGGTATCGTTGGCAACGCCGTGGGTCAGCACGCGTGTGTTCGACAAGTGGTTCGCGTTGCCGAACATGATTCTGCTGGCGCCCGTGCCGCTGGTCACCATCGCGCTGTTTGGCCTGATCGACTGGGTGCTGCGCCGCCTGCCGCAGCAGATTGCCAAGGGCGATGAGCATCTCGTATGGGCCCCATTCGTCGGCACCGGCGCCATCTTCCTGCTGGCGTTCAATGGCCTGGCCTACAGCCTGTTCCCGTACCTGGTGGTGGACCGCCTCGACATCTGGCAAGCCGCCAGCGCGCCAGAATCGCTCGAGTTCATGCTGGTGGGCGTGACGATCGTGCTGCCGACCATCGTGGCGTACACCATCTACTCGTACAAGGTGTTCCACGGCAAGGCAACGGAGCTGCGGTATTACTGAGATTGACGGCGCGGCGAGCAGGCATTTAGGCTCACAGCCTTTCTCCCCTTGCCCGTACGCGCCATGATCACCTGCTACCTCCGCTACATCATCAATCCAGCCCGGCTTGTTGAGTTCGAGACCTACGGCAAGATGTGGATTCCGCTGGTCGAGAAATTTGGCGGCCAGCACCACGGCTACTTTCTGCCGTCCGAAGGCGCAAACAACGTCGCGCTGGCCTTGTTCTCGTTTCCAAGCTTGGCTGCATACGAGGTCTATCGGGAAGAATCGAAGCGCGACCCCGCCTGCATCGCCGCTTTCCAATATGCGGATGAAACCGGCTGCATCGTGAGCTACGAGCGCAGCTTCTTTCGCCCGGTGTTTTCGTAATTCCCTCACTCACGCCTGCATGCAGGCAGGTGGTGCTACTTGCGAGGCTTGGCGGTGCGTCTTATGGAGGCGCCCAATAGCACGCTATTGCTGCGCCACCGGCTTGTTCTGCGACAACACCCACAGCATCGCCCCCACCGCTTCGGCTTGCGAGCGCGAGGCGGTTTTCTCGTAGATCGAGCGCAACTGTGTGCGCACGGTCGACACGGCAACGCCGGCAATGTCAGCGTACTCATCGGGCGAGCGCCCCAGGATCAAGGCCTCCGCGACTGCGGCCTCTGCCACTGACAAGCCGAACGCCTGCCGGAGTTGCGCTGCCGTGACCGGGCTGGCCGCACCACGGCGCCGCACGGTGACCATCATGGCCGCATCGCCAAACGCGGCATGCGCCGCATTGGCGGGCAAGAGCGAAATGCCGAGAAAGAGTTCATGCGCAGCGCCCAGCGAAGGGCGCACGGCAAAACTCTCTCCCTTGCGGGATTTCGCCACGCGCGACAGCGCAGCCTGCAGCCCATCGTGATCCGCCGCAAACGTGGCATGCAGGCGGCCATGCTCCAGCCGCAGACAGGTCGACGCGCGCAAGAGCGCCTCGGCCTGAGCGTTGGCGAAGAGCACACGCTGATCACGCCCCAGTGCGAATACCGCCAAGCCGAGCTGCTCCATCAATTCCGCGCCGAGTGCCGCGTCGCGGTGGAGCACGCGCGTGTCTTGCCAGAGATTGATCGTGCGCTGCAGGTGGCCGGTCATGCCGGCGGCTGTGGCACGCTCCTCTTCCGAAAAAGGCGTCCGCCCGCTCGAGCGCAGCATGCCGAGCAGGATGTCGCTGCCACCAGGGCGCGCCAGGCGCACGCCCATCAGGTAGCGAAAGCCCGACGGTAGTTGATAGTCCTGATAGAACTCGCTGCGCTCGACGTAGGCGTCGGACACGTAGTCCTGGCAAAACGCAAATTCACCCAGCGCCGCACGTTGCACATGCTCGCGGCGTGGGTCGAGCGCACCGTAGTACTGATCATAGAGCGCGATCACCTCGTCCCACCCCCTTCCCGGGGAGTAAGTCGAAAGATGGGGCGCATTGCGCGCAGCGTCCCAGCTGAACATGTGGAACACGTTGGCGCCCAGTGCCTCGGTGACGTCGTGGAACACCTCCAGAAATCCATCCTGTGTCACCGCCGCTTCGTACAGGTCTCCAATCAGTTGGTCTTTGAGCATGCCTCCCCCCCGGAAGAATGGCTGCCTGGCCCGGCCGCCCGTCACGCTCGCCATGGTGGTCGGCGCCGGGCATGTTGTGCGTGCCAACGTAACACGGGCGTTGGGCGACGGGCATCCTACGTTTGGTGTGTTTTTCCGCCAAATGAAGGATGCGAGGGATGGGGGCGAGCGTGGCGCTATAAATACGTCGGCACCGGCCCTTTCGAGGCCGGTGCCGAACCCCGAAGGGATCGCGCGGGGAGCGCTTGTCTTGTTGCGTTACTGCGCCGGCTTGTTGACCGAGAAGTTCACCTGATACGTGGACGGCGTGACGAACGGGGAACCGCTCCATGCCAGCGTCAGGCCGCCCAGGGGCAGTTGCCACGTCTCATTGCACGTCACCGCAACACCGCTCGTGTTCGTGCAGACCTTGGTGCCGGGCCGATGGCGCAGGCCGTTGAACGGGTCGTTGTAGATGATCTGGTCCGTATGGGTGTCGGCAAAGGTGCGCGTCACCGTCGAGCCGTTCACCGCCGTGATGGTGTTGCTGTCTTCTGTCACCGCGGTCAGACCGGTTGACTTGACGTTGCTTTGCCAGAAGGCGTTGGCCGTGCCGACTGTGGGCATGGACAGCGTCGTTTGCGGGGCGAAGATGCCTACGCCGCCTCCGGATATCGCAACGACGAAGACCATATTGCCCTGCGCATTCCGGAACCCATATGCGTGGGCATCGACAGTACCTGGCGAGGCGCCATCGTCAACCCAATCGACCCCACCATCCGAGGTGGCAACCATATGCCCATACGGTGAATTGAGATCAGGCGCGCAAGGCGCGTTGACCGCGCAGTTCGTCGCGGCCGTCACAACGCCCTTCGCATAGGTGTTCGTGCCAAACGTGCCTTGGCCTGCCCCGCTCAGGGCCGTATAGATGTAGTTTCCGTTGATGGCGGCCGGATCCACGGTCTGCTTGGGAAGCGACAGCGACAGCACACCCGTGCCACCGGTGCCGTTGGTCCAGACCGCCATCCCCGACTTGGCCATCAGCACGCGCGTCGAACCGGTATCGTTCAACGCGTAATCGCAGGCCGTCGCACCCTGGGTCAGTTGGTAGCTCGAGCCGCCCATCGCGACGGTCAGCTTGACCGCGTCGATGGTCACCACCTGAGCCGAGCCATCCGAGAATTTGACCAGCCGATGATCGCCGCTCTTGAGTGCCGGACAAGCCGAATTGGCTGGCGCCAGCACGGTGCCAACCGTCGAGCCCGCAGACCCGCTGGAGCTGCCACTGGTGCTGGCAACGGCGGTGCTGAGGTCGGTCAGGGTGACACCTGCACCGGCCAGCGTCGACTGCAGCGTGTCGAGCACCCCGTCATAGCCCTGGCCACTGCCGGCGCTGATCGTGCCGCCCAGGAAATCACTGATGCTGGACGCGTCAAAGCCAGCGCTCTGCAACACCTTGATCAGCGCGGATTGCGCGGCGGTAACGTCGCTGGCATTGACGGTCGTTGTCGAACTGAACCCGGCCACGTACTGTGCCGGATCCTGTCCGGCCAGTTGTGCCAACAGCAGTTCCGTCAGCGGCGTGATGTTGGCCGTGGCGGCGCTGCTGATCGATCCGGAACCCGCAACCAGCGAGTGCAGCACGGTCTTGCCGTCGCTACTGGTGGCCGTCACCACGCAAGGCAGGCTGGCGCCCGTGACCGGTGCCGAATAGCTGCCGTCCGCGCTCGTGGTGGCAGTCCCCGAACCCGCCGAGCAGGTCACGTTGACCGTTGCACCGGGCATGGCTGCGCCAGTGGCCGCCACGCCGCTGATCGTCTGCGATTGCTGCGTGGTTTGCTGAGACGGAGCATCCCCGCCTCCGCCGCAAGCGGTCAAAACAAGCGCCGCAGCGCTGATTGCGATCGGTGTGAGCTTCATGGTTCCCTCCCTCGGGTCCGTTCGGGTGTGTTGTGGGAGAGATTCTGCGTAAGCCCATGCCGCCATTCATCCTTCAAATAGATGAAGACTTGCTGGATCTCAATTCATCGGGGACTGCACCAACAGCAGGCAACAATGGATGGCCTAGGCAGGTTCGCTTACGCCAGCCCTTACGGTCCGCGCCGCGTTGCGGTTTTTAGCTCACCGTTGCCTCGAACACGCGCCGGTAGTTGCCACCCAGAAGCTGCCCCACCTCGCCCGAGGTAAAGCCGGCCTTGAGCAATGCCGTTGCCAGCGCGGGCAACTGCGCGTAGTCAGTAAAGGTCGGCGGTTTGATGAAGCCGAGCATGTCGGTGCCCAGACCGACGTGCGCCACGCCCACCACATCCACCATACGTTTGATGCCGATGGCCATGGCATCGAGGGTGGGAAAATCCGGCGCATTGGGCCACACGCCGATCACGCCACCGGTTTCCGCCACCGCACGTGCGTGGTCGGCAGAGATCAGCCGGCTGCGCTCCCTCGGCCGCCCGGCCAACGCCGTATGCGACAGCACCAGCGGCTTGGTGGTCGTAGCGGCCGCGCGTTTGACGAGGTCGTACGTGCCATGGGCTACATCCACCACGATGCCCAGCGTATTGCAACGGCGCACGACGTCGGCGCCGAAATCGGTCAGGCCGCCATGCACGGGCGGCTCCGTTTGAATGTCGCCGAGTTCATTCACGCGGTAGTGCGTGAGCTGCAGGTGCCGCAGACGGTGCTGCGTGTAGGCCTCGTCTACGCGCTCGATGCGACCTTCCAAAAAATCCGCGCCTTCCGAAGCAATGATGACGCTCGGCCCCTGCCGCCCCATGGCCGCCAACGAGGCCGCGTCCGTCACCACGTGCAGTTGTTCCCGCTCGATCAACCGCTGGGCGCGCGCAAATTCGGTCATGCCGAGTTGATACAGCTCGCCCGGTTCCGGCGTGCGAAAGGCCTCAAACCGCTTGCCGCTGGCCGAGACGTGCACCGCCGTCGTGTCGGTGACGATGGCCAGGCAAATGACGCTCATGCCGCCAGCGCGCATCGGCTCGGCCAGCGGCAGGAAGGGCCGGTTGGCCCCGATCTTGGGGTCGCGTGAAACGATGACGCGGCCGGCGTGGCTGTGCATGTCGATGGTGAGCGTGCCGGGTGCGGGCATCCATGTGGCCGCATCGCCGGACGCCCCTTCGGTGTAGTTGGCAAAGCGGCCAGGCGCGCAAGCCGCCAGCCCCAGCGCGGCACCTGCGGCCAGAAACACGCGGCGGCTGACGCGCGGGGCTTGGCTCGCCGGTGACGCTGCCGCGACGGTGGCCTCCACCAACTGATATCGCCATCCGGCCGGGTCATCGTGCAGACGCAGCAGGCGGCCGCGCAAGCGAATGGCGCCATCGCCCATCGGCACGGGCTGCGCAGCAAACACCTCCAGGCTCGTGGCCGGATTGCGTTGCACGCAGCCACCGCAGCACGGGGCCTCTTCGGCGAGCAGGAAGTAGCTGGCCGACTGCGCCGCCGCATCGAGCGGCGTCGCCCAGCCGTCGATCTCAACCCACCGGCCATGGAAGGCATCGGCTTCGCAGCTTGTAATGAGGGACCAGTGGATCGGCATGCGGGCTCCGCGGGGGTTAGGTTGGGAGGTGGGGCTGCGGTATTGTGCGCTCCACGCTACCGCACTGCCACCGCATCCGCGGTACCCTTACGGCCTTTACCGCTGCGCCGTCTTACGCTGTCTTACGCCACCCGCTTCATGCCCACTTTGCAACACGTTGATCTGCGCACCGACCCTGCTGCGCGCCCTTTCATCAAGGACGAGACCGTCCACGTCGACTTTGCCCACGCCCCCGGCGAACTGATGAGCCTGGAAGGCCCCAACCGCTATGCCCCCGGCGATGCACTCATCACCGGTTCAACGGGTGACCGCTGGGTCGTCTCGCGCGAGCGTTTCGACGCCAAATATCTGCCCGCCGATACCGCGCTCGCGCATGGCCAGCCCGGTGCCTACCGCAATCGCCCGAGCGTGGTGCTGGCCAAGCAGATGGACGCGCCGTTCTCGATGGCCCGCTCCGAAGCCGGCGACGTGCTGCACGGCCAGGCGGGTGATTGGATCCTGCAATACGCCCCCGGCGACTACGGTGTCGTGCAGGCGCAGCGGTTTGCCAAGGTGTATCGGCCAGCTTGAAGCCGAGGTCAGCTCATCACTGCACCGTCTGCTGGCGCTCCACTTCGTGGTGCTTCATCTCCAAGTAGTCCTGTCGGTCCAGTTCGTGCAGCTGACGCGGGTACTGCTCGGTGGCGTTGAACCACGTGTTGAGGCGCTGCTGCAAGCGTTTGTCCGGCGGCGCCGAGAGCGACTTCAGGTAAGCGTCGATCGCCAGGTAGTAGCGCATCGTGTTGCGCTCCAGCAGGCCGCGCACGCCGCCCACATATTCGGGCGTGCCCGATGAAGCATCTGCCGTCTTGGTAAAGCCAACTTTGCCGCTGCCCACAGTCGCCAGGTACGTCCGCATCGCCAGCCGGCCGGCGGTGCCGTAGCCGTAGGCATAGGTCAGGTGCAGGAAGGTGTGGTTGCTGGCGCCCGGCGCGGGAATCGCCTCCAGCACGATGTGGTAATCGCGCGTGCTGAGTGGGCCGGAGGCGGCGCTGAGTTCCACGCGGAAATAGTCGGCACTGCTGGCCGCCGGGTGAAAGCTGAACTCCAACCGGTAACTGCTCGATAGCGACTCTTCCGCCTTGCGGCCCAGGTTCACGTTCAGCACACTGCCGCCGGTGCCTTGCGTGGCATGGCAATACTTGATGTTCAGATGCAGGATCAGCACGTCGCACCAGTTCGCGGCACCCTGCGCCGGGTCGTTCAGTGCGCCGCTGACCGTGGCAAACGGATAGTCGAGCACGCTGTAGATATCGCTCTTGAGCCGGTCAGGCGATTCAGTGGATTCCAGCACCAGCGGCCGGTGAAACGGGTTGTCGGCCAGTTGCGGCGCGAGCGCTTGATAGCGATCACGCAAGGAGGCGGCGCTCTCAGCATGCGCCGTAGGGCCGAGGCAGAAACCGGCCAGCGCCAGGGCCATCCAGCCCAGCCAGGCGATGTATCGATGGGGGAGCATAGGCATAGCGAGGTTCGCGAATCGTCTTTGCATTCTAGAAGGCACTACCGCATCCGGCGCGCAACAAACGTTCCTGGGCCTGTTCCCATATGGGCGCAGGCCCTAGCTCTTGTGCACTGCATGCGGCGTTCTGTCATCGCGGCGCGTAGTGCGGTGCGTCGTTAAAATGGAGGCTTCTTCGCCTGCCATTCGGCACCATGCCCTCCCCGCTTGCCACCCTGCGCGAACGCATTGCCAACCAGGTCCGCGGCCTGACACGCGCCAGCGGCGGGTTGTCGCTCGACATCGCCTCGCCGCCTGGGGACCCCGGCCTGTTTGGCCCCGATGCGGTCTGCTGGCAGGTGCATGCCGACTTCCCCGCGATGATGGCGGGCGGCATCAGCGCGTTGCTCTTGCAAACACTGCACCCGCGTGCGCTGGCCGGCGTGTGGGACCACTCCAACTTTCGTGAAGACCTGCAGGGCCGCCTGGGCCGCACCGCACAATTCGTAGCCGGCACCACCTACGGCAGCCGGCACGACGCGCTGGCACTGATCGAGCACGTCAAGGTCATCCACCACCGCGTGCAGGGCATCGCACCCGATGGCCGCCCCTATTCCGCCAACGACCCAGACCTGCTGACCTGGGTGCACGTGGCCGAAATGTCGAGCTTCCTGGCTGGCTATCTGCGCTACGTGGATGGCGGCCTGAGCGGCGCCCAGCAGGACCGCTACTTTGAAGAGACGGCGTTGGTGGCCGAGTTGCTCGGCGCGCGCGATGTACCGAAATCCCGCACGGCCATCCGCGACTATCTGAACGCCATGCGTGCCGAACTGGTCGCCAGCGACCGCACCCGCACGGTGGTCGATGTGTTGATGAACTGGCCGGTGCCCCGCCCCGGGCTGAAACTGGCCGTGCGCCTATTTCTGGATGCAGGCATCCAGTTGCTGCCGCCGTGGGCCGCGCAGATGCTGGACCTCAAGCCGCCGCCCTTGCGTGCGGCGTTGGCGTCCGCCGCCATGCGCACCGTGGCGCCCACGCTGCGTTGGGCGTTGTATGAAGGCAGCGTCGCGTGCAAGGCCCGGCGCCGCGCGTTGATGCCGGCGGCCGGCTAACTGCCGGCTAACTGCCGGCTGATTGTCGGTTACGTCGGTTACCGCAGCAAGCTCAATCCACCGCCTGCGCGAGCGACACCTTGCCGCGCAGCGCCTTCTCCTCCAGCCGCACAAGCAGCAGTGGCGAGACGGCAGACACCGCCGCCGCAAAGAAGAACAGATGCCGGAAGGCGCTCTCCCCCGCGCGTTGCAGGGCCTGGGCGTCCGCGCCATTGCTGGCGAGCGCCGCGTGGAATAGATCCATCAGCAGATCGCCACCCGCCGCCACCTGGGCCTCGGGCGCGGCCTGGCGCAGCAGCGCAATCAGCACCGAGGTCAGCACCGCCACACCCACCGCGCCGCCCAATAGACGAGAGAACGCCGTGAGCGCCGTCGCCAAGCCCACCGTTTGTGGCGATACGGCGTTCTGTGTGGCCACCAGGCCGGTCGGAAATTGCACGCCAATGCCCAGGCCCAGCACGATCATCGCCACGGTGAGCGCCCAGACGTTGTGCGGGTCCAGCAGGCCGAGCGCGACGATGGCGAACGGCACCACACAGGCGCCGCCCAACATCAGCGGCTTGTAGCGGCCGCTGTGCGTCATCCATTTGCCGGCCACGAAGGCGCCAAACGGAATCGACAGCGTTAGGGGTACCAGCCGCAGCGCCGCCGCATCGGGGCTGGCGCCGGCCACCATCTGAAAGCGCAGCGGCATCAGCACCGACGTGGCAATCAACTGGAAGAAGCACAGGAACAGCGCCAGACAGCAGATCGTGACCGTGCGCACGCGGAACATCGACAGCGGGATGATCGGCTCAGCGGCGCGGTTTTCCTGCCAGATGAACGCGCCCAGCACCACCACGGCGGCCACGAGCAGGCCGAGGTTGTCCGGCTGCGTGAGCGGCACACCCTGCCCCACGCGCGTGATCATCAGCAGCAGCGCGGTCAGCCCCACCGCAAACAGAACGACGCCCGGCACATCAATCGGCCGACGCTGATGCGCCACGGGCAAATGCCGCAGCGTACGGCGCACCACCCACAACGCAACGATGCCCAGCGGCAGGTTGATCCAGAAGATCCAGCGCCACGACAGGTAATGCGTGAGGTAGCCACCAATGACCGGGCCTGCCAAGCTCGCCATGGCCCACATGCCGCTCACATAGCCCTGGTACCGGCCACGCTCGCGCAGCGGCACCACGTCGGCAATGGTGGCCTGCGCCACCGAGATCAGCCCGCCGCCACCCAACCCCTGCAGCACGCGCGCGACGAGCAGCATCGGCATGCTAGTCGCCAGCGCGCACGCCACCGAGGCCAGCACGAACAACGCAATCGCCGTGGTCAGCATGGCGCGGCGGCCATACAGATCACTCAGCTTGCCGTAGATGGGCGTGACCACCGTCGACGCCACCAGATACGCCGACACCACCCACGCCATCAGCGCGAATCCGTTGAATTCGCCTGCGATGACGGGCAGCGCCACCGCCACGATGGTCTGCTCCAGCGCGCCCAGCAAGATGGCGAGCATCAGCCCGCCCATCACGACCATCACCGGAATCTCGGGGACGGGCGGCGTGCCAAGCGGGTCAGTCAACGACGCAATGGGAGTGTCCGGCTGGGGCGGCTCAATGCTGGGGCGGGAGGACATGGGAGGCTGCGCAGACACCGTCGCGGGCATCCACACAAACAACAGAATGAAGCCGTTGATGATACTGCTGATCGTCAATCGTTGCAGGGTCAACGATCGGGATGCGGGGGGTTGCCTCGGGCGATATCCGCATAGCAGCGGCCGACCTTCGCCGTCACATCGGGCAGCTCTTCGGCGAGGAATTCGATAAACGCCCGCACCGCCGGCACCAACCCCCGACGCGAAGGAAATACCGCGTGAAACTGATGCGCCGGCAAGCGGTAACCCGGTAGCAGCACAACAAGCCGCCCATCGCGGATGGCCTCGGCACAGAGGTTGAACGGCAACTGAGCGATACCGATACCCTCGACGGCGACCTGGCTCATCAGGTACAGGTCATCGGTGACCAGCGCGGGGGTGTAATCGACGTCGATGGCGCCGCCTTCAGGGCCAGTCAGCCGCCAGCGCGCGCGTTCGCCAGCCGCGCCACCCATGCCGACACCCGTCGCCCCGCGCATCGATTCCGGGCTGTCAAACGGACCCTGCTCCGCCACAAACGACGGGCTGGCCACCAGTACCTGATCACTCACGCCAAAACTGCGCACCACCAGGTTGGAATCGTCCAGCGTCGAGCGCACGCGCAGCGCCACATCGTAGCCATCGCTAATCACGTCGACCCGGCGGTTGGTCACGTCCAACTCGAGGCGCACATCGGGCTGCGCGCGCAGGAATTTCGACAGCACCGGGGCAATGAATACGTGCGCCACGCCCACAGGGCAGCTCACGCGCAGACGGCCCGAGGGTTTTTCGCCCGCGTGCTCGGCCACTTCGAAGGCGGCACGGGCGGCCTGCGTCATCGAATCGCAATGCGCGTAGAACGCCGAGCCCACGTCCGTCACATGCACCGCCCGGGTGGAGCGCTGCAGCAGTCGCACACCAAGCCGGGCCTCCAGATCGGCCACACGGCGGCTGACCCGCGATTTGGGAATGCCCAATGCCCGCGCGGCGCCGGAAAAGCTGCCGTGCGTCACCACACTGGCAAACAGGACAAGGTCGTTCAGGTCTTCCATCGCCACTCTCCGAGAGTCGACGGCATTGTCCCATGCATAGAACGATGAGTATCGATTCAACCCACTACTGGAACTCGCTGCACCGCACTATCTTTCCAGCAACCCACCTTTTTCTTGGAGAGACACCATGCAAGTCCTTCACATCGATTCCAGCATCCTGGGTGACGCCTCGGCCTCGCGCATCCTCACCGCCGCCATCGTCGACGAACTGCGCCTCGACAACCCCAGCGCCACCGTCGTGCGCCGTGACTTGGCCGTGGAAGCCATTCCCCACCTGGACGGCGCCATCGCCGCCGGATTCCGCGCCACGGGCGCCGATGATTTCGACGACGCCACCCGCGCCGAGCACGCCCGTTCGGAAGCACTCGTCAACGAACTGCTGACCAGCGATGTGATCGTGGTCGGCGCACCGATGTACAACTTCTCGGTGCCGAGCCAGCTCAAGGCGTGGATCGACCGCGTGGCGCAAGCCGGCCGCACGTTCAAGTACACGGAAAAGGGCCCGGTGGGCCTGGCTGGCGGCAAGAAGGTCATTGTCGCCTCCACGCGCGGCGGCATCCACTCGAACAGCCCAGCCGGCGCTGTCGATTTCCAGGAAGCCTATCTGAAGGCCGTGTTCGGTTTCCTCGGCATCACCGACGTGCAGTTCGTGCGCGCCGAAGGTCTGGCGATGGGCCCGGATGCCCGCACGCAAGCCATGGCAGCCGCCCACGCCGCCATGCGTGATGTGGTCAGCCAAGCCGTGGCTGCCTGATCAAACAGATCGGCCCAAAAGCAAACGGGCGCCGCGTGGCTGCGGGCGCCCGTTGCTGTTTTCCCCAGCTGAGAAGACCGGCATGGCCGGCCTTCGATCAGCGCATCACTCTTCGCGGTTCTCGCGCGCGTGGTGCATGGCTTCGAGCACGCGGCGTGTACGCAACTTGCGCCACATCACGGGCACAACGATCGCGGTGGCGATCAGGCACGGCACAACCCAGGCAATGGTGGATTCCAGAAAAGTCATCATGATGCGTTCCCCCGACACGTGTTGCCGATGCGCACCATAGATGCCCCAATGGAGGCGCGCACCGTGTAGTCCCCGCAGGGCTACATTGATCCTTCAACGCGCCCTGACATCTCTCTATATGAACGGCTATCGGCGCCAAGTCTTCGAACTTGAGTGCCCAACGTTTGCCGTTTGCTCTATTTCCGGCTTATCTCTGCGTTCTGTCAATACGCCATCGATAATTTCGTGCAACATTGTGGCGCCGCGTAAACAAGCCGGCCGGAAGAGGGCTCCACGGTTGGCTCGCAAAGGTAACGGTAAGTTACGGCCGCGGAGGTGTGGCCCATGCGGGCATAGCGTGCACGGTCAGTTGCTCGCCCGGGCGCCGGAGTTTTTCTTACAAACGGTAATGCGCGGTTGCGAGGGGTTTCCGTAGAGTCGATGCAGGTCCAACGACAACCCCGGAGCCGCATCATGAAACGCACCCTCGCCCTACTGGTTCTTGCCGCAGCAGCGGCTTCCGCGCTCAGCGCATGCGTGGTTGTGCCGGCGGGCGGCTACTACTACGACCGCCCGCACTATCACCCGTACTACCACGGCTATTGATGGCCTGGTGACAACCGCGTCCGCCGCTGGGGCCACCCAGGCCGGCTTAGGCCTTGCGTGCCTGCAGCGTGCGGATACGTGCGACGGCTTGGTGGTCTGCCGTGGCGGCGTCGTAAAGCTTGGCTAGGTCGGCCTTCAACGCCGTACGCGACGCGCCATCCAGATACACCATGTGCCCCGACGGGTAGAACCCTGCCGACAAGTTTTTGCGCACGTCCGCATCCAGCAGCGGCATCGACTTCAGATCGAGCATCGTCTGGTAGAACGGCGTGACGAAGTCGTAATAGCCGTTGGCGGAAAACACCTTCAGATCCACGTTCAGGCTCATCGTGGCGGCCAGGTCGCCGGCGGTGTAAAGGGCGACGTTGCCGTTGGCATCGAGCCCCTTCTGCGCACCGGTCGGATCGGTGTGGCGGAAATCCCAATGACGGAACGCCTGGTCGTTCAAATCCGTGAAGGCGGAGTTGGACGTGTACTGCAGGTCGTCGTTCAGATACGTGTTCCACATGGCCGTGTAGACGCCGGATACCGCCGTCATGGTCGGATCGTTGCCGCCAGAATTCGGGTCAACGCTGGCCGCGATGCCGGTGTGGATGCCCGTGACGCGGCCGTCGTAGGCGCCCAGCGACACACCCTTGTCCGCCAGCAGCGTGGTTAGGAACAGCGACGTGCCCGCACCATCAGCGGCCGCCACATCCAGCCGCCAGCCCTGCAGCGTGGCCGCGTCGATTCCGGTGTACGCAGACAACGTCTTCAACACAGCCGGATCAGCGTGCGCGGGGTTGGCGAGCGCCTGTTCGTAATCCGTGCTGGCAAACACGGCAGCGGCTTCGGCAAAGTCGCCCACGTCTGTCGGCAGGGGCCCACCTTTGGGTGACGTTGCGTGTTTGTGGAACCACGCATCCGCCGCGCACGTCGGTAATAGCCCAACGGGGTTGCCCGCCTGGGTGTAATCCAAGATGGACGACTGCAACGTGATGCCGTTCAAGTCGACCCCATCTTCATGCAGCACATACGACAGCACGCACGAACGCGCCGTGCCGTACGACTCGCCAAACAGAAACTTGGGCGAGTTCCACCGGTCGTTGGCCGTAAGCCAGCGCTTGATGAACTGCGCGATGCTGCGCGCGTCCTGGTCCACGCCCCAGAAATCGAGGTTGCGCTTGGGCGCGATGGCCGTCGAATAGCCGGTGCCCACCGGGTTGATGAAGACGAGGTCCGAGCGATCGAGCAGGCTGTCAGGGTTGTCTTCCATGCGATACGGGGCGGGCGGTGTGAATGATGGCATCGACGTCACGATGCGCCGTGGCGCAAACGAGCCCAGCAACACGAACACGGCAGACGACCCAGGCCCGCCGTTATAGAAGAACGTCACGGGGCGGGCCTGCGCACCGCCTTGCGGTGCATCGGCCAGAAACGCCACATGGAACATCTTGGCCACGGGTTTCGAACTGCTCGGGTCCACCGTGACGAGGTGGCCAGCATGCGCGGTGTAGGCGATATCGCGCCCGCCAATGCGCACGGTGTGGTGGGTGATCGCCATGCCCTCGCTGGTGTCGGTGACGCTGTCGTCGGGGCCGTTGCCATAGGCCGTGGCGTCGAAAAACGGTTGGTCTGTCGTCGTCATGCGTGCCTCGCTGCTAGAAGCGCTAGAAGAGACGGGCGATCGCGTCGCCCTTCGGGCTACCCAGGCCGGTGCAGGCGTCCCATCCGGGGCCAGCGGCAAAGGTGCCGTTGTTGCCCTGCCGGATATCGTTGAACGCGGCGGGACTCTGATACAGCCGCGCATGCAGATACCCCACCGGCTGCCCCTTGATGGCATTGATGCGCGCAACGAGGGCGGCCCACAGCGGCGCGGCCGCGCTGGTACCACCGACCACGCCGGTCTCGCCATCCACACGCACCACATAGCCTGTCAACGGGTCGGCATTGGCCGAAACATCCGGCACGCCACGCTGTGTCAGGGGCAGGCGTACGCCGGTGGTCTCTTGCGCCGCCAAGCCCTGCTGCCAGGCCGGCACGGCAAACACGGTGCTGACCCCGCCCCCGCCAGCCCCGCCTTGCGTGCCGTCGTTCCACACGGTTTCCTCGGCGATGCGGGTGCCACTGGCCTGCAGGCTGGTGCCGCCGCACGCCAGGGCGTAGGGGCTGGAGGCGGGAAAATCAACATGATCCGCACGATCGGGCTGGCCGTCGCTTGAACCGTTGTCGCCCGATGCCGCGCACACCGTCACGCCCATCGTGGCGGCGCTCTGCAGCGCGGCGTTGACGGTCTGCATGGCTTGCGGCGTCCAGCGGCTTTCCGGCGCGCCCCAGCTGATGGACACTACTGACGGCCGCAACGCGGTGTCATGGATGGCGGCGTTGATCGCCTGCACGAAGCCGGCGTCGGTGTTGGGGGCAAAGTACACCGCCAGCGTGGCACCCGGCGCGGCAGCACCGGCCACCTCGATGTCGAGCACGACCTCGCCGTCCGGGCCGCTTGGGTCACCGCTGGGCCGGTTGGCGCCCTGCCCGACCGGCACGTCCACGATCTTGGGCATGGCCACGCCGACCTCCTGAAAGTACACGCGCAGATCGTCTTCCCGATACCCGCCGCCGAGCTCGATCAATGCAATGCATTGGCCCGCGCCATCCCCCTGCGGAAAGCCGTAGAGCTGTGCGAGCTGCACCGGCGTGTACGAGGCCGCGGGCGCGGCCCGCGCGGGCCGGATCGACACGGGCGATGGCGGCATGGGCACAAAGCGGAAATGCGGTTCCACTTGCGGGCGCGAATCGAGCCCGAGCACGGCCACCACCACATCCTTCAGGCTGTCCGGCAGACGTAGCGGGCCGGAACGGCCACGGTATTCGCAATCGCCATGCGCCACGCGATGCAGGTGTGTGTCAAACGCGCGGCAGAACTGCTCGACAGACCCCGCGAGCGTGATGGTGGCGGCCGCGCCGTTTACATGCGTGACCTGCAGCCCATGGTGCTGCGCAAAGGCTTGTACGGCCTGGATGTCGTCAGCGGAGGCGCCAAACTGCGCGGCCCATTGTTCGCGCGTCAGGGGTGCGGGTGGCGGCGTGCCGGCGGCGTGGGGTTGTGCAAACCCGGAAAGACGTGCATCCAGCGCAGCCGCGTTGGGCCGGCGAAGCTGCACGAGCACCTGGATCTGCTCGGATGGTGGCGCATCACCAAGAATGCGTGCGCCTTCCGGAATCGTTCGTTCACTGCCATGCAGGGGGTGCCGAGCCATACGCCATCTCCACACGTGAAGGTGGCCTCAGCGTCGCAATCAACGTGCCGCATGCGGCACCAGTCGCATCGGCACTTCGCAACAGCCTTGCCATTCTCAAACACGGTGCGGGATGGCCTGCTCGGGCGATCAGTCGTTGTCGTCCGCGGAATCCCGTTCGACCGGTGGGTGTTGCGGCCGGCCCTCTGCAAATGCGCGACGGATGAGCGCTCCGCACGCGGCACTGCGCACGTAGGCACGCGCCCCCAACGTCTCGCGCACGAGCATGCCGTAGTGGCGTTTGTCCGCCGCAATCCACGGATAGAAGCCAAACGCTCCCGGCGAGCTATAGGCACCGTCGCCACCTGGCTGATCTTCGATCCAATAGTTGAGCGCGTAATGCCAGGGCTGCGAGGCCGGCGTGCTGACGGCCGTCGGGCAACTGCCGGGCTCGGTGCAGACGGCATGCTGGCCGAGCATCTTGCCGAGCAGGTAATCGCCACGCATCAGCCGGCGCAGGAATTGCCCATATGCCGCCGGGGTGGCGATCATGCCGCCGCCCGGCTCGGGTGCAAGGTAGCGAATGCCCAGCGGTTTCTCGGCATCGCGCAGACCCGGGGCGTGGGCGAGTTCGCGCTCCAGGTCTTCGCTCAGCGTGGCGGCATCGGCAGCGCCTTGGCCGAAGTCCATGAGCAGCTTCTGATCGTGCCCACCGTTGTAGCTGAACCGGCCGACATGGCCCGGCGTGAACGTGGCGTTGCGCCCGCGCTGGAAGCAACTCTGTACGGTGTCATTGCGATTGCACAGCAGCGGGTTGAGCGCGTCATAGCCCGAGCGCATGGTCAGCGCCTCGATCTGGTCTGGCGTGGGCTTGCCGCCCGCACGCTCCACGACATACGCACCAAACACCCACTTGGAAGCCGACGCCAATCGCACGGTCTTGTTGGCACCGACGCGCTGCCCCTGTTGACCGCGCATCAGCACGCCCTGGGCATCGCCGATCTCCCAGTAGTAATCGCCCAGGCGCTGGCAACTGCTGGCATGCGCGAGCGTCGCTTCCACCGCGGCCCGCCGCGTTGCCAGGCTGGGCTCCTGAGCGTGCGCCACCATCGGCCCCGCCGCACCCAGTGCCGCAATCGCGCGCAGTGCCCACGTTGCCAGCGCCTGGCGTGTCCTGGCGCGTCTTGCTTCCGTCATATCGATATCCTGCTTGTTCTGCCGCTTGCTCTGCCTGTTAAGGCCGCCAGCACTCTACAGCAGCGCTGGCGGCTTTCCCACCTTGTGACCGCATGACCGCACGAGCGGTTGCGCGCCAGCAGTACAACCGCACCACCTTGCAGCAAGCTTGCAGTGGCACACGTTTCCTTTTGAAAACGTAAGCGTTTGCGTATCGGATAATCACCTCGGCGCGACTTTAGGAAAGTCTCCGCATATTCCCTCCCCCGATATGTCCTAGACCACTCGTTTATGAGCCAAATGGACGAGAAAAATCATGCCAAGGCCACCTAGCGCTCCGCCAACAGTGTCCTAGAATGCAAACACTGAAAGCCAGAATTAAATAAAAGTAAATACGCAGCAAATTTCGCTTCGGGAGCCAGCCATGGGAACAATCAGACGGGGAAGCGCGGGACTCTCTGCCCGCTGGAGTTGGGAGCGCCATTCAGCGCACTCAGCGAATTGGCAGATCATCCCAACGCGGCGCCGCCTGTTTCTTCCGTCGCGCATGTCAGCCATCCGCACTCCAGCTGTTTTGTGGTGGTTGTGCGCGATTTCAGTCGCGGTGGGTGCCGGTGGCGTTTTGTTGCACAAGTTGTGGTAGCCAGAAAAATATTAAGCAGGATTTGTACGGGGAAGGTCGCAGCGCGAGAGCAAACCGCTGGAATAACACCGAATTGATTAGACCGCTTAGCGGCACCGAGGGGTTGTCTGACCAGTTTCACGGGTCAAAATTGCATCCGGAGAGATTGGGGGTCCGGAGCATTGCCATCTCTCCATTCGGAAAACACGCTCCCGCATGTGATCAAAATGCGCCGCGCAAGCGGCATGTGGGGCACGCCAGCCACGTGGCGCGCCTGATCAATGGGGGGAGCATCATGAACATCTCTTTCACCGGCAAGACTTTCAGGTCTGTAGGAGACCTGTTCTTCCAAGCCATCGTCGACGGCAAGGTCGTGAGCTGTTTTGTCACGTCCGAAGCCTTGTCACTCTGCGATTGCGCACATCAAAAAGCCACCGCTGAAGACGTCTATCGCAGCTACCGCGACTGGATCGAATTGGCTGCATCGGACTTGATCCGTGCCGGCACGCTGGCACCCGTCATCGTGCGCGGCCGCGACCTGGCTGCTTCGCGCGCGTCGCTGCCGCATGGCGGCGTGCCCGCCTACGATCTGGAACGTTCGCGCCAGTTGCGCCTGGTCCCACGTTCATCGCGCTGAAGTTGCCGGTGCGGGCGCAGCGGAACGTGCGGTCGGGGGGTCGCACGTTCCGCGGGTGCCTATGCGCGAGGTGCGAAATGCCAAGCGCAGATCAATCTGCCGGGAAATCCTCTTCCCAATATTCCTGCACGTTGCGCACACCCGCGGCGCTTTCGCTGCGTGCGGCTTCACGCAGGCGTAGTTCGACGCGCCGGATCTTGCCTGAGATGGTCTTGGGCAAATCGGCAAATTCAATGCGGCGCACGCGCTTGTACGACGCCAATCGGTTGCGGCAAAACTGCAGGATGTCTTGCGCCAGCGCCGGCCCCGCTTCGTGGCCCACGCGCAGTACCAGAAAGGCTTTCGGCACAGCCAGACGCACCGGATCAGGGCTCGGCACCACAGCCGCCTCGGCGATGGCGGGGTGTTCGATCAGCACGCTTTCCAGCTCAAATGGGCTCACGCGATAGTCCGATGCCTTGAACACGTCATCGGCGCGGCCAACGTAGGTGAGGTAGCCGCCGGCGTCGCGCGCAGCAATGTCGGAGGTGTGATACACGCCGCCACGCATGGCTTCGGCGGTTTTGTCGGCATTTCCGGCGTAGCCGTCCATCAAACCCGTCGGTCGTGAATTCAATTCGATGCAGATCTCTCCCTCTTCGGCCTCGAGGCCGTCGGGGTCTCGCAGGGTGATGCGGTAGCCCGGCAACGGTCGGCCCATCGAGCCCGGTTTGACTGGCTGCCCTGGGCTGTTGCCGATCTGGCAGGTGGTTTCGGTCTGCCCATAGCCATCGCGGATGGTGATGCCCCAGGCCGCGCGCACACGCTCAATGACCTCCGGGTTGAGCGGCTCGCCCGCGCCCACGAGTTCGCGCAGCGCGGGCTTCCAGGCAGCCAGATCCTCCTGGATCAGCATGCGCCACACGGTAGGCGGTGCGCACAACGTCGTCACCTGGGCGCGGCAGAGCACGTCCAGCGCGGCCTTGGGTTCAAAGCGCGCGTAGTTGTAGATGAAGACGGTGGCGCCGGCATTCCATGGCGCGAAAAAGCAGCTCCACGCATGCTTGGCCCAGCCGGGCGAGCTGATGTTCCAGTGCACATCCCCCGGGCGCAGGCCGATCCAGTACAGCGTGGACAGATGCCCCACCGGGTAGCTCGCATGCGTATGCATCACCAGCTTGGGTTTGGACGTGGTGCCGGAGGTGAAATACAGCAGCAGCGGGTCGCTCGCCTGCGTGGGTGCGTCAGGCGTGAATTCAGGCGACGCGGCGTAGGCGTCTTCAAAGCGGTGCCAGCCAGCCGGTGCCTTGTCCGCGCAGGTATGTGAACCCACGGCAATGCGCGTGAACGTGCCGGATACAGCATCAAGCTTGGCGCAATCGGTTGCGCCCACCACCACGTGGCTCACTTCGCCCATGGCAACGCGTTCGCGCAGGTCTTCCGCCGTGAGCAGCGTGGTGGCGGGAATGATGACCGCGCCTACCTTGATGCTGGCGAGCATCACATCCCACAGCGCGGGCACGTTGCCGAGCATGAGCAGGATGCGATCGCCACGCTGCACGCCCAGTGCCCGCAGATGATTGGCCACGCGGGCCGAGCGCTCTGCCATCTGCGCGAAGGACAGGCGCGTCTCATGGCCCTGATCGTCCATCACCCACAAGGCAATGGCGTCGTTGCCGCGCGCCATGGTGTCGAAATAGTCGAGCGCCCAGTTGAACTGGTCCAGCGCGGGCCATGCGAAATCGCGCACGGCGGTGTCGTAGTCCTCACGATGCGCGAGCAGAAAGTCGCGGCACCGCAGGAAGGCGTCCAGCGATGTCATGTCTGTCTCCTGTCATTGCATTGCACGCGCCTCGTCCGGGCGCTGGAAAAACGCACCTGCCACGCATCTATATAGAAGGAAACCCTCCGCCAGACCAACCCGGGTTCACCCGGGCTGCCGCTCATTGCGAGCGTGGCGGAAAACGCAGCGACCGGCCGCCCCCCAGGCTCAGCCAAGCCCAGGCCGTGGCCGCCGCCACGATGGCCAGCACGGCCACCCATTGGGTGCTCACCAGCATCAGTTCCACGGTGTCGGAGACGTCCGGCAGGATCTGCGGCCAGGCGATCGCCAGCCAGCCGTCCGCATCGAACCAGGCACCCCGCCCCGCCCCCGTTGCCAATTCCACCGCCAGCAGGGCCGCACTGATGGCCGCAAATGCCATGCCGCAATGCGTCAGCACGCGGCTGAACACGGGCAGTTCATACAGGGGCTTGAGATATTGGATGTGCCGGGTGAGCGACCATGCGCACACGATCAGCAACGCCACGCTGATGGCCGCCATCGGCGCCGGACTGCGCAGGCAGACGCCCAGCGCGATCCACGCCAGCGCGTTGATCTCGTGGCGCCGATAGATGCGCAGCGCACGCGCGGCGTGCAGCAGGCCGATCTGGGGAGCATTCGGGGGAACACGCGGGGGAACACCGGCAGACGCCATGATGCGCTCCATCAGCGGAAGGGTGGGTGCAAGCGCCGCATCCTGAGGCGACAGCAACTGCTTGCAGTGTACCGAGGCAGGGTGCGCCGTGCGAGTTCAAACAGCACGCCTCGTCCGAATGACGGACAGGCCGTGGCGTCAGGCCTCGCGCAAATGCTCGATCAGTTGCCGCGAAAACGCCGGCAACTCATCGATGCTGCGCACGCAGATGCGCAACAGGCGCGTCGCCCAGGCATCAGTCAGGCGCACCCGACGGATGCCCATGGAACGTTGCAGCCGGATCGCCGCCCGCTCGGGGATGACACCCACGCCCACGTTGCGCTCCACCATGCGGCAGACCGCATCAAAACTGCGCAGCCGTACGCGATACTTGAGCCGATACCCCGCGCGCGCGGCATGCCCGGCCAGGTAAGCCTGCAAGGCATTGTCACCGGTCAGGCCGACGAAATCTTCCTGCAAGCTTTCGACGAAACTCAGCTCGCGGCGCTCAGCCAGCGGATGGTCACGCGCCGTTACCAGCACGAGCCGGTCATGGCGGAACGGAAACGTCTGCAGCCCAGACAGATCCACCGCGTCGTTGACGATGCCGATGTCCGCCCGCCCCTGCGCAATCGCCTCGACAATCTCATGGCTGACCAGCTCTTCCAGGTCGATGTCGACCTCGGGATGGGCAGCCAGAAAGGCGCTCAAGGCTTCGGGCAGGAACTCGGTCATGGCGGCGGTGTTGGACAGCAGCCGCACATAGCCCTTGAGGCCGCGCGCATATTCGCCCAGCTCGCCGCGCATGCGGTCCATCTGCTGTAGCACGACACGCGCGTGGTGGACCAGCGTACGGCCTGCGGCGGTCATCTCCACGCCGCGCCGGTTGCGGGTGAGCAGCGGTACGCCCAACGTGTCTTCCATGCCCCGAATACGCGCACTGGCAGAGGCCAGCGTCAAATGCGCACGCTCGGCCCCGGCGGTGATGCTGCCGGCTTCAGCGGTATACAGAAAGAGCCGGAGGTCGGTCAGGTCAAAGCGCACAGGCGGTCTCAATGGAAGCAGGAGCCTCAGCTCCAGCCTGAGGCACGGTCAATTTATCGCAGATTGTGCCGGCGCCGCCAGTGCCAGAAACTGAGGCACCTCCAATACAACACCCCAACCTTCGCCCCCAATGGAATCCGCCACGCTGCTGTTTGGCGCGGGCCTGCTCGCCGGCGCGATGAACGCGCTGGCGGGCGGCGGCTCGTTTGTCACCCTGCCCGCACTGATGTTTGCGGGCGTGCCCTCCGTATATGCCAATGCGTCGAGCACCGTGGCGCTGCTGCCCGGCGCGGCCACGTCAGCGTGGGCATATCGGGCGGACTATCGCGGGTTCGAGCAGGTGTCCATGCGCACCATGGTGGTGGTGAGCCTCCTAGGTGGACTGCTTGGCGCGCTGCTGCTGATGACGACCTCATCGCGCGCATTCGACTTCATCGTGCCGTGGCTGCTGCTGGTGGGCTCGCTGGCGTTTACGTTCGGCAAGCAAGCCGGGGCGTGGCTGCGTCAACGCATGCAGATCGGCCGATCAACGCTGCTACTCGCGCAGGGCGTGCTGGCCATTTACGGTGGCTACTTCGGCGGTGCGGTCGGCATCATGATGATGGCCGTGTGGGCGCTGCTCGGCCATGACGACATCAAAGCCCTGAATGCCTCGCGCACGTTGCTGGTGGGTGCCACCAACCTCGTCGCCGTGCTGTGTTTTGCGCTGGCAAAGATGGTCTGGTGGCCGCAGACCTTGGTGATGCTGGTGGCCGCTGCGTTGGGCGGCTACGTCGGGGCGCATGTAGGCAAGCGTTTGCCCGTGTCGCTGGTGCGGGCGCTGATTTCCACCTTCGGCTTTTCGATGACGGCGCTGCTGTTCTGGCGCGCCTGGTCGCACGCATACGCATGAGGAGAACCGCCATGCCCCACATGCAACAGAGTCATCCAGCCCATCGCGCCCGCATGCCGCGCGCGCACCGTGATGCGGCACCCCACCCACCCCACCATGCCGCTCGCACGACAAAAGTCGTCGCTGACAAAACGGAATGGGCCAGCGCGCAAACGATTTTCTACATCGCTCGCGGCGCGGCGATTCTGCTTGCCGCAGTGGCCGTGGGCCTGAGCACAACATCGGACGACGCAGAGAGAACCTCCGCCGCATACCCCCCTTCGCCGCACGCGACAACGCGCTGAAGCCGCGCTATCATCCGCCCCCGCAGTGTTTGGGCCGGGCAAAGAAAAAGCCCGCGGGCCGGGGGGCGGGCGGGCTTAACATCTTCAGCCTTTGACGACGAAAGATGGTCGGGTGTGCTTTGTGAATGAGCAATGCGCCGGAATTCACAAAGCGAAGCCATTATAAAAAGGGCCTGCCCCCCGCCATACCCCAACGATGGGGGGTGCACACACACCCCACATTTCCATTTCGCAAAAATCGCGACGGAAACACGCTCAGCGCAGCTTAAGCGCGAGCGTTGGCTTCGGACATCACGCGGATGCTGCGCTCGATACGGATCTGCACGATCAGCATCACCAGCATGATGAAGGCCGAGAACAGCGCGGCAATCATGTACAGCGAGATATAGACACCCGAACGCTTGCCTTCGGCGTCCATCTTGGCGGCATCCTTTTCGCTGGAAATGCGCGCCTGCTCTTCCGCATACGCCTGCTGGTAATCCGAAAACACCTTGTTGACCACCGTGTAGAACGATTCGACCGTGCCGGCTTGCTTGGCCACGTCAGCGCGGCTGAGCACCTGGTCCAGATACGCCGTTTCCGCGGTCAGGAACGCGTCGCCCTGCTCCGGATCTTCCAACGCGTTGGTCACCAGTTCACGCACTTCCGCCTGGTCGAACTGAAACGACGCACCCACCAGCGCCTTGCCATGCTTGTTGATGACCGCCGCAAGCGCGGCTTCATGCTTGGCCGCGCCAGCGGACGGCTTGGCCGCTTCGTCGCCTGCGGTCGGATGCTCGTCATCCAGCTTGAATGCGGAAGCCTTGATGTTGATGGCCTCGGACACCGCCTTGGGCTTGGCGTTGTAATCGCCCACGGCACTCACCACCAGCAACACCACGCCCACCAGAACCATCGTGGCCAGAGCCAGCACGAGAATCCGCATCAACTGCAGATAGCCGCCTTCGACCTTGTTGAGAACGCTCATTTCACTTCCCCTGTTGTTAGATTTGGGGCGGCGATTATTCCAGAGTCCTCGCGTGGCTGGGTTAAGAGAACTTAGTATGCGAGCGCGTTATCCAGAGCCTGCGGCGTCAGCAAGCCGCTGGACGCATGCCGCTTGCCATCGGGGCGCAGGATGATCGTGCGCGGCATTTCGCCCTGCCAGCCGGGATCGAGCGCGGCGCGCAGGCGCTCCGGCATGTCTTCGGCATTGGCGTACTGCGGCACGCGCGCGAGGCCAATCTTGCTGTCGCGGGCCAGCGGCGCAAGCGCACGGGTCAGCATGTCAGCCTGGTCCGGGCCATCCATCGACACCATCACCACATCCACGTTCTGTTTGGCAGAGCGTCGCCACTGCGCGATGCGCACGATGTTCTCGCGGCAATAGCTGCATTCCAGCGACCAGATTTCGACAATGAGCGGGCGCGCGTGCGGCGTCTGCAGCAGCGCCGGCACATCGCGCGCGCGCAGCGGCCGGAATTGCAGTGCCTCGGCGGCCTGCACAGCGAAGGCAGCGGCGGACAACGCCACGCCCATCACCAGCGATGTCCATCGACGGCTCATTGCGATGCCTCCAGGGCTGCGTTGGCCGGAACGGCGTCGGTCACGTCAATCAGGCGATAGCCCTCTGCCTGCGTACGCCACGAGAGATAAACATGGCCATCATGCGCAAGCAGTTGCGGATGATCGTTGCCGCCATCGGTGCTCGCCACGCTGGCGGGCGCGGTCCAGTACGCGCCGCCGTCGGTCGATTTGCGCAGCAGGATCTGCATGCGGTCATCAGCAAATTGCTTCCACACGAGCCACAGTGCGCCGTCGGCCGCCAGCAGCGCGGGGTGCGAAGCCTGTGCATTCGCCTGCGCAGAGCCCGCAAACGCCCACGTCTCGCCAATCGGCTTTCCGTCAGCCGAAAGCCGGCTGTAGAACAGGCCGGGGTTGTTCTGCATAACCGAGAACCACGCCATGTGCCGCACGCCATCGGCCGTGACCGCCAGCGCCGGGCCGTGGTGCGGACACGCATCGACGCGCCATTCGGAGAACGTCGCGCGCGTGATGTACAGCGGTGTGTTGTCGACGGGCAACGTGGTCAACGCGTGGTCGCGGATCTGCCCGGCAAACACGTTGCGCCACAGCGCGAGCATGTGGCCATCGGCGTCAGGCGCCAAGGCGATGCGGCAGCACTCGCAGGTCTGGTCGATGACCTTGCGCTCGGGCGCGAAGGTAGCGCCGCGGTCGGTCGACACGGTGTAGTACACCGCCGCGCCGTCATACGGCTGCTTGGCAGACTGCGCGCGCAGCAGGTCGCGCTTGTCGATCCACGTGACGAAGATGCGGCCGGCGCTGTCGACCGCAATCGAATCGAAGCGGTGCGTGATCGGCTGGCGGTCTTGGTGGACCGTCGCCGGTGCGCTCCACGTCTGGCCACCGTCGAGCGAGCGCGAGAAGCGCACGAACCCCGTGTACGGCGCATCAAGCGGGCGCGACCAACTGATGTACAGCGCGCCGTCGGGGCTGACGATGACTTTCGGGCGATTCTCACCGTCGGCGTAGATGGGCTCGGGTTGCGGGTTCACACGCTGCGGTTTGGAAAGCGTCTTGCCGAGGTCACTGGACGAGGCGACCACCACGTGCTGCCCTTCTGCCCACGTCACCCACAAGCGGCCCGCCTTGTCGAACGCAGCCGTCGTAGCGAGTTGCGGTTTGGCTGCAGCGGCCTTGCCTGCCATCGCGCCGTGGTCATGACCTTCGTGTGCGAACGCCGCCGTTGCCGCCAAGGCCAGCAACGTACAGGCAATCCATCGAGACAGCGGGGAAATCGAGTGCATTACAGACGCCATTTCAGTTGTCCATAGAAGGTGCGCGACGGATATGGGTGGTACACGAAGTACCGACGGTCCGTCAGGTTGTCGACACCCAGCGCCAGCGTGAAATGCTTGTCGATACGGTAGCTGGCTTTCAGGTCCACGGTGAAGAAGCTGCTGGTGCCGCCATAGACGTTGGGCAGCACATCGGTGTTGTCGAGCGTGCCGTATTGCCGGCCGGAATAGCGCACCCCCGCGCCCACCGTCCAGTCCGGCGTGGCGTGCCAGCTCGCAAACAGATTGGCGCGCACGCGCGGCATGCGCGGCCAGGTCTTGTCGACGTAGGTGGGGTTGGCAGCGTCGGCCAGCGTTTTCGATTGCGTGAAGGCAACGTTGGCTTCCACGTCCACGCCGCGCACGCCCGTGGCTTGCAAAATGTCCTGCCCCGAATACGCCAGCTCGATGCCACGCGTGCGTACGCGGTCGACGTTCTGCACATTCGTCACGTTGGGTGTGACGAGGATGTTGGTTTGCGTGTAGATGCTGTCGCGCACGTCGCTCTGGAAGAGGCTCGTGCGCAGCATGCCGTAGGGCACGGCCTGTTCGACGGTGAAGTCGAAGTCGTTCGCGCGCTCGGGCTTGAGGTTCGGGTCGTTGTTGACGATGGTGTTACCGCTGATCGTGCCTTGGAACAACTCGGCCACCGTCGGGAAGCGCACCGCGCGGCCATACGACAGGCGCAGCAGCGTGTCTTGCGTGGCCTGCCATTGGACGGCCGCCTTGGGGGAGAACGCGTCTTCAGTGCGGCTGGCATAGCCGAGCGTATTGCTGCCGTTGCCAAGCTGGCCGTTGTAGGCGCGCCAGTTTTCATAGCGCAGCCCCAGCGTGGCCAGCCAGCGCGGCGCAAAGGCCCAGGCGTCCTGCAGGAAGACAGCCTGCGTTTGCGTATCGCCCTGATAGCTGGATTTCAGCGTGGACAGCGTTTCCGTCGACCAGTTGGTCGCGTTGAAGGTCTGGCTGCGCAGGTGGTACTGGTCGTAGTGGTAGCCGGTCGTGAAGGTGTGGTCAGACACCGTGGGCGACGTCGCCTTGATGTCGAAGTTGGACCACCCCGTGCCGTCGCCGTAGAACACCGTGCCGGGACCGTTGCCGGCGGCCGTGTTGGAGACACGCAGGATGTCGCGCGTGACGTTGTAGGCCGAGGCGTTGGTGTCGATCTTCCAGCCACCGATCTTGCCCTTCACGCCCAGGCCGTAGAGCCAGTTTTCCTGGTCGCCGTTCTGTGGGGCAAAGGTGTTCGGGGCGATCGTGTACGGCGTGCCGTTGATCAGCACATTGCCGCCGGTGACCGCGTTGCCGGCCGCATCGCGCAGGAAGCTGATCGCCTGATCGTTGAAGTGGTTCTCCCAGTGACCCAGCGTGAGCGACGCCTCCAGGCTGTCGCTGAAAACGTAGCCCAGGCGCAGCGTTTCCTGCAGTTGCTGCGTGCGCTCAAGCATCTGCGGCCCCAGGATCACGCGCGGCAAACCATTGGGGCCGAGGTCCTGCCGTGCGCCCGTGACCGGCACCGGCGTGCCACCTGCCGTGAACTTCGAATTGGGCGTGGCGTACTGCATTGGCTGGCTGTCGTTCTCCAGCCGGTCGACCGACAACGCATACCAGAACTTGCCGATGCGGTCGCCCAGCGAGGCGCTCTCGTGGTTGCCGGTGACGTTGCGCGAGAAGCCGTACGCATCGTTGTAATGCTGACTCATCACCTGCGTTTGCGCGGCGGCTTCGAATTTCTCGGGCCTGCGCAATGTCATGGCGATAGTCGTGCCCATCGAGTTGCCCGGCAGCGCCGCCGAAAACGGCCCATACAGAATATCCACCCGCGCCAGATCGTCCGGCCCCACCATCGACCAGCGCGGCGGATAGCTGTAGCTGGAGCCGAGCAGGTTCGAGAGCAGGATGCCGTCGGCGTACAGCAGGCCGCGCGCGCTTTGGATCTCGTTGAAATCGCGGCCGGCAAAGATGGAATTGCGGTCGCCAATGAAGCGGCGGCGCACCATCACGTTGGGCTGATATTTGACGGCGTCTTCGGTAGTGACGACGTTGCGGTCGGCCAGTTGATCGGCTGTCACGGTCTGCACGACGGCCGGTGTAGTGCGGGCAAACGGCGCGGGGGCGGCACTGGCGCGCACCACCGTGGGCGCAAGTTCCTGGGTGATGGGCGCGCTGGGCGCATTGGCGGCGGCGTCAGCGGCAAAGACAGGCAGCGGCGCCGCCGCGCTCAGCGCGAGCGCAGCACGGCACACCAGCGTGCGCCTTGGCATGGCAGCCACGGCGCGCTTGGGCGAGGACATTGGAAAGATCTCCGGATTGCGATGACGCGGGCCATCAGCACGAACAGGTGCCAGGCCCGGCGCGAAGGCGCCGCGAGACTCACTCTCGCAGGCGCGTCAGATCGACAACGACGGAGATGCAGGTGGCGCGCGACTCTCGGCCACGCGCAGTGCACTGCGCGCGTACACCGGCGCCGGGTTGGCCGGCTGTCGCACGCGATAGATGAAATGGGCGGAAGGCACATCCAGCGCCGGCGGAGACGCCAACGCAAACCCGGCAGCAAACCCCGGGCAATACAGGCAATGCGCCACGCTATGGTGGGCCGCTGAATCATCGGCAGAACCATCGCCCTGCAGATCGACGGCAATCTGCACGGTGCTGCCATGCGGTGCGGTTGCGCTGCACAGCTCAATGTCGAGCGTGCCCGTCTGCGCTGCGCGCGCAGAAGCGAGCACCGGCGACAGTACGTTCAGTACGATCGCAAGCCAGACGAGGAAGAGCCAGCGGCGATGGAGCATGGGGCGACGGAAGAGTTGCGCGAGTATAGCGCCGCACAAGAGTTCACGTTTTGCCTGCGACAAGCTGTCGCGCAATGCACGATTTTCTGGTAGCCGAGCCGAATTAGTCCAAATTATTGAATCGACTATAATTTATACCGATTCGCATAATCGACCCTAAATCGACTCTACAGCGGGACGCTCATGGACTCCGACACTGACACCGGCCGCTTCAACTTCCACCGGCAGGACCTCGCAAACACGCTGTGCGACAGCCTGGAGGGCAAGGGCCTGGCCGACGCGCGCTCGGGCCTCTTCCTGGCCGCGCCCCGGCGCACCGGCAAAAGCACGTTCCTGCGCGAAGACCTGGTGCCCGAAGTCGAGCGCCGCAAGTGGGTCGCCATCTACGTGGATTTGTGGGCCGACCGCGCCCGCGACCCCGGCCTCCTCATTGCGGACGCCATCAAGTCCAAGCTCGCCCAGTTCGACGGGCCGATCGCCAAGCTGGCCAAGCAGGCCGGCATGGAAAAGGTGGACGTGCTGCGGACCTTCACCTTCAACCTCGGCAAGATCGGGCTGCCGGAGGGCATCACGCTGGCCGATGCGCTGGATGTGCTCTATAAGGCAGTGCAGCGGCCCGTCGTACTGATCATCGACGAGGCGCAGCACGCGCTATCGACCGAAGCGGGCACCAACGCCATGTTCGCGCTCAAGGCCGCCCGCGATCAGATGAACCAGGGGGTGGCAGAGCCGCGGCTCTTCCTCGTCTTCACGGGGTCGAACCGTGACAAGCTCGCCAACCTCCTGCTCAACCGCACCCAGCCGTTCTTCGGCTCGCGAGTGACCAACTTTCCGCTGCTGGGGCGGCCGTATGTGTCGGCGTACACGGCGTGGGTGAATCAGCACCTAGCACCCAACAACCAGTTCAAGGAGGACGACATGTTCGCTGCCTTCCAGCTGGTCGGGCACCGGCCGGAGATGCTCAAGGGCATCGTCAGCGAGATCGCGCTGGAGCTGGGCGAGGCCGCCAGCCTGGGCGAACTGCTCAAGCGCGGCGCACAGGGCATCCGAGACCGCATCTGGGGCGAAATCGAAAGCGACTACAGCGCACTGACCGAGATCCAGCGCGCCGTACTGGCCGTGTTGATCGAGCGCGGTGAGCACGGCGGGGGCTATTCACCGTTCTCGGAAGAGTCGATGAAGGCGTATGCCGCACGCCTCGGTCACAGTGATTTTTCCACCGCCACGGTGCAGGCCGCGCTCGATGCGCTGCGCGACAAGAACCTGATCTGGAAGGAATCGCGCGGCGCCTATGCGCTGGAAGACGAAAGCCTGGCGCTGTGGTTTCGAGAAACGCGAGGCGCGCATGCCGTGCCACCGCGCCTGAGCCCGTAGCCGGCGGGCGCGGTCGACTGCGCCCTAGTTGTCGACGACTACACTTCGCACATCAAACATAAGAAACGGGGAGTTGCGTGATGGCATGGAATCGCACCACGTGGCGCGCAGTGGCAATCGCGCTTGGCTTGCTGGCTGGCATCGGCACCGCCACTGCGCAGGACGCACCACCGCCCGCATCGACGGCAGACAACTGCCCGCCGCCCGCCACCAGCTTCATTCCCAAGGACGGCTGGGCCGCTGCCGCGCAACGCGCGACCGACCACGGCCTGCTCTGGCGCATCGAGAAAGACGGCCACACCTCGTGGCTCTACGGCACCATCCACGTCGCCCGGGCCGATTGGATGCTGCCCGGTCCCACCCTGCGCGATGCGCTCAAACACAGCGACGCCATCGCGCTCGAACTCGACCTGCTCGACAAGGGCGACGACCGCAAAGCGCTCGAAGCCGGCAGCACCAACGACGAGCGCCGCCTGCTGACCGGCCGCCGTGGGCAACGTTTCAACAAGCTGCTCGCCTCGGCCTGTTTGCCCGCACCGGCGCTGGCGCAGATACGCAAGTTTCAGCCAACCCTTCAGCTCGCATCACTGGCCGTGCTGGGCGTGCGCACGGATGGGCTTTACCCCGACTTCGGCATCGACCTGTTCCTGACCACCTACGCCAAGGGCGCGCACGTGCCCATCGTGCCGCTGGAAACCCTGAGCGAGCAGATGCGCGTACTGAATGAAATCGTGCCGAAAAATGAAATGGCGCAGCAGTTCGACACGGTGCTCGACGCCATCGAATCGGGTGAAGCCCGTTCGCAAACCTTGACGCTCGCCAACGCCTGGGCCGAGAGTGACCTCGATACGCTGGAGCACTATCCGCAATGGTGCGATTGCCTGAAGACGCCCTCCGACAAGCGTGCCTTCCAGCGTCTGGTAACCAACCGCAACCGCGCCATGGCGGAAAACATTGCGCGCGTGCACGACAGCGGCCAACGCGTGTTCGGTGCCGTGGGCGCGCTGCACATGATCGGGCCCAAGGGCATTCCAGCGCTGCTGGCAGCGCGCGGGTTTACGGTGACGCCGGTGTTGCCGGCGGCGCATTGATACGGAGTCGCACTTGAACCTGCTTCGCATCGTCCTCTTGTTTGCCGTCACCGCCGTAGCGGAAATCGTCGGCTGCTACCTGCCGTGGCTGGTGCTGCGGCAGGGCAAGTCCATCTGGTTGTTGCTCCCGGCAGCGGCCTCGCTGGCGCTGTTTGCGTGGCTGCTGACGTTGCACCCGACCGCCGCTGGCCGCACCTATGCAGCGTACGGCGGCATGTACATTGCCGTGGCGCTGGTCTGGCTGCGCATGGTGGATGGCATCACGCTCACGCGCTGGGATATCGGCGGCGCCGCCATCGCCTTGGTCGGCATGGCAGTCATCGCATTGCAGCCGCAGACGAGTTGATCGATTGCGCGCGGTGTTTACGCTTTTCTGAGCGAAACGGAACCCTAAGCCTGCGCAACGATCCGATGGTGGATCATTGCAGCCTGTGACCGCACTGCAACCGGTCGCCACCCTTTCAATCTTTTCTGTCGATGGAGGCCTGACATGGCTGCCGCAACTCTCAAACACTTCGTCGTGGCATCGGCCTTGATGTCCGCGGCCATGACCGCGTCCGCGCTGACGACAGCGTCGGCCACGTATTCCGATCAGGAACTCCAGGCCATGCTGGCGCGCAGCCAATCCGCACAAACGTCGGTCCAACAGCCAGCCCAACGGTCGACCCAACAATCGCCCCCGCAGGCACCAGAAGCCGAACTGTCCTCGCACAAGACGCTGAGCATCGGCGTAAGCGATCCGGGCACGAAGCTCATCCTGCCGTGGTTCGTGGCCGATCTGGTCAACGCTGTCAATCAACGAACCTCGCCGCAAGACTTCGCGAAGTCGCTGCGCGACGGCATCTGACGACGCCCAACCCGCACGCAGGCAACAGCTCCTCTGCCTTCACATCACGGCATCGACCGGCGCCACGCCGCCGTCGATGCCGGTGACGAGCCACCCACTCAGGCTTCCTGTCATACCGCACTCCGGTCGTACGTAACGAATGCAAACACTCCGCGCACCAATACCGGGCATTTGCGCGTTCAATCTCGTTCAATAGAGATTGCAATAATCAATCTATCGCGATACTAAAAGCACCAGGCAAATCGCTTTGGAAGCGCATATCGCGAAACACCATATCGTTATCACACGGATTCGCATGGAAAATTTTCCGTGTAATTTTCCGTAAACATCGGTTTTTCATCAAAATTACAAAGGCCAAAATTCGAAGTGGCACTCCATTGACAGTGCGCATTTTGCTTCTATGATTCAACCACTCTTTTTGACGCCGACCTGATGGCGACTCTCTAGCCGACTACCCAAAAGGTGCGCAAATCGGCCACAGCCCAAGCCATCCATGGCCCGACAACGATCCTGATCCGGGAGACAGCATGTTGTCTGCAAGCTTGCAAGAATGCGATAGAGATAGAACGAGCGCATTACCAGGACGTATCACCAATAACGATTTGAAGCCCACGATCGATCCGACGATCTCCAAGCCGCCGCCCTCTTGCGGCCGTGCTTTGCCTTAGCGCCTTTCTGCGCAGCCTGGGCATCTCTTTTTCAAATACCCCAGTTTGCGCAAAACCCCGCCGCTAACACGTCGATCTCATTTAGAAGACTTCAGGCAATTCTTTTCCGCACGCTTTGATGGACGGCGTGAAATCCCATGGATTTCGCCGATGCATTCACTCGTGCATTTTTTGCCTATTTTCTGATGGCCTCTTCGCCAAGCGGCTTTTTTGTTCGTATCTCATCAATCACAGGGATGCAAATGAAACCAAACCGTAGTTTCGGTGGTGATGACCGTGGCCGCGCTCCTACGTTGGGGCGGCTCGTTGGCGTCGGCGTGTTGCTTGTCGGCATATCACTCGTCACGGCGTGCGGGGGCGATGACGGCAGCTCCGTGGCGTCCACGGCCAGCGCAAGCCCCACCGCTGACGTGAGCGCGAAAACAGCGCAGGCCAACCAGCCTTATGTCGACCCAGTCGCGTATTCGTCCAACGCGGGGGATAGCCTGGCGCTGTCGCAGGTGTCGGAAAAGGCCGCGGTCATGCATTACCAATGGACGGCCGGCGCCACCCCGGTGAACTACACCACCACAACCGGCCACCTGACGGCATCCGACGCCAACGGCAACCCCGAGGCGACGATGTCGTACGTGGCGTACACCGTGCCCAGCAGCAACGGGCAGGCGCGCCCCGTCACGTTCTTCTATAACGGTGGGCCGGGTTCGTCATCGATCTGGCTGCGCCTGGGCTCGTTCGCGCCCACGCGTGTGGCAACGCCCGACCCGCTGTTGACCAACTGGCCCAACTATTCGCTCGTCGACAACGCCGAGAGCCTGATCGACTCCACGGACATGGTATTCATCGATCCGCCGGGAACGGGCCTGTCCGAAGCGATTGCACCGAACACCAACAGTTCGTTCTGGGGCAGCGATGTCGACGTCAATGTCATGCGTGATTTCATCCAGCGCTATCTGACCGTCAACAACCGCGGCAACTCGCCGATCTATCTGTACGGCGAGTCATACGGCACCCCGCGCACCGACATGCTGGCGCTCGCGCTGGAATCGGCGGGCGTGCACCTGACGGGCATCGTGTTGCAGTCATCCATCCTCAATTACTTTGCGGATGCGGTGGAAGCCACGGCCATCGAAAACTCCACCGCCGGGCTCAAGCTCGCGACCGATACGCTGGCGGGCTACTTCCCCGGCTATGCGGCGGTGGCATCGTATTTCAACCAGGTGTCGCCTGCGCAACCCAACCCGTCGGCGTACGCACTGCAGTCGGAGCAGTTCGTCACGAACAAGTACAGCCAGCTCAAGACGTACGCGCAGTCCTGGGCACTCAGCCAGCTCGGCGCACCCAATGCGCTCGGCAGGCCGGTCTACCCATCCAGGTCCACCCTGGCGTCGTGGGAGGCCCCATCCAGCCTGACACTGCAGGCATTGCAGGGCTACTTCAACAAGAATCCGTTCAACACGTCGCTGTTGCCCGGCACGACGATTGGTCGATATGACGGTCGCGTTTCGCTGCCGAATTCGGATTCACGCCTGGCAAACGATTCAGACCCATCGGACATTCTGATCTCGCAGCCATTCACCACAGCGCTGCAGACCCAGATGCCGAACTACCTCGGCTATACGGCACCCAATGCGACCTACGCACCGCTGAACGACAACATCATCAGCAACTGGGATTTTTCGCACGACGGCCAGCCGTTGCCGGATACGTTGCCTGACCTGCTGGCTGCGATCCAGATGAACCCACAATTGAAGGTGCTTGCCTCAAACGGTTACCACGATCTCGCCACGCCATTCTTCAACACCGAGAAGCAACTGGCGCGTCTGCAAACCGTGTCGGGCCTGAACCCCAACCTGCAGGTCACCTTCTACCAGGGCGGACACATGATCTACCTGGATGACGTGGCCCGGCCGCAGATGAAGCGCGATCTCGTGGCGTACTTCAATGGCCAGTCCATTCCGTCCGCGCTGACGCTGGCGAAGCTGCCCGCCCCATGGGCCGACGAGAACCCCGCTGGCACGCCAACGCTGACCGCCGCCGCAAGCTCGGCGCCTAAACTTTGATGCAAGGAGCGATGATCATGTCCCCTCTCAATATCCTCCGGCGCGTGCTGCCGGCCTTGCTTCTGGGGTTGGCAATCGGTCAGGCCCATGCGGCGCCCACCACCCAGTCCGTGGCGCCCATCACGTTACCCAAGGGCGGCCATGGCGTGGACGGCCCGTTCTTTCCGGCCAACCGCGCCCTCCCCGTCACCCCGACCACAGGTGTGCAACTGCAACAGGAAGCCCAGCAACGCCTGACAAAACGGCTCAGCGCAAACACAACCCTGGGCAGCGGCGGCGCCATCACGAAAGCGCAGGCGCAAGCCAGTGGCCTCGGCTATGTGGCCAAGCATTTCGATCAGATCGACGCGGCGCATTCCGGTCGCGTCACGATGGACGATGTGCAGCGGTATGTGCAACAGCGCCACTAGGCAGAACTGACGCGCGCACTCGGTGATGTCACCCCGTTGCCTGGGCGTGGCATCACCGTCCTCACTTTGCAAAGGCGGGCATCCAGTGCTGTATATTCATACAGTTATTTTCTGTGATGCCCCGCCGTGCTTTCCGCTTCACTCACTCCTGACTCCGCCAGCGCCCCGGCGTATCTGGCGCAACTGAACGACCAGCAACGCCGGGCGGTCGAGTTCGGCATTTCCGGGGCAGATGCGGCTGAAACCGGCCCGCTGCTTGTGCTGGCCGGCGCCGGGTCCGGCAAGACGCACACGCTGGGCTGGCGCGTCGCGCATCTGGTCGCCAATGGGGCCGACCCGCAACGCATCCTGCTGCTGACGTTCTCGCGCCGGGCGGCGAGCGAGCTGTCCAACCGTGCCGGCCACCTGCTGGCGCGCGCCATGCAAGGCGAACGCACAAACAACGCGTTGAATGCCGCCGGCACGACATACCAGACCACCCTGCCCTGGGCCGGCACCTTCCACGGCATCGGCGCGCGCCTGCTGCGCGAGTACGCCGAGCGTGTCGGCCTCGCGCCCGATTTCACCATCCACGATCGCAGCGACTCAGCGGACTTGCTCAACGTCGTGCGCCACGAGTTGAACCTGTCGACCAAGGAACGCCGCTTCCCGCTCAAGCAAACCTGCCTGGCCATCTATTCGCGCGCCATCAACGCCGAGAGCCCGCTGAACGCCGTGCTCAAGCACCACTTCCCGTGGTGTGCGATGTGGGAGGCGCAGCTGCGCACGCTGTTCGATGCGTATGTCGAAGCCAAACAGGCCCAGCACGTGCTCGACTACGACGACCTGCTGCTCTATTGGCACGCGATGGTGTCCGATGCCGCGCTGGCTAACGAGATCGGCGCACGCTTCGACCATATCCTCGTCGACGAATACCAGGACACGAACCGGCTGCAGTCGTCCATCCTGCGTGCGCTGCGCCCGGACGGCCGCGGTGTGACGGTGGTCGGCGACGATGCGCAGTCGATCTACGCATTTCGCGCGGCGACGGTACGCAACATCCTGGACTTTCCGCGCCATTTTTCGCGGGCGGCGCACACGGTGCTGCTGGAGCGCAATTACCGCTCGACGCAGCCGATTCTGGATGCCTCCAACGGCGTGATGCGCTTTGCCACCGAGCGCTTCGCCAAGACGCTCTGGACGGATCGCGCATCGACGCATCGGCCGCGGCTGATCTCGGTGCGCGATGAAGCCGAGCAGGCGCGTTGCGTGGCCGAGCAGGTACTGCATCAGCGTGAGGGTGGACTGGCGTTGAAATCGCAGGCGGTGTTATTCCGCACGGCGAGCCACAGCGCGCCGCTGGAGATCGAACTCACGCGCCGCAACATCCCCTTCGTGAAATACGGCGGTCTCAAGTTTCTGGAAGCCGCGCATGTGAAAGACGTGCTCTCGGTGCTGCGCTGGGCGGAGAATCCGCGCAACCGCATCGCCGGGTTTCGCGTGATCCAGTTGCTGCCGGGCGCGGGCCCAGCCACGGCCGCACGCGTGCTCGACGCGATGGCCGAGGCGGTGGACCCAATTGCCGCGCTGCTCGCCTACGAGCCGCCCGCCCGCCTGGCCGGTGACTGGGCCACGTTGACGGCGCTGATGCAACTGTTGCGCGCGCCCAAAGACAGCCCGGAATGGGCCAGCGAACTCGAAGCCGTGGGCGCTTGGTACACCCCGCACATGGAACGCCTGCACGACGATGCCGCCGTGCGCCAGGGTGATCTGGACCAACTCGCCCGCATGGCCGCCACCTACGCCACGCGCGAGCGGTTTCTGACCGAGATGACGTTGGACCCGCCCGAGCTTACGAGCGATGAATCCGGCGACCCGTACCGCGATGAGGACTACCTGATTCTCTCGACCATCCATTCGTCGAAGGGCCAGGAGTGGAAGGCGGTGTACGTGCTCAACGCCGTGGATGGCTGCATGCCCGCCGACCTGGGCGCCGGCTCACATGACGAGCTGGAAGAGGAGCGCCGCCTGCTCTACGTGGCCATGACGCGTGCGCGCGAGCATCTGGACATCCTCGTGCCGCAGCGCTTCTACGTCACGCAGCAGACGCCCAATGGCGATCGGCACATCTATGCATCGCGCACGCGCTTCATACCGCCTGCGCTGCTGCCGCTGTTCGAGGCCTGCGCCTGGCCACCGCCCGAGCCCGGTGCCGACCCGGCTGCGGAGGCCCGCGCCGCGGCCAAGGTGGACCTCACCAAGAAGATGCGCGGCTACTGGCAGAAATAGTTAGCGCCTGTCGTCAATGCACTTCAATCTCGGGCTGCTTGACGACCTGTGTTGACTCGAAGCGCGAGAGCTGCGCAAAGATCCACGCCGCCGCCGCCGTCATGATGCCCACGCAGACGAAGGTCTTGTGGAATGCGGCCAACGTATCGCGCCCCTCCGGCCCGGCGGTAAAGTCGGTAAAGCCGGTGAGCAACGCGCCCGCGGCGGCCACACCCAGGCTCATCGACAGCATCATCACCATGGACAGCATGCTGTTGCCCGCACTGGCCAGCGGGCCGTTCAGGTCTTTGAGCGTGAGCGTGTTCATGGCCGTGAATTGCATCGAGTTGAAGGTGCCGAACAGCGCCAGTTGCACGATGCGCAACCACACTGGCACATCGGGTGTCATCACCGCAAAGCTGGCCATCATCAGGCCGACCATCAACGTGTTCACAAACAGCATGCGCCGATAGCCGTAGCGCTTGATGGCCCACGTGCCCAAGGGCTTGGCCGCCATGCCCGCAGCCGCCACCGGCACCATCATCAAGCCAGCCTGCAACGGCGAATACCCCAGACTCACCTGCAGCAACAGCGGAATCAGGAACGGCATGCCACCGCTGCCGATGCGCGCAAACAGGTTGCCCAGCACACCAATCGAAAAACTCGGAATACCGAACAGCGTGCGCGGAAACAATGGCCCCGCCACGCGCCCGGCGTGCAACCAGTAGGCCGTGAGCGCCGCCAGCCCGAAGATCAGCAGCACGAGCACCGTCGCGTGCTGGAAGCCCAATTCCGACAGGCCATCCAGCGAGAACGACACCGCCGCCATGCCAAACGCCAGCATCAGATAGCCTGACCAGTCGAAGCGGCTGTCATCCTCGGCGCGCACATCCGGCATCACCTTGAGCGTGACCAGCGCACCGATCAAGCCCACGGGAATGTTGATGAGGAAGATCCAGTGCCACGACGCCGCCTGCACCAGCCAGCCGCCCAGCGTCGGGCCGATCAACGGGCCGATCAACCCCGGAATGGTGACGAAGCTCATGGCCGGAAGGAACTGCTCGCGCGGCACCACGCGCAGCACCGTCAGCCGCCCCACGGGCATCAGCAGCGCACCGCCCACGCCCTGCACCACACGGGCGGCAATCAGCATGGTCAGGCTGCGCGATTCCGCACACAGCAACGAACCGATGGTGAACAGGAAGATGGCCGCGAAGAACATCTTGCGCGTGCCGAAGCGATCGGCCAGCCAGCCCGAGGCGGGCATCAACATGGCGGTCGTCAGCGTGTAGGCAATGATGACCGATTGCATCTTCAGCGGGCTTTCCGACAGGCTGCGCGCCATGGCCGGCAAGGCCGTGTTGACGATGGTGGAATCCAGTGTCTGCATGAACAGACCCATGGCCACGAGCCAGAGCAACGGTTTGAGAGAGGTGTCGACGGGGGCAGAAACGGACATGGCGAGGCAGTTGGGCGTGCTGCGGAGCCGCCATTGTGGCGCGCCACGCCCGGGCTCGCAAACGGTGTACCCGGCAAAACGCCGCCTGACCCTACTGGCCGTCCGCCCTACCGCCAACAAGGGCACTGGGCTCTGCCTATACTGGAGCGTTCGCCCCCCTCACCCGTGCCCTTCTCCCGTCATGACCACCCGTACCGAACGCGACACCTTTGGCCCCATTGAAGTCCCCGCCGACCACCTTTGGGGCGCGCAAACGCAGCGCTCACTGCAAAACTTCGACATTGCCGGCGACCGCATGCCGCGCGAACTGATCGACGCGCTCGCGCGCATCAAACGTGCCAGCGCCGCCGTCAACCATCGCCTCGGCCTGCTGTCCGCAGAGAAAGCCAACGCCATCATCGCAGCAGCCGACGAGGTCATCGCCGGCAAGCACCCGAACGAATTCCCGCTGGTGGTCTGGCAAACGGGCTCGGGCACGCAGACCAACATGAACATGAACGAAGTGCTCGCCAACCGCGCCAGCGAGCTGCTGGGCGGCGAGCGCGGCGAAGCGCGCCTCGTCCATCCCAACGATGATGTGAACCGCAGCCAGTCGTCCAACGATGTGTTCCCGACCGCCATGCACGTGGCCGCGGTGACGGCCATCACGCAGCACCTGCTGCCGTCGCTGCGCACGCTGCGCGAAACGCTCGCGAAAAAATCCGCCGACTTCAACGACATCATCAAGATCGGCCGCACGCATCTGCAGGATGCCACGCCGCTCACGCTCGGTCAGGAGTTCTCCGGCTACGTCGCGCAATTGCAGCACAACGAAACGCACGTGAATGCCGCGCTGCCGCACTTGTGCGAACTCGCGCTGGGCGGCACGGCCGTCGGCACCGGCCTGAACGCACCGGCCGGTTACGCCGAGCAGGTGGCCGCAGAGTTGGCGCAACTCACCGGTCTGCCCTTCGTCACCTCACCGAACAAGTTCGAAACGATGGCGTCGGCGGATGGCCTCGTGCATGCGCATGGCGCGCTGAAAACGCTGGCCGCCAGCCTTACGAAAATCGCCAACGACATCCGCTGGCTCGCGAGCGGTCCACGCAGCGGCTTGGGCGAACTCTCCATCCCCGAGAACGAACCGGGCTCGTCCATCATGCCCGGCAAGGTCAACCCCACGCAAAGCGAGGCCGTGACGATGCTCTGCGCCCAGGTGTTCGGCAATGACGTCGCCGTTAACGTAGGGGGCGCATCGGGCAATTTCGAGCTGAACGTGTTCCGCCCGCTGATTGCCTACAACTTCCTGCACAGCGTGCGCCTGCTGGCCGACGGCATGCGCAGCTTCAACGACCACTGCGCCGTGGGCATCGAGCCCAACCGCAGCCGCATCGACGAACTGGTCCAACGCTCGCTGATGCTGGTGACCGCCCTCAACCCGCACATCGGCTACGACAAGTCGGCGCAGATTGCGAAGAAAGCGCACAAGGAAGGCACGAGCCTGCGCGAGGCCGCATTGGCGCTGGGCTACGTCACCGCAGAGCAGTTCGATGCGTGGGTGCGGCCGGAGAATATGGTCGGCAGGTAAGCGACGGACTTCCCGAGCCCGGTGCAGACAGCCTCAGCGCGGGTTCGGAAAGCGGATGCGGAATTCGGTGTACTCGTGTTCCACCGAGTGGCATGAGATACCTGCGCCCCAGCTATGCAACACCTTGCGACAGAACATCAGGCCGATGCCCGTGCCGCGATGCGCGGGGTAGGACACGAACGGCTGAAACATCCGCTTGAGCACAGTGGGCGGCACGCCAGCCCCGGTGTCGCGCACCACGATCTCCACGGTTTCCGGCTGCAGCGCATAGCCAATGTGGATGCTGCCCTTGCCGACGCGGTGGATGGATTCCAGTGCGTTCTTGGTCAGGTTGGTGATGATGTGCTCGAACAAGCTGGCGTTGCCCAGCACCTGCACGCCTGCGCTTGGCGCGATGGACACCAGTTCCCGCATGCCTGGCTCGAACGGGTAGGCGCCCACTGCCAAGCAGATCGCTTCGTGCGGGTCGAACCAGCCGGTGCTGACGGTTTGCGGGTCTTTTGAGTTGGCGACCAACAATTCGATGCTGGTGTTGGCACGAGCCACATCGGCACGCATGCGCTCGACAGCTCGCTGCAGCGCCAGCAAATCCGGATGATTGGGTTGCACCATGCTCGGCAAGCGGTTCTGAATACCTTGTGCTGTCAGCGCAAGGCTTGCCAGCGGCGTTCGCAACTCATGGGCAACCGTGCCCAACGCCAACTCCATACCGCGCCGCTTGTGTTCCGCCAAAACTTGTCGATCCAACTTGATGACAATGAGCACGGCAATGACAAACGCCAAAATCGGGATTTGGACCAGCAGGGTGTGCCAAGGAAACGAGTTAACGGCATGGCCAATCAGTAAAAACAGCGTTGTCGCGGCAATCGCTCCTGTTGCAAGCGAGACCAAGGCAAATGTTGCGCCAAAGTGGAACAAAATCACGACCGCGATCATCACGGATTCTGCCCATACCATGGCGCCCGCGTTCTTCAGGTAAAAGAAGATAAAGGAAAAAGGCAACCCGACCGTAATCACGAACAGCGCGTAAGGCGGCAGCCATTTGTACTGAGACAGCCGGGTTGCAAACAATAACGGGATGAACAGCAGCATGCACAGCAATCGCAACCAAAGGTTCTCATAGGGTTGCGGAAACACATACGCCCAGATCCAGAAATACAGTGGATGCCCTACCACGCCCAGCACACCCACAAAACGAATGCGCTGCAAGCGTGCGGCACTCTCTTCATCAACGAGTGCCGCTTGCACCAGGGTATTCACCAGATGCTGCCAGCGTCGAACCAACCAACTGCCTGGGTTATCGGGCAATACTTCGACCTGCTCTATCGTCATAAGGTCTTGGAAAACTCTCTCAATGAGTCAGCCGGAGCGGCTCCTCTCGCCCGTCGCGTAGAGGGCCACGCGTCCAGCCCCACTTGGTCACGAATGTCCCCCAGCACGCTTAATAAACGCTGGATATCTGCCGGGGCAAGTTTGGCATGCAGTGTCAGCCGGATTAAAGCTCGATTTTTAGGTGTAGCAGGTGCACAGAATACAGCGCCAAAAATCCCGTTGGATTGCAATGCGTCACGAAGAATTTTGACCTGCGGTTCCGAGCCCGCCTCCAGCGCAATGATCTGCTCGGTACCTTGCCCAATGTTGTAACCCAACTGAGCAATGCCAGTTCTGATTGAACGCGTAACCGCATGGAGTTTCTGCCGACGATCATCCGCGGCAACAATGAAGTCCAACGCAGAATCAAACCAGGCCAGTTCATGACGTAGAAGCCCCGAACTAAAGATAGCTGGACGCGCCTCCACGGTGAAGAATTCCTTGAACGTACCACTGCAGGCGACGAATCCAGCACGGCCAGCAAACGCCTTGGCCAAGGATGCGGTCCGAAAATGCACCTTCGCCTCGAGACCAAGCTCCACCACTAGGCCAGCGCCACCGGGCCCGTGCGTACCCAGCGAGTGAGACTCGTCCACCACGAGCACCGACCCGGTGGATTCTGCAAGCGCTGCGACCTCCCGTAGGGGTGCCACACTGCCGGTCGTACTGTAGACGGCGTCCACCACGATGATGCCCGGCCCAGTGCACTCCAGTTGCCGCCTCAGATGTTCAACATCGTTGTGACGGAACGGAACGGCCCGGGCTTCAGCAGCGTGAACCCCCTCCCACAGGGATGCATGCGCATGCATGTCCACGTAGACCGGCACCCCTGGCCCAGCGATGCACTGGATCAGTCCCACATTGGCGGCCCAACCCGACTGCGCAATCAAACCGGCCTCGGCCCGCATCAGCTTGGCCAGTCGAGCCTCTAGCCGGCTCTGCGGCGTGTCGCCATGCTGAAACACAGCAGACATCAGCACTTCATGCTCGCACCCAAGCAGCGCACGCGCCTGCGCGCGCACAAGCGGGCGCTCGCCAAGTAGACACAAATAATCGTTGCTGTTCAGAAGCAACGCGTCTGGACCGGGCGTCGACCCATGCAACAGGTGATCGCCGCCCCAGAGTTTTCCCATGCGGTCATCGAAGTGACGCCGCATGCGGGCTTCGATCCAGTCCGGCAATGCCGGCGGCGCAACGAAAGGCGTGGGAACAAGTGAAGAAGGGACTTGCGTGGGCAGCGTGGTCATGAAGGCCTCGTCGGTTGGTGGAAAACACCGATGGCCTTGCATCCGCCATCGGAATGCAACCCGAAGTACCACTCTGCCCGTCATGCAGGGAATATGAACAGGCTGAAATGTGTATTAGACCGAAAGGTCTAGACCATTCATCGACCGCGCTGCATGACGCGTACATCCACACGCGTGGGCGCCAATGCCCGCTCAAACACTGCACGCGCGGCATGCGTCGTGCCCGTGCCGCACATGAACGCGTCCACGGCGGCAAACCCATGTTCCGGCCAGGTATGGATGGAGAGATGTGATTCCGCCAGCAGCAACACGCCGGTCACGCCGCCCTGTTCTCCTGCCGGCAAACCGGCGCGCAGCGAATCAAAGCGATGCAGGTGCGCATGCAGGATGGTCGCGCCCAGCGCAGCGGCTGCCGCGCGCAAGGTGGCTTCCAGCGCCGCCGGATCGCGCAGCAGATCCGGCGCGATGCCATACAGGTCCAGCAGCAGATGCTCGCCCACGGCGGTGGGTGCATCGGCCAGGGTGGGCGGCATGTCAGTCCGCGTCACTTGTGGCCCCCACTGAAGCCACCGCCATAGCCGCTGCCGCCCGAAGAGCCGCCCCAGTAAGACGACCCGCTGGAGCTATTGCCGTACGACGGCGTGCGTGGCGCGGCAAACCCCGCCTTCCAGTCCATGTACGTCGCGCCGATGACCACCGCCACGGCATAGAGGACGAACCACCCCTTCATTCGCCACCCCCAACCTTGGCGACCAGCCACGCCGGCACGATCAGCAATAGCGCCGCAAACAACGTGATCACAAACACCGACCCCGGCGCCATGAAGAACGGCACAAGGTTCAGCAAGCCCAGCAGCACGCACGCCACCACAGCCACCGTGATGTAATTCGACGACGATTCTTCGGCCGGTTCTGGCACCACCTTGCCGAACCACGCCTTCATCTGTGCGGCGCTCACCGGCGTGCTCTTGGACCACGTCAGCTCATGCGCGTCGCTCTCGGCGGCGAGGCTTTCCTGGCCGGCGGTGTACTCCACCACGCGCGTCTGGTCGCCCGCCTGCACGCGCCAGTTGAACGCGCCAGCGGCGTAGGTCACGCGGGCGGTGTAGTCCTCGTCACGGGTGTATTGCGTATTGCCGAGCGTGGCCTTGCGGCCGTCGGTCTGCGTGGGCCATCGGTCGAGCACGTTGGCGCGGAACCAGCCGTCATCGGTCTCGACCATCCAGCTGAAACCGCGCTTGGGCGTGTACAGCAGGTATTCAAACCATTCGCCGCCGCCGTCGACCACCGTGCGGCGCATCACGCCAATGACCTGCCACTGCTGGCCATCGATGAGCGCCTTGTCGCCCAGCTCCAGCGTGGTGGCGACCTGCGGCACGGACCGCGCGCGCGCGATGATTTCGCCGCGCGGCGTAGCCGCATCGATGGCCGCGCCGCAGCCCGGGCACAGCACGTGGCTGGTCATGCCGGGGCTGAACGGAATCGACGTGCCGCACTGCGGGCAGTCGAGGTTGGTGAGTTTGCGCGGAACGCGGCCGGCGGTCTCCTTGATCTCGGCGTCGGTACGCAGGAGCTGGCACTTGAGCACGTCGAGCGTGGTGGCTTCGCCCACGTAGAGCATGGGTGCCGCGCCGTCAGAGTAGTCCAGCGTGATGAACGCAGCGTCGCGGCGACCATCGGCCACCTTGGCATGCCAGCCTTCACCCACGCGGAATGGCAATTCACCCTGGCCGCCGGTGCAATCGGCTTCGCGCACGTCAGACAGCGTGAACTGCTTGCCTTCCGCCTCGTACAGCAGGCCCGGACGCAGCGCCTCAAAGGCGACAGCGTTGGCCGGTGTGCCGCGCGAAAAGGTGATCGTCACCTGCCCGGAGGCTTCTGCCAGCCAGCCGTCCGTGCCGTCATTGAAGAGGATGTACCACTCGTTCCAGAAGCCGGCGTCGTAACGCAACTGGATACGGCCGACCACCGTGAAGGCCTTGTTCTTGTAGCGCCCGGTGGTGCCGATCTGCACGCGTGCGTAGTCCTCCAGTACGGCGGACATCTTGCCGATGTCGGACAGCGTCTCGCCGTCGCGCAGCAGCGTGCTTTTGCAGAAGCTGCACACCGTCATGACGGCGGCGGCAGACTTCAGTTCCACCGGCGCGCCACACGCCGGGCAGTTGGCATGAAACATGGTCAGGTCGTTCGATCGCGCGAAAAATTGCGCAGAAAAACGGGCGGTGGGTACCGCCCGATCATCCGATCCGTGAGACTGAGGATCAGCCCCCGGTCAGCGCCTTGAGCACGGCAGCCTTGCCGGCGTCAAAGTCCGCTTGCGTGATGAGGCCCTTGTCGAGCAATTCCTTGAGCTTGCCCAGACGTGCGGTGGGGTCGTCTGCGGCTGGCACTGCAGGCGCGGCGGCGGCCGGTTGTGCTGCCGGCGCTTGAGCAGCACCGCCCTGCACTGCGGTGCGCAGGCTGTCAGCCATCGCCTGGCCCATCGCCAAGCCTGCTGCCAGGCCGGCGCCCGTGCCCGCGATGCCACCTTCATTGCGCGCGGCCAGCGGCAGCGATTCGGCCGTCTGGTATTGCGTGAAGCGCTGCATGTCGCCGGTCATGTCCATGCTGATGCGGCGGTCCAGCGCGGCCTGCAATTCGTCCGGCAGCGTAACGCTGGACACCTGGAAGCTATCCAGCGCCAGACCGTATTGCGTGAACTGCGGCAGCAGCGCTTCGCGCACCTTGTTCGACATCAGCATCTGGTTGGCGGCCAGATCCAGGAATGGCACACCGGATTCGCCAAACGCCGTGGCCATCGCACCCATGATGACGGGGCCCAACTGCGCCTCAACTTCATCGACGGTGTAGATGTCGCGCGTGCCGCTCACCTGCTGGTAGAACAGCTTGGGGTCGGCGACATGGTAGGCATACACGCCAAAGGCGCGCAGGCGGACCATGCCGAAATCCTTGTCGCGCACCGTCACCGGCTGTGGCGTGCCCCAGCGGCGGCCAAGTTGTTGACGCGTGCTGAAGTAGTAAACGTCGGACTTGAAGGGGGACTCAAACAGCTTGTCCCAGTTCTTCAGGTACGTGAGAACCGGTAGCGTCTGCGTGGTCAGCTTGAAGGTACCGGCGCTGAACACATCGGCAATCTGGCCTTCGTTGACGAACATCGCCATCTGCGAGTCGCGCACGACCAGGGTGCCGCCGTTCTGGATTTCCATGTCCTGCATCGGATAGCGCCAGGCGAGTACGCCGTCTTCGCTTTCCGTCCACTGCAGGATGTCAATAAACTGCTTCTTGATAAAACTGGACAGGCTCACAGCACACTCCTTCGCAATGATTTGCGGGGCAGGAACAATCAGAAGATCAGGACAGGCACGCTGCGTTGATCACGCCAACGGCCAGCGCGCTCACGCCAAACAGCATACCGGCGGCGATGTTGTTGTGCTCGATCTGCAGGCGATAGTCCGGCATCAGCCGCGTCAGCACCAGGAAGACGATCAGTTGCACGATCGACGCCATCACCGCCCAGAACAAAAACGGCATCAAACCATCTGCATGCGTGATGCTCGACGCGATAGTCAGCACAAAGCCGAGCAGCGCACCGGCCAGCGACAGCGCCGCCGCAATATTGCCTTCGCGGATCAGCTTGAACTCGTCATACGGCGTCATGCGCAGGTAAACGAAGAAAAAGCCGGAGAACACCACGGCACCCGCCAGCAGGTGCAAGGCGTAGGCGATCACGGAAGCGGTCATGTCGGGCATGGGAATGGGACCTGGCAGTGCATAGGTGGCGCCACTATAGCGGCTCATGCGTCGCTTGCGTACCCCCCTTTCTGTTGCAGGCGATGCGCTCGCGGCGGCACGAAAAAGACGGCACAATCGCGCTCGCCATTCGGGTCCGCCATTTGTTAACGCCCCTTCATTTTTTGCCCTCGCAGCATGTCGACGCCGCAGCCTGACGCCACTTACGAACCCATGCAGCCGACCGGCCGCGGCAATGCTTTGCTGGTCCTCGCCGTCTTCGTCGTCGCCTCGTGCGGGCTGGCTTATGAATTGATTGCCGGGGCATTGGCTTCGTACCTGCTGGGCGATTCCATCCTGCAGTTCTCCTCCATCATCGGCGCCTATCTGTTTGCCATGGGCATTGGCTCGTGGCTCTCGCGCTACGTGGCGGACGATGCGCTGCTCGCCCGCTTTGTCGATCTGGAACTGCTCGTTGGTCTGTTTGGCGGCGTGTCGGCGGCAGCACTGTTTGTATTGTTTGCGGTGGAATCCGCACCGTTCCGGCTAGTGCTGTATGCACTGGTGACGGTGATTGGCGTGCTGGTGGGCATGGAAATTCCACTGGTGATGCGCATGCTGCATCGCCGGCAGGCCAAGTTCTCCGACCTCGTCAGCCGCGTGCTGACGTTCGATTACCTGGGCGCGCTGGCCGTGTCGCTGCTGTTTCCTCTGGTGCTGGCGCCGCGCCTGGGGCTGGTGCGTACCGGCTTCCTGTTCGGCCTGTTCAATACGGCGATTGCGGTCTGGACGCTCTGGCATTTCCGTGCGGAACTGGCGCTCACCGCCCGCATGCGCACGGCCATGGCGTGGCGCGCGGGCGCGGTGGCGGCGGCGCTGCTGGCGGGCTTTGGCGCATCGGACAAACTCACGCATTGGTCGGAGCGTGCACTCTTTGGCGACGAGATCATCCACGCGATTTCCTCGCCGTATCAGCGGCTGGTGGTGACGCGCTGGAAGGACGATCTGCGCCTCTACATCAACGGCAACCTGCAGTTCTCCTCGCGCGACGAATACCGCTATCACGAAGCGCTGGTGCTGCCTGCGCTGGAGTCCGTGCGCGGTGCGCGGCGCGTGCTGGTGCTGGGCGGCGGCGACGGCCTCGCACTGCGGCAGATCCTGAAGTACCGAGAAGTCGAACACGTCACGCTGGTCGATCTGGACCCGCGCATGACGAACCTGTTCTCGCATGCGGAAGCGCTCGTCACGCTCAATCAGCATGCATTCAGCGACCCGCGCGTGACGGTGGTCAACGCCGATGCGGGGCAATGGCTGCAGACCGCCACCGACATGTTCGACGTGGCCATCGTGGATTTTCCCGACCCGTCCAACTTCAGCATCGGCAAGCTGTACTCGGTGCCGTTCTATCGGCTGCTGTCGCGCCACGTGGCGGATACGGGGCTGGTGGTCATTCAGGCGACGTCCCCCTACTTCGCGCCCCGCTCGTATTGGTGCGTGGATGCGACCTTGAAGGAAGCCGGCTACCGCACGTGGCCGTACCACGCGCTGGTGCCGTCGTTTGGCGAATGGGGCTTTATCCTCGCTTCGCCGGGCCGGGCGGACTTCCAGCCGCCCACGTCCTACCGCGTGCCAACACGGTTCCTGGATGCCGACACCACGCACCAGATGTTCAGCTTCGCGCCCGACATGCCACGCCCGCAGGTGGAGCCCAATCGGCTGAACAACCAATCGCTGGTGCGGTATTTCGAAGAAGACTGGCACGGCGTGCTGCGCTGATGGCAACGCGACGCAGCTTTCTGGTGGGTGCAGCCGCTGCCGGCGTGGCCTTGGCGGGCGCGGCTTCGTGGGCGGGCTTTCGCGCACTCACGGAGATCACGCCCAACGTGCGCATGCCCGGCCAAGCGACCGGCCATCAACTGCGTGACTTACGCGCCTTGCCCGCGCCATCGGAAACACGACGCGTGGGCGTGGCCATCTGCGGCAGCGGCATCGGCGGATTGAGCTGTGCGTGGCGGTTGGCGAAAGGCGGCCGACGCGACGTGGTGGTCGTGGAAGGGCCGGAGCGCTACGGCAATGCCGCCGGCGGTGCGTTCCATACAGTGTCCGGCACGCAACGCTTCCCGACCGGCGCCCACTACCTGCCGCTACCGTCGATGGAATCGACGCACGTGCGCGAGATGCTGGCCGACTTTGGCGTGATCGAACGCAACCCGTTTGCGCTGCACCCCACTTACGACGAACGTGTGCTCGTGCATGCGCCGGATGAACGCCTGTGGCTCGGTAATCGCTGGCAAGACGGTTTCGTGCCGCACGAGGGCATCACGGCCGAAGAGCGCGCCGAGCACACCCGCTTCTTCGCCCATATCGACCGCCTGCGCCAGACCACCGGCAACGACGGCAGACGCATCTTCACCGTACCCACGGCGCAGGCCTCCGCTGACCCGGCCTGGCGCGCGCTCGACACACTCACCTTCCGCGACTGGCTACACCGCGAGGGCTACCACGCCGCCACCCTGCACTGGTATGCCGACTACTGCTGCCGCGATGACTATGGCGCCACGGCAGACCACGTTTCCGCCTGGGCCGGCATTGCCTACTTTGCCAGCCGCGGCGGCATGGCGAGCAATGCCGAACAGGGCACCGTACTCACGTGGCCCGAAGGGCTGGACTGGATGGCCGAGCGGCTCTTTGAAACAGCTGGACTGAACGAGCCGGGTCGCCTGCTGCCCGGCAGCGCCGCGCGCATCGGCACCACCAACGAAGCCAGCGCTCGCGTCTTCGCTGACGTACTGCAGGCCGACGGCCGCGTGGTGCGCCTGCTGGCTGACCATGTGGTCAGCGCGATGCCGCTGCACGTTGCCAAACACGTCATCGAAGGCTTTGACGTGCCCGCCGCCGAGTTGCCCGAAGCCGCACCGTGGCTGCTCGCCAACCTGCTGATCGAAGGCTTTCCGCCCGAGCACGACGACACGCCGCTCGCGTGGGACAACGTGGTGTATCGCGGCACGGGGTTGGGCTACGTGGTGGCCAATCACCAGGACATCCGCGTGGGGCCACCCGCGCAGAGCGTGTTCACGGCCTACGTGGCGCTGTCGGACATGACGCCCAAGGCCGCGCGCGAATGGCTGCTGAAGGCACCGCCACAGGCGCTGCTCGATCGCGCGCTGGCCGATCTCGATACGGTGTACGGCATTCGCCTGCGCACGCAGATCCGCCGTGCCGACCTGACACTACGCGGCCATGCAATGGCGATTCCCAAGCCGGGCTTTCTCTCGCGGCCGGGCATCGCGCGCCTGCGCGAAAGCACCGGACCGATCCACTATGCACATGCGGACCTGTCCGGCTATTCCGTGTTTGAAGAAGCGGCGTGGTGGGGTGACCGAGCGGCGCAGGTGATTCTCGCCGGCTGAGTGCCGGCCCTTTATCAGCCCTGGCGCGGCCAGAGCGTACGACCGAAGAACGTCAGCGCGCGATCCCACGCATGCTGTGCCCACACCGGGTCGTACTGGGTGATGGCGATGCGGTTTTCGCCCACAGCCGTTTCATTGGCAAAGGCGTGATGCGCGAGATAGCGATGAAAGTCGACATCGACGCCGGCGTCCACCAGCTTCTTTTCCAGCGCATCCACCGTTTCGATCTTGAAAGCCGTGTCCTGCGTGCCCCAGTGGCCCTGCACCGGCACCTTGATCTTGGAGGCGTCGATGTACTCCAGCGGCGGGAAGCCGTACCACACCACGCCTGCGGCCGCTTCCGGCACATTGCACAGCGCCAGCAGTGTGAGCGCGCCGCCCATGCAGTAGCCCGTCACGCCCACGCGGTCGCAGGTCTGCTTGAGGTATTGCACGGCGCCGCGCACGTCTTGCGTGGCCGCATCGCCAAAGTTCAGGTTGCTCATCAGGTGGTGGGCTTCTTCCTCTTCCACCGTCATGGTGCCGCGATACAGATCCGGCACCAGCGCCACGTAGCCGGCGCGCGCCAGGCGGTCGGCCACGCCGCGAATCTGGTCGTTCAGGCCCCACCACTCCTGGATGACGACCACCCCGGGGGCGCCCTCCGCCTTGGCTGGCTTGGCCAGATAGCCCTGGAGTTCCTGCCCGTCCGGGCGCTTGAACGAGATCGTGGATCCTTGCGGTGCAGTCATGCGTGGCTCCTTTGCCTGAAACGAAAGCGCACAGCATAGCCGCGGGCGGTGAAATTTGCAGCCGCCCCGCAACGGGAAAAGCGCCCTAAAGCTCACGCATGACACATTTAACCCGGGTATTATTGACCAACAATTATTACCCGGGTAATAATTGGCAGACGACGCCTGCCCATCAACGCGGGCCGCACCCCCCCATGCATCGCACAAGGACCCACCATGACCGACCGACGGGAACTGAAACGCCAGTACCTTGAGACACGAACACGCGCGGGCGTGTATGCCATCCGCAACCTGATGACTGGCCGGGCGCTGGTCAAGGGCAGCACGCATGCGCAGGGCACACTCAACCGCCATCACTTCGAGCTGAAGCACGGCACCCATGCCAACGCGTTGCTCCGTAAGGACTGGGCGGACCACGGTGAATCGAGCTTCGTGTTTGAAGTGCTCGATCTGGTCAAACACCGCGAGGCGCCAGACTTTGATGCGGCGCACGAACTGGAAACGCTGGTGACGCTCTGGCGCCAGGAAATCCCGTGCCAAGGCGCATCCGGTTATGAGAACGCGGAGCACACGGCATGAGCATCTCCGGTTTCATGTTCTGCATGGCGGTACAGCGCGCGCAGGCCAGCCTGCGGCGCAAACTCGACGACAAGCTCGGCACGCACTACGGCATCGACTTTGCTGATTTCGTGCTGCTGGATTGGCTGGCCTCACATGCAGACGGCCATGCCAGCCTTGCAGAATGCGCGCAGCCGCTCGGGCAGCCACGCCCTGCCGTGCTCCAGCGCGTGCTGGCGCTGGAGAAGATCGGCCTGGTCGAGCGTCAAAGCACTGACACGGGCCGCCGGATTGCCATTCGCCCCGCTGGCAAGACGCTCGTGCGCAACGCACGCGAGACCATCGACTGGCTCGGCGGCCAAGCGTTGGCGGCAATCGAGCCGGCATCCATCGCATCGGCAGAGACCGCGCTGCACACCTTTGCCAAGGCCCACGCGCTGACGGCGCCCTGATACCCCTCCTTCTGGGAGCGGGCAAGCCGCACAAAATCTCTATCATGGCGACACGCTCATTCCTGACATGACAAACACCATGATTAAAACCCTTGCCCTGATCGTCTATCTGCTGGTGCTGCTGATCCACATCTACATCGTCGTGCTGGAGATGGTGCTGTGGAAGACACGCGGCCCCAAAGTGTTCCGCATCACGCCGGAGAAGGCTGCAGAAACCGCAGCAATGGCTTCCAACCAGGGCTTGTACAACGGCTTCCTGGTGGCTGCGCTGGTGATCGGGCTGGTGGCGCCGGACCCAGTGGTCAACGCGTCGTTCTCGCTGTTCGGGTTGATCTGCGTGGCAGTGGCCGGCATCTGGGGCGCAATCACCGTCAGCAAGCGGATTCTCTACGTGCAGACGGTACCGGCGGTGGCAGCTCTGGTGCTGGGGTGGTTCGCTTAGGGTGATGCCAACCGGGCGGAGCTTGTCGGCTCCGCCATTGCGCACTAGCTTGAAGGGATCAACGGGATTGCAATCATGTCGCACGCAACCTGCCAAAGAGGCTTCCTGACGCTGCTGCTAGCGGGCGTATGCAGCCTTCCCGTCTCTGCTCAAGTGAACGCGAGAACCGCCATGACGCTAACCCTGACCTCACCCGCCTTTGCCACCGGTAGCGAGATCCCCAGCCGCCTCACATGCGAAGGCTCGGATACCTCGCCACCACTGGCCTGGACCGGCGTGCCGGAAGGCACACGCAGCCTGGCCCTGATCGTCGACGACCCGGATGCGCCAGACCCCGCCGCCCCGAAGATGACCTGGGTGCATTGGCTGCTCTACAACATCCCACCCAGCGCAACGGCCATCGCCGAAGATGCGGCACGCAAGGGTCTGCCACCCGGCACGCGCGCCGGCACCAACGACTGGCAACGCACCGCGTACGGCGGCCCCTGCCCACCCGTCGGGCGCCATCGCTACTATCACAAGCTCTATGCTCTGAACGTGGAACTGCCGGAGATGGGCGCACCCGACAAGGCTGCACTGGAACGCGCCATGCGCGGTCACATCATCGCCGAGGCGGAGCTCGTCGGCACCTATCAGAAGCACAAGCCGTGAAGATCAGGGCTTGGCAACCGCGCCTTTTCGGAACAGCGCATACGGCACGCCGCGCTCTGGGTGCGCCGTCGTCTCGTCGATCAAGCGCTCAACATCTGGCACGTCGCGCAGCGCGGTCATGAACGGCTCGAACGCATAACCCGGTGCCACGCACCCCTGCACGAGCATCCAACGCTGCCATACCGTCACCCACAGCGTGGTGCTCTGCTTCCAGCCGGGCACGTGAATCGCCATCCACTGCAGGCGCCGCTTTGCGGTCTCTGCAATCTCGTCGTCGTAGGAAAACGCATTGGGTAGGCGGCAGCGGCCCTCGACCCAGCAGTGGTTGCCGTGCTCGATGCGGTGGTGGGAATCGCGCTTCCATTCGGCTTCGCTGATGCGCGGACCGGCAGGCTCGGGGCAGTTGGCCACACCCGATGAGATCTGGAAGAACGGATCGTGACCGCGGTTCTGCAGGTCGTCTTCGGCATGTGTGGGAGACGCTGCCAACAGCAATGCCAGTGCAATGCAGCGTGAGTCGATCGTCATGGCGGCCTCCTGGCGGACCTGGTCCACTGAATCCTGAAATTGGTCGGTGCCTGCCACGCCCATTTCAATGATTCAGCGGACTAGCGCAATCGGTTGCTGCAAAGCATAGGTGCTACGTGGCGCAGGGGCCAGGGATCAGCTCAGCGGAATCTCGAAAATCCACTTCAGCGTCCAGCGATCGGTTGCGCGTGTCAAACCGCGCCCGATGCCGAAATTGAAGACGAACGGCTTGAGGTCCACATCGAATGCCAGAAATGCCGTGTGCTGCTGTTCGTGCAGTGGCGCAATATGGTTGATGGGGCCAAGCCCGGCGTAATACTCCACGCCAGCGCGCACGCCCGTTGCAACCGTCCGCGCAATCTTGAAACTGGGCGCAGCTTCCGGCACTCCGCTGCGCCCGTCCCCCGAGAGATTCCAATCAAGCACCGGATTGACCGCCCACAGCCACCGGTCATCCTGATACCCATAGATGGGCCGCAGTTCCATCGCGTTCTGCGACGCCTCGAAACGCCCGGCCACATGGGCCAATTCCACATTGACGCCTGCAAATTGCCCCACGCCATCAACGGGCCGAACGGGCATCCATTTCACCCGCACCTTGGGACCGGTCACGTAGTACGTGTTTTCGCGCGTGAGCGTGGTCGGCACATACAGCCCCAGCTCCAAAAAGGGCGTCAGGCCGTAGGAGAACTCCGCCGTGGCACGCCAGCCGTGCGGCGTCGTGACTTCGTTCGGATAGCTCGGCGCACCAATGCCGCTGGGCGTTGTATTGACGTGCAACTCCAGCCCGAACTCGCCCGGTGCGTTGATATCACCGGTGTAGACCTGGATCTCATCAGGCAGCACCGCTTGCGCCGGCAACGCCAATGCGGATAACACAACCGCCATTCCCATCGCGCGCGCAACATGTGCAGACAACATGATGACCTCCGAAACAATCCCGAGATCATAGTGAGGCCATGGCGTGCTGTGCGGAATAACCGACAGGCGCAGATACAAATCTGCATAAGAGGCATTCGTATTTGCGGCCTACGGCGTCGCCCGGCTACCTCGACTTCACGTGTGCTGCGAGCATCGTGGCAAACGCCGCCTGCAACTCGGTCTTGCCGAAACGCTGTTCGGAACCCCCCTTTTCCACATCGATCTGCCCCGCATTCACAGCGTCGTACAGCTCGGCGATGAGCTGCACGTGGTTTGCACTCAGCCCGGCGCGCTGCAGCATCGGTGCCCAGGCTGCGCGTGGCACGGCTTCAGCGACGATCTCGCGGCCGATGACGGCGCTGAACGCGCGCGCCACCTCGATCAAGCTCACCCGGCGCGGGCCTTCCACGCTGACGATGCGCGGGGCCTTCCCCGCCGGACCTTCCAGCAGCAGTTCGGCGGCCAGCGCGCCCACGTCCTGCGTTGCAACCGTTGCAAAGGCGCGATCCAGTGGTTGATGCAGGCTGGGCAACCGCCCCGTCGCAAGCATGACGGGCAGCATCGCCACCCAGTTCTCCACATGCTCGGCCGAGCGCAGCAGCGTGAGGTGCGTGGCCACCGGTTTGAGCCGTTCTTCCAGCAGATGGAACAGCCGCGTGAGGCCCGTCCCGTGGTCCAACTCCGCGCCATAGTCCGACAAGGCCAGCACCGCGGGTGGCGGGTTGGCACGCAGCGCATCGGCGGCCACGTCGATCATGCGCCCCATGGTCGACACCGGGTCGGCATCGCCCAACGGCACCGGACACAGTATCTGCACCGCCGTGGCGCCCTTGATGGCTGACGCGACCGAGGCCGAATCGGTCAGATCAGCGATGGCAACGTCGCAGCCGATCTTGGCCAGCGCCTCGCCTTGTCGACCATGACGCACCACCGCACGCACGGGGCGGCCGGCGTTGCGCAATGCCGTGGCGGCGGCGTGACCGACCTTGCCCGATGCTCCAAAGATGACAAACATGCTCGCGCGCTCCTATCAGAGGTGAGACAGGAGCTTAGGGCGCCCTCGCAAGACGAACTTGCCGGAACGGAGGAATCTGGCAGATTCAGAGGATCGACTATGCGGCGAGCGTATCTGCGGACACTGCCTCCGCCTTGCCCGCCCTATGCGCCCTACCCGCCCGGGTGATATCGCGCGGCGTCACACCAAGCAGCCGCCGCATCCACTGCGTCATATGGCTCTGGTGCGCAAAGCCGACGTCCAGCGCGATCTGCGATGCGCTGCGCCGGCCCTCCAGCAGCAGCGCTTTCGCGCGTTCCACCCGGCGCTGCACGACGTAGCGATGGACAGGTACGCCCAGCGTCGCGCGAAACAGCACGTTGAAATGCGGCACGCTCAAGCCGGTTTGCGCGGCTAACTCGGACAGCGTCAGCCGCTCGTGCAGATAAGCCTCGATGTAGTCGATCACCCGCGCGGCAATGCGGGGTGCCAGCATCCGTGCGCTGTCCGCTCCGTCGGCGACCGCATCTCGGCTGCGATTCAGCAGGCGGACCACGAGCGCGGTGCACAGGCTTTCCGCGTAGAGCGCGTCAGACGTGTCTTCCGCTTCCAATTCGGCACCAAGCGCCGCGGCCAGGTGCTGCACGCGCGTGTCGCGCCATTGCAGACGCGGCGTGATCTGAGCAGTCCGCAAGCCGATCTGCTCGCCGATGCTCCGCACAAAGCCATCGCTGATGGCGATGCGGAGAATCCGGCAATCGGCATCATCTGTCCACATACCGGGCAACCCGGCAGGAATCACGTCCGCATCGCCGTGTGCCTGGATGCGCGAATAGCGGCGGCCGTCGCACACACAGTTCGCGCGCACGGGCGCACCAACATGCACGCTGATGCGGTGGTGCTCCATCGCCGGCACCCGGTATGTGCCCGGGCGGATACCAAGCAGCGTGGCGGCAAAGCCGTCCCAGCCAAGACCCTCGCTGGAGCGCGGGCTGACGGGAACGGGTTCAAGCAAGGTGGCGGGCGTGGCGGCGTTCATGGCAATGGGTGGACAGTGATCGCGCCGATATTCTGCTACCAACGGTGCGCCCCGGCATTGCCATGGCGAAGATCAAGCCCGCGCCGGGTACCGCGCCAGCACCTTGTCGCGAATCGAGGGCTTGATGTTCGCCAGCGCCATGTCGCCGTTGTAATGCGCCACCACGCGCGGGTTCATGACGCGGAACCACAGCGGCGGCACATAGGCGATCAGGATCATCGCGGCGTAACCGGCAGGCAATTGCGGCGCGTGCTCGAAATGCCGCAGCGCCTGGAACGAGCGCGTCGGGTTGGCATGGTGATCGGCATGTCGTTGCAGTTGATACAGGAACAGGTTCGTCACCACGTGGTTGCTGTTCCACGAATGCTGCGGCGTGCAGCGCTCGTAGCGGCCGCTAGGCAACTGCTGGCGGCACAGGCCGTAGTGCTCCAGGTAGTTCACCACCTCCAGCAGCGAGGCGCCGTAGATGGCCTGGATGATCAGGAACGGCACCGCCTTGAGCCCGACGAACGCAACGCACACGCCCCACAACACCACCGTCATCGCCCACGCATTGAGCAGCCGGATAGACGATGCGGCGGTAGTAGCGTTGCTTCTCCAGCACGGGGACGACGTCTTCGGGCGGGTTGTCGCGGTCGTCGCCAATCAGGAAATCGAGCAGCGGGATGATCGTAAACACGATGAACGGCCCCGCCCACCACAGCGGATGCCAGCCCGTAGCAAGCGCCGAAACGGCCGCGATGATGGGCAGCGTGTTGGGCAGCGCGCCGAGCATCCAGAGATAGCACTTGCCGTCGGTCCACTCCAGGGACGCGACCATGCCGGGTGTTGCCATTGTCTTCCTCCTGTATTGCCCTGCTGAGTGGCTTGGCTGAAAAACGACGGTGCTTGAAACGGTCGATTTAAAAACGGCCATTCGATTTTGGTGCGACGCACACCCGCATCGCGTTCGCTCAGTGCCGCAACCGCCGCAGTTCGGCCACGGTTCAGCCACACAGGTCAATACGCTAGTATTGGCGCCCACCCCTCCACCGCCTTCGCCCATGTTCCGTCTCAGGCTTTCCCTTGCATTCGGTTTGCTGGTGGCGCTCGTCTGCGTGCAGGCTGGCTTCGTCTACTGGGGCGCCAACCGCGTCAACGACTACGCGCAGCACAGCCGGCTGGCCAGCGACATTCAATCCGAACTGCTGGAGTTGTCGGCCAACAAGCAGCGGCTGCGCGTCTGGGCCTCGCAGCGCCTGATGAACGCCGATGCCTCGCCCGAGGTGCGCGACCGGCTGCTGACGCGCATGCAGATCAGCGCTGCCACGCTCAAGCAGCTTGCCGCGCGCGACATCACGCTGTGGAACGAAATCTCCGCGCGTGACGGCGTACCGATTCCGCCAGAAGTCGAGCAGCTTGCATCGATGGCGGAACTGTTGGGCGACAACATCGCCGCCGTGCAGACGCGCCTCCTCGGCTTGGTGCCGCTGCAGCGCGATGCGGACTTCGCCGGCGTGTGGCGCGAGTTGAACCAGGTGTTCGACATGGCACGCGGACGGGATTTGCGGGAGCTCATCAACGGTGCCATCGAACGCCAGCGCAGGGCCGTGCCGATTGCCCGCGCCGCCACCGAGCGTGGCCTGGACCGCGTACGCACGGAGGCCATCACCATGGCGGGCCTGACGCTGCTGGCGGCGATCGTGCTGGCGTTGCACCTCGGCCGCCGCCTGCAACGCCCGCTCGATCGCCTGCTCGACGGCGTGCGGGCGCTGCGGGCCGGCGCGCTGGACCACCGTGTGCCGCTCGGTTCCGGCGACGAATTTGATCGCGTGGCGGAGGGCTTCAACGCCATGGCGGCAGAGCTGCAACAACACCGCGCCGATGCCGATGCAGCGCGCCGCCGCCTCGAAGACGCCGTGCAGGCACGCACCAGCGAGCTGCGCTCCGCCCACGAAACGTTGCAGCGCATCGATCAGCGGCGCCGGCAGCTCTTCGCCGATCTTGGCCACGAACTGCGTACACCCACCACCGCCATCCGCGGCGAAGCCGAGATCGCCCTGCGCGGCGCCGACAAGCCCGCACAGGAATACCGCCTGGCACTGCAGCGCATCGTCGACGACACCAAACACCTCACCGGCCGCATCAACGATCTGCTGCTGATTGCCAAAGCCGAAGCCGACCAGCTCGTCATGCAGTCGCACCCTGTCAACCTGCCAGCGCTATTGCACGACGCCGCCGACTTTGCCGAAGCGCTGGGCGCCGAGCACAACGTGACCGTGCGACTGGCCCTGCCGGAACAGGCGGATGCGCTAACGCTGCAGGCCGATGCCGACCGCCTGCGCCAGGCCATCGTGATCGTGCTGGACAACGCCATCCGCTATTCGCCGCGCGGCAGCACCGTGCGCATGCAGTGCAACGCGCAAGCGGATACCGTGCGCATCGACATCCAGGACGAAGGCATCGGCATCGACGCCGATGAATTGCCGCAGGTGTTCGAGCGCTTCGTGCGTGGCCGGCGCGCGCGGGCGCATCGGGCGGATGGCACCGGCATCGGCCTGTCGATCGCGCGGGCCATCATCCAAGCGCACCACGGCGATATCACACTGGAAAGCGCACCCGAGCAAGGCACCCGCGTATGCATCGAACTCCCGCGCCGCGCCGCGCACGTAGCCGTCGCAGACACCGAGCCTCACCATGAACATCCTGATCATTGAAGACGACGCCCGTGTGGCGGATTTCCTCTCGCGCGGGCTGCGCGCCGAGGGGTATCGCGTGCAACTCGCCCGCACCGGCCCGGAAGGCCTGCAACTGGCGCGCGACGGCGAACCCGCGCTGCTGCTGCTCGACGTGATGCTGCCCGGCATGAACGGGTTGGAGCTGTGCCAGACGCTGCGCGCCGAATGCAACCACGTGCCCATCCTGATGCTGACCTCGCTGAGCGAGGTCGAAGACCGGGTGGCTGGCCTGCGCCTGGGTGCCGACGACTACCTCACCAAGCCGTTCGCCTTTGAAGAACTGCTCGCGCGCATCGAAGCTCTGCTGCGCCGCGGGCGCGAACAGCGCCCGAAAGCGACCGTGCTGCAGGTTGCCGACCTGGTGCTCGACCGCGAGCGCATGCAGGTATCTCGTGCCGGCAAGCCCATTGCGCTCACGGCCAAGGAGCTGGCGTTTCTTGAACTGCTGATGAGCGCGCCGGGCCGGCTCTACAGCCGCGAGCGCATCCTCTCCAACGTCTGGGGCGCCAACGAAGATCCGCTGACCAACATCGTCGACGTCTACATCCGCCGCTTGCGCAGCAAGATCGACGAGGGCCACGCGCTGCCGCTGCTCAAGACCGTGCGCGGGCTCGGCTATCGCCTCGACAGCGAGCCTCAGTGACTTTGGCAGGTGCATGCCTACCTGCCCGCCCTGTTCATCCTGCGTTCATCTTCGACTCAGAAACACTTCATCGACCCCTCTGGCTGGCGTTCATCTCGCCGCCAAAGAATGGATCTGTGCCGCTCAAGCGGTGCAGCGTCAAACAACGACGCTTGAACCAGACCCTGAGAGGAAATTTCGATGAAACACCTTCGCGTCGTGCCCCTGATTGCCGCTACTGCCATCACTGTTGCCGCGTCGATGCCGGCCAGCGCGCAGACTGCGGCTCCCACCTGCGCCGCCGCGACCCCGCAACAGATCGCGGGCTTGTTCGACCGCTGGAACGCCTCCCTGCGCACGGGTGATCCGGACAAGGTTGTCGCCAACTACGCCGCCGACGGCGTCCTACTGCCGACCGTGTCGAACCAGCCGCGCACGAACCCGGGCGAGATTCGCGACTACTTCGTGAAGTTCCTCAAGAGCGGCCCGCAGGGCACGATCGACAACCGCATCATCAAGATCGGCTGCAACGTGGCGCAGGATGTCGGCACGTACACGTTCAAGTTTGCTGACGGCAAGACGGTGCATGCGCGCTACACGTACGTGTATGAGTGGCAGAACGGCCAGTGGCTGATTGCACACCACCATTCGTCGGCGATGCCGGAGCGGGAGACAAAACAGGAGAAGACGCACAGCTGATGCAGCGGCGTGCCTGGCCGCCAGTCTCCTGGCCGGGCGCGCACCTAGCAGCGATCAGGCCAGTGTCGGAAGGAACGCGTTGATCGCGTCGAGCACGGTCGATTCCTGCTCCCGGTGCGGCACATGCCCGCAACGCTGCACCAGCTTGAGCGTGGCGGGCGCTCCAGCCAGCGTGACGATACGCTCGGGCTGCGCGGTGGAACCGTATTCGTCTTCCGTGCCGTGCAGCGCCAGCACGGGGCTGCGCACGGCCAGCAATGCATCGTCCAGACACCACTGCGCAAAGGCCGGCGACAACCATGTGTCCACCCACGCATCCAGCACCCATTGCGCCTTGTCGCCGTGATACCGCTCGAGCCGCCCCATCTGGCCGGGCTCGGCAAACTGCGCCTGGGCAACGCGGATGCCTGCGCGCGTCTGCTCTTCCACAAACGCCTGCGCAGACTCGGTGATCAAGCCCGCGCAACGGCCCGGATACGCCGCGGCAATCGACACGGCCATCCCGCCGCCCACGCTGTGACCGAAGACGATGAAGCGATCCACGCCAAGCTGATCGGTAAGCGCTGCAAAGCCGCCGTACGCTTCCTGCTGAATGAACCCGGCATTGAGCTGCCCCGAGAACGCATCGGACTTACCGAAGCCAAGCCGGTCATAGGCGATCACCGCATGCCCGGTCGACTGCGCCAGGCGCTGCGGAAAATCGCGCCACAGTTCCACGCAGCCAAGCGAATCGTGCAGCAGCACGATGGGCGGCTTGGCAGCATCGTCCAACGGGCCGCCCCATTGCTTGGCATAAAGACGGCCGTCCGGGGTGATAATCCACGCCTCGGTGCCGTCAACGGTAAGCGGGGAAAGCGACGCAGCCATCCCGGGCTCAGAACACGCGGTCGAGCCAGCCGTGCGGGTCCGGCGCGCGGCCATTCTGCAGCTCGACCAGCGCGGCCTTCAGCTTGGTCGTCAGCTCGCCCGCACCACCGTCGCCGATGGTGAAGTTGTGCTTGTGGCCCTTGACCTTGCCGATGGGCGTGACGACGGCGGCGGTGCCGCAGGCAAACGCTTCACGCAGGCGGCCGCTTTGAGCGTCGGCCTGCCATTGGTCGATGGAGTACGGTTCTTCGCGCACGGTCAGGCCCATGCCGCGCGCCAGGGTGATCAGCGAATCGCGCGTAATGCCCGGCAGGATCGTGCCGGTGAGCGGCGGCGTCTGCAGCGAGCCGTCGTCAAAGACGAAGAACACGTTCATGCCGCCGAGTTCTTCAATCCACTTGCGCTCCACGGCGTCGAGGAAGACCACCTGGTCGCAGCCCTCGCGCGTCGCCTCGGCCTGGGCGAGCAAGCTGGCAGCGTAGTTGCCGCCGCACTTGGCGTCGCCCGTGCCGCCGGGTGCGGCGCGCGTGTAGGTATCGGACACCCAGATCGTGACAGCCGCCGACGCGCCGCCCTTGAAGTACGCGCCCACCGGGCAGGCAATCACGCAGTAGAGGTATTCAGCCGCCGGCTTGACGCCCAGCGCAACCTCGGTGGCAATCATGAACGGACGCAAGTACAGCGCCGAGCCTTGGCCCGACGGAATCCATTCGCGATCCAGCTTCACCAGTTCGCGCACGGACTGCAGGAACAAATCCTCCGGCAGTGCAGGCATTGCCAGGCGCTTGGCCGAGTTCTGGAAGCGGCGCGCATTGGCATCGGGGCGGAACAGTGCGCCGCCGCCATCCGGCAGGCGGTAGGCCTTCATTCCTTCAAAGATCTCTTGCGCGTAGTGCAGCACCTGGGTGGCCGGATCCATCGGGACAACACCGCGCGCGCTGATCTTGGCGTCGTGCCAGCCCTTGCCCTCCGTGTAGCGGATGGTGGCCATGTGGTCGGTGAATACACGGCCGAAAGCCGGGCTTTCCAGCAGGCGCGCGCGCTCATCCGCTGGAACAGCATTGGGGTTCTTTTCGATCGACAGGGCGAGGGGGGCCGATTCGGCAACGTTGTTCATACCGTCTCCAAGGTGTTTCGAGGGGCACAAAAAATGCCCAAACCGCTATTTTGCGCCAACGGGCACGCAATTGGGTTGCGTATTCGCGAACACGGCGTCGAGGTTGTCGGTGCCCGGGTTCACCCAGTCGGCCGTCACGACCACCCAGTCGTTTTCTGCTTCCGGCGGCAGCGTGCCGTTCCCCAGCGCTTCGGCCACGACCCTGGCGATACCGGCTTGCGAAGCGCACGTGGCGTTGCCGTGAACATCATTCACGTAGAGCTGCTTCTGGGTGGTGGTCATTGCGGAGTCTTGTCGATGAGTTGGACTCGCGCGTTGTGTCGGTGCCCAATTGGCGCAGGGAAGCGACGCATTCTGATGAGGGGGTATGAGAGGGGCACCTACTGGGGATAGCCTCTAGGCCTGCGCCTCGCACCGCAAATTCCACCCGCTCAAGCGAGCTTAAAATCGCTGACCAATGCCGGAATGGCGGAGCGGTCAACGGTGGGCCGCACCATGGGATGGTCTTTCCTATCGGCACAACCCTATACAGCTGCACGCTATCGGAATGCGCGCCTTTACCGCCAGATTCTTTGCCGTCGTCGCGCTGTGCACCTCTACGGTGTTCACGCCGGTGCTGACGCCATATCTGTCCGAGCCTCCCATACCCATGCCCCCGCAATTGGCGCTCGGGCTGCCTTTCTTGGCGGCTGCCTGCGCATACGGTTGGACGTGGCTGCTCCACCCTCGCCGTGCAGACCTGAAGGCGTACGGGCCGCTGCGCGGCGCCGTGGTCGCGCTGCTGGCGTATCTGACGTTTACCGGGATTCTGTGGATCTCGGCCTATCGCGGAGCGTTGTTCCTGATCGTGAGTTTCGTGTGGACGCCCTTTCCCTATCTTGCAATGGCTGCCGGTGCCGTCGCTGGCGAAGCCGATCTGCACAACACCCGTGCACGTTCCCATGCGCTGGGCGCAACCATGCGCCTTGCGCAGTCGACAGGACTCGCCATTGTCCAGGCAACGCATGCGCGGCTACGCAGTGCGTATACGCGGCTGGAACAACAAGCTGCCGCCCCGCGCGCCGATGCCGCCATCACCACCGTCGTAAGCACCTGCCTGCTGACCGCTGGCGGTGCACTGGGGCTTGCGTGGCTACCCCCGCAAGCCTCGCTTTCAGACGCCGGGACGGACGTGTCGTTGCGGTGGTTGCCCGGCACCGTCGCGTTGGCGCTGTCCATCCTCGGCTGGACGCTCGGGCGCGTGCTACTGGCAACGACACCGGCCATCTACCGATTGCGCGTCGCACTGGCCGCCGCAGCGGCGGCTGGCTTTGCGACCCTGCAGTTCTGGATCAACGTGGCGCGTTAACGGCACAGGTGGCACACGTGCCCGGCGGGTCAACGCGGTGTCCTGTGGCGTCGCGTCCACCCCGGCGCAACTGCAAAGTCCTGTGGTACGGTTGGCAAGATCCGGTCCACAGAGCCATCCTGCCTGTTGCCCACTGGACCACATTGATGTGCGTTTGAGGAGAACGACGCCCCGTGAGTGATGCGAAACAGAACGCGCGACGCACGCTTCGGACAGACAAGGTTGCCACCAGCCGGGCACTGCGCCTGAGCGTGCCCCCGGAGGCGCGGCCTGCACCGGTGAGCCGGCAAGACTGGCTGCGGCAACGCAAAGAGCAATTGCAGGCCGCCCGTGCTGCCGCCAAACAGCGGCGCGATCGCCTCAAAGCGGAAATCCTGTCGGCCGCACAGGACCTTGCCCGGGAGGAACGCGTAGCCGCCAAGCTGGAAGCCGACCGCCAGAAGGCCGAAGCCAAGGCCGCGGATATCCACGCCAAGGAAGACGCGCGCGCTGCCGCCAAATTCGAGCGCGGCAAAACGGCTCGCACCCCCTCCAAACGAAAAACGCTGCAGAAGGGCAAACGCAAACTCGTCTCGTACGCAGATCTGCTACGCATGCGCGGCTGACCTTCGCGTCGTCGGAACACCGTCAATAGCCCCCATCACAGCCCGCATCGCTGGGCTGTAGTTTTTTCCATTCCTGCCGATAACCGTACTGTCGCTTTCCGGCAGAAGAGCTGTGCGCTCGCTGCCTGGGCGAATACCGCTTCGAATCGGCCGCACTCAGCCCCAAAAGACAGACGCACGGCATCTGCCGACCTGCCGCCCCAACATGCCCCTTCGCCCCTTCGCCCAAAGGCTCACTACGCTGGCCGGTCACCACCCGTTTATCGTCGGTGCGCTGGGCACGCTGCTGACCCTGGTGGTGCTGTCCATCAGCGCGCTCACCCTGTGGGCCGACCGCGAAACGGCCATCGAGCATGCCCACGACATGTCGAAGAACGTGGCGGCGGTTCTGTCGAGCCACATCTCCCGCACGGTGGAGTCGGCCGACCAGTCCCTGCTTACGCTGATTGCCGCGCTGGACAAGCCCAGCATCCGCAACCTGAGCCCCGACGTGCGGCATGACCTGCTGTTCAGCCGGACCGCTTCCGCCCGATACCTGACCGGCATGGGTGTAACCGACGATAAAGGCGTGCTCATCGACGGCTGCTGCTCGGCCACGCATCACTGGGATTTCAGCGACCGCGACTATTTCATCGCCCAGCGCGACTCCGCAAACGTTGGCTTGTACGTATCTAATGTCTATCGCGCACGATCACGCGCCGGCATCGAGGCCATTGCGCTGAGCCGACGGATCAACCGCCCGGACGGCTCGTTCGGCGGCACCGCGCTGGTGGCAATCGACCTGGAGTACTTCCAGCAACTGCTGTCCACACTGGATGTGGGCCCGCATGGCATTACGGCCATCGTCCGCATCGACGGCAGCCTGGTGGCGAGAAACCCGCCCTCGCGCGCCGCTCGCGCGATGAACTACAGCAACTCGCGGACGTTTCCGCGCATGGTGAATCAGGAGTCCGGCGTCTATGTCGCGCCCTCGGCCAGCGACGGGCTGCTGCGGCAGTACACGTTCCAGCGCGTACCGGGCACGCCGTTCATTGCCGTGGTGGCGCCTGCCATGTCCGATGCGCTGGCCTCTTGGACGCGGCTGGCATGGGTGGTCGGGCTATCGTCATTGCTGGTGAGCCTGGCCTTTTGCGGCGGCGTGTGGCTCCTTGCGTTTGCCCTGCGCGGGCGCGTTAAGGCCGAGCATCATTTGCGGGAGTTAACCCAGATCGACGCACTCACCGGGCTGAAGAACCGCCGCGCCCTCGACACCGTGCTCGACAACGAGTGGGACCGCCTGCAACGCAATGGCAGTTGCCTCTCCGTGCTATTTGTGGATGCCGACAACTTCAAGCGGTACAACGACGCGCACGGGCATGCGCAGGGCGACACCGCGCTCCAGCATCTCGCCCACTGCATCAGCAACCACGTGCGCCGGCGTGGTGATTTGGCCGCCCGATACGGCGGAGAAGAGTTTGTGCTCGTGCTGCCCGACACAGACGAAGCGGGCGCCACGCAGATTGCTGAAGCCATCCGCGCAGAAGTCGAAGGCGCCCGCCCAACGGACGGCCATCAACCCCTGGCGCCATTCACGGTGAGCGTGGGTTGCGCCACGGCGCGCCGGTGGAGCTTCGCATCGCTCGACGCCTTGACCAAAGCCGCGGACGTTGCGCTGTACGAGGCCAAGCGCAACGGCAGGAACCGGGTGGAGTGCGCTCCGGTTCAAACGCCGCCCTGACCGCCGATACCGCTGACCCTACGCCAGCAACGTCAACGCGTCATCCAGCGACAGCACCGTCGTGCGAGATTCAAACGCCGTAGCAAACAGATGCGCGTGCACGACCTCGTCGGGGTCGTAGCAGCAATCCTTGACGGTGAATATGCGGTAATCCGCATCGCTCGCGTGCGCAACGGAAGACAGCATCACCCCCGTCGACGCAATGCCCGCCATGATGAGTGTGTCGACACCCTGGGCGGATAACCGCACGCCAAGATCCGTCCCGAAGAACACACTGGCGCGATGCGCGAGGATGCGCGGCTCATCCGGCCGCTGACCGAGTTCCGGCGAAATGCGGTCGTGCACGAACAAACCCAGCTGCTTCACCCCCTGCCCGTTCTTGTTCAACGGGCTGACTTCCGGATAGCCGGGGCTGAAGTGGAACTGCGCGAAATACACGTGCACGCCCCTGGCCCGCGCCGCATCACACAACTGGCGCGTATTGGCCAGCAACGTAGGGGCCACCGAGGGAAACAACCCCGTGATGTCGGTCTGGTAATGCATGACCAGCAGCGCAGTTTTAGACGGAGTGATGCTGGGGATGTGCATGGCTGTGTGTGCGTGAGTGGCGGGCGACGTCACAAGGCTAGGCGAAAAAGCATGCGATTGGATTCGGCACTCATCCAGCCCCATCCTGGGACAAACGCCATTTGCCGGGGTCCGGCCAACCGCGTTCAGGCCGCGGCCTGCAGCACCGCGTCTTGCTGATCGCCGCCCAGAATCTCGACCAGATCAGCCAGCATCCGCCCCAGTTCCCCCGTCATCAAGGCGAAATCGGACTCGAAGCGCTCCTCGTCGTTTTGCGCCGTGGGGTCTTCGGCTTCCTTGATCACGTCGAGCGGCGTGACGCGCTTGATTGTGAGCGTCGGCGTCAGCACGAAGGAGACACGGTCATCCCACGTCATCGCCAGGCGCATGCATTGTTTGCCGGCTTCGATATGCCGGCGCATGTCTTCAGCCTCCAGCGCATGGCCGACGTATCGCACCGTGGCCCCACCTTCACCGGTTGAGCGCAACTCGGCGTCCTGGTCGACTGTGAACCCGCCCGGCGCCTCGCCGGAGAGCAACCACTCCGTCATCGCGGCCACCGGCGAATGCGCCACGCGCACGCTGGTGAGCGGCAACGGGTCGACCGATTTCACGAGCAGGCCGCGAACGTCATCCGCCAGCGTCTGCGAAGCAGCGTCGATAACGAGCCAGCCGTTGACGGGGTCGACCCACACCCGGGTGTCACGACGAATGCTGAATGCGCGCGGCAGCAACTCGTCGGTCACCTGCTCCTTGAGTTCGCGCAGCTGTTTGCGCCCCGGCTTGAAGCCCTGCTGCTCCTCCAGCTCCAGCGCGCGGGCCTTGGTCACCTGGTTGATGACCGATGCCGGCAAGAGTTTCTTTTCAGCGCGGAAAGTGAGCAGCATCTGCCGATTGGTGGCATACACCAGCGCGCCGTCATCACGCGGCGATGCCCACCCGGCGGTCTGCTTTTCGACGCTGTTGCCCGGTTGAAACGCGTGGGGCGCCAGCCATTTTTCAAGCTGATCAGGGGTAACGGCCCACGGTGCCGGAAGACGATGAACCTGAAGATTCTTGAACCACATGGGAGTAGGGGCAAAGTGCGCGATTCTAAAGGATCGCGGCGCCCTCCTCCCAATGGCGGACGTGCCGCTCGGCGTTCAGGGCAATTTTTCCTGAAGCGCCGAGCGTGCGGGCTGAACCAGCCATAGAGGCTGTCGGCGGAGTCATCAAGCTTGAAGTAGGTGGTGCTTCGCCAGCCGATCAGGCGCTCTTGCGCGTCGACGATGGCGTTGAGCTACCCGTCAATGCGCGGGGGCACGACCCACTGGCCGCGCCCGTCAAGGGCACCCGAGCCGTTTTCCGTAGAGAGCACGAGAATAAGATGAACGATTGGAACTCTGCACGGCAGCACGACAAGCGCGCCGCCGTTCAGTTAGACCAGCCCGGAAAGTGTTGGGGTAACCCACCGGGCTGAGGCGGTCAGGCGCTTACTGCAACAGATGCGCGTCCACATCCAACGCGGCTTCCGCAGCGCCGCCCATTAGGCCGCGGTAGTAGAGATGCACGCCGACGGCCAGCGAGTCATGGCGAATCTCATGCAGCGCGCGCCAGGCTTCGGTGGGGTCTTGGAACACGAGGTAACGGGCCTCGCTTTCCACCAGCGTGGCGACACCGTGAAGCCCATGGCGATGCAGCGCTTCAACCAGGCTGTCCAGACTGCGGTGCGTGCGGGCGTCGGTGTGCGGATACAGCATGTGCAGCACAGCGATGCGCTGGGATGACTGCGCGGTAAACGCGGCAACGATATCCCCGTGCTGGAGGGCAGAGACGGTGTTACCGGCCTTGGAATCGACGGACGGGAGCGCTGTATCAGGCGTTGTATTCATGGCATACCTTCTTTGGGGCGTGAGCAAAATGACGGTCACTTGAAGGTACGAGGCGCCTCTCGATATTGCAATGCACAAAAACGGAACGCATTGTTCCGTTCCTTGAGCGGAACTTGTGATCAACAAGGCAGCATGCAGCAGCAATCCGGGCCGACTACCATGCGAACGCTGGCTTTGCGGGCCGAGCAGCGGCTGGCACGACCGCAACATGAACCATGACAGGGGCAGACGATGTCTGAGCGCGACACAAAACTCCACGGAAGCTGGCGATTGGTCTCTTTTGAGACTGAGCTCCAGAACGCAAAGGAACGTACACAACCGTGGGGCGCGGATCCCAAGGGGGCGCTCATGTTTGGCGCGGATGGGCGAATGATGGTGCTCGTCACCGCAAACGCGCGGGAGCCCGGGAATACCGATGAGAAGTTGGCCGCCCTTTTCCGTACGGTGATGGCCTATACGGGGCGGTATCGGATCGATGGCGATCGATTCATCGCCACGATCGACGCGTCCTGGAATGAAGCCTGGAACGGCACCGAGCAGGAGCGCTTCTACACGCTTGATGGGGACGCGCTCGAAATCCGTACGGCATGGATGCCGAATCCGCTGGTTGCCGGGAACCCGATAGGCAGAGGTGTCCTTAGCTTCAGGCGTGAGTAACGCTCTCGACAAACTTCAGTTCGCGAACGCATATGCCGCCCCACCTCCATTCCGACGACAACTGCTGCCCCACTGAGCCACCCCTTCAGGCCTAGCGAGATGCACAACCCAACACTCACGTTCACGAACCAGGAAGCCTGGGAAGCCTGGCTCGACGCCCATGGAGAGGATATGCCGGGTGTTTGGCTGCGCTTCGCCAAGCGATCGGCCGAACAAACCACGCTTTCTTACGCACAGGCGCTGGAGAGCGCCCTTTGCTACGGGTGGATTGACGGGCAAAAGCAGGCGGAGAACGCGCACTACTGGCTGCAGCGATTTACGCCGCGAACCGCCAAGAGCATCTGGTCCAAAATCAACAAGGCGAAAGCCGAGGCGTTGATCTCCGCCGGAAGGATGCGCCCCACGGGGCTTCGCGCGATCGATCAGGCCAAGCGCGACGGGCGTTGGGAGGCGGCCTACGCCTCTGCGAGTACATCGACCGTACCCGATGATCTGCAGCAGGCTCTCGACGCTAACCCGAAGGCCAAGCAGTTCTTCGCGACCCTGAATAGCCAAAACCGGTACGCCATTCTCTTCAGAATCCAGAACGTCAAGAAAGCCGAAACACGCGCCAGGAAGATCGCTCAGTTCATTGACATGCTGAACAAGGGCGAAAAGCTTCACCCCTAGCATTCGATGGGCAATAAGCCATGCTGCCCGTTGGCCTCAATGTACGGTCTTGACGCTTGCTCGATTGAACTAACCTCGCATCAGCAAGTGCGAACGAAGCGGCCGTTGTACGCCACGTGATCCCGCAGGTCTGAGATCCCCCTGCCAAGCCTGCACGCGCGCGTCCAGGGTATGGTCGCCCTGCACAGTATTTGCATAGAGGCTGTCTCGAATGACTTGCCCCACGGCCATGCGGCAAAAGGTCTCAACGTTACGCGTGGCGGCAGATAAGACATCCGAAGCGCTTGCCAACACCCGGAAGGACCGCCTTCCTTCACCTACGAAACTGGTGAATTGCGCACAGTTCGGGCGCCCGTCGTTGCAAAAGCCAACGGTGATGGAATACGCCATGCCTTTCTTCTCGCCAGGAAGCGTGCAGAGAAAGCTCCTCTTGTCGGACGCATCGGTCGTCTTGTCTTCGAGCTGGTCGTACATGCAAACACTCCTCTCCAACGCCATATCTAAAAGGGCTGTGGGCCAGCGAAACATCGCGCCCGTTACAGCGACACCACCGACTCGCCCCCCACCAGACCATTGATGACGTCTTCGCCAAACTTCAGCGCTCCCCGCCTCGCCGTGCCGACGTTCTCCCACGCGGCAAGCGTCACGCGGAACACGCGCGAATGCTCTGTTCCAGGTGGATGACCTTCGCGGCAGATCATCACGGACGCGTTGAATGTGCGGTCTGGGCGCTTTCGCGGCCATGACTGGACCGTCTCCGTCCTGTACACCAACGGATACAGGTCGAACCCCTTGTACGTGGCTGACGGGCTTGCATTCATGAATGACTCCAACTCGTTGGGGCACCATCGAAGCTCAACGCATCGATAATGACTGTGAACGTCGATCCGCTGACTGGCGCGGGTGGTTACGAATCCACGCCCAGATGATCGACGGTGATCACGAGCACTCGATTTCCCACGTCGATCTGGGCATGCATGCCCAGATGTGCTCGTAAAAAGCGGTCCAGCATGCACTGGAGCTGACACAGGTCTTGCCGATCCGCGTGCATCAACTGATTCATGACATCGTGCGTGAATGCAATCGTGAGTGTTCTCACACCCCAGATGCGACTGTCGAGTTCGGGTACCTGCCAGTTTGCCGCCAGCATGTGCGGACCGGCGTTCCAGGTCCGCACATCCTGCCCGGTGATTTCATCGAGCACCGGCTTGGTGAACGCGACAAGGTCGAGCATCACGGATCTCCATGACCTACATCGCGAGTCGAAGCATCAACGGACAAGCGTTCGTGTGCGGAACGGGCGAGGATGACAGCGTGCAAGGCTTGATCCAGCGTAGGAGGCGCCACCGAGCGCTGTGATCTCAAGTGCGGGTCAACATGCTTCGTACCAACGAATGCAAGATTTGGCGCGTCATTGTTGGTGCCCCACTGTACTCCTATAACTGCACGGCGACTTCACTATCTTTCGGGGTCCGCAAACATGCTGCTCGCGCTCGGTGGAGCGTCAGGTGAAAGCAGCGTGCGGAGGCGAACGTTCGCTCCATTGAGCAGGCCTCATCGGGGCGTGTCGTTCAACACAGCCGACCCACGGTACCCGCGCTATGTCGGGCGCGGTGCCCTATGCGGGGACGAAAAAAAACCCCGCGTGGCGGGGTTTTTTTGACTGCGGGCGAGAGGGATCAGATCGCTGTAATCTTGGTCGCGACCGGGCCCTTTTGGCCTACGCCTGACACAAAGCTGACCTTCTGACCTTCTTGAAGCGACTTGAAGCCATTGCCCTGAACCTCAGAGAAATGAGCGAACAGGTCGTTGCCGCCTGCATCTGGGGTGATGAAGCCGAAGCCCTTGGAGTCGTTGAACCACTTGACGGTACCGGTTTCCATTTGGATTCCTTAAATGTTCTGGATGAGCCCATGCTCTCCAGGCATGACAATCAAGGAAGGAACAAAGAGAAAAAGGTGTCGCTTGGCGTGACAGCCCAAAACTTCGGAGTAACTGCTTGAAAAGCCTGCGGCGCAACATTTACCGATATCGCAAGGTTTTGTCAACAAAAAGAAGCAATCCACCTCGAAATAACGCACGAATGTGGTTGCGACCACGCTTTGCTTGCCCGCTTCATATTGCGCGTGCCTCGCCGCAGTGGTTGCGAGAAGCTGTTACTATGCGCGACCTTCTGCCCGTTTCTCGAATGGATCGGGCCGGGTGCCGAGCCAGACAAGACAACACAACGCCGGCCACCCGTCGGGCGTACACCCGAATCGTCCTGGGCCACACAGCCCATCACCACCAGACCGGCGGGTTATCCGCTCCGTATCCGGCGCGCATGTACTAGGCGCGCCTGCGTACGCAAGTACGGTCACCTCGCCGCCAATGGCTTGCACCTCGCATCTATGTGTAGGGCACAACAGCATTGGCCTTACCCATCGTGGCGTACGTCTCAGCAAGCAGTGGTTTGCCCAGTCGCACCACGCCTGCCATCGGCCTCGCCCGAAACCAAGCAGTCGATTGAACCAAGTCCAAGTCCCATCCCCCTACACGGTGTCCGTGTACCCGATTGAGCAAGAACCAGGCGTCTGGTTTGCCACCTACCTCATCAGTGAGTACAGCGATGGCGTGGAACGTATCCTCGCCAACGTCTCAATGCGCCACAACGTCCACGGCACGGAAGCCCTTGCAAGACATGCTGCGCGGCGTGCCGGAAGCGCCGCCATCGCACGTCTAACACCGCGTCACAAGAGCTGAACCTCGCAGGCCGCCCGTAGCGGCTGTTCTGCTGGCTGCAGCGGCAGGCGCCAACCCGAAGTCAACGAGAAGGAAATCACCATGTCTGTAAGCGATGAATGGGAAGAGTTGCATCTCACGCCCAACGGCTGGAAAGATGGCAGCTACCGGCACGAGCCGGGCGATGCCATCATCGTCGTGCCGCCGGCCGACGATGTGCTCACGGTGCGCAGGCATGTGGCTGCCGTGTATGGCGGCCCGTCACGCGTGACAGAAGACAGAACACCACGCACCGATGACATGAGCCAGATCGAGCAATTGCTGTTGAAATATGGCGCGCCCGTCTTCGGCGTCTGAGGCCGAAGATGCAACGGACGCATGCCCGTGCATTACATTGGGTCCACGTTATTTGAGAGAGGAATTCGCATGACACTCTGCCGCCCTTGCCTTGCCATTGAAGTCGGTCGACTTGGTGCGTCAGGCCATGCCTTCCTGAGAATCACCGACACACAGCGCATCAAAGCCTCCAAGACTGCGGCCGTCACGGTGAGCACGTTCACCTGCAGCACCTGCGGCGCGCACTGGACCCATCGTGAAGGGAAAAACGTGCCCAACGCAGGGTGGACGCTGGAGCAGTAAGCGTCGCCCTCGCGTCACCCGCCTCCGTTGTCTTGCAAGGCCGTCCGGCACGCCGCCGAACACCCCCACGCACGAGCGGACAACAAAAAGGGCGACCAACACGTCGCCCTTTTCTTTGCGCTACACACCCCAGCTAGCGGGACTTCTTCGCGATGTCCTTCGCTGCTTCCTTAACGTCACCCGCATCCTTGCGCGCTTGGCCGCTGGCCTGCTGAAGGTCGCCCTTCAGCTCGCGTGCGGGATTGTTCGTCACTTTGCCCAGGGCCTCGTTGGCCTTGCCCTTCATTTTCTCGACCGTGCCCTTCACTTGGTCCTTGTTCATGGTCTGCTCCTTTGAAAATGCGCGCTTGCGCACAAGGAGTGGGTAGCAGCCAGCGTGCCTGCGCCCAGCGTTGCCGGTGCCCCGCTTAGTGGGCGAACAGCACAGGCATGGCTTGGTGCGCGCAATCACGCAGGCTCTTGCCGATGGCCTGGGTTTTTGGGTCGTCGCTGGCGCCAAGTGCTGTGCCCACGCGCTCCATTGACGAATAGCTGCCATGCAGCGCAGCAAAGACATAGGGCGGTGCGTCGGCGGAGGGGCCGTTGCCATCGAAGTACCCCGAGTCCGCCAGCACGTCCACGAAATCGGAATACACCGACCCCACGCGCTGCGCTTGCAACCATTCCAACAACTGCAACTGGCGGTACTGACCGACAAGGTCGTCTCCCGTGCGGCGGCCCAAGGCTTTGTAGACCTGGTAACGGGCCTGCCAGTTACCTTTGCGGGCCGCCTCCACCAGTGCCGGCCAGGTATTCGTCTTGGCCTCTGCGTCCGAAACCGTATTCAGCCCCGCGATGTAGTCGATCACGGCCTGCTGATCAGGCACCGCACCAAACTGTTGCGGCGATTTGCATTCGAACCGGGTCAGATCAACGTCTTGCGGCTTCAGCTCGACCAGATCGCTTTTCACCTTGTCCGTGACGTCCATCAGCTTCTTTTGGTAGGCCTCGTCTGACCAGTTGGAGGGCAACGGCCCGAGCCAGGCCAGCTCGTCAGTGTTGGCAGCCGCTTGCTGCTGATAGTGCTCCACCGCCCGTTGGTGCGCTGCCTCGGCCTGCTCACGTTTGGCGCGCTCTTGTTCGGCATATTCCTGCGCGAACTTGTTGACCGTGTTGACGAGGATTGCGCAGCGCTCGAAGTGTTTGGCCACGCGTGTCCAACACGCAGTGTCCACCTCGAATTCCCAGCGCATCTGCACCGTCTCCAGCGCATAGCGGCTCACGCCACTTTGCTGCGCCACCACGGCATGCCCGTTCTTGCTGGTGACACCTTGACGCAACACTTGGCCGTCGTGGGTCATCCAGCGATAAGGTTCGCTGCTCCATGCCAGCGTGCCGCCGGTGTCCCGGCTCATGCGGATGTATGGCTGCACACCCGCCTTGCGCTCGCGTGCCTGGCGGACCCGCTCATCGGCAAGCTTCGCTTCGCATTGCGCGGCTGTACTGCACACGAAGCTCAGCGCGCCGCTCTCCCACCAGCCAGCCACACGATAGTCGTCGCCGTGCCAGGCCCCTTGGCCCGCCTTGCGGTAACGGGCGATCTTCTCTTTCTGCAGCGTCTTTTGCAGGGTGAACACACCAAACCCGTGCAAGTTGCCCTTGCGGGTATGGCCGGCATATCGGGTGCCATCCGTGCAGGTTTCCTGAACCTCACCGTCCGCCTGGGCATCCTCGAACCGTCCTTTGATCTCGCAGTCCGCATCCCGGTACGTCCCCTCGCCGGTGAAATCGTCTGCGACCCAGGTGCCGTCATATTCACGGCCGTCAGGGAAAACAGCCTTGCCACGGCCATCGTACTTGCCGCCCTTCATCTCGCCTGAATAACGGGTCGCCTCTTGGCCGGCCACCGTCAGCACCAGATCGCCGTGGCCAGCCGTCTTGCCATCGCGGCAGCCGCCGGTCCAACTCACCTGCTCGTCCGTTTTTGGAAACGTGCTCCAGACCATGCAGCCCGAGGGCGTGCTGGCAATCCAGTGACCTTCCGACTGCGTTTCGGCATCGCCAGCCTGGGCCGCCCCCGACAGGCACGACAGGCCGGTTGCCATCGCCAGATACAACGTCGCCATTTGGCTGCGTACAGCACGCATCTCTCAACCCCTTTTTATTGGATTCTTGTGTTGGAGCCACTCACCTTGCGATCTGCGCGGGTTGCGCATCGCGGCTCGCGTTCCCACAGGCCGGGTTCGACTGCAATCGCTCGGCCCGCCTGAAAACGCACGGGGCGGGAAGGTAGCATGCGGACGCCGACGATGTGTTAAGCCCTCACACGAGAAGCAACGGCGGGACTCAAATGCTTGGAGATACCGCCGCGGGCAAATCGCCCCGGGGTTCGAAGGAGGCTTCAGCGCTGGCGGGAATGGCGCTACGGAAAAAGCGGGCCGGATTCGACGGCTCAAATGCTGCGGTTGGGGCTGTTTTCTCGGAGCGCCGAGCCTTGAGCCTCGCGTGCCGAGCTCCAAGTGCCATCCGCGAGGCTTTTTGCTCCACCGTTGCAGCTTTTTGCAGCAAGGGGGCGGTCCTTTTTGCTCGGTGCCCCGCGTTCTGAACGCCGCGCGTGGGGCTCTGGACTCGACGCGTGAGGCTTTTTGCCTCCGCGCTTGCTGCTTTTTTCAGCAACCCATGAGGCTTTTTGAGTCGAGCTTGGAGCTCAGAGCTCGGCGAATGGGGTTCCGGACGCGACGGCCGAGGTGGTGAACCCGGCGTGCGAGGCTTTTGACTCGGCGGTTGAGGCCCGAAGCTCGGCGCACGCCGTCGACAGCCCGACGCATGACGTTTTCAACCGCGTGGACGGCATTTCGCGGGAACGACGCGGGTCGGCACTCTGAGCACTTCTGCTACGTAGGCTCGAGCGCAGAAACCGCCGCCCGCAAGGCCAGCAGGTAGCTCTGCACGCCGAACCCACAGATCTGCCCGCTGACGATGTCGGCAAACACCGAGTGATGCCGGAACGGTTCGCGCGCGTGGATGTTGGACATATGCAGCTCGACGACGGGACACGTGAGGATCGCGAGTGCATCGCGGATACCGTAGCTGTAGTGCGTCCAGGCGCCTGCGTTGATCAGCACGGCGTCTTGACCTTCCTCGAAGGCGCGATGAATGCGTTCGCACATCGCCGCTTCGCTGTTCGTCTGGAACGATTCCACTTGCACGCCCAGCTCGTCACCCAGGGCTTGCAACTTTGCGTCGATCTCGGCCAGCGTGATGGTCCCGTACTGGGCGGGGTCACGCTTACCGAACATGTTGTGATTGATGCCGTGCAGCATCAGGATGCGCTTCATGCAAACCTCTGTGGTGGGTTCAGATCCGTTCAGATCAGTCGAGGGGAACGGTGAGTCGATCGATCACGGGGCGGGTATCCGGACGCACGCCACGCCACCAGACGAACGCTTCCGCCGCCTGTTCGACCAGCATGCCGACGCCGTCTGCGATGTTGCGCACACCCGCGTTGCGCGCGAGCCGCAGGAACGGCGTCAGCCGTTTGCCATACGCCAGTTCGTAAGCCAACCCATCGGGTTGGAAGATGCTCGGCGGAACGGGCGGCAGATCGCCTGTGAGGCTGGCGGAGGTGGCATTGACCACCAGATCGAAGCGCCCCATCGCCTCCAGGTCGGCATACCCGCAAGCGACGATCGGGCCGCGCCCGGCAACCTGGGCCGCCAATGCCTGCGCCTTTGCGACGTCGCGGTTCGCGATGACCAACTGCGCCGGCTCCGCCGCCAGGAACGGCAACAAGGCGCCGCGCGCCGCACCACCGGCACCCAGCAGCAGCACGCGCTTGCCAGCCATCGGCAGCCCCAGGTTGCTCTCGATGTCACGCACCAGCCCAATGCCGTCGAAGTTGTCGGCCAGGATGCGGCCACCCTCGAACTTCAGTGCGTTGGCGGCGCCGGCCAACGTGGCCCGCTCGCTGCGCTCGTCGGCCATCGCAAACGCCTTGAGCTTGAACGGCGCCGTGACATTCATGCCCTTGCCGCCGCTGGCGGCGAATGTACGTACGACTTCGGCGAACGCCGTGTCCGGCGCGACCGGCCCTTCAATGGCCGTGTACTCCATGTCTTGTTGCGCCGCCTGCGCAAAGAGACCGTGAATGAGCGGCGATTTGGTGTGTGAGATCGGGTTGCCGATCACCGCATAGTGGTCAGTCATCATGAGGCTCGCTTCGAGTAAAGAACGCCATCGGCCTGCATCGCCTGGATCTCGTCGGGATCGAAACCCAGCGTGCGCGCGACTTCAACGTTGTGCTCGCCCAGGTCGGGGGCGACGTCGCGGATGGTCGTATCGCAATCGGAAAACTTGAACGGCAGGTTGGGCAGGCGCAACGTTCCGTAGCGCGGATGCTGTTGCTCGACCACCATGCCGCGTGCCTGAATTTGCGGATCGGCCAGCACCTCGTCGATGCGCTGCACCTTGGCGCACGGAACATCGATGCCATCCAGCAGTTCCAGCACCAACGCCACGGGGCGTGCAGCTACCCAGGGTTCGACCACAGAGAGAATCTCCGCCCGGTGCGCGTTGCGGCCAACGCTGTCATGGAACCGCTTGTCGGCGCCGAAGCCCGCTGGCCCACCATGCGCTTCGACCAGCGCAGCGAAGCGCTTCCATGCGTCGTCGACCTGCGCGGCAATCACCAGATCCGCGTCCGCCGCGCGGAACACGCCATAGAGTGTGGAAGTGGGCATGTCGTGCCCGGTTTGCTCGGGCAGCACACCTTGCAGGGTGTAGCACTGCACGGCGTATTCGTGCATCGACACCAGCGTGTCGTACAACGCCATGTCGATGTGCTGCCCGCGTTGGCTCTTCACACGCCCCAGCAGGGCTGCGTTGATGGCGGCCACGGCGTGGATGCCCGTGTACATATCACCGAGCGAGATGCGCAGCAGCGGCGGCCGCTCGCCGGGCGTGCCGACCATTTGCATGATGCCGCTCTTGGCTTCGGCAATCAGTCCGAAACCGGCGCGATGTGCGTCTGGCCCCGTATGTCCGTATGCCGAGATGGAGCAATAGACCAGACCCGGATTGCGCGCCGACAGCTCGGCGTAGCCCAGCCCCAGCTTGTCCAGTGCGCCTGGCCGGTAGTTCTCGATGAATACATCCGCCGAGTCGCACAGCCGCTGCATGAACGCCTTGCCGCGCGGGTCCTTCATGTTGACGCTCACGCCGCGCTTGCCCATGTTGAGCTGCAGGAAATAGCCGCTTTGCTCGTCGTCGAGCACGGTGGCGTGCTGGCGGCCGGCATCGCCGGTGCCGGGGCGCTCGACCTTGATCACTTCGGCGCCGAGCGCAGCCAGGCATCGGCCGACATAGGGGCCGGCGAGGAAGTGGCTGTAGTCGACAACGCGAATACCTTCGAGTGGGCGCGCCTGCATCAGAAGGCTCCCGGCCGGCGCGGCACCATCAGGCGGTGCTCACCACGTTGCACCACCTGACCATCCTGGTTGATCAGCTCCGAGGGCAGCACGACGATGCCCCAGCCCGGACGGCTCTTGCTCGCTCGCATCTCCCCCACCCGGAACTTCACATGCAAGACGTCGTTGACCTTGATCGGCAGCAGGAAATCCCACGTCCAGCCGAGCGACATGCCAGGCAGGAAGCGATAGTCGCTCTGCGTCTTCAGTCCATCCGCAATCGACAGGCCGAACAAGCCATGCGCGACGATGCAGCCGAAGTGGCTGGCATTGGCGTAGGCCTCGTCGACATGTACGGGCGTGTGGTCACCGGTGAGGTCGGCGTAAGCGAGGATGCGTTCCTTTGTGACCGTGTAGCTCGGGCTCACGCACGCGTCGCCCTCGCGGGCGTCATCCCAGTATTTCTCAACGATGGTCATGTTCATGCCTGCGCACGGGGGTTGATTGCCAAAGCCTGCGCCACGCACGACGCAGGTTTGGCCTGAATGAGTTCGACCGCCAGACCGTCGGGCAAGCGCAGCCAGTTGCGGCCCTGCGGCATTTCGGTCACGCCAAAGCCGTGCGCCAGGGCCAGCGCAGCTTCGAGGTCTTCGCACATCACACCCAGGTGGGCCAGTCGGCCTTCGGGGCCTTCGAACTCGGGGGCATGGATGAACTGCAGGCCACCGAGCGTCCAGTACTGCCGGGGCGCTTCATGCGTGCCGTCGATCTCGCGCAGGGTCATGCCCAGCACGTCTTCGAAGAAGCGGATGTGCCAGTGGATGTCTTTCACCCAGATGGCGACGTGTTCCACATACGCTTTGGGAGTGCTCATGCGGTTGTCTCCGTGTGTTGTCGTTGTTGGTCGGCCATCGCACGCTCGATCCCCTTGATGCAAGCGACCAGCGTGGCATTGACGGGGGTCGGCACGCGGTACCGCTGCCCGCAACGCACAACCGAACCGTTGATGAAATCGATCTCGGTGATCGTCCCTTTCTCCAGGCTTTGCAGCATCGAGGTCTTGAACGCCGCGGGCAGGCCTTCGGCGGCCAGGGTCCATGCCTGCTCGGGATCTGTCATCGACAGCTTTACGCCCGCGGCCTGTGCCGCCGCAATGGCCTCGGCCACGGCCGCAAGTGAGGTGGCCTTGAGCAGCGCATCGTCGTAAAGCTGGCCGTAGGTCAAGCGGGTGATGCCCGTGAGCGCGCCGGTGGCCACGTTGACGAGCAGCTTGTCCCACATCGCGCCGACGATGTTGTCGGTGACCGTGGTCGCCAGCCCAGCGGCATTGAAGGCTTCCGCCACGGCCTGCACGCGCGGCGTAAGACGGCCATCCAGTTCGCCGATGTAGGTGGCCTTGCCAACCACCCCCGATTGAATATGCGCGGGACCCCGCATCACCCCGCCAACATAGGTCTTGCCTGCCAGCACGCGTTCACGGCCCACGATGTCGGCGAGAATCTCTTCGTGCCCGAGGCCGTTCTGCAGCGACAGCACCAGCGTATCGGGGCCGACCAGGTCGACGGCACCGCGCATGGCGGCATCGGTCTCGAATGATTTGACCAGCACGATCACCAGTTCCGCGACCCCAACCTCTGCCGCGCGCGTCGCCGCCCGCACCTGGATGCGACGCGTGCCCTGGGCATCGTCCACCCGCAGGCCCTCGGTTCGCATGGCATTGACGCGGTCCGGTGAACGGACAATCAGCCAGGTCTCATGGCCCGCTTCAGTGAGGGTGGCCCCAATGGCACAGCCCAGTGCGCCGGCACCCAGAATCGCAATCTTCAATGGCGTCTCCTTCACGTGTGGTTGCACGATAGGAGGCGGCCCTTATACTGGCAATACAATGATCACAATACCGTTATTGCCATGGACAATAATTCTACAGCACTTGCCAACCTGCCCGACCTGAAGCTGCTTCAACTGTTCGACCTGCTATACGACGTCCGTAACGTCAGCCGTGTTGCCGAGCAGCTCGGGCAGAGCCAGCCGACGGTCAGCATCTGGCTCGGGCAACTACGGGACTACATACGGGACCCGCTGTTCATCCGCACGCCCGGCGGCATGGCACCGACGCCGCAGGCGGATGCGCTGATCGGGCCCTGCCGGGAGATCCTCGAATCGCTCAGGCGTTTTGCCGCATGGGAGATTGCGTTCGACCCCGCGACGGCCCAGCGGCGGTTTCGCATCTGCATGACGGATGCGAGCCATATCACCCTGCTGCCGCGCCTTCTGGCGCACGTTCGCGCCCAGGCGCCCGGTGTCCGCCTGGAGGCCGCCAGAATTGACGGCAATACGGAGCGCACGCTGGAATCCGGCGAAGCCGACCTCGCGATCGGCTACGTGCCCTGGCTGAGCGGCAGCATCTATCAGCAACAGCTGTACGAGCAGGATTGGGTCTGCCTGGCCAACCGCCACCACCCGAGAATCCGCACGCGGTTTGGCGTGAAGCAATACAGCGCGGAGGGACACGTCGCCGTCACGGCGGGCACAGGGGCGCAACTTCTCCAACAGGCCCTGACGCGCGAACGCATCGAGCGTCAGATCGTGCTGGAACTGCCGGGGTTCTTAGGGCTCGGCGCGATTATCCAAACGACCGACCTGATTACTACGCTGCCTCGCCACATCGGCGAAACGCTCGCCCAGGCCAATGACCTGGCCGTGCGCGCGTGTCCGTTTCCCGTGGAAGGCTTTGCCGTACGGCAGCACTGGCATGCCCGGTATCACCATGAAGCGGGCAACCGTTGGTTGCGCGGGGTGGTCAGTCAATTGTTTGGCGGGGCGCGCTAGCCAGCTTACGCGGGCGGCACATCGGCAGCTCGGGGGACCTGCTGGATCAGTTCCTTTGTGATGGCTCAAACATCCGTACCGACGAATACGGTGGTTCCATCGCGAATCGTGCGCGTTTTCCCGTTGGAAGTCGCGGCTGCGGTGATCGACGTTCTGGGCGGTGAACGCGTGGGCGCCAGCATGACGCTCCACGCAATAAGTGATTCGACACCGGTTGAAACCTTCAGCTATCTTGCTGTAAAGCTTGACCGACTTGGCATTGCCGGCCCCGATGCGCCGCCAACGGGTGTCGAGCGGATTGCACCACACCTGCGCAAGGCGTTTTCACGCAGCCTGATTTTGAACGGTGGCTTCGACGCCGACCTCGGAGAGGCCACGATCGCGCGAGGAGAAGCGGATCTCATTGCCTACGGTGTGCCCGTCCTTGCCAATCCAGACCTTCCCGAGCGCTATCGGCGCCGCGCACCGCTGAATACGCCCGACTATGCGAGCTTCTACGAGCCGGGTAAAGACGACGCAATCAGCGATATCGACTATCCGGCACCGAGTTCAACCGCTGCGTGATCGCGCACTTGCACGCCGGTCCACCACTGGCTGGAGCCTTCCTTGAAGTTGCCCGGCTTTAGGAAGAACACGCTAGTGAATCCGGCAAGCCACCCGCTGCGGCGACATGATCAATGCAGATATTGCGTCAGCACCGACATCTGCGGCTTGTCCACGCCGTTGGATGGCTCGATCGAGTACATGTAGTTGCCCCACAGCGGGCCGCCTGCCCACCATGTCCAGCCGGTCCACACATCGGCGTTGCTGCGCAGGAAGGCCAGCGTGTTGCCGATAGCTTGGTTGCAGGTATCGTTGGCGCCCGCACCGATCTCGCCCAGGAAGCCGCGATAGCCGTTGGTGCGCAGCCAGTTGGTGAAGTCCTGCAACCGCTCCGCGCCCACGGTGGCGCTCACGCAGTCAGCGGATTGGCCGGATGAATCACCGTCGAGATACTGGTGCACCTCGAATACGAGATTGTGACCAGGGTCGTTGATGCCCTTCATGACCGTGCCATTGGGCGTGCCGTACCAGCTTTCATTCCAGCTGTGCGCGCCCGTCCAGGCGTTGCCCGGCACGAACACCACGTTGCTTGCGTGCGCAGAGCGAATCGCACTCAGGGCAGCATTGGCGGCTGACAGCCACTGCTCGGTCGACATCGAGTTCGGTTCGTTCATCAGCCCAAAGATGACGCGGGCGTTGCCCTTGAACTGCGACGCCAGGCGCCGCCAGAAATCCGCATAGGCACTCTCGGGCACGGCACCGGAACCGATCACATTGCCGCGATAGCGGGCGTAGTTGTGCGGGTCCAGCAGCACGGTCTCGCCCGTCAGCGTGACCGTTTTGACGAAGTTCGTCAGACGCGACAGCTCCGCGGCATCGAACGGTTGATTGAGCGTCGGTTGCAGACGCTCCCACAAGAACGGCAGGCGCACAATGTTCATGCCCTTGTTCTTGTAGTACGTCACGCTGTCCGTGGTGGGATACATGTAGTCGCTGCCATAGTTGCCTGGCAAGCTGCCCTGGGCAAACTCCGCGCCGGCCAGACTCACGCCGCGCCACAGCAAGCTGCCAGCGCCCTGCAATTGCTGGCAAACCTTGCCGACACCGACCAGCGGATCCTGGCCGAAGAACGCCGTAGTGCATTGACCGCTGCCCGTCACGCTTTTCTGAACCCACGTACTCCCAGCACCGAAGCGCACGGTCTGCGTGCCGCTCACGGCAAACGCGGCGCCCTCCTTGGCAACCGTGAGCCACACCGATGCAGTAGATGATGCGGCAGTGGCTGCGGTAGACGTCGCGGCGGTCTTGAGCGCTGTGCTGTTTGTTGCCAGTTGAGGCGTCACCGCCGAATCGGCGTCGCCACCGCCGCAGGCTGTCAGTAGGATGCCCGTTGCGCACGCCAAGGCGAGCGCGCGATACGAGTGCCCGCGATCAGGGCACAACCTTCGGAGATTGGATTTCATTTTCAGATCAATACGGCACGGGTGCTGAGAAAGCCAGGTCACACCGTTGATGCGTGGCTGCGGTCAGCATCCGGCCTGATTCATCTCTGCTGACAGCTCACGGCCCATCGCCCAACTTGCTGGTGCAATGACCAGCAAATAGGCGAAGGGTGACGAGCGGGAAATTGCGGCGGGCGACAAGGTCAAACACTGTTATCCAAAACTATTTATTCTTGGCTGAATCAGCGTCAAATCGATATCACCAAGTTTCAAGCCAAGGAGTTCTATATAGGCCACGATATGCTGGTAGCCGGCCTCCGGCCCAAAGCCTTGAATATCGTAGTTAATCTTTCCAGTAAGCTTGTTCTGCAGCGAGGTATCTTTTAATCCCAACTGCGTATAGTTAAGATTATATTCTTCTATCGTTGCCAACGCCTGATTGATGAAATTTGAAACATCGTCCGGGACTGGATAAGTTTTTTCCGGATACAGCGTCAATATACTTTTAAGATCCTTTTCATTCCATGCGCGCGGAACGATGTCCAGCGTATTCCATATGCGCAGCAGCCGTCCTTTCAGTTTCATGTCTGAATAATTCGCAAAAACATCATTCCCCGCCGTCGGCCCGGCAAATGCATGGCAATAGATATTGACGTTTGAATCCTTAAGCTTGTACATCAAAGATAGGGCAAGCGTTGATGCCAAAACGCCACCCAGGCTGTGCCCCGTCACCGTGATATTTGATCCCTTTGGCAGCGTCTTGAGGAAATCAACCAAGAAATTAGTTGGCGAGATTGATGGTGCCGTTTCAAAAATTTTTTTAAGTCCGGTCGCGGTGCCCGTCGATATGTATGCCGATGAGGGGCACTCTGGGTCATCGGTAAATGGGGTGGTTGGGTAAAATCCAAAATCTTCGGAAAATATATCAAAGATCGAATTCGCGCTTGTTCCGCTTGTTACAACCCGATAATCATTTGGGTCAACTTCATTTTTGACCACCATGGTGACGTTTGCGGCAAATTCGGAATCGACATAAACAGCGGGACCCCAGACGATTGAAAATCGATCCGCCGTCATCTTGGATTTGTTAAGACACACGAGGATTTCCCTATAGACGATATCCGACGTGGGGTCTTGGGTATTTTGTCCAACCCCGACGACATACGATAGCGTAAGGTTGGTCTGCATTTGCTCAAGCGAATGAGGATCCCATACCATGATCATTGATCTCCTGTCATTTAAGAAAATAACCACGGCAGAGCAGCAAATAGCCCACAGCTGATGCGTGGTATTGCAGTGCCTAGATAAAGCACCTAAGCGGCGGCATCCGCCAAAATGGCGTCTGCCGCTTTTTCCGCAATCATATAAACCGCTGAAACGATGAAGAAACCGGGAATGCGAGGAAACACCGAGGCATCGACCACCCGCAGGCCCCGTGTGCCATACACCCGAAAGTTGCTATCAAGCACGCCGTTTTGCTCGCGCGGGCCAATGGCGCAAGAACAAGACGCGTGATGGCCCCACGCGTGATCGCGAACGAACTGACGCAGTTCGTCGTCGGTCTGCACCGCGTCGCCGGGCAACTCTTCCGCCGCGATCAGGTTCTGTCGCTTCATGTCGGCGGTCAGCGTACGCACGAATTTGATGCCTTCCACGACTGAATCGAGGTCTTGGTCGCCGCCGGGGCTGCCTTCTTCGAAGTAGTGGAAATTGATGTGTGGCGGGTCGCGCGGATCCGCTGAGCGCAGCGTAACTTCGCCGGCGCGATTATTGGTATGAGCCTTGAGAATGGCCCAGGTCAGATAGTTGAGATGCTCGGGAAACAGCCGCGAATAATTGGGGAAATAGCCTCTGAACAAGCCCAGCACCGCAAAGCAGAACAGATCTGGCAGAGGTCGCTGCGGAACCGAACGCTTGATCACGGCCAGTACCGCGCCGTTGGTGGTATACACGCCTTTGCGCCCTTCGGCCCACTGTTGGTACTGCGGATCACCTTTGGCAAACTCGGCGCCCTTGAGCACTTCCCAGTGGTCAAAGTTCATCCGATTGACCACACCAACTTCATAGCGGTCTTGGAGGTTCTGGCCGACGCCTGGCAAATCCACTCGCACCGCAATACCGTGGGCTTGCAAGTGTGCAGCTGGGCCGATGCCGGAGAGCATCAATAGTTGCGGCGTGTTGAACGCGCCGCCAGACAGGATCACCTCGCGTGTGGCAAGCGCTTCCCGGCGTTCACCGGGGGCATCGCTGCGCTGTCCGCTGGCGCGGTAGAGCTGGGCGCCTTTCAGGTATTCCACGCCAATGGCGCGCTGACTGTCATCGAACAGTACCCGGGTGGCCAGCGCATCGAGTTCAATGAACAGTCGATCTGGAAAACGCTGTGCCACATCCAGCACCCGCTCCCGGCTACCGTTGCGCTGGTGATTGCGCGTCGCAAGAGGCGGATAGCTGACGCCCACGGCATTGTCCTGCACGAGCCGCCAGTCGTTGGGATCAGCCTGCCCCAGCAGCAACCATCGCCAACTGCTATGCGGCACATCCACTTCCTTGAAGCTCTTGTCCACCGACACCAGCAGCGTATCTACCAGGCCGACATCGTCCAGCGCGGATTCCGGGATGGCTTTCTCGGTTTGCAGCCACCCGCTCCAACCATGGCGGGTCGGATTGATGCCAAATTTTCCAAGCCAGCGATGAAGCGGACGGTGATGGCAATTCTCCAAACGCTGGAAATAGCCGCGCATCTTGTCTGCCTGCCAACTGGAATCTCCAGTCAGCGTGGCGATACTGTCCCAGTCGGCGTTGTGCGGATAAACGGTGATCATCGCGTTGTGCGCAGTGCAGCCGCCCAGGGTGCCCGCACGCGGATAGAGCACCCCGTCTACAGGCCGGCCTTCCCACTCCGCCAGGTACTTCGGGTCGCGCTGTTGCTGCGCATCGTTGCCATAGTGGCGGACGAAGTAGTCCAGCTTCATTGCCTGGTTTTCTGAAGCCAACGCGTGAAACACCGGCACGTCGTAATCGTCAGGCAGCCGATCGGCATCCGGCTGCCAGGCATCACCTGCCTTGAGCTGGCGGGGGTCGCCGCCGGCCTCCAGCAACAACACGGTGTGGCCGGCTTCGGCCAGACGGGCAGCCAGCGTTCCGCCCCCCGCGCCGGAGCCGACAACGATGTATTCGTAACTGCCGACGCGATCGCTATCCTCACTCATGGCCCGCCTTCTTCAGAACGTCTTCAGAAATTCGATCAATGCAAGCTTGTCGGCATCACTCAAGCCGGGCTCGCCGCTCGCGTAGCTTGTGCCGAAGTAGTGGCCGCGATTGACGACGAAGTCCGGGCAGGTACTGAGCTCCAACAGTGGGTCGGCCAGGTTGGCGAACACCTTGCGAGCCTCTTCGTCGCTGACATCAGGGGGCAGGGCTTTGAGGTCGTGTTTGAGCTTGATCAGCAGGATGAGCAGTCGCTCGTCATGCTTTAACTGCTCGGCCAGATCTGGGTTCTCCAGCGTTGCACGCAGGTTGGCGATCAAGTTGACCGGCGTGCCGGCAGGAATCGGGCCGATTTCCAGACCCTTATCGTCAAACAGGTAAGGCAGGTAGCGCTGCAGCGGCCCCGAGAGTTCCTGCAGGAAGTCCGTCAGGTAGCCACGCGGCACGCGCAGGTAGCTGCGAGCGGTGGTGCGGTCGATGACCCCCGGCACCTTGTCGCCCAGCACGGGGTCTTTCTGCCGTTTTTCCGGCCAGAGCAATTGCTGTATCGAGTCATCGAACGATTGCATCCGGGCGGCCACCGACGGGCTGGGGTTGAACTTCCCCAGGCTGTTGTTGAGGAAGAACGGCGCGGTGGACCACACACTGACCAGCGACGGCGGCCGGGTGTATCCACGCCCGCCGGCAGGCAAGGGGTACAGCCTGGGCTCGCCGGTAAAGGGGTTGTGAACCGTGATGGTTCCGGCCGACGGCAAGTTCTTATAGGTCTCGGACGAGAAGTTGTCCCAGATATTGCCTTTGAGCGCATTGGTGGCCAGCGGGCTGCACGCATTGGTCTGTAACAACGTCACCGGCACGCGCAGATCCGTCGACAGATAGTTGTTCTTCAGGAAATCGTCGGCGTGCACGATCTTGCGCATCTCGGATTTGAAATCCTCCGTTTGGGTCCATGCCCAGTACTTGTTGAAGCAGGCCAGATAGTCCTGGCCGGCACAGCCTCCGGTGGGGTCAAGCGATGCAATCTTCTGTGGCAGCTTGCTGGAGTGACACCGGGCACATTGCTCGGCAAATACCGTTTTCCCGCGGTCAAGTACAGCCACGTCCCTGCTCAGATATTGTTCGCCGCCCGGTGCATCCTTAAGTTTGTGCGGATCAGTGCTTTTAAGGAAAAACAGGGCCATATCCGGTGTCTGCTGTTCTGTGGACTGCCAATAGACCGAGTTTTTCCTGGCATCGGAAATTTTAATCGGCGTGATTGGCTTTCCGCCTATCAGCGGATTAAAGTGCAGCAACCATTCTTCGCTGAATAATCCGATATTCAGATACACACGATTCAGAGCGCCCAGTGCTCCTACCGAATCGGCGCCGTCTTTTAACACCCGTGGCGTCCATACCGTGGCAGGGGGCACATAGAATTGGTCTAGCGGCCCGTCTTTGATGAAATCGTTGAACTGCTTGTTATTGAGGCTGCCACCGGCCAGAGTCTCCTGGCCCAACCGCTTGGCGAGGTCTAACCGGTAGCCCAGCCCGTACACCGCATTCATCGTGCGCGGGTTATTGATGGAATCGGTCGACACCAGCGAGGTATCCAACGTGCCGGGGCGGGCGGTGTGGAATAACTGGAACACGAAATTGCTGTCGTCAGCACTCCAGGAAAAAATGCGATCTACCCAGAAATACTGGGCCCCGACATTGGAGCTGAGGTTCTCCCACTTGGGGTGTTCCGGATCTAGCGGTGGTTTAACGGGGTTGGGGCCGACATGGCAAAAGGCGCAAGACATGCCCACGCGGTAGGGGCGTACCAGGTTCTTGTCGTTGTAGTAAGTGGGGTCGTCGTAGTAACGCTTGGAGTCCCACTTTTTGGCGGCTGCCTCATCGAAGTCCGGATTGGGAAACAAGCGCAGGCCGACGATGCCGGTGGCATATCCGTAGAAGGAGCCCACCGGCACGGTGTTACCACGGGCGCCCAGGGCCACGCCCGGATATTTCTGCGCGTTCTCGAATGGGTCTTTCGGGCAATCGGCGCTGCGGTGGTCCAGCCAAAGGCCGAAGCGCTGTAGGTCTGGCTCAACCGCTTTTTCGAAGCACGGTTCATTGACTACGCCGAGGTAATCCCATCGGTTGTCGCGGTTGAATTTGTAGCCCGGGTAGGAGGACACCGTCTTGAGCAGATCGAGGTTGCCCACGCTGACCGTGGCCAGCTTGTCCCATAGCCTGTCGTTGCCGCCGGTCCAGACCAACCACGTATTACGGCCCCGAACTTCGTTAAGGTTCAGGGGCACACCACTGTCCATATCGCGGAAGTAGTCCTCGTCAGCAGGTGGGAAAGAGTCGACGGTCCGCTTGGCCTGCATGGCCTCGTCCTGCACCGTTCCCGGTTTCGGCTGCGAGTTCTTGCAGCCTGCCAGACTCAACAGAATGACTAGCAGGGCACTTCCTTTGCCCAGACGTGTTGTCCACATAGTCATCACCACCTTATTTGATCAGGTGTGCGGGGAATAAACCGATAAAACTATGTCTTCCGGCTTACGAAAGATGCCTCACTCTTATTATGGATAGAGCGCGACCTATCGCTCGGAAAGGGTCACCTTTTGTGCTGAAACTTTTCTATTTCTGATTTTTATTAGCGTGAGTTCCGTTACGCTTGAGCATGCGATAAGCAGCCCATGTCTGATCTACCTGTTTCGGCACTGCGCGAGATATCTTGCGTAGGGCTATCTCAACGCACCGTTTTCATTCATGGCAGATTTCAATAATCTCCAAATCAGCCATTGGTACTCCCCTCCACGGGTAGTCCTGCAGACAACAGACAATTGACCTTCCTGCGCGATACACCGATGCGCCGCCGTTCGGCCCCGTCGTGCTGATCGCGGTGTGTTTGGCGAACGAGGCGAACCATCAGATCAACACCAACACCCGCACGAGCCGCATCAAGGAGGTTCGCGTCGGCTTCCGGCGGATTGCTGTCTTCAAATGACCGCTCGTCGGCAAGACGGGCATGGACAGTCTGTATATCGCCACCGGTACGGATCACAACGGCGTACGCCAAGGTTGGCCCGGATTCATAATGCTGCGCAGCAGCGCGTAAGGCCGAGCCTCAGCCAACGCTCTTCCTGCGCCTCAGCCAGTGGAAGAGCGCCTTTTTCTTGCAAGGAGAACCGCATGATCAAGATCACCGTGATGTACCCGTACACCGAAGGCGCCCGCTTCGACCACGCCTACTACCGCGACCGCCACATGCCACTGGTGAAAGCACGGCTGGGCAGCACCTGCGCGTACTACACCATCGATAAGGGCTTGACCGGCGGGGCGCCGGGTCAACCGCCCGCCTTCGCGGCCATGTGCGCGTTCATCTGCGATTCGGTCGAAGGCTACGAGGCGGCCATCCAACCGCACCGCACGGAGATCCTGAGCGACATCGCTAACTACACCGACATCGTGCCGGTGGTCCAGGTCAGCGAGGTCGTGGTTGAGCGGTCGGATCGTTGAGCGTGTCGGCGCGTTAATCAAACGCTGTCGGGCAGGTGATGCGGGGATGAAGCGCGGAAATTCTGGCGAGCGGACACTGATGTCCGCTTTCGGCTGCGGATTCAACCGGTCGACGCAACACACTAGAAACGGCATGAGCAGTGGAGGTGACTGCATCGGCGAGACCGCCGCCATCGGCCCTGACTCAGCCATAGGCCATTGCTGTTGAGCGGGTGGCGCGTAAGATGCGCTCCACTACACCTAGGCGGCACCTGCCCTTCTTCCGATGAAACGCTTTCTACTGCCGGCGGCCCTCTTCGCCGCATCCACTGCGCTGCACGCAGCCGACCTGCCTGCGGCCATTGCAGCGCAGTTGCCACCAGGCTACGGACCAATGACATTCCGCGCGGGGCCGCCAATCGAAGGCGGTCGGCACAGCGTGCTCGTCGTCGCCCACCGACGTGACGACTCGGCAGAGAAACCGTCTCCGCGCCCGCTGCTGATCTTCGAAGAACAGGCAAGCGGCGAGTACCGGCTCTCGGCGCGCAACGATACGGTCGTGCTACGTGCCAACGAAGGCGGTCAATGCGATCCGTTCGAGGACGGCTACGAGGGGCTCGCAGTCAAGGGCAGCTACTTTACCGTGCAGAACGGCGTCGCTTGCGGTTCGCACTGGACCGACTTCATCACGTTCCGCTACGACCGCGGGCGGCGCGCATGGCTCTTCGAAAGCAAGATCGTGACGCATTCTGATCCACTCAGCGGCTCACCGGATAAGTCGACCGTGACACGCGCGAACCGCGCGAATCCTGTCGAGTTCGAGGCCTGGCGCCCTGCGCACTGAAGCCATGCTCTCGCCCCAGGGCGCATCGCAACCCCGGCAAGCTATGCGTCTGCGTCGCGGTGCTGCCTGTCGAAATTCAGCCTCGCTTCTCTGAACCGATCCGCATTCTCGACGATCCAGGTCCACAGCGGGACCATGCGAACGAGGAGCTCCATGCCCGTGTCGGACAGCTCGTACTCGACTCTGGGCGGTATCTCTTCGAAATCATGACGGAGCACCAAGCCGTCACGCTCGAGTTGGCGTAGCGTGCGCGTCAACATACGCTGAGTCACCCCGTGCATGCGCCTGCCGATTTCTGCATGGCGCAATCTGCCGTACACGCTGAGCGTGTGAACGACACCGAGTGACCAACGGCTTCCGGCATGGGCAAGCACCTCCCGCCGCAACCCATCATCGTCGTCTCTCAGGCCGTCACACACGGTCTGCGAATAGTTGAGAAGTTCGTCTCGATCCAACTGCCTGGCTCCCAGTATCACGCGTGTACCTTCTTACATGCACGCCCATGCATCGCTAGACTGCCGCAATTCATTTCTTGGCAGGCTAGACGATGAACCAAACAGATCCTAACGCTACGTCGCAAAACATTCTCGTGCTCGGCGCCGGCGAACTCGGCCTCCCGGTACTGCGTAATCTTGCGCACCGCGCGAAGGACGTGGACGGTGCGAAGATCAGCGTTCTGCTGCGCGCAAGTGCCGTTGAATCCAGTGCACCAGGCAAACAACAAGATATCGCGGAGATCCGCGGTCTTGGGATCGAGATTGTCGTCGGCGATCTTGTGAAGAGCTCCATCGGCGAGCTTGCCGGAGTCTTCGCGCAATATGACACGGTCATCGGCTGCGCGGGCTATGCAGCCGGCATCGACACACCCATGAAGTTGGCGCGGGCGGCATTGCAGGCACGACTCCCGCGGTACTTCCCATGGCAGTTCGGGGTCGATTTTGATGTGATCGGTCGCGGCAGCCCGCAGGACATCTTCGACGCACAGTTAGACGTGCGTGAGCTGCTGCGCAGTCAGCACCAGACCGAGTGGGTCATCATCTCAACCGGCATGTTCATGAGCTACCTGTTTGAGCCGGACTTCGGTGTGGTTGACCTGCAGAACGACGCCGTCAACGCCCTGGGGAGCCTCGACACTGCTGTGACACTGACGACGCCCGATGATATCGGCGTGCTGACTGCCGCGATCGTGTTCGCCAAACCGCGTATCCGGAACGAGATCGTGTATCTGGCCGGCGACACCGTGACTTACGGGGAGGTTGCAGACGAGCTGCAAGCCGCCCTCGGCCGCCCCTTCAGCCGCTCGGTGTGGACCGAGCAGTATTTGCTGGACGAGTTGGCGCGCGACCCGCACAACATGATGCGCAAGTATCGAGCGGCCTTTGCGCAAGGGCGGGGTGTCGCATGGGACAAGAGCGGGACGTTCAATCAACGCTACGCCATTCCGGTCACTGACGTGGCATCGTGGATCCATGCGAATCTCTCCTCGGGCCGCGGCGAGTCATCGTGAGTCCACCCCTCTAGGCTGGCCCGGGCACGACTGCGCGCACAATGCGCTCTTCCCGATCGAAGACCTCTTCCATGCCCCGCCACCACCACCACGTCTACGTCGTCGAACTCTCGCGGCAAGTGCTGACCGAAGCGCGCTTCAAGAAAGCCAATCCCGATTACCTCGGTGACAAGCCTTGCGTGTATGTCGGCATGACCGGGCAGTCACCGGACGTGCGCTTTGACAAGCACAAGGCAGGGCTGAAAGCGAACCGGTTTGTGCGGGAGTACGGGTTGCGTCTGATGACGGAACTGTACGAGTGCTTCAACCCGATGCCTTACGAAGCGGCGCGGGAGATGGAAGTGGAGCTGGCGATCGGATTGCGCGAAGAAGGGTATGCGGTGTGGCAAGCGTAGTGGATCGCTTCACCGCTGCGGAACCGTGAAGGTCACGGTACGGCTGTCGAGCACGCGATGCTGGGCGTCAGCAAGGTCTACCCGCAACGTATGCGACCCGGCTTCAAGACCTTGAAGGACGATGAGATCGGGGCTCGCCTGCACCCAATGCCAAGGGGCGTTGTCGAGCGTCAGGTGCACGTGGCCGATGCGTGGCGAGACGTTGGCGGCAGCCGTCCCGTAGACAGGCACAAGCTGCAAATGCTCGGCGTGAAACGGCACGACCACAACGCCGCGCGCCAGGGGCCCGGCCAGCGGCGCGGAGACCTCGAGCCGAGCAGAAGCCTCTGCCGGCGCCCCAACCGGCGCAGCCGTCGGGCCGGCGCCCGCCTCTGTGGCGCCACTAGCGGCATGGCAGGCGGCAAGCGCCAACAGCGCGGCGACAACGCGCGCGCCCCGGCGCAATGAGACCGTAAACGTAGGCATATGCACTCCTTGTAATGGTTTGGAACAACCCAATGTAATCATCGATTACATTCGCGCAATGTAACATGTGATCACTGATTACATAACCCCCCTTCCCGAAATTCATGCCATGCCCACTCCTGAAACCGTCGACGATCGCGACTACCACCACGGCGACCTGCGACGCGCCTTGATTGCCGCCGCAGTGGAGTTGGTCGAAGAACAGGGCCTGGAGGCAGTCAGCGTGCGCGAGGTAGCGCGACGCGTCGGCGTCTCGCCGGGCGCGCCCTTCCGTCATTTCAAGAGCCGCACGGCCTTGCTAACGGCAGTGGCCGAGGAGGCGCAGGAGCGGCTGCTCGCGGCAGTCACTGAAGCGCGCCGCCATGAACAAGCCGACGACCCGCTGGCCGCCTTCCGCGCGATCGGCGAGGGCTTCCTGCGGTGGGCGTTTGAGAACCCTGGACATTTCCACGTCATCTCGACGCGCGCAGTAATTGATTTCGACAGCCCCGGCCTACGCGACCGCAACGACCGCCTGCGTACAACCATGCGGCAGTTGATGGAAGCCGCGGCACAGCAAGGGTGCTTGTACTCCGGCGATATCGACCGGTACGTGCTCGGCCTGCGCGCGCTGGCATATGGCCTGGCGCGAATGCACATCGACGGCCAATTCGCGAGCTGGGGACAAAACCCAGACCACGCTCTCGACGAAAGCCTGCGCGTGATGGAGCTGTTCATCAGCGCCATCCAGGTGTAGGCCACCTACGCACACGGAGACCTCAATGCAGGTGCTGGATCACGAACCGTACAGCTGGTTCCTATTTGAAGCGGGCGATGCGCTGTATCTCGACGCCAACTGCAACCATGGTGCGTTCGGCTACAGCTTCATGATTTGCCTGACAGCAGCTGAGGCTCAACGCTATCGCGACGAAGGTCGCGGTTACTTGAGCTGGCTGGCGCAGGACATCCACAACTCCGTCCCGATTCTGTCTGCGAGCACGTCGCCGTATAAACCACGGAAGGCGTCTCAAGAGGAAGAAGCCCAAGCGAGCGCTGCGGTGAGCGCGTGGCAGGCGGACCGGGTTCGAAGTCTCAAGCGCGGCCGATGATGCTTCGCAGGTACGACCCCGGTCCGCCCAGAAGGGTTACGCCGTCTCCATGGCACTCGGCGACGCCCCGCCGATGTACTGCGTGATATCGACCGCATCGATCTGTTCCGGCCGCATGAAGCGGGCGGCATAGCGCAGGTACACGCCACTGCTCAGGAACAGGTCGAACAGCTCCGGATCGATGTGTTGCTGCTCCTTGGCGATGGCCATGATGCGTACAGATTCCGACAGCGTCTTCGCCTTCTTGTAGGGCCGGTCTGCAGCGGTGAGCGCTTCAAACACATCGGCAATCGCCATCATGCGGGCCAGCGGACTCATCTGTTCGCGGCGCAACCGCCTCGGATACCCGGTGCCGTCCATCTTCTCGTGGTGGTTGCCGGCAATCTCCGGCACCTCACGCAGCGCCTTTGGAAACGGCACGCGCGAGAGCATGATCTGCGTCTGCACGATGTGGTCTTCGATCTTGAAGCGCTCCTCTTCCGACAGCGTGCCGCGGCTCACGAGCAGGTTGTGCAGCTCGCCCCGGTCGTACAGGTGCTTGGGCGTGTTCAGCTTGAATCCCCACGGGTTGTCGGGCGGAATGGTGTCGTGTCCGGTACGCGCAATCACGTGCTCGGGCTTGTCGGCGAGCAAGGGTTCCTGCGCAGGCAATGGCGCTGCGGGCCGGCGCTGCTGACGCGCAAGCTCTTCTTGCGAAACACCAAGGCGGTCGTCCAATGTGCGCGTCCACGTGCGGGCGGCAATGCGCTGCAGCCGTTCTTTCTGCGAGGCGTCCATGAACTCGCCGCCTTGGTTGCACTTGGCGACAAACGCAAAGTCATCGTCCAGCGCCGCACACTCGGCGTCGCGGCGGCGCTGCGCCACCTCAGCATCTTCTCCAGCCGCAACGGCGCGCAGATAGACGATTTCCGCGTCGCGCTTGAGCACTTCGAAGCGCATGCGCACCTCGTGGATGCGGTCATGCAGCGTTTCCAGTTTGGTCGCCTTGTCGATGACGTACTCGGGGGTGGTGACCTTGCCGCAGTCGTGCAACCACGCGGCAACGTGCAAGGCCTCGCGTTCTGCATCGGTCATCTGGAACGACTGGTAGGGGCCCTCCGTGGCATCGCATGCGGCCTGGGCCAGCATCTTGGCAAGCTCGGGTACACGGCCGCAGTGGCCGCCGGTGTGGGGGCTCTTCGCATCGATCGCGCCGGCCATCACTTGAATGAAGGCATCGAATAGCTTGCGCTGGGCATCGGTCAATGCACGCACTTCCAACGCACCCGCGCACAGGCTCGCCAGCGCCCCAACAAAAGCCAGCTGGGCCGCCTCAATGGGTGTATCGCGCAGGATGAGAATGACGCCTTGCAGCTCATGCGCCCGCGTCGCCAAGGGAATGGCTGCCGCATGGCATGGCGCGCCCATGGTCAGCGGTTCGAGTTTCGCCGTGCGGATGACGTCGTCTGCAAGTGCGCTGGCCTGCGGTGCCATCGCACTCACGGCGCTGCGGATCAAGGGCAGCGCCGTTTGCAATGGCGTCTGCCCGATTGCGGGTGCCACGTCTGCACCGTTGCGGTCGAACGCCACGGCTGCGTTCAGCGATGCCTCATCTGCCAGGTACAGCACACCTGCGCCGCCTCCGGAAGCCTTGAGCATCTTGCGCAGCAGCAACGGCAAGAGTTGCTCGAGCCGGCTTTCCGCCGCAACAGCCTGCATGATGATCAGGAAACGCTGGATGGTCTCTCGCATCTGCTCGGACGTTTCGCCAAGCGCCCTCACCTCGCTAATGCGCGACGTTGCAACAATGGGCTGCTGGAAGTCGAACCGCCGGATGGCTTCCATGCCATCGGCCAAGGCATGCATGGGCCGCGCGATCCGGCGCGCCGCCCAACCGATCAGCGGCAAGGACAACACGATGATGAACCCTGTGACGCCGATGCCCAGCCAAGCCTCGCGCCGCGCGCCCTTCAGCAACTCGTTCTGCGGGATGGCTGAGACGAGGTACAGCGCCTTGCCGCCGGTGGGGGTCAGGCGGTCGATGCTCGTGTACCACGGCTCGCCGCCGGCGGAGATCACCGCTTGCCGCGTCCCCGATGCATCCAGATCACGCACGCCAGCGGCAAGCTGTGTGAGGACGGGCAGGCCGTAGTCGGCTGCGGCCGCGAGCAGGCCCGACTCGATCGTGTCCGGTGCCGCAGCGGAAGCCGGCGCATCTCGATCAATGGCGACGACCTGGCCGCTGGCGTCCAGCAACGCAAGCACGGACCGCGCGACAGTCTCCTTGCGCGCCAGCGTTTGGCCAAGCAGATCCAGCCGAAAATCGCCACCCACCACCGCATGGCGAGAAACCGTCGGTACCGCCAGCGTGGCGCCTGCCTGCCGGTCTGAGAAGAACATGTAGGGATCCGTACGGATCAGCCCGCCCGCCGACATGGCCGAGATAAACCACGGCCGCTCTCGCGGATCAAACCGCACCGCGAAATCCGAGGCATCGGCGGTCTGGATAACCGTCAGATTGGCATCCAGAAAATACAGTTGCCCCCGGGGCACTCCGCCAGCGTGTTCGACGGTGCGCACCACGTAGGCGGCGCGCTCGGGGGCGTTGAATACCGCGCGATCCGCCGCCGCACGCAGTGGCCGCACGTAGAAGAAACTGCCATCCGCATAGCCGACATACAGCGACTGCAGCACAGGCGAGGTCTCCAATGCGTCGCGCACGAGCGCCAGGCGCGCCATCCGCGCGTCGATCGACTGCGCATCGGCCAGCGAGCTGTGGCTGATGAGCTTGACCGCCATCCGTGAGGGGGTCATCAGGTCTTCGACCTCGTCCAGCGTTTCCCGGCTGATGCGGTGCGTGGCTTCAGCCGCCGCCTTCTCCTGCGCAGCTTTGGCTTGGTAGAAATGGATGCCGCAGATCAGCGCGCCCAACGCCAGCGTCAGCGAGCCAAACAGCACCCACAGGTGAACATGAAGCGGGTAACTCCTGCGCGGTTGCATGGGGCCCTCCCTCGGTGGGACACGGCAGACGGCGGCTGCGTTGGCTTGGCGATGACTGCGGTGCGTGCACTGTGCAGTGTTGGCGGCGCCTCACGGATCGTCAAGGGTTGTGGGGCGTTGGGTTCACTTGGGGGAGTTTGGGTGCCTTTCTGATCTGAACGCTGTTATCACGGGGCGTTTTTGGGCTCGATGCGCGCACTCTGAGCCGAACACCGCCACAAACCCCAGCTTGCCGGCACCGCTGGCCGCCCGTAAACTCTCCCCCGCTCGCGCAAACAAGCGCAGCCGGGACTGCAATCCCGAATCAAACAAAGACCCGCGAGTGCCGTTATGGCACTGGCGTGCCGTCGTTCGCCTCTACGGGCGGGCCCGGCAGGGAGGGCTTCGGCCCTGCCGGTTTTTTTGGTTTTTTTTGATCGGTATTGCAGACCTTGCCGTGTGCCCGCCCACCCCTCCCGGTGGGCGGCTCCCCTTACTCAAAGTTAGAGGGCAAGACGATGGCATTACTGATTTACGCTGTTCCCACTTCTTGCGGACGCTGCTCCGCACATTTCCCCGCCCCGCCCTGCATTGATCGCCACGCCATGTGCGGAGGTGCGCGATGACGCTTCAACACAACCGTGACTATCTGAACGGCGCGCTGTCTGCGCGGGAGTTTCTGCGACGCACGCAGGCGGGGTTGAAGCTGCATCGGCAGTTTGAGCCGAGGGTGCTGCGGTGGGAGTTGCAGATGCACGCCAGCGAGAAATCTGCGGAGTATCAGGCGGGGTTTTTGGATGCGATTGGGGTGTATGTGCTTACCACGCTGGAGGGGGTGTTGGTGGAGTTGTATCGGTGGGAGCTGCTAGAGGAACTGGAGCGGGGGCAGGGCAGATAAAAAGGTGTAGCACTTCCCCGAGGACGGGCGGGGAAGGTTCTGGCTCCGCCGATTCTTTTTCAACCACGCCAGGTAACCGCAGCTTGACAATGCACCCGAATACCGACGACACGACTCAACATCTCATTTGCAGAATTTAATGCATGCCCCGCATCCTCCCATGTGACCGGTTTGAGGCTGTGCGCAAAATTGTTGCGCGTTCGTCGAGCACCATCCAATCTGGAAAGCATTTCATCATCGATCTTTCCATGCAACGAAAGCTGTTGAGTGATGATAGACGCGGTATAGTCTCGACCCGTTAGCAATTCTCGACGATCTCGATTTATATTTGTATGGCCACCATTTTCTGCGTTGAGATCAAGTAATAATTTAGCCCACATCTTGTTAAGTGATTTCTCTATAACAGACCATGCAATGAGGTGCGCCGATTCGAATTGGTGTAGTGCATATTGATTTCCGGCGATCAAACATAGCTCCAAAATTTTAAGCCCGTCTTCCCCGAAGACATCCTCGCACCGCTTAAGCACAGAAACTGCATGATCTAGCGCCTCGAGCTTGAGGTCCTGCGCTAGGAAATTTGATCCTTCCACTGGTTGCGCGAGACTATCGGAAATGCTCCATCGCCCATCCTTCTCCACGGCTTTACACCAGTTGAGACCGTTCACGGGCGACTGTACAGGCGTACCCGTTTTCATTGCTTCCGCAAGACCCGAGTGTACTGCCATCAAAAACGCGTTCATGTACTGATAGCGCCGACGATTCATCCGCTCCCGTTCGGCAGCGGCCTTCACGTCGGCGCGGCCTGATACATGTACAAATTCTGCAGATCTATCAAAATCGAAGATCAAGAACCCATCACGGCGAGCGTAGACTGGCACCCTGGATTCTTCACCTCCACACCACACAATCTGCTCCAACGCTCGGATTACATCCTCCATTGACGCTATATCTCTCGGAGCACCGCCAAAGCAATATTGAATACCACCATTGAAATAGACGGCTATTGCGTGAGTATTTGGTAAGCGAATTTCTTCCATGAATGGCTCAAACTATGTCGCATCGCCTTCTATCTGGACGAATACGAAGTTGTGTATGCGTACTGCCCCCCGGGATAAAAAAATCGCCCCATCACCCCCACCCCTCCACCCCAGGCACCCGCATCCCCTCCACCTCCGGCAAATCAATCCCAAAATACTCAACCAACACCCCCCGCAACGCCCGCCGGTCCTCCAACTCAAACCGATGCGGCGTATCCCCCCGCCAGATCGTCACATCCCGATTCATCACCGTCACCCGTCCCTCGTCCGTCAGTGACCGCATCAGGATGCGGTTCATAAACGGCGAGCCCGGATGCGTGCTTGTGTAGTGGTTCGCCATCTCAAAGTCGACCGGGTAGTCCTGCTCCAGCGTGGTGACCCAGGCGTCGACGGGCGTGTCGCTGCGCACCTGTGCGCGCAAGACCCAGTGGTCGCCATCGCGCGCCATCCAGTGCAGTTCGCCATCGATGCTGGCCTGCGTGCCGTCGAGCGGTACCGGCACACGCGGCGCCAGCGAGCCAAAACCTGGGTCGACGACGAAGGTGCCTTCTGGCAGCGGCACCGTCAGGAACATGTGCGTGCGTGGCGCTTCAGTGCGCGGGAACAGCAGCACCACGCGCGATGAGTGGCACGTGGGCTGAAAACCGAGTTGCTCCAACACGGCTGCAAACAACGTGGCGTGCTCAAAGCAGTAGCCGCCACGGCGCGCGTGGACAAGCTTGTTCTGAATGCTCTCCAAGTCGATGCGGATGCCGCGCCCCAGCAGCACGTCGAGGTTCTCGAAGGGGATGTGCTGCATATGTGCATGCACGAGTTGCGCCAGCGTGTCGTAGGTCGGGCGGGTGTTGCCGCCCCAGCGGATGCGGTTGAAGTAGGCGTCCAGGTTAATGGGCGATGTCACGTGCGGTCTCCTTGTGCGCGGGGGCGCGGGATCAGTCTTTTACGCGGCGGCGGAACTGTTGTTCGGTCACGGGGCTGCCCCACTGTGTGCCGGCTTCTTCGTGCGTAAGCGTAAAGCCGAATGACTCGTAGAGGTGGCGGGCGGCGTCCAGGCCCTTGAAGGTGTTGAGGTACGTCTCGTCAAAGCGCGCGTCGACAAAGCGCATGGCGCGTGACATCAACTCGCGACCAATGCCGGTGCCGCGCAAAGAATCATCCACGATGAACCAGCGCAGATGTGCGGCGCGATAGTGGGGGTTGCCATCGATGGCGAGCGAGGCAAGGCTGCGGCCGTTTTCCACGCACAGCCAGAGCGCTTTGTTGCGGTCCGGCAGGGATTGCGCAAAGTCGGCCAGTTCCTGGGCGACGCGGCGCTCGAAGAACACGCCGAATCCCCAGTGTTGCGCGTAGAAGCGACCGTGCAGGCTGGCAATGTCGCCAATGCAGCCGGGCACGTAGCCTTGCACGATCTGGATACCGGCCTCGGTGGCGGGGGGTGGGGCTTTGTGGTCGTTGTCGTCGGCCAACGCGCTGACGTACTGCGACATCGACGCGAGCAGCCGCTGTTGGTCCAGCGGGGCGAGATGGCGCAGCGCGTTCGATACCTGGTCAGACGCATAGGCGTCGATCTTGCGGCGCAACTGCTGGCCGGCGCGGGTCAGGTAGAGCTCGGAAGATCGGCCGTCGTCATCACACGCGCGGCGCTCGACCAGCCCGGCGGATTCCAGGCGGGTGACCTGGCGGCTGGTGCTAGATTTGTCCAGCCGCAAGCGTTCGGCCAGATCGCGCGCCTGAATGCCGGGCGTGCCGGCAATCTCCAGGATGGCGTGCACGGCGGAGGGCGGCAGATCGCTCTGCGCCAGAGTACTGCGCATGAAACCGAGTTCACGCACCAGCCTGCGCGACACCTCACGCAGCTCGCTGATGGTTTGCTCGCGGGGCTGGGCGGGCGCTTCGATGAAATCCATGACAGCCTCGATTGGTTGCGTGGAACAACCAATATAGTTGCATGGAACAACCAGTTCAAGCCGCCCGCTTCTGCCCTGCTCTATGGATGGTCTTCAGGCAAATGCTGCGCCGGCGCCATTCCCCAGGCGGAACACCGATACTGCGCGCCGCAAGGTCGATGCCTGCTCTTCGAGCGACTGCGCTGCCGCAGCCGCCTGCTCCACCAGCGCGGCGTTCTGCTGCGTGACTTCGTCCATCTGCACGACGGCCTGGTTGACTTGTTCAATGCCCCGGCTTTGCTCGGCAGACGCTGCGGCAATCTCGGTCACGATCTCCGACACGCGGCGGATGGCTTCCTTCACTTCGGCCATGGTCTCGCCCACTTCAGCGGCCTGTTGTGAGCCCGCCTGCACCACGGCAACGGAGGCGCCAATCAGCCCCTTGATCTCCTTGGCAGCAGAGGCCGAGCGTTGTGCGAGCGTGCGCACTTCGCTGGCGACGACCGCAAAGCCACGGCCCTGCTCGCCGGCCCGTGCGGCTTCCACGGCGGCGTTGAGCGCCAGGATGTTGGTCTGGAAGGCAATGCCCTCGATCAGCCCGGTGATCTCGGAAATCTTGCCCGAGCTGGTGCTGATCTGGTCGATCGTGCCGACCATTGCCTGCACGGCCACGTTGCCGGCCTGTGCGATGGTGCTGGCGTTGGAGGCCAGCGCATCGGCCTGCGCGGCGTTCTCGGCGTTCTGCTTCACAGTCTCGGTCAACTGCGTCATGCTCGACGCGGTTTCTTCCAGCGATGCGGCCTGCTGCTCTGTGCGTGCGGACAAGTCAATATTGCCCGCGGCAATTTCCTTGGACGCCACCGTCACCGATTCGGCCGACGCCTTGATACCGCGCACCGTTTGGGTCAGTTGCTGATCCATCGTGCGCAGCGCGACCAGCAGTTCGCCAAATTCGCCCTGCGTGTCGACGACGATGCCGTTCTCCAGCTTGCCACCGGCAATGTCGTTGGCAACGTTGACGGCACGGCTGAGCGGGCGCGAGATCGCACGCAGCAAGTACCAGCACATGCCCACACCCACCGCAAACCCTGCACACACCAGCGCGATGGCCACACCGAGGATGCGGTGATACGTGGCCTCGCTATCGGCAACGAACTCCTTGGCTTGCGAGAGATTGATGGCGATGTCTTTTGTCAGCAGATTGCTGATTGCCTCGCCCGCAACGGCGTGCCGGTTGATGTGCTCTGACGCGGCATCCAGGTGGCCGGATTGCAGCACGTTGACCACATCATTGGTCGCGGTATTGAACGTCTGCATCGCCTCGTTGAGCTGGTTGGCGACCTGGCGCTCCTCATCACTCGTGATGCTGTCGGGGAAATATTGCTTCCACGTGCCGTTGATCTGGTCCATGTCGGCACGAATCGTCTGGATGGACTGCGCAACCTTGGCGGCGTCATCCTTGAAAACTTGGATGCGCCGCAGTTGCAAGCGCACATCGAGTTGCGCGGCACGCATTTCCGACAAGCGGGCAATGGGCAGCGTGTTGCCGGTGTAGGCGTCGGCCACGTTGCCGTTCAGGCGCATCAAGCCCGTCACGCCAAACACGCCTGTCGCCAGCAGCAGCACCAGGCAAATGCCAAAGGCTGCAAAAAGTTTGAACCGTACCGAATGGACCATTGAGCGCATTGTTTCCCCCGTTCGTTGCTCGCTGTTAAATCAGCCTTGCATAGGCTGCATATCGGCCGGGGAACAAGCACCTAAAGGGTTTTGAAGCTTGTTGAGGAACAAAAAGCGTCAGCAGACGACTGCGGTTCACATGGCGCCTGCACGCAGTGCTCTGCAGGCGACTGCCGGGCCAAACTAGTGCATCGCCATGCTCCAATTTGATGCACCGGTACGGTGTTGACGTGATACCTTCAGCCCGGCGATACCGTTGCATGATGGGCATGGACGATGGCAGCCGGCGCAGCGGCATCCTTGGCCGGCTTGGGCGCCTGCTGTGCCGGCCGATTCCCGCCCGATGGCGGCACAGACGCACCACGCTGGCTGCGCCCCAGCACGCGCTGCATGAGGCAGAACACGCACAGCAGCACGCCGATGGCAATGCGTGCCCACCACGAACTGAGCGTGCCGTCGAACGTGATCAGCGACTGGATCACACCCAGCAGCAATACGCCCACCACACTGCCGCTGATCAGTCCTACACCGCCGGTAAGCAACGTGCCGCCGACCACGGTGGCGGCAATGGCATCCAGCTCCATGCCCTGCGCATGCAGGCCGTAGCCGGAGAGCATGTAGAACGTCACCAGCACCCCGCCCAGCGCCGAGCACAACCCGCTCAGCACATAGACGAGAACACGCGTACGCGCCACGGGCAAGCCCATCAGCAAGGCCGAGCGCTCGTTGCCGCCCAGCGCATACACCGTGCGGCCAAAGCGGCTGCAATGCGCTAGCCACACGGCCGCCGCAAACACCACCAGCGCAATCACCACGCTGGGCGACACGTAGTTGCCGCCGCCCACAAAAATCTTGTGCTGCGAGAGCGCCGTATAGGTGGGGTCGGTAATACTGATCGAATCAATGCTGATGAGGTAGCACAGCCCCCGCGCCAGGAACATACCGCCCAGCGTGACGATGAACGGCTGAATGCGGAACACCTGGATCAGCATCCCCATCATCAAGCCGAACAACGCGCCCACGGCCAGTACCAGCGGCACCACTGCGCCGATCGACCAGCCATGGTGCTCGACCAGTGCGGCAGAGATCATGGTGGTGAGCGCCACCACCGCCCCCACCGACAAGTCGATCCCGCCCGACAAGATGACGAACGTCATGCCGATGGCGACGACGATCAGGAAAGCGTTGTCGATCAACAGGTTCAGGAACACCTGCACGCTGAAAAAGCCCGTGTACGTGACGGACCCGAAGCCGAACAACAGCACAAACAGGAACAACGTGACATAGAACGGCAAGCGCCGTGGATTGATTCTCATGACTGCGCCCCTGCACGGCCTTGGCGTTGAAAGAGCTTGGCACCGAGCATGCCCCGAAGAGCCTCCGACTGCGCCAGGCACACGGCAAACACCACCACGGCTTTCACCACGAGGTTGATCTCGGGCGGCACGCCCATCGAGTAGATCGCATACGTGAGCGTCTGGATGATGAGCGCACCGATCACGCTGCCCCATAGGCTGAACTTACCGCCCGCCAGCGACGTACCGCCCAGCGTGACGGCCAGGATGGCATCCAGCTCCAGCAGCAGCCCGGCGTTGTTGCCGTCCGCGCTCTTCACGTTGGAGCAGATGATGAGCCCCGCCACGCCGGCCATCGCACCGCAGAAGCCATAGATGCCGAACAGCAGCGCCTTGGTATTCAGGCCCGCCAGCCGCGCCGCTACCGGGTTGATGCCAACCGCTTCGATAAACAGACCGAGCGCCGTGCGATGCATCAACAGCAGTAGCAGGCCCAGCACCGCAGCGGCGATGTACAGGCCAAACGGCAGCCCAAACAGATAGCCATTGCCGACAAAGAAGAACGGCTCGTAGTAGACGGTGATGATCTGGCCGTTGGTAATGAGCTGTGCCACACCGCGCCCCGCCACCATCAGGATCAGCGTGGCGATGATGGGCTGCATGCCTGCGCCCGCGACCAGCATGCCGTTCCACAGGCCGCACACCAGCGCGGCCCCCACGGCAGCTAGCAGCGCGAGCACCAGCGGCACCTTGGTCACATACACCGGCAAACCGTTCTGCACCACCAGTGTGCCGCCGATGAGCGATGCCGCAATGGCGCCGGAAATAGCCACCACTGCACCGACGGAAATGTCGATGCCGCCCACTGCAATCACCAGCGTCATGCCCAGCGACACGAGCATCAGCGGCGCTGCGCGGTTGAGGATGTCGATCACGCTGCCATACAGGTGCCCGCCGCGGATTTCCAGGTGAAAGAAATGCGGGTTGAACCACGTGTTAAGCAGGCACAGCAGAATCAGCGTCACGCAGGGCCAGAACAGCCGATGGCCAGTGAGCGTGCGCACGCGGGAAGGTTGCGTCATGCGGCACCTCCGATGGTGGACTCGCTGACGGATGGTTTCGTAGGCAAATCCCCGCCAGCAATCACGTCGTACAGGTTGTCTTCGGTCACGTCTTCGCCGGCCAGCTCGCCCACCTTCTTGCGATCACGCAGGATGGCCAGACGATGGCTCACGCGCAGCACCTCGGGCAGCTCGCTGGAGATGAACAGGATCGCCATGCCCTTACGGCACTGCGCGGTCACCAGATCCATGATGTCGAGCTTGGCGGCAATGTCGATGCCGCGCGTGGGCTCATCCAGGATGAGCATGGCGGGGTCGGTTGCCAACCAGCGAGCCAGCACGGCCTTCTGCTGGTTGCCGCCCGAGAGTTGGCCGATGGGCTTTTCCGCGTCGGGTGTCTTGATGCCGAGTTGCGCGATGTACTGGTCGGCAATCTCGCGCTGGCGCTTCTTGGGCAGATAGCGGAACAGGCCGCGCTTGGCCTGCAGCGCGAGGATGATGTTCTCGCGGATCGACAGCTCGGCGATGATGCCTTCCGTCTTGCGATCTTCGGGGCAGAAGCCGATGCCCTGGCGGATCGCATCACGCGGCGAACTGAACTGGTGCGACTGGCCTTGCACGTTGATCGATCCGGCGTCATTGCGGTCCACGCCGAACAACAGGCGCGCGGTCTCGGTACGACCGGATCCGAGCAGCCCGCCCAGGCCCAGCACTTGGCCCGGACGCACGTCCAGATCGAGCGGCTGCACCACGCCACGGCGGCCCATGCCGCGCGCGCTCAGGAAGGCGGGCGCCGTGTCGTCTACCGGTGGCACTTCGGTGCGCTCGAAGCGGCTGGCGTCGATGTCGCGCCCGACCATCTTGTTGATCAATAGCAGTTGCGGCAGATCACGCGCGGCGTATTCGCCTTCCAGCCGGCCATTGCGCAGCACGGTAATGCGGTCGGAAATGGCGTAGGTCTGCTCCAGAAAATGCGTGACGAACAACACAGCCATACCGCGCGCCTTGAGCGTGCAAATGGCGGCAAACAGGCGCGCGACTTCGTCGTCGTCGAGGCTGGAGGTCGGTTCGTCGAGGATGAGGATGCGGGCCTCGGTGGAGAGCGCCCGCGCAATTGCCACCATCTGCTGAATGGCCACCGGGTACAGCGAGAGCGGCAGCGTCACGTCGATGTGGATGTTCAGATCGGCCAGCAGCGCCTCGGCCGCGCGGTTGGTGGCGCGCCAGTCGATGCTGCCCATTCGCATGGGGAAGCGGCCGATATGGATGTTCTCGGCCACCGTCAGGTTCGGGCAGAGATTCACCTCCTGATACACCGTGCTGATGCCGAGCTTTTGCGCCTCCAGCGGCGAGCCTGGGGCGATGGGTTGACCGCCCAGCAGGATTTCGCCCGCGTCGGGCGCCTCGACCCCCGTCAGCACCTTGATAAGCGTCGATTTGCCGGCACCGTTCTGCCCCATCAGGGCATGGACTTCACCGGGAAACAAGCGGAAATCCACCCCGGCCAGCGCCTGCACACCGGGGAAATTTTTGGAGATGCCGCGCATGTGCAGCAGCGCGCCGCGTGCATCGTGCGCGGCGGTTTGATCAACGTGATCCGACATGAGTGTCACCTGTTAACGTGGCGCAGCCGGCACGGCGAAACAAAGTCGCCCTGCCGGCCCGCCCGGAACCTGTTCATGATCTGTAGCGAGCGGCCCGAGGTTGGACCCGGTGCCAAGATCGGGCCGCGCCGTAGGATCAGTACTTGCGGTTCGGAAACTCCTTGGCCGCCACATCCATCGGGAAGATGCCTTCCTTGGTGACGATGCGCTTGGGCACAGGCTTGCCCGCCAGCACGGCGCGCGCGGTTTCCATCAGTTGCGGCCCGAGCAGTGGGCTGCATTCCACCGTCACGTTCAGCTTGCCGGCCATCATGGCTTCAAACGCGCCCTTCACGCCGTCGATGGAGATGATGGTGATGTCCTTGCCCGGCTTCAGGCCCGCTTCTTCAATCGCCTGGATGGCACCGATCGCCATGTCGTCGTTGTGAGCGAACAGCACGTTGATCTTCTTGCCCTCGGCCTTGAGGAAGGCTTCCATGACCTCCTTGCCCTTGGCGCGGGTGAAATCGCCGGTTTGCGAGCGGATGATCTTGTAGCGCGGGTCGGCCTTGATGATCTCTTCAAAGCCGCGCTTGCGGTCGATGGCAGGCGCCGAGCCAACGGTGCCCTGCAGCTCCACGATGTTCACATCGCCCTTGCCCTTGTAGTTGTCGAGCAGCCAGCGGCCCGCCTTGCGGCCTTCTTCCACGAAATCCGAGCCGATGAAGGTGGTGTAGAGCGAGGTGTCCTTACTGTCGACACCGCGGTCAGTCAGGATGACCGGAATCTTGGCGGCCTTGGCTTCCTGAAGCACGGTGTCCCAGCCGGACTCCACCACCGGCGAGAAGGCGATCACGTCGACCTTCTGGGCGATGTACGAGCGGATCGCCTTGATCTGGTTTTCCTGCTTCTGCTGTGCGTCGGAGAACTTCAGGTTCACGCCGTCCGCCTTGGCGGCGGATTTGATCGACTCGGAGTTGGCGGTGCGCCACTCGCTTTCGGCACCCACCTGGGCGAAGCCCATGGTGAAGGCCTTGTCCGCCGCGTAGGCAGCGGGCCCCGCGCCGGTTGCCAACAGCACGCCGGCCGTGGCGAGAAAGGTCAATACGGTACGTCTGGCGCGGTCAGCGCGCGGTGTTGTCATTGCGTATCTCCTCTTATGGTGGAAGCAGCCCGTCACTGCCCGTGAGGCTGCGCACGTTTCTTTTTCAGCCGGCAACCATGCCCTCGTGACCAGCCGTTCGTGCTGCGCCATGTTATGGACAGCGAGACATAACCGTCTAATGCTTTTTTCTGGCGCAATGGATATCGATTCTGATATCGCGCGCCGGGCTGCAGCATCGTGCAGCGCACAAAACGCCTGAGGCTTTTGCCCGCAAAAACCGCAGAACCATATCGAAAAAGCTTCGTTCCCCTGCCATCGCGGGCTTTTTAGACTGGGCGCACTCACTTGTTATGACGAGTTCGCACCCAGATGACGACGTCCCCACCCCCACCTCGCCTGCCGGCCCCACCGCTCTATGAGCGGATCAAGGGCGCGCTGCGCGAGGGCATTGTCAGCGGCCTGTACGCGCCGGCATCCCTGCTGCCTTCGGAAGCCGTGCTGGGTGCGCAATTTGGCGCCAGCCGCATCACCGTGCGTCAGGCCTTGGCTGACTTGCAGAACGAGGGGCTGATTTACCGCCGCCATGGCAAGGGCACGTTTGTGAGCCAGCCCAAGGCATTCCAGAACGTGACGGCGCTACAAGGCTTTGCGGAGGCGATGTCGGCGCAGGGCCATGCGATCCGCAACCGCGTGCTGAAGCTGCAGACGGTGCCCGCCCCCACAGACGTGGCACAGACGCTGCACCTCACGCCCGGCACGCCCGTCACCGAATTGCACCGTGTGCGGCTGCTCGATCAGGCACCGGTGTCGCTCGAGGTGACGTGGCTGCATGAAGCGCTGGGCCGCATCGTTGCCAAGGCCGACTTGGCCACGCGCGATGTGTTTCTCGTGCTGGAGCAGGACGCCGGCGTGGCGCTCGGGCATGCCACGCTGGCCATCGATGCCGCATTGGCAGACCACGCCACCGCCGCCGCGCTCGACACCGGCGCGGGTGCAGCGCTGCTGCGCGTGGAGCGCCTGACGCACGACGCGCACGGCACACCCATCGACTTTGAACGCCTCTATTTCCGTGGCGACGCCTTCCAGTACCGGTTGCGGCTGGATCGGCAGGTGGCTGTATCGGCGCAATCCATCCTCCCTTTGCAGGACACCGTATGAACACGTTGGAACTGGAATACGACCTCGTCGTCGTGGGCGGCGGCACGGCCGGCCCCATGGCTGCCATCAAAGCCAAAGAACGCAACCCCGCGCTGCGCGTGCTGCTGATCGACAAGGCGCATGTGAAGCGCAGCGGCGCGATCTCGATGGGTATGGATGGGCTGAACAACGCGGTCATTCCCGGCCATGCCACGCCCGAGCAATACACGCGCGAGATCACGCTGGCCAATGACGGCATCGTCGATCAATCAGCCGTGTATGCGTATGCGCAGCACAGCTTTGCCACCATCGAGCAGCTCGACCGCTGGGGCGTGAAGTTCGAGAAGGACGAGACGGGCGATTACGCCGTCAAGAAGGTGCACCACATGGGCAGCTACGTGCTGCCGATGCCCGAAGGGCACGACATCAAGAAGGTGCTGTATCGACAGCTCAAGCGCGCGCGGGTGGAGATCACCAACCGCATCGTCGTCACACGCGTGCTGACCGATGCGGATGGCGCTGCGTGCGGTGTGCTCGGCTTCGACTGCCGTACGGCGGACTTCCTGGTGGTGCGCGCGAAGGCCGTGGTGTTGAGTTGCGGCGCCGCCGGGCGACTCGGCCTGCCCGCATCGGGCTACCTGATGGGTACGTATGAGAACCCGACCAACGCGGGCGATGGCTACGCGATGGCGTACTACGCCGGTGCGGAACTCGCCAACCTGGAATGCTTCCAGATCAACCCGCTCATCAAGGACTACAACGGCCCCGCCTGCGCGTACGTGACCGGCCCACTGGGCGGCTACACCGCCAACGCGCGCGGCGAGCGCTTCATCCAGTGCGACTACTGGAGCGGCCAGATGATGTGGGAGTTCTATCAGGAGCTGCAGGGCGGCAAAGGCCCGGTGTTCCTCAAGCTCGACCACCTGGCCGAAGAAACCATCCAGACCATCGAGACCATCCTGCACACCAACGAGCGCCCAAGCCGCGGCCGCTTCCACGCCGGGCGCGGTACGGACTACCGCACGCAGATGGTGGAGATGCACATCTCGGAAATCGGCTTCTGCAGCGGGCACAGCGCATCGGGCGTGTACGTGAATGCGCGTGCCGAGACAACCGTGCCCGGCCTCTACGCCGCCGGCGACATGGCAGCCGTGCCGCACAACTACATGCTCGGCGCGTTCACCTATGGCTGGTTTGCGGGAGAGAACGCGGTGGACTACATCGCCGGCCGGCGAGGTGAAGTCCGCATCGATAGCGAACAGATCGCCCGCGAACGCGCGCGCATCTTCGCGCCACTGCAACGCGACCACGGCCTCGCCGCCGCGCAGGTGGAATACAAGCTGCGCCGCATGGTGAACGATTACCTGCAGCCGCCCAAGGTCACGCGCAAGATGGAAATCGGCCTGCGCCGCTTTGATGAGATTGCCGAAGACATCGCCCACCTGCACGCACGCAACCCGCACGAGCTGATGCGCGCGATGGAAGTCAGCTTCATCCGCGACTGCGCGGAGATGGCGGCGCGCGCCTCGCTCTTTCGTACCGAGAGCCGCTGGGGCCTCTACCACCACCGCGTGGATTACCCCGAGCGCGACGACGCCAACTGGTTCTGCCACACGCGCCTGTACAAAGACGCGAATGGCGCAATGGCCAGCCGCAAGCAAGCCGTCGAACCCTACGTCATCCCCGTCGATGTACGCGGCACCGATTCCTACGCGCACCTGCGCATCCCCCAGGCAGCCTGATCATGTCTCACGCCCCACGCTCGTTTCATACGCCCCACGACATCACCTCGCGCAGCAGCGCACCCGTCACCATCGACGAAGCCAAGTGCATTGCCGACAAGGGCTGCACGGTGTGCGTGGATGTCTGCCCGCTCGACCTGCTCGCCATTGATCTCACCAAGGGCAAGGCCTTCATGCAATTCGACGAATGCTGGTACTGCATGCCCTGCGAGCAGGACTGCCCGACCGGCGCGGTGAAGGTCGACATCCCCTACCTGCTGCGTTGAGGGCGCGATGACGAGCTACCTGCACCGATTACACGATGACGATGCCACCACGCGCCGCGTCGCTCTCCTGCAGCTTGCTGATGAGGAAGACGCCGATGCGCTGCCCGACGTGATTGCGCTGCTTGCGGATGACCCAGCGCCCGAGGTTCGCCTGGAAGCTGCGCGCATCCTCGCCACGTGGGAGCAGCCGGACACCGTGGCCGCACTCGCCCGCGCACTGGAAGACGCGGATGCAGCCGTGCGTGATGCGGCGGCGCTCGGCCTGGGTGAATTGAAATCGGCGGACTCGGCCGCCGTGCTGTTGCCCTACGTGAGCCACACAAGCGCGTTTGTGCGTGCGGCCGCCCTGCGCGGCTTGCGCGAACTGCGCGTGCCCGACAGCGAAGCGCCTGCGCTTGGCGCCTTGCAAGACGCCGACGCAGCCGTACGCCGCGAGGCCGTGGCGGTGCTCGGCTGGCGCAAGCATGTAGCGGCGCTGCCGGCCTTGGCAGAACGTGCACGCCATGACGACGATGCCGAAGTGCGGCGCGCGGCCGTGGGCGCGCTTGGCTTGGCGACGGATGCCTGCGTGCTGCCCGCGCTGCTCGATGCGCTACGCGACGCCGCCTGGCGCGTGCGTGAGGAAAGCGCCAGCACGCTCGGCAAGTTACGCGCGCTCGCGCCCGAAGCAAACGTCTCTCAGGCACTGGTCGACGCGCTGGCGGATGGCTACTGGCAGGTCCGCCTACAAGCTGCCCGCGCGCTCGGCCGCTGGCGCGCCGTGCATGCCGTGGATGCGCTCGCCGCATTGTTCGCGCACCCCATCAGCAATCTGCGCAAGGAAGCAGCGCTGGCGCTGGGTGAGATCGGCCAAGCCGCTGCCCTGCCCACGCTGCGCAATGCGCAGAGCGATGGCGACCCGGAAGTCGTCAAGGCGGTGCGGATTGCGCTTGCGCAGATCGAGGGTGCCCGTGCAGCCACCTGAGCACATCGACAACGACGTCGCACAAGGCCAATTGCGGTTGCGCTGGGCCAACGCTGCCATTGCACTCGACTACGCGGCGCTGCGCGAAGCCTGCCGCTGCGCCGAATGCCAGTTCAAGCGCCACCACGGCACGCCGATCAACGTGCCGACCGATGTGCGCATCGCCGCCATTGAACCGGCGGGCTACGGCGTGCAACTGATCTTCAGCGATGGGCATGCGCGCGGCATCTATCCATGGGCCTACCTGGCTGAACTGGCTGCCACGGCAGCGGGCTGACGCCAGAGTCTATGCATATGCAGTCTTGTTCGTTCCTCCGCGCCCGTGCGGTCCGTAGCATCGACCGCACACAACCTGACTCGCTGGAGGAATCATGCAAACCCAATCGCCCCACCCCGCCGCATCGGCTGGCCGACGACGCTGGCTTGCCGCGTTGCTGGGCGCCGGCCTTGCGCTGAGCGCTGGCCTCACCCAAGCCGCAGACGCGGCCGGCACGGTGCGCATCGGCTTTCAGAAGGCGGGGCTGCTGGCCGTGCTCAAAGTGCAGGGCTCGCTCGACAAACCGCTGGGTGACCTCGGCTACAAGGTCGAGTGGAAGGAGTTTCCCGCCGGGCCGCAACTGCTGGAGGCGCTCAACACGGGCAGCATCGACTTTGGCTATACCGGTGCGCCGCCGGCCGTCTTTGCCCAGGCGGCAGGCGCACGCCTCGTCTATGTGGGTGCGGAGCCGGGCGGCAAGACCAACGAGGCGCTATTCGTGCTCGACAGCTCGCCTGCGCACAGCGTGGCGGATCTGAAGGGCAAGCGCATTGCGCTGCAGAAGGGCTCCAGCTCGAACTACCTGCTGGTGCAGTTGCTCAAGCGTGCCAACCTGACGGTGCAGGATGTGCAGCCGATCTACCTGCCACCCGCCGAAGCGCGTGCCGCCTTCGAGAGCGGCGCCATCGACGCCTGGGTGGTGTGGGACCCGTACTATGCGCTGGCCCAAAAAGCATTGAAGACCCGAACCCTGGGGGATTTCAGCGAACTGCCGGTGTTCAACTTCTACGAGGCCACGCCGGAGTTTGTGAAGGCGCACCCACGTGCCGTAAATGCCATCCTGACGCAGTTGCGCACCTCGGGCCTGTGGGTGAATCAGCACCCGCAAGAAACGGCGGCACTGCTCTCGCCCAAGCTGGGCATCGAGCAGCCCGTGGTGGAAACATGGCTGCGGCGCGTGCCGTATGGCGTAACGCCGGTCACGCCGCAGATCGTGGCAGCGCAACAGCAGATTGCCGACCTGTTCCTGCAGCAGAAGCTGATTCCGAAAGCGGTGAACGTGCAAGGCGCGGTCTGGCAAGCGAGCTTTCCCATAGCAGGTTTGTAAGCAGTGCTAAGGTGCGGCACCACCGTCCGCAACGGAGCCGCATCGTGATCCCGAGAACCCCACTTCTGGCAACGCTCTTTGCGGTGTGCATGGCCGGCCATGGCGCGCCGGCCTGCGCAGCAGAGGTCACCGTCCTCACGGCCGGTGCGTTTCGGCCCGTGCTCGACGCACTGGCGCCCTCGCTGGAACGCGAGAACCATGTCCACCTGACCATCACCAACGACACGGCGGGCGAACTGGCCAAGCGCATCCGCGCGGGAGCAGCGTTTGATGTGGCCATCCTGCCCGAGCCGCTGGCAAGAACACTGGCGGATGAGGGCAACCTGGCGCCCACCGTCAGCCCTGTTGCGCGCGTCGGCATTGGTGTGGCGGTGCCAGAGGGCGCGCCGAAACCCGATATCTCCACGGTCGAACAGTTCAAGCAAGCGCTGCTGGCCGCGCCGTCGGTGGCTTATCTGGACCCGGCGGCGGGTGGGTCGTCGGGCATCTATCTGTCGAAGCTGTTTCAGACGCTGGGCATTGCGCAGGCGATCGCGCCCAAGGCGGTGCTCGTGCATGGCGGACTGGTCGGCACCCGGCTGGTCGATGGCCAGGCCGCGCTGGCGGTCCATCAGGCGAGCGAGTTGCTCGCGGTGCCGCATATCCAATACGTTGGGCCGCTGCCCGCTGCCATTCAGAACGACACCGTCTATGCCGCCGGCCTCAGCGCCCATGCAAAAAGCGTGGAGGGCGCGCGGGCACTGTTGGATGCACTACGCAGCAAGGAGGCCGCTTCCCTGCTTGAGCGCAAAGGCATGGAGCCGGCGGCACCACAGTGAACGATGCGAGCGCAGTGGTGCCGGCTCGCCCTCGTCAGAAGTGCCAAAACGACCCCGTGGCGGCCACATCACCGCACAGATTGCCCTCAGAGTCCCGTGCGACAATAGCCCGCCCCCGGGGCACCCCGCTGCCTCGTGCTTGTTGCCTGACTTGACCATAGGAGAACCGGACGCATGTTCGGCGATATCACGCGTTTTCTGCTCGACACGATCTTCACGCTCTTTGGCGCGGCGCTGCTCCTGCGCGCCTGGACACAGGCGGTGCGGCTGTCACCGCGCAACCCGCTGTCGCAAGCGATCTTTCAGTTGACGGGCTGGCTGGTGCATCCGCTGCGCCGAGTGATTCCGGCCACGGGTTATATCGACTGGTCGTGCTTGATCGCGGCCTATGTCACGGCGCTGGTGTATCTGCTCTTGCTCTTGGCCACGGTGGGCGTCAGCCCGATGACGTTCTTGCCGATGGGCTTTGTGGCGGCGCTGCTTACCGTGCTCAAGTGGGCATTCAACACACTGGTGTGGGTGACCATTGCATCGGCCGTGCTGTCTTGGGTGGGGCCACATTCGCCCATGGGCGCGGTGCTCAATACGCTGGTCGATCCGCTGTTGCGCCCCATCCGCCGGGTGGTTCCGCCGCTAGGTGGGTTCGACCTGTCACCGTTGATCCTGCTGGTGATTGCGCAAGTGATCGTGATTGCGCTGTCGCATCTGTCGCTGTCGCCGTTGTTCATGTGAGCGCGGCATGCACTTTGCTCAGTTGAGGTATGCCGGCCCAGTTCTGGCCAGCGACTCAGGAGGGCATCATGAACAGATGGAAAACGGCACTGGTGTGTGCGATGGCCGCCCTGGCACCCACCTTGGCGGCATGTACCGCGGGCGGCGCAGTGGCGGGCGGTGTGGCGGGGCATGAGCTGACACACAGCACGGCCGGCACGATTGGCGGTGCGGCAGCCGGCGCAGTCATCGGCCACGAGTTGAGTAAGTAACCTCGGGCGCTACATCTGCGCAAACAAGGCGCGATACGCGCTGGGCGATGTGTGATACGTCCGGCTGAAATGCTGGCGCAGCGACACCGCACTGCCAAAACCCGCCCGTTGCGCAATCGCTTCCACCGGCTGGCGCGTGGTCTCCAGCATGCGCTGCGCATAGGCGAGCCGCTGACCAAGCAGCCACTGGCCCACCGTCGTGCCGGTCAACTCACGAAACCGCCGCGTGAAGTTGCGCCGGCTCATCGCCGCGCGCTCGGCCAGCGAGTCCAGTGTGTGGTGCTCGGCCAGGTTGGCGACCGCCCAGTTCAACAAGTCGGATAGACGATCGCCGCCCGGCGCGTCGTGCAGCGGTTGCTCGATGTATTGGGCCTGCCCCCCCTGCCGGTGCGGCGCTACCACCAGCCGCCGCGCAATACGGTTAGCCACCTCCGCGCCATGCCAACGGCGCACTAGATGCAGACAGCAGTCCAGCCCCGCGGCGGTGCCCGCGGAGGTCACCAGCCGTCCGTCATCCGCATCCACATACAGCACATCGGGCACCAGCTTCACACGCGGGTAGCGCTGCGAAAAGGCATCGACCGCGCTCCAGTGCGTGGTCGCTTCCAAGCCGTCCAGCACGCCAGCTTCTGCCAACACAAACGCACCCAGGCATAGGCCCACCACGGTGGCGCCACGCTGGTACGCGTCTCGTACGGCGTTGACCATGGACGCTGGCGGAGGCTCATCCGTGTCGCGCCACGAGGGCACGATCAGCACATCGGCACGCGCGGCGTCTTCCAACGTCAAGTCCGTCTGCACGGCAAATCCGGCAGTGGTACGCAAACCGCCCCGCTTCACGGGTTCGCCCGCGCAGATGCTTAACCGATACGCCGGTAGCCCGGCCCAAACACGATCTTCAAACACCAAGCATGGCACGGACAGGTGAAACGGGCTGATGTCATTGAATGCCAGAACGGCGATTTCCTTCGGTGGCATGGCGTGTCCGCTGGTTTGACTCCATTCGTTTGGCCCGATTCTTTCGATGAATGTCTTCCGGGCCACTGTCGGGAAGGATAGCCATGCTCGAAGATGCTGTCCACGGGCTCACGCAACTGCCCCGATCCCAACCAGTTCCAAGGAGTCTCGCCATGACCGCAACCACCCACCCCAAGCGCGCCCTGATCGTCATCGATGTGCAGAACGAATACTTCACCGGCGGCCTGCCGATCGAGTATCCGGACCCGCAGCAAACCGTCGCCAATATCGGCGTCGCCATGGACACCGCGCACGCTGCCGGCATTCCGGTGATCGTGGTACAGCAGACCTCGCCCGCCAGCTCGCCGCTGTTCGCCATCGATACGGATGGCTGGCAGTTGCACCCAGTGGTGGCCTCGCGCCCGCATGACCACTACCTGCGCAAGTTGCTGCCCAGCGCCTATCCGGAGACCGACCTGGCGCAATGGCTGGAAGCACGCGGCATCGATACGCTCACCGTGGTTGGCTACATGACGCACAACTGCGATGCGTCGACCATCAACCACGCGCTGCACAACGGCACGGCGGTTGAGTTTCTGCACGACGCGTCAGGTGCGGTGCCATATCAAAATCAGGCAGGCTTTGCGAGTGCGGAAGAGATTCATCGCGTGTTCAGCGTGGTGCTGCAATCGCGCTTTGCGGCGGTGATGTCGACCCAGGACTGGGTGCACAGCGTAAAGACCGGTGCGGCACCGGTGCGCGACAACATCTACAAGTCGAACCAGCGGGCGCGTGGTCTGCTGAAGGATGAGGTGGCGCAACGGGCGGCGTGATGCAGCCCACCGATGTCGCCCTCACGAGCCAGGCGACTCAACCGCCTGGAACGTGAAATCGTTACCGTGTTTGATCACCTGCCCGATGCCGGGAAAGTCCAGATGCGCGCCTGCAACGTAGCAGTTCGGGCGCGCAGTCCGCTCCAAGACCACCTTGCGTGCGGCACGCGCCTTGGGCTGGCTGTCGTCAAACTCCCACGACAGCTCCGGGCGCCCGAATTGAATGGATGGCACGTGGACGATGTCGCCCCACACCAGCAGATGTCCGGCGCTGCTTGCCACTTCATAGGCGGTGTGTCCCGGTGAATGCCCCGCCGCCCGCACGGCGGTGATCCGGTCGCTGACGATGAACTGGTCATCAACCGGCGTCACACGATCGCGCAGTTGCGCCAGCCGTCCGGTGATTTCCGACACCTCTTCTTTCGGGATCAGGATGCGCTCTGCCCGAGGAAACGCCACCGAACCATCCGGAGCAATGAGCCCATGCACGTGATCTTCGTGCGTGTGGGTCACCGCGACCTGCGTAATGCTGTTTCTGTCGATGCCCGCTTCCTGCAATCCGTGCAGAAGCGCCCCCATCGAGTCATCCAGCGCGTTGGATGCGCCGGTATCGATCAGCACCGAAGCCCCCTTGTCGATGATCAGGAACGCATTGACCGACAACCGCAACTGACCGCCCACCACGGGAATACACGCTGGCAGCGTGTCGAACGGCTCACCGGACGTCTGGCGCAGCCGTGTCGTCGGCATGTCGATATAGCCATCGCGCAGCGCGACCACCTTGATGTCGCCAAATTCAAAGGCGGCGTAGTTCTGACCCTGCGCTATCAGTTTCATGCTGCTCATGTCTCTTCTCCTAGCCGCGTAATTTCCAAGAAATTTATCTCCTATAGAAGAATATAGCAAGGGAGAAATCGCCAAACACCGCCCTATCCCCGCACATGGGCTTGAGGCCGTCTTCTATGGTGGAAGATAATGGCGACTCTCAGGCGTTTGCCTCGTCGGCACAAAGGGGCGCGTGTTGCCAGGACAGGATGAAGATATGCGTGCGGTGGATGACGACGAAGCGTCGGCACGCGCCTTTGGTGCGCGTGTGCGCAAGCTGCGTGATGCCGCTGGGCTGACGCTGGAACAGTTCTCTCAGCGCTCGGGCGTGAGCCGGGCAATGCTGTCCAAGGTGGAGCGCGGAGAGAAAAGCCCGACGATCGGGATTGCCTCCAGAATCGCCCACAGCCTGCAGACCCCATTAACGGAGCTGGTTGGCGGCAATGCGTCCGAAGGTGCGGTGGTACGGATGCGCAGAGCTGAACGCCCTGTCTTTCGCGATCCGGAAACCGGCTTTGAGCGGCATATCGTGTCACCGGCAACGGGCGGCGGACACGTCGAGCTGCTCTATCACTACCTGCCTCCCGGCGTCTCAACCGGGATACTGCCCGGCTACCCGGCCGGAGCAGAAAAGCAGATCGTGGTGACCATCGGCCACCTCGTCGTGGAGTTCAGAAACGCCAAGGAATACCTGGGCCCCGGCGACTCCCTCTTCTTCGAAGCCAACGTGGAGCACGGCTTCGCGAATCAAACGGCAGAGCCGTGTGGGTATTTCATGGTCATCGCGCGCCGCGCATAAGCCCTCTACTCAGCCGGCCACACCCTCTTCGGCCGGCAGAAACCCGCGAAACGACACCTCGACCTGCTCGACCATCGACGCTGATGTGGCTTCGCGCAAAGCTGCCATCAGTGCATCGAACGCGCCTTCCACCGAGGCGCGGTCGGTAGCCTCCACCAGGCGCTGGCGGATGGGGTGCTCAGCAGAGGTAAACGTGCGCGCCGCAATGTCCATCAAGTACATGCGCGCTGCCGCCAGCGAGCGCTTGCGATTGGGCGTGGCAGGCTTGGGCGCGGCGGCCTCTGGCTCGGGCGCCGGCGCGTTGTCGGCATGCTCCTGGCGGCGGATAAAGCCCGCGCGCAGCAACTCGATGATGGCCTGTTCGCCCAAACCAATTTGATGCGCCCTCGCCACCAGCTCCTCGCCCGTGGTTTGGCCATCCACCATGATCAGCAGCGCACGGTTGGACCGGCTCAACGTGCCGCTGCGCGCGGCGATTTCCGACCGCCCTGCCTCGGTTTTTTCGAATCGCCCAGACAACATCTGCATGGCAGCCCCTCCGCCCCCAAAAGATGGGCACACCGTAGGGCGGCTTGTTTGCAGAATCGTGAAACCGGCGCCCCTGCGCCCTGCCCGCACTCGGCAAACGCTTGCGCTCAGGTGGATGTCGCCAAATCAAAACACCCTCCCCCACAGTGGGGCTGACAACCGCGCATCGTTGATGCGGCACGTACCCACGTGGCCGCCACGGGTTCGTCGGCCATTCACTATTGCCTGAGCCGTCTTCCGGCGACTATTATTTGTTACCGGTACCAACCGAATCACAATCCACCGGAAAACGCCGATTCCCCACAGAGGGAACCCGTTTCACATAACAACCGAGACGCCATGCCCACCCAGCCTCCCCGCAGACTGCGCAGCCAGCTGTGGTTCGACGACCCGAGCCACGCCGACATGACCGCCCTCTACGTCGAACGTTTCATGAACTACGGCCTGACGCGCGAAGAGCTGCAGTCGGGCCGGCCGATCATCGGCATTGCGCAAACGGGGAGTGATCTGGCGCCATGCAACCGCCATCATTTGGATCTGGCGCAGCGTGTGAAGGCCGGCATACGCGATGCAGGCGGCATTCCGATGGAGTTTCCGGTTCACCCGCTGGCCGAGCAAAGCCGCCGCCCGACTGCCGCGCTCGATCGCAATCTTGCGTATCTCGGCCTCGTGGAGATCCTGCATGGCTTTCCGCTTGACGGCGTGGTGCTGACCACTGGCTGCGACAAGACCACGCCCGCCTGTCTGATGGCTGCCGCCACGGTGGACTTGCCAGCGATCGTCTTGTCTGGCGGGCCGATGCTGGACGGCTGGCACGAGGGCAAGCGGGTCGGCTCCGGCACCGTCATCTGGCATGCGCGCAACCGACTGGCCGCAGGCGACATCGACTACGAAGGCTTCATGGAGCTGACCACCGCGTCGTCCCCGTCGATTGGCCATTGCAACACGATGGGCACCGCGCTATCGATGAATTGCCTGGCCGAAGCGCTAGGCATGTCGCTGCCCGGGTGTGCCAGCATCCCGGCGGCGTATCGGGAGCGCGGGCAGATGGCCTACACCACCGGCAAGCGCATCGTCGACCTCGTGCACGAAGACATCCGCCCTTCGCAGATCATGACGCGCGCGGCATTCGAGAACGCCATCATGGTCGCCTCCGCGCTCGGCGCATCGACCAACTGCCCGCCGCACCTCATTGCGATTGCGCGCCACATGGGCGTGGAACTGAGCCTGGAAGACTGGCAGCGCCATGGAGAATCGGTGCCGCTGCTCGTGAACTGCATGCCGGCCGGCGAATACCTAGGTGAGAGCTTTCACCGCTCGGGCGGCGTGCCGGCGGTGCTACGCCAGCTCAACACGGCGGCGCTGCTGCGGCGCGAGTGCCCCACGGTGTCGGGCCGCACGATTGGCGCGATTGCCGATGCCGCCCCGGATGCCGACCGCGAGGTCATCTTCCCGCCAGACGCCCCGCTCAAGCATCGTGCGGGCTTCATCGTGCTGTCGGGCAATTTCTTTGACAGCGCCATCATGAAGATGTCGGTGGTGGGCGATGCCTTCCGCCAGACCTACCTGAGCGAACCCGGCGCGGAAAACGTCTTCGAGACACGCGCCATCGTCTTCGATGGGCCCGAGGACTATCACGCTCGCATCAATGATCCGGCACTGGCCGTTGACGAGCACTGCATTCTCGTCATCCGTGGCTGCGGAACGGTCGGCTATCCGGGCAGTGCAGAGGTCGTCAACATGGCGCCGCCGGCGGCGCTGGTCAAGCAAGGGATCGAATCGTTGCCATGCATGGGCGATGGCCGACAGAGCGGCACGTCTGCGAGCCCCTCCATCCTCAATATGTCTCCGGAGGCGGCCGTCGGTGGCGGACTCGCGCTATTGCGCACGGGCGACCGCATTCGGGTTGATCTCAATGCGCGCAAAGTCGATGTGCTGATCGATGCAGACGAGCTTGAACGCCGGCGTGAAACCGCGACGTTCAGCGTGCCGCAGTCGCAAACGCCTTGGCAGGAACTCTACCGGCAGTTCGTCGGGCAGCTTTCCACAGGTGGATGCCTGGAGCCGGCCACGCTGTATCTGAACGTCATCGAGACGCGCGGCAACCCGCGGCATTCGCATTGACGCATGAAGCAGCCGGCGGCGGATGGACTGGCTATGCGCTCTCGCGCTCGACCACGCTGAACTCGATGCGCGAGAGCTTGCGTGCGCCCGTGGCTTCGGCAATCCCGAGCGCATCGAGCAATACCTCGCCGGCCCGCAGGCCGATGCCATAGGCGTCGACGGAAATCGTGGTGATGGTCGGGTGGCAACACCATGCGATTTCAAAATTGCCGAAGCCCGCGACCGCGATGTCGCCGGGCACCGACAAGCCACGCCGGTGGCATTCCATGATGGCGCCGAAGGCGGACATATCGCTCACGCACATCACGGCGTCGGTATCGGGCCAGGCTTCCAGCAAGGCGGCCATGGCCGGCCCGCCGTGGCTCATGGTGATGGGGGATTCGCCCATGCGGATCACACGCGGCTCACCCAGGCCAAGCGCCTTGATGCCGCTCATGTATCCGCGCATGCGATCGGTGCCGCGCCGGTCCAACGCGCTCGCGCCGCACAGGAACCCAATGCGCCGGTAACCCCGCTGATGCAGGTGGCGCACCATCGCACGCGAGGCCTCGGCGTTGGAAAATCCAACGGCCCTGTCGATCGGGCGCTCCGGCAAGTCCCACATCTCGACGATCGGGATGCCGGCGCGCTCCAGCAGCGCGCGTGTTCCCGCGCTGTGGTGACGCCCCGTCAAGGTAATACCGCGCGGCTGATGGCGCAGCAGCGACTTCACCAGTGCTTCTTCCTGATCGAGGTGGTAGTCGGTGTCGCCCAGCAGCAATTGCAGACCGTGCGGCGCAAGTGCATCTGTCAGACCGCGCACGGTATCGGCAAAGTTGGAACTGGCCAGCGAGGGCACCAGGGCGGCGACGAATTCGGATCGGCCGCTGGAAAGCATGCCGGCCGCAGCCGTTGCAACGTAGCCGAGTGCGTCAATGGCTTGCTGCACGCGCGCCCGGGTGGCGGGTGACACGCTGCCGCCCGTCAGCACCCGCGAAACCGTCATCTTCGACACGCCGGCAAGGCGGGCCACATCGGCCATGCGTGGGGGTGTTGCGTTGGCGATAGCTTGGCTCATGGCGGCAAGGCAAAAGAGGAGTTGCGATCATAGCGGAAGCGGCCAGACCGGCCATGGTGCAGCCCGCGCACTATTGCTGCAGCGCGCGGCCGATGCGGTCTGCCATGCCTGCAACGCCAACAACGAGCCGCTTCTCCCGTCGGGTATCCAAGCGGCTGATCGGCACGCTGGAACTCACAGCAACGCGCTTGCCCAGCGGCGTCACGCCCACGAACGCGGCGAAGCAGGCCAGCCCCGCGACGACCTCCTCACGCTCCGTGGCGAGCCCTCGCGCGCGAATGCTCGCAAGCTCGTCGAGCAGGTCGGCACGGCGCGTGGTAGTGCGCTCCGTCATCGCGGCAAGGCGGGCGGGCAGCAGCGCACACACCGCTTCGTCATCGAGGCTGGCAAGCAGTGCTTTGCCCAGCGCGCAGCAATGTGCCGGCAGGCGCAGGCCGACATCGGAGACAAGGCGAACCGGCCTCGGCGCATCTTCCCGCGCGATGTACACGACTTCCGTGCCGTCGAGCACGGCAAGCTGCACGACTTCGTTGTGGGTCGCCACAAACGCGGCCGATTCGCGCCGGAACGCTGCCAACAGGCGATCGTGGCGGAAATAGGCGTTGCCCAGTTCAAACAGGGTCAAGCCGATCAGATAACCGTCTGCCCGCTTCTCGATCCAGCGGCGTTTTTCGAGCGACTCCAGTAGCAGGTACAGCGTGCTTCTGGACATGCCCGTCGCCTGCGCCAATGCAGCCGGACGGACGGGGGACGTCGCTGCGCAGAGGATCTCCAGCACTTCATGAATGCGCTTGAGCGCTGGGACTTCGTAGTCGGTCTTCACTGGAAAGCGACCCTATTCTTGGTTGGCCCGATTGTCCAACAGGTTGGAAATTACGTCACTGTGTTGGACACCCTGCATTGCGGTCTCTACGATCACGCGGGTTCCTGGTTCAACTGATGGAGAGCACATGACCGCTATTGCCGATTACCTGCCACAGGATCTGGAGCACGCCACGCTCGTCGGCCGGGTCTGGCGTACGACCGCCAATGGCGAGGGCCCGTCTGTCGTGGTGGTGCGCAACGGTGTGGTGTTCGATATCACGCAGGCCACGCCAACAGTGGCGGACTTGTTCGAGCATGCGGACGCGCTGGACGTCGCCCGGCACGCGCCAGGGGAAGATCTAGGCCGCGTCGAAGCGCTGGTCGAGCGCTCGATGGCTGCCGATCGCCCCAGCAACGCGCCCACCCTGCTCGCCCCGAACGATCTGCAGGCCATCAAAGCCTGCGGTGTGACGTTCGCGGTCAGCCTGATCGAACGCGTGATCGAAGAACAGGCTGGCGGCGACCCTGCCAAGGCCCGCGACGTGCGCGAGTCCATTGTGGGGGTTGTCGGCTCGGATCTCTCCAAGATCAAGCCTGGCTCCGACGCCGCCATGCGGCTCAAGGCGGAGCTGCAGCGCCGAGGCGCGTGGTCGCAATACATGGAGGTCGGCATTGGGCCCGATGCGGAAGTGTTTTCGAAATCGCAGCCGATGTCCGCTGTCGGGTTCGGCGCCGACGTGGGGCTGCACCCCGCCTCGCGCTGGAACAACCCCGAGCCGGAGATCGTGCTGGCGGTCAATAGCGCCGGGCATGTCGTTGGAGCGGCGCTGGGCAACGACGTGAATCTGCGCGACATCGAGGGGCGCTCCGCACTGCTGCTGGGCAAATGCAAGGACAACAACGGCTCGTGCGCCATCGGCCCGTTCGTGCGCCTGTTTGACGAGCACTTCACCATCGACACCATCCGCACGACGCAGGTATCGCTGCGCGTTGAGGGCACCGACGACGGCTTCGTGCTCGACGGCGTCAGCCACATGAGCGAGATCAGCCGTGACCCGCTCGATCTCGTTGCCCAGACCTGTGGGAAGCACCATCAATACCCAGACGGCTTCATGCTGTTCCTGGGCACGATGTTCTCGCCGATCAAGGACCGCGACGCGCCGGGCGCCGGCTTTACACATCACCTGGGTGACCGCGTGACGATCAGCGCGCCACCGCTGGGTGCGCTGGTCAACACGGTGCGCCTGTCGACGGAGATCGCGCCGTGGACGTTCGGTGTGCGTGCCCTGTATCGCAACCTGGCGGCACGCGGGTTGGTCCGTCAGGATTGACTCGCCGCCGATGCCGAAACCGCAGCGGAAAAGTCCACCGCGCACTCCATGGAAGGCAGTCCCTTGACCGGCGCGCGAAACACGAACAACCCGCCGGCAAGCGGCTGCTCCTGCAATGCTTCGTCCGTCAGGCCCTTTCGGGCGGTCGTTGCGTAGACGGTCTGCAAGTCATCGCCGCCAAACGCAAGCTTGGTGATGTTGGAACACGGAAACGCCACACGCCCGATGCATCGGCCATCGGGCGAGAACCGTTCGATCCGGCCTCCACCGAACAACGCAATCCACACGCACCCTTCCTCATCCACGGCCATGCCATCCGGATACCCCGTGCCCTGAATCGAGGCGAAGACGCGCTTGCGTTCCAGCGTGCCGTCCTCATCCAGATCGAAGGCATAGACCACGCGTTGCAACGTATCCGTGTGATACAGCGTGCGCCCATCCGGGCTTGCGGTCGGGCCATTCGTGATCACATAGCCCGCATCGCGCACGCTTAGCTGACCGCCCAGACCAACGCGATAGAGTTGCCCGCTCGGCGCGCGCTCTGCATCGTCCATCGAGCCGAACCACAGCGCCCCGGTGCGATCCACATAGCCGTCGTTCAGGCGATTTCCTGGGCGGTCGTCCTCGACGGGCAACACGCGGCTGAAGGTGCCTGATGCAAACTCGAACCGGTGGATGCCGCCCTGTATGCCGCAGACCCAACTGCCATCCGCGCTGGGCAGCGCAAAGCCGATCTGCCCGGGCGCAATCCAGCTGCGGCGCATGGCGGTGTCGGGGTCAAAGCGATAGAGCCGCCGGCCCTTGATGTCGACAAAGACCACGCAGCGCGATGCTGCATGCCACACCGCACCTTCGCCCAGCGTTGCCGCAACACGCCAGACGCATTCCGGAATGATCGGGGCCATCATCCGCCGTACCACCCGGCATCGACAAAGTACTCGCGCGCGGTGCAACGCGCCGCGTCGTCCGATGCAAGAAACAGCGCCATGCGGGCCACGTGCTCCGGCTCGACACGTTCGTGCAGGCATTGCTCGCGCAACAGTTTGGCTTCGCTTTCGGGCGATTGCCAGAGCGCCATCTGCCGGGGGGTGCGGACCGCGCCCGGCACGATGCAATTGACGCGAATGCCGAACCCGCCAAGATCGCGCGCCAGGCCGCGCGTCAGGCCTTCGATGCCCGCTTTGGCCGTCATGTAGATGGCGAGGTCCGGCTGGGCCAGGTGCCACGAGATGGACCCGAGGTTCAAGATCACGCCACGCCCCAGCGTTTTCATGCCCGGCAGCACGGCTTGTGCGCAAAAGAACTGATGACGCAGATTGACCTCGATGCGGTTGTCCCAATACGCCTGCGACACCTCTCCTATCTGATGGCGGTCATCGTTCGCGGCGTTGTTGATGAGCACCTCAACAGGGCCGGACGCCGATTCAATCTCCGAGAACGTGGCGTTCAGCGCATCGATATCGCGCAGATCGCAGTGGCGGAAAACGGGCGGATGTGCGCACCCGGCGAGCGACGCTGCCAGCGCCTCGGAATCCGCGCGTGAGATATCCAGGAACGTGACGCGCGCGCCCTGCCGCGCAAAACCTTCGACGATGGCGGCGCCAATGCCGCTGCCGCCGCCGGTAATCACAACGTTCTTGTTAACGAGGCTCGGATATATTGCGTAAGACATAGGAGATTCCAGTTACGGCAAAGGGATAAGGCTTGCGTGCGGAGATAGAGCGCAGATTCAGCGGCGGCCGGAGCGCGAGATCACATCCACCCAGACAGCCAGCACGAGGATGCCGCCCTTGACGATCATCTGCCAGTACGCGTCCACGTCGAGCATCGACATGCCGTTGTCCAGACTGGCCATGACGAGCGCACCGACCAGCGCGCCATAGACCGTGCCCGCGCCGCCTCGCATTGACGTACCGCCGATAAAGCAGGCCGCAATGGCATCCAGCTCGCCCATGGTGCCGGCAGACGGCGAGCCCGCTGCCAGGCGCGCCGTATTGACGATGCCGGCAAATGCACACATGAGGCCCATGAGCCCGAAGATGGCCAGCTTCACGCGGTCGGTGTTGATGCCCGACAAGCGCGTGGCCTCAAGGTTTGAACCCACGGAGTAGATGCGGCGCCCGAATACCGTCTGGCTGGCAATCCACGAGAAAATACCCAGCAGCGCCAGCACGAGCAGCACCGGCACCGGGATGCCGCCATAGCTGTTGAGCGTGGCAACAAACGCAACGATGACCGCACCCGCAGCAACCAGCTTGGCAACGTCTTGCCACAGCGGCGCGACGTCGAGTTCATAACGGCGGTGCTCACGCCGCTGCCGGATCACCACGAAAGTCAACAGGCAGAAGATCAGCACCGCCATCAGGTCGCCCACGTGGCGCGGCAGGTAGCCCTGGCCGATCAGCACAAAGCCGTCGGACACCGGCGCAATGGTGGAGCCATGCGTCAAACCCAGCAGAATGCCGCGATACGCCAGCATGCCGCCCAAGCCGACGATGAAGGACGGCACACCCCGGTAGGTCGACCACCAGCCGTTGAACAGACCCATGGCCACGCCGAGCAGCAACACCACCGGCACCGTAGCCGTGATCGGCCAGCCCAGCCCTTGGTCCAGGATGGCCGCCACGCCGCCAAGCAAACCCAACATGGAACCGACCGAGAGATCGATCTCGCCCGCGATGATGACGAACACCATCCCGCAGGCCAGCATCCCCGTGATCGACATCTGGCGCAGCAGGTTGGAGAGATTGCGCGGCGAGGTAAACGCACCGTTGGTCAGCATCGAAAAAAACAGCCAGATGGCGGCCACGGCGATCAGCAACGCCAGGATCTTGTAGCGTGCGAAGAGTTGCCTCAGGCGCTGGCTTGCCTTGAACGTGCTGCGCGCGGGGTCCACTGCACCGGCGGCTTGTGAGCTGGTTTGAGAAGTCATGCTTGACCTACCTGATGAAAAGTGGATGCGTGCCTGGATGTATTGCGCACTGGCTGCACTGGCTGAATGGCGGCGGTCAGAATGTGTTCCTGCGTCAGCCCATCGTTCACGAAGTCGCCGCGCAGTTCGCCCTCGCCGATGACGAGCACGCGATCGGAGATGCCAAGCACCTCGGGCAGCTCCGACGAGATCACGATGATGGCCATGCCGCGTTTGGCGAGGTCACCAATCAGCTTGTAGATCTCGTACTTGGCGCCCACGTCCACGCCACGGGTGGGCTCGTCCAGAATCAGCACGCGCGGCTCGGTCAGCAACATCCGCGTGAGCACGGCCTTTTGCTGGTTGCCGCCAGACAGACTGGCAATCGGCAACATCGGATGCGCGGCACGCACCGTAAGCCGGCGCATCTCCTTGCGGATCGTGTCGAGCTCAGCCGCCCCGTCAATCCGCCCGAAGTTTGCGAAACGCTGGAGGACAGCAAGCGTGATGTTGTGCCCGACGCTCATCAGCGAGACGATGCCGTGGCGCTTGCGGTCTTCCGGCACCATCGCAATGCCTGCACGAATGGCATCGAGCGGCGCCCGGACTTTCAACGGTTTTCCGTCCAGCACAAGTTCCACTTCACTGGCGCCCGCATACGCGCCAAACACCGCCTGCATCAACTCGGTACGCCCTGCGCCCACCAGCCCCGCCACACCAAGAATTTCGCCGCGCCGCACCGAAAACGACACGTCATCGACCCGCTTGCGCGCCGGGTTGTTCACGTCGTAGCACGTCACGTTGCGCGCCTCGAACACCACCTCGCCAATCGTGTGGGGCTCGCGCGGGAACAGCTGCGTAATCTCGCGCCCCACCATCTGCGCGATGATGCGGTCGGTGGTCAGCTCGCCCATCGGCGCCGTCGACACATGGCGGCCATCACGGATGACGGTGACCGTGTCACACACCGCCTCCACCTCGTCGAGCTTGTGCGAGATATAGACACACGCAATGCCGCGTGCCTTCAGGTCACGCACGATGTCGAGCAGGATGCGCGTTTCCGCCGCCGTGAGCGATGACGAAGGCTCATCCAGAATCAGCAGCTTGGCGCGCTTGTTGAGCGCCTTGGCGATTTCAATCAGTTGCTGATGGCCGCCCCCGTAGTGCATCACCGGCAGCGCAACGTTGATGCCCTGGATGTTCAGGTCGCGCAGCAGCTTGTCTGCGCCCTGGTACATGGCCGCGTAGTTCATGCGCCCGCCAGGCAGCGTGATCTCGTTGCCCAGATAGATGTTCTCGGCCACCGACAACTCCGGCACCAGCATCAGTTCCTGATGGATGATGACGATGCCGGCGTGCTCCGTGTCACGAATGCCGCTGGCGTGGAGCGGCCGTCCCTCCCACAAGATTTCGCCATCCCATGTGCCGCTCGGGTAGACGCCCGAGAGCACCTTCATGAGCGTCGACTTACCTGCGCCGTTCTCACCGCACAGGCCAACACACTCGCCCGGCCTCACAACCAGGTTGATACCGTCGAGCGCCTTCACACCGTCAAAGGTTTTGACGATGCCGCGCATCTGCAGCAGAGGTTCAGACATGCCCCGTCCTTTGGAGTCGAACGCGGCCGGCGACGAAGCGGTGCCCCATGCCCGATCGCCGGCACATACTGCAGCGGCCTTACTGGCCGCCGATCTGCGCCTGCGTGTAGAAGCCGTCTTTCACCACCAGGTTGACGTTGTCCTTGGTGAGCTGAGTCGGTTGCAGCAGCACTGTGTCGACCTTCTTCTTGCCGTTGTCGTACTGGGCGTTGAATTTCGGCTTGTCGCCCTTGGCCAAGGCTACCGAAAGCTGCGCGGCCTCGCTGGCAATCAGCTTGAGCGGCTTGTAGACCGTCATCGTCTGCGTGCCGGCAATCACACGCTTGACGGCAGCAAGGTCGGCATCCTGCCCCGACACCGGCACCTTGCCGGCCAGCTTCTGCGCAGCCAGCGCCTGGATCGCGCCACCCGCTGTGCCGTCGTTGGATGCCACCACGGCATCGATCTTGTTGTTGTTGGCCGTCAGCGCGTTTTCAACGATACCCAACGCAGCCGACGCACTCCATTCCGGCACCCATTGCGAGCCGACCACCTTGATATCACCGCGGTCGATGGCCGGCTGCAGCACCTTCAGCTGGCCCTGGCGCAACATCTTCGCGTTGTTGTCGGTGGGTGCACCGCCCAGCAGGAAGTAGTTCCCCTTCGGGCGCACGTTATAGACGCCCTGCGCTTGCAGCTCGCCCACCTTCTCGTTGTCGAACGAGATATAGGCGTCAACATCGGCATCAAGAATCAGGCGATCGTACGACACCACCTTGATGCCGGCCTTCTTGGCTTCCGCCACCACGTTGGTCAGCGCCTTGGAGTTGAACGGCACGATGACGATCACGTCGACACCGCGCGAGATCAGGTTCTCGATCTGGGAAATCTGACGTTGCTCGCTGGCATCGGCCGATTGCACTGACACCTTCGCGCCGAGCTTTTCTGCAGCAGCGACAAAGTAATCGCGGTCGCGCGACCAGCGCTCGACACGCAGGTCATCAATGCAAAAGCCAATTTCCGGATGCGCCTTGCTCGCGTACGCCAGCGGCGCCGCCATCGACAGGCTGGCGAGCACTGCACCGCAAAACGCGGCCCGCAGAACACAACGGCGTTGGTTCGATTTCATGTCTCACTCCATCTTCTTGTGTTGGTGGATACACCTGGGGTGCCGGGGCGCATGCTGCGCCGCAATACCGATTCGGCCGCTCGACGGCAACGGCATGGTGCATGCGCCCGCTTGGCACCGGCAATTACGAAATTGCCCAACCGCCCTAACATTTCTTGCCACCCCACTGCGATCGTCTGACAGCGCCGCAGGCAGCCCCTAGAATGTGCGGGCGCGCAGCACACCCCAGCGCTGCTGCCCGTTACTGCCCGTAGCTATCGTTTTGGCAAACCCACTGCCACCGCGAGCGCCCCTGAGCCACCATGCATCGTCAACTGCCCGATCCATCGCAGCACGCGCGGATTCATCGCATTGCGCTGCTGTTCAACGCCAACAAGGTGTATGACCGCGAAATCATCACGGGCATTGGCGACTACATGCGCTCCACCCGCGTGACGTGGGACGTGTTTCTCGAAGAGGATTTCCGCTGCCGGCTGCCCGGCATCGAGCGCTTTGACGGTGACGGCATCATCGCGGATTTCGACGACCCCACCGTGGCCGAAGCGCTGCGCGACTGCCCGCTGCCGGTGGTGGCGGTCGGCTCGTCATATGAAGATGCCACGCACTACCCGGCAAACGTGCCCTATGTCGCAACGGACAACGGCAAGCTGGTCTCGCTGGCCTACCGGCACCTGATCGAGGCCGGCCTGCAGCACTTCGCGCTGTACAGCCTGCCCCAGGCGCCAGAGAACCGGTGGGCGCAGCAGCGCGAGTTGGCCTTTACCCGGTTGCGGCGGCTGGACAATCCCGCCGCCGCCATCGAGCGCGAAATCTACCGCGGCCTCTCAACCAGCGCGCCCACATGGCATCAGGCAATCAGCCAGCTGATCGAATGGCTGCGCGGTTTGCCCAAGCCCATCGGCATCATCGCCGTAACGGATGCGCGGGCGCGGCACCTGCTGCAGGCGTGCGTGTCAGCGGGGTTCGCGGTGCCGGAGGAAATCGCCATCATCGGCATCGACAATGATCCGCTCACACGCACGCTGAGCCGCATCCCATTGTCGTCCGTCATTCAGGGCACCACGGAAATGGGCCGCACCGCCGCACATCTGCTGCATCAGATGCTGGGGGGCGCCCGTTTGGGAGAATTGGCGGGCCGGCAGATTCTCGTGCCGCCGGTTGGCATCAACGTGCTGGCATCGTCCAGGCATCAACCGCTGGCCAGCCCGTATGTCATGCGCGCGCGGCACTTCATCCGGCAATACGCCTGCCAGGGGATCAAGACCGAGCAGGTCGCGGACTACGTCGGTATCTCGCGCTCATCGCTTGAAGAACACTTTCGTCGTGAATTGCATTGCACCGTGCACCAGGAAATTCTTCGCCATAAACTCGACGCCGCCAAGCACATGCTGGCCAACCGCGATGTCGCCACCGCAGAGGTGGCCGTGCGCTGCGGCTTTACCTCACCGCAATACATGCACGCCGTATTCCGTCGCGAGCTGGATTGCACACCACGTGAATACCAGGAACGCACCATCGCACAAGGCCAATCATGAGCATCGCGCCAGCGCTTTCCACCTACGCGCCCGTCGATGGCGCCATCTCATCGACAACCTGGGGGCCCTTGCCCGGCGCCGGCGGTGAACCGGCTCGGCTGTTTACGCTGCGCAATGCCCTGGGCATGCGTGTTTCGATCAGCGACCTCGGGGCGACGCTCGTCTCATGGCAAGCGCCCGACCGTGGCGGGCGCCTGGGCGAGATTCTCCTCAACCACGCGTCGCCCATCGCCTACCTTGAATCGGCCGGCTATCTTGGGGGCTTGATCGGGCGCTGGGCCAACCGCATTGCCGGCGCGCGTTTTACGCTCGATGGCATCGACTACGCGCTCGACCGCAACGAAGGCGGCAATCTGCTCCACGGCGGCGCGATCGGCTTTCATCGCGCGCTGTGGGACGCCGACGAGCAAGACGGCGCACTCGTCATGCGGCTCACCTCCCCCGAGGGCGATGCGGGATTCCCGGGCAATGTCGCTGTGCAGGTTCGCTATGCATTGGATGACGACGGCACGCTGTCGATCGATTACGAAGCGCGCACCGATGCGCCCACGCCGATCAACCTGACGAGCCACGGCTATTTCAACCTGAGCGGCAAGCCCGGCACCGACATCAAGGGCCACATCCTCTCGATTGATGCCGACGCGTATTGGGAAGTCGATGCAAAGCTGATTCCGACGCGGCTGTCCAGCGTCGCCGGCACGGCGTTTGATTTTCGCCAGGGGGCACCGATCGGGGTCCGGCTGGATTGGCCCCACGCCCAACTCGCGCAGGCCGGTGGGTTCGACCACTGCTTCGTGCTGCGCAACACGGCGGTGAACGATGCCGCGCGGGTGCGCCCGGTCGCGCGGCTATATGACCCCGGCAGCGGCCGCGAATTGACGGTGCTTACGGACCAACGTGGGTTGCAGTTCTACTCGGGCCAAAAACTCTCGGGCACCCACGCGCCACGCAGCGGCTTGTGTCTGGAAGCGAGCGCGTACCCGAACCACGTCAACATGCCGGATGCGGAAACGGTCATGCTCCGGCCCGGCGCGGTGTATCGGCAGCGCACTGAATATCGCGTGTCGATTGCCCGCGAAACATGAGGCCCGCAGGCTGATCTTCAATGCGCTGCGGCGGCGCCATGCATCACCTCGTGCACACCGCGAATGCCGTTGAACCATGCATTGAGTACCACCGCCACCAGCGTGCCCATCACGATGCCACTGTGGGTGATGGGGCGCATCCAGTCCGGGAAGTGGTGGAAGAATGCGGGTGCCAGGGTCGGCATCATGCCAAAGCCCACCGACACGGCGATGATCAGCAGGTTATGGCGCTGCTGCTGAAAGTCCACCATGCCCAGCATGCGAATGCCCGCCGCCGCCACCATGCCGAACATCACAATGCCCGCACCGCCTAGCACGTACTGCGGCACCGATGCCACCACGTACGATAGCTTCGGAAACAGCCCCAGCACGATCAGCAGCACACCACCGGCCGCCGCCACATAGCGGGAACGCACGCCCGTGATCGACACCAGCCCGATGTTCTGCGAGAACGACGTATGCGGGAACGTGTTGAACACCCCTGCCACTACCGTCGCCAAGCCATCGGCACGCAGGCCGTTGGTCAGTTCATTGCGCGAGATCGGCTTGCCGACCACGTGCGCCAGCGCCAGGAACATGCCGGTCGACTCCACCAGCGTGATCACGATCACGATGCACATCGAAATGATGGCCGACAGCTCGAACTTCGGCATGCCGAAGTGGAACGGCGTGACCAGCGTCATCAGCGGCGCGGCGCTTGCATCCGCCAGCGATACCTTGCCGAACGCGGCGGCCACCAGCGTGCCCGCAACGATGCCCAACAGCACAGCGACATTGCACAGCAGCGCGTTGCCGAACTTGGTCAGCAGCAGAATCGTCACCAGCACCAGCGCCGCAATGGCCAGCCCGAAAGGATCACCAAAGGCCGGGTTCGGCACCATCTGTTTCACGCCATCCACCACCTGCGGAATTATCTGCTGCCCACCGGCCGCCCAGTTGATGCCCACGCTCAGCAGCGAAAAGCCGATCAGCATGATGACCGTGCCCGTCACCACGCGCGGGAACAGGCCCAGTAGCCGGCCCATCAGCGGCGCGATGGCGATACCGAACACGCCTGAGACGATGGACGCCCCAAAGATGCCGGGCAACCCCATGCCAGGCTCCACACCGATGGCGATCATGGGTGCGACCGCGGCAAACGTCACCCCCATCATCACCGGCAGGCGGATCCCGAAGATCAGGAAGCCGAGCGACTGGATGAGCGTGCCGATACCGGCCGCAAACAGGTCGCAATTGACGAGATAGGAGAGATCGCTCTTCGACAGGCCGAGCGCATTGCCAACAATCAGCGGCACGGCAATTGCGCCGGCGTACATCACCAGCAGGTGCTGCAGGCCGAGCGCGAACAGACGTGGCAATGGCAAGCGCTCGTTGACAGGGTCCACGCAAGTGGAGGACGCAGGCGAAGGTTGGCCGGGGGATTGGCGCATGTTTTGTCTCCAGATGCCGCCCCCGTGTGCGTGCCGGAAGCGTGCTTGGGCAGGCCGCGCAAGGCGCGTCGGCTGCCAACATGTGTGTGGCGTGATGCCGCACATTTGCCGGCAATCTTGGAGACCGAGCTTGCATCTGTCAACAATATGCACCGTTTTTTGTGTACATATTTTGGGTTCATACCTGCATGTGCGCTTCGAACATCCCCACGCCCTGGTAGAACACGCCCGAATCCAGCCGCACCTTATAGAGGATGACGCACCGCAGCAGGCCGTTTTCCGCCACCACGGGCGTGAGGGTGTAGGTGTTGCCCCCGAACGGGCTGCCGCCTTGGCAAGCCGCCCCCAAGCCAGGCTGGTAGTGGCGGATTAGCAGAGTGGCCTGCGCGCCATTTGCATGCACTTCCACGCTGCCGATCAAGCGCAAGACGCCGTTCTGCCAGACCATATCGAGCGTGCCTTGCGCCTGCCCGACAGGGCCGCTGCCGCCCGCCACGGTAGGCGATGTAAAGGTGCCCGGACACCCGAGTGCGGTGTGTCGACGCAGCAGCGCGGTGCTCTGTTCAACCACTGCGTAGTGGCATCCGCCAGCATCGCTGCCGATGTGCCGGACATGTCCGCCCAAGCGCGCCTGGCCATGTGTCCAGCGCCCGTGCATATAACCGCGTAGATGGAGAACGTCAGCCAGTTCGGCGGCATCGCCAATCAGCTGATAGTCGTTGATGCCGACGATGGCACCTGAAGGAAGTTGCGCCAGCCGCGCGACGCTGCCGCTGGTCTGTCGCGCCGGTCCGCCCAGCACAAACCTGGGCGGCGCACTCGGACGCGATGGCCGGGGAGAAAACGTGGCAACCCGGGCATCGGCCAAGCGGATGATCTGTCCGCCCTGCCCGGGTTCCTGACAACCTGTCAAGCCACAAACGGCCCCCCTTTTTGACGCGCGGCCTGCGCATCCGAAACATCAAGTTGACCGGCCAAGTAAGAATCTGAATGCATGCGGGTTCTATGAGGAAGGGTTGACTGCCGCGCCCCGGTTGAAATGTGCCGCGGAGCGCGCCTCGGCGAGGCCGTTTCAGCCTAGGCAGCGGCCGATCCGAAGTTCAAAAACCAACAGAAGTTGATACTTCTTGATATTCGAGCCGCTTCCCTCACCTGGGTGGCTCGTCCCCCCCCCGCGACGCCATGGCCAACCCGCACTACGATCCATCCAAACCCCACCACACCCCCGACGGATTCCGCAACCGCTACCCGCACCCCCGCACGGACGGCGATTTCTGGAAATGGCAACAGGAACGCCGCCGCCTCAAGCTGCCCAAGCCTCCCACGCAAGACCTGTCCTGTGTCGCGCCCGATCTGGCCGCCGTGCACCGGCCGCCCAACGTGCCGCAACTCACCTGGATCGGCCATGAAACGCTGCTGCTGCAGATCGACGGCCTCAACGTGCTCACCGACCCCGTGTTTTCGAAGCGCGCATCGCCGCTGCCATTCGCCGGGCCGCGCCGGCACCAGCCGCCAGGGCTGTCGCTCAAGCAATTGCCGCATATCGACCTGGTGCTGATCTCGCACAACCACTACGACCATCTCGACAAAGCCAGCGTGCGCGCACTGATGCGCCAGCCCGGCGGCGCGCCGATGTTTTTCGTACCACTGGGGATCGACCACTGGTTTGCACGCAACGTACGCGGCACGCGCCTGTCGGGTGACAACGCCAACGTGCGCGCATTCGACTGGGATGACGAGGCGACGCTTGTGGGCCGCTCGGGCCCCTTCACCGTGCACTTCTGCGCCGTGCAGCACTGGTCCGCACGCGGCCTGTACGACCGCAACCACACGTTATGGGGCAGCTGGGCGCTGCTGCATCCGCAGTTGCGCTTCTGGTTCTCGGGGGACTTGGGCTATTCGAAAGACACGCGCGACATTGGCGCACGCTTTGGCCACTTCGATGTGGCGGCGATTGCCGTGGGCGCTTACGAGCCGCGCTGGTTCATGAAGGCCCAGCACATTGACCCGGCCGAAGCCGTGCAGGTGATGCGCGACATTGGCGCGCAACAGGCAGTGGGCATCCACTGGGGCACGTTCCCGCTGACGGACGAAGCGCTCGACCAGCCCATCGCCGATCTGGCCAGCGCCCTGAAAGCGGCTGACGTGCCGGCCGAGCGCTTCCTGCTCTTCCGCCATGGCGAAACCCGCGTGTGGGACGCCGCCGCTGGCTGCCTCGTTACCGACATCCAGCATGGGAAACACGCAGAAAAAACGCGGCCGCGAGGTGACTCGCTGGCCGCGCAGTAAAACTCTGGCAGCGTAAGAACCGGGCCGATATCAGGTCGGCGTCGGCAGCCACGCGCGGTCACGCAGACGCGCGCGGATGCGGGCGATGGCCTGGCTGTGGATCTGGCACACGCGCGATTCCGACACGCCCATCACGGCGCCGATTTCGCGCAGGTTCAGATCCTGCTCGTAGTAGAGGCTCATCATGAGCTTTTCGCGCTCCGGCAAACCTTCGATGGCGGCCACGACCGATTCGCGCAGGTCGTGGTCCAGCAACTGGTCCAGCGGCGTGGCGTCGTTCTCGGCGGCGCGGTTTTCGATGAAGGCGTCGGCGTCTTCACGGTCGAAATCTTCGTAGTACAGCAGCTGGCTGCCTTGCAAGTCGACCAGTTGCTTCTGGTATTCGGCCAGCGACATGCCCAGCGCGGCAGCAATCTCGGTTTCAGTGGGCGCACGGCCCTTCTGCTGCTGCAGCTTCTGGATCGCCTGCTCGATCGTGCGGGCATTGCGACGCAGCCCGCGCGGCAGCCAGTCGGAACCGCGCAGTTCGTCCAGGATCGCGCCGCGAATGCGCTGGGCCGCGTAGAACTCGAACTGCACGCCCTGCGTTTCTTCGTAGCGCGACAGCGCATCGAGCAAGCCCATCATGCCGGCCTGGATGAGGTCGTCCAGCTCTACGCTGGCCGGCAGCTTCACCATCATCTGGTTGGCAATGCGGCGCACCAGCGGTGCGTATGCGGCCATTTCGTCGGACTTGGTCTTGCGACCGGTTGCGGTGTACATATCCATGCCTGCCTTTGGCGCTTCGTTCATGCTGCGCCTCAATAAACCATCTCGGCCGCGCGCGCGGTGGCGCGGGGCGTCGCTGTCGGTGCCGATATTGACGTTGCTGTCTGTGTCTGCGCCGATGCCTCCCCCCCCGACGGCACGGAATGACCGATGCCCTCCTCAGCCTGGGCCTCGGCGCTGGCCCAGCTCAGCATCTCTTCGGCAAGCTGGCGATAGGCCATGGCCGAAGGCGATGCGGGAAACGCGCTCGCCACGGGCTTGCCGAGCGAGAGCGCCAGTTCTACGTGCCGGTCCTCAGGGAGGTAACCAGCGAAATCGATTCGGGTGTTCAGGTACTGGCCCACGGTGTTGGCCAGGTTGCTGAACACGCGCAGGGCGGAATCCACCGAATGCGCGCCGCACACCACGGTGCGGATGCCGGCGTTGCTACCTTGCAGCACGGCGGTTTTCTTGAGCAGCGTGTACGCGCTCTTGATGCCTTCCGAGCCATCGGTGAAGGTCAGCAGCACGTCGTCGCAAGCCTCGGCCACGGTGGCTAGCGCCCGGGTACCGAAATGCGCGGCCACCAGCGTCACGTCCGCGGTGTCGTCGTACTGTTCGAGCATGCCCGTCACGGCCAGCATGGTCTGCGCGCTCACCACGGCGGCGTCGCGTCCCATGGCAGACAGCGCAATGCGCAGGTTGTCGACAAAGTCATCCACCTGCTCTTGCTCGCCGATCACCAGCACGCGGCGGCTGGCTGCCTGACCGAGCATGCGGCGCAGCCCGGCGGCTTGATCCTTGGCGAAAGGTGTCGTCATGCTCGCCCCCTTGTTCAGGCGAAATCGAAGGCGGCCAGGCCGGGTTCGCGGCTGAGTTGGCTACGTACAGCAGCGCCTTGCGCCACCAGCAGCGACTCGTCCGAATCCAGCGCGAACGACGATTGCTCGGCACCCGCGCGGAACGTGCGATGCACCAGCAGCTTCTTGTTGGGCACCGCAATGTCTTCCGGCACGCGCTGGCCGTACGACACGTAGTGCAGCGGCAGGCGGCGGCGGATCATCACGTCCATCGCGTGGCCCACCGAGGTGGCTTCGTCGATCTTGGTGAGGATGCAGCCCGCGAGGTTGGCGTCACGGTAGGCGCTCACCACCTCGTCGAGTGTCTTGCCGTTGCTCGCGGCGTTCAGCAGCAACAGGCGCTTGATCGACGGGCCCACGGCATGCAGCATCGCCATCTGTTCGGACACGGCGCGGTCACGCTGGCTCATGCCGATGGTGTCGATCAGCACGACGTGCTTTTCGCGCAGATCGTTCAGCGCCAAGCTCAGGTCTTGCGCGTCTTTCACGGCATGCACCGAGACGCCCAGGATCTTGCCGTAGATGCGCAGTTGTTCGTGGCCGCCGATCCGGTAGCTGTCGGTCGAGAGCAGTGCCACGCGCGATGCGCCATGGCGCAGCACGAAGCGCGCAGCCAGCTTGGCGGTCGTGGTGGTCTTGCCCACACCCGTCGGGCCCATCAGGGCAAACACGCCGCCCTGGTCGAGCAGGCTGTTTTCATCCGACACGGTGCTCAGGTTCTTTTCAATCGCGCGCTGCACGAAATCCAGCGCGCCTTCATACGTGTCGTGCTGCGGCATGTTCTCCAGCACGTAGCGCGTGAGCTGCGCCGAGAAACCTGCGTTCAGCATGGTCTGGAACAGGCGCGTACGCACCGGGTCGCCCAGCTTCACGCCCAGCGAGGCGAGGCTCGACATGGCATCGGTGAGCGTGCTCTTGAGCACGTCGATCTCGCTGACCATGCGGCGGGTCATGGCATCGCTCTCCGCCTTCAGATCGGCCTTCAAGTCGGCCCGCAGGTCAGCCTTCAGGTCGATGGGCGAGCGTTGCAGGCTGACGTCTTCGCGCGGGGCTTCCGGCTGCTTGGCCATCGTGTCCTCCATGCGGACAAAGACGTTGGAGGGGTTGGCGGCGTCGGCCGACTTGCGCGACTGGGCTTCCACGCGTTCGGCAAACCCGCGCAGCGTGGTCGGTTGCGGGTCTTGCTCACGAGCGAAGTGGCGCGACGGTTCACGGCGTGCGACCGGACGCTTGAGCGGCTCAGCGGGTTCGTCCTCTTGCACCACGGTGCGGCGGGCGATGAACTGGGCGGTGCTGGCCAGCGTGTCGGCAGCGTCCTTGCTGGCACGATCCAGCGACAGGTCCGCCAGCATGCGGGTCGAAGCCGTCAGCGGATCCTCGGCCGGCGTATCTGCCGACGCATTGAGCGCGACATCGTCGTCCACGCGCGTTTGCAGCGTGCGGCCGGCGGGCTTCGCCTGGGCGGCAGTTGCGGTAACCGCGGCGGCCTCGGCAACCGCCGGTGCCTCTTCCTGCGCGGCGGAGCGGCGCGAGGCAATGAAGCGGTTACGCAGGCGGGCCAGCGCGTTGGGTGCCGCACCTTGCGCGGCGCTTTGGTCTGCGGCGGCCTGGGCCGGCGCTTCGGCAGATGCCTGGGCGACGTGGGCGACAGATTCTGCGGCAGGTGCCGGCTCGGGAATCGGTGCGGGTGCCATCGGGCGGCGCTGGGCAGCCTTGGGTGCCGTCGAATGGGTATCGACCAGAGCATCCACATGCGTGTCGGAAGCGGCGATGACTTCAATGCCGCCCGGCACGGCGCGATTCGACAGAATCAGCGCGTCGTCGCCCAACTGGTCGCGGACCTTGCGCAAGACGTCACGCGACGTCAGTCCGGTAAATCGATGCATTTTCATGCGCGGCCTCCAAGCATGGCGACAACCTTAATCGTTCGGTGATCTGGAATTTCTGCGTGCGACAGCACGCGCAGGCTCGGTGCAGCACGCTTGAACAAGCGGGCAAGCATCGGGCGCAGTGCGGGCGGTACGAGCAGGACGCCCGTCTGACCCATCTGTTCGTGCTGGCGGGAAGAATCCGCCGCCGCTTGCATGAGCGAGTCCGCGAGTTGCGGTTCAATCGGGCCGGCATTCGAGCCAACGACGCTTTGCAGCAAGATGTTCTCCAGATTCGGGTCAAGCGTGACGACCTGCATTTCGGTCTTGTTCGGAAAGAGCTGCTGGGCAATCGCCCGGCCCAGCGCCACACGCACAGCGGCGGTGAGTTCGGCCGGGTCTTGCGTCCTGCCTCCGTGTTCCGCCAGCGTCTCGACGATGGTGCGGATGTCGCGGATATGCAGGCCTTCGTCCAGCAGGTTCTGCAGCACCTTCTGCACGGTCGCGACGGGCAACAGCTTGGGCACAACGTCTTCGACCAGCTTCGGTGCTTCCTTGCCCAAATGATCGAGCAACTGCTGCACTTCCAAACGGCCGAGAAGCTCGGTGCTATGGGTGTAAATCAACTGATTGACGTGGGTGGCGATGACCGTGCTGCAATCGACCACGGTATAGCCCTCGGCCTGGGCGCGGTCGCGCACATCGGCGGTAATCCACATGGCCGGCAGGCCGAAGGTCGGGTCCACGGTGGGCGTGCCCGGCAGTTGCGTGCCCAAACGTCCGTCCTGGCCACCCGGGTTGATGGCGAGGAACTTGCCCTGCTGCACCTCGCCGTGGCCGATCTCCACGCCCTTGAGCGTGATGCGGTATGACGACGGGCCCAGTTCCAGGTTGTCGCGGATGTGCACCACCGGCGCCAGGAAGCCCATGTCCTGCGTGAACTTCTTGCGGATGCCCTTGATGCGGCGCAGCAGCTCGCCGTCCTGGCTCTTGTCGACCAGCGGGATCAGGCGGTAGCCGATCTCCAGACCCAGCACATCCACCCACGACACGTCGTCCCAGCTTGCCTCGGGCGTATCAACGGGGGCGATGGCCTGCAGCACCGGTTCCACCTCGGGAATCTCGCGCTTCTTCTTGAGGTACCAGCCCAGATAGCCCAGACCGCCGCCAAACAGAATGAACGGGATGTGCGGCATGCCCGGCACCAGGCCCAGCAGGCCCAGCACGCCGGCGGTGGTCATCAGCACCATCGGCATGGCAAACAGCTCGCTCGACAGTTGCTGGCCGACGTCCTTGTCGGTGGACACGCGGCTGACCATGATGCCCGCCGCGGTGGAGATCACCAGCGCGGGAATCTGCGCAACCAAGCCGTCGCCGATGGTGAGCAGCGTGTAGTTGGTGGCCGCGTGGCCCACGTCCATGCCGTGCTGGATCACACCCACGGCCAGGCCGCCAATGATGTTGATGAGCAGAATGGCGATCCCCGCCACCGAATCCCCGCGCACAAACTTGCTGGCACCGTCCATGGAACCGAAGAACTCGGCTTCCTGGGCGATGGCCGTGCGGCGCTTGCGGGCTTCGTCTTCGCGGATCAGGCCGGCGTTCAGGTCGGCGTCGATGGCCATCTGCTTGCCGGGCATGGCGTCGAGCGTGAAGCGCGCGCTGACCTCGGCGATCCGGCCGGCGCCCTTGCTGATCACCATGAAGTTGATGATCACCAGGATGACGAACAGCACGATGCCGACGGTGTAGTTGCCGCCCACCAGGAAATGGCCGAACGCCTCGATCACCTTGCCGGCCGCGTCCGGGCCGGTGTGGCCTTCCATCAGCACCACGCGGGTGGAGGCCACGTTCAGCGACAGCCGCATCAGCGTGGTGATCAGCAGGATGCTCGGAAACGACGAGAAATCCAGCGGCTTGAGCGTGTGCATGCTGATCAGCAGCACGATGATCGACAGCGCGATGTTGAACGTGAACAGCAGGTCAAGGATGAACGGCGGCAATGGCAGCACCATCATCGCCAGGATCAGGATGATGAGCACCGGGCCGGCGGCAGAACGGTAGTCGCCCTTGCGCAGGATGTCGGTGACTCGGAGCAGTGCGGCGTTCATCGTTGGGGGTGTGCAGCGGGGGGCATTTCGATGGATGCCATCTTGCCGCCCGGGCCCTCAAATCGAAGACGGGAGAAAGCTGCCCAAAAGGCGGCTTTTCTTTGAAATACCCTCCCGCTGGGGGGTGTGGAAGCGACGAACGGTGCCGCCTGCCTGCAATTGCGCACCGCAAAGCCCCATCCATGAGGCTCCGACAGCCAAACGCTGGGCTAAAAGTGCTGAAGGCGAGGCTTTTTGCTCGGTGGTCCGAGCTCAGAACTCGGCACGCGGAGCTTTTTGCTCGGCGGTCCAAGCTCAGAACTCGGCACGCGGAGCTTTTTTCTCGGCAGCCCGAGCTCGGAACTCGGCGCGCGGAGCTTTTTGCTCGGCAGCCCCAGCTCAGAACTCGGCGCGCAGAGCTTTTTTCTCGGCGGCCCGAGTTCAGAACTCAGCGCGCGGAGCATTTTTTCTCGGCAGCCCGAGCTCAGAACTCGGCGCGCGGAGCTTTTTGCTCGGCAGCCCGAGCTCAGAACTCGGCGCGCCTCGCCAGGACCGCTTCGCTGGGTTTTGTTAAGAGCGCGTGTCAGCCACGACCGTGCCCCGCCAAGACCGGTTGCGCCAAATGGGCGCTTTTATATTTCTCATTGGCAACAAATCGCATTTGTCGCAGGTCCAAACATTAAGGACCCGGCTTAACCACGATGCGACAGCCCTCCGCATAACCGAATGCCTACCATTTTCTGCGCGCTTCCGCATTGATCAATTTGGTTGTCATCTAAATGGGCGCCAGTAATGCCACAATTGCGCCCCCCGCGCAGAAGGCCGCAACCTTCTGCCGAATGAGAAATCGAATCTCGCGCACGCTATCAGCACGCGGGCATCGATCTAGGACTAAACAACCATGCTGTTACTGAATAATCGCGTCCGCAAGCTGGACTTTCAGGATCTGGTGATTTTTCACCTGATATATGAGCTCAGAAGCGTCACCGAGGTGGCGGAACTGCTCAGCGTCAGCCAATCGACCGTGAGCTACTGCCTGAAACGCCTGCGCGACTGCTTTGATGATGAGCTGTTCACCAATTCCCGCTTTGGCATGAGCCCAACCCAGCGGGCGACGGCGCTCACGCCACGCATCCAGGGCATCCTCACCCAGATGGCGGAGTGCGTGCAGGATGATGCCAGCTTCAATCCCGCCATCAAATCCACTTCATTTACGATCTATGCGCCGGAATATTTCGAAATCATCATCATGCCGGTGCTGATGAAGAACATTCTGGAGGCCGGCCACAAGGTTTCGATCAACATTACAAAACCCGAAAAGGATTTACCCTACGCCGAGATCGTCGCAGGGCAAATCGATTTGGGTGTTTTCTTTGGCCCGGGCTTCTATCGCAACTACCCGGGCCTTTCGACCCAGACGCTGTTCCGCGACCAGCTTCTTGCTGTGCAGGACGGCCCCGACAATACAGACCCCCTGCCGTTGGATGCGCTGCTGGAACGCCGTCATGTCTTTCCGACGCCCTGGGTTTCCGACAGCAATATGGTCGACAGCTGGCTGCAGTCGCAGGGCCATCGCCGCACGATCGCGGCGCGGGCCAACAGCTACTTTTCGGCCATCGAGCTCCTGTTCGGCACCGATCTCCTGCTGATGCTTCCCCGGCGGATCCATGACAAAGTCAGACGCAAGCTGCCCAATGTCGGCGCACGCCCCATGCCCGACGGGATGCCGGACTTCACGCTGGACATGGTATGGAGCGCCGCGCTGACGAACAACCAGGCCAATACCTGGCTGCGTCAGCAATTGATCCGCGCTTGCGTGAACATCTGAACGGAAGGGCTCCGCGCTTAGCGCCGCGAACCCAACCCAGCAGCGGCGGTGCTCACTGCGGGAGGCGCAACGACGCCAGGCGGGTTGAGTGCGTGGCGCTTAGCCGCGGCTCGGCTGGATGGCGAAATGCTTCGGATAGTCGGCTGGGCGGAATCGCCCCACCATGAAGATCATCCCGGTGGACACCAGCGCCAGCAACAGCCAAGCCTGCGTAAAGCTGGATGACACATCCTTGATGACGCCAGCGATCAGCGGCGACAGCGCGGCAATGAGGTAACCCACGCCCTGCACGAACGCCGTCAGTTCGCCGGCACGACGCGGGGCATCCATATGGTCCATCGCCACAATCAGGCTCATCGGGAACAGGCCGCCGATGCCAAAACCCAGCAGACCGGCCCAGACGATCGGATAAACCGTGGGCGCCAGGATCAGGCCGGCAAACCCGGCAATCACCGAAACCAGCACCAGCAGCAACACCGGACGGCGGTCCAGGCTGCGGCTGGCCAGCGCCGGCACCACCAGACCGGACAGCACCTCCATGCTGGTCAGGTAGGCCAGCAACAGGCCGGCATTCGTATCTGCCCACCCCTGCTCGACATAGAACGGCGGCAACCAGGCCAGTACACAGGTGTAGGAGGCCGTGCCCAGCCCAAAGAAGATGCCCAGCAGCCAGGCACGCGGGCGGGTCGCAAACGGCTTGTCGCTGCCGCCCGCGCTTTGTTGAGGCGCGACGAATGACACGATGTCACCGCGGATGGCGTACCACGCCGCCAGCGCCACTGCGGCCAGCGCCGACCACGCCGCCAGCGCCGGCTGCCAGCTTCCGAACCAACCACTGATGAACGGCGAAACCGAGGCGGACAAGGCAGCCCCGCCCATGATGGCGGTCACGTACACGCCCATCAGCAACGCGATGGCGTTCGGAAAGCGGCTCTTGATGATGCCCGGCATGACCGACTGGATGACAGCGATGCCGGCACCGGCCACCACCGCCGTCAGGATCAGATCCAGAGCGGAGGAAGCGTACAGCCGCGCCAGGCTGGCCAGCCCGATCACGAGCAACGCCCCCGCAATGGCGCGGTGCTCCCCCCAACGGGCTGCCAGCTTGGCACCGCGGAACATCGCCAAGCCCATGGCCAGCACCGGCAGCATGGTCAGCAGGGAGACCATCGTGTAGCTCAACGGAATGCTGCTCCGGATCGACGTCAACAGCGGCCCGATGGCGGCCATCGACGGGCGCAGGTTCAAGCCGACCAGCACCAGCGCAAGGATCAACGGCACACGACTTGCCGCGCGGGAAGATTGCGTCACGTTTTGACTCCATGCGTGTAGGAACGACCGGGTCATTGTCATGACAACAACCCGTTGCGGGCAATTCAAAGTTTCAAATCGGCTATCGGGGAATTCGCAATCGCTCGATTTGCCCGCTACCTACACTACCCGTCCGACTCACCACCCCGCCTTGGAGCCATGACTGCTTTCGAATCGCCTGTCTGCGCGCAGGGTTTCCAGTTGACACTGGACCAATTACTGATGCCCACGGTTGAGCAGTACCCCGACCGTGAGATCGTCTACCGCGACACCGTGCGCTTGCGTTATCGGGATCTCCATGGGCGCGTGCTGCGGCTGTGCGCGCTGTTGCAGCGACTGGGGGCGGGTCCGGGCGTGACCGTTGCCGTGGCCGACTGGGACAGCCATCGCTATCTGGAAGCGTACTTTGCTGTCCCCATGACGGGCGCCACGCTGATGACGGCCAATATCCGGCTGTCGCCCGAACAACTGGCCTACACGCTGGGCCATTCCGGTGCGAGCGTGCTGCTGGTCAATGACGACTTTGCGCCGCAACTGGCCGAGCTTCGCGAGGCACTGCCGGCAGCGACCGCCTGGCTGCGGCTAACCGACCAACCCGATGCGACCGCGCATCCGGACCTGCCCTGGCACGGGGAGTACGAGGCTTGCCTGGCTGCTGAAACGCCCGATCCGGTGCTGCCCGCCCCCGACGAGAATCGGCGCGCCACCCTGTTCTATACGACGGGCACCACCGGGGCGCCCAAAGGCGTCTCGTTCAGCCATCGGCAGCTGGTGTTGCACACGCTGGCGCTGGCGGGCGCGCTGGGTTGCTCGGCGGACGGCCTCAGAGTGCATCGCCGTGATGTCTACATGCCGATCACGCCGATGTTCCACGTGCACGCCTGGGGCATGCCCTATCTGGCCACGATGCTGGGCCTCAAGCAGGTGTATCCGGGCCGGTACCGGCCGGCAGCGTTGCTCGACCTGATTGAACGTGAAGACGTCACCATCTCGCACTGCGTGCCGACGCTGCTGCAAATGATGTTGGATGACCCCAGCCAGCCGCAGCGCGACTTGTCACGCTGGAAAGTCATCATCGGTGGCGCGGCGTTATCGGAAGCCCTGGCACGTCGCGCATTGGCGCTCGGCATCGACATCTGGGCGGGGTACGGCATGTCCGAGACCGGGCCCGTGCTGACGCTGGCCCAATTCCACCCCGACCATGAGCGCAACGAAGCGCAGGATCTGGCAGCCCGGCTGCGCGCCGGCTCGCCCATCCCGCTGGTACGTCTGCGCGTACTGGATAAAGCCGGACAACCGGTGGCCCGTGACAACCGCCAGGCCGGCGAGGTGACTGCCCGCGCTCCGTGGCTGACGGCCGACTACCTGAACGAACCCGAGGCCAGCGCAGGACTGTGGCGCAACGGCTTTCTTCATACGCGCGACATCGGCGTGCTCGACGCAGATGGTTCCTTGCGATTGACCGACCGGGCCACAGACATGATCAAGACCGGCGGGGAATGGGTCTCGTCGCTGGAACTCGAAGCTCTGCTGCTGGATTGCACCGGCGTGGCAGACGCCGCAGTCATCGGCATTCCAGACGCACGCTGGGGAGAACGCCCTGTTGCAGTGATCGTCCCCGAGAAGGACGACGATCCGCAGTTGGCCGAGGCGCTGCGCAAAGCACTGCATGTGCAAGCGCAGCAGGGCCGGTTGCCGTCATACGCGCTACCCGACGCGATTCACCTCACCAACGCACTGCCTCGCACCAGCGTGGGCAAAACCGATAAAAAGGCGTTGCGCCTGCAATATGGTGGTGCCTGATCGGCGCCCCCTCAAGAAAAGAAAAGACCGGCTTTGCGCCGGTTTTTTCATGCCCACTTTTACAAATCGATGTATTAAATTCCGCTTATAACAGATTAATGTGATTCAAAACAGGCCAATCCTATTATTTAAATTCACAAATCAATTTTCTGCAGTGCAGCATCGCGGCACACCGCCCATGATGGCGACATCGAATGTCGACAAACCTACAGGGTGATGTGATGAATATCCGAGTTGTCAAACAAGGGACTGCGTTATGGCATCTTGCAGTCACCGCCGTACAGAACAAATACCGCAGCGCTTACGAGGCGCAAGTCGAACCCAACCCGGAAAATTTCGTCGTCGCGGTAGAAGGCGATCGAACGATTCTGGCTTGCGCGGGAATTACATTCGCCACAACCGGAAAGCTATTTTCCGAACAGTATCTGGACACGCCAATTGAAACCGCCATTCGAGAGATATGGCGATGCCAATACAGCCGAAACGAAATTGCGGAGGTCGGCAATCTGATTTCCTTCGACAAGCGAGCATCGCTCAGTGTCATCAAGCTTGTGCCACTGCTCGCTTGGTGCATGGGGGCCAAGGCCCTGCTGTGCACCATCACGCCCAAGGTCGCTGGGCTGCTGAACGCCTGCGACATCCGCTTTGAACCGATATGCGAAGCCGACCCGGCCAAGGTCGATGGCGGCGGAGAGGGGTGGGGAAGCTACTACGCCAACAAGCCGACCACCGGGCTCATCCACGTCGCCAACCACCGCGAGTTGTTCCAGCGACTGACGACGTCCATGGATTTCATCCGCAGTAAGCAGCCTGCTCAACTTGAGGAGGCCGTATCGTGAGCCTGAGCCATCAGCTGTGCCAGCAATTCCTGAACAACCCGGAGCAAGTCGCCTGTATCGACCACGATGCCGACGGTGGCATCCAACGCCAGCTGAACCGGCGCGAGCTCGCAAACGCCGCGCACGTGCTGGCGGACACCCTGCAGGCCGAACTGCGGCCCGACCTGGTCAAACAACGCCCTGTGGTTGGCATCGTCATCCGTAACAGCAGCAACTGGCTCATCGCCGATCTGGCCTGCCTGTTCGCCAATCTCACCAGTTTGCCGTTGCCGCAAGCCTTCACCCGCGCCCAAGCAGAACACTTGGCCGCCAAGTGCGATTTCTTCCTGGTCGACGAAGCCGGTGAAGCCATCCTGGAACAACGTTGGGGGCTGCAAGCATCTGCGGTGCGCAAACTCCGGGTGGACCAGTTGGCCGCGGCACCCAGCGCGATGCCGGCATCGCCGCAACTCGCGCCGGACGGCATCTGGATCTGCAAGATCATCCACACGTCTGGCACCACCAGCCGCCCCAAGGGCGTCTGCCTGAGCGAGAACGCCCTGGCCGCCACGCTGAAGAGCCTGCACGAAGCCCTGCCGGCCGAGTGTCACCACCGCTATCTGTCGCTGGTGCCGCTGAGCCTGTTGCTTGAACAGATTACGGCGCTGTACATGCCGTTACTGGCGGGCGGCACCGTGCATTTCCTGCCGGAAACCGTACCGCTGCTGGGTGAGCCCGGCGGCAGTGCCGACCGGATGATCGATTGGCTGATGCGAGTGCGCCCTGGCGCCTGCACCGTGCCCCCGATGGTCATCAACCGCCTACTGGCGAGGCTGGAACAGGGCGACGCAGAACTGGCCCGCTATCTTCGTGCCGATGATGCCCCCCACATCACGTGTGGCGGCGCTGCCGTCAGTGCGGACGTGCTGGCCCGGCTGGCGGAGCTGGGCATTGCGATTTTCCAGGGCTACGGCCTGAGCGAAAACGCCTCGGTCGTCAGCGTCAACACCCGCACGGCCAATCGCCACGGCAGCGTGGGCCGCGCACTGCCTCACGTCCAGGTACGCATTGCGGACGACGGTGGCATCCACATCCGCAGCGCGTCGCAATTCAGCCATTACTCCGGCGAAGACCCGAGCGCCTGCGCGCATACGGCCGATGGCTGGCTGGATACGGGTGACCTGGGCACCCTGGACGAGGATGGCTACCTGTTTATCAGCGGGCGCAAGAAGAACGTGATTTGCCTGCCGAATGGCCGCAACGTCAGTCCCGAGCAAGTGGAACTGGAACTGCGCCAGCTGGATGGCATCCACGACGCGGTGGTCTTCCTCGACGAAGAAGACGGCCTGGTCGCCTTGCTGCATACCGGGGAAGCCACCGACACCACGCCTTGGCTCGGCTGGATGGCGGACAACCTGTCCGACATCGAGCGCCCTTCCAGGCTGTGGCTGCTGCCGCGCGGCAGCGCACTGCTCTCCCGCCTCTACACCGTCACTGGGCGCCCGCAGCGCGGCGACATTGCGCAGGCATATGCCTCCCGCCGGGGCAACTTCTCCACCAACGAGGAACACAACCATGAACACGGCCGTCTTGTTGCAGTCTGAATCGTCGCAGTCCGAGACCACCATCAAGCGCATCTGCCTTGAAGAGATGCGCGCACTCAAAACCGAAGAGTTGCTCTCCGAGCTTGCGGATACCGGTGTGCTGTTGTTCCCCCAAGGCGCAGAAACCGTCGATGAATTCTGCAGCTTCGTCAAACGCCACAGCTCCCGGCTCAGCCTGGACCCGGCACGCACCATGGAAGGCGGCGCCGCCCAACTGGTGGATGCCGGAACCGACGCGGTTGGCCTGCACTGCGAAAACGGCAACTCGCCGTTCTGGCCGGACCTGACCTGGTTCTATTGCAAGGAGGCCCCGCGCGTGGGCTCGCAAACCACCGTCTGCGACGGTGTGGCGGTACTGGACCAGTTCTCCGACAGCACCCGCGAATTCTTCGTGCAGAACGAGATCCGCTATTCGCGCAATGTGCAGGCCGATAAATGGAAGCGGCTGGTGGTGCACTACACCCCCACGCTGAACAATCCGGCGCAGGTGAAGTTCGAGGATCTGCAGCGCATCATCGGCGACGACCCGAATACCCAGATCACCTACAACCCAGCCGATGAATCCATCGGTTACGACTTCACGGTATCGGCGGTCTTGTCCTCGGCCATCGGCCGTCAGCCGGCCTTTGCCAACAGCATCCTCGGCCCCTCATACAACTACGAGAAGCCCCGCATCACGATCGCGGCCAGCGGCGAACCGATTCCGGCGGCCATGATGGAAGAGCTGATTCGCGTGACCGACGCCAATACCATCCCCGTCGACTGGAACGACAACGACTTCGTGATGATCGACAACCGCCGTGTCATGCATGGCCGGCGCGCCATCGTTGACACGCGGCGCAAGATCTTCAATGCGCTCAGCTATTTGTGAGGAGGGCACCATGACCGCACGCGATGCCCTGCCTGCCCTGGCTGGGCCCATCTTGAGCGGGGAAGGCGAAACGCTGATCGACGTCAACGGCCGCCGTATTGTCGATCTGGCCAGCGGCCACCTGGGCTTCAGCCTTCCGGAGATCATCGACAAGGTACGTGCACAGGCCGCTGTCATGGGCCTGTCCAACCGGGTGATGATGTCCGAACCGCTGCTGCGGCTATGCCGTGAGCTGGCCGCCATGCTGCCGCCGACCCTGTCCAACGCCTATGTGTGCAGCTCCGGCGACGAGGCCTTCGAAGGCGCGCTCAAGCTCTGCAAAGGTCTGCAGCCCCAACTGCGGCGCCTGGCCCACGTGCGCGGCAGTGAATTCGGCTCGCTGAGTTTCGGCCGCTGCCTGGAAAAGCCGGAAGGCTATGGCGAACTGCGCAGCTTCCTGGGCCTGGAAACACTGACGATCGAGCGCCACGGCGCACTGCCATCGGCCGGCGATCTGGCCCAGTGCTATGCGCTGTGCTACTCGCCACTGATCCGTCAGGACGATGGTTCACTGGTGCCACTCGCGGCTGAACGTCTGCGTGAGATTGCCAGCCTGGCCCGTGCCGCCAAGGTGCCGCTGGTCTGCCAGGCCAGCGAAGTCTGCCTTGGCGCCGCGGGCGTGATGTTCGGCCACGAGCTGGCCGGCGTGACCCCCGACATTCTGGTACTGGGTGGTGCGCTCGGCGGCGGGGCGGTGCCCATCGGTTGCTACCTCACCTCGGCCGAGCGCGCCTACAAGGTGTACGGCAGCAGCTCGCCCGCCAAACACGGCAGCACGACTGGCGGCAACCCGCTGTCCTGCACCGCCGCGCTCGCCGCGCTGGACTACGCGACGCGGCGCAAGACACCCAGCCAGTTTCAAGCGCTCGGCAATTACATCGCCGACGCGCTGCCGGAACACGTCCGCAGTGTGGTCGGCGGCATCGTCAACCTGCGCGTACCAGATCACGTGGATGTCTCCAGCCTGCCAGCACGCTTGTTGGCAGATGGCGTGCTGGTGCGCCCGCCACGCGGCAGGACGTTGACCTTGCGCCCGTCGGCCGCCACCCACGCGCAAGTGCTTGACGAAGCCCTCGTTGTTATCAGGAGAGCATTCCATGACGACCACAACCATTGATCGCCAGCAACTGCTGGACACCTGTGAAAAACACTGGGGTGCGTCGGCCGCCAAGCTGTACCGGATTGCCGGCAGCCAAGTCGAGGCAGAAGCCTCCGATTGTGAGGTGCGCGACCACACTGGCCGCCGTTATCTCGATTTCGCGTGCAGCTACGGCGTCTTCATTGTTGGCCATCGCCATCCCGCCGTGCAGCGCCGCGTCGATGCGCAGCTGGCGCAACTGGCCTGGCTTCCGCACGGCACCACCCACCCCGCACAGCAAGCGCTGACGGAGCGTCTGAAAGCCCTGGCACCCGGCCAGTGGGGCAACGTCCATTACATGCTGTCTGGTGCCGAGGCGGTGGAGCACTCACTGCGCTACGTGCTTGCCGCCAACGCGCCACGCCGCCGCATCGTCATTACCGCGGGCGCCTACCACGGCAAGACGCTGGCCGCGATGAGCATCCTGGGCCAGCGGCAGCACGAAGCCAGCTTCGGCAGGCTCGCCGACGACGTGGTCATCGTGCCGTATGGCGACATGGCGGCCATGCGCGAGGCCATTGGCGACGGCGCCTGCGCCGTGTACCTGGAGCCGATCCTGGGCGGTGCTCACCTGCGCATGCCGCCACTGGGCTACCTGCAAGACATCCGTGCGTTGTGCGACCGCACCGGCACGCTGTTCGTCGCAGATGAAATCCAGACCGCCTTCGGCCGCTGCGGCAAGATGTTCGCGGTGGAATACGCCGGCATCGAGCCCGACATCCTGATCCTGTCCAAAGGGCTGACCGGGGGATACGCATCCATTGCCTGCGTGATGTACCGCCAGCAGACGCTGGAGCGGTTGCACGCGCCGCAGGATGATCGCGGCAGTTGCGGTGGCCACCCGTTTGCCTGTGCAGCCGCCTTGGCAGCGATTGATGTCATCGAAGCAGAAGGGCTGTTGCAAGCCTCCGTCGAGCGCGGCCACCAGTTGCGCCAGGGACTGATGGCGCTGGCAAGACGCTTTCCCGACATCATCGAAGACGTACCCGGCATCGGCCTGATGACGGGGCTGCGGCTCAAGGGCGCGGTGTACGAATCGCTGCTCTCGATGGAGCTGGGCAAACGGAACGTACATACCGGCCATTCCATGAACGAGCGAGCCGAGCGCCCGGTATTGCGCTACTACCCGCCACTGACCGTGAGCGCCGAGACGATTGACGATGTGCTGGATCGCAGCCGCGAGGCGTTGGAAGCCGTGGCCGCCCTGCCCGCCTGGAAAGTGGCGGTGATGCGCCGGGTGACGCGCTCCATGTATCGGCTGCCCAACGCGCTGTTGCGCAAGCTCTAAGGGGACCCATGACCCGTATCGACGATATCGACACCCTGCCCTTGAGAGACATGGTCGGCCTGCAACGGCGCGGTGGGCTGACCAGCCGCGCGCTGGCCGAACACTACCTGGCCCGCATCGCCCGCCGTAACGCGAAGGTGAACGCCATCATCGAGCAGGCGGCGCCCGAGCGCGTGCTTGCAGAAGCCGACGCCGCCGACGCGGCACTGCAGCGCGGGCAGTTGCAGGGGCCCCTGCACGGGGTACCACTGAGCTTCAAAGACGCCTGCCATGTGCGTGGCTTCCACCCGAGCCGCGGCGTGCGCGAGCTGCACGGCAAGCCCAGTGAGACCAGCGCCACAGTTGCACAGCGGCTGTTCGACGCCGGGGCCATCGCGCTGGGGCTGAGCAACGTGCCCGAGATGTGCATGGCCTTCGATACCGACAACCTGCTCTACGGACGCACGCTCAATCCGCACCACCCCGATCACTCGGCCGGCGGCAGCAGCGGTGGCGAGGCCGCCGCCATCGCATCGGGCATGAGCCCTGGAGGGTTGGCTTCAGATGCTTGCGGCAGCGTGCGCGTGCCCGCGCACTTCAACGGCGTATGCGGCCTGAAGCTCACGCAATGGCGCGCGCCGCTGACGGGTCAGTTCCCGCACGACCGCTCTGGCTTGTTCCATTTCAGTTCATCGTTCGGCGTGATGGGCCGCTATGTGGATGACGTCGCCCTGCTCGGGCAGTTGATCAGCGGCCCGGACGGCTACGACCCTGACACCGTCCCAGCGCCATTCCGTGATTACCGCGCACAGGAACTGGCTGCGTTGCGAATCGGCATCTGGCAGGAAAGCAGCGGGCCGGCCCGGCCTTCTGCGGCGACCCGCGCCCTGCTGCAGCAGGCGGCAGCCCTGCTGGACGGCGCCGTAGCATCCGTCGAAGAGACAACGCCGCCGATGATGGACGAGGCCTGCGAAGTACTGTGGAACGTGTGGGTACTGGGCGGCGACGGCGGCCGCCACTGGCAACACCTGTTCGGAGGCATGAACAAGCAGGCGTTCTCCGCTCCGATCGCACAGATGCTGTCTTCAAGCTCCAAGTTCGAAATGAGCGTCGACGAACTGCGCAGCGCATTGGTCATGCGCGATACGGTGCGCTACCAGCTGGCCGCGCTGTTCCGTGACATCGATGTGCTGATCAGTCCTGTCTACCCGGACGTTGCCTTCCGGCACGGAGAATCGCTACGCGAGCCGGGCGCCTATCGCTACGTATTCCCATTCAGCCTCACCGGGTCGCCAGCGGTGGTGATCCCTGCTGGCCGCTGCCCGCAGACCCAGCTGCCGATCGGCCTCCAACTGGTGGGGCGTCATTGGGATGAACATCAACTGCTGGCAGTCGCTGCTCAGTTGGAAAGACGTTTGCCGGCGTGGCGGCCGGCCTAGCCGCCCGGGATAGAATCCGCGTCGTCATCCGATCGTCGTCTGGACCCACGCCAGACGCTGGGTCCATACCCGCAGGCACTGGCAGTTCCGTCGGGCGCGGTGGGTATGGGAATTGCAAGTCATCCCCGCAGCGACAAAACGCGCGCCCACCAGCACCCCCACCAGACCCGGATCCAGTCACGCCGCACAAAGGCGGTGCATTGGCCGGTGCGTGGATGCACCAACCCGAGCATAGGCAACGTTCAATGAAACACCCCGTATCTGGATTCCTGGACATACACGGTTGTTTGCCAGACTGGCCGTTCATGCGATGAGCGGCGCCATGAACCATCAGCTGAATCATGCAAGCGGCACCGTTGCGGCAAGCAGCACCCGTGCAGATGGACACACGATGCTTGAGGACATCTATGGCATGGCCGTCGGCATGATGTTTATCGTGACGGGGGTGGTGTTGCTCAGCGCGGCCGGGCTCGTGACCGGTGGCATTGCTGGAATTGCGTTGCTTGTGTCGTATGTCGCGCCGTTATCGGTCGGCACCATTTTCACGTTGGTCAACGTGCCGTTTTTCGTGTTTGCCTATTTCGTGATGGGCTCTCGTTTTGCCATCAAGTCGACGCTGGCCAGTTGTGGCATCACCTTCCTGCTGGCGTTGACGCCGCGGGCCTTGCACATCGATTTTGAAAGCCCGCTGTTTGCGGCGCTGGTGGGCGGAACGCTCAACGGTATGGGCGTGTTGGCGCTCGCGCGACACGGCTCGGGCGTTGGCGGCACGGGCGTTCTGACGCTCTGGCTGCAACGCGCGCGTGGGATCAATGCGGGGATCGTGCAGGTGGCCATCGATTCGATGATTCTGCTGACATCGATCTTGGTGATCCCGACTGGCCGCGCAGGTTGGTCGGCACTGAGCGCGGTTGCCATGAGCGCGATGGTGATCGCGTGGCACCGCCCGGGTCGATATAACGTCATGGTGCGGTAACGCCAGTCGGGGCCACACCGGCCAGAGCATCACCCCTTTAGATCCCTTAGGCGTTGCTGGTGACGTCGTCAGCGGCGTCTTCGGGGCCGGCCTGAGGGCCGGGATCCATATCCGCCGGCACCGGCAGCTCGGTCGGGCGTTTCGGCGCCCGCCCACCCACCTGGTGCATGCGGCGCAGCTGATACACATACGCCAGCACCTCGGCCACGGCGGCATACAGGGCCTCCGGAATCTGATGGCCGATCTCCGTATGCCGGTACAGCGCACGCGCCAGCGGCGGCGCTTCCAGAATGGGAATCTTGTGCTCGGTGCCCAGCTCGCGGATCTTGGCAGCCACGAGGTCGGCGCCCTTGGCCAGCACGCGGGGCGCGCCGCCTTCCTGCTCGGAATAGCGCAGCGCCACAGCGTAGTGCGTCGGGTTGGTGACGATCACGTCGGCCTTGGGCACGTCGGCCATCATGCGGCGCTGGGCCGCCTGGCGCTGCATGGAGCGGATGCGGCCCTTGACGTGCGGATCCCCCTCAGACTCGCGGTGCTCCTTGCGCACCTCTTCCTTGGTCATGCGGTGCTTGCGGGCGTATTGCCACAGCGCCAGCGGCACGTCCACCGCCACCACCAGCAGCATGACCGCCGCCATGCAAAGGAACGCCACGCCGGCCACGTGCATGGTGTCGCCCATGGCGGCGCGCAGGTCTTGTTGCGGCAGTTCGATGAAATCTGCCCGGTAGTGACGGATCAACCACCAGCCCACGCCGGCCACCAGTGCGAGCTTGATCAGCAGCCGAGGCAACTCCAGCAAGCCCTCGACGGAGAACATGCGTGTGAGCCCCTGCAGCTTGAACAAGCGCGTGATGTCCGGCTCCAGCGGCTTGAACGAGATGGCCCCGCGTGTCAGCGCCAGCGGCGTAAGCGCGGCCAGAACGAGCAACAGCAACAACCCGCCCAGCGCGATACCCAGCGGCGTGAACTGCGCCGCCACGTAGGTCCACTGGTCTTGCGCGCGCGACACGTCGTAGCGGTGAAACTCCAGGCAGCGCGCCAGGAACGACGACGCCCCCCGCACGATCGACTCGCCCATCACCCACATCCCACCTGCGCCCGCCGCCAGCAAGGCGAACGAACCCAGTTCCCGCGATCTGGGAACGTCGCCTTCCTCGCGCGCCTGTTCCAGGCGCCGGGGTGAGGCGGCTTCGGTTTTTTCGAGATCGCTTTCTTCGGACATGCCGGGAGGATGCGAGGGGGTGGATGACTAGACGCTCGCATTATTCCCGCACCGCGCGCCCGCTAAAGCGGGGAGAAAACCGCCTCGGGACGCCCTTTTCCGTGGAATGGCCCCGCAATGCGTACCAACCCCGCCCCGCAGTTTCAAAACAGCCACTTGATAACACTGGATTAACAAAACACCCTCCACCGGCAACTACCATGCGTCGCAGTCACATGCACTGTGATGCTTGCGGTACGTACATCGGGCAGTCCAACCTCATCAGGGAGGAGGGGGTATGCGGTGGCAGGTCAAGGCTGGGGCCATCCTGGCGACGGCGGTACTGGTGTTTGCGGGGGTGCGACTGTTCTCGGCCGATGCCGCAGATGCGCATGACGCCCAGCCGCCCGATCCGCTAAAACAGGCCGCTGCAGCCACACCGCCCGTGCCGACCAGCGCGCCACCGGCCCCGCTCACGCAGGCAAGCCGGCCAGTACTGCCCGAACGGCCGCTGCCACCCCGCTTTACCGACTACCTGGCCCGCAAGTACCCGAGTTCTGCCGCCACGCGCCAGGCCCTCACACAGATTGCCTACGGCTGGAGCCAGGCTGTCAACGACGTGCGCGGCCCGCAGGACGCCAAGCTGGCCGGCAACGCAATCGCCCAGGGCATCGCCTGTGCGTTGGGCCCGGGCGTGCTCGCCACCACCGGCGTCGACCAGCAGACGATGCTCGACCGAATCAAGGCGGCACGCGCGGTCATGCTCGACAACGATAGCGACACGACGGCCTATCTGCGCTTCCAGGCGCTGGCCGGCGGCCAGTACTTTGACGACCCCGGCGCCGCCGCATGCAGTTTTGACCCAGCCACGCTGCCGAACTGAGAACGGAGTTTCCCGCCTGACTTCACCCACGCCCTCACCCCGCCACCAAGGAGACTGCTGCATGAAAATGAAGAGACTTGCCACCATCGTGCTCGCCGGTTCGCTGCTCGCCGCGCCGCTCAGCGCTATTTCGGCTGCGCCCGGGTCGGCCATCGTGTTCGTCAACGGCATCAACAACACGTTTGACGATGCGGTGGCCAGCCTGCAGGTGCTGAAGACCCAGCTCAACGCGCGCGACAAGAACAACACCTACGTCTACGGCAACGCCTACAACGCCACGCAAGGCGCCCTGAGCGACGTCTATCAGGTGTTCAAGCAAAAGGGCGTGGAAGGCGCGAGCCCGGCCGACTTCTGGCGCGCCATCGACGGCAACAGCCTGCCGGCCAGCGGCATGAACGCAGCGCTGCAGCAGAAGTACATCGACCTGCTCACGAAGAACGACATTCCGGAGCTGCCCGACCACCTGAACCAGTACCGCAACTACTTGAAGGCGCAGCGCAAGGTGGTGCTGGTCGGCCACTCACAGGGCACGCTGTACACCAACTTCGAGATCAACCTGCTGGTGACAGGGCCGGAGCAGGCACAAGGCAAGATCAGCGCGGTCAATGTGGGCAACGCCACGCGCTATCAGTTGCCGGGCTCGAGCTACCTGACATCGCAGGCCGACACGGTGATCGGCGCGCTGAGCCTGGTGCAGACGGTGCTGCCCGCCAACTACTCGCTTGGCTGGCACCCGTTGTCTGACGCGCTGGGGCACTCGTTCTCGAAGATCTACATGAACGCGAGCTACAGCGCGGCGGGGCAGATCCTGACGCAGGTGTCGCAGCAGGCGCGCAACTGAGGGGCAGCGGACTAGACGCCTCCAGACGTAAAGTCTGACGCGGCGCATGGTCTTGCCAGGCGATCGGCGCTACCCTCGCGTATCTTCATCATCACAATCCATGCCCGCCGCCACCATGCCGGCGGGTGCTTTTTTGGAGTTGCCGTTGATACGCGTCTTGCCGCCCGCTGTCCTGGGCACGCTTAGCCTGATCCTGCTGGCACTGAACACGCTGTTCTGGAGCGTGCCGCTGTTTACGTTCTCCGCCATCAAACTGCTGATTCCGGTCACGGCTGTGCGACAGCGGATCGACCCGGTGCTGAACTGGGTCGCCACACGCTGGATCGGCTGCAACAACGTCTGGATCGGTCTGCTGCAGCGCGAGCCGTGGAGCGTAGAAGGCGCCTCCAACCTGCGCTACGCGGGGTGGTATCTGGTCAACTGCAACCACCGCTCGTGGGTCGACATCTTCGTGCTGCAGCGGGTGCTGAACCGGCGCATTCCACTGCTGAAGTTTTTCCTCAAGCAGCAGTTGATCTATGTACCGGTGATCGGCCTGGCCTGGTGGGCGCTGGATTTTCCGTTCATGCGGCGGCATTCCAAGGCGGCGTTGCGCAAGCACCCCGAGCGGCGCAACCAAGACCGGGAGACCGCGCGGCGCGCCTGCGCCAAGTTCGCCAAGGTGCCGACCAGCGTCATGAACTTTGCCGAAGGCACCCGCTACACGCCGGCCAAGCATCGTGCGCAATCCTCGCCATATCGCCATCTGCTCAAGCCCAAGGCCGGTGCGATGGCGCTGGCGCTCAACGCCATGGGCGACCAGTTCCAGGCGCTGCTGGACGTGAGCATTGCCTACCCGGACGGCACGCCGAGCTTCTGGGCCCTCGCCAGCGGCCGGACTGGCCGCGTGATGGTGCACATCCGAGAGCTACCGATTCCGGCCGGTCTCTGCGCAGGCGACTACACCGCCGATGCGGCGTTCCGCAGCGAGTTTCACCGCTGGCTGGCACAACTTTGGGAAGAGAAGGACGCGCAGATCGACGCCATGCTGGCGCAAGCTGCGGTGAAGAACTAGCAACCAGGAACGAAGCCCTGGAGACGAGAGAAGCGCCGGCCCTCGCGCGAGCGAAGGCCGGGCAGACCAGCGTTAGAAGCCGAGGCTTTCCAGCAAATCGTCAACCTGTTCCTGGCTGCCGACCACGTCCGGATGGTCCGGATTGATCTGCGGGCCATTCAGCAGCGACGACGACGATGCTTCCGTGCGCAGATGCTCAGGTGCGTTCTCCAACAGGATGCCGACCAACTGACTTTCGATCAGTTGCACGACATCCAGCACCTTCTTGATCACTTGGCCGGTCAGATCCTGGAAGTCCTGGGCCATCAGGATTTCCATCAGCTGCTGGTTCGTGTCGCGCGTCTTTTCCGGGACGCTGCGCAGGAAGCCGTTGGTCTGGCCGACCAGTTCACGGATTTCCTCATCGCCCAGTTGGCGGTCCATCCACGATTGCCAGCGGTTGACCAGCGCCTCGGCGTCGCTCTCCAGCGCGTCTTGCACCGGGCGGGCCGCGTCGATGGCGTTGAGCACGCGGGTGGCAGCCTGCTCGGTCATGTTGGCGATGTAGTTCAGGCGGTCGCGCGCGTCGGGAATGGCCGATGCGGCCTTTTCCACGCCCTTGTCCAGGCCCAGCTCACGCATGCTCTCGCGCAGCATGCGCGTGAGATGGCCGATGCGCTGGAGCATTTCCGGCATGTCACCGTGGTCTACGGCCTCTGCGGCTGGCGCTTGGGCGCCATCGTGCATCTCGCTCATCACGCCCCCTTTTCGAGCTTCTCGAAAATCTTGCCCAGCTTTTCGTCCAGCGTGGCCGCCGTGAAGGGCTTGACCACGTAGCCGTTGGCACCGGCCTGGGCAGCAGCGATGATGTTTTCCTTCTTGGCCTCGGCCGTCACCATCAGCACCGGCAGCTTGCTGATGCTCGGGTTGGCGTCGGCGCGGATGTTCTGCAGCATCTGCAGGCCATCCATGTTGGGCATGTTCCAGTCCGAGATCACGAAATCGAACCGGCCCTCCTTGACCCGGGCCAGGCCGGCGGCGCCGTCTTCGGCCTCCTCGACGTTGGCAAAACCGAGTTCCTTGAGCAGGTTACGCACGATCCGGCGCATCGTCGGAAAGTCGTCGACGACGAGGAATCGGTACTGGCTCTTGTCCATGGACACAATCTCCGCAAACTAACTGAATTGGGGGGTTTCGGGACTACCTTGGCAATCTTATCGGCGCCTGGGGCCGATTCTTGAGTGCGGGATGATCTTGTCATCCCCGCGCAGGCGGGGATCCAGTGGCGTGAGCCACGTTAGCGCACCGAAGACGCTGGGTCCCCGCCTGCGCGGGGACGACACAACGCTACACGCGCGTCACACGGCCGTGCGCGGACAGCTTGGCCAGCACATGTGGGCCGATCTGCGACAGGGGCAGCACCTCGTGCACGCCGCCATGGGCCACGGCTTCCTTGGGCATGCCGTAGACCACGCAGGAGGCCTCGTCCTGCGCCACGTTATAGGCGCCGGCGTTGCGCATTTCCAGCATGCCGACCGCGCCATCCTTGCCCATGCCGGTCAGGATCACGCCCAGGGCGTTGGCCCCGGCGTTGCGCGCAGCAGAGCGGAACAGCACGTCCACCGCCGGGCGATGGCGGTTCACGGGCGGGCCCTGGTCCAGCTCGGTGACGTAGTTGGCGCCGCTGCGACCCAGCGACAGGTGCATATCCCCGGGGGCGATGTAGGCGTGACCGGGCAGTACACGTTCACCGTGCACGGCTTCTTTCACGCGGATGCGGCACAGGCCATCCAGCCGCTTGGCGAACGACGTGGTGAACCCCGCCGGCATGTGCTGCACGATCAAGATGCCTGGACAATCGGGCGGCATTTCCAGCAGGAAATCCTTGATGGCTTCGGTGCCGCCGGTGGATGCGCCCACGATGATGAGCTTTTCCGTCGACGAGAAATGGGTACGCGCCGGCGCCGCTGTGGCCGGTGCATGGTCCGCGCGAACGTGTGCGCCATGTGCCGGTGCAACGGCCGATGCGGATGCAGTGGCAGGCGCCGCCGCCGGTGTCGCCGCACGCGGACGCAGCTTGGCGCGCGCCGCCGCACGAATCTTGTCGGCAATCTGGTCGGCGTATTCGTTCATGCCGTCGCGCATGCCCAGCTTGGGCTTGGCGACAAAATCCACCGCCCCCAGCTCCAGCGCGCGCAGCGTAGCTTCAGAGCCGCGCTCCGTGAGCGAAGAGATCATGACGACCGGCGTCGGGCGCAGACGCATGAGCTTTTCCAGGAAGTCGAGGCCGTCCATCTTCGGCATTTCGACGTCCAGCGTGAGCACATCCGGATTGGTCTGTTTGATGAGGTCGCGCGCGATGATCGGGTCCGGCGCGACCCCCACCACTTCCATGTCGGGTTGCGCGTTGATGATTTCCTTCAGGATGCTGCGGATCAGTGCGGAATCGTCGATGCACAGCACCTGAATCTTGCGTTTGTCGTTCATGCTGTTTGGGGGGGCAAGGTCAGGAAGAAAACGAAATTACGTGAACAGTTGCAGGCGCGAGGCTGGCTTCGTCGTGATGGACTTCGACAGCTTGCTGGCGTATTGCGCTTCGCTGTCCAGATCGGCCGCCGAGCTTTGCGAGCGCAGCTTGCGCACCATGATCTGGCCGGTGGAAGGCACGAAGTACACCTTGCGCGGGTGCACATCGAAGAGATCCTTGGCGGCCACCGCCAGCCCTTCGTTGCGCAGGAATTCGAGTACGAACTTGCCGTTGCGCTCGCCCACGTCCAGCGTGCTCATGCCGGCCAGCACGGCGGCGCCGCCAAACACCTTGATCTCCAGGTGCTCGCGCCGGGCGCCTGCCCGGTAGAGCTGGTTGAGCAGCACTTCCATGGCGTGTGTGCCGTAGCGCATGGAGGGCGACAGAATGGACTCCCCCTCGTTGCGCGAGGGCAGCATGAAGTGGTTCATGCCACCAATGCCGAGGATCTTGTCGCGCACGCAGGCCGATACGCACGAGCCGAGCACCGTCACGAGCATGAGGTCTTCGGTGGTGACGTAGTACTCGCCGGGCAGCACCTTCATGGCGCGGCGGCTGAAAGTGGTGTCGTAATAGGCGTGCGTACTGGCCGCCGATTGGGCGAGCGTGGCCATGGCGCCCGCCGTCATGCCGCTGTCGTTGCGCACGGTGTCGGTCATGGCGGCGCGCAAGGTGACGTCCAACCGGGCTCTCTTGCCGAATTCGATCATCGGGCCCCCATCTTGGCGCGCAGCTCGGGCGCGATTTCGTACACGGTCTTGCCGCGCAGCGACCACGCCTTGGTCACCTGCAGGAAGCTCTCCGAATGGCCGGCAAAGAGCAGGCCATCGGGTTTCATCACGTCGATGAAGTGTTCGAGGATCTTGGCCTGCGTTGGCTTATCGAAATAGATCATCACGTTGCGGCAGAAGATCACGTCAAACTTCTGCTGCAACGGCCAGTCGCGGTCGAGCAGGTTGATCTGCCGGAACTCGATCATGGCCTGCAGCTCGGGCCGCACGCGGGCGTAGCCCTCCTGCTTGCCGGTGCCGCGCAGGAAATACTTCTTCAAGCGATCGGGCGACAGGGCCGCCACGCGCTCCATCGGGTAGATGCCGGCGCGGCCGCGGGCCAGCGCATTGGTATCCACGTCGGAGGCAATGACGCTCACCTGCCCCGGGTTCATCGAACCAAAGGCCTCGGCCAGCGTAATGGCGATCGAGTATGGCTCTTCGCCCGTGGACGACGCCGAGCACCACACGGTGAACGGCGTACGCTTGGCCTTGGCGTGCTCGGCCAGGATCGGGAAGTGATGCTGCTCGCGGAAGAACGCGGTCAGGTTGGTGGTGAGCGCGTTGGTAAAGGCTTCCCACTCGTCTGGCAGGTGGCCGTGTTCCAGCGCGTCCAAGTAATCGCGGAACGAGCCAAGGTTGACCACGCGCAGGCGGCGGGCCAGGCGGCTGTAGACCATCTCGCTCTTGCGATCGGAGAGCGAAATACCGACGCGACGATAGATCAGGTCGCGAATGCGGGCGAAATCTTGCGCGGTGAATGAAAACTCACGTGACGCGAGCGTCGGCGAAACAGGCGCCAAATTTTGTGCTGCCATGGATAACTAACCCCGTGTTTGGCGAGTCTTGGTGCCCGCTTTCAATCGTTGGCGGGCACCGCAACCTCAGCGCCGCGCCAAGTTGGATGTTGGCGAGGCGGGCGTCAGAAGGTGCTCCAATCCTCATCATCGGCAGAAGACCCTGCCAGCTTGAGGGCTGGCGCCGCTGCAGCCACCGAAGCAGCCGCTGCAACGACCGGCGCAGCAGACGAATGTGCTTCCTCGCGCGCTTTTTCGGCGTGCTCGACGTGCTCGGGGGCAACCGCGGCGGTGTCGCCTGTGGTGTCGACCGCCACCGGCGCCGCCTTTGCCGACTTGCGTGCGGCAATGGCCCGCGCAATGGAAGGCACGACTTCGGTGGACTTCTCAGGCCGGACTTCACTGCGCACAGCGGGGGCAGCGGGCGCGACCGGGGCCGGCGAAACATGGGCCGCCACGGGCGCGGCATGGTGCATGTGCTCGGCGTGTTCATCCGTACGGAACGCCGCCACGGCATTGCGCAGCAGCTGTGCCTGTTCCTCCAGCGAGAGCGCTGCGGCAGCGGCCTGCTCCACCAATGCCGCGTTCTGCTGTGTCACCTCATCCATCTGGTTCACAGCCTGGTTGACCTGCTCGATGCCGGAGCTTTGCTCGTCCGACGCGGCTGAGATCTCGCCCATGATGTCGGTCACGCGCTTGACAGCGGTCACCACCTCTTCAATCACCTCGCCCGCTTCCGCCACCAACGCAGACCCATTGCGCACGCGGCCCACCGAATCGCCAATCAGCGCCTTGATCTCCTTGGCTGCCGTAGCACTGCGTTGCGCCAGGCTGCGCACTTCACCGGCCACCACTGCAAAGCCACGGCCTTGCTCGCCTGCGCGCGCAGCTTCCACCGCCGCGTTCAGCGCGAGGATGTTGGTCTGGAAGGCAATCCCTTCAATCACGCCGATGATGTCCGCAATCTTCTTGCTGCTGGCGTTGATGCCGGCCATGGTTTCCACCACACGGCCCACCACCTGCCCGCCCTTGACCGCGATGTCCGACGCGCTGCCGGCAAGCTGGCTGGCCTGGCGTGCATTGTCGGCGTTCTGCTTCACGATGCTGGTCAGCTCTTCCATGCTGGAGGCGGTTTCCTCCAGCGAGCTGGCCTGCTCTTCCGTGCGCTGCGACAAGTCCGCATTCCCCGCAGCGATCTGCTTGGTGGCACTGGCAATGGAATCGGCCGAGCTCTTGATGTTGCTGATGGTGCCGGTCAGTTGCTGCTGCATCTGCGCCATGGCGAAGAGCATGCTGTCGTGATCGCCCGGGCGCGTGCGCACCTGTACAGCCAAGTCCCCGGCAGCAATGCGGCGCGCAACCTCCGCCGCATACGCCGGCTCGCCGCCCAATTGGCGTGACAACCGCCGTGCGATGACAATGCCCAGCACGATGCCGATCAACGCGCCAACGCACGCCATGACGATCATCACCAGGCGCGAGCGCTGCGCATCATCGCGGGCCTTGATGTTGGACGCGGCGGAGACCTCTTCCACGCGCTTGACCATCTTGTCGAGCGTCTTTTCAAAGGCAGCGGTGTCGTCCAGCAGGCCAACGTTCTCTGCCGTGACGCGGCTGTCGAACTGCGTCGGGTCCAGCCCCTGCTTGTCCATCAGCGCAACGAAGTCGTTCATGCGCTTGCTCCAAACGGGGTAGACGGCGTCCACCTCGCGGATCATCTTCTTGCCTTCATCCGACGCGAACAGCGGGCGCACGTTCTCCACGCCATCCTTCAGGTGCTGCATGCTGTCGTTGATCTGCCCGCTGAGCGTTTTACGCTCAGACAGCGTGGTGGCAATCAGCAAGGCCGTCTGCGCCCGGCTGGCATGCGCCAGGCTGTTGGCCGCGCTACCCATCTGCGTGATGGCGCGCATCTGCTTTTGCGCGAGCTCCTCACTGGCCTTGGTCAACTGCGTGATGGTGTACACGCCCAACCCGCCGATAGCCGCGCCTACGGCGGCCACGATCAGGAAACCGCCAGTCAGCACCGTCGACACCGGTACCCGCTTGATCCAACCCATCATCTGTCTACCTCTCTTTCTTATATGCCCCTCTAACCGCTATCGGTTCATCGGGGACGGCTCTTTAGAACCGCCTAGGGCGCATGCCACTTCAGAGGGGGATCACCCCTTCTTCGGGGCATGCAGGGCCTGTCATCCAATGAAACGTACGCACGTTGACCCGAGCCGGGGCCAGCTACGCGAAGAGCGTCGCCGCAAAGGGGCATTCCCTTTGCAACGCGCCCGACAAAGTAGATGGCCCCCGAAGTTTGGTAAATGCGGGGTCAACCCGGAGGGCAAGGGGAATCTGGACCGCATGGCGTTGTTGCGACCGGCGTGCTTGGAACAACCAAGCGGCACCAGCCACGCCTAGCCCTGCGGTCCAGATTCCCCTTGCGTGCGTACGTTTCATTGGATGACAGGCCCTCGCCCAGGCAAAAAAAAACCTGCCCCAAGGGGCAGGCTGCACACCACAAACACACACGAGAGAGCTTTCGCGAGCAGCGAAGATCCCGTGCATACATGGTTAAAAGGTCTCCCAGTCGCCATCGTCACCGCTGGCGGCAACGAGCTTGGGTGTTTGCAACTTGGGCGCTGACACAGCTGCTTTCGGTACTGCAGCGGCCGCGGTACGCCCACGTGGTTGTTCTGTTGCGGCAACCGGCGCCGCAGACGCGGCAGCGGTTTCCGTTTGACTTACGACAGCCGCAACGGCCTTGGGCTTGGCTGCGCGACGCTCGATTTTGACCTTGGCCACAGCTTTGGCTTTGGCTTTCAGCGCGGGCTTGGCGGACGCTGGGGCCACCAAGCGCGGCGCGACGGCCACCGGCCCGGCCACACCCTGTGTGCGGAACACCGCCACCGCTTGGCGCAGCCCTGTCGCCTGTTCTTGCAACGACATCGCAGCGGCTGCGGCCTGTTCCACCAGCGCGGCATTCTGCTGCGTGCCTTGGTCCATCTGCGTGACGGCCTGGTTGACCAACTCGATACCGGCGCTCTGTTCCTCGGACGCCGAGCTGATCTCGCCCATGATGTCCGTCACGCGTTTGACGGCAACCACCACCTCATCGATCACGTGACCGGCTTCGGCCACCAGCGTGGAGCCGTTTTCCACACGGCCCACCGAATCGCTGATGAGCTCCTTGATCTCTTTGGCTGCCGTGGCGCTGCGTTGCGCCAGGCTGCGCACTTCACCGGCCACCACCGCAAAACCGCGACCTTGTTCGCCTGCGCGTGCCGCTTCCACCGCGGCATTCAACGCGAGGATGTTCGTCTGGAAGGCGATGCCCTCGATCACGCCGATGATGTCGGCAATCTTCTTGCTGCTTTCGTTGATGCCCGCCATGGTGTCGACCACACGGCCCACCACCTCGCCGCCCTTGACGGCGATATCCGAGGCATTGCCCGCCAGCGTGCTGGCCTGGCGCGCGTTGTCGGCGTTCTGGCGCACGATGCTCGTGAGCTGTTCCATGCTCGACGCGGTCTGCTCCAGCGACGAGGCTTGTTGTTCCGTGCGCTGCGACAAGTCTGCATTTCCTGCCGCAATCTGCTGCGTGGCGCTGGCAATCGAATCCGAGCCCGAACGCACCTGCCCCACCATCTTCAGCAGGCTCTCCTGCATGCGTTGTAGCGCTGCCAGCATGCGGCCGGTTTCATCAGCGCGGTCCACGCGGATGGTGTGCGTGAGATCGCCTTGCGTAATGTGCTCGGCTTGTTCGATGGCCTGCATCAGCGGCACGGTGATGGAGCGGCGCAGCGCCCACGTCAGCAAGCCGCCCACCACGATCCCACCCACCAGCAAACCGCAGGTGAGCGTGCTCAGCGCGGTGTGTTCATGCTGGCTGGCCTCGTAGCTGTCTTTGGCCACGTCCAGCTGCAACCGGTTCAGCGCCACAACCTTGTCACCCAGCGGGCGATACAGTGCGGGCATGACGTCCATGACCGTCTTGTTGATGCGCGCTTCATCGTGCGACTGCACGGCCTGCATCAGCACCTGCGCGCCATCACGCAAAAAGGTACTGCGCAGCGCATCGGCCTCTTCGGCCAGCTTGCGCTCCTCCGCCGTGGTGGGCAGCGCGCGGTAGCGCTTCCAGGCGGCGTCGGACTTATCGAGAAACATCTTGGCGCGCTCGATCGTCTTGTCCATGCCCGGCGCATTGGGCGCCATGGCCGCACGGTCGAGCACGATGCGGAAACTCAGCAGGTTGGAATCGGATTCCGCCAATGCCACGGTGCCGGCCATTTGCACGGCATACGTGTCCTGCACACGTGTGTTGGCGTGTCGCATGCCAATCAGGCCCGTCACGCCCACAATGACGGCGAGCGCACCAACGCCCGCCATCATCAGCCCCAGTCGGAGCCGGATGGTCATCCTGCTGAACATGCTTCCCTCCCCTTGCGGCGCCGCACCCCTTGTGACGGTGTCTTGTCGCCCGCCGGGCAAGACAGCCCGGACACATTGACCGTGGGCACGCACACCGCGCCCCGGCTGGTTTCCCTACTTTCCCTACGATTAGGCCGCCTCGGCCTCGTCGCACAACGCCATATCGGCTGACAGCAGCAAGCGCTCGATGTCCACCAGGATCAGCATGCGCTCATCGATCGAGCCCAGGCCACGGATGTATTCCGTATCCAGCGCGCCCGAAAACTCCGGCGCCGGCTTGATCTGCTGGCTCTGCAGCGTCAGCACGTCCGACACGCCATCCACCACGATGCCGACCACGCGGTCCATCAGGTTCAGGATGATCACGACGGTGTACTGGTTGTACTCCACGCGGTCGAGCTGGAACTTGATGCGCAGATCAACGATGGGCACGATGATGCCGCGCAGGTTGATCACGCCTTTGATGAAGTCGGGCGCATTGGCAATGCGGGTGACGGTTTCGTAGCCGCGGATCTCCTGCACCTTCAGGATATCGATGCCGTACTCTTCCTGCCCCAGGGTGAAGGCCAGGTACTCCTCCCCGCCGGTTTCCTCACCGATCGAATGTTCCTTGACTTCCATTGCGGCTCCCCTCGGCCCGCGTCGGGCCACTAGATTGAATGCGTTGTTGAGCGGTTGGCGTGGCCGCTTATGCTGCAGCCATGGCTTGGGTCGAGAATCGACCACCGTGTGCTTCGCCCATGTCCTGCTTCTCGGCACTAACGGCACGCAGCGCGTTTTCTGAATGGCCCGCGCGGGTCTCGCGCATCAGCGCCGACACGTCAACGATCAACGCCACGCTGCCATCGCCCAGGATGGTTGCGCCCGAAATGCCCGGCACGCGGCGGTAGTTGGTCTCGAGGTTCTTGACCACCACCTGCTGCTGGCCGACCAGTTCGTCGACCTGCAGGGCGATCTTCTTGCCCTCCGAATCCAGGATGACGACGATGCCTTCCGACGGATCGGGCAGCGACGGCGTGATGCGGAAGCGCTCGTACATCGGCACCAGCGTCAGGTATTCGTTGCGCACCTTCAGCAGACGGCCACCGCCCGGCACAGCCTTGATGTCTTCCGGACGCGGTTGCAGCGATTCGGCCACGCACGACAGCGGGAGGATGAACACCTCGTCGCCCGTCTTGACCGACATGCCATCGAGAATCGCCAGCGTGAGCGGCAGCACGATGCGGATCGTCGTGCCCTTGCCCTTCTGCGACTGGATCTCGACGTAGCCACCCATCGACTGGATGTTCTGCTTGACCACATCCATGCCCACGCCGCGGCCGGACACGTCCGTCACCTGATCGGCCGTGGAGAAGCCCGGCGCGAAGATGAGCTGGTTGATCTCGTCGTCGGTCATGTTGTCCGAGACAGGCAGGCCGCGCTCGCGCGCCTTCTTGAGAATCTTGTCGCGGTTCAGGCCCTGGCCATCGTCGCTCACTTCGATGACGATGTTGCCGCCTTGGTGGGCTGCTGACAGCAGCAGTTGGCCTACGGCGTCCTTGCCGGCAGCCACGCGGGCTTCGGGCAGTTCGATACCGTGGTCCAGGCTGTTGCGCACCAGATGCGTGAGCGGATCGATGATGCGTTCGATCAGGCCCTTGTCCAACTCGGTCGATTTGCCGAACGTCGACAGCTCGACCTGCTTGCCCAGCTTGTGCGCCAGGTCGCGCACCAGGCGTGGGAAGCGGTTGAACACGTAGTCCATCGGCATCATGCGGATGGACATGGCGGCTTCCTGCAAGTCACGTGCGTTGCGCGTGAGCTGCGACAAGCCGGAGAACAGGCGCTCGTTCAACACCGGATCGAACGACGATGCCGTCTGCGCCAGCATCGCTTGCGTAATCACCAGTTCGCCCACTAGGTTGATGAGCTGATCGACCTTTTCCACGCCCACGCGGATGGACGTTTCTGCGGCCACGGCCGGCTTGTCGGAAGCGGTCGGGCGCGTCGGCATCGGTGCAGCGGCGGCCGGCGCGCGCGGTGCCTCGTTGGCAGCCGGTGCATGGGCTTCGGTTTGTGCGGCAGCCGGCGCGGGTGCCGTCACAGCACCGGCCTCAGCAGCCGTTGCGGCCACTTCCACCACGGGTGCGGCTGCAGCCGCCTCGCCCGTATGCGGCGCGATGACGATCTGGTCGGCATCGATGATGAAGCAGCTCACCGCAATGATGTCGTCAGCAGTGCAGGTGCTCTGCAGCACGATGTCGCTGTTGCGGCCGGAGCGCACGTGACGCAGCACGGTGCCAAGATGCTTGAGCTCGGTGACGATCAGCTCGCAGTCTTCGTTCGACACGTTGATGAGCTTGATGTCCAGGCCACCCTCGATGGCGCCGATCGGCGCGGGTGCAGGCGCCTCAACAACCACCGGCTCGGGTTCGGGCGCGGCCACCGGGGCAGCCGCAGCAGCGCCCGGCGCTGCAGGTGCAGCGGGCGCGGGCTGTGCGGCGCCACCGTCCTCGGCAGCAAGGCTGTTGAGCTTGGCCACCATGTATTCGAGCGTGGCCGTATCGATGGGGTGCTCTTGCCGATAGGCATCAAGTTGGCTTTTCAACACGTCTTTCGTTTCCAAGAAGGCATCCACCATGTTCTCGCGCAACTGCAGCGTACCGGTGCGGGCGCGGTCCAGAATCGATTCCGCCACATGCGTGAGTTCCGTCATGTGCGTGAAACCGAAGGTTGCGGCACCGCCCTTGATGGAGTGGGCGCAACGGAAGATGGCGTTCAGATCATCAGAAGAAGGGTTGGCGACATCGAGATTGAGCAGCAGCCGCTCCATGTCAACGAGCAGCTCTTCCGCTTCCTCAAAGAAGGCGCCGAAAAACTGGCTGAGATCGAGGTTCATGTCGTTAGTCTCGGGTCGTTTAATGCGTGGACGCAGACCCGTGAGTCTGCGCATGCCATTCGAACAACTGCATCACCGAATCCGTCAGGCCTTCCGGATCGAACGGCTTGGGCAGGAAACCCGTGGCCCCAGCGGCGCGCGCCTGGTCGCGGATGGTGCCGTCGGCTTCGGTGGTCAACATCAAAATCGGCGTGTCGGCATAGGCCGGCAGCGAGCGCAGCGCGCGAATGAGGGTCAGGCCATCCATCGACGGCATCACCTGATCGGTGATCACCAGATCGTGGCTGCCGCCGTTGGGGTCGCGCACCACCTCCAGGGCGGCGGTGCCGTCGGCGGCTTCCGTCACGGCAAAGCCGCATTCGCGCAGGCACGCGGCGATCATGCGGCGGATGGAAGTGGAATCGTCCACCACCAGGATGTGTTTCTCGCTCATTGGCTATTTCTCCCCTCGGCGCTTATGGCTTGGCCGGCGCAGCCGCATCGGCCACGCCAGTGGCACGTGCGGCGGCGTCGGTCAGCGTGTCCTTGCCGTCATTGCGCAGGTCGGCCACAGGCTCGACCCCACCCGAGCGCGCGGCCTCGGCGGCGCGTGCGTTGAGCACGACAATGCTGATGCGGCGGTTGATCGGGTTGTACACATTCGTCTTGTCCAGCGGCACCGAAGCTTCCAGGCCCACCACACGACTGACCTTCTCGGGCTTCATGCCGCCGGCAATCAGCTCGCGACGCGAAGCGTTGGCACGGTCCGCCGAAAGCTCCCAGTTGCTGTAGCCGTGTTGCGTGGCGTACTGCGTGGCGTCGGTGTGGCCCGACAGGCTGATCGGGTTCGGCACGTCGTTCAGCGCAGAGCCCAGCTCACGCAGAATGGTGCGCATATACGGCTGCACCTCGGCGCTGGCGTTGCCGAACATCGGCCGGTTCTGCTGATCCACGATCTGGATGCGCAGGCCTTCGGTGGTCATGTCGATCAGCAGCTGGTGCTTGAACTGGCTCATCACCGGGTTCGTCTCGACCATCTCGGCAATCTTCTGCTTGAGCTTGTTCAGCGCTGCGTCGTCCGATTCATCGCGGATGTTGCGCTGGCGTTGCACCGTCGGGCTGGGGCTCGGGTTCGGCTGCGGCATGTTCTGCTTGAGCGCCGGGCTGCCGTTCAGAATGCTCGACTGGTCGCCCGAACCGGCGCCGCCAAACAGCGCCACCTTCAGCGGCGTACGGAAATACGTTTCCACCGACGACAACTCGGCTTTGGTCACCGAGCTGAGCAGCCACATCAGCAGGAAGAACGCCATCATGGCGGTCACGAAGTCGGCGTAGGCGATCTTCCACGCGCCACCGTGATGGCCGTGTCCGCCTTTCTTGTTGCGCCGAATCACAATGAAGGTCGGCGTGCTGGACTTGCTCATGGTCCGTTCCCGTCGGTGTGTACTGCGTCGTTAATGGCGTGGCTCGTGGGCCGCACTCTGTGTCATGTGGGGTTCAGCGCTACGCTGTCTTTGCGCCGCGCACGTGGTCTTCCAGTTCGGCAAAGGACGGGCGCTCGGTCGAGAACAGCACCTTGCGGCCAAACTCCACGGCAATCGCCGGGGCGTAGCCGTTCATGCTGGCCAGCAGCGTCACCTTGATGCACTGGAACAACTTGGTCGATTCTTCGGCGCGCTGCTCCAGCAGCGAGCCCAGCGGCCCAATAAAGCCGTACGCCAGCAAAATGCCCAGGAACGTACCGACCAGTGCCGAGGCGATCAGCTTGCCCAGCTCCGCCGGCGGCAGGCCGACCGAGCCCATGGTGTGCACCACGCCCATCACGGCGGCCACGATGCCGAAGGCCGGCATGGCGTCGCCCACCTTGGTGATGATGCGGGCGGGTTGTTCGGCTTCGTGGTGGTGGGTGTCGATTTCCTGATCCATCAGCGCTTCGATCTGGAACGGATTCAGGTTGCCGCCCACCATCAGGCGCAGGTAGTCGCAAATGAAATCCAGCGCGTGGTGATCCGCCTGGATGGCGGGGTAGTTGGCGAACAGCGCGCTTTCGTGCGGGGCTTCGATGTCGGCTTCGATCGACATCATCCCTTCGCGGCGGATCTTGGACAGCACCACATACAGCAGCGCCATCACTTCCATATAGAGCGCCTTGGTGTACTTCGAGCCCTTGAACAGGCCCGGAAGCGCCTTGACCGTGGCGTTGATGGCCTTCTTGTCGTTGCCGACCACGAAAGCGCCAATGCCGGCGCCGAAGATGATCAGCAGTTCGGTCGGCTGGAACAGGGGCCCGAGGTGCCCACCGGCCAGCATGTAGCCGCCGAACACCGAGGCGAGAATCACGATGTAACCGATGGCGACTAGCACGGGGCAAACTCCTAGATGGGACGATGCAGGGCAACCGCGCGATCAACTCGTGCGATCAATACAAGGAGGAATAACGGCATCCGCCCCGTTAACTGAAGGCTTGAGCACCGGTTTTGCTGCCTTGCGGCAGCCAGGAATCCCCCGCTACCGCACCCTTCTCCACCAAAAACGGCAACAAAACGGGCGGCTTGAGCGCCACCTTGGCCGGAAAGGGCATATCCCTAGGCGAAACCAAAGAAAAAGGGACGGAAATCGCTTTCCGTCCCTGTTTTTCGACCTTCCTCTACGCGCGGCGGCAAAAAAATGCCGGTCTGCGGTTTCCCGCGACCGGCCTACCCCCTTCCCCTTTTGTGCTGTCTGAGCCCCTGTGCTGTCCTGCTCTGTGTTCTGTCTTGCTTTTATGCGCCGGTCTGGCCGGCTGTTCCCGTACGTCCCGTCTTCCCGTCAAGCGCCGCTCAGGCGTCGATCGTCTTGTCCGCGACCGCATCCACCTGGCCAGCAACGCGCTTTTTCTTGCCAGCGCGTGACGGCGGCTGGCATACGCCGCACACAAAGTCGTGGTGCAGGTCGTCTGCGTGGGCCACGAAATGGCCGGTGCAGCGCTTGCACTTCACGGTGTGCAGCATCTTCCCCTCGAAGAACTTCAGCATCATCCACGCGCGGGTGATCGAAAGCACCTCTTCCTGTTCGTGGACGTGAATGTGTTCCTGATACAGCTTGTAGGCCGAGATCAGGCGGCGCACACCAGTGCTGCGGCTGTTCTCACCCAGAAAACGGTAGATATTCAGGAAAATCGACGAATGGATGTTCGGCGACCACGTCAGGAACCAGTCTGCCGAGAAGGGCAGCATGCCCTTGGGCGGCGATTCCCCGCGAATTTCCTTGTACAGCTTGACCAGACGCTCACGGCTGAGCGTGGTTTCTTGTTCCAACAATTGCAGACGTGCACCGAGCGAAATCAATTCCGCTGCGAGGTGGATCTGCTGCACTTCATTCATGACGCTGGTCTGACGCATGGCACTGCTCCCGCTTTGCTTCTGCTACCCATCCGATACACGCTGAACCCGGCGGAAGATCCGCCGCAACTGGCTCAGTTGATCTGCTCAACCGCCTGACGTGCCAGCAGGATCGACATTTGCGATTGCTGCAGGCCCTTGTCACGGTGCGGCTGGGTCACCAGACCCAGGATGGCGTGATCGTCGAAGCGGAAACGGCACAGCAGCATGTTGGTGCTGGCCAGCTTGACAATCTGCGCGGGCGACATCGTCAGGAGGATGTCTGCCAGTTCTTCAGAGATGCCGAGGCGAAACAGTGCGGCATCGCGATCCTTGACCAGCATTTGCTGGGCAAGCATCAAATAGGTGAGATTCAGCTCGCTGATCTCGGAAACAATGTCTTGCGTGTCCATGTACGTCCCGTCGTCGTGTGCAGTAAAAGTGCAACCCGCATCCGATCTCACATGGTGATGTCCGGTGACGCTGTTATCTCGCGCCGCCCTCGTCCGGACCCTCACCAATTCCCCACAGATCGGATGTTCCTGGCATTCGGTACCGTTGCCGGCACTTCCTGCCTCCTTCTTACTCACGTCGCTAAAGACATGGCGAAGTTGTTTTCTGTTGAACACATTGTGGTTTGACGACCGGGGTAAGTAAAGAAGGTGGGACCCCTACGTCGGAGGGGTGGGTCCGGCTGACTTTCTGTAAGCCATTTTCGTACAAAACTGTTAAGAAACGTTGTAAATGAAGCGTTTGCCGCCGTATCGGCCCTAGGTGGACCCTGCGCTAAAGCGGCCGTTTGACACGTATTTACCCTACGCTTTGGCAAAAGATAGCAATCTTATTGCCTAAAGAAGCCACAAATCGATCAGCAACGCGTCGCACTTCTACGACTCTGAGCATCGGATGCCGGGTTAACAGCCTGTAGGACACTTCTTACCTCGTCCTACACGTCGTGTAGGACAGTGCCGACCGATTTTTGGGCCCGTTTGTAGGAGTGATCCTACAGATCATCGCCGATTTTGTAGGATACCTCCTACCGTTTTGTCACATAAATAGAGACACGTCTCTTTAATCGTGACGAAAATCGATGCCCAGACAGCACAATGCGAAGAAAAGAAGCGGTCGCCGCACTTTGGTTGCGGCAGCGCAGCAAAAAGTGCGGAGCCATCGACAATGGCAGCGCTACATCAGAGAAAAAACACTGGCTGAACCGAACGCCGTTGTAGGACAACGGCATCCGCGCCCTCGCTCAGGTGGGACTGGTTAGCGTGCAGCGCGCGTGCAACACGGTGCCGGTGGCGGATTCCGTGATGACAACGGATCGCCCGTCTGGTGACAGCGCGACGTTGGTGGTAGTCCAGCCCCGGCACGAAGCGATGCGTGCGAGCGGCTCACCATGCGGCGAGAGCACGAACACCGCCCCCAGCGATGCGTGCGCGACAAACAGATTGCCCGCCGCATCCATCGCCATGCCGTCGGGGCCGCTGGTGCCGTAGAACTGGGCGAAGCGGCCCACCTTGCTGGTGCTGCCATCCGCCAACAGCGGCAAGCGCCAGACGGCGTTGTCGCGCGTCATGGCGACGAACAGCGCCGATTCGTCCGGCGTGAGTGCCAAGCCGTTGGGGCTGGGGCCGTTCGACAACAAGCAATCGAGCCGGCCATCGGTGCGCAGGCGGCACACGCGGCCGGTTGGGTCATGCAGGCCGGTCTGACCTTGGTCGGTGAAATAGACATCGCCGTTGCGGGCGACGACCAGATCGTTCGGTCCTTTGAAACGCTCACTGTTGCGGCGGGTGAGGAAGGGGCTGACCGCGCCTGTCGCCGGGTCGAGCGACAACAGGCCATTCTTGTAGTCGGCAATCAAGAGCATGCCATCGGTGCGCAGCGCGAGGCCGTTGGGCTCGCCGTCGTATTCGGCAACGACGGCCCACGCCCCTTGCGGCGAGACGCGCAGGATGCGGCCATGCGGAATGTCGACCAGCCAAAGGTTGCCGTGCGCGTCCCAGCACGGGCCTTCGAGAAAGCAATCGACCGGTGCCCCGCCCTTGTTGGCGCGCGACCATTCGCTCGGCACCGGTCGGCGCAGCGCGGCGGGCATTTCCGCAAAGACGGTGGTCTCGACGGTGGGCCAGTTGAAATAGGTCATGGCGTGGTGGCCGGCTCGGGTTCGGCCAGATGCCGGGTGGGGGCGCCGGTATAGCGGTAGGGCAACTGACGCGGCATCGGGCCTTTGTTGCGCTCGGCGCGGCCGCTTTGCTCCCACGCATGCGCCAGAATGCCGACCGCGCGCGACAGGCAGAACACCCCGCGCGCCAGCGGTGCGGCAAACCCGAGTTCCGCATAGATGACGGCGGTGGCGCCATCGATGTTCATCGGGATCGGCTTGCCCTTGCGTGCAGACAGCAGCGCCTCGATCGCGCGGCCAATGGCTGCGCAGCGGCCGCCAACCACGCTGCCTTGTGCGGCCTCGTCCACCAATGCGAGCAATCGGCCGGCACGCGGGTCTACCGGATGGAATCGGTGCCCGAAGCCTGGCAGGTACTTGCCGTGCGCGGCGATGAAGGCATCGACGCCTGCCGCCGTAGCCGCCTCCAATGAGGCGCCGTCAAACATGCGGGCCTCGATGTCATGGAACAGCTCGACTGCCTGCTGCCCCGCCCCGCCGTGCACGTCATCCAGCGCATTGAGTGCAGACGCCATCGCACCGTTGAGCGGCAATCCGCAGCTCGTCGCCATCTTGGCAATCGCAATAGACGGCGCATGCGGGCCGTGATCAACAGACGCCACGAGCGCCGCCTCCAGCAGCGCCGCCTGGCGCTTGCCCGGCAGCTCACCGCGCAGCATCAGCCAGATCATCTCGGCAAAGCCGATGCGGCCGATCAGCTCCTGGATCGGGTAGCCGCGCACGTGGATGCGGCCGGGTTCGATGTCGATGATGTCGGTGCGCCAGTAGTCGGCGGCGAGGGCAGCAGCGTCGAGAGGAGGCGTTGTTGTCATGGTCAGATTGCGCCTTCAGCGCGCAAGGCTTTGATTTGGTCGGGGCGGTAGCCAAGCTTGGCGAGCCAATCGTCGGTGTGTGCAGACAGCACCGGTGCGGGCGTCTGCGGGCACGGATCTTCGCCGGCCAAACGGAAGCCGGCACGCGTGACGTGCTGGCCCGCCTCGGGGAATGAGGTGACGAAGCCGCGCCCCGTCACCTGTTCATGCGCGAGCACGCCGGGCACGTCGAGCACCAAGCCGGCCGGGACACCGGCGTCGACCAGCAGCGGCTCCCATTCGGCAGCGGGGCGCTCGGCCAGCGCAGCCTCCAACGCATCGTTGAGCGCGTGGCGGTATTCCTTGCGCGACTGGCGCTCGGCAAAGCGCGCATCCATTGCCAGTTCCGGCTGGCCAATCACGCGGCACAGCGCAGCAAACTGCTTGTCTTCGTTGGCGGCGATGTTGATGAGCCCATCGCCCGTGCGGAATGTGCCCGACGGCGCGGCGGTGAAGTTCTGGTTGCCCATCGGGCGGGGGCTCACGCCGGCGTTCAGGTAATTGGAGACGACCCAGCCCATGGTGGCGAGCGTCGATTCCAGCATCGACACATCCACCATCTGCCCGACGCCCGTGCGTTGCGCGCCGAGCAGGCAGGCGGTGACCGCCAACGCCGCTGTGATACCGCCCACCGTATCGCTGATGGGGTAGCCCACGCGCAGCGGCGCCGATTCGTCATCGCCGGTGACGCTCATCACGCCGGAGATGCCCTGGATGATCTGGTCGTACGCTGGGCGATGCGCCAGCGGGCCATCTTTGCCGAAGCCGGAGATGGCGCAATAGACGAGGCGCGGGTTGACCTCACGCAGCACGTCGTAGCCAAGCTCCAGGCGGTCCATCACGCCGGGGCGGTAGTTCTCGATGAGCGCATCCGCCTGCGCCACCAACTTGAGCAAAATCGCCCGCCCTTCCGGGTGCTTGAGGTTAACGGTGACGGACTGCTTGCCCGCATTGACGGCGACGAACGAGGCGCCCATGTTGCGGCGCGCCTGTTCCGGATCGGCGCCCAGGCGGCGGGCGAGATCGCCATTGCCGGGCACCTCGATCTTGATGACTTCCGCACCGAGCAAGCCCAGTTGATAGCCGCAAAACGGCCCGGCCAGCACGTTCGACAAGTCGAGCACGCGCAAACCCGCGAGAGGCAAAGCCATGAAAACAACTCCTACAACTGCGGCGGCTCCGCCCCTCGCCCCCCTCTCACCCATTCAGGAGGTGTTGGGCGTAGTGGCGGAGCCTAGGTTTTTTGAATGAGCTGAGCAGCGTGGCGCAACGGCGCGGGGTCGCCACCCAGCGTGGAAGTGATCTGCGCGGCGTGCTCCAGCACCGGCACGCGCCATGACTGCAGCAACGCACCGTCGATGCGCGATGCCGGGCCAGCCAGGCACAGCGCCCCACGCAGCGCCTGCTGCGCACCGAACACCGGCACCGACAGGCCGACCGTTTCCCGGTCGCGCTCGCCGATGGACACGTAGTAGTGGTCGCGCCGGATCGCGTCATACGTAGTGCCCTGCATGCCCGAGAACGCGCACAGCACACGCCCGCCCGAACCGCGCTCCAGCGGCAGTACATCGCCTTCGCGCACGTGGTCGCGGATCGAGTGGCTCGAATCCACGCGATGCAGGCAGACACGCACATCGCGCTCGCGGATGTAGAACGACACTGCCTCGCCCGTCGCATCGGCCAGCGCGCGCATGTGCGGCAGCACGACATCGCCCAGGCGCATGCTGCGCTGGTAGAGCGCGCCCAGCATCAGCGGGGCCGCGCCGATCTGGTAGCGGCCATCTTCGAGCCGATACAGCATGCGGTGCTGGATGAGCGAGCCGGCCAGCCGCAGGATCGTGCTCTTGTAGAGCCCGGTGCGCGCGGCAAGCTCCGCCAGCGTGAGCGCGTAGTCGCCGGGGCGGAACGCAAACAGGATCGAGAACGCGCGGTCCAGCGCGGCCACACCTGACTGCCCGGGCGTAGCGACATCGCCTTCATTGGCGGCCGGCGTGGTCTCGTTCTGCGTGGTTTGGCGCTCTGCGGTCATGGCGTGCTGGATGAGGCGGTTTACTGGACCGTCTTCAAGGCTTGGTCGACGAAGCGGTTAGTGTACGTTTTACTCAGATCAATCTTGGCATTGCGGATCTTTTCGTCGTAACTGGAGAGCACGGTCAGCGCCACCTTGGCATCCGCATCGGTCATCAGGCCGTCTTTGGAGAAGATCGGCTTGGAGTGGCGCAGCGCATCCACAAACACGTCGCGGCCGCCCACCTGCTGCTCCTTGGGCATCTTGTTGGCAATGGCCTCGGGCGTGCTGGCGTCGATCCACTTGAGCGTGCGGATGAAGGCGTTCACCAGGCGCTGCACGGTCTCGGGGTTCTTGGTCATGAAGTCGCGTGTGACGTACAGCGTGGCCGTCGGGTAACGGCCGCCGAACACCGCGTTGGAGCCGGCATCGGTGCGCGTATCGACCAGGAACTTGGCCGCGCGGCGCTTCTCCAGCAGGCTCGCCACCGGGTCGAAGTTGACCAGCGCGTCGATCTCCTTGCGATCGAGCGCCACCATGCCCGGCGCGCCCGACCCCACGGCGATGTACGACACGTCGTTCACCTGCAGACCGTTCTTGATCGCGTAGTAGCGCGCAAACAAGTCGGTGGATGAACCCGGTGCGGTGATGCCGATCTTCTTGCCTTTCAAGTCCTTGCCGCTCTTGATGTCGAGGTCGGGCCGCACCGCCAGCACGATGCCCGGCGTGATGTTGAGCAGCGCCACCGACACAATGTCCTTGCCCTGCGCCTGGATGTGGATGGTGTGGTCATAGAAGCCCACCACCGCATCGGTCGAACCGGCAATCAGCGCCTGCAGCGCCTTGCTGCCGCCGGCCTGAAAGTTTTCCACCTTCACGTTCAGCCCTTCTTTCTGGAAGTTGCCCAGCGACTGCGTGAGCGGCACCGGCATGTAGTTCAGGATCATCGAGCCGACCGACAGGCTCACGTCTTTCTTTTCCGGCTCGGCTGCGCTGGCGGTTGTCATTGCACCAATGGCGGCGGCACACAGCAGGGTCGAAATCCATCGTTTCATGGTTGTCTCCGTGATGTTGTAGTGGGTCAGGCACCGGATTCCGGGTCCGCCTTCGGGCGCCACACCAGCAACTTGCCTTCGAGCGCATCCACGCTGCGGTCCAGTGCGATCACGAAGGCGGAGAGCACGACGATCCCGGAGAACACGCCGGTGGCATCGAACACGCCTTCGGCCTGCGCAATCAGGTGACCCAGGCCAGCAGAGGAGCCGAGATACTCGGCCACGATCGCGCCCATCACCGCCATGCCGACGGAGGCGCGCAGGCTGGAGAGAATCCAGCTCGTGGCGGACGGCACATACACGTGGCGCAGCAGGCTGAGGCGGCTGGCCTTGAGCAGACGCGCATTGGCGAGGATCACGGGGTTCACCTCGCGCACACCCTGGTACGTATTGAAGAAGGTGATGAACAGCACCATCGTCGCGCCCAGCGCCACCTTGGAGGTGAGCCCCAACCCGAACCACATCACGAAGATGGGCGCGAGCAGGATGCGCGGGATGGCATTGACGATCTTGATGAACGGGTCCAGCACCTCAGCGGCCAGCTTGGACAAGCCCAGCCACAATCCCAGGCTGATCCCCATCAGCGTGCCGATGCCGAACGAGAGGATCGTCTCGGCCAGCGTGATGGCTAGGTGCGTGTAGATGTCGCCGGCGGTGAACCACTCCCAGATGCGCGCGACGATGGACGACGGCATCGAGAAATAGAACGGATCGATGATGCCGGCGCGACCGAAGCCCTCCCACGAGCCGAACAGCACCACCACCACTGCCAGCTGAAACAGGCGAATCTTGGTCTTGTGCGCGAGACCGGTGCGCGGTGCGCTCATGGCTGGCACGGCGTTAGTGCTGGACGGCATGGCTCTTCTCCACTTCGGCGCCGAGGATCGACCAGATCTCGCGATACAGGCGGATGAACGCGTCGGTCATGTTGATTTCAGACACGTTGCGCGGGCGCGGCAGCGTGATTTCCACATCGCCGACCGGGCGGCTGGCGGGCCCTGCGGACATGACGACCACGCGATCGGCCAGGGCAATGGCCTCTTCCAGGTCGTGCGTGATGAACAGCAGCGATTTGCGGTCTTCCTGCCACAGGCGCAGCAGCTCGCTCTGCATCAGGTGGCGCGTGTGCACGTCCAGCGCCGAGAACGGCTCATCCATCAGCACGATCTTGGGCGAGAGGATCAGCGTCTGCGCCATGCTGATGCGCTTCTTCTGGCCGCCAGAGAGCTGGTGCGGATAGCGCGCCTCGAACCCGGCCAAGCCCACCTTCTTCATCCACGGGCGGGCGCGTTCGCGGGCCTCGTCCACCGACATGCCCTGGAACACCAGGCCCAGCGCGACGTTGTCGAGCGCCGTCTTCCAGGGCAGCAGCGAGTCCTGCTGCATCATGAAACCGGCGTTGCCGTTCAGGCCCGTCAGCGGCTCGCCAAACACGGTGACGGTGCCGCCGGCCGGTTTGAGCAGCCCGGTCACGGCGTTGAGCAGCGTGCTCTTGCCGCAACCGGTGGGGCCGACCACCGCCACGAATTCCCCCTCGCCGATCGACAGATCCACGCCCTGTACGGCCGTAAACCTGCCAAACCGCACCGAGACCTGATTGAGCTGCACCGCTGGCAAACCGGCGTGCAGCCGGCCACTCGCGGCCTGAGAAGAAGAAAGCATGGGCGTCTCCATGAACGCACCGACATCATGCGTTCTGTTAGATAAAACATAGTTCTATTTTATTAGCTAAATAGCCGGCAGTTAACGCGCGTTAACCCGCAATCGCATGCAACATGCGCGACAACGACCAATACTTCGGGAAATTCGAATTCCTTTGTTCTTTTTAAAAGAACCTTATTCTCTCTAACAGAACGAATTGCAGAGCAAGTTCTGACCACTTCTTGAGGGGCAACCCTCATGATTTTGTAAAAATTGCAATACCCCCTTCTGAGGATGCGGTACACAGATCACCCCGCATACACTCCCGCTGCTCGCGCGCACCGATTCAGTGCGTGAAGAAGCACACAAACAAAAAGCAAAACCTGACCGGGGGGTCATTCCATGAACGCATCGCGTTTGCTTACGCGGGGCACGCTTGCGCTTGCCTGCACCGCACTGCTGGGCGCTTGTGCCCAGAACTACACACACAAGATCAGCTCGACCACCGACGCCCTGAAGACCGGCGCGGTGGACAACGCCATTGCGGCGCACGAAGCGGCCTACAAGGACACCGCCGTTGCCGACCGCGACCTGCTCTACTTCATGGAGCGCGGCGAACTACTGCGCACCGGCAACAAGGACATCGGCGAAAGCACGCAAGCCTGGCTGACCGCCGACGAACGCGTGCGCGGCTGGGAAGACGAGGCCCGCGGCAAGCTGCAGAAGGGTGCCGGCCAACTCGGCGCCTGGCTGCTCTCCGACGGCCTGGCCCGCTATGACGGACAGGATTACGAAAAGGTCTGGCTGAGCACCCGCCTGGCTGAAAACCACCTGGCCGCCGGCGATTGGGACAAGGCCCGCGTAGAAGTGCGCCGCATGTACGAGCGCGAGACCCTGATCGAAGACCTGCGCGACAAGCAAGTCGAGGCCATCAAGGACGCCGCCAAGGAAAAGAAGGCCGATGCCAGCGCCGTCAAGACGGCGGACATCAAGGGCTACCCGGTCGAGATCTTCAATGACCCGGAAGTGACCAACCTGCGCAATGCGTATCAAAGCGCCGTGTCGCACTACCTGGCCGCGTTCCTGTTCGAAGCCTCGCAAGACAAGAGCCTGGCCGCCGCCGGTTACCGCAAGGCCATCGAACTGCGCCCCGACGTGACCCTGCTGCGCGATGGCCTGGCCCAGCTCGACACCAAGAAGCCGCAGCCGGGCAAGACCGACGTGCTGGTGCTGGTGGAAACCGGGTTCATCCCGCGCCGCGAGTCGCTCAAGATCACGCTGCCGGTGCCCATTGGCGGCAAGATCAAGATTCTGTCGGCCGCCTACCCGACGCTGCGCCCGCAGCCCGATGACCTGGTGCCCACCAGCGTGACGGTCGGCACCGACACGGCCAACACCGCCATGGTGACCAACCTCGACGCCATGGCCCGCCGCGCGCTGCGCGACGACATGCCGACCATGATCGCGCGCAGCGTCACGCGCATGGTGGTATCTGCCGCCGCGCAAGAAGTGCTGGACCGCCAGAACAACACGGCCGCATCGTTGATGAGCCTGGCCGTCGGCATCGGCAGCGCCGTCACAGCGGATGCAGACACGCGCGAGTGGCAATCGCTGCCGGCGCACGTGTCGCTGGCGCGCCTGAGCGTGCCGAGCGGCCCGCAGCACGTCACGCTCGCCACCCCGCGCGGCCCGATCACCACCGACGTCAACGTCACCGGCCGCTACGCCGTGCTGGTGCTGCGCCCGCTGGGCCCGACCGTCAGCACGCTGGCTTCCGTGGCGCCGGCCAACGAGCCCGTCATGGTGGCGGAAGCTGCCCCGGTCGCACCGGCGCCGATCAAGCGCAAGGTGGCCCACGCACCGGCCCGCAAGTCGGCTGCGGCTGCCACCAGCTCCGGCGTCTCGGCGCAGTAAGCCGCGCACCGCTCCCCTCGCCCGCTGCTCCGCTGGAGCGCGGGCGGTTTTTGTTTTTCCACCCCAACCGAGTCACGAGCGATGTCCGTTCCGTTTCTCCCGCAGTTTCCGCGTGGTCTGCGCCACGCTGCCCGCGCTGCCGTGTGCGCACTCGCGTTTGCCGCCGGCACGCCCGCCCTTGCCGACACCATCGCCTCGCGCGTCGAGGGTCTGGGCGAGATGACCTACATCAAGGTCGCTGCCATGCGCGCCACCGAGCGCGGCGGCCGCATGCTCGTCCAGGTGCGCTTTACCAACCAGGACAACAACGACCGCGCCATGTCGTACCGCTTCAAGTGGCTCGACAAGGATCAGTTCAGCGTGTGGGAAGACGAGCCCTGGAAGCCGCTGCTGATCCACGGTGCGCAGTCGGTGGACGTGCAATCGCTCGCGCCCACCACGCAGGCCACGGATTTCCGCGTGGAAGTGCATGCCGTCGACAACAGCATGCCGATGACCAACGCCCCGCGTTGATCGGCACACGCACACCCCTCCCCATCTCCTTTCGCTTCGATACGAGGACCGACATGTTCCAAGCTGTTTCCCGCAATGCCCTCAAGCTTGCCGCCATGGGCCTGGCCGCATCGGCCATGGTCGGCTGCGCCAACGTTTCCGGCCCGAACGTGGGCGGCAACGTGCAATACGGCGACGCCAAGGCCGTTGAGACCGTCACCAATGAATTCGGCTCGACCGACCTGCAGACCATTGCCGAATCGATGACGCGCTCGCTGCTGCAATCGCGCCCGATCACCGCCCCGCGCGAGGCGCCGATCGTCACGCTGGCGGAAGTGAAGAACAAGACCAGCGAATACATCGACACCCGCTCGATCACCGAGAAGATCCGCACGCAGCTCGTCAAGAGCGGCGCCGTGCGCTTTGCGGTGAGCACCAACGAGATGCAGTCGCAAGTGGATGAGCTGAGCCGCCAGAACCAGTCGGGCCTGTACAAGAACGCCGGCAAGGCCAAGATGGGCCAGATGCAGGGTGCCAAGTACCGCCTGGAAGGCAGCATCTCGTCGATCGTCAAGCGCTCGTCGAACGTGAAGGACGTCTACTACATCTTCAACCTGAGCCTGATCAACAACGAGTCGGGCATGCTGGAGTGGGCCGACGACAAGGAAATCCGCAAGACGAGCGCGAGGTAAACCATGCGAGCGTTCAACCAAGCCGCACGCGCCATGCGTGTTGCGAGCGCCGCGCTCGGGCTGGCGGCGCTCGTCGCCTCCGGCGGCGCGCACGCGCAGGCCAAAGTAGCGGTCGCCGACCTGTCGTACAAGGACACCGTGCAGGAGTACTTTTCGTACGAAGCCGGCTATGCCAAGTCGAGCGAGCGCCTGTCGGGCGCGTACAGCGAGAGCGACTCCGGCTCGCGCGGCCGCGCCAGCTATTCGGGTTCGAATGAAGCCGCGTATGTGAAGGCCGAAGGCACCGTCACCCGCATCGAGATCGGCGAGCTGCGCAAGTTCACCGCCGACATCAAGGGCGACCTGATCAAATCGGGTGCCTTCCGCGTGGTGCAGGCGCGCCCGTACACGGCCAAGCCGACCGAGCAACTGTTCGACGTGATCAGCCGTATCAAGCAAGGCGCCTTCCCGGGCGCTGACTACGTGCTGTTCGGCACCGTCACCAGCGTGGAATGGCGCGACGATGTGCAGCCGCTGCAAGGCACGCGCAACTCGATGCTGCTCTACAGCCTGGAGCTTGGCGTGGACTTCAGCCTCATCAACACGCGCACGCATGAGGTGAAGGCGGCGTTCTCGGTGGTGGGCGAAGGCAACGACAACAAGATCTGGTCGGGCGGCGCGCGCCTAACGCCTAACAAGGCGCGGGTGATGCAGGCGGTGTCCCGCTCGTTGGCGGCAGAAGTGTCGACGCAGTTGTCCGAGCAGGTGCGGGGCTTCCCGGCACCGCGCGAGGCAAGCGGCGAAGCACGCGATCCTGCCGAGGCAGCCGGGGCAGCGACTGCGGCCAAGGTCCGCGTGTTCGAGTAAGCGCACCTGGGGCCGCGCAGAAATCGATCCATCGAAAAAATTTCTGCGTCGGCCCCTAAAGTTTTCTGCGCGCCACCCGATCACAGGCGTACTGATCAGCGAGATGGCGATGCAACTCTCCTCCTCTTCCATTTCTAGCACTGCGGCAGCCGGCGCCCCTGGCGGCGGGAGCAGCTCGGCCAATGAAATCGAGCAGCTGCAACGCCAGCTCAAAAATCTGCAGAAGTCGATGGCAGAGCTCCCCAGCCTCGGGTTGCCGCCCGATCAAGCCAAGGAGCAAGCCCAGGTATTGAGCATGCAGATCCAGATCGTGCAGGCGCAGATTGAGCGGCTGCAGGCACGCAAGGGCCTGGAGCAGGCGGAAAACCAGGTCGAGAACCGCCATAAGACGTCGGACGCTTCCAGCACCAGCAACACCAGCGCAACCGCCCGAGCCCGCACAACCGACAAGGTCACCGGTTCGTCCACCGCTGCCGATGCCCGCTTGCAGGCACGTCAGGCGCAAGCGGCACAGCCAGCGCATCCGGCCAGCGCCGAAGCCATCGCGCCGGCAGAACCACCACTGGTTTCGGTCAAGGTCTGAGGACCTAAGCGGCGGCGCGCTCGCGGCTGTCCTGCTGCCATGGCGCCAGAACCCGTCCCCACCCCGCGCATCGCCCCCCCTACCACCGGGGGGACGTCAGCCCCTGCCGCCGACGGCGACAATCGCCGCGCCGATTGCATCTGCACGGCACCGAGAACCTGCATGACCACCGCCGCCAGCGACGCCTTGCCTCCGACCACCCCCGTCGCTCCGCCCGCGGCGCGCACACCCTCCCGCAACTTCTTCGCCCGCCATTGGCGCGGTGATTACAGCCTCGCCCGCTCGTACTGGCTGCACACCGCGCTCATGCAGTTTGGCGTGGTCGCGCTCAGTGCCGGGGTGACGCACGCTCTGGCGCACAACGCGCCGGCACGCACTTCGTCGTCGGCCTTGCTGGTCATTTATGTGATGGGGCTGGCGCTGTGGATCTGGGCGATCGTCGGCACCTGGCGTTCCGCCGAGCGCGAACGCGCCCGCTTGTCGAACGTATGGCCGATGGTGGCCAAGGTGATGATCGTGCTGGGCGCCCTGGCGACAAGTTCGCGCGTCGTCAACGACCTGCCGCGCCTGGGCGCGCACCTGCGCACGGCGCTGGGAGAACAGGCGGCCTCGCCATTTACGGTGGTACCGCAGCACGATGGGCGCGCCATCCTGTTTACCGGCGGCATGAACGACGGCGCCGCCGATGCGCTGGAAGCCGCGCTACGCAAGGCGCCGCAAGCCACCGCCGTGGTGCTGCGCTCCGAAGGCGGCTGGCTGCGCGAAGGTGCGCTGGTGGCCGACATCATCCGCCAGCGCCATCTGCGTACCTATGTCGAGCGCGCCTGCGCATCGGCCTGCACGATCGCCTTCCTGGCAGGTGAGGACCGTGCCGCTGCGCCCGGCGCACGCATCGGATTCCACCGCCCCCGCGCGGTCGGCGCCGAGCACGACCAGACCCCCGGTGCCACCGGCAATGAACTCTGGGATGCCTACCGCGCCGCCGGCCTGCCCGATGCATTCGTGCGCCGCGTGCAGAACACTCCATTTGATGAGATGTGGGTCCCAAGCACAGAGGAATTGCAGACCAACCACGTGGTCACGCGCGTCTCTGCCGGCGGGGAATTCGCCACCATGGCCACGCAGCTGCACAGCCGCGACGCGCTGGCCGCTGAACTGCGCAACACGCCGCTATACGCCACGCTGGAGCGGAAATACCCCGCCCACTTCAGCCAATTGCTCGACACCGTCTGGCAAAACTTGCAGCGCAACGCCACCGATGCCCAGGTCACTGCGTTGCTGCGTGCGCAATCCACCAAGCTGTATCGTGCCTTGATTCCCACCGCGCCCGACGCGCTGCTCTTTGCCAACGCGCAACTGACGCTGGACGCTGCGCAGGCCTTGCAGCGCGTGAGCCCCGAAGCCTGCGTCGCCTACCTGGACGGCACAACAGATGCGGCTGCCGCCACCGCGCACCTGCCGCGTGCCCTGGCCGCCCGCGAGCAAAACCTGTTTGCCGAGCTGATGCAGGCGGCCGACCCTGACCACGCCCCTGTTGTCACCCGGGCTCAAACTCTGCCCGTGCTGCAACTGGCCGTGGCCGCACTGCCGCTCGACCAACAGCGCGTGCTGACCCTGCCCGCGCTGCGCCATGTTGCCCCGGCAGCGGCGCGCTGCCAGGCGTTGATCGGCTTCGCACGGGCCATCCTGGCGCTGCCCGACGCCGAACGCGCACTTGCGCTGCGCGGCATGTACGCCGACACCTCCGCGCCAGACGCTTAGCGGCGCTTAGATCGAACGCCGCTGGAACCTACGCTGCCGCCCGCAGCGCACTGAGCGACGTACGCTGGCGCCCCTGCGCATCAAAATTTTCCGGCGCCAGCCATTGCTCAAACGCCGCCCGCAGTTGCGGCCATTCGGTGTCGATGATGGAAAACCACGCGGTATCGCGGCTGCGCCCTTTGTAGACGATCGCCTGGCGGAAGATGCCCTCAAACTGAAAGCCCATCCGCAGCGCCGCCTGTCGCGACGGCGCATTCAGGCTGTCGCACTTCCACTCATAGCGGCGGTAGCCTAGGTCATCAAACACATGCTTCATCAATAGGAACTGCGCCTCAGTGGAAGCCGGCGTGCGTTGCAGCAACGGCGAGAACGTCACCGCCCCCACCTCCACCACGCCGTGTTCCGGCGTGATGCGCATGAGGGCCAGCGTGCCGACCGCGCGATCGGTACGCGCGTCGATCACGGCGTACTGCAATGGATCGCGCCGCGCCGCGATGCGCTCCAGGTAGGCGCGATGCGCGGCTGCCTCCGTAAATGGCCCTTCCATCAGATACGTCCAATGGCGGCCGTCCTGCGCGTGGCGGAAGGCCTCGAACAAGGCGTCTGCGTGGCGGGCGGGGTCCAACGGCTCCAGCGTGCAATATCGGCCGGGCAGCGGGGTGTGCGGCGGCAGCGGGCGCGCGCTCCAGTCCGGCAGCGGCATGCCGATGGGTTGTTCATACGGGTTGAGCGTGGTGGTCGTCATGCGAAAACGGGGGAATGTCGATGAGGAAAGGGGATGGCAATCACCCTATCGAACACCGTGGCTCCGTGCAAAGAGCCACAGATGCGCGACCTGCTGGAGCCAGGCATTCCCAGCCACCCCGGATTAGTCCATTTGATGCCCGGCCAACCACCGATGGTGCAGCGCCGCCCAAGCCGTTATGGTGGGGGCGGGGGAAGACAGCGTCGGCCAACGGCGCGGGCATTGGCTTTGCTGTGCGCAGACACATCCGCAAGCAAGGCACCGGCTCGCCAACCGTTGTGATATCGCACCGTTTTCCTGACCAGGAGCCGCACGTGGCGCCATCGACCAAGGGGAGGGCTCGCCGGCGCATCCGCCGTGGATGCGCTGCAGCGTGGCTCGCGCTCGCTGCGCTGGCGTGGGCGCGCCCTCTACCTGCCGCACCCCGGCTGGTGAACCCCGTCACCCTGCGTGTTGACGAGGGCGCGTCCGTGGCGCTGCCCCGCGGCTGGGGCCCCTTGCGGCTGGGCAGTGACACGCCCATCCCGAGCGTTCCGCCAACCATCCAGTCACCATTTGGGCCATCCCGCCTGGTATTTGCGCAACAAACATCGGCATCGGAAGGCTTTGCGCTGGTAACGGTGCGTAGATCCGACTTCGAGCAAGGTACCCCGCAATACCTGGAGACCATGCGTCAGCGGGATCTGGCAATCCTGCTCAATCACATGGAAACACGCGTGCACGGCGGTCGCCCGAGCTGGGCCGTGCGCCTGGTCCGCAGCAAGCCGCCAGCGCTGCGGTCCTTGGGGGGCCGCCGCGTGATCTACTGGGAAGGCGAGTGGAACACCGGCGGCGATCGCACGGCCATGGTCCGTGGCTACGCCTTTTTCGGGAACGGCGCGGTCTACCTACTGCGCGTGTTTGGCACCGCCCGGCACGACCAAGCGGCCTTTGCGGACGAAGCGCGCTTTGCCGATACCGTAGCGACCACCTTCCGAACGCGATAGTGACCCGCACGGCACCTAAATTGTTGCGTCGCACCAACGACCTTCCATATGCCACCCGGATCCCGCAGAGGCGCAGCCCGCGCCACGCAAGCGCTGAAATTTGTTGTTACCTTTGGAACAGTCTGTTCACCCCGAACCGTATTGTTCTTCCGCATTGCAACACCTAAACTTCGTGACAGTTGTTCAGACATCGATTGCCTGAACAAGCATCGCAAGTGTTGTAAGGAGAACAATCATGAAATGGTTGGATATCGGCGCCGTCATGGCCGCCTGGATTGCAAGCTGCGTCGCAGCAGGCTGGCTTATCAGCGCCGCCGCTTTTCTGGCCTGACCGCGCCAGAAACAAAACGGCCGAGCGGGAAGCGCCCCTCCCTGCCCGGCCCTGAATCCCCCAGTTGATCGATTCGTCAGGCGCGCGTTTCTGCCGCCCACTGGACGAATCGGTCGACAAACCCCTGCAGGAACTGGCGCGTACGCGCGTCCACCACCTCGCCCTGCGCATCGAAGGGCTCCCCCGCAAAGTGGAAGAACACCTCCGGCAACGGCAGCGCCTTCACGCCGACCGCCGCGAGCACATTGCGCAGTTGCGCCTGCGACAGCGCCGTCCCGATGGCACCGGGTGATGCGCCCGCAATACCCGCCGGCTTGCCACCCCACACGCTCTGGCCATACGGCCGCGAGCCCCAGTCAATTGCATTCTTCAGCACGCCCGGTATGCCTCGGTTGTATTCCGGCGTGACAAACAGCACGGCGTCGACACTGGCTACCGCGGCCTTGAAGCGCTGGACGGGCTCGGGCAGGTTGCCGTCCAGATCCTGGTTGTAAAGCGGCAGTTCACCAATCTCGATGAACTGGGCCTGCGCGCTTGAAGGCAGCAGCCGCACCAGCGCCTGCGCCAGTTGGCGGTTGAACGACGCCTTGCGCAGGCTGCCGACGATCACACCGATAGTCAGATTGCTCATGTACGTTCCTCGCTCGAAAAATTGGGTTGCCGGGGTTGCGTGAATGACGTCAATCGGCCGTCGCCGGTTCGGGCGCCACTTCGCGCTTGATGCGGTTGATCAGGGCGAACATCAGCGGGTTGAGCAGGATCGAGAGAATCGCCGCCGCCAACAACAGCCCACGGGCGCGCGTCGGCAGAATCTCCAGCCCGATGCCCAGGCCGATCAGGATGAACGAAAACTCGCCGATCTGCGCAAGGCTGGCGGAAATCGTGAGCGCCGTCCGGTTGCCGTGGCCAAATGCACGCACCACCGCAAAGGCCGCCAGCGACTTGCCCACCACCACAATCAAGACCGTGCCCAGCACCGCCCAGGTGTCATCGATCAGCACGCGTGGGTCGAACAGCATGCCCACCGACACGAAAAACAGCACCGCAAACGCATCGCGCAGTGGCAGCGACTCTTCGGCCGCGCGCTGGCTGAATTCCGATTCGGCCAGCACCATGCCCGCAAAGAACGCACCCAGCGCGAACGACACGCCAAACAGCACCGTCGCGCCGTAGGCCACGCCCAGTGCGGTCGCCAGCACGCCCAGGCGGAACAGCTCTCGGCTACCCGTCATGACAATGCGCTCCAGCATCCAGGGGATCACGCGGCGGCCCACCATCAGCATCAGCGCGGCAAATGCCACCACCTTCGACAGCGTGATCGCCAGCACTTTGATGACGTCCCATGCGCTGATGGCCGTACTGCCGGCGCCACCCAGCGCACCGGCCAGCGCCGGCAACAGCACCAGCGTCACCACCATCACGAGGTCCTCGACGATCAGCCACCCCACGGCGATATGGCCTTCGCGCGAATGGTCGATACCCCGGTCTTCAAGTGCCTTGAGCAGCACCACCGTGCTTGCCACCGACAGTGCCAAGCCGAATACAAGGCCCGGCCCCCAATCCCAGCCGAGCAGCCACGCCAAGCCCATGCCCATGAGGGTGGCCAGCGCAATCTGCCCGATGGCGCCCGGAATGGCGATGGCCTTGACGGCCAGCAGCTCCTTCATCGAAAAATGCAGCCCGACGCCAAACATCAGCAGGATCACGCCCAACTCGGCCAATTGGGGCGCGAGGCTCTGATCGGCCACGAAGCCGGGTGTAAACGGCCCCGCCACCACACCTGCCACCAGATAGCCCACCAGCGGCGGCAGCCGCAGGCGCTGCGCAAGCGTGCCAAAGATGAAGGCCAGCAACAGGCCGCCGATGATGGTGGAGATGAGCGGAGTGTCGACGTGCATGCGGTCCTGTGGTGTTGGGGCGAGGAGAGGTAGGAACGGCGTGGCATCGGGCGTGCCACCCAGGTGTGACACCCGACACGCCGATTGGTGCGGCGAGCACGGGCAACCACTCCACGCTGCACACAGTATGCGCAGACGAGCTTAGCGTGATGTTGCGGCGGCGCTGCCCGGCGGTCGGCCACCCGCCTGCGCCGCAGCAAGAAGCGTTCGCACCAGGGCATCGGCCTGTGCCATGGCGGGGTCGGCTGTGGCAGGAGAAACGGGCCGCGGCGCCGCCGGCACCGCCCCGAGCAGCCGGCCCTCACGCTCGTGCGTATCAATCGACACCGTCATGGACACGCCAATCGGCAGCGGGCGCGCGACCATTTCCGCCGGATCGAGCGCCACCATCACCGGTACCCGCTGGACGACCTTGACCCAATTGCCAGCGGCATTCTGCGGCGGCAGCATCGAGAATGCGCCGCCCGTGCCGGGCGACAACCCAGCGATGTGGCCACGAAACACCACATCGGTCCCATACAGGTCAGATACGACCTCGACGGGTTGCCCGATGCGCACATTGCGGATCTGTCCCTCCTTCAGGTTGGCTTCCACCCACAACTGGGACAGCGGCACGATGGCCATCAGCTGCGCGCCCGCGCCAATGGGTTGCCCAACCTGCACCGAGCGCTGAACCACGCAGCCATCGACGGGGGCGACGATGGTCATGCGCGCCAGTTGCAGATAGGCGGCTCGCACCTGCTGGGCCGCATCGGCGACGGCCGGGTTGTCCTCGGGACGCACATCGCCCACCACGGCGCGGCTTGCCGCCACCTGGTTGCGCGCCCCCGCCAAGTTGGCGCGGGCCTGCTCGACCGACATGCGCGCCCGCGCCAATTCCTCTTCAGACACCACCTCCGCCGATGCGCCCGAGCGTGCCGCCAGTGCGCGCTCAGCCAAGGTCAGCTCCGCAGCCCGTGCGCGAACGGCATCTTCATACATGGCCGCGGTCAGGCTGCCTTCGCGGGTGCGTCGCACAGCCAGCGTCAATTGCGCCTTGGCGCGCTCCAGCGCGATCTGCGCGTCGGCCGGGTCCAGTCTGACCAGCAACTGGCCGGCCTTCACGCACTCGGTATTGCCAACACCCACGTCGCGCACGATCCCCGCTGTCTGCGCGGCAATCTGCACAACGTTACCGGCCACGTAGGCATTGTCGGTGTCTTCCAGATAGCGGCCGCGCAGCAGCCAATAGGTGACGGCGACCGCGGCAATGGCCAGTACCACGCCCAACAGCGCGGCAAACATGGCGTTGCGCCGCCGCACCTTGCGCGGGTCGCGCACGGGCACAGCCGCCGCCTGATCGATGAGAGGCTCCCTATGCATGCGTGTTGCGCCCGTTGACGTTGATATCGAATCCCCCGCCCAGCGCCCGCATGAGGGCGATCCAGGCATCGCGCCGCTGCGCCTGCAGCGTGGCCAGCCGCAGTTGCTCATCCAGCAGCGCCGCTTGCGCCGCGAGTTGTTCCGCGCGGGTCAGCAGACCACGCCGACGGCGCTCGTCGGCGATCCGCGCCATGCGCTCGCGCGCGGCCACCACCTGCCCCTGATGACGCGCCAGCCCCTCCGCGCTATTGAGCGCGAGGATGGAACGGGCCACCTCGCCCAGCGCCTCATCCAGCGTCTTGTTGTAGAGCGCCACCATCATGTCGGCGCTGGCTTCCTCGGCGCGCAGTTGGGCCTGCAGGCGCGGGCGCTCGAACAGCGGCAACGACAGCGCCGGCCCCGCCGCCAGCGTGATCGACGAACGGGAAAACAGCGTGTTCACGTTGAGCGATGAAAAACCGGTGACGGCAAGCAAGTTGATGTTCGGATAGAACTGCGCCCGCGCCGCATCGATCCGCCCGCCAGCTGCATCCACCCGCAGGCGGGCGGCCACGATGTCCGGCCGCCGGCCGAGCAGGTCCAACGGCAACGTCGGCGGCAGCGCTGCGCCGGCCGGTTCGGCCATCTTGGGCCTGGCGAGCGCAAGGCCACGTTCGGGGCCGCTGCCCGACAGCACGCCCATCTGCAACCGCAACTGCGTGATGGTGTCGTCGGCCTGCTGCAGCTGCGCCTGCAAGGCAGCATCGGCGGCACGGGTGGCTTCGGCGTCGTAGCCGTTGTCCAGCCCGCGCCGGGCGCGCTCGCCGCTGATGGCATTGCGGCGCCCTGCGTCTCGCACCTTGTGTTCGAGAAGGTCGCGCCGGGCAAACGCGTAGTCGAATTGGCTGTAGAGCGTGACCAGCGCGCTCACCAGCGCAAGGCGTGCCTGCTGGGCATCGACAGCTGCAGCGGCACGCTCCGACAACAGCGCGCGGCCGATCGCCCGGTTGTGGCCCCACAGATCGAGGTCGTATCGCGCCGCGCCAATCACGCTGCTCGGGGAGGCCCACGGCTCGCTGAACAATTCAATCGGGAAGTTCGTGCCGGCCACATTGACGTTGGCCACGCCATCCACCTGCGGCGCACGCGCCTTCATGACGCTGGCCGTGGCCGTGCCCGCTAGGCCGCTGACCGAACCGAAGGCCTCCAGTTGTGCCTGCGCGGCCGCCATGCGGGCACGCGCCACGTCAAGGTCGGGACTGTTGGCACAGGCCTCGTCCACCAGCGCGCTCAATTGCGGATCGGCAAACACGTCGACCCAGTGCGCCGTGGGCCAGGCCGTGTGGCCCGGCCCCGCTGGCTCAGCGCTGGCCAGCGTGTGGGCGAGCGCATCGGGTGCCGGTGTGCGCATCGATACCGCGCGCTGATCAGGACCAACGCACCCGGCCAATGCCACCACCGCCAACACGGCCGCCAACATCGGCGCACGCCGTGCCCCTCCCCTCCTCGATAGGGGCGACATGGTCAACGGCTGAAGAAACGCGCTGCCAGCCGAGGCCGCGCGAGTTCAATCGAGCCCAGCCGCCCACGCAGTGCATCCACGATGCCGCAGCCAATGCCCAGGAGCTTGGCACGCTTGTCGCGCTCGAACAGCGCGATCTGCACCACCTGCCACAGCGTGATCAGGTTGGGCGTCATCGCAAGCGGCAAACCCAGCCCGTACTGCAGTGCCAGGTGCATGCCGTTGCGCGCGATGTAGTAGCGCCGAAATGCCGGATGGTTCATCGATGTCATGTGCAAAAAGCCGAGTCGGTGTTCGCGTTTGTTGCCGATCTGGTGCGACAGCACGAGCCTGGGCACCACATAAAACGGCACACCGCGCGCCAGCGCCCGCAGCGCATATTCCGTGTCCACGTGGTCGATGAACAGTGCCTCTGAAAACGTGCCCAGCCGCGCAAATGCCTGCTGCGAGACCACCGAGCCCGAAGACAACAGAAACGAGCATCGCTGCAATGCAGCCGACGTGTCGATCTTTACGCGCCGGATCGTGAAGCCATTGCTGACGATTTCGGGCAGGAAGCGCTGGGCGCCCTCGTCATAGATGCGCGGGCCGACCACGAACGCGCTATCGCCAAGCGCGGCACAGGCCTCGCGCATGGTGGGGAAGTAATCATCGCTGGCGCGTGAATCCTGATCGAACAACGCGACGGCGGCCGCCCCTTCGGCAAACAGCGCACGCAGGCCCCGATTGAATGCCCCGGCGATCCCCCCTTCGTTGCCATTGAACAGGTAGGTGACGCCCTCCTCGGTCAACCACTGCGCGCGTTCCGGATCCGCCTGCGGAGAGTTATCGATCGCCAGCAGGCGCGGCATGCGTGCGCGCAGGCGGACGAGATGCGCGACGTCATCGTCGGACGGCCGGTACAGCACGACCAGCGCTGCGAGCGTATCGACGCGCTTAACGGGCGCGATGGGCTCGGTGGTGAGTTCGGTGGCGGACATGGTCGTCATCTCTCATGGATTCAGTGTGCGGCCTGTGCGGCAACACCTTTGCGCGGGCGTGTCAGCCACATGGCGGCGGCCAGCCCCAGGCACACTAGGCTGGCCATGTAGAACAGGTCATTGGTGGCCATCATGTAGGCCTGTTGCCGCACGGTGCGCTCGATGGCGCCCAGCCCGCTACTGCCCTGCAGCCCCACCTCGCCCAGCGCATGCAGGAAATGCCGCGTGCCGTCAGATGCCGGTGTGACGGATTGGACGAGCGTGCCGTAGTGGTGCCCTGCACGGTTGTCCCACCATGTCACGCTCAACGCCGTGCCGACCGCCGCGAACATCGTGCGCAGAAAGTTCGACAGCCCGGCGGCCGCGGCTAGCTTGTGGTCCGGTACGTTGGCCAGGATGATCGTCGTGAGTGGAATAAAGAAACACGGCAAGCCGATACCCTGGATGAAGGTGGGCGCGACGATCTGCCAGAACGCCATCGTCAACGTGAAGCGCGCATCCCACGCCATCACGGCCCCAAACACCAGGAAGCCGAACGAGGCCACGAGCCGCGCATCCAGTCGCTCCAGATACATGCTGACCAGCACGGAGAACACCAGCGCGAGAATGCCCAGCGATGCCGTGACCATGCCGGTATGCAGCGCGGTGTAGCCCATCACGGTCTGCATCCAGAGCGGAAAGATCACGCCGATCATGGCGAAGACGATCATGCCGGCCGACACGATCACCACACCGAAGGTGAAGGTGCGGTCTTGAAACAGCGTGAGATCGACCACCGGATGCAGCTCGGCCGACTCCCAAATCAGCAGCGCCGACAAGGCCAGCACCGCAACGACGCCCAGCGTGACGATCAGGTGGGAATCGAACCAGCCGCGATCGCGCCCCAGGTCGAACATCGCCTGCATGGCGCCCACGCCCACCACCAGCAAGGCAATGCCGACCGCATCGATGGGCGTGCCGGCGGCCGACGGGCGATCGCGCGGGAGCAACGCCGCACACGTCAGAAAGGCGAACACGCCGATCGGCAGGTTGATGAAGAAGATCCACGGCCACGCAAACTGATCGACGATCCACCCGCCAAACACCGGCCCGAAGATGGAGGCCAGCAGCACCGTCATGCCCCACAGCGACAGCGCGAGCGTGCGGTGCCGCGCCGCGAACACGCGCAGCAGGATGGTCTGTGACAGCGGCACCATCGGCCCGGAGAAGAAACCCTGCAGCGCACGGAACCCCACCAGGCTTTCGATGTGGCGCGACAGACCGCACAGCATCGACGTGAGCGTAAACAGGAAGATGGCAGCCATGAACAGGCGCGCCTCGCCAAGGCGCCCCGCCAGCCAGCCCGTGAGCGGCACCGCAATGGCAGCGGAAACCGCGTAGGAGCTGATCACCCACGTGGCCTGCGCAGGTGACACGCCAAGGTTGCCCGCAAGCGATGGCACCGCCACGTTAGTGACGGTGGAGTCGAGCACCTCGATGAACGTCGCCAGCAACAATGCGCCGGTCAGCACAGCGAGCCACACGCCGCGCAATGGCGGCGACGCAATGGTGGGGCCGGCAGCAGCGTTGGCGGAAAGCGGGTTCGCGGCCGTCATGCGGGCATCGCGTGCCGGTCAGCCTCCACGCGTGCGCGGGCGGGTGGTGCCAGGCGCTCGATGTAGCGGGCGGCGTCGACGCAGGCGTCGGGCGCAGCCGCCATCTGCTGCTTGAAGCGGGCGCACTGGGCGGCCACCGTGGGGTTCACGATCAGCCTGTCGAGCGCAACCGCCACCGCGCGGCCGCTGGCCTGACCGTCCATCCACACGCCGCAGCCCGAGCGTGCCACGCGCGCAGCGTTATCGAACTGGTCATGCGCAAACGGCGTCACCACTTGCGCAATGCCGGCGGCATACGCCAGCGCCGCTGTGCCGATGCCACCATGGTGGACGATGGCCGCACAGCGCGGCAGCAAGGCACGCATGGGCAGGAATGGGCGCTGGAGCACGCGGTCGCTCTCGGACGCCATGAACGACACGGATGCAGCCTTGCCCAGCACGATGGCACGATGACCGGTTCGCCGCAGCGTGTCTGCCACCACGCGCGCATACGCCACGTCGTCGATCCGCGTCGACCCGGCGGTGAACACTACAGGGGGCGGGCCCCCTGTCAGAAAGGCTTCCAGTGCCGCATCGTGAGGCGCGTCATCGTCCGGCGCCTCACCCAGCAGGGGGAAGCCGCATAGGTGAAGGGGCGCCGGCCAATCGGGCTGCGGTGGCGCGAACCATTCCGGAAACAGGCACAGCACGCCATCGGGTGAATGCAACCACGTGCCGAGAATGCGCCCTACGGGCGGCAAGCCCAGGCCCGCGCGCACAGCGTTGAGCGTGGGGCCAACGGCTGGGTCGAGTACCCGGTCTTCTATGGCGTGCATCAGTGCGATGCGCCAGCGCAGCGGGAGCCAGCCGGGCACGGTCAGCCGCTTGTGCGTGGGCGGGGCATACGCCGACAGCAGCGTGGATGGCGACACCTGCACCGACACGTAGGGCGTGCCATGGCGCTCCTGCAGCAGGCGCGCCGCCAGGGCCCAGAGTGACCCGACCAACACCGTATCGTCGGTAGCGAGCCTTTCCAGCGCGTCGAAATGCGGGCGGATGGTCGGCGCGATCAATCCCCACAGGGTCTTGAACGACGTGCGTGGATTCCACAGCGCGGGGCTTGCGAGCGCAGCCTCATACTCCTGCGCCGACCCAATCGGCACGAAGCCCAAGCCGTGGCGTTCCACCAGCGCCGCAAACGGCGCGTGCGTGCACATGACGACACGATGGCCGCGCTCTACTAGCGCACGCCCGATGCCGATAAAGGGGTGGACGTCTCCGGTAGAGCCAATGGCCGTGATGACGATCTGCGCCATGGCGACCGTCAGTAAAGACCGGGCACCAGCGCGCGGACCTGGCGGCGATACGCGCGGTAGGGCTCGCCAAAATGTTCGGAGAGCCAGCGCTCTTCCAGCCGCACCTTGTAGGCGAGCGACAGGAAGATCAGCACCAGGCCGAGGCCGGCAAACCAAGCGCCCCGGATCATCGCGGCACCGGCCAGGGCCGCAAGGCAACCGGAATAGATGGGGTGACGCACCAGCGCATAGGGGCCACTGCGCACAAGCTCATGGTCGTCCTTGAGCGTGACGGAAACGCTCCAATTCGTGCCAAGGTGCACACGCCCCCAGACGGAAAACAGCAGCCCCGCCATCACCACTGCCAGCCCGCTCCACTGCAACACCCCGAAGACGGGTTCGGATGGCGTACCACGCGCGAGCCCAAACAGCGGAAGCGGCAATACGATCAACGCGCTGCCCACGATCAGCGGGATGGACTGCAACGTGCGCGACAGCCGACGCTCCATCCGGACGGTCTCCTTGGTGCCGGGCGCGGCGTGAATCCAATACGCGAGCCACGCAAACCACGGCACAACAATGGCCGCCGTCCGAACCAGGGCGGAGACCATCTCTACCTCCATTTGCAGCGTGCCCATTCAGTTTGCCCCTGCAAACGTTGGTGCTTGCAGCGCAGCAAGAAAGGACGGCGCGGGCAGCGGATGTGCTGCAGGGGTCTCTGCCGTATCGAAAAACGCCATGATTTCGCCGCGTACGGCCGCCTTTTGTGCGCGGCCTTCCAATTCTAGAAAATGGCCGGTATCTGCAATCGCAGAAAACTGCGCATTGCTTATATAGTTGGTCATTTTCAGAATATCGCCAACCGGAGTGTGCAGGTCCAGCGCCCCATTAATAAATTTGATACCACACCGAATATTGGAAAGCGTCGGCAAATAGTCGTCCGGGCGCAACGCCAATATCTGATCAATGTGAAACTTGATTTGCGCCCTTTCGTCTTCTGGCAAATTAATCAGGTAGCGATAGTTCATCGACTTCAATACACCCGGCAGATTTTGCCCGACCGTGTTGTTGAGCAACTGGGCAGCGGCATTTTTGTCATCCCGACTCAGATAATCACGAGCCTTGCTCACGTAATCCATCATTTCCGCGTTCAGATACGGCGAGAACGAGCCAATGACGGCACGCTGCACGCTGCTCGCACCGCGCGCCAAAGCAAGCAATGCCGCCAGCCCACCCCACGAGACCGAATAGAGAAATTTCGGCCGAAACCGGTGAATGAGCTCCAGCAGAATGGCGACCTCGTCGTCCTTCGTGAGCAGAAACTGGCCGGGGTTGTGCTGCCGCGACTGCCCCGCGTACGGCAAATCAAAGCACACCACGTTGTAGCGCTCGCCCAGGTACTTGATGGTCTGCCCGAACGAGGCCGTCGTGGCCAATGCGCCATTGACAAGGATGACGCTGTCCGCGTCGTCATGGAAAAGGTGCCTTTCAACATGAACATTCAGTGTGTCAAACACACGAACAACGATTTTCTCAACGGACATACCACCTCCGCAAAAACCGCAGAAAAGAGTTATCCCTATCGCGCATATCGCACAATATCTAAACGGGAACATCCATGCTGAACACAACAAGAGCCCGCACCGAACATCTCGAACGCAATTCTTGATGCAGTGCAAGGTAAGGCCAGTATAAGCACGCCCTGCGTCGACTTCCAAGCAGAATGAACTAAATCTTTTGAATGCCTCTACAAAAATAATTTTTTTGACATCGGGCGTCAGATCGACGTTCTACCTCTCTTTTACCTAAACCCGTAGGCCGCACCATTCGAGTGATTTCATTAAGCCTTGATAAAATAAAGTTGATTTCATTTTGGCGTCATCGAGCCCGTTTAGATGGCAGGGCGGCTCGCTTTTGTGCGCCCGCACAAATCCGGTGCTGCCAATGTGTCTGATGCGCGGCTCGCATCACACCAGGGCTGTCTGCGCCAAATGTCATGCAAAAGACATCGTCGCAAGCGCGCCGCTCCTACACTGCGCCGCAGGCCGGCCCGGACCTTACCGTATGACCGGCCATGACAGGAGACACCATGCGCTACGCCAACAAGGTCCTTTCCGTGGACGAGGCCATCGCCCATGTCCGCAGTGGCAGCCGCCTGATGCTGGGCGAATTCGTGGGCGCGGGCGAGCCGGCCTGCTGCATTGAGGCGCTGCTCGCCAGCAGCGTCGACCAGCTCACGCTCATCACCAACACGCCAGGGTTGCGCGGCGGCTTTCTCAAAGCCAGGTTGTTCGCCTCGGGCCAACTGGCCGAATTCATCGGCACGCACGTCGGCACAACGGATGAATCGACACAGGCGTACCTGACCGACGCCGTGCGGGTGGCCGAGTTCTTCCCGATGGGTACCTGGGCAGAGAAGGTGCGCGCCGGCGCGTTGGGCCTGGGCGGTGCACTCGTGCCGGTGGGCGTGGGCATCCTTGACCAACCGGGGATGTTTCCCGCGCGCAATGCGTCGAACAACCCGCCCAAGGCGACACTGACCGTAGACGGCATGACGTGCTTCGTGGAGCCCCCGCTGCGCGCCGACGTGTCGATCATCAAGGGCTGGCGCGCCGATACCTTCGGCAACGTGGAGTTTCGCGGTACGGCGCTGCAGAACCAGCGCGACATCGCCATGGCGGGCGACTACACCATCGTCGAGGTGAATGAGATCGTGGAGGTCGGCACGATTCCGCCCGAGCGCGTCGGCTGCCCGGGTGTGTTCGTCAATGCGGTAGTGCAAGGGCTGTCATTGGAAGACCAGCACGCGCTCTACAAGCAGCACTGGACGAAGCTCGGCCGCCTGCCGGCCGCTACCGAAGCCTGACCCCACACAACGACGAAACAAGGAGACCGCCATGCACGCTGCCCTGCCCGAAACGCCCAAGCAACGTATCGCCGCCCGCTGCGCGCTGGAATTGCACGCAGGGGAAGTCGTCAACCTCGGCCTGGGCATCCCCACGCTGACGGCAAACTACCTGGAAGCCGACGCCGGCGTCATCTTCCACACGGAAAACGGCGCTTTCGGCTTTGGCGGGCGCCCCGCGCTCGATGCCATCGACAGCGACATCACCAACGCCGGCTGCGAGCCGATCACGCTACCGCCGGGCGCCGCCATCATGGATCTCGCCACGTCGCTGGGCGCGATGCGCAACGGCTATATCGATGTGACCATCCTCGGCGCGTTGCAAGTGGACGCGCAGGGCAACCTCGCCAACTGGGCGTGCGAGCGCAACGGCAAGTGGTGGCCGGGCATCGGCGGGGCAATGGACCTGTGTTACGGCACGCGCAAGGTCATCGCCGCGCTGGCGCACACCGACAAGCACGGCAATTCAAAGATCCTGCCGCGCTGCACGCTGCCGCTCACGGGCAAGGGCTGCGTGAAAGTCATCGTGACCGAGCATGCGGTGTTTGACGTGACCGACGCCGGGCTCGTGCTGCGCGAAATCCTCTCGCATGCGACACTCGACGACATTCGCGCCATGACCGCCGCGCCCTTCACGCTGGCGCCGCTTTTGCAGATGCGCGCACCGCTTGAGGCCTGAAGGGCCTGAGGAACGTCCATGCCCACCACCGTTGATTGGTTCTTCGATGTCATCTCGCCGTTCGCCTACCTGCAGCTCGAGCAGTTCGACGCGCTGCAGAAGGCCAACGACATCGTCATCCGCCCGCGTCCGCTGGTGCTGGGCGCGGTCCTGCATCACTGGGGGCAGAGGGGCCCGGCCGAGATCAGCCCCAAGCGCGTCTTCACCTATCGGCATGCACTGTTTCGCGCGCAGCAGCTCGGCATTCCGTTCCGCATGCCGCCCGCGCATCCGTTCAACCCCATCAAGGCGCTGCGGCTGACGATTGCGATGGGCGGTTCGCTCGATGCGGTGCGCGCCGTCTTCCGGCACATCTGGCGCGATGGCAACAATGTGGCATCGCCCGAAGGCTTTGCCGCGTTGTGCGAAGCGGTGGGCTATCCCGAGGGCGCGGCCGCTGTCGAGCAGCCCGCTGTGAAAGACGCCCTGCGTGCGCACACCGATGCGGCCATCGCCCTTGGCGTATTTGGCGTGCCTACGCTCGTCCACAACGGCGAGCTGTTCTGGGGCGAAGACGCCACCAGCATGTTTTTGCAAAGCCTGCACTCCGATTGGCTTGCCACGCCCGAAGTGCAGCGCGTGAGCGCCTTGCCGGTGGGCATCCAACGTGGCTGACCACCGTATCGACGCAAACCCCGAGAACGCCCGCCCCGGCATTACGCGCGCACGGCTGGCGCACATTGCCGCATGGTCGATCGAACTGCCTGCCGACGAAGCGGACCGCGCCTGCGCCGGCATTGTCGAGAAGACCTACGCGCGTGGCGCCTGCATCTGCCCGAAGAACACGCTGCTGGAAAGCTGGACCGGCGTGGTCACTGGCCTCATCAAGATCGGCACGGTCTCACCCGAAGGCCGCAGCGTCACGTTTACAGGTGTGCCGGCCGGCGGCTGGTTTGGCGAAGGGACCGTGCTCAAGAACGAACCGCGCCGCTACGACATCGTTGCGCTGCGCGATACGCGCATGGCCTTCATGGACCGCACCACCTTCATGTGGCTGGTGGAAAACAGCGTCGCCTTCAACCGCTTCCTGGTAAAGCAGCTCAACGAGCGGCTCGGGCATTTCATGGCATTGCTGGAATACGACCGCCTGCTCGATGTCACGCCGCGCCTGGCACGCTGCATTGCTTCGCTGTTCAACCCGGTGCTCTACCCCGGCGCGGGTGACCATCTTGAGATCACGCAGGAAGAACTCGGCCTGCTCTCGGGCATGACGCGGCAGGTGGCCAACCAATCGCTCAAGGCCCTGGAGAAGGACGGCGTGGTGCGGCTGGAATACGGCGGCGTCACGGTCGTCGACCTGGATCGGCTGCGCAGCTACGGCACTTGAAAGCACCAACTTTATTAACGAATCTTCATCGGGCGCACCGGGCCGTACCCGCTAGAATCGCGGCACAACAAGACAAGATCATTACGCTGCGGCATGCGCACCGCGCCACCCGCAGCCGGAAGAGGGAACTGGGCAACGTACGCCGTGCGTGCCTGCATCTATGCTGCCGATTCATCTGCTTTCCACCGGCAAGGCACTGCCGGAGCAACGGATCACGTCCGCGGAACTCGACACCCGCCTCGGTCATGCCGCGGGCTACGTGCGCAAGAAATCCGGTATCGACGTCCGTCACCACGCCACGCTGGCCGAACACCAATCGGAACTCGCCGGTGCCGCCGTGCGCGATGCGCTGCGCCGTGCCGATGCACCCGCCGCGTCCATCGACTTGCTGATCTCCGCTTCTGGCGTGCAGGAACAGGCGCTGCCCAACACAGGCACGCGCATCCTGGAGCACGCCGGACTGCCTGCCGGCACGCCTGCGTTTGACGTCAACGCCAGTTGCCTGAGCTTCCTGACTGCGCTGCATGTGGCGGGCAGCCTGCTGACCACGGGTGCGTACACACGCATTGCTGTGGTGGCGTCCGACCTCGCCTCGCGCGGCATCAACTGGGACGATGCCGAGACCGCGTTGATCTTCGGCGACGGTGCGGCTGCGGTCATCGTGGAAGCGGCGCCAGCGGTGTCTGGCGCGGGCATCCACGCCTACCGCATGGAGACGTATCCCGCCGGCAAGGCCTTCTGCGAAATCCGCGCCGGTGGCACGCGCCGCAACCCACGCACCGGCGCACAACCGACTGACTACCTGTTCCACATGGACGGCAAGCGTGTGTTCAAGCTCGCATCGCAATTGATGGACGGTTTTCTCGATCGCCTGTTTGCCGACAGCCGCTACACGCTGCGCGACATGCACGTCGTCGTACCGCACCAGGCGAGCCACCTTGGTATGCAGCATCTGCGCAAACGGTTGGGCGTGCCCGAAGCCAGCTTGGTCGACATCTACGCGCAGCATGGCAACCAGGTGGCCGCGTCGATTCCGACCGCGCTGCATGAAGCGGTGGTGAACCAGCGCATCGAGCCGGGCAAACCGGTCTTGCTGGTGGGCACGGCGGCGGGCCTGACGCTTGGCGGCATGGTGCTGACAACATGACGACCTTGGTGACGGGTGCCACCGGCGGTCTGGGCCGCAACGCCGTCGATACGCTGCTGGCACAAGGCGCGCGCGTGCGTGCTACCGGGCGCGATACCGCGCAACGCGAGGCCTTCATCGCCCGTGGCGCGGACTATGTACCGGCGAATCTTTCACACCTGACGCCGGCCACGCTCGACGCGCTGCTCGATGGCGTCGATACGGTATGGCATTGCGCAGCGTTGTCATCGCCATGGGGCGCGTATGACCGCTTCTATGCGGCCAACGTGCAAGCCACCGCCGCGCTGGCCGAAGGTGCCGTCAAACGTGGTGTCCAACGCTTCGTGCATATCTCCACGCCGTCGATCTATTTCGATTATCAGCACCACGCTGATCTGCCAGAAGCCTATCGCCCCGCACGCTTTGCGAACCACTACGCGGCGACCAAGATGCTGGCCGAAGACGCCATCCAGCAGCAGGTACGGCACCAGCACGCCACCCGCTTCGTCATCCTGCGCCCGCGCGGATTGTTTGGGCCGCACGATCGGGTCGTGCTGCCGCGCATCCTGCATCTGCTGAAGCTGCGCGGCGGCGTACTGCCTTTGCCCCGCGGCGGCGCGGCGCGCATGGACCTCACGTATCTGGAAAACGTCGTGCATGCCATGCAGTGCGCCACCACGGCAGACGTGCCTTCCGGCGCCGCCTACAACATCACCAATCACGCGCCCGCCACGCTGCGCGACCTGCTCGACCAGTTGCTGGGGAAACAGCTCGGACTGCGTTATCGCATCCGCGCCGTGCCCTATCCGGCCATGGCACTGGCGGCGCGCGCGATGGAAGCCGCCAGCGCCATCACGCACCGCGAGCCGCTGCTCACGCGCTACAGCGCCGCCGCCCTGCACTACGACATGACGCTCGCCAACGACCGCGCGCGCATCGAACTCGGCTACGTGCCGCCCATCGACATGGCCGAAGGCATCCGCCGCACAGCCCATTGGTTACGCGAACATGGCGACATTGACCGTCTTTGAAGCCGGCTATTGCACGCATACGGCCTGCGTGGCGCTGCGCGGCGCGGGCCTGCGCACCTGCGCGTTTCCTGCACGCGCGTGGCTGATCGAAGCCGCCGGCCGCCGCTGGCTGTGGGACACGGGCTACGCCTCGCACTTTCATGACCACACACGCAGCGGGCTGTTTGCGATCTACCGCAAGGTCACGCCGGTGTACTTCGATACGTCGGAGTCCATGGCCGCACAGCTTGCGCAGCAGGGCGTGCGGCCGGCCGATCTGGATGGGCTGATCGTCTCGCACTTCCACGGCGATCACGTGGCCGGCCTGCGCGACTTCCCAGGCGTGCCGGTCATCTGCTCGGGTGAAGGATGGATGCACCTGCGCGCGCTGCGTGGCATATCGGCATTGCGGCGCGCCTTCGTGCCGGGGCTGATTCCCGAAGATTTTGAAACGCGCACGCGCTTTGTCGAACAGTTCGCGCAGGTTGCGTTACCGCCCGAACTGGCGCCGTTCATCTCCGCATGGGCGTTGCCCGACAGCCATGGCGATGTATTGCTGGTGCCGCTGCCCGGCCATGCCGCCGGTCACCTGGGCGCGTTCGTGCGCACGCAGGAAGGCTGGGTGCTGCTGGCCGCGGATGCCGCATGGTCGCCACTGAGCTATCGCGAACTGCGCGGGCCTTCGGTGCTGGCGTACTCGATCATGGACGATCGCCATGCGTATTTCGATACGCTGCGCAAGCTGCACGCGCTGGATGCGGGCGGCCATGTACGCATCCTCCTCACGCACGAGGGCGCGCTATGACCGGCCTCCACCGCCTGCTGTGGTCGTACTGGCACACGCGCCGTTTGCGCCTGCCTGACCGCGCTGCACTGGAAGCGCATCAGCAACGCCAGATCGCGCGCTTCACGCAACGCGTGCTGGCGCGCAGCCCGTACTTCCGCCCGTTCATCTCGAAGCCGATACACGACTGGCCGTTGATGGACAAGGCCACGATGATGGCCCACTTCGATGCCATGAACACCGCCGGCCTGCGCCTGGACGACGTGCTGGCGTGCGCGCAGCAGGCCGAGCAATCCCGCGATTTCCGGCCGATGGTGGGAACGTATTCGGTGGGCTTATCGTCCGGCACATCGGGCGGGCGCGGTGTGTTTGTCGTCAGCCCTGCGGAACGCGCGCAATGGGCGGGCATCCTGCTCGCCAAGCTGTTGCCGCGTGGCCTGCTGCATGGAGAACGCGTCGCGCTGTTCCTGCGTGCGAACAGCAACCTGTACACGGCGGTGCGCAATCCGTGGCTGACGTTCTCGTTCTTCGATCTGTTCGCGCCGTTCGAGTCGCACCGTACCCCGCTTGAGGCCTTGCAGCCGACCATCATCGTGGGGCCCGCGCAGGTGTTGCGCGCACTGGCGATGGAGAAGCTGGCCGGCCGGCTCGACATTGCGCCGGTGCAGGTGCTCTCCGGCGCCGAAGTGCTGGAGCCGATGGATCGCGCGCTGCTCGCGCAAGCCTTCGGCAATGTCGGCGAGGTCTACCAGGCCACCGAAGGTTTTCTGGGCGCGACCTGCGCGCACGGCACGCTGCATCTGAACGAGGCGCACGTGCACATCGAGCCGCAATGGCTAGATGCACGGCGCTTCGTCCCGCTCGTCACGGATTTCACGCGCAGCACACAGCCCATCGTGCGCTACCGGCTGGACGACATCCTCATCCGCCGCGACCCGGCGCTCGGGCCCTGCCCCTGCGGCAACCCGGCCATGGCCATCGAACGCATCGAAGGCCGCTGCGATGACACGCTCATCCTGCCCGCGCTGGGCGGAGGCACGGTCACGCTGTTTGCCGACGTATGCTCGCGGGCGCTGGCGCAGGCGTTGCCGCTGCATGCCGACTACCGCCTCGTGCAGACCGATGCGCACACACTGGCGCTCTCCATCCAGCCGGTCGACGCAGACATTGCGAGCGCGTGCCAGGCGCATCTGGCCGATGTCTTTGCCCGCCAGGGCGTCGATACATCACGCGTGACCTGGCATGCAACGCCCGCGCACATCGCTACCGATTTCACCAGCAAGCGCCGCCGCATCATTCGGCTCGCTGCATCGGGAGCGACACCATGAGCCCGCTCGCCATGCGCCTGCGTCACCTGGCGTTGGGCTGGTGTTCAGTCGGTCTCGTCTACGGCACCTGCGGCGTGCTGCAGGGCGCGGGCACGGTCGTACCGGAGACCGCGCTGGATCGCGCCATTCCGTTCAGCACATCGGGCATCTGGCTGTACGTATCGTTCTTCGCGCTGATTCCGCTGGCGTATCTGCTGGCGGACGCGTCACGCCTGCGCTGGCTGGAACGCGCCATGCAGATGAGCGCACTGCTGAGCGGCGCGGTGTTCCTGCTGTGGCCGACCACGCTGCACTATCCGCCGCTGACCGATGCGTCCTTGCCGGCCAGCGTGCAGCGCATGCTCATCGCCTTCGATTCCAGCCAGAACTGCCTGCCGTCGCTGCATGGGGCACTCACGCTGCTCTCGGTGTGGGCGCTGGCCGATGCGCGCAAGCCCATTCGCACGTTCGTCATGGCGGCATGGGGGCTTGGCATCTTGTACGCCACGATCCAGACGCGCCGGCACGTGGCGCTGGACCTGTCTGCGGGTGTCGCAGTGGGCGTGCTGTGCGGCGTGGCCATCCGTCTTTGGTGGGCGCGACGCGCGTCAACGCCTTCGATTCAACCGGTATCGACATCGACATGAACGCATTTGCCTTGCCGCTCGCCCTGATGCTGGGCTGCGTGCTGCTCGAACTCGCCGCGCTCAAATGGTGGCGCGGTCAGCCGCTGCCGTGGCGCGACGTCATCCTCAACCTGAATTCGGGCCACGTGCTGATGTGGCTGTGCCGCGGTGTTGAGGTGGCAGGCTTCACGTGGCTGTATGCCCATGCCAGCCTGCATTGGGTAGACAGTTGGCACCCGGTTGCCGGCTGGGCCTTTGCTTTTTTGGCGTGGGATCTGGGTTTCTACTGGCTGCACCGCACACACCACAAGTTGGGCTTTCTGTGGGCGATCCACGCGGTGCATCACGAAGGCGAGCATTTCAACCTGTCGCTGGGTGTGCGCAATGCGTGGCTGTCATCGCTGACTTCGCTGCCGTTCTTCGTGCCGCTGGCACTGCTGGGCGTGACACCGGAGATGTTCGTCGCGGTGTCGGGCCTGCATTACTCGGTGCAGTTCTACAACCACTGTGGCCTGGTTGGCCGCTCGGGCGTGCTGGACCGTTTCATGGTCACGCCCGCCAACCACCGCGTGCACCACGGCTGCAACCCGGAATACATCGACCGCAACTTCGGCGGCACGCTGCTGCTGTGGGACAAGCTGTTCGGCACGTATCAACGTGCGCTGCCCGACGTGCCCATCCGCTACGGCGTGCACAAACCCACGCACAGCGACAACCCCTTCTGGGCCAACCTGGTGCCGGCACTGCAATGGCTGGGCTTGCGCACACCGCAACTGCAACGCGACACCCACGCGACGCCCGCCGGCTGGATCGCAACTGGCGGTGTGCTGCTGTTTGGCGTGGTGATCGACTACGTGCGCACCGATGGCCTGTGGCCCCAGCACTGGCAGGCACTGTGGTTCGCACTGATCCTGCTGCTCACGCTGGCGCTTGGCGGACTGTCGGACGGCCGTGCCTGGGGGCGCTGGCTCTGGCCGCTGCTGGCGCTTGCGTTGCCGGTGTTGATGATCGGTGCATGCGGTGCAGGTGATGCGCTGTCCGACACGCTGGCCGCGGCGCTGGGGCTGCATGGCGTGGCATGCGGGTTGTGGCATGCGCTGCGTGCCGGGGCATCAATCCCTTCGTCCACGCATGCTGAATCCCCCTAAGCTCCCCAAGCTCCGCTATGCATCGCCACGGTCGTCATCGTTGGCAGATGACTTGCGCCGTGCCGCGCATGACCATCTGCAGGCGCAAGGCGATCATCGCTTTGCAGACGTTGGCCTCATCGCCAAGGGCGCGTTTCTCGTTGCAGCGGCGGCGCTGCTATATGCCGCCATGGTGACGGCCGCCAGTGCGACAGCGTTTGTGCTCGCGTATCTGGCGTTCCCCTTCGTCGCGATGCTGCTGGCGGTGAACGTGCTGCATGACGGCGCGCATCGGGCACTCTCCCCATGGCCGTGGCTGGACAGCCTCATGACCCGCGTGACCGCCATCCCGCTCGGCATCGAACCCGCGTACTGGGCGGTGCGCCACGTGCACTACCACCACGCCCACGCCAACGTAGAGCACTACGACCTGGACACCGCCGCCAACCGATTCCTGCGGCAGACGCCGTTTCAGCCGTGGTATCCGCAGTTCCGCTACCAGCACCGCTACTGGCCGCTGATTGCCGCGCTGTCGTTGCCGTACATCAACTGGGTCTACGACTGGTCAGATCGCTTCGGCATCACGCCGCTCAAGGCGGATGGCGTGCTGCCCGGCACGGGTGGCTGGCTGACCTTCCTGACCGCCAAGTCGGCCCACTTTGCCATTGCGGTTGCAGTACCGGCCTGGGTGGCACACCACCTTGGCCTGGGATGGGGCTGGGTCGCGTTCGGCTACTTTGTCGGGCAGATGCTGGCGTCCTGCGTGCTCGTGGCGTTGATTCTGGGCACGCACTGGGCGGACGTGACGTTCTATCTGCCGCCCGAATCCGGCCAGTTGCCGCATACGTGGCACGAGCACGCATTCCACACGGCGTGTGACTGGCAGCCGCATTCCGCATGGATCGGCTACTGGCTCGGCGGCCTGAACTGGCACCTGACACACCACCTCTTCCCAACCTACAGCCACCGGCACTATCCCGCGCTGGCCGCACGCGTGGCTGACGTGGCTCGCGCACATGCGCTGGACTACCGTGTGCTCAGCTACTCAGAACTGTTGGCCGCGCAGCAATCCTTCCTGCGCGCAATGGGCGAACGGCCGGCTGCCTGACAGGCTCGCGCTTACGCCACGATCCGCACCGCTGGCATACGCCGAGCACCATGCGCGTGCCGAAATCGATCTCACCCGTAAACGAAGCTTTTCGCGCATCCCTATCGGTTGCTCGTTCGCTGTCTGATCTCTGAGCACGGGTTTTCCTCTAATGCCCGCCGCCCCCAAGCTCCCTACAATGACGAATCATATAGATGAATAGTTGACCATCCTGCACACCATGCCCGCCGATCTCCGCCTGCCCCGCTACCAGCAACTGCGCGACGACCTGGCCGCGCAGATCGCCCAGCAGCACTGGCGCCCCGGCGACGCCATCCCCACCGAAGCCGAGCTTGCCAAGACGTACAACGTGGCCGTTGGCACCGTCCGTAAGGCCGTGGACGTACTCGTGGCCGAAGGCCTGCTGGAGCGTTTTCAAGGGCGTGGCACCTTTGTGCGGCGGGCCAGCTTTGCGAGTTCGCTGTTCCGCTTCTTCCGCTTCCAGACCGAAAGCGGCGAGCGCCGCATCCCCGAGAGCCGCATCCTCAAGCGCGATGTGCTCGATGCGCCGTCCGCGCCCGCTGCCGGTCTGCAGATCGAAACCGGCACACCTGTCATTCGCCTCACGCGTCTGCGTTTGTTGGATGGCGAGCCCATGCTGGCCGAAGAAATCTGGCTGCCGCTCGACCGCTTCGCGGACCTCGCCACGCTCGACCTCGACGCCTTTGGCGATCTGCTCTACCCGCTGTACGAATCGCAATGCGGGCAGATCATTGCGAGCGCCGAAGAAACACTCACGGCCGAGGCCGTCAACGCTACCTATGCGCGCTTGCTGCGCATCCAGCCCGGTGACCCAGTGATGGTCATTGAACGCATCGCGCGTGGCTACGACCGCGTGCCGCTCGAATGGCGGCGCTCGCGCGGTGCGGCGGCGCATTTCCGATACCACGTTGATATCCGCTAGCGCCCTCGGCTCAGCGCACCCATACCTACAAGACACACACAGGAGACAACACCATGCAGGCAACCTCACCGCCGTTGCTAGACGTGCGCGGCGTGACGCTGCAGTACAAGACACGCCAACACCTGGTCACGGCCACCTACCGCGTCGACTTCCAGGTCTACCCCGGCGAGCGCTACATCTTGCTGGGCCCGTCGGGCTGCGGCAAATCGACGTTGCTCAAGGCCATCGGCGGCTACCTCACCCCCACGGAAGGCGAAATCCGACTGAAAGGCCAACCGGTGACCAAGCCCGGGCCGGATCGCATGATGGTGTTCCAGGAGTTCGACCAGCTCCTGCCGTGGAAGACGGTGAAAGAGAACGTGCTGTTTCCGCTGCTCGCCACCGGCAAGCTGGGCGCGCGCGAGGCGGAAGACCGTGCGCTGCATTACATCAACAAGGTGAACCTCACCAAGTTTGCGGACCACCACCCGCACATGCTCTCGGGCGGGATGAAGCAACGCGTGGCGATCGCACGCGGCATGGCGATGGAGCCCGACGTGCTGCTGATGGACGAGCCCTTTGCCGCGCTCGACGCGCTTACGCGCCGCAAGATGCAGGACGAGCTGCTGCAACTGTGGGACGAAACGCAATTCACCGTGCTGTTCGTCACGCACTCGATTCCTGAAGCGATCCGCTGCGGCAGCCGCATCCTGATCCTCTCGCCGCACCCCGGCCAGGTCCGTGCAGAACTGCCAAGCCTCGCGCGCGGTGACGAAGACCCCGAGCGCTTCAAGGCCCTCGAAGCCGAGATCCACGACATGCTGTTCGCCCGCGCAGTGGAGGAAACCCATGCAGACTGAAACCCTTTCCATGCCCACCACCAACGTCAGCGAACGCGCGCCCGTCTACAACACGCCCGTGGCGTTCGAGCGCATCGGCGTGGTGGAAAAACCGCTGTCGATTGCCGAGCGCCTGTACGAACAGGTGTGGCTGCGCAAGCTGGTCATCCTCGTCGCGCTCGCCCTCATCTGGGAAGGTGGCGCGCGCTGGCTCGACAACCCGCTGCTGCTACCGACCTTCTCGGATACCGTGCAAGCGCTGTGGGCAGGCCTCGCCAGCGGTACGCTGTTTGCGCGCATCGGCACATCCATGGAGACCCTGCTCGCCGGCTATGCGCTGGGCCTAGCCCTGTCGTGCGCGCTAGTGGTGCTCGGCATCAGCAACCGCCTCGGACAGGACTTCCTGGAAACGCTCACCGCCATGTTCAACCCGCTGCCCGCCATCGCCCTGCTCCCGATCGCACTGGTGTGGTTCGGCCTCGGCAACGGCAGCCTGATCTTCGTGATCGTTCATTCGGTGGTGTGGGCTGTGTCGCTCAACACGCACGCAGGGTTCCTGTCGGTATCCAACACGCTGCGCATGGTGGGCCGCAACTACGGCCTGTCGGGCATGGGGTATCTGACCAAGATCCTGATTCCGGCAGCGTTCCCCTCCATCCTCACCGGCCTGAAGATCGGCTGGGCATTCGCATGGCGCACGTTGATTGCATCGGAACTGGTCTTTGGCGTGAGCTCCGGCCAGGGCGGCCTCGGCTGGTACATCTACGAAAACAAGAACCAACTGCAGATTCCGGAAGTGTTTGCCGGCCTGCTCACCGTCATCATCATCGGCCTGCTGGTGGAGAACCTCGTGTTCCGCACGCTGGAAGCCCGCACCATCAAACGTTGGGGCATGCAGAACTAAGCCTGGCAAACCCTGGCGCCAACCCAAGCACACCAACGGTTTGACCGTACCCTGCCCTAGATGGCGCCTTGGATTTTTGTGAGCGGGCGAAAAAAGGAGGGAGGCTGTTTGAGCGCAGCGAGTTTGCCCCCCCTCCCCGCCCGGTCACGGAAATCCAAGGGGAAGTCGCCATCTCGGGCGCGCCTTTCTTTGCTTACTTTCTTTGGCAAGACAAAGAAAGTGAGTCGGCCCCGGCAGGGGACGAAACATCAGCAAACCACCAACAAACAACAAGGAGACAAACCCATGCAGCAACCCCGCCGCAACATCCTCCGCCTGACCATGGCCGCCACGCTGGCAGCCTCTCTCTGTGTAGGCGCCATCAACGCAGCCCATGCAGAGGCCAAAGAAGTCCGCATCTCCCACGGCTACGGCATCCTCTACCTGCCCATCATGGTCATGGCCAGCGAGCACCTGCTAGAGAAGCAAGCCAAGTCCGCAGGCCTGGGCGACATCAAAGTCAGCTACCGCATCCTCGACGGCGGCAACGTCATCAACGACGCCATGCTCTCCGGCGCCTTGGACATCGCCTCCCTCGGCGTACCCGGCTTCCTCACCCTGTGGGACAAAACCCGCGGCAGCGCCATGGAAGTCCGCGGTCTGTCGTCGCTCAGCTCATCCTCGATGTACCTGATGACGCGCAACCCCAACGTGAAAACGCTGGCCGATTTCTCCGACAAGGACCGCATTGCCGTCCCCGGCATCAAGACCTCGCTGCCCGCCGTCGTGCTGCAAATGGCCGCCGCCAAAACCTTCGGCGACAAGCAGTTCAACAAGCTCGACCCGATCACCGTACCGCTGCCGCACCCCGATGCCACGGCCGTCATGCTGGCCGGCGGCAGCCAGATCAACAGCCACATGGCCTCGCCGCCGTTCTCGTACACCGAGGCTGCCGCGCCTGGCCTGCACCGCGTGTTCAACACGGTGGACGTGCTCGGCAACATCACGCTGGACATGACCTACACCAGCAAGAAGTTCTACGAGGCCAACCCGAAGCTGTCAGCAGCCTTCGTGGCGGCGCTGGATGAGGCCAACGCGCTCATCGCCAAGGACAAGACGAAGGCCGCGCAGATCTACATCGCGCAATCGAAGGTGAAGAGCTCGCCGGACGAGGTGAAGAAGATCCTCGACGATCCGGACTCGCGTTTCACGACCACGCCTGTAGGCGTCGCCCACTATGCTGAATTCATGCAGCGTGTGGGCACGATCAAAAACAAGCCGGCGTCGTGGAAGGACCTCTTCTTCCCGACGGTACAGAGCCGGCAGGGTTCGTAAGCACACGACGCGCTGCATCCACACGGAGGCATCTCATGGCACTGCGCATTGTCCGGCTCGGCGAGCCGCGTTCCGCTGATGAAGGCTTGCGCATCGGCACCGTGCGGCGCCCGCCACGCGGCGTGCCCAAGGAAGAATTCGCCAGCCGCGATTTCTACGACGTGTGGATGCCGCTGCTTTCGCCCTCACCCGAACTCGTCAAGCAAGCGCAGGCCGCACAAGCCGAGCACAACGAGAAAGCGTGGCAAACCTTCGTACGCCACTTCCGCACTGACATGCGCGATGGCGACGCCGCGCGCCTGCTCGACATGCTGGCCGCGCTATCGCACCAGACCAACTTGTCGGTCGGCTGCTATTGCGAAGACGAAGCGCATTGCCACCGCTCGGTGCTGCGCGAACTGCTGAAGGAGCGTGGTGCTAAAGTCGTCGGCTAAACGCGTTCGCGTACGTCGCATCCCGCCGACCTACTCCCCTCAAGGAGCCCTCCATGCATCGCCGCCCACGCTTGTTGCAGTTCTCTATCGTTTCCGCCACCCTGCTTGTGTTGGCATGGACAACAATGCAGGCCGCGCGGGCGCAAACTGTGCCTGACACCCTGCAGCCGGCGGACGCCCACCACACCGTCGCAGCACTGTCCGCAACCGGCGTGCAGATTTACGTGTGCAAGCGCGATGCCGACAAGCCGTTGGCGTGGGCTTTCAAGGCGCCGCAAGCGGATCTGTATGACGCGGCCGGCAAGCTCGTGATCAAGCATGGTGCGGGCCCAAGCTGGGAGGCGGCAGACGGCAGCCGCATCACCGGAAAGGTTCTGCAGCAAAGCGCCAACACCGCAGAAGGCGGCGCCATTCCGCTGCTGTTGCTGCAAGCCACCAGCGCAGGCGGCCCCGGCTGGCTCAGCACCGTGCGCTACGTGCAGCGGCTGCAGACCCACGGTGGCATCGCGCCCACGCAGCCGTGCACGGCAGAAGGTCAGGAGGGCCGCAGCCCGTATCTGGCGCAGTACGTTTTTCTCGACTGAAACCGCACCGCCGCCCCCGCGCCCTACCCCATCTGGGTGACGCCATCGTAGCCCCGCGGGCCTATAACAACGGTACGCGCAGCAGGGACTCTTCTGCCGCGCGCCCCTCATTCCGGGAGTACCGTCATGAGCCGCTGCTATATCGATTGCCGCGCCTTCCCCAGCGAGAACCACTGCTCGGTCGCCATCAGCGCCGACAGCGATGCCGAGTTGCTCGAAGCCGCCGTGCAGCATGCTGTTTCCGTGCACAAGCACGCCGATTCGCCCGAGTTGCGCGCGCAACTGCAAACCCTCTTCAAGGAAGGCACACCCACCGTTGAGCCGCCCCAGATGGCAACGGCCTGAGCTTGAATCAGCGACGCGCTGACAGGGCCAGCATCAACCGCACCACGTCGCACTGGCTGTGCGTGTTCGTCTTGCGATACACATGCTTGAGGTGCGTGCGCACCGTGTCGAGCGAGATGCCGAGCGTGCGAGCGATACAGGCGGGGTCGGACCCGCGCGCCAGGAGTTCGGCCACATCGGCCTCGCGGGGGGTCAGGTGGAATGCGTCTGTCAGCCAGAGGCTGGCCGGCTGCAAAGGAACCATGCCCACATGGGCGGCCATGCGCTGCCAGCACAGCGGCAATGCCTGGGCAAGATGCGGTAACAATGCCAGCGTCGCAGCATGCCGTTGCGACGACAGCGGTACGCCCCGCCTGCAGTAATCCAACCACACTGAGCCACGCACTTCTGCATCGGCCATGGGCCATGCAGCCACACCGTTGCCGCGCGCCCCGCGCCACAGGATGTCGAGCATGCATGCGCCACGTGACGCCGCCCAATGCCAACGCTCGTCGACACGCCAGCGGACCATCGCAGCGGCATGGTCGGCGCCCGAGACATCGCGCAGCACATTCATGACACCCACGGCATCGCCCGCGCAGGCGGCCACATAACACTGGCGCAGCACGGGTGCTCGGGGCGAAGGCACGACGGCAAGAGGCGACATGAAGGCATACGGGCGCAGCGGCTCGTGGCCAGTGCGCCCGTCGGGACGTAAAAAGGGATTTGAATTATAGAAAGCGCGCTTGCCCGCGCGCTGCCCCTTTCGCTCTAGGCCAATCTCCGGATCAAGCCAGGGCGCGGCGCGCCATCCAGCGGACGCGCAGCGTGTCATACGCCAAGTTGAAGAAGAACGTGTACGGCAGAAAGAACAGCATGATGCCGATGTCCAGCACGAAGGCTTCCCACAGGCCCACGTTCAGCCACCACGCGCCCAGCGGCACCAGCGCCACGACCAGGCCGCCCTCGAACAGGCAGGCGTGCACCGCCCGCACGGTCAGCGTGCGCGAGAGCTGATAGCGATGCTCCACGCGCTCGAAAAGGGCATTGAAGATCATGTTCCACACCATGGCGACGCCGGCAAACATGAGCGTGAGCACCCCCATGTGCGCCAGCGACACGCCCATGATCCAACTGAACAGCGGGGCGCAGAGCATGGTGGCGAGCAACTCAAAGCTCAGCGCGTGAAAAACGCGTTCGATAGGGGCCTTGGGTGGGACTTGCATGGCAATACTCCGATGAATGGATGGCATTTTCATCGGTAGAGGCACGCACGGCCAGTTCGATAGCATCGGTTTTTCCGATACATTGGCAAGTATCTCTTTCGATTGAGGCACCCATGCGCCACTCCCCCGAAGCCTTGCTGGCCTTTGCCGAGGCCGCCACACTGGGTTCGTTTTCTGCGGCTGCGCGCAAGCTGGGTAAGCGGCAATCGACCATCAGCGAGGCCATCGGCAATCTGGAAATCGACCTCGGGCTGACGCTGTTCGACCGCAGCAGCCGCCAGCCGACCCTGACCGAAGCCGGCCGCGCCATGCTCACGCAAGTGCGCCGGGTGCTCGATGCCAGCGAGCACATGGACCGCCTGGCCGCGCAAATGGCTGGCGGCCTGGAAGTGCGCCTGACGCTGGTGGTATCCGACACCTACCAGTCCGACCGCTATGAGCAAACGCTTGCCGCGCTTGAGCAGCGCTTTCCCGAGCTGGAACTCGAATGCCTGATCGCGGAGCACGAAGACGTGGTCGACATCATCCAGCAGGGCCGCGCGCAGTTGGGATTGGTGGCAGCGCAGTCGGCTTATCCGCCCGACATTGGTGCGGCGACCATCGCCGAGCGTTCGGAGATCGGCCTGTTCGTCGGGCGGCAGCATCCGCTGGCGCAATACGGCAGCAAGGAGGTGCCGCATACCGTGCTGCGCGAGGCCCGCGAGCTGCGGCTGAATACCTTTATCGACCCTGCCGGGCCCCGCGCGGATACGGCACCCGTGCGCAGTCTGCGCCGGTGGTCTGCGCCGAGTTACCTGATGCTGCTAGAAATGGCCGTGCTGGGTTTCGGTTGGACAGAGCTGCCGCGCTGGCTGGTTGATCACTTCGCAGCAGATCGCCTGCACGAAGTGCGTGCATGCGGCTGGCCGCGGCATGTGCTGGTGGACGCAGTGTGGTCACGCAAACGCACGCTGGGCCAGGCGGGCGCATGGCTGCTCGAAACCATGCTGGCCAGCGAGGCATAGGCCTCGCCTATCCGCTACTCGTCCAGCCGCTCGATGATCAAGCGCGACAGCCGCGCGGTCTGCTCTTTCGACAGCGAAAACTCCACCCCGAACGATGGAAACGCCGAGGTCGTCATCCCCAGCGCGGGCGAGCCGCTCGCGACGCGCCCGGTAATGGAGAAGTCTTCCTGCTGCCCATCGACATAGGCGCTGAAATCCAGGCAGAGGCGGTCCCCCGGCTGGAACGACGCGCTGACACTTTGCACCAGCGCGCCGTTCAAGCAAATGTCACGGATGACGGCGACACGGGTGGCAGTCGACGCGGTTTCGCCTTCCGCACGCATCGTGGCGCCAATGCGCACCTGCACGCGCTTGGCTTTGCGCAGTTGCACCTTGTGCACCTTGGAGGGCATGGCCAGCACGACATACGGTGCGGGAAACTGACCGGTCGACACCACGCTGCACAGCATGCTGACCACCGCACGCCCAGAGAAACCGCGCAGCAACAACACATCACGCGCTTCTGGCCGCAGCGTGCGCTTGGCATCGGCGGGTTGCGTGATGAAAATCGCCTCGCCTTCGATATAGCCGATCAGGCGGCAAGGCAGCGCGGCACGCAGCGGCGCCGATTTCTCCTGCACCTGCAATACCGTGCCGATCGACAGACCGGTTGCGCCCAGGCGCGGTTTGCCTTCCGGCGGCACGGGCGAGGGCCCGGCCGCGGCATCGCCGGAGGGGTCGGCTGCCAGCACGGGACCGTGGTGAAACAGCAGTCGGGCGTCTTCCGCGACCGGTACGACGGTGCCTGCGGGCAACAACAGGCGGCCTACGCCATCGGCCAATGCAAAGGGCAGCGGCTGCCCGATGGGTACATCTTCCTGCGTGAGTTGCCGCGAGGATTGGCTCATGGGCGCGCGAGGTCGTGTTGTTGGAAGCCGGGCACATGCCCTGGCAGGGAACTTCATCCATTCTGCAACAACGACCAACCGACCGGTAGCCGCGCATGCACCCGCGCGGCACCTTGTCTGACACGCATCAACCTCAAGCGTTTGCGTCAGCCTGCAAGCGCTGTCGCCTCGATCTCGACCGCCAGGCCGTAGTGCAACGTCGGCACGGGCACCACGGCGCGCGCTGGGCGCAGTTCACCGATCCACGCGCGGTAGAGCGCATCGAATGCGGGCCAGTGGGTTTCCATGTCCGTCACGTACACGCGCACCTGCACCAGGCGTGAACGGGCGGTGCCGGCGGCAACCAGCACGGCGTCGAGATTGGCCAGTACCTGCCGCACCTGCGTTTCGAATGGCGCGTCGACGAGTTTCTCGCCCGTTGGCGTCACGGGAATCTGCCCCGCCACGAACACGAAGCCATTGGCGCAGACCGCGTGCGAGTAGTGCCCGGCAGGCGGGCGCAGATCAGGCGCGTTCAAGTAGCGAGCTTCGCTCATGCGGCACCCAATACCAGCTTGGCGAACAATTGCAGATCCACATTGCCGCCCGAAATGATCACGCCGACACGCTTACCGCGCACATCCACCTTGCCATTCAGTGCGGCCGCCGCCGCCAGGCAGCCCGTAGGCTCAACCACCGCCTTCATGCGGCCAGCGAAGAACTGCATCGTGCTCACCAGTTCGGCATCGCTCGCGGTGATGATGTCGTCGACCAGTGCGCGGATCACCGCAAACGTGTAGTTGCCCAGGTGCTGCGTCTGTGCGCCGTCGGCCAGCGTCTTGGGGGTGTCGATGTGGACGATCTCGCCCTTGCGGAAGCTCTGCTGGCCGTCGTTACCGGCCTCGGGTTCCACACCGATGATCTTGCATGCCGGATTCAGCCCTCGCACTGCCGTGGCGGTACCGGAGAGCAGGCCACCGCCGCCCAGTGGGGCGAGCACCACGTCCAGCTGGCCAACCTCTTCGATCAACTCCTTGGCGGCCGTGCCCTGCCCAGCCATCACGTGCGGGTGGTCGTACGGCGGGATCAGCGTCAGGCCCTGTTCTTCGGCCAGTTTGCGGCCCAGCGCTTCGCGGTCTTCGGTGTAGCGGTCGTAGAACACCACCTCGCCACCATAGCCGCGCGTGGCTTCCACTTTGATGACAGGTGCGTCCTTGGGCATGACGATCACGGCGCGCATGCCCAGCAGCCGGGCCGACAGCGCAATCGCCTGCGCGTGGTTGCCCGACGAGAACGTGATCACGCCTGCCTTGCGCTGCTCCGGCGTGAACTGCGACAGCGCGTTGTACGCACCACGAAACTTGAACGCGCCCATGCGCTGGAAGCTCTCGGCCTTGAAGAACAGCTCGGCGCCGGTCATGGCGTTGGCGGTGGCGGACGTCAGCACCGGCGTCTTGTGGGCCACACCTTGCAGGCGCGCGTGTGCGGCAACAACGTCGTCGTAAGAAATCGGCAAGCTCATGGCGGGACTCAGATTGGGGTGTTTTCAGGGAGGTAGGTGTAGACGGTGGAGCGCGCCACGCCCAGCGTTTGCGCGACTTCAGACAGTGCACGGCGCAGGTTCAACAGGCCACTGGCAGCCAGCTCGCGCATGGCTTCGCGGCGCTGGTCGAGCGTCATCGCCATGGGGGTGGTGTTGCGTGCGGCGGCAAAGTGTTCGAGCGCGGTGCGCACGTCTTCCACGCGGCGTGGCGCGAGGGACTCGGGCACCGGCGGCGCAGCCACATCCACGCGCATCAATTGCGTGAGACCCGTCGTCACGGCACTCAGCATGGAAACATCCATGTTCAGGCAGATGGCGGCCACATATTCGCCACGGCTGTTCTTCAGGCCGATCGACGTGCTTTTGGCGGGCCGACCGTCGGGGAAGCGATTGGCGTAGTTCTCGATGACTTCCGGGAAATCAGGGTCGGCCATGCGCGCCAGGCCCATCTCGGTGGCGGCATCGCCGACCTGTCGGCCCGACAGATTGTTGGCAATGGCGACGACGGAATGGTCCGCATCGGTCAGGTCGTGCAGCACGACCTCCACCAGCGGCGCCAGCGTCTTGCCTAGCGCTTCGACGATCTTGCGACCTTCGCGCAGCAGGAGGTGATTTTCTTCGGCAGGCTTCATGGCATTGACGATACGTCAGTTACTGACATTTCGTCAACACCATGTGCTTGTACACCAATGCCGCGCGCAACGCCCGGCCAGAAAGAAAAACGCCTGCCCCAAGGTCGAGAGAGAACGGAGGTAACGTGGGCAGGCGGGAAAAACTTACTCGGGCAGCAGTTGTCCGGCACGCTGCGCGGTCTCATGCCGATCGCGCTGCGTATCGCTCACACTGCCCGGGCGGATCCGGAACCAGATGGAATACATGGCCGGCAGGAACACCAGGGTGAGGATCGTCCCGGCAAACGTCCCGCCGATGAGCGTGTAGGCAAGCGCACCCCAGAACACCGAATGCGTCAGCGGAATGAAGGCCAGGATGGCGGCCAGCGCGGTGAGGATCACTGGTCGCGCCCGCTGGACAGTCGCTTCCACCACCGCCCGGAACGGGTCAAGCCCTTCGTCTTTGTTGTGCTGGATCTGCCCAATGAGGATGAGCGTGTTGCGCATCAGGATGCCCGACAGCGCAATCAGCCCGACCAACGCGTTGATGCCGAACGGCTGCCCGAACAGGATCAACGTGGGCACCACGCCTATCAGGCCGAGGGGGCTGGTCAGGAACACCATGACCATCGCCGGAATCGACCGCACCTGGAAGATGAGGATCAACAAGGTCACCGCCAGCATGATCGGGAACAGTGGCAGCATGGCCTTCGTCGCCTTGCCCGATTCTTCGATGGAGCCCGCTTGCTCAATGCGGTATCCGCTGGGCAGTTTCTCGATGATGGGTTGAAGCTGCTTGCTGATGGCGGTCGACACATCGGGCGGTTGCAGTCCATCGGCAATATCGCCGCGCACCGTGATGGTGGGCATGCGGTCACGCCGGCGGATGATGGGCTCTTCCATGCGCACGTCGATCTTGCCCACTTGCGAGAGCGGGATGCGTTGCCCATTGGCGCCGGCCAACGTGAAATCGCCGATCTTGGCGGGATCGAGCCGAACGTCGCCGGCTGAACGCGCAGTCACCTGCACGGTGCGAATGTCTTCGCGCACCGCCGTCACCGGAATACCGCTGAGCAGGAATTGCAATTGCTGCGCGACAGCGCTGGAAGTCAGCCCCACGGCTTGCAGGCGGTCTTGCTGCAAGGTGAAGTGCAGCGTGGGGACGCGCGTGCCCCAGTCGGTATTGACGGTGCGCATCATCGGGCTGGCGTCCATGACGTGCTGAACCTCGGCGGCGATACGGCGCAGCGTTTCCGCATCTGGGCCGGACACACGGTAGGCCACCGGGAACGGCGAATACGGACCAAACACGAGCTGCGTCACGCGCACGCGCGCCTCGGGGGCAAGACCATCCGCCACTGCCTGGCGCAGGCGCAGCTTCAACGCGTCCCGCTCCTCCTGGCTGTCGGTGCGGATCACGATCTTTGCGAACGACGGGTCAGGCAACTCCGGCCCCATCGCCAGATAGAAACGCGGTGCGCCTTGGCCGATGTAGGCCGTCACGATCTTGGCTTCCTTCTGTTTAGCGAGCCAGGCTTCGAGCTTGGCGGTGGCCGCGTCGGTCTGGTTAATCGACGTGCCGTAGGGCATTTGCACCTCGACCAGCACTTCGGGGCGATCCGAGATCGGGAAGAACTGCTTCTTGACCACCGCCATGCCCGCAATCGCCAAGGCGAAGAGCCCCACCACCGCACCCGCGACCAGCCATTTGCGCGCAATCACGCGCCCGAGCAATCGGCGGAAACGGTTGTAGCGTGGCGTGTCGTAAATCGCATCGTGCCCACCCTCGATCTTCTTGAAGTCGGGCAGCATCTTCACGCCCAAGTACGGCGTGAACACCACCGCCACCACCCACGACGCAATCAGCGCAATGCCCACGATCCAGAACATGTTGCTGGTGTATTCACCGGCGGTGGAGCGCGCGAAGCCGTTGGGCATGAAGCCGACGGCCGTCACCAGCGTGCCCGACAGCATGGGCGCCGCAGTGTGGCTCCATGCATAGGCCGATGCGGCCACGCGGCTGTAGCCCTCTTCCATCTTCACCACCATCATTTCGATGGCGATGATGGCGTCGTCCACCAATAGACCCAGCGCCAGGATCAACGACCCGAGCGTGATGCGGTCAAAGTTCTTGCCCGTTGCAGCCATTACCACGAACACCACGGCCAGCGTGAGCGGTACAGCCGCGGCCACCACAAGGCCCGCGCGCCAGCCCATGCTGACGAAACTCACCAGCATCACCACCAGCAGCGCGGCAAAGAACTTGAGCATGAACTCATCGACGGACGCGGCGATGTTGACCGCCTGGTCCGTCACCTTGGTCAGGCGTATGCCGAGCGGCAACTCCGCGTTGATAGCGCCGACTTCCTTGTCCAGGGCCTTGCCCAGATCCAACCCATTCCAGCCTTCACGCATAACGATGCCGAGCAGCAAGGCTGGCTCCCCACCGTTACGCACCATGAATGTGGCCGGGTCTTCATAACCACGCTTGACGGTGGCGATGTCCGACAGCTTCAGGGTGCGGCCTTGCGACACCACCGGCGTATCGCGAATCTTCTGCAACTCGTCGAATGCGCCGTCCAGGCGGATAAACACCTGCGGCCCTTTTGTCTCTACCGAGCCCGCGGCCGTCAACGCATTCTGGCTGTTGAGCGCGGCAAACACCTCTTGCGGACTCACACCCAGCGTCGCCAACCGGTCATGCGAAAACTCCACATAGATGCGCTCCGATTGCTCGCCGATGATGTTGACCTTCTTCACGCCGGGCACGTGCAGCAGGCGCTGGCGCAGCGTCTCCGCATCGCGCACGAGCGCACGTTGCGGCTCGCCCTGTGCCTTGAGCGCGAACAGGGCGAAGGTCACGTCCGAATATTCGTCATTGACGATCGGCCCGATCACGCCGGATGGCAGGTTGGCCACCTCGTCACCGACCTTCTTGCGCGCTTGATAGAACTCCTCCTGCACTGCCGACGGCGGCGTGGTGTCGAGCAAGGTCAACGTGGTGAACGCAAGACCCGGCCGCGTGTACGTTTCC